>Ga0209239_1000021_pt1 | contig 95515 bp, 81 predicted proteins | sample GraSoi013_2_20cm_FD_185824 | JGI IMG/M metagenome (GOLD analysis project Ga0209239, IMG submission 185824) | Grasslands soil microbial communities from the Angelo Coastal Reserve, California, USA - Sample 10_02_2013_2_20cm (SPAdes) (version 2) | ecosystem: Environmental > Terrestrial > Soil >...
GTGCTACTAGGAAGTCGCCGGGCTTGAGGTTCCCCGCGGGGGTTTCGACGACCGCACCGTCCGGGCGGAGTTGGTGGAGCTGGTGGACTGGTGTGACCTTTAGCATTCTGCCACTACGGGTTGAGATATGGACTAGTTCTGGGGAATGTCCTTTGAAGCCGACTGGAGCTTCTGCCTCGTTGAATTCGGGATTCGAGAGAGAAACGAGTCTAAGCGGGTCCTTGTATTGATAGATAGTCTCGTTGGCGTTCTCTTCGACGACTCGAGAATTGTCGTTTCCTACAAGTTCGCGGATTCTTCTGAGTCGGCCATCGGCGAGCAGAACTGGTGTGTCCGGGTCGACGCATTTGCCAGTGCCAAATGCGCCTGGGATGGTTGCTGTGCCGCCTTTTGCGATTGGGAAGAAGAAGTCGATAATACGCTGGCCAGTTAGCAAGGGAGTGTTGCTCGGAAGTTTTCGCTTGAAGCCTCTGGCCGTTCGCACGGGCCATGTGTTCAACATGAACAGGGGAAGGGGGCCGCCGGGCGAGTCGAGTTCGGCGACCGGTTCGCCGACTGTGTAATCGCCTTCATTGACGGTTGAGGTTATTTTGCCGGAGAGATTCTGTGGAATCATTATCTGCTGAGTGATGAGGCTGGTTTCCTTTACGTGACCGATAATGTCGCCTGCAGTGACAGTCGCTTGCGATTTGATTGTCGGGACGAAGTGCCATTTCTTTCCCTTGTCTATGGGGGGGAGGGTGAGTCCTCGCCGTACGAACGGTCCGGTTTTCTCAAATAGGATCGTTAGGGGTCGCTGGATTCCGTCGTAGATCTGGCCAGTGATTCCAGGGCCAAGCTCTACCGACAGTGGTTTGCCTGAGCGCTCCACCTTCTCCCCGGGTCTTATGCCTGCGGTCTCCTCGTAAACCTGTACCGTGGCCCGGTCTGCCTCGATCTTGATGATCTCTCCGATTAGTCCCTGGTCGCCGACTCGGACGACTTCGTACATCTGGGCGCCGAGCATGTCTCCGGCGACGATTACGGGGCCTGCGACGCGCTCAATCTTTCCAGGTTTGAAGCTTGACATGAAGCATCATGTAAACGCGAATTTGGGAGTCGGCGGGCCGGGTTGCGATTAAAACCTTGTCCACTTGATGAGCGGTTACATTAGCCTCATTATGGCCCCGATGCTTGAGAGGGTCCTTCACTCGTTTCAGTCGTGATGTTTGGCCTTGTTTAGGGGAGTCGCGTCGAGAACTGCGCAGTCTAACTACAAGCGGCTCATCCAGGTCCTGGTTATCGGTTCAGACGGGGATCACTGTCCACAAGCCACCTATGATTCGGCAAAAGAGGTGGGGGCGCAGATAGCTGCCAGGAGCGCGATAACTGTGACAGGTGGGCTGGGTGGAGTGATGGAGGCAGCAGGAAGGGGCGCGAAGGAGAAGGGTGGGATGGTCGTCGGGATAATTCCTAACGAGGACATGAGTTATGCGAATCCGTATTGTGACATTATCATTCCTACAGGCATCGGGTTCGCCCGGAACTTCATCACCGCGTACGCAGCCGACGCGGCCATAGTCGTGGGCGGTGGGGCTGGAACTTTCATCGAGGCGTGTGTGGCATATCAGAAAGGGAAGCCTATCGTGGCGTTGGTAGGGAGCGGCGGGACCGCGGACAAGATCGCGGACACTTTCCTCGATGATAGAAAAACGGTGAAGGTCATTTCAGCCTCAAATCCGAAAGACGCTGTGGAGCAAGCGCTGGATCATGCGACGAACGGGAAGAAAGGTGTGAAATATTTCCAGAGCGTCGCCCGAATGCTCTAATTCTTCTCGTCCACCAACGAGGAAAACGGCTTTAGAGACATTTTCTTCCTGAAGCTTTCAAGACCCGCAGCGCGTTTAGAGTGATGAATTCGTTGGGACCTTTTCGTCCCCAGTCCACGACCTCGACATTCGACACCTTCACTTTCGTCGAAACCTTTCGTTTCATATTCCAATAATAGTCCTCGGCGTGCCACAGCCCATCTGGACCCCTCTTCTTCTGAACAATATCTAGGGCCTCCTTCGTCCGCGGGTCGCCCAGCCTTCCCGTTCGCGATAGGATCGTCAGCTCTTGGAGAATATCACAATGCCAGTACAGCGGAAAATGCAGCTTGATCATATCTGGATGAATTATTTCTCCAGTATGGTCTGATCGGAAGAGACGATGTCGCAGAAAGAATTCCGACGCTCTCTCTATGGGCTTCAAGAAATCTCGATCTCCCGTTGCTTGCTGGTATTCGACTAGACCCCAGAGGGTGGAGAGTGATTCGTTGACGGATGAATGGTCAGCCTCCGGGTTACGGTCACAGTTCCAACCTCCATCGGCCCACTGCCAGCCCACCAAGGACTCGGCAAGCTTAACGACCCGCGGATCCTCTGCGAGACCCAACCGGCTGCAGACCGCCAGCGCGTTTCCCTCTTGGGACGCACACCTTCGATATCTGCCGTTGATTTTGGGGATATTACGGAGATGAGCCTCACCCAGCAACCATTCCAGAACAAGATTCGTTGCTCTGACAGTAGGTCCGGATCCTGAAGTGATACCGAGCTCTACGAGAGAGACGAGACGCCAGTGTGCTCCGGTCCATTTCTGATACGGATGCACACCGAAACCACCGTCAGACTGTTGCCCATCGAGCAAGATGAGGACCCTTGGTCCGCTAGGAATGAGTCTCCAGGTCTTCTCGACTTCCGGAGAGTCCTTCGGTTTCTCGAGAATGTCGGTTAGTGTGAAATAGCGTATTGACGGATCTTCGGATTGCAGGAGCCATCCGACGGCTGAATCGTCTGTGCCTGTCGTGATACGCTCGTGGGCAGTCTGCTCCAGCAAGCCAATCTTTGATCTTGATTCTCAGCTAGGTATAAGGACGTACCGCGAAGTCGAAGCAGTCAACCGTGGTTGTGGTGGGGCTGGCCGGATTTGAACCGGCGATTTCGTGGGTTCATGGCCAAGGGTAAAGGCTCCCAAGCCACGCGGCGAGTCCGGGCTTTTCGTGACAAGCCTTCTAGACCTGGCTAGCCGACAGCCCCTCGAAACCCGAGTTCAGCCGGTGTCGCTTTAGCTCTTACTATGGTTGGGTTCTGTTAACTTATCGTCGGATGCCTCTCTGACGTATATGGCGGGTTCTAGCTCTTGTCGTTCGTTGTTGGCTGTCAAGTCTGTCTGGCAGCACTATGCTCCAACACGGGACGTGTTGGGACTACTGGAAGTGTTCAGGAGGATGGTCAACGAGTCCATACGAATAGGCATAGCCAACGATGCGTCCTCGCTGAGAAGGCTCTCACTACTCTCCTACAACCAGCTCGCCCAGTACGATTCACCTAGCTGTTACATGCTCTGCGCCATATCCAGAGCAGCAGGAATACTAGCCTCTAGGAGGAAGTCTCTCAGGAGAGGCTTTGCTACTAGGACCCCGTATGCTGTTAGACAGCAGCTCGTATCATGCTACGGCTTCAAGACGAAGAATAGAGGACTAGAGATTCCCGTATCAAGAGGGAAGCGTCTCAGCGTACCTCTGACCGACCACACGATAAACGTCATCTCCCAACCGGGAGTCGAGGTACGCTCCTTCACCCTCACCCTGAACAGGCTCTGCCTCTCCATCGCCCGCGACGTTACCACAGTAGAATGCACCTCCACGGTGGGTGTGGACCGTAATCTTCGCAACTTGACGGTTGGAAACGACCAGGAGATACGTCACTACGACCTCTCGAAGACCGAGCGTATAGCCAGCACTACGATGCGCATAGTCGCATCTTTCAAACGAGACGATGACAGGATTAGAAGCGTCGTAGCCTCGAAGTATGGCGAGCGTAGAACCGCTAGGACTGGTCATCTCCTCCATACCACCACGAAGACAGTTGTAGAAGCAGCGGTCCAACAGAGACAGGCAATCGTTCTGGAAGATATCAGGGGCATACGCTGTCTCTACCGTAAGGGTAACGGTCAGAACAGAAAGTATCGAGGTCGGATGAACGGGTGGAGCTTCAGTGAAGCCCAGCGACAATTAGAATACAAGGCTAGATGGAATGGCCTTCCAATTATTCGACTATCCAGGCGCGAGACCAGAGGTTCCAGTCTTACGTGTCCGAGATGCGGGGAGAGACTCCAATCGGACAAACGACTGGCACGTAAGCTCTGGTGCGGAAAATGTAGAATAGTAATGGACCGGGACAGGGTAGCAGCTGTTATCCTGGCTCGGCGGGGACGGGTGAGGTTCGTACGTTCCCGGCCTCCCATCCTTATAGAGGCGCAAGGCGGAGCAGTTGAAGCTGTGAAGGGGAACCCGACGACGACGGTAATCCCTGGAGTCGATGCTCCGAAGCTAACTCATCCGACGAAGAGTTAACAGACCCCTATGGTTGAGTCCGTGAAAGAACAAGGCAAGGATAATCCGCGTGGTCATTGGTTCTTGCGGTGTAGATGCGACCAGATTTTATACCAGAACGACGTAGACATGGGAGCGACAAGACCACAACCGGTAAGGAAGAAGTGTTGGAAACAACCGACAAGAAAATTCTCAAGACATGCCTGGTCTGCAAGCGCACCTTCCTAGGCTGGTTCAGCGAAAAATACTGCAGCGCAGACTGCCGGATGGAAGGCAACCGGCTCAAAGCGCGACTGCGGAAGCGTAAGAGCAGAAAGGTCGGAGACCTCAAGGAAGGAGTCATCTCCCAACAGCTCGGAGAGCTTGGACTAGCTGAAACCCAGTATCCAATGTACAATCACGAAATTGTCCCAACGATGTATGCGAACTTTGCTCTTTACCACGCGCGAGATGGCAAGCGTCACGTCCGATCCTACTATGATCTACTCCGGGACATTGCGAAGTTGAATGGGACGAATCTCAGAACTATGCTCGCGAATATGGCGCCTCGAGACGAGCAGAACTAGCCAGTCTCCTGGTCAAGCTTTCTCAAGTCCTGAATTCTTCCTAGGTATGTTCCATCGAACAAGTATGCTTCACCATTCTCAAAATCTACCGCGCCCGATCTCAATACTGGACCCATGTATTCCCGGTAGAGATCTGTCCAGCCTTCCTTGAAGCTTCGATTGATCGGCTGTCCTCCGAGGTAATCGTTGAAGCTAGGCATTATGATGCAGTCCGCATCAACAACCGAAACGCCGAATTTCTTCCGGTACTCTTCGACCGAATCGCCTTCCCATTTAACAGACTCATGCTTCAACACTCCCTCTGCCAGCTTCTGACCATTGCTGTTAGCGCGGACCCATGCTTGTCGGGTGATTCTGAATCCAAGGGGGTCTTTGAAAACCACGACTGGATGTAGATGCCCCATGACCAGGAAGTCACACCCTAGCAGTGGTGGCGAGGGCCATGCGTGGCCGTGAAATAGGCCAACCTTGTTCCAGATCGATATTCCTTCCGAAGTGCTGATCTTGACGTTTGGAGGTGTGAGAGGTTCCAGGTTTCCATCGTGGTTCCCAGGGACAACTTGTACATCTGGGATTATTTCGACGAGACCTTCAAAGAATTCCGGGACGTACTTCCATTCTTCCAGTTCGACCTTCGCAACTGCATGTTTCACGTCGCCGAGTAGGATTAGTTGTCGAGGATGGGTGTCGTTGATGATCTTGCGTAGCTTCTCAAGCAGCCGGGGGACCTGTGAGGGCACGTGTATTCCTTGATGCGAGAGGGATACTTCCCAGCCGAGATGTAGGTCTGCAACAACTAGGACCCTTTCACCGTCCTTCTCCATTAGAAGAGCGGGCTGGTCCGCTACAGGCTTAACCACCACCGCCGCTTCAGGCAAGGCGCCGCATCCCTTGGAGTAAGAGAGGGGATCTTGTGTTTAAGTTCAGACTTGCATATCGACTGTGCCGGAGGCTTTATCCTCTCTCAGAACTCATCCTCTCTGCGGGAGGGGCCCCGATGAGGCATGTTGAAGGGACTTGTAGTGAGAGGAGCGTTGATTACAGATGCCCTCGGTGTAGACGATCTTCTCTCCGAATGGTTTGATTGGAAACCAAGCTCTGGACGATCGAAGTCGGTACGAAGAGCAGTCAAGAATAGAGAACTGCTTGTTGCAGAAGCCGACTCTAGAATCATAGGTTTCATTCACTATGTCATGCATGAGGATATCATCGACGGCGGTCTGAACTCGTTCATATCCGCATTCTTCGTCACCCAAACATCCAGGAGAAATGGGGTGGGAACACTCCTACTGGAAGAAGCTATCAGGGATTCGCTTGCTAGAGGCGCTGTTGGCGTAGAGACCTCAACAATTCACGCCTTAGCGAAGAAATTGTACGAAAAGCATCACTTCAAGCAGACACTAGGAGACATTGGAGAAGTCTTCCTCGAACTCGACCTTGACGAATACTTGCAATCGAAGGAACAGCGCGGTGGAGAGACCTTGAGTTGATAAGGGTTCACAGAGGACTGGAGACTTTCCTACTGATCTCCCCGGACCTACTTCCTTGACTGTTTCACAGTGACTTGAATGGGCTGGGTTACTGCCGACTTTAGCAGGTTCCGTCGGCTTCTTTCGAAGTTTAGCCATTCTTCGAATTGTCTGTCGCTCATTGCAAGCAGGTTGAGGTAGTCTGCGATCAGTTGTTTTCCTATGAAGTCGGATCCTTCGAGCGCTTGTATCTTCTCTTCCATTTCAGGAGTCAACGCGAGTTTGTCTTTCTGGTTCGCAATCTTCATCATCTTGGCAACTAGGTCGTCATCGACGTGGGCGTTGATGCCTAGCTGGTTCATTGCCTGCAGCGCGTCACGGGTTCGCCCTTCACTGTACTTTTCGCTGCCCCCTTCCCCATGAGTGAATTCGAAGATTTCTGCAGTTGCCCGATAATATGTTTCGATGAAGTGGCCGACTCGATCTTCTTTCGCCACCTCTACCAGGCCCGCGTCTAGGAGTTTCCGGATATGATGATAGATTGCTTGGGGTGTTAGTTGTAGTTCGTGGTGTATCTGGCCTACAGTCATCTCCTTTGCTCGGAGGAGGTAGACTATGCGTCTGCGGGTCTCGTCTGCCATTAGTTCGAAAGCATTGGGGTCACGGACGAACTTGAATGTCTTCAAGCTCTCATATTCTACTTACCAAGCAAGGAGTTTACTTACTATTAGCGCTTTCTGAATGAGACATACTACTGTTTTAGTCAGTCAAACCAAGAGTTTAATAGCCTATGCCAAAGGCTCAGTTGTGTGAATGAAACATGAGTTTGAATAAAGGAAGCCTAGATTTGGGAACCGCAAGCTCCCAGACTACCCCACATCCACTGTCCTCACTAGTCCAAACGATCCACAAGACCAGGCAAGGTCAAATCTGCGTCCAATGCCTAACTGCCCCCGCGTTCGAAACGCGTCGGAGAGCGGTCAAACGCGCCTCGCTCTCAATCGAGGCAACAAAGGGCCAAGTCCAAACCCGGAGCGGTTACTCACAGGTCAGGTAAACCTGGCCACGTCGGAAACAATAGTACAAAACAGGAAGTGACACATCATGCTGTATATGGTTAGAGCTCGACCGATAGTCGCCGAAATGGCAAAGTTCTGGGTACTCCTCAACGACGGAACCATTGGGACCCAGAAACCCGACGGTAGCGAGATTGTCGCGTCAATGAAAAGAGCTGTAATGAACGAAGGCAAGGTCGAATGGCAAGAGACATGCTTCTGCAGCCCACCCCTACGCCACGAAAGAACTACCATCTACGACCGGTTCTTCTCAGACCTCGAGATTGGACCATCGGTTGCAGCAACACCACCGAAGGGCGAAAGCTTTTGGCACTACCTCGAAGATCCGACCAGGGGCACCAGTAGCGGTCACGGACAGAGAATCGTCAATGTAACGCGATACGTCCCGATCAGAATTTTCTGAAATCCAACCCCATCCATTTCGACTCGCCAGCCTCACTTCGAAACCCTATCATATACCAAAGTGCTGGTGTTCTAGCGACGAGCGACGTCTAGCAAGGTAACGGAAGACAGTGTTCTGAGACAGGTCTCTCAGGAGATCCGCCGGACCCACCTTCTGACGGAAGCTCAAAAACAAGCATTGTCCAAGGTTTTCGAGAAACGACTCCCACAAGCCCTAGCACTAGTTGACACCAAAAATGTCATCAATTATCGTTTCAAGCCCAGCGGCCGAACCTTCTGGGTCATCAAAGGTCGGAAGGGAGAGTACCAAGTTATGCCTGATAGTATGTTCTGCACCTGCGACGACTACTACTTCAGAGTGATGGACAACAAGAAACAGTTATGCTATCACTTGGTAGCTCAGCAGATTGCCGAGGCACTCGGCCAATATGGCGTGTTAGACTTTGCCGATTCGCAGTACGCCGAGGTTACCTCGAAGTGGAGTGAGCCTAGTTATCAAATGGGGGAAACAGGCCTATCTGGTTAGGCGCTCTGAGATCAGTATCTCTCCGAGAGGAATGGAACATTGGTGGCGGTCAGAGTTATTTAGAACTCTGGAAAGAGACGGCACACTTTGGTCGATATTTCGGATCCTATGGTCTGGAGTACCATTGTCCAGACGATTGTTCTATCACTGACGCTTGTCATCTTCACGCTCTCCTTCCGTAGCCAGAACAAGGCAATCCAAGAACAGGCCTACCAGAAGGTAATGGACGATTATGGTGACGCTATGAGGATGCTCTCAGAGAGGCCTGAGCTCTACGCATTCCAACTCGAACTATTCAACATAAGTGGGCGACCATTCGGCCGAGAACAAAGGTCATACTCTCGCGAAGAAATGGTCATCCGCAACTACGTCATCATGCTTTACGGATTCTTCGAAAGAATCCACTTCCTCTACAGACGGAAATGGATTGACGAGGACACGTGGAGGCAGTGGGCAGCGTTTCTTGAAGTTGTTGCCGCACACCCCGTTTTCAGGGACGTTCATCAGTCCTCTCGAGAAATGTTCGACAAGCCATTCCAAGACTACGTTTCTGGAATCCTCAGCCGCAAGAAGTGAAACAGAATCTCTCGCTCCGGGAATCGCGCTTGATTCTCTCGGTGGGTCATCGTTCTGCGACGTCCTGTACGAGTTCAGTGATTGCATCTGCTTGGGAAAGCAGGCCTCTTCTTTGCGTAGCTGAAAGTTTTAGTAGCCGCCGCTCGGCGAGTCGTTTCGAAATGGTAGAGTGGGCGTGTCTTACCTCTCACCTGACTCAGAGTATTCGCTTCTACAGCTCATACTCTACGTTCTGAGCTTCGTCACCGTCATACTCATCTTCCTCTACATCGCCAGCGAGAGACCTGGCGAGAAGAGGAAGAAGGAAGAGGAAGAAGACTAGAGAGTGCAGCTGTCTCGAAACGAGAAGATTCTTGCAATAACGTTCGCAGTAATGTCGGCATGTGGGATCCTCTTCACGCCCATAGGGCTTGAAACTCGCCCCCTCTCCGCCCTCAGATCCTACGCTCTGATTCCGCTCTTCCTCGCCGGAACCATCTTGGACTTTGCCTCGCTAATTCTGATCTTCAAGAAACCACGAATCGCGGCAATGACCGGAATCATCGCCGCCATCCAGTACATTTTCCTAGCTCCAGGTGACCAGGCTCAGATCTTCTTCGTCGGAGTACCCGTCCCAGTTGGAATAACGGTAAACGAAACAGTCGTGCTGATCGCTTCAATCGTAGCCCTTCTATTGGCTCCTCTAGTCTATGTGGCGAATCGAAAATCCTCGAAGCCTTTGCCTTAGTCGATCATATTTCACACGGGGTTATTCTGAGACACTCGGCCATCTAGGGTTTATGAACCGGCGAGCGCGTTCTAGAGCGATAGATGCCTAGTTCGGCCTTTTCAGTCCTGAAACCTCCAGTCTTAAAGAGACTCGAGAAAGAAGGCTTCCTAGAAGCCAGTCCGATTCAGGAACTCTCCATTCCTGCGATTCTCAAAGGCGAGAACGTTCTACTCATCGCGCCGACAGGGACCGGGAAGACGTTGGCAGCCATACTGCCCGTATTAGACAAGTTCCTCGAGGCTCGATCTTCGGAGAAGACACATGGCATCTCGATCCTCTACGTAACGCCACTCCGCGCGTTGAACCGTGACTTGCTGCGAAGACTGGAGGAGATGGGGCGTGACCTTGATGTGAAGATTCAGGTGCGTCACGGGGACACGCCGACTAGTGCTAGGTCTCAGCAAGCCAAGAGTCCTCCCGACATGCTGATCACAACGCCGGAGACTCTTCAGTCGATACTGGTTGGAAAGAGGATGAAAGAACATCTTCGAGCCGTACGTTGGGTGGTCGTTGACGAGGTCCACGAGCTGGCCACGGATGAGCGTGGGGTCCAGCTGTCCATTGCCTTGGAACGACTGGTCGAACTTACAGGACGAGAGTTTCAGAGAATTGGGCTTTCAGCGACTATTGGAGAGCCGGAGAGGATTGGACAATTCTTAGTCGGGACTGGCCGGCAGGTGAGTATTCTACGATCTGACGAAGAGAGGGGTCTCCAGATCAGCATCGGGTCCGTCTCACCAACGGGAAAGGATCATGAGGAAGCCGCGAGGCTAGGTCTTCCTATCTCCACTGTCGCCCGTGCTCGGAAGATACTGGGACTGATTGAATCTCACAAGTCAACTCTGGTGTTTACGAACACTAGGGAACATGCCGAGGCGCTAGCCTCTCAACTATTGGCTTTGGGCGCGGTTGGCGTAAAGGTCCATCATGGTTCTTTGTCCCGCGAGTTGCGAGAGGAGGCGGAAAAAGAGTTCCAGGCAGGCTCGCTAAGAGCGCTCATCTGCACTAGTTCGTTGGAGCTCGGGATCGACATTGGTAGTGTAGATTTCATCATTCAATACACGTCTCCTCGAGAGACAACCCGGCTTGTCCAGAGGATCGGTCGCAGCGGACACACTCTCGGCGGGACCTCACGGGGAATAATTCTCACCATCACTCCTGATGACATTCTAGAATCAGCTGTACTAATTCAGCGGGCGAAGGAGGGCAGGCTTGAGCGTCCAATAATTCACGAGAAGGCGCTAGATGTTCTAGCTCACCAGATCATCGGGATGCTCATGCAGCAACGCCGGATGACTGTTGAGCAGATTCTTCAACTGGTTCGGCGATCCTATCCTTTCCGGGATCTGGAGGTGGGAGAGCTGGAGGAGGCTATCCACCAGCTGGACGAGCTGCGTCTTCTTCGCAAGTTCGGTGATTCCTATTCTCCTCGGAACCCGAAGGCTCTCCAATACTATTTCGAGAATCTCTCAGTCATCCCTGACGTCCAAAAGTACACTGTCTTCGATTTCTTCCGCAAAAGGCGTATCGGGACCCTGGACCAGGACTTTGTTGCTCGACGGTGCACTGCAGGTGTGGAGTTCATTCTTCATGGGCAGACTTGGCGCGTCATCTCGGTGGATGAGGAGAAGTTCCATGTTGAGGTGGAGGCTGCACCTCCGAGTCTCAAAGCAATTCCGGGATGGGAGGGGGACATGATTCCTGTCCAGATGGATGTGGCGTCTGAAGTGGGTAAGATGAGGCGAACGCTCGCACTTTCCGGTCAGTCAGAGAGTGGTTTGGAGGAGGCGGAGAGGGAGAGAGTAGCCTCAACACTTTCCTTGCAGGGTAAGCAGGCGAAGATTCCGTCTGACAAACTCGTCCTCATCGAGGGTTTCGAGAACAGCGTCATCGTTCACACATGCGCGGGCAATCTGGTCAATGAGGCGCTTGCAAACGCGATGGCTGCACTCTTCGGGTCCCGGCTCGGATCCAACATTGCCACCCAAGTCGACCAGTATCGTTTCGGTCTGATATTTCCTCGACCCGTGAGTGCTCACATGGTTGCTGAAGAGTTCAGAAAGTTGACGCCGAACGACTTGGAATCGATGATTCACGAGACCGTAGAGGCCTCGGACCTCTTCGCTTGGAAGCACTGGCATGTACTCCGGAGGATTGGTGCAGTCAGTCGACAGGCAGAGTACAAAGCCCGACAGGCGCGACTGCTGGTCGATATTTTCAAGAACTCTATCGCGAACAAAGAGACTCGGCGTGAACTTTTCGCTGAGAAACTGGACGTTGAAGGCGCCAAGAAGATTTTGGCAATGGTAAGCTCAGGAGAGATCTCCATAGACGTGATCCAGGATGTCGGTCAATGCACTCCCCTGGCACTGCCTCTCTTGGATCGGATCGTTCCGCATGGCCTTCTCCGTCCGGCCATCGAGGAGGCCTCTATCATTGATGTCGTGAAGAGCAGGCTGCTCTCGACGAAGTTGCGATTGTTGTGTATGAACTGTGGAGAATGGGATGGTATAAGGAACGTCGATAATTTGCAGGACAAGATTCGATGTCCAAAATGTCGATCGACGTTGATCGCTGCAACATATCTCAGCGATGATGCTCTGCCGAAGATTATCCTGAAAAAGATCAGAGGCGGAAGGTTAGCCGGCGAGGAAGAGAAAGAATGGATGACAGCGTGGCGATCCGCGGGTCTCCTGCAGACCTACGGGAAGAAGGCAGGTTTGGTTTTGGCAGCCAGAGGAGTAGGTCCGACGACTGCGACTAGGATATTGCGGAATCGTATTGGTGGCGAAGATAGTTTATACCTGAGTATTTTGAGGGCTGAGAGAGAGTTCGAGCGTACGCGTATGTTCTGGGACTAGCCGCCATGCCAGCGTTTGATGATCTTCTCAACCAGATTCTGTCGGGCAATCCGAAGATCAGTAGAGACGAGCTTCTTACCATGGTCGAACGGAAAAAAGAAGAATCTCATGGTCTATTGTCAGACGAGGGCGCGATCAGGCTGTTAGCTCAGCAGCTCTCAGTTTCCCCTCCAGCGAGTTCTGATCTGAAGGACCAGCGGATATCTAGCGTTCATGCGGGATTGAATGATTCTACGATTACAGGTGAGGTGGTTTCGGTCAGCGACGTGCACGAGTTTCAACGATCTGATGGGACAGCGGGAAGGGTGTTGAGAATGAGGGTCGGGGACTCTTCCGGCCAGATTACTGGTGTTTTCTGGGATTCCTTAGCGGACACTGTAGCGAGGGAGGGGTTGACTCCCGGCTCCCAGGTTAGGCTCCTGCACGGGTACACTAAGTTTGGGAGGGGCGGTGAGGTAGAGTTTCATCTTGGGTCTCGGGCCAATCTCCAGATCCTAAGGAGAGCCCAGCCGCAAGAATTCGGAGCAAACCCCACGTCAAGCGCCGCGGTTAAGATTGGAGCGTCAGATTTCCTCCGCGTACGTCTCCTCAAGCTTCAGAAGAGCGAATCAGAGCAAGGTCCCACTTGGGCACTCTGTTCCAACGAGACGGGATTGATGATCGCCAAGTTCTGGGACAACCAGGCTCAAAGTGTCCTCGAACTCGGTGAAGGATCGCTTGTGGCGATAGAGAATCACTGGGTTAGCGAGAGGAATGGCTTGGTCTATGTAAACGTCGGGTCAAAGGCCCGTGTCAAGAAGGAGAGCACAGACTTTGTTCCGGACATTCCCGTTGCGACAATTGACTCTCTTCGACCTGGACCCTCTCTGTGGAGTATCAAGGGCAAGATCATTGAGAGGGGTGATGTGCGAGACATAGAGACAAAGGAGGGTCGGAGAACAAGAGTCTCAAATATTGAACTGGAGGATGGTACAGGTAGGGTACGGGTCAGCCTCTGGGATACCCACGCGCAGAAGACTGAAAGCCTAAGAACCGGAGACACTGTAAGATTGGTAGGCGTCAAGGTCCGAGAGAACATGAACGGTGAGAAAGAAGCCTCCACCGTATTTCTAACCCAACTCGAGAAATCATAGACGCTGCTTGTGGGCTAGTTATGATGGCACTCAGAGTCGGGAAAGACCTCTTCGACTACATCAACGAAGTAAAGATTGAACGGTCAAAGCACGCTATGAAGCGTCGCTTACAGCAGTACACGCCGAATCCTGACTCGATCGAGAAGATGGAGAATATCGACCAGAAATATCATCTCATTGTCTTCTCAGCAGAATGGTGCGGCGACTGCGTAGCCTACGTTCCGGCCCTTGCAAAGTCCCTCGCGATCGCAAAGAACAACATGATTCAAGCAAGGGTCATAGACCATGATAACTATCGTGACATGGGAGACGAGATGGATGTGGGAAAACTCCCAACAATCATCGTCTTCGACAAGAACTGGAAAGAAATGGGCAGATTCATAGAGACCCCCAAGAAATACGCAACAGTCGAAGAAGAGATCTGCGCAATTCTTGACTCCACCTCAGGAACACCAAAAGTCTAGTAATCAAGAAAACGTCCGATTCGCGCAGCTTTCATATTCCTGCCGTTAGCTGGGTCTTCGTGGGTGGATATTTCTCACCAGCTTTTCTCAGTTTCGCCTCGATCGCCTCGGAAATATCAATTCCCATTACGTCCGAGAAACCCAAGCATAAGATCAAGACGTCCGCAAGCTCATCAGAGACTTGGTTCTTCTCCACTCGTTCCTTGAACGTTTTGCGGATCTGTTCGTCGGTCTTCCACTGAAAATGCCCAAAAGTTCCGCCGCTTCGACGATAATCGAAATTGCAAGATTCTTCGGAGTGTTATCCTTCAGCCAGTTTCGCTCGTCCCTGAAATTGGAGACGCGGTTCCGGAGTGTTGCAATGGTTGTCTGCCGATCCATGAAAAAACACGGGTCGAATCTCGCGGCGATAAGAATCTTATCGGCGGGGAACTCGATTACTCGACTTACGTTGTTATACCCATTTTTCTAGGGTCTGCTCCGCGCCACTTGAGTCTGCACTCTTTGGAGTGCTCGGCTTGAGCGTTTCTTCCCTCTCCAATAGTTGCTTGAGGATTTTGAAGTCGTGGAGGATTGTCTCTTTGAGGCTGGCGTCGTAGAGGGCTGCTGCTGGATGGTACATGGGCAAGATTGTGATTTTTCCTTTTGTCAAAGGCTTTCCGTGAAACCTGCTCGCGGAGTATTCATCTCCGATCAACGTGGTGATGGCCGGGGTTCCCAACGCGCAGACGATGCTAGGGTTGATCAGTCTGATCTGAGACTGCAGGTACGGATTGCAGGCTTCTATCTCAGATTTTTTCGGTGCCCTGTTGTTCGGGGGTCTGCACTTGACGATGTTCGTGATGAAAACGTCGGATCTTTTGAGCCCGATGGACTCTAGGAGTTCTGTGAGAAACTTGCCTGCTGCTCCTACGAAGGGTCTGCCCTGCTCATCCTCGTTCTGACCTGGACCTTCGCCCACGAACATGATTCTTGCGTCATGGGGACCCTCGCCAGGAACCGCTTTCGTACGGCTCTTGTGGAGTTCGCACTTCGTGCACTGTAGGATTTCGGAATGAATGACCTGAAGCTCGCTGGACAAAGGACTCTTTTCGGCGGTCTTGGGCTGCCGACTTAAGGCTCGTGTCTACTCGGTGTATCTCAGGGCCTCAGCCGGTGGAATGCGAGCCGCGCGCCGGCTAGAGCCTATGGTTGTTACAACGGCTAGACCGTAACTGAACGCGACGATCTCTAGAAGCGACAGCCATGGTATGACGAAAGTCAGTCCTGAACCTGGGCTTGTTGCTATGGCATATCCAAGGTCTATTCCGAGGACTATTCCGATTAATATTCCTAGAAGGGCGACGTAGCTGTTTTCGAGTAGGAACGCTGACAATATCATGTTCTTTCTGTAGCCTATGGCGCGTAGTACTCCTATCTCCTTCCTCCTTTCCACAACTGATCTTATCGAGATTATTCCGAGTCCGGCGATTCCGACTACCAGTCCAAGAGCTAGGAATGCTTCGAATATTCCAAGGAAAGATTGACCAATTTGCACGAAGGTAGCAATGACGACGGCGATGGCAAGAGGCTGCATGCCTAATCGGGCGAAGTCCTTCTTCAGAATGATTGAGACTGCTGTGGGGTCGACCCCACTGGAAACTTTCAAGAATCCCAGGTTGCCAGTTCCCGTTCTGAAGGAATTGTTGAGAAGACCGCTTGTGGTTACGATTCCGCCGAAAAAGACACCATTCATTACGCCAGCTACCGTGACATTCTTGGAGAGCGTTGGGCCAGAACTCGGTTTGTAGAAGAGCTGCAGAAGGTCGCCTGCCGCTGGCGTTCTGGAGCCAGTGGGTGGCCCGTTGAAGTTTACGGAGCTAAAGGACCAAACGATATTCGAAGAGTTAGTTACGACTGCCCGCCAAACGTCTGACGGTGTCTTGTAGCCGCTGGCCAGGTCCGGCATGCTGAACGTATTGCCGGTGTAGAAATTACTCTGAGGTTGGGCGTTTGGGTCTCCTCCAACTGCAAACTGGGGGCCAAAGTCACCTCTCGAAGTTAAGTCCTTAACGAAGGATAATCCCGTGTTGTTGAACGCTATTACCGCTGCTACCTTGCCGTTGAGATTGCTGTCTGCACCTATCCGGGCTGCAAGGTCAGGCACCGCGAGGGTCGTCTGAGTTAGAACATCGTAGCCACCCGAGTCCTGTTTCACGACTGTGTCTAGTGCAGCGTTCTGTTCGGCTACGAGGAATGCGATCACGGTGACGGAAAGCAGCACCAGGGCGAACATGGCGACGGTGGCGCCGGTTCTGAATCTCTTACTTGCTGGATAGGACAGGGCTGTCTTGAAAATGACAGTGAGACGTTTTCTTCCGCGATAGAAGAGGCGGAGAATCCTAAGAATCACATCTGTATTGTAGAGCGCAAGGAGGATGGCGCCCATGACCATGATCATTCCCCCGACGATGAGAATTTCGGGCCCAAAGGTGTAGTTCTGGATGATACTGTTGTTGAAGGAAAAACTCGGGACGCCCCACTGAACCAGCAAGGCTAAACCTGTCAGAGTGAACGCATAGCGGTTCTTGAGAAACCTCGAGAGTACTAGGCCCGCGCCGATGACTACGAGGCTGGGACCGACTAACGCTTCTATTGCCGACTTTGCCGCGAAGGAGGCCTCGAACAGGAAGACTCCCAATGCTGCGAAAACGACTCCAAGGACTAAGAGGACTGTATAGGTTCTAACTCCTCTCGGAGGTTCTGGTATGTCCCTGACCGCTCTGATGATGTTGAGCTTGCTGACACGCCAGGAGGTCAGAAGGATCGTGAGATATGTGATGAAGAGGCCCTCTGCGAATGCCGTGAACAGGCTGGTAGGCGTAAAGGTGAAGCTGTCAAGCACTTGGGCAAGACTTACTGGAAAGAAACCGCTGATTATCTTTCCGAAAGAGTAGAGTATGCCGTAAGCGATCCCGATTCCAACAAATACTCCGACAAGCGATGCTCCGGCTGCGTAGAGCGTGCCTTCGAAGAGGAACAGTTTAGTTAGCTGGCTTCTCTTCATGCCTACGGCGCGAGCCATACCCATCTCTGACTTTCGTTCTTCGGCAAGCATGATGAACATGTTGATGATGAGCACGACTCCAGCGAGAATGGTGATTGTGCTAAGGACTGAGAATAGGTTGGAGAGGCTTTGAGCGCCCGTCGTGGCGTCGTTGACCGCCACCATTTTCGAGCCGTAAGCGCAAAGGATGGTTGTGGAGTTTCCGTGGACATTTGGGGTAGTCTTACAGCCAAAGTTGGACGGGTGCGGTTGTATACTATTGAGGGTCTGGTTTGCGGTCAATCCAACTGTCGAAGTGTACTTAATGGAATTGCGAAGCCCCCCGACATTTGTTATCGCGATGAAGTTTGCATAAGCAGGATGGTAAGTCAGGGCTTGAGCCGTATTCATCGTGACGAAGACGTTATCGCTGCCCGAGAATGAACCTCTCGCATCTGACAGCGCGACACCGACCAGTTTCACTGATACGACGAACGTCTGATTGAAGGGAGAGAATATCGTCAGTTGGTCTCCAATGGTGGCGTTGAGGTCCCGTGCAGCTCTGTCGTTTACGATTGCTTCGCTGTCCGTGAGGCTCGACTGGATTATTGAGCCATCACTGGCATGAAAGTCGCCAAGAATCTGGGACGCGTTGTTGTATGTCCCTATCAGAGTGGCGCCCGCCTGACCGACGCTCTTAGTGGTATCATTCACAAATGGGACTGAGGTGAGTATTTCTGGCGTGACACCCCGGAGCACCGGGCCTGCGCTGGAGTTGCTGGAGAGGCTCTGGTAGAGGCTATGGGCTATGCTGATGTTGAAGAATTGGTATCCGCCGGGCCCACTTAATGTGTACACTACTTCATCTGCGTAACCGTAGCCATTGTAGGCGCCTCGTGTGAAGAGGTTGGTGAGCGTGTCTCCGGTGACTAGGGATCCCGATATCATGGCTGTGCCGATCATGAGTCCTGCGATGACGATCGCCATGTTGGTTTTTCGTCGGGTGAAGTTTCTGATGCTCATGCGGACGGTGATTCTATCCCTAGCCATCATTCCGAGAGTGATTAGGAAAAGAACTATCACGCCGTAGACTTCAAGGCCTGTCAGCGAGCTTCCGAATATCGAGCTTAAGACTGTGAAGTAGAAGAGGAGCGCGATGAGAACTGCGATCATTGGAGAGAGACCGCGGACTCGACGGGAAGCTCGGCCCAGTCTTCCAGTAGGCCTCGCGGTAGAGAGCTTGTAGGCTAGGAACGCACTTCCAGAGCTCAACAAAGCCAGTCCGATAATCTGTTCAAAGATCAGGGAGATGTTGTTCGAGACATACTGGCGAAGGTAGCTGTTGCTCTGGTAGTCCATTAGAAGCGCAACCATTTCGCCCAGCGCGATGATTGCGACCAGGACTGTCAGACCTACTAGCAGAGGTCTAGTTTGAGTCGAACTCAATTTTCTGGCCTTTCTCGTCCGTGCCTAGGTTGCTGCGATAGCGGTAGGAATAACTTCTCTCTCGATCATGCCGTTTCGCATGTGAACAATCCGGTCGGTCTGCTGAGCAATTGTTGGATCGTGGCTGACCAAGACTAGGGTCAGACCGTACTGCTTGTTTAGGCTCCTTAGGAGTTTGATTATTTCTTGAGAATTCTCAGAGTCTAGGTTTCCGGTCGGTTCATCTGCCCAGACGATGGCTGGCTTGTTGACTAGGGCCCGGGCGATAGTGACGCGCTGCTGCTGGCCTCCGCTCAACTCCATTGGCTTGTGAGATTTCCACTCTGTCAAACCAACCATCTTCAAGGCGTCGAGAGCCGCAGGATGGGCCTCTGACTCTGAGACACCGGCTAGTAGTAATGGGAGTTCAACGTTCTCCTGTGCAGTGAGAACTGGGAGGAGGTTGTAGGCTTGGAAGATGAAACCCATTCTCTTCGCGCGGAACTCGGATTTTTGATCGTCAGACATCTTAGCAAGGTCTGTTCCTTCAACCGACACCTTGCCCTTGGAGAGGTCGTCTAGGCCCGACACACAGTTGAGCAGGGTAGTCTTGCCGCATCCGGAGGGTCCCATGACTGCAATCATCTCCCCCCTCTTAACGGCTAGGTTGACACCTCTCAGGGCTTCAACCTTGACGGAGCCTGTCTGGTAGATCTTCCAGATATTATCCGCGTCAACTATGACTGAGTTTGCAGGCCGGCTCAAGAGATTTCGCGATGATAGCGGCAGAAAAGCGGCTTAGTTATTACTTGCGAAATCTCTCCCGAGACAATTTCCTATTGGTTGTATCCGAACTGTGATCATCGCTGAGACTTTCTGTAAAAGGCGGCTTAAGGCACGAAGCGTTTGCTGAAGAATCGGGACTTCGGATTAGGTTCCTTTCCAGCAAGCCTTCTTGCTTTTGTCGTACCAGGAGTTGACGTACTCGCCACCGCTTATTCGGTTGCAGACGAATTTCGCATCACAATAGTCGCAGAGTTCAAGGTTTCCTATTACCCATCCCGTTCCAGGGTTCATGTCTGTCTTCAGCTCCACTATCTCTTCCGACAACCCCTGAGTCAAGGTATCTAGAGGATTGTTAGTGCAGTGGTTGCAACCGTTCGCACACGGATAGGGTTCAACGGTATAGAAGGGACCGTTGGATCCGTTGACGGTGTTGTGATAGTCACAGAAGACTGTGCAGGATGCCTCTAATGGCGTGAGAGACACAGTAACCCCTGGTGGGAGGAATATGTTGTACGCGCCCCGGCCGCCCAGGTTCGGGACTGTACCTGAGGCAATCCAACCTGCAAGGGTCTGTTTGATCTGCCTGTCAGATATTTCCGTAGCGGGAGCCGTCTTTATGTTGACGAGAGGACTGATCTTTCCGATTCCAACATTGTACTGCGATAGTCCTACAGAGTACGTCTTGTCTGACTCTATGTCTCTGATAGCCTTCTCTACACTGGCCACCCATGCCAATGCAGAAGAAGCTGTGAAGTACGGGCCCCAGTAGATGCTCTGCCAGGTGTAGCCGTTCTTCCAGAGCGGACCGCCACCATATTTCACATTGGCTGACGTTGCGCGGAGCTGGTTCCGATGATGGCAGGGGCTGGCATAGTGCCAGATTCCTGATTCTTGCCCTGGAGTCGCCCTCACGCCGACATGTTCGAACCCGGAGATTGAGCTGCCGCACACGTTGCAGGCGGAAATATTCCTGCACGTTTCACACCTCTCTTTCAGGTTACTGAATGGGAGTTCGCTAGAGAGATCCGAATCCTTGCTTTGGACCCTCGACATATTGTATTCCACGCCGATTACCCTAGGGTCAGTCTAAATTGTGATGTTCCCTATTGTACAAGTCTATGGTAGCGGATGCCGACCCTCGCTTCGTCGCGGAGGCTGTAGAAGCAGGAGGTGTTGTGGAGGACGGGTGTCCAGCTGAACATGCTGAGACCGAGGAAGAGCGACGCTAGGAAGCGTCTGTGAAGTTGAAATTGTGGTCCTTCCAAGAATCGAAATCCGATCATCATTATGAGACCTATTGCTGTGGGAGTGATAAAGGCTGTTGAGTAGAAGAACCAGGGAGAATGTGCGAGCACCCAGGCTTGCGCCGGATTGATTTCCACGAACCCGGAAGCGAGCCCCATGAAAGTCTTCAGTCTATCAAGAATAGTTGAAGTGAATAGGCTGACTATGGCTATCCAGAGGATTCGTTGCATTGGACCACGATGAACGCGATTTCGCTCTTGGCTTATCGGCATACCCAGCAGATATCCTCCAGATCTCGTAGGCCTTCTTGGAAAGTTCTAACAAGGGGCGAGAAACGGGATGAAGTTATGTCGACATTGACCGATCAGAACGCTTCTCAGAGTCAGGCGTATCCTGAACCAACCGTAGGTGCGTTGATAGTCAACAAGGAAGGAAAGATACTGCTGACGAAATCTCACAAGTGGTTTGACAAGTACACCCTGCCAGGCGGGCACATCGAGGTCGGCGAAACCATGAAGGAGGCGGTTATCCGAGAAGTCAAAGAGGAGGTTGGATTGGATGTGGAAGTTGCGGAGATATTGCTGATGCAGGAGGCAGTATTCGCGGAGGAATTCTGGAAGAGGAAGCATTTCATCTTTTTCGACTTTCTCTGCATGAGCAAAGACCAGCGCGTCAAGCTTGATGGGCGCGAAATACAAGAGTACGTCTGGGAGTATCCCGGCGCGGCGTTCAAACTGAACCTCGACTCATTTACAAAGAAAACACTGGAAAAATATCTTCAAAGAAGCTGACTTAGGAATCGCGTGATACGAAACTCCAGATCCCGGAAAAAAAAAGGTTAGGGTTTCTGTGGTCACAGCGTCAGGCTGTGGCTGTTACTGTGGTCTTGGGTAGCAGGCTGAGCTGGGTCATGAATCCGACTAGGTCGTAGAAGAGTTTCTCCTCGACAATCTCTCCATTCTTCCAGTGAGCCACGGTACAGAACTCGAGGCTGAACTTCCTATGAGTCGCCGGATGGATCTGCCCGTCTAGACCCTTCATCGGACCGATATGCGTGCCAGTCCACCTCGCCACCGAGCAAGTATAGTCGCCCTGGCCGAAGAGAATCACGTACGGATCATTCTCAATATGGTTCTCAACGGCTTTGAAAAACTCAACAGACTCCCTATGGTGCGCGTGCCGTCCCCTCGTCGGCTCTGGCTGACCCGGCCAATAAACCGCCACATTCTCAGCATGCCGTTTCATGAAAGCGTCCCAGTCCTGCTTATTCCAAGCATCGTCCAACGTCTTCATCAACCGAAGATTTTCCTCAACTGTCAAAACAACACTGCTCCCAAACTCCACACTATCCTCACCAACTTAGTATTAATGCGTGAGATGGTCTGGCACGAACCCGAAGTCGCTCGGAGAAATCACCCAGAATGGTTCCAGCCGGCGAAAGCCCCGTACCAAAACATCGGGGGTCTTTTGGGGTCAGCAACGCGGAAGAGACACTTCCGGTACTATCCCCAGAAGCTTGCACCGAGAATAGACGCAGCAATGGCAAGCAATCCCGCCATAGGAAGGGTCACTATCCAGGCGGTTGCCATGCCACGTAGAGCCGTTCCTAGGAATTGCCTACCCTTCTTACCTTCATGACCGGCCGCTGCACCATCGGATACGTGAGTCGTTGAGAAGGCGTCACCGAAGTACGCTCCCGCAGAGACTATGAGTGCCGTCGCAGCGTGGGCCTTCAGCCGATGCCCGCGGTGCTGGGGGGTATGACCGATCAAGGTCTTGGCCACTCGGTCGCCCCAAACCAAGGAGCCCGCGATGACAGCGACGCCTACGACCACGTAGGGTAACCAGACAGTGTCCTCTGTTGTGCCTAGTAGGAGGAATGTTCCCAACGCGGCCATTTTGGGAGCATCGTTGACGCCTCTCGCGAAGGCGACGCCTGCGGAGGAGCCCCAATCAGCTATCCCAACGCGCGTTGACGAGGCTTCATCCGCTACAGCTCTTCTCTTGCGAGACAATCGGCTAAGAATGTAGACTCCTAGCAGCGCGGCAAATGGACCCGCCGCTAAAGGAAGAAGAATTCTCCAAATGAGGAAGGACCATTGTAGACCGGAGCTCCCGAACAAGTAGACAGCCTGTACAATGATAGCGCCGACTATTGCATGCGTTGTCGAGACTTGAATCCTGAGTAGAGTTGCGAGCAGGATCCAAGCAGCAGCGCCTACAAGTGCGGCTAGTATGAAGGATGAGCCTGGGGTTGTCTGGAGGAAGCTCTGGGGCGTGAACGCCGAAAACAGTCTGACTGAGATGAGTATGGCGGAGAGGCTGCCGAGGCCGGTGAATAGTCCTCCCCAGATAAGCGGAGAGTATCGAGGCCGAAACATCGAAGTCTCCGGATCTGTCATGAGAGCCACAATGCTCTTTCCAACGTCATTCGCTCCATTGCCAAAGGCTAGGACAAACAACACTCCCAGCCCAAGGTCTGCTGTCACGGACATCGGTGGCCCTCACCTTTCTTGTTCCGTAGGAACACTCTTCACGACTATTGGCTGCCAGAAGCCTTGGGACGATATTTGCAGAGTGATACTATTGCCTCTCGAACGCGGAGGTGGACCTTTGCACATTTCGTATGACCAACGATCCGACGAGCGTGAACGCTCTGAATCTAACAGTGCGAAAACCCTGCGCATCCGTTTGAGGATTTGACCGCGTTCTCCTTCGAGGACCAGAAGAATGATGGGAGATTGACTCAGGTGAAAGATTTACTGATAATCCCCGCCGATGATAATGATAGCCCCCATCTAGATGCTCTTCCTCTGACCTAGGTTTATCTTACAATCTTCTTACGATAGAAGACGAGGAAAGACCGGTTGACTGTAGTAGTAAGCGGGGCTAACCGATACTTCAGAATCGGTCTAATCACCGGTATTCTCGCAATACTTGCAGACTTCCTCCTAGAACTAGCACTTCTAAGACAGCTGTCGGTTTTCAACACTGGACTCGGACTCTGGGTCTTCGTGTCACAGTTCCTGATCGCCGTTGCCCTCCTAGTGATCCTCGTAGTTGTAGGATCATTCGCCAGTATGACCGTTCACCGGTCAAGCGGGACGAGAAAGCCTTGGGTCGTCTACTATATCTTACTAGGACTGGCGATTCTCGGAGCCTTTACCAGCGGAATGAATAGCGGACTCAGTCTCGATGTGAAATATTCGACCTATCTCGGGAAGGCCGGAATCGACTATCTCAACCTCCAATACCTTGGAGGTGCTGTCATCTGGACAGCACTCGCCCTTACAGCCCTCCTCATGCTCAGCGACCCCCGCATCTCCTACGGTGTTGGACAAGATGGAAAGAAACACCTCTACATGCACAGCAAACTCTTGGGTCTCATACGATTATTCCGGAAGGCCAATGTCGGAGACCTCTTCCCCCGAAAACGATTCTATGACGTCGGCCCAAGACAGCCGGTACAGTGGGACATAGGAGACAATCTGGATCATGCGGTGCTGTCAAAAAATGGCAAGCTAGAATGGAACGACCGGTTCCCAGTCAAGTCCCCCTCCTTCCTAGCCTGGACGGCTATCAAATTCCTTCTATCCCTCGGCATCGCTGCCGTCATAGCCAGCGACATTGCCCTCAGATTCCTAACTATCCAGAATTACATGATCCAGACGAACAGTTCCTGGCCTGCTCAGATAGGAAACTACCTTGGAATCCTCGGCATGAGACTCGCAGGAACGTACCAGGTATCTCCAACATTCGGAGTAGACAACGTATTCACCTTCGAAGTCTTCCGACTCATTCTCTCCCTGCTGGGTCTGGCCTTCGTCGTTCTTGGAATTAGACTCTGCATTTCGATGATCCCCAACTTCCTAGTCGGCATAACTAAGAAAGCCCTAGGAATGTCCCGCAAGGCTCTCAGCAATTTCTTCGCAATCATACTCCTGCCCTTCGTCTACGCTCTCCTTGGCAGCGGTGCCTCGGTCTACGATGTGGGCACGTCATTCATCCTCTGGACCTTAGTGATCGGTCTCGTAATTCTCGCCGTTCTCACTGGATTTACCCGGAGCCAGAGAATACTCCACTTTAGGATGACCCGGATCAAGGGAATACTCATCATCGCTATAGTACTAGCCTCAGCAATCGCTCCTCCCGCGTTCGCAACATTCCTTCGCGCACAATCCGGACAGTACATCAGCTACCAGTGGAACCCTGCCTACGTCCCGACAATACAGTACACCCGATGGGCCTACGGAGTCGACTCTGTGACCAGCGCCGGCCTGTCGACGATCACGAGTTACACTAACCAGACCAATGTGTTGAATCACATTCGAATATTCACGAACTCATCAGCCCGGCTCAACATGAGACCTTTAGTCGGTGTGAACTGGATGTCCATCGACAACACTCCCGTAGATATCATCTACATCAACGGCACAGAATACTGGGTATCCATACTCCAACTAGTAGAGGCTAATTACGCCAACGACGTTGATGTCTGGCGCACTCAGCATCTTCTTCTGACCCACTCCGAAAAAATCCTAGCAGTGAACGCCGCGACTACCGAGACTGTCGACATGAGCACTATATGGAAGTTGACCCAGACTCCCCAAGTCTACTATGGGGAAGGGGGATTATGGTCGTCCGTCGATGAAGTCTACCTAAATATTCCAGGATTCAACGAGACCCATCTGACAAGTTACAAGGGTCCACCTAGCTACAATGGCAATGCGGACTATACGTACAAAGGCTTCTGGTTGTACTGGAAGTTCTTCTGGCAGGGAAGATTCGACTTCGCCAATGGCAACTACGGCAACATCAAAGCCCTAGAATACAGAGATGTGAACGAACGACTCTCCAACATTCTCTTGCCCAACATGCAAATGGACCCGGACCCGTATCCCGTGGCGGACACGCAGGGGAACATTTTCCTGCTACATTGGATCTGGGTCGACTGGAAGAGCCCAAGCGACTTCGCCGACTACCCTGAGCACAGTCAAACCTCCATCTTGAGATTGTTCGGGGCTGTCTTGACCGACGTGAAAACCGGAGCAGTCACAGGGTACCTGTACAATAACGGCAAGACAGACTATGTCACATCCTTCTACCGCTCAATGTACCCTCAATGGAGCCAACCCATGCCGTCATGGCTCATACCTCAGCTGAGATACCCCGAGTCATACTTCAACACTCAACAAGACGTGTACAACTTCTACTTCCAGACAGACCCGCTACAGTGGCAGAGGAACGTGTTCCTCCAGTCAACCGAGGACACCCGATTCATCATCACACCGATCAATGGAAACCTAACTTGGGCTGCCGTAAGGCTGGTTGAAATCTATCAGAGCCCGTCCCAGAACTTGGCGGGTCTCTATATTGCTCCAGCAGGAAACGAGACGGGAACCGTATACTTGATCAGGTTCCCTGAAGGCACCACTGTCATCGGCCCCAACTCAGCAGCGTCGGCAGTAACCACCGACCCGACTGTAAAGTCACGACTAACGCTCCATCCTGACTGGACCAGCGGAAACATGTTGCTATACGCGATCAATGGCGGATTGATCTATGTGATCCCTTACTACGGCACATCATCAAGTCTCACAGTGCCAGTAATGGTCGCGGTAGTGAATGGGTACACAAAACAAGTTGGTTCCTATGCGATTACAAACCCCAACGATCCTACAGAGGTCCAAAGCGCAACGAGTCGCGCGGTCAGCGGCTTGGGAGTTTCAACCGGGACTCAGCAGGCAATCAGTGGCAATGTAACTTCGATCAACTCCTACGTTGTAAACAGCAACACAAGATGGGTGCTCGGAATAAAGACGAACAGCACAACAACCATTCAAGTACTTGCCAAGGCTGAAACATTGACCTCAGCGGACCAGCTCACAATAGCTACTGTCACCGTAGGTGCAAAGATCAAGGTTCTCGTCGACACTTCCCAAACACCACCAACAGTGCTGAGCGTTCAATAGGCAACTCCGTATTGAACCACTCATCTGGAATGAAGTTCTAACCCGAAGAATGTCATGAAAATCCTCAGTCCCGATTCGCAAACGAATTCCATTCTGGATAAGCACTTGGCAGTCACGAGGGTTTATTCGACAGATCTGCCTGATTAATGGTATGTTTAGGTCCAATCATGCTCAACGAGCCTTTGAGGATCTTCGACCGTATCTCTGGCCACTAATTGCTTTGTTGATAGTGTCTCTGTTAGCAGTACCGATGACGCTGATCTTTCCCCTGCCCATCAAGCTCTTGGTTGACAGCGTCCTAGGTTCCCAACCGTTGCCCGGGTATCTCACAATTTTCGTCGGATTGCAAGTCTCCAAGACCCTCGCGCTGTGGCTGGCGATCGGCATACTCATGGCGGCAGCAGTCCTGACTTACTTGCAGAACCTGGTGAATGTCTGGTACAGCAACAAAGTCGGAAATCGGATGACGCTCGACGTGCGGACCCGCCTATTTCGACAGATGCAACGTCTCTCGATCGCGTACCATGATACTATGGGGGCTGCAGACTCAGCGTATCGAACTCTGAACGATGCCCCGATGCTCCGCTCGTTTGGAATCGACAGCATGATTCCCCTGACCACTTCCATCCTGACTCTTGGCGCTATGATTCTTGTCATGGTTTTCCTGGACTGGCAGCTTGCACTGATTGCGCTACTGGTATCTCCTCTGATGTTTCTTCTCACATTCGTATTTCGGCCACGGATTCGCGCGGGATGGAGGAAGTTTAGGGCGTCGGAGAGCGCCGCTATGGCTGTGGCTCAAGAGAGCCTTGGAGCCTCCAGACTTGTAAAGTCATATGGTCAGGAGGAGCGGAAGAACAAGGAGCTGGTCTCACACTACGACGCAAGTCTATCCGCATCACTGAAGGTCCAGGTGGACAGCGCAATCTACAGCCTACTCGTGGGCATTCTGACAGCTGCCGGTTTAGCGGCCGTGCTCTACATTGGTATTGGACATGTTCAAGCTAGAATCCTTACTCTCGGCAGCCTTCTAGTCGTGAACTACTACGTGACCCAGCTCTACGGTCCTCTGAGAAACGTTGGTCAGTCAATACTTGATATTCAGATGTCGCTGACTGGAGTAGAGAGATATCGTGCAGTTCTCGACGAGAAACCCGACGTGCCCGAATCACCCAAGGCGCTTCCCCTAGCTAGAGCCAGAGGCATGATCGAATTCCAGAACGTATCGTTCGAGTACACAAAAGACCGTCCAGTACTCCACGACATATCCTTCGAACTGCCATTAGGCAACCGCCTCGGAGTAGTTGGCCCGACCGGATCAGGCAAGACTACACTCTCTACACTCCTACTACGTCTCTTCGACCCCACGAAAGGCGTGATCACTCTGGACGATATTGACTTGAAAGATTACAAGCTGGCGGATCTTCGAAACCAGTACGCAGTGGTCCACCAGGAGACTGTACTCTTCTCGACGAGCGTAGCTGAGAACATTCGCTTCGCACAGCCCAACGCAACCACGGACGAGGTCATTGCAGCAGCAACCGCCGCGAAAGCTCACGACTTCATAACGAACCTACCAAACGGATACGACACGCTGGTTGGTGAGCGGGGAATGAAGTTGTCTGGAGGAGAGCGTCAGCGCATTTCTCTCGCTCGTGCATTTCTCAAGAACGCGCCCATCCTCATACTGGACGAGCCTACCAGCTCATTAGATGTTCACACAGAATCAGCGATCCTCGATACCATTCAAGAGCTGATGAAGGGTCGGACGACCATGATGATCGCCCATCGTCCAAGTACCCTAAGGGATTGTAACATGATTCTCGTGCTCGAAGATGGTAGAGTGAGTCGAATGACCAGTGAAGTCGAGTCGGTAATCTCTGAAATGCAGACTGTAAGGGTCCAGACATGATACAATGATTACAGGCGCAGTCAGCTATACCTGAAAGTTGCGGAGCAACGCTGACGAAGTTATTCAGCTGATTCCAGATTGAACTCCTTGACAAGAGCCATGGCGGTGTTCATGTTTCTGAACACTTCGCTTGCATGGTGAGCGTCAGAGCCGAGGCTCACCCTGCACCCCGCCCTTGAGCACGCGGTCGCAAGCCTTCGGACAAGCTCCGGGGCGTAGTCGATATCTCTCCCGTTCAGTTCAAGGGCCTTGTTCCTTCTCCTGGCTACTCTCGCAAGGTCTAACAGGAGGTCGTCGAGTTCGGGGGGAGCGGCCTTTGAGGCTCTCGTGATTCTGACCGGATGAGAGAGCACTTTGAAAGGAACAAAATCGCTCTCTAGAGCCATTCGTTCAAGCCTAAGATATTCGCGCCAGCGTTCATGAGCCGAGGCTGGGTCAACTATTCCTCTGACGCTTTTCTCGATATCCTTTCCGTCCTCGAATTCGTGAACAGAACAGAGAAGGATATCCCACGCTTCCTGATTGACAAAATCTCCCAGCCTCGTCTCGAAGCGCGGCGAAAAATCTACCTCAAGCCCTCGCTCGATCTTCATCCCCGAATATGCTAGTCGGTCGGCTTTCCTGAATTCAGCGTTGTACTCCTTCAGGCTCTCGAAGATCCTGCCGCTGGGATGTATTGAGCCGAACCCGATGGATTCTCTGGGCTCTCTGAACTGGGATACGTGCTCCGTGATCGAGAACTCACTAACGTTGTTTGCTTTGGCCGCAGCAAGCATCTCAGTTATGTCTGCGAGGAGTATGTGATTATGATTGTCGACTAGCGTCATCGTTGCGGGCGTTCATTGGCCGTATGGGTATTCAACGGCTCTTACACTCGGTTCTCTACCGGCGAAGTTGATCACTAGGTCCCGGAGCTTCAGGTGTTGATTCCAGCCCTGGACCTTGATCTCTATCGGCTGTACCTGATCGTCTTTCAGTGTGATCCTGAGATAGCCGCGGCTACCTCCCAGGTTCAGTCCTCTCAGAGGACTTTTCATCAGCAATTCCTCGATCTCTTTCTTCGAAAGCTCAAAGTCTTTCTTGCGCTTTATCAGCCAAGCGACATCAACGCCCTTTCGTGAGATAATTCTCTCCGAGAATCTTCTCGATAGAACCCTGAGAGCCTGGTCGGCTAAAATGACGACAAAGGGGAGGAAGACGAATAGTATTTCTCTGGATCCGAGCTCAAAGAGCACTAGCAGATAGAGTGAGCTGATTACTATTAGGTATGGTGCGAGAAGAGCTTGCGCGAGCAGTCGCATCCTGACGCCGATGACCCGTTGGCTCGTGAAGTAAAGACCGTAGCCGCCAGATCTTCCGCGACCCAAATAGGTGCTTGCCATACCTCCAAGAAACAATTCTCCAAACTGCAGGCCCTCGGTCCCCTCCTGCCAGTGCAGACCAGATGTTGCTCCCGGCATAGTGGTCACAGGTTGGGACTCCGAAGGGGTCATCTAGCCAAGCGTGAATCCGGATTATATTCTTCCCGCTAGTACGAGATCATGGTTTGTCTCGCTTAGAAATGGTTCAGACAACGAGAATACCCCTCCTAGAAATTTTGAAAATAGAGAATTCCCACGACACAAAACAGCTATTCGCGGCAAACCTCTGGAAATCGCCCGCTCTACTATCTTCTCTTTTTCCTGTTAACTATTTCTCGACCCCCCCGGGGGCATGCGAGTTTCGAGAAACCCCTGACAATCCATCGAATTCTCTCCCGTTAATCGCCCAAAACGCGCCCGAATCCCAAATCTGGGGCTGCGATTTTGGGACCGGACTTTTTCACGCGTATCCATAGGGTAAAAATCCGGTCTCGAAGATCGGGATTCGAGCCGATTCTTCGTTCTAAACCAGAATCCTCGCCGAAAAAACATTCCAGCTAGCGAGACCCCTCCGAAAAAAAGGGGGGAAACAATATGATCCTCGCGACGCGAGAGCGGCCTTTGTCCCGGAGCTACTTGGCCGTCTGGTTGACTTCCTTTATCGTGCCCTCGAGAATATCGAGGCCAGAATCAACAAGATCCCGGGTGATGATCAATGGCGGCACGATACGCAGCGTCGAGTGACCTGCAGTAATTATCGCCAACCCTCGCCGGAACGATTTCATCATGATCTCATGCGCCTCCCTGTCAGCGTACTCCTTCGTCTTCGGATCCTTCACAATCTCCGCCCCAATCATCAGACCCTTCCCACGCACATCCCCGATGATCGGATATTTCTCCTGCATCTCCCGCAACCGCTTCATCATGTAGTTCCCTTGCTTCGTAGCATTCTCCAACAGATGCTCATCGCGAATAATGCCAATCACTTGCAGCGCCGCTGCGCACGACACCGGATTACCCCCAAACGTGTTAGCGTGCGAGCCTCCCTCCCAGTCCATCAACTCCGACCTCGAAACGGTCGCGCCGATAGGCATTCCAGACGCGAGAGCCTTCGACGTACAGACAACATCCGGTTCAACGCCCCAATGCTCAATGCCGAACCATCGCCCGGTCCGTCCCATTCCTGACTGGACCTCATCATCAACCATCAATATTCCATTCTTGTCCAGCATCTTCTTCAATCGCTGGAAATAGTCGTCCGGCGGCACCACGTAACCTCCCTCACCCTGGATAGGCTCGACGAACATCGCCGCAACATCCTCCGGCGGCAGATACTTGTCCAAGACCTGCTCCTGGATGAAATCGACACAGTACATCCCACACTCAGGATAGGTGAGTTTGAACGGGCACCGGTAGCAGTCCGCAAACGGAACATGCGTGTCTCCCGGAACCATGGGGAAGAAGTGTCTACGCTGGTAGGGTTTGCTAGCAGTGAGACTCAGGGCTCCCAGAGTCCGTCCGTGGAAACCACCGATGAAAGAGAGAAACGCATGCTTCCGCGTATGCCACTTTGCCAGCTTCATCGCAGCCTCGATCGCCTCCGTCCCGCTGTTGCTGAGAAACACCTTCTTCCCAAAATTCCCAGGAGTTATCTTCACCAGCTCTTCAGATATCTTAACAACCTTCTCGTAATAGAAATCCGTCCACGAATAATGGATCAACTTCTCAGCCTGCTCCTTAATCGCTGAGACAACCCGTGGATGCGAATGACCAACTGCCAAGCAGACCAGCCCAGAGTTGAAATCGATGAACTCGTTACCATCAACATCCCTGACAATGCTACCATGGCCGCTCTCCGCAGCGAGCGGGTAAAACCGGACCAGCGATTGGGAGATTACAGACTCGTCTTCTTTGACAAGCGCTCGTGCTTTAGGACCAGGAGGAGTTACGACTATCTTGGGATACTTCTCAGCCGGCAAACAGATCGGTGACTGGCTCGGACAGTCTACTACTAATAATATTGCTCGGACAGATCAGATGTCCCTCGGTTAGTGTCCGACGATGATCTCGATCATGGAAAGACTCGCGGTCGAGCCGTCTTCGCGCTTCACATCTTCAGTCCCGATATCGACTGAATGGATCCGAATATTCTTCATGAACGCGCGCCTCAGCATCTCCACAACCTCCACCGCCTTCGTTATGGACTGGCCTCGTCCTCTCACCATGACATCAGCCACTCCTGTATTGAGAAGGGTCATGCATGCTACAACATAGTTCATGATAGGCTTCTTACCGATTCGTACCATGCTAGCATCCTCTCCGTCTTCGAATCCGGCCTCGATGTCCGCTGATGCTGCGACGTTTGACAAAATGGTGCCCGTGCTGAAGTCTACTATGGGCTATCTACAAGATTAAGCTTGCCAGACCATCGAAAGAAGGGTAGCAGAACTCTCATAATCCCTCACGGTCCATCCGCCATAGTCCGTACGTCATATTCCGCCCCGCTCTCTCCAAATTCAATACGGGTCTTTTAAGGAAAAATGTCCAACTGTAGACCCTCCTAGCGTGGTCGAGAAACGTGGCCTCAGTACCGCCAACAGTATTTCACATGCTCGAACGGCTCGTCGGCAAACGAGTTCTCGCAGTGATCAACCGCGACTTTGGCTACGAAGGACGGCTAGCAGTCGTCTCTCACGAACCTCCGGGGATATGGCTCTCAGAGGCCGAGGCCGTCATCCTGCGCTCAACAGTCGTAAGCCCGATTCCGCAGGTTGTAAATAGAGAGTCCAAAGGAGAAACCTTCCTCCACCTAGACGCTGTCCAGAGGTTGGAGACTATTCCCGAGACGAAGAGCAATGCGAAAAGATAGAGTAGGCTGGCTCGACGGACTCTTCATCGGCGCCTCCAACGCCACCCTCGTGATCGATCCATCCACAACACGAAGAATTCCTAAGACAGCCCGAGTCCTCGTCTCCCACGCTCACGGAGACCATACTGGCGGCTTCAGATACAGAGGACTCAAACAGTCAACTCCAGAGACCAGAAGTATTCACAGCGCTCTACACGACCATCGAATCGCAAACTTTCGCCCACTCGAGATCAACAGTCAGCTAGTAGTCGACGACATTCGAGTCAAAGCGCTTGACGCTGGACACATGCTCGGCTCGGCCCAGTTTCTCATAGACACCCCAGACACATCCATTTTATACACAGGCGACATCAACTGCGTCAACACCCTAACCACAAAGGCAGCAGAGCCAGAACAATGCGACGTACTCGTCATTGAAGCCACGTACGGATCTCCGCATTACCGTTTCCCAACGCGAGAAACTGTCTATGCAGAAATTGTCGAATGGGCTCTGGAGGCGATAAAAGAGGGAAGGATACCCTGCTTGCATGTTTACGCAGCGGGAAAGGCTCAGGAGGTCGTCCGATTATTCAACGTCTACACCCGTCTCCCAGTAATAGTCAACCCGAGACTCGATGGCGTCAACGAGACCTATCACAAGAGCGGCGTTCATCTAGACTGGTTTTCGTCGGAGTCTAGAGATGGGAAGACGATTCTCGACAAGGATCCCTGCGTATATCTTACTACGCCTAGCGATCGGACCCATATCGGGAGGAGGTCCTCAAGGGCCTATGCGACCGGCTGGGCACTGTCTCTGAGTGGGAGAGTCACCGCTTTCCCGCTGAGTAGTCACGCTGATTTTGACCAGCTGATCTCCTTCGTCAAAGCATGTGACCCAGACCAGGTCTATATTTTCACCGGGTTTGCTGAGGATTTGCGGCGGGCATTACGGTCTAGGCTTGGGCTTGACGCTAGAGCTGTTCCTTCGTACTTGCAGAGGACGCTCGCTGAAGATTATTGATCTATCTGACCGGAAGCAGGAAGTAGAATAGTAGCGCGAAGGCAACTAGTCCGACTCCAGAGACTATTACTAATTGGGGGCTGAGCTTCACGCCGGGAGTATCTTCTTCGAAAAACCGTAGGAGTCCTGCGCTGGCAGCTGGCATGGGCGCTTCGTCGCGTCTTCTCTTTTCCCGCTTTGTGCTCAACCCAGTTCCTCGTATTCGGCTGTTTCAATATCGTCGGTAATAAGGCTGGTGCGGGGTTGGTTTCGGTTCGATGAGTGTCTGATCGCTGCGTGAGTATGAAATCTATCGGATGTGGGTGTAGGTGTAGGCGTCTTTGCTGGTTTCGAAGGCGTAGCGGACCTTCTGGTAGTCTCGTCGGAACTCCGACACGTCGCTCGCGACTCTTTGAGAGTCCTCCCGTTTGATTACCACTCTTGTCATGAGATCAGCTATCTCCTCCATCTCCGACTCCTTCATTCCCAGCCTTGTGACTTCCGAGACTCCACATCTTATCCCTCCAGGCGCTTCGAAGTGTCTTCCCGCCTTGATATCGTAGGGCAACAAGTTACGGTTCAGTATGATGTTTGCATCTTCAAGTTTCTTTTCGATCGTCTTACCATCACCGTACTTCGTGATATCCGCCACTAGCAAGTGTGATCGAGTGAATCCTTTCTTCTCGCCCAAGACATTGAACCCTCTCTCGTGGAGGGCTGACGCAAGCGCGCGGCTGTTCTTGACGATCTGAGACGCGTATTCCTTTCCGAAGGCGAGCATCTCTGCGAACATTACCGCTTTTCCTGCCAGATGATGTAGGTGGTGGTTGCTCACGTTGCCGGGGAAGGTTGACTTTTTGATTTTCTCTCCATGTTCAGGCTTCGACAAGATGAGTCCGCCTTGTGGGCCGGGAAGGGTCTTGTGAGTGCTCGCTGTCATAGCATCTGCGCCCTCGTGCAAGGGATCCTGAAACTGGGCGCCAGCTACGAGTCCCGCGACATGCGCGGCATCAAAACAGATCCTAGTATCAGTTTCCTGGAACACCTCGGCTAGTTGTTTGACTGGATGAGGGAAGGGGAGGACTGAGCCTCCAAGCATTGCGAGTGATGGTTTTTTTCCCTCCTCGGATAGTTTCCGGATCTTCTTTTCTGTGGCGTCGATGTCGATGTTCATTTCTTCCGTGTCGAACGGGAAGTATTCGACGTTTAGGCCTCTTACGGAGCCTGCTGTGCCGCCGAACTCTTTCTTTCCCATGCTGATGTGGCCGCCTGCGGGGATTGCTAAGGCGAGCATTGTGTCTCCGGGAGTTGTGAATGTGGTGTATGCTACTAGGTTGGCGCAGACTCCTGAGATGGGTCTGACGTCGGCGAAGTCTACTTTGAAGAGTTGTTTTGCGAGGTCGATGCAGATCTGTTCGACTTGGTCGATGTACTTGCAGCCGGCGTAGACGCGTTCTCCTGTCCATCCTTCAGCGTACCTGTTGCCGAAGTCGGAGAGGATGGCCTCTCGCACGGCTGGGCTGGGAATATTCTCGCTCGCGATGAGGGGGAGTGAGTTGGCGAACCATTTCTGATGGGTCTCTAACAGCTCGAAGACTCTGTTGTAGGATTGTCGAGGCTCCATGACTGCTTGCTCGGTCATTGCCGAGCCTTGTATAACGTTTGGTGGTGAGAGTTGCTTAATAGTTGCCGGGATTTGTTCCGTTACTGAGGATTGTGCTGTCGTACTCGACGGTCCTGCTAGTAGTCTCCGGTTTCTTTTGTGTGATTGTTTAGAGGTGGATGGGGACTCCTAGGTTGTCTCGGAGTTTTCTGAGGATTGGCTCTAGGGGTCCTGTTTCGAGGCTTATGGCGATGATCTGGTTGTTGTGGGGTAGAAAGATGAGGTCGATCTTCTCGTACTGTACGGATATGTGGCTTAGTGGTCCGCACTGGGATTCGAGCTGTGACAGGGTGTCGAGTATTAGTGGGGGGACGCTTCCCATGAATTTCCGGTCGTAGCTTTCGGGGGTGAAGCTCGCGACGCTAGTCCGCATTCTTGACTCTACCAGCTTGTGGTTTCTGTCTAGTAGTGCTACGTATCTGATTCTCGGATCTAGGGCGAATAGGTCGTCTGCTAGGCGTGCTTGGGGTCTGCTCAAGCCTGAAGTCAGGCTCGTTTGTTCTTGGTATCTAAAGGAATGCCCTGGGCTTCTGGCAGGTTTCCTAGAGAGCACTCTCGAGTCGTGAGGATAATATTGTGGGCCCCCTTTTCCTAGAGGGCTCCGGCCGCTTGAAGCAGGTCTCGGCGACTCTTCTGATTCAGGGCGTAGAATGGAACGGTCGACGGTTTTTCCAGCTGCCGAGTAAGCGCATGATGAAGCGTGAAAATCTTGCAGATCAGAATCGAACCTCGCCGATTATTGATCGGGGCTTGTTCTGGGCGAGTCTCCGTTTGTGCTGCTAACTGGAAGCATCGAGGCCTCATTTCTCGGGGGCGTTTTATACCTCGCTAGGCGGAGGCTCGGAAACGCTTGGTAGTCTGGCGGTTTGTGCTTGGAGTACAAGTGGGTCGTTCTCACCGTCACAACCGTCGGCATCTTCATGGCCACGCTGGACTCGAGCATTCTGGTGGTGGGTCTGCCCCAGGTAGTTACCGCGCTGAACACCAACCTGGTTGTTGGCGTCTGGTTCATCACCATCTACCGACTCATGATAACCGTCCTCCTGGTTGGTATTGGAAGGATCGCTGATCTGTATGGTCGGGTCCGATTATACAATATGGGTTTCGCTGTCTTCACTGTCGGCTCACTTCTCTCCGGTCTCTCCTTGAGCGCGGAGGAGCTCCTGGTTTTTCGGCTTGTTCAGGGCGTGGGTGCTGCGCTTCTTTTCGTCAATAGTGTGGCGATTGTTACCGATGCTTTCGCTGGGGAAGGACTTGGAAAGGGTATCGGGATAAACCAGGTCGCGATTAATGCCGGCACGATCACTGGCTATACTCTCAGCGGTATTCTGATCCAGCTCTTCACTTGGCGCTCCATTTTTCTGGTCAACGTTCCAATCGGAATCTTCGGAACATACTGGTCGCACCGGAGATTGAAAGAGATCTCTCAACCGGCCAGGGGGGAAAGGTTTGACTTTCTGGGCGCGGTCAGCTTCTCCGGCTCTATCACTCTGTTCCTGCTAGGTCTGACTATCGGGAGCGTGACGGATGCTCTGAACCTAGTTCTCATCGTGTCGAGTGGAATCATCATGGTCTTCTTCTTTCTAGTCGAGCGGCGAACCAAGTTTCCGGTTCTGGACATGTCACTCTTCCGGATCAGACTTTTCACTGCTGGAAACATTGCCAATCTGCTAAGCGGCCTCGCATTTGCTGGGCTCGCCTTTGTAATGACACTCTATTTCCAGCTCGTACGAGGCTACGATCCGCTTCACGCGGGAATATTTCTAATCCCGCTCGACGCTACCCTAATTTTCATCGGACCGATAAGCGGTTCCCTCTCAGATAAATGGGGGGCCCGAGGCCTGAGCAGTCTCGGTCTGATAGTCGCATCCGCAGGTGTCTTCATCCTGTCATTAATTGACGCGTCTACTTCCTACGCTCAGATTGCTGCCGGACTTGCACTCGTCGGATTTGGAATCGGCCTATTCCGCAGCCCCAACGCTAGTTCTGTCATGGGCTCAGTTCCGGCCTCGAAGAGGGGAATCTCCTCCGCGGTAAGAGCTATGATCATCAATACGAGTATCGTCGCTAGTATCCCGCTGGTCATAGCCATCATGACCGTTGATGTGCCGTATAACATGCTGGTCAACATTATTATCAATCCGAACCTGGTCACAAGTATCCCGACAGGGAACGGTTCCGTAGCAGGTTTTCTTCCAGGGCTACAACACGCTCTTCTGCTCTTTTCAGGACTAGTCCTCATTGCAGCAGTATTCTCTCTGCTCAGAGGACCACGAATCGAATGATGGACAAGTCTCCGGTCAGTCGTCCGATTCCTCCAGTCCAGCGGCAAGGCTGTTTGCAGTCCGCGCTGCGCTAAGCAGGAGAGAATAACACGGTTATCGGTTGTACACTGGTGTTCAAAGCGGCCACGTCCCAAGTTCCCGAGGTGGTGGGGAGGAATGATAGTACACTCTGAGTCGTCTGTTCTTGCAAAATGCAGGCGCTCGCTGGAAAGGTGTTTCCGGGGTCCCGGGTCGCGGAGTAAGATGACACCCAGTTTTGATAGGTCGATTCCTGTATCACACAGAAGCTCGCGATTCCACCAGTGACTGTGACTCCCAACGCAAAACTCTCGCTGTTTGAGATTCCAGGCAATGATAGGGCAAAAAACCCCGGATAGGTCTGGTTTCCTCCGCTGACAGAATGTGATACTGGGACTCTAATGGAGCCGTGGGGGGCGATGGAATGCGGCAGGTACGGTACGCTTGCAAAGACTATCCCAATAGAGAGAGCGACCGTGATCGCAGCTATCACCAATGTTCGACGTTTCAAAAATCTTCTCGGCATTAGCCATCATCCGCTCTCTAGCTGGTTTCTGTGCCACGGCGGCTAATATACGATGTGCGAAACGCCCATCTCACTGTCCGCTTCTTATCTGGTGCGATGGTCAATCCAATAGGATTCTCCAACACTGTTGTGAAACATCTTGCTGGGACTGTTAACACAGGTTTTGGAGCCCCGGCCGGGGATTGAACCCGGGACCTACAGCTTTCTCGCTAGGGGTACAAGGCTGTCGCTCCACCACTGAGCTACCGGGGCTGTCGTGTGGTTGGTTGGGTTGAGGTTAAGATAAGTTCTACTGAGTACACGTTTCAGTTAGGTTTCTGGTTCCGCATTCTCTCCGCGGCTCTGACGAGTGCATCTACGCCTGGGAGGTTCTGGCCGGAGAGAAGCGAGAGCATTGCGCCTCCCGCGGTGCTAACGTGTTTGAATCTCTCATCTATTCCAAGGATGGAGGCGAGGCCCACCAAGTGTCCTCCTCCTATGACCGTGTACGCGTTGCTTTTGGCCATCGCTTCAAGGACCTGTTTTGTGCCGAGATCGAAACCGTCCCTCTCGAACACCCCTAGGGGTCCATTGGCTACAGTGGTGGCGGCTCCCCCCACTGCTTTCGAATATTTTTCGATCGTCTTTCCTCCAATGTCCAGCGCTGACTCCTTCAACAAGACCTCTGTGCTTCGGTCACTTCTCTTCCCCCGCTCATCTTCATATGCGAGGTCGACAGGGACTTCGATCCTGTCTTTGTACTTCACGGCCAGCGATCTTGCGTTTTTGATATGGGCTTGCAGCCCAGCCATGTCTTTCTCGTCCTCTGCCGAGATCTTCTTGTCCATCGCTTTGAGGAAGAGTTTTGCAGGAACGCCCCCTAGCAGAATCTTGTCGGCTTTGTCGCGTGTTAGAATATGTTCTATGACTGGGATCTTGTCTTCGACCTTGGCGCCTCCGAGAACGTAGACGCATGGTCTTTTGGGCTCTACGAGTAGTCCAGAGACTGCTTTGAGTTCTTTCTCCATTAGTCGTCCTGCGGCGCTCGGGAGTGCATCCGTCAGTCCCACAATGCTTGGTTGCGATCGGTGGGCGGTCGCGAAAGCATCGTTGATGTTGAGGTCGAAGAGTGGTGAGAGCTGTTTCACAAAGTGGGTCTTTAGAAGCTTCTCAGGTCTGTCGTCAACATTCTCCTCAGCACAGAATCTTAGGTTGTCGAGCACGAGTACCTGGCCTGGTTCGACCTTTGCTATTCTCTGGCGCGCATGGGGACCAATGACGTCGTCCACGAACATTACTTGTTGATTGCAACATTCAGCTAATGCCTCAGAGTGAGGTTGCATATTGGTGAAGTCGTCTTTCCCTGGTCTGCTCTGGTGGGATCCTAGCACGACCCTCGCATCTTCTAGTCTTGCGAGGGTCTCTGAGATTGCTTTGATCCTAGTGTCATCGAGGATCTGATGTGTAGAAGGGTCCAGGGGAACGTTGATGTCTACTCTTAGAAAGATCCTCTTGTTGCTTGTCTCCACGTCATCTAGGGTGAGGAATTTGTGGCTCGACAAGCCTGGGTCCTTTTTGCTATCTTTCTTCTGGTTTCGTTTGCGTTTAATGTTTCTTGGGCCAATGCTTTTTAGCAGTAGACTCCGCGCCGGCCTTTCTACCGGGGTGGCTCAGCTTGGTGAGACCCCGTAAGGGGAGCCATAGCGCCGGACTCATAATCTGTCTTGAGGGATCCGGAGGGTCAGGAACAGAAGAGGCGCCACTGACTGTTTCTGGAGCACCGTTCCTTGGACCAAGTCACTTACCTTTTGTAAGGGACAAGAGGGGTCCTAGGGAGCGCGTGACAGGTTATTGCTCCGTAACCTTTGGTGAAGCGGACAACGTTGTGGACATTCAGGGAGTCCAAAAGTGCCCTAACAAAGCTGGTGTTGGGCGACGTTGTTATGTCGACACTCTTATCTTTGAAATGTACGTCACCATCTGAATCGGCTAGTCCCCGAAGAAACCAAAGACGATCCTCCCGAGGAGCGGACAGCATCCAGTCCATCCTCACTGCGTCGTATGAGGTTCTTTCGTGCCACTTCAGCCCCAAGCAGGCCAAGTGGAACCACGCAAATATTGGGTGACGTTGAGATGTCAAACAATACGCACCGTTTGGAAGGCCGTCACGCGATGGTCTGTCAAGTGTTCTTTTGCAACCAATCCCAAAACCCCTTATGCAACCGGCTACGTACTCGCCAAGAACCAAGTTCTCCGGATGTTTTCGAGTCAACTGAATGTCGATGTCCATTGTTGGCTTGGTCTCATTTCGGTAGTGTTTTCCTATGTCGCCAAGGAACCAACCAAGAAGATAGCATGCCGAAGCAGTAGATTCCCTTGATTCTACGGGTTGCCGAGCCACCAGGGCATTTCCCAATTTCAGAATGGTGTCAGCAAATTCGTCAAATGAACTGAGCCTTCTCGGAGTCAGAATTGTACTCTCTCTGTAGCTATCCAACAGGACAAGCAGATGATCATTCGCAGAGAATAAAGCCTTGATTGAGACTCGACCAGCTCTCCAAAAAACGCTACATCAAATCCAGGCGGGCTAAACCATACGTGCCGACCAAGCGATGGGGATTGCCATTTTCAATCCTCAGATCAATACTTACAGAAGGAATCTCTTGGAAAGGCTCGTTGGCGCAAACGTATACCCTAGACATTGGCCTAGTTGGCTTACAGAAAAGGTAGATCACCTAATACGATTGGGTCTGAGTAAAAGAGAAATTTGTGAGCGCGTTCTGTACGAGGACAATACGTACATCAAAATGCATAGCCTCAGTAGGAAGATGCAAAATCGAAGTGTGAGTGTTCACCTCGAACATGAGCAATACGAAACTCCATAACACGGAAGGAGTGCCGAGGGAGGGATTCGCACCCTCGATGTCCGGGAAGTTTCCTCTTCTCTCCGGAATCCACCCTAGCCTAGGATTATGAGTATCACCCTCGCGGAGGGCGAGCCCGGCGCCTTAACTAGGCTAGGCCACCTCGGCAAGCAATCTAAGGATGGCAGCATTCATAGACTTTATGGGTTCTGTGGTCCAGTTATCTTGTCGTTGAACGGACAACTTGCTCTCATCGACTCCGGGGATTGCCGTCGTCAGCGGGTTCCCCTTCACGGCTTCACCTGAGAGCCCTTGTGCCTCAGAGGCCCATAGCCTCTTCTTGGTAGTGAACGGTCGAACCTCAACCGCCCCCTCACGCCCGTAGCGTGGTAGCTTGGCCCATTGCCAGGCAAGGATTTTACGGTGGCCAACCAGCCAGCCATCCCGGTCTAGACCCGTCACGTGGTCGGAGTCACTCCCCTCATCCCAGTGTGACAGGCTCATACGACGACCGCCTGACAGATAACGACTCATTCCTCAGACATAACGGTTAGAGAGGACCGAACTACCGAAAAGCAACCGATGAATTCACAGTGGCAACTTTATGCACAATGGTTCTGCTGACTTTGTTTTTGAATGGTTCGTTGACTTCTGACCGCGGGTTCGATAAAGGCCTCTTCTTTCGAGAGCCCCGCCCCCAGCACTTTGCCTAAGACCGGGATCACTATATTGTTCTTCGAATGTTATCCTTTACGGAGAATGTCGACTCGGCCGTCTTTTCTTCCCACGTAAGCTACGTCGCACATTCCTAGAAACAGTCCTGTTTCCACCACTCCCGGGATCTTCTTGAGTTTCTCGTGAACTATCTCTGGTCGGCGTAGGCTTCTGAAATATACATCCGCGATGAGGTTCCCGTTGTCTGTTATGACGGGTCCGACCTTGCCCGCGGCTTCTCTCAGAACTGTCTTCTCGGAGATTTTTCTGATCTTCTCGACGGTCGATGCGTAGCCGAACGGAACTATCTCAACGGGTATTGGCTGTGGTCCGCCCAAGGTTTTTGCGAGTTTCTTCTCGTCGACTATGATGACAAGCCTTCTTGCAGTTGAATCTACGATCTTCTCTCGCAGCAGTGCGGCTCCCCCGCCCTTGACTAGGTCGAGGGTTCGCCATTGTATCTGGTCCGCGCCATCGAGCGCGAGGTCAGGCTCGGTGTCTTCTTGGAGGTCTGATGTTTTCAGGCCTAGTTTCTTCGCGGCGATTTCTGTCTGATATGATGTCGGGATGAAGGTGATCTTTAGGTTCTCTTTCTTGACTCGTTCTGCGGCTAGCTCGAGGGCTCGCAGGACGGTGTTGCCGCTTCCAAGTCCAATGGTTGTGTTGTTTCTGATTTCTCTGATCGCCTGTGCGGCCGCACTTATTCGTGCCTTGTCAGTCCACGACATTGTTCGGTATCAGCCTTCTGTCTCTATCTGTTCGAGGCGTTCCATGGCCTTGAGTACTTCTTCTCGGATCGTCTCCAATCGTTCTTCTGCTTTGTTCTTAGGCTTCTCCTTTGCCGGTCGTTCCTTAGGAGGGTTTGTGGCGGGTGGGGTGGGGTTTGTCTCCGTCTTTGGAGGCTCAGAGGGCTTAGCCACTGGTTCAGGCGTTGTCGATACTGTTGGTCTGATCTGGCTTATCTTCAGGTCTATCTCGAGCATTTTTTCCTGGAAGCTCTTGAGGAGGTCCTCTTTCGCAGATTCGAGTTCGTAGAGGTCGACTGTCCTCTTGTGGGTGTCTATTTCTCCGTCTACCCGCTTAAGATCTGTCTTGTATCGTTGTAGGAGCTGGTTCTTTTCGCTGTCGTTGATCTGTCCCTTTGTTTCTGCTTCGTAGATCTTTGTAAGGGCGTCTCCGATGATGTCTCTTTCCAGACTTGCAAGTCGGAGTCTATCGCGAGATCTGGAGACGTCGTTGCCTGTGATTGTTTTCCTCAGTATATCCGGTACGGGGAACGGTTCTCTCTTGACAGGTTCAGCTGTGTTCATGTTTTCTTCTTGTTCGGTTTTCTTTCTTCCGAATAGAAGTATGAGTGTAGTTAGTGTGAAAGGTGCCGTTTGGCCCTTTCTCCGCAATAGAAGCATTCCCCTAGCGTTCTTCGATGACTGGAGGGTGCCGGATTATTAATGGTTTAGCAGAGAGGGCGCTCTTGTTACCGCGCAGGGGGGAGGATGCGTCCAAGTACGGTTATCTAGTATCTTTGCGATTGTTGGTCTTGGTCAATGCTATGTCTTTGGCGATGCAGTGCGAGAGTTGCGGTCGACCGTTGGCTTCGCGGGAGGAGCACGGCGCTCAGGATCTTGATAACCCGTATTGCATTCATTGCACCGACTTGAAGGGAAAGCTCTTGCCCTTTGAGAAAGTGTATGACGACTTGGTCGCATCCGCTATGCAGACACGCTGGATGAACAAGGAGCAGGCGGAAAAGTATGCATTGGAAGAGATGGGTCGCTGGCCTGCCTGGAAGGATCGGGTCGACAAGATGCTAAAGCGCTAGAGAATTAGAATTCTCGACCAACCTTCGCTGGCTTTGACATTGAGGTCGGGAGCACGCTCGTCTTTGATGAACGTGCAGAACTAGTCTTCAACATTTTTTGTCGATTGGATTCGCCTAAAGTTAATTAGCAATGTCGCGGCGCAACTCGCGTAAGCCCCGGTGGCTCAGCCTGGTAGATGCCTTCCCAGCCTAGAGCATTGCCTTGGTAACCGTTTCAAACAGGCAAGGGTCACGAGTTCAAATCTCGTCCGGGGCTCCACAATAACTCCAACTCTGGTTGAAAAGAATGATTGTTCGCGGTCCAGATTTTCATGGATGGATTGAATAGGCAGCTTTGGAATAATTCCTGATTGTCATGGGCGACGAGTCGGAAAGCATCCTCGGGGAAATCCCTGTTGTAGCCAGCTTGGCCCTTGGAAATGAACGACTCACCCTGTTCGTGACCGGAGCAAGAATCATAGTTGCTCATGTTGGTAAGAGGGGCACTGGTGCGGTGGCAACCGCTACGCTGCTGGGCCGGCTGGGAGGAGGGCTTGAAAATGTCTTGAAAAGCGGAGGAGAGTCCAGGAGCAAACGAGCATTGCAACATTCGACGCCGGATGGGATCCTAGCGGCCGACAAAGACAACTTCGATCTTCGGTACGACGAAATCGTCAATGTTCGAGTAGTAGAGACTCAGCTTTCGAGAATTATGATTATTGTGACTAGAGATGACAAGTTCGAATTCTACTCCCGCCTTACCTTGGACCCAATCGTTGCGTTGCTGGCAGACAGGCTCGGGACAAAGCTGACTGTCGAGCGGATCTGATTCTACGCGAAGCGCGAGAGGACTTTGGCTCGATCTCGATCCTAGTCTAGCGTGGAGGGCCCAGGGATAACCCCATATTACAGAGCTTGGTTTATCTGGAATGACAGGCTAAATCATTAGCTGCAGGGGGTCACTAGTTCTCGAGAAAGCTCTTGGTTCCAGTTCTCTCAATAGTTCTCCTTGCGTCCCTCATGCCACATGTGCCCGTGGCGATGGCAAGCCCTCAGGGCGTCTCGAGCGTGTTTCTTAGCCCTGGAGTTTGGTCTGTCGCACCGGGAGGGTCGTTCACTGTCAACGTAATGGCAAATCTCGCCACTGGCCAGAACATGTCTGCTATCGATGTGAAGATTAACTATACTAATCCCGCCCAGGCAATTGTCCGCGTAGATGGATTGTCCTACTCGGGCAACATCTTTGAAAATGATCCGGGGAAATTCTTGTCGCAAGAGTGTGCCGCACCTTTGTACAACTACCAGTGTCCCCAAGCAACAGATTTTCAGTTCGGCTGGCTGCACTTTTCCGAGATAGGTAGTCGGCCTGTTACAGGTCCAATGGTAGCATTTCTCTTTTCAATTCACTTTCAAGTAGATGGGAAAGGGACCAGTTGGATCCGCATCAATAACGCGCTTTTGGCGGATCCTGGTTCTGGACCGTTCCCGACTCCTCAAGCCGTTCCGGTAACAACCCAAGACGGGGTCTTCAGCAACACAGGAATCACGTCCTTCTTCAACTACGTGCCTCTATACACACCCACGGTAGTTGCTGGCTACGACAACCGTTTCAATGCTACGGCAAGCCTAAGCTTGAACGCGACCTACTCGGAAATTCATATCAACAGCTATGTTTGGAGCTTTGGGGACGGAGCGACAAACAGCACCCCTAATCCGATCACTAATCACATCTTTGGATCATCAGGGCAATATAATGTGAATCTTACAGTAATAGACGCTAACGGGAATAGAGGCTCGAGTCGTCTGTTGGTCGCGGTTGGACAGGCGCTCGGCGCGTTACTTCTGACAGTGGTTGACCTACATTCGACCGTATACGCCGGAGTTAAAGTCCAAATCTTCAACCTCACCGTCTTGACTCCATTTGCAAATCAGACAACAGACGCGACCGGGACGGTCTCATTCCAGAATCTTCTACCCGGGACTTACAGATTGACATTCTCGGGACCCTACGTGACGGGCAGTTCTACGACCGAGAGTGTAATAGCGGGCTGGACCACACAGGACACGGTAGGGCTGAGAATCGACACTCCACAGCCTGGCGGTCCCACGCCTTGGTATGGCGACGTTGCCTTCCTCGCCAGCTTCGCCGCGGCCTTGGGGCTCTTCGGCCTTGGTATGTTCTTCAGATGGCGCAGAGACCAGAAGGAGTCCGTGAGGCGGAACTCGGCTCCTAAGAAAGTGGGTCGAAGGTTCGTAGGACCATAGGGGGTTTGAAGAAGACTTCTTAGGCCGACTCGGTGGGCGGGCGACGTCCGCGCAGCGCGACAACGCCTAACGCGACTGCGGCCGCGGTTGCGATTGCCGTCGTGATCCAGGGTAGAATATCGAACAAGGTCTGGCCCGTAGATGGAGGAGCAGCTAATGCTACTTGGCCCGCGCTGAGAGCCTGGTTTAACGTGCTCGTCGGTTCCCCTATGACTCTGGCGTAGACATGATACGTATCGGAAGACCACTGACCAGTGTCCCACGACAGGACAATCGTCTGAGGTTGACTGGGAGTGACAACTACTCTTTGTTGTGCGACAGTAATGTTGCTTCCTGAAGCGGTGCTGACATCCATCACAATAGTAATGTTCGCGGGTACCGCCCCAGGGTTGGCCACTGAGACAGTCATCGTAACACGATTGCCCGCGACGGCTGAGTTGGAAGAAACGCCCGCTGCCTCGATCTTGATCGATGGGAGAGATGGGAGAACGGTCAGCGTGATGTTGACGTATCGCTTAATCTGAGTCGTGCTCGCGTTAACTTGAACCATGTAGGTTCCCGGTGGTGTTGTGCCGAGAGTCGATATTGTGAGTCCAGACGCGACTGGTCCGCTGGTACTGGTGATCGTTACACTGGGAGGAGACAGACTGGGATTGATTCCGAGTGTTGCTGAACTGTTTGCAGAGAGGTTTATCGTTCCGGTGAATCCGTTGAGACCAGTGATTGAGATCGCACAAGTGCCACTTGAGCCCCCCTTGATTTGGATGGATGTTGGGGCCGCACCTCCGACGAAATCTGGAGGTGGTACAACGACTGTTACGTTTGCGCTATGGATTAGCGGCCCAAGTAGCCCTGTGCCGTTACCTCTTACAGTGATCTTGTAACTGCCTGCAGGTGTGCCGGACTGTACAATGACATAGAGTAACGATGAGTCGGTGACCTTGGCAGAGGTCAGGCTGACACTGGACTTGCTGAGAAACCCGAGAACGTCGTTGGACGAGTTCGTTGCTTTCAAAGCGATTGTGCCGGTAAAGCCAGACAAACTCGTCACTGTGATATTGGAGACACTATTCTGCCCCTGGGAGAGAGTCAGAGTTGATGGGGTCTGCAAGACTTGAAAGTCTGTAAATGTTACCTTAACGTTTATGATGATGAAGTGGTGGTAGCTTCCGACAGAGCCGGTCACGTTAACCGTGTAGTCTCCCGCAGGGGTTGAGGCTGTTGTGGAGACCGTAAATTTTGAAAAGCGCGTCTGGCCCGGTGAGACGTTCACAGTTGTCGTGTTGAACGTCCCTGTAGGAGCGTTAGGGACTACTGGGGAGACTTGGTAGGCGAGAGCAATTGTACCGTTGAACGGAATGATGCCTGAAACGGAGATCGTCGAGTTCACGTTCTTGCTGGCTATGATAGTAAGCGAGGAAGGATTGGCGCAGATGAACGAGCAGAGAACTGAGATGATCAGTGGACCCTTGATGGCGCTCTCGTGTCCGCCGTTGTCCTGTATTTTTAGAGTCGCGCTGTAGTTTGCAGCATCATTGTACGTGTGGACTAGGGTCGGGCCAGTAATGCTGGCTGTTGCACCGTCTCCGAATGTCCAGTTGTAACGTGTGATTGTGTTTCCGGGGCTCGGAACGCTGGAAGACGCGTTAAAGGTGACCGCCAATGGTGCTGGCCCACGAATCGGTGCGGCGGCGAAGTTTGCCGCAGGGGCCGCGTTTGTGAAGCTTCCTGTCTGAATGTTCTCTGACAGCACGGTCCCAAAATTGTCAAAGATGAGAACACAGTCAGTCGGATCACTAGTACTCGACGCACAGCCAGGAGCTTTTGGATAGGAGATGGCCGTATTCCCACCAGTTGCCTGAACAGTGTATGTTATGGTGAAAGCCATCCCTGAACATGTGGGCTGTCCGAGACACTCGTTCTGACCACTCGCCTCTAGCGTCTGCACCTCCACAACACCCGGACCATTAGCAGTCCCCGTAGTGCAAGCACCGCTACCCGGCTGGGGACTACCATTGACGCATATGACCGAGAGTGACGGGCTCACGATTAACCCGCCGAAAGCCGCACTGGTCGGATTCAACACCGTATTGTCACTCTTCACATAAATGTCGAAGCCACCCATATCATCAGAAGCCTGAACGAACACGCCAATTGTTAGGCTGGACCCCGCGGTCAGGTTGCCGAACGTAAATGGGAGAATCGGACAGCTGGTGTTCTTCGAAGGTAAAATGCAAACGGTGCCTGTTCCAGGGTTCGCGTGAACCGAGGTTGTGACAGAAGGAATAACAATGAGAGCCCCGACCAGTATCAGTATCACGCAGGCCAGGTGCTTCATCTAAGCATCACTGGTATTCTGAGTGGGTGCCTTCGTTATGGGTTTATCGAGTGAAAATTGGTGAAGTATCTGAGAGCTTCGGAGACTCACGGGAAGGCGCACGATAACAAAGTTCAGTTCTAGGCCGGTAGGTTGAACAGACAAGAGAGAGCTTTCCTGTAGCGAAGAAGACCCCTCTTTTCCAAGTGATATATAGATTCGGATTGGCTGAGAACTACCGATCTAGGCAACGCCTGAAAATTCCCGAGCCAATTTCTCTTCGCGCATATCCAAGATCCGGGGTGTCCTAAAACGTCAGACAAGTCTAATAGATGGAAGAGACCATTAATGCAAGTGGCTCTTGGCTCGAAGCAGGCCGCCGAGTACTCGAAGGCAGAAGACAGTTCTCTACTCAATCCCCCTGTTGGCCCTTTCGCTATTTCTCGCGATCTATTACGTAGTAGCGATTCCAGGAGAAGCTCGAATGGATTATACTCTCAACATTTCGATACAACTATCCGTGCTAAATTCTGCGCCAAACACGGGAGCAGTTGTGACAACGATTTTTCCACAGCATGTGGGCATCGCAGGTGGCATATGGAGATCGGATCAGTATAACAACTACGGCCTCGATGGAAAGTACCCCGTGTTCGCCGAGGCGCCAAAGGGATGGAACAATACGTGGCAATACTATCTAATCCACATTCGGTCACGTGTGGCTTGGAACTATACTCTGCTCGACTTTTTTAATGTCTGGGGACAGCCGCTTGGTCAGAACAATACCCTTAGTTACAAGGTACCTCCTCCAGCGTCGCAGAGCAATCTGTATGGTCAAGGCTGGTTCTGGGACATGTGTGTCAGGCCGCCCGGAGGCACCTTCAGGGATACCGCGAGGGTGGCACCCGACCATTGGGGAAGCCAGCATCTGGATCCAGGGATTCTCTTAATTCTCATCTACTCGAACTACGGTTGCAGCCCTACTTAGGACTCTCCAGGGCAGTGACGCCGCGGTCGATCCTCTATATTCGTAGATTCCTCTGGAAGTCTATTGCAATACTCAGACTAATCGGGCTACATTAAATGGATGTCGAGCAGAAAACTCTTATATTGACAGCCCCGGATTGATCCCGCAAGAAAAAAACAGGTGCTAATGTAATAATGAAAAAACTCCTTGCATTCGTGCTGATCGTTATCGCATCTCTCCTCGCCATACCTGCTTCTACTCTCTCCGCACGAGGGCAGTCGGTTGGGCTGGTCTGCATCGCCGCAACAGGCAGCACATCATGTCCCAGCGGTGTCCCATCGTTCAGCGGGTCGCAAGGCTCTCAGCTAACAGTCACAGTCTTCCTCGAGGGCTCTGACCCGATCGGCGGCTTCGACGTGTTTGTCAAGACTATCAACAGCGTCTTGAACCCTGCAAGCGTAGATCTCTCTGGCAGTCTAATCACCTCACCCAGTTTCACCACTGAATGCGTCAATAATAACGCAGTACAAGGATCCTGTTCGAACGCAGCTAACGGGCTCGGTGTCGTAGAGGTTTCGACTATAGATGCATCCGGCAACAATGTCTGTTCGTCGCCGTGCACAGGACTCTTGTTCAGCATAACCTACAACATTGTAGGAACGGGGACCACTGACGTATCATACCCATCCAATTCGGGCTGTGCCTCTAGCGTATCCGGAAGTGACACGTGCGTCCTGGTCTTTCAAAACGATGGAACCGTCAATGGTGAAAACGTACAGATCGGAAGCTTCGCCAACGGACCACCCGACTTTTCCGTAACGGCCATTCCAAACAGCCTAACCTTGTTCCAAGGAGGCTCGGCCACAACCCAGGTAGTAGTCTCTAGTACAGGCGGCTACTCAGGACCCGTATCATTAACATCAAGCGTAGCTCCCATCGTCAGCAATGGACCCACTAGTTCGCTCTCCTCGAGCAGTGTAACATTGACCCAAGGTTCAAGCAGCACTGTAATCCTAACAGTGTCCGCATCTCTCTCAACACCGACCGGTTCCTATACAGTCACAGTCACCGGGACAGGTGGAAGCACATCGCACGGCTCGCCTGTCGCGGTTTCGGTCGGAACCTTCAACGGCGTACTCTTCTACGGTAGTGGATTGAAGGGACTGGGCAACGTGAACGTAACAGCAACCGGAGGGCTACAGGTCTGGACAGCCCACCTCAACAACAAAGGTGACCTAGGTCAGTCAATCACGATCCGAATCTCGGGGACAAGTAGCGCAGGGCCATACACTGCAACCTTCTCGACAGCTCTGAGCTTCACCGGCAAAGCTACCATAACGTTCAACACAAATATCCCGAGCCGCTTCGTCGGCTCAAAGATCACCTACACTGCGACACTGTTCTTCGGCCCCTCACAGACACAGAGTCCCACATCGTCAAGCGGCTCCTTCAAAGTATCGCAGTAGCGGAATCGATCGAAGGGAATTCCAACCTCCTCCTTTTTTTCTTCCGAACTCAGTGCCAATTAGGCTGGGAATAATCTCATGAGCAAACCGACAAGAGCGACAATCGTCGCGGTAATTCTGTTGCTCTTGGAGTTCCAAGCAACGGTCCACCCTGCTTATGGGTATTCTTTCAACGGTCCTATCCCAGTCGTAATCTCCAACGGGACTGACTTTTATCCCACATCTCTTCAGACCTCCAGTGGAAAACTCTGGCTCGCCTGGGAATCCTCGCAGGTGGGTCAGTCTGAGATCTACTACTCGACTTACGATTTTCCATCAGCGACATGGTCGACATCCCAGAATCTCACAGGCGGTCCTCAGAATATCGCCAACCAAGCTCCATCTCTGGCTCAACTCCGCAACGGGAGCATAACGCTCATTTGGTCGTCGAACCAAACGGGCCATTACAATCTCTACTACAAGCTGTTCACGGGCAGCCTTTGGACGAAGAGCATTCGTCTGACATCGGGAACATTCGATGACCTATCCACCCGAGCTTTGGTGTCGCCCAACGGTACGCTCTGGACTGCGTGGTCGAGGCAGACAACATCCGCGTCCTGTATGCTCGGCTTTTGCCGCCAGATATACTACAAGACGTTGAACGGAAACGATTGGTCGACCGATATCCAGTTGACATCTGACTCGGCCTGGAGCATAGAGCCAGGCTTAATGGTTGCAAAGAACCGAAATATCTGGGCAACCTACTCGAAATGCTCAGCAAACCCATGCACCTACAACATTTTCTCTCAGACCAACAATGGAACGACATGGTCTTCCCCGTACCAACTGACAAGTCCCAGCACCACAACATTCGGCGACGAAAACTCCGAAATGGCCGTGGATCGGAATGGCACGGTTTGGATGCTCTGGTCGAGAGACGTAAACCTAGGTGGTGGCGTCAACGAAAACAAGTTGTTCTATGAGAATTCATCGGATGGCGGGTCGAACTGGACGCAACCAACACAATTGACCTTCACAGGGACCCAGACCATGCCGGTGGATGACGTGGACCCGTCGATCGTCCAAGCGGCGGACCAGAGATTGTGGCTTTTCTTTTCATCTGATCCAGAAAGTTCAGGCTTCAATATTTACTACTTCCAGACCAACCCTGTCTATCCTGTGCACGACGTTGCAGTTACCAATGTTGCCGTAGGACCCAACTTTCTTATTCGGACAATCGTCAATGTTTCGACTGTGAAAGTAACCGTCTCAGACTTAGGTGACTTCTTAGAGAATGTTAACCTCACAGTTCGGGCTACCGGACCTTCCAGCTTCGTTTTGGGTAGAGCTACCGGGCTTTTCGGGAGTGGTTCGACCTTCACGTTCACCTTCCAGGTGAACCAGACGTCTTTGCTCAACGGTAGATATACGATAACTGCTTCGATATCGCCCCTGCCGGGTGAGTCTGTCGGTGGGACTTTCGACGACAGTCTCCAATACACGTTTCTCACCATCGTCAAGGCGACCAATCCTAGCCGAGCATGTTCGATACCCCGTCTTTGCCCAATCTAGCCAATCCGAAGACTTCCAGAAAAAGTGTCGAAAGCCCGAAGACCCATTAAGCAGCGATCTCGCAATTTTTCGTCTTCATGGAAGAGCGGTCGTTAACGCTACCGCGAACTCCTTGACTTTGGTAGCAAAGATCTGAGCGAGGCCGATTTTCTCGACTCGTTCGAGTGAAACCCTATTGCTTACACGACGAGTTTTGCGGCGAAGTCAGGGGACGGGAGTGACGCGGATAAACTTTTAAAACTCTCCGAGGAAGGCACATTACGACAGTGCATCTGAGCTCGGTGAATTGAGAGTGGGAGGCGTTCTAGGATTTCTACTAGATCAAAGTCGACCTCTTTCATCCTAGTCATCCTCGCACTAACGCTCAATTTCTCGTCCGTGGAGCTGTTCAACCCCTTCGTTGCTGTCCATGCTCAGACAGCATTCGACTATTCCCTGTCGAACTCAGGAAAAATAACGGTTTTCCCCGGAGGATCTGGATCAAACAACATCACGGCGACCCTCCTAGAAGGAATCCCTTCCAATGTCACTATTTCCTGCATTGATGCCACCCTACCTCTGGGCGCATCCTGTTCGTTCATTCCAAAAAGTGTCACTCCAACAGTTACTGGAAATAGTAGCACTCTCATAGTCACAACATCTCCCTTCACCTCCTATGGAAAATACAACGTGTCCGTGACTGCAGGTCCTCAGCAAACTCCGCTCAGCCCGACAAATTTCACACTGACTGTCGGCGCGAAGATCGCGATAAATCCAACAAACCTTTCATTACCAGACTATCATGGCCGCGTATCGTTCCAGGTCAACATCACGGGGTCGCCACCGTTCCAGGTTTTTGAGCTGGCATTCAACTACAACCCTCGGGTTCTGTCCAATCCATCGATAGAATATTCCGGCAACGTACTCGGAACCGATACTCAGATAGTCACGGAATGCATTGGTGGTAATCAAGTCAATGATCCCAGCAATCCGCCCTGCACTCTCGTTCTAGGAGTCGACGGTCCTGGAGTGATTCACTTCGGCCTCATTACTGTGAACGGAGAAAACTCGACGGGGAATCCTACAAACGGGAAACTTTTCAATGTTAATTTCGACGCGGCTGGCACGGGTTTCGCTTCACTACACTTATTGTACCTACTGTTTGCAACGTCAACCAATACCTTGGGCACAGTACCAATCGAGGCTGTTCCCGTCGATGGTTACTTCGCAAACATTGACTGTGGTGGAAACCCATGCCGACCCCCGGCCGCAAGCTTTAGGCCTCTGAGTCGTCCCGTCGCCGGACGATCAATAGTGTTTGGCGCGACGGCGGTCTCCCAAAACTGTTGCCCGAAAGGCAACATAACCCTTTACACCTGGTTTTTTGGAAGTGGAGCTGGGACCAGTTCTCTAAGTTCAAAGTTTTCCAACGCAACCACTTTCTACTCTACAGCGTCTGTGGATGTGCCCGTGACTCTTCTCGTGAACGATACTTACGGTGCTACGGCCTACGTTACCAACCTCATCACCGTGATCCGAATATGGGTGGATCTCGGTATATTGCCCCTCACAATCGGCCAGCTAAGAGGGGTTATCCCAGGGACCGTCAATCCCGTGAGAGTATCAGTGTTTAACTTCGGAGTCGATCCTGAAAATTCGACCGTCAGGCTCCTAGTCAACGACAATTTATTGATGACGAGTCAGGTGGAAAACCTACAGCCAACCACAACGGCTTCATTCGCCTATTCCTGGAACACTGCAGGACTCACTCCTAGAGTCTACAGGCTCGCAGCCATCCTCGACCCAGTGAGGGATATCAAGACGGGTCTTGTTATCGAGAACGATACTGATGCAAGGACTCTCAAAGACCAGAATGGCATGGCAGTCGCTTACATTCAGCTAATCCAGGTTACCCCCTCGGGTTTTGGGCTATTCCTCGGTCTAGGCCTTCCTCAGACAATAGCACTGGGCATCATCGTCCTCGCCGCCATTGGCTTCGCCCAGACGTTCGCCCGTAGAGTTGCAGCAAGAAGGAGGCAACCCGAATGATATTCCCCACCTTCAATATATGAGCGGCGACTTCTAGTAAGCCGAGAATATCTCGGTCATTCTCGGGATGTACAATATCCTCAGCCGGGGGATAATCTTTTAAGGTGTAAGGCTCCAGCAGACTTCCGAGAAAATTTGAAAGGATATTCTACAATACGGCTATTACTAATCTTCACTGTCACTTTCTCTCTCGCGGGCCTCTCGGGCCCACTAACGTCTCTCTTCCATCTTCCAGCACTAACCTTGCCATCTGTACATGCGAACGCTTCAACGGGATATGGGCAATGGTATCCTGCGGGCTCCCAGATGCAGACTCTGTCGCTGAGCACCTTCGCCGGTGCCGGAGCTCTGTTCACTGGTGCTACAACGGGCCAAGTCGATACTGGAGACTGGCCCCTCACAGCAAGCCAGCAGGCGAGTGCCTGTCCATCTACTTCCATTCTAGAATGTTCCCAGCCTGTTGCTGATCACGGATACTTCGAGATCCAGTTCGACCTCTCGAACCCCTTGTGGGGAGTTCGACAAGACTTTGGCACTAGCCTCGGAGGCATCGAACTGCGACAGGGCATTGGGCACATGGTTGACAAGCAGAACTTCGCAGCCACCAATGCCGCATGCAACGGTGTTGCTTGCACGCCCAATGATGCAGCGATGCCTATCTGCGTTGTGGGCAACTGTAACAATGGTGGGCTCTATGCTGCCAACCCGTGCAACTGGGATACAAAGTACTCTCAGACTGGCGCGGCTTGTGTGGTCGGTGCTGCCGGTGGTACATCTTACAACTGCAGCCTCAGCACTACATGTCCGGGCACAGTCTCGGGAATAGGCGGGGTAACATTTTCATTCCAACGCCCCATCGGTAGCAAGGACTTTTGCGCGGCCGGCAACCACTTCCAACAAGCGTTCACTGACGCTGGGATCACTGGTGTGACTCTCAACGCAAACTGTGAGCTGAATGCACCTCCAGGTGGATGGCCTGCAAAGGTTACCGCCTTCGGTGCAGGAACCACGGGTTCACAAACATGTTCTGGCAGTACCCCTACAGCGAACGTCTGCTTCATCGTCCGTACGACTCAGCCGCGCAAGGACCTTGGTGAAGGTGTAGCGCAAACTATATGCGCCCTCTTCTCTCCAGCCTTCGTCGCGGGCGGGTGGACGACTCTAGCAGGTCAACCGCTCTCATGCGCCCCGTTCCTCCAAGAAATCGAGGTACCAATCACCAGCGTCTGTGCCTTCACGACCAGCAATACCGGGACCCCGAACAACTGCTGGGGAATGTTGACGGCAGGCTTCATTCTTGTCTTCCCATTCGACAGCAGCACATACTTCGGATACAACAGCCAATTCGCAACCAAGACGAACGTGACATGCCTTGACTCTCGCTGCGATCCAACTGTCGTTGGTGATACAAGTGCAGGATCTACGTGCACTGGTAACGTTCTCACGGACGCTCCTGGAAACTACTATTACGCCTGCGACCCAGCCTACGACAGTCTGAGCACTCTGATGGAGTTTGCAAACTGCCTTGGCGTAACAGGAGACCCAACGCCCGGCGCTGCCAGCCCCACCTTCGCAAACTGTGCGGGTGGAGCTGTCGCAGGAACTTGCGGCGCATCCTCTGGATGCAGCGCAATAAGCGCGGGCTATCAGGCACTCGACTATTTCGGCAGCCACGTCTTCACCGTACCAATCTGGTCCGGCATTGACAAGTTCCCAGTCCACAACTGCTACGACCTCGGCGACCAGGCCAATCCTGGGCTACAGGCCGAGTTCGGAGGCTCTGCGAGCGGACTAGGATCAACAACATACGTGTTCGACTACCTCAACGCTTACTGCTCTCAGGCTGGAACTGCCGGTTTTACTCCAGCTGGTGTTTACAGAGCAGGTCTCATGGACACAGCGTCGACTGTCAGTCCGTTCAAAGCAACCACTTTCTGGGACTTTGACGTGCTGGCTGCAGTCTATGACACGTTGTTCAACCCCAACCCAATGTGCAACCAGAACCCACCCTCAGGCTCGGGAATAGGATCCTGTTCCACGAATCTCCAGACAATAGACTGGATGACCACCAGTCATGCATTCGTCTGCAACGCTGCCGTAAACATCCCATGTGACCAAGGCCACCTAGGCTACACTCCGCCACCAGGTACTGGAGCCACACTCCAGTTGACACTGAATCCGAACATGAAGTGGCACGATAGCGGCCTCGCCGTAACAGCTTGGGACGTCGACTGGACCTTCAAGAACCTCAACGTAACCGGTGCATTCCAGGCATCCTCGCTGACTAACGTTGTCGGTATCCAGGTCTGGAACCCGACCAAGCTCGACTTGAACCTCAAGGCGAGAGGTCCGTTCACTGACCTGTTCATAGGCGGCATAACCATCATGCCAGGCCACACGTGGTCTGCATGTGGAGCGAGCACCTGGAACAGCCAAATCAGCAGCGCCAACGTTGTAGGCACGAGTCTCGTCAATGCTGCACAGGACAACTGTGTAGGGACATTCAACGGATTCCTGCCGGGCACGTCCACACAGGCCTGCCCGTCAAGTAGCATTAGCAGCAACGGTATACCAGTCGGCTGTATAGGCAAGACTGCGGCAAATGTTAGCTACGCAGACGCGACATTCGATCCTATCACCAGTGGATTCCTTGTAGGCTCAGGTTCCTGGGTCTGTGAGAGCACTAACGCAGCGTTCGCGCCTGTCGGCACTGTTGGTACAGGCTGCAGCGCGGACAATACACAGTCTCCTGCACTACAGCTCGGAGCATACACCCTAACGAGAATGGGTTGCAACATCGCGACTGGAGCATGCGTCAATCCGGCTGGATCAGCCGCTCCGCCTCCAGTTGGAAACGGCCCTGACTACTTCCATAGCAGCGGATTCCTAGCACTCTACATCTGGTCAGGAATGTCAGGATGCACCATTGTATCATGCAGTGACACACTCAAGCTGTCATCGATCAACGCCGGCTCCTCAGCAATCATCAACCACTACAAGCAGGGCATCGGTAACCCAGGCGGAACAGGCAGCAACGCTGTGACCGCCCTCGTGAAAGCGAGGATCAACGCGTTCAAAGGATACAGCTGGCTGGCCTACTCAAATGAGAGGTCGACTGGCACACTGTCACCCCAACCGATATCCTGTGCTCCAGGCTACCGCCAACCAGGGACAACTGCGGCTAACGCGCTCTGTCCAGCGACCGGCTCGTGGTCGCCTAGCGTGATGCCGGGCATCGGCGCAGGGTACTCTTCGACTGGCGCTCCAATACTCTACCAGTGGGGAGCAGGAAACACCTTTGGAACAGTAGCGACACCCGACCCAGCCCGTACAAACGGAGTCTACACGCAAGTGCACAATAACGTCTACGCGCTAGTCGGCGCCCAGTGGTTCACTGGCGGCGCAGCCGGCTCGGGATGCGCAGGACCCATAGGAACAGCAGCATCGGCCTACCCCAACGCGGCATACGACTGCTAACAGACAACTAGAATTCCAAACCCCTTTTCCTTTTTTTGTTTGACCCAGCGAAAGCTGGGCAGCCTATTTTTCCAGCGTTGAACGCTTAGCGAATTATGCCTCGTTTCGTACCCGGACCATCGTTCAATTTCAACCGACAAGGGTCAGAACATCAGGGTGGTTGATGTCTCTTGAACACTTCCAAGACATCGAACTGGTCGCGTATTAGTCACAGCCTTGAACCGAGTCGAGTGTGGTTTGTGTCCAGCAGAATTTGTCAAGAAATACAGGGGCAAGGCTCAAATAAACGAATGGCCTGGAAAAAAGCGGCGGTAGTACCTGAGTCTCCGATCATTTCTCCTAAGACGAGCCCTATACACAGTGGTTCTTGTTTTCGTAGTGATCATAGTTAACTGGTTCATATTCGAGGGGATTCCCGGCCAGAATGGTGCCCAGCAGCTCCTCTCATCCAGCCCGCGGCTCGCAGCAAACAGTGATGTCGCGGCAAGGCTCTGTGCGCAGTGGAATTGCCACGCCTCACGCACTGATCAGTTTATCGCTTACTTCCATTCGATGCTCACGTTCCAGTTTGGGGTGTCCTTCGACAACGGAGAGCCCATAAGTCATCTCATCGTACAGTCGGGGAGACTCCAGAACACACTGCTCCTGCTTGGATCATCAACCCTCATTTCTATCCTAATCGGGGTGGCTCTCGGAATCGCAGCGGCTCACAAGCGCGGCTCGTTGCTTGACAGCTTTGCAGTATCGGGTTCTCTTACTACTTTTGCTCTTCCAACGTTCTGGATCGGACTTGTTCTGATATTGTTCTTGGCCAAGGACTTTCCTTTGTTTCCTGGGGGGAGCGTTTCTCCGTTGGAATGGACTCTAGGCCCAAGTCATGTTCCAAACATTTTGGCCCAGATTCCAATTCGTCTGCAATACCTCTTCCTTCCTGCGCTAACGCTTACCCTCTTCACGTATGGTGGCTTTGTCCTCCTGACTAGAGCGACAATGATGGATGCTCTGAGCGAGGATTACATCCTCACAGCAAGAGCGAAGGGTCTTTCTCAGAGGAGAATACTTTTCGGTCACGCGTTCAAGAACGCTTCGCTACCCGTGATAACCTCAAGCGCACTTGCGTTTGGAGGTATCCTGAGTGGAGCGATCATAACAGAGACAGTCTTCAACTGGGCCGGTCTTGGACTCTGGCTCTTTCAGGCTGTCGTCACAAAGAACTATCCAGTAATGCAAGCGATGTTCTACTTGATCTCCCTTACCGTAATAGCCGCGAATTTCATCGCAGACGTCCTGTATGGAGTTGTCGATCCGCGTATACGGTACGAGTAGAATGTTCTACTAGAAACAGGGATTGCCTGCCTCTATGACGGAGAAATCCCTTCCGCTCTCCAACCGACGCTTCCAACTGCAGCGAGCAGCCGGTCTCTTTAGGGCGCTACTGAAGAATAGAATGGCCGCCCTCGGACTGATGATGCTAATCATCTCCAGCGTTGTCGCCGTCACAGCCCCTTGGCTCGCGCCTTTCCCTGCGATAAAAACTGTGGCCGGCCCTCAAGCCCAACCAGAGTGGGTGATGAACTTCCCTGACGGATACTATCTGAGTAGGAACCTCCAGGCCGTCAGCGACCCCACATTCTCCACCCCAGGACCGGCCCAGGAGCTTCGCACGGTGGGGTCCAGCACAGCCTTGTCAAACGTACTCTTCTCCTATGCTCCTGGAGTTGGAGAGGCCGCCTACAAGGGCAGCGTTGAGTTCACTCATCCTTCTCAAGGTGTCGATACAGTCACTCTCAGCAGAACCTTTCACTACCCATACCACGGACCTCCAAGCAGTTTCCTCGCCACGATCATATTCATGGCCCAAGGTGCCTCCCCGTCTCAGCCGATTCACATGCGCGTCTTTGTTGCACAGGTCGGAGGTTTGAGCTTTAATCTTTGGAGTGACGATATTACCACGAGTGGACAATGGGCTGCACCTTCATACCAACTGCTCTCTAGTACGGACCAAGTTCTGACCATGACCGGGACGAGGACCGCCGCGTTCTCGCTCGCAGCTATCGTCTTTTCTGCGGTTCAGGATTATACCTACGGGGTCGAGTTGACATTCCACGGAGCCCAGCAGGTCAATATCACGAACTTTCAGCTCAACCTCGCCGGAACGGCCTGGGGACTACTCGGAACAGATGCGGGTGGAAATGATCTGCTGAGCCGCGACATAATCGGCGCGACCTCTTCGATGATTGTGGGGCTCACGGCGGCGGCTCTGGGCGTCGGACTTGGACTCATCATCGGGCTCATAGCGGGGCTTCTCGGTGGTTTGATGGACGAGTTTCTTATGCGGCTCACTGATGTTTTTCTGACCATCCCGTTTCTACCGCTTGCCATTATACTCGTGGTCATTCTGACCCCAAGCGAGCTGACGATCGTTATGATAATCGCGTTCTTCTCTTGGATGGGCTTTGCTCGCGTGATAAGATCTCAAGTCCTGAGTCTGAGGGAGAGACCGTTCATCGAGGCTGCCCGAGCCGCGGGGGCTGGAAACGGCCGAATCCTCTCAAAGCACCTCTTCCCCAACCTGGTTGGTCTAACTTATGTCAATCTGGCCCTCAGCGTCCCGGGAGCAATTATTACGTACGCGGCTCTGTCGTTCTTGGGTCTTGGCGATCCAACGGTCATCTCCTGGGGGAGTATCCTCTCGGAGAATTTTGCAGTCTCTGCCGAGACCTCGTGGTGGTGGGTTATCCCCCCCGGATTGGCTATCGCCTTCGTCTCTCTCTCCTTCGTTCTTCTAGGCTACGCGCTGGACGAGATGTTCAACCCGAAGCTTAGGAAGCGAAGATAGGACGATAACCCGGACATGACGCGCTCGGAACATAGACTGCTCGACCGGCCACCTATGCTTCGGGGATTTGGAGATCAGCAAGAGGGGCATGGCGCTTTCACGCGAAAGACTTGATTCGTACTGGCCAGGTTCGACGTGGGACCAGTTGACCGATTCGTCAAATGATCGGGAGGAGAGATTCTGGAAGGTTGACAAGAGCATCTTTCATCCAAAAGTGCGCAGCTCCCTCCGGCGTCTAACTTCTAGCGTGAGATCGATCGGCAAGATCGTTCTCTTCCTTCTCTTGTTCAGCTATCCTATCCTTCTAGTGTACACGGGTATTCAGTACGGCGGAATTGTCTTCTGGAGCATGCTTGGCGGATCTTTTATCGTGATCGGGCTGATACTTTCAAAGGGGGGCTACGCAGGAAACTTTCAGTCGAGAAATGGAAGCCTGGCGAAGGGTCTCGCAGGGATCACTCTCGCTCTAATCGTGATGGTTGCATTCTACCTTGGGCTCCTCAATCTCCGCGTCATGATGATCCCTCTCTCTGTGGGCATTTTGGTCGCCGCCGCGGCATTCGTCATGGCAAGGGCCAAATTCTCAAACTGAGCCGCTGAGCAGCATCGAGTGATTCGAACCGAAAACATCGGATCTGGATGAGAAAGCTCTAGCTGGATCTATCTCTTTCTTCTTCCAGCTTGACGTGCCGCTCTGGAGAGCTTCCTATCCAAGAGAAAGGTCGTGATGGCCGCCACGATAGAGACGGTAATTATTACTGGCATAAAAATCTCGGCAGGATTGGGCAGGTCGAAGAATACCGTGGTGCCCTGGGCTTGGCCCCAGGCGGGGGTGATGATCTCGACAGACGGGTTCAGAAAAGCCACATACTTCTTTGTGAAAGTGCCTTCCGGTGTCGGTCCTAGAGCGATGGTCAGATTGTAGGGAAGCTGTCGCGGTGTAAAGTTCCAGATCGTGTTCGGCTGGAATGGCTGGTACTCACCGCCCAACTTTGAGACTGAGGGGATCCAGCTAAGGTCTAAGAGACTGAATCTTCTGGTCGTTGTCTCAGGGATTACGGGCTCGGTGAACTGGCTTGAGCCCATGTAGTAGCGGGTCCCGCTATCTGGCGGGAATCTTGCAATGCCGTCCAGCAGATAGGCCAGTCCCACCTTGTTCAGTTCATGCCCGTCGGAAGTCGTGATTGGATCTAGGACGCTCATGGATAGGAAGGATAGGTCGGCCATTATTCTTGAGCCTGTGTTCTTGTTGAGGCCAGAGACTGTGATGGTATAGTTCTCATCGAGTATCCAGAGACCGGTGGTCGGATCTACAAGCGAGAAATTTGCATGCATGGTCAACAGGTCGATGTGGGCGGCAGGAGCTATTGATTTGATTCCTGCCGCTACGACAGTGAGGTTCGATTGGTCTAGACGAGCGTCTATGGACGGCAGAGATGTGGTCACGTTCTCCGTCAAGCGTAGGTCAATGCTGAGTGAGACTGAACCGTTGTTGACTAGGACTGTTATTGAAGTGGCGTTTGCGATGGCGAGCAGGGAGGAGGTAAAAAGGATGGTGGAGATTGCGGCGATTAGAATGAGGCGGAGTGGCTTGGAGGTCAACGTGGGCAACTGGCCGTCGATGATTCTTGAAAGGTCCTGGCGTTACACGCTATAAATCTGCTCCGGCCAACCCGTCAGCTGTGAGACCCCGATGTGGGCTTGAGGTAATCCCAGACCGATGTGCGCAGTCTCCACCGACGAGAATTTGAGGATCAAACCCCGCTCCGTCCCCAAAGCTTAATTGAGGCTGGACGAGTTTGTCCCTCCGGACTAGCTAGTGAGCGACTAACATCAGATGGCGCCAATTCTAGAAGTGCAAGACCTCACAACGAATTATCGAACACTGAGCGGCTGGGTGCGGGCTGCCGAGGGCGTTAACTTCCAAGTCGAGCCGGGCGAGGCGCTGGGCCTCGCAGGCGAATCCGGATGCGGAAAGACGACTGTAGCACTATCATTGTTGAAGATCCTCCCTCAGGGTGGTGTAATACGCGATGGCAAGATCATCCTCGACGGGACCGATATCGTTCCACTCTCTGAGAAAGATATGCGGAAGCTTCGTTGGAAGAAGATCGCCATCGTCTTTCAGGGAGCTATGAACGCGATGAATCCCGTCTACAAGGTCGGCGACCAGATCGTCGAGGCTATTCGCACTCACGAGCCTGATGCTGACAACCGTGATGCGTGGGAGAGGGCGAGGAAGCTGTTCGAACTAGTCGGGATAGATCCTGAACGTGTCGACAATTATCCGCACGAGTTCAGCGGCGGAATGCGCCAGAGGGCACTCATCGCCATGGCCCTCGCGGCAAACCCCAAGGTCCTGATCGGCGACGAACCTGGAACCGCGCTCGACGTCATCGTCCAAGCGCAGACTCTCAAGCTGATGAGGGACTTGAAGGAGAGGTTGGGATTGTCGATGCTTTTGATCAGCCACGACCTCTCGATCATAGCAGAGACGTGTGAGAAAGTTGCCATAATGTACGCCGGGAGGATCGTCGAGTATGGCGATGCCCAGTCAATCTTCAAGGAGCCCCTCCACCCGTACACCCAAGGCCTCATCAAGGCGTTTCCAGCCCTCACCGGCGAGAGGATCAGACTCACCTCAATTCCTGGACAGCCGCCAGATCTGTTGCATCCCCCACCCGCGTGCAGGTTCAACCCTAGATGTCCATACGTTATGGATGTCTGCAAGAAGGTCGACCCACCGTTGCAGAAATCTGGCAGCGGCGATCACCTTGTTGCCTGTCACCTCTACTAATAGCTGATCAAGTTGAGCGAAGACTACCTCGTACGCGTAGAGAATCTGAAGAAGCACTTCCCATTGAAGCAGGGCTTCTTCCAGACCCTTTTTTCCAGAGAAGAGTTGACAGTGAAGGCCGTCGACGGGATCAGCTTCGCGCTTAGGAAGGGAGAGATCCTCGGTCTAGTAGGAGAGAGCGGAAGCGGCAAGACCACTACGGGCCGGTTGCTGGTCAGATTGACAGATCCCACAGATGGCACTGTCTATTTTGAGGGCAAGGACATCAGCGCCTTGATGGGACGAAAGCTTCGGAGCCTCCGCAAGCCTGACAAGAGCGCGAAGTGTTCGGTCCCTGGTTGCAGCCGTAATGCCAGACGAACGGTTTCCGCCCGGGATATCGCAAGGGCGGGGATCGAGCCTCCGTCAGGCGATAAAGGCTACCTCTGCGGGATCCATTTCAAGGAGGCGAATAGGAGGCTCAAGTTCAGACAGAGGCTGAAGGACGTAGGGAAAGTCGAGAAGGGAGCCATCTGCGTCGTCGTTGCTTGCGGTCGGAAGGCCAAGCATTCCGTGGATCCGGGTGACGTCGAGAAGGGCGAGCTCGATACGCTCGCCCCGAAGGGGGATCTGTGTGATCTGCATTTCAAAGAACTCGAGGAGAATCTGTACGGCTTGAGGAGCCTCAAGGACCTCCGGCGGAGGATCCAGATTGTCTTCCAGGATCCATTCGAGTCCCTTGATCCGCGGATGACGATCAAGGAGATCGTCGCCGAGCCAGTTCGTGTGCAGAAGATTGCTAAGAACGAGTCGGAGGTTGAGGCGAGGGTGAAGGCAGCCCTCAGCGATGTCGAGCTTGTTCCTCCGGAGACGTTCCTTTTCCGTTTTCCACACGAGCTCAGCGGTGGCCAGCGTCAGAGAGTGGCCGTGGCTCGAGCTTTCATTCTTGACCCGAAGTTTGTCATAGCAGACGAGCCCGTCTCGATGCTCGATGTTTCCATCAGAGCAGAGATTCTCAACCTCATGGTTGACCTGGTAAAGAAGAGGAGCACCTCGGTCATCTACATTACTCATGATCTAGCCCTGGCCAAGCATGTCTGTGACAGGATTGCTGTCATGTATTTGGGGAAGATCATGGAGACGTCCTCGTCCGAGTTGCTCATCGATGCTCCCCTGCACCCGTATACTCAAGCGCTCATAGCAGCTGTTCCCGTTCCTGACCCGAGTCATAGGAGGGGGGACGTGATCAGCGGCGAGATTCCCAGTCCCATCTATCCTCCGCCGGGGTGCAGGTTCCACACTCGCTGCCCCTACGCGCATACTAGGTGTACTATCGAAGAGCCTCCATTGGTTGAGGTTGAGAAGAATCACATCGTCGCGTGTCATCTCTACAGTTGAATCTGTAAACCTGAACTCCCCGTCAGTCCTGATCGGTTGTATCATGCGCTGTTGTTGCGGAAGGCCTGATCCCCGCTCCTAGTTTTTGGCCCTGACTGTCGAAGATAGAAATCTCTGATCGCGCGAACGATGTTTTCTTCTAGAAATTGTCGCGGGGGCATGGCCAAGATTTTCTGTTTTTGTGAAGAAGGTTTTTCTGCTCAAGGCGACTTACGTCGAGCTGAGTTCTAGCTTTGAACTACAAGTGGCTCTTGCTGGTGGGTCTGCTAATTGGGCTGGTTGCCGGCATTGTGCTCGGAGGAACTGTCCTAGCGAAGTATTTTCCGCACAGTGCAACTCCGACAACGCAGGCAGTCAGATCTATATTCAATGGGACTCTCGTCCTTGATCCAGCTAATGGCACGATAGACACCACCTTTGGAGAACATCTTACTCCCCAGCAACCCGTGAATGTGACCGTGACGATGATCAGTGGAAATTTCACCGCTGGTGTGGAGTTCTTGATACTCGGTCCTTGCTCGTCCAGTGTGTGTGGCCCGTTCAAAGACTACAAGCTGGACTCGGGTCAGCCTAGCGTTTCCTTCGTCCTTGACCATTCAACCATCGGGTTTCAGCCTGGCGAGTATACGATAGAACTCATTGACAACTCGTCAACGATCGTCGCCACGGTACAGGTTAACATGACCGAAGTCTAGCGTTTCAACGCGGCCAGTTGCCGGCTGGCCTGTCTTGTTAGCTTCTCGACCCTCGAAACAGCATCGGATAACCTGATTACCTACACTCGTATGGGCGGTGCAAGTGAGAGGGCGGAGATGAATTGAATGGGATCCATATTCATGGTCAGACATTATCCCATAGTACTGCCCTTCGGGGCCGCCCTTGGCTATTGAGACATGGTTAGTATGGGTGCGAATTGCTTCAGCGGTCTAGTTGACGGGAGTTGTTTCGGGATATCTCGACTCCTCGATCAATATCCGAGGGTAGCTCTCTATCATCTGAACATCAAAAACCTTTTAACCCCCTCAAGAGCCACACCAATCCGGTTACTGAATAATTGATCAGAATGAGCAATCGACTAAACAAGCGTTCACTGATACTAATCCCCTTCATCCTCGTCGCATCCTTACTGCTCGTGCCGGCCATCCCCCCTGCCCATGCTGCTACGGGGCTGGTCTGTATCACTGCTTCCTCATCAGCGACTAGTTGTCCTGGGAGTCCGCCTACTATTCCCAACCAGGCTGCTGGCACGACCCTTACAATTGGCGTGTTCGTTCAGGCTTCTGATGATATGGGTGGCTTCGATATTTATGTGAAGAGTGATAATACGGTGTTGAATCCGACCAGTGCGGCTTTCGGCGGGTTAATCGTGAGCCCGTCACTCTCGGTCATATGCGTCAATGGTAGTCCTCAGCCGGGTAGCGGTGCTTGCACTACGGGGACTGCTAATGGTCCGGGTGTTGTGGAGGTGCAGACGCTAGAGGCGAGTGGTCAGAACGAGTGTCTCGGACAGCCCACATGTTCAGGGATGGCTTTCACCATAACATACACCGTACAGCCTGGGGGCGCCAGTGGAACTACAGTCATCAACTATCCAAAAGCTCCTGGCTGTGCTTCGAGTACTAGTGATCCGACTGACTGTGTTCTCATCTTTGACAATTTTGGGACCGTGCTGTCAGAGAACATTCAGACAGGCACATACGGAGCGGCAGCAGCAGTTACAACACTGGTCTCAGTAGTTAATGGAAACGATGGTAATCTCTACTGGAGTCCGTTCCAAGGGACTTCATGGGGCCCATGGCAACCCCTCAACGGACAAAGCCCCTCATCTCCCACACTCTGCGTGTCAAGCTCGACTACGGCCGAGCTGTTAGTCAGAGGGGTAGATAATCAGGTATATCACAAGACCTTCAATTCCGGTACAAACAGTTGGTCCGCTACGTGGGACCATTCTCCTGCAGGCGGCCTTACTATCGACGCTCCTGCATGCGCGGTCCTGGGAACGACACTCTACGTCGTCGTTAGAGGCGGTGCTAATGATCTCTGGGCAACGACCTTCACCTTGCCCAGCGGGCCTTGGGGACCATCATGGACCAATTTGGCCGGCTCAACTCCAAACGCACCCGCCCTAGTAGCAACATCATCAGCTAGCAGACTAGATCTAATCGTCAGAGGCACCGATAACGGGATCTATCACAAGGCCTTCACAAGCGGCGCATGGGCTGCTGCGTGGGATAGCTCTAACCGCACACCCGTCCCCGACAGGACCTTCGCCACTCCAGCAATCGTAAGCGACGGCACACAACTCCATATCGTCGTCGTCGGCGCAGACTATCGTCTCTACTACGCGACCCTTAGCTTCCCAGGCGTCTGGTCAACCTACACCAACCTCCTAGGATCCTCGCCGGTTACACCAGCGCTCGTAATCGACTCTGCAAACACACTCCACTTGGTTGTACAGGGCTTTGACAACCAAATCTATGCGAAAGCGAAGACTTCAGGAGGATCGTGGGATGCTACTTGGAGCAACGGTAACGGCATAATTCGAGGGACTCCCGGCGTAGTAATCTCCGGGTCAAGCGTGTCCGTGGTGGCTACGGGACTCGACAGCAGACTATGGTACAACACTCAGACTTCAGGGACCTGGGGAACATGGGTAAACATGAACGGAGCCGCATCCATATCTCCGGGCCTCTCAACCCCCTGATCTGACCTTTTCCCGACCCTTTCTTGCGTGCGCGAGGAAGATTATTTTCCGTAGTTGTTGAAACCAAGATAACTAGTAGTGGCTTTCCAAAGGGAAACATGGCTAGGTCGTTTTTATGGAGTGGAACCACTTCAGGGTCCGCTCCAACCCGTCCGCAAAGCTGACGGTAGGGCTCCACGCAAGGACTTTCTTCGCTCTTCCAATGTCTGGAAGGCGTCTCATATGATCGCCGGCAGGAAAAGGAAGGAAACGTACAGTAGACTTGGAGCCTGTGAGCCTTCTGATAGGATCAACAAGATCTAAAATCTTAATCTCCTCTTGTGTGCCTATGTTTAGGACCATCTCGGATGACCGGTCCAAGCCCATGAAAACTAGCGAACCGGAGATCGTGTCCGTCACATATGAAAAAGATCTGGTCTGCGAACCGTCGCCGAATACGGTAATGTCATCTCCTCGCAAAGCCTGCGTTATGAACCTGGAGATGACCCTCCCGTAGAGGCCCTCAGCTCTGAGCCTGGGTCCATAGCTGTTGAAGAGCCGTGCAATCCTAACATCAAGCCCGTACTGGTCATGGTAGGCCCTACACAAAGCTTCGCCGAACCGCTTCCCTTCCTCATAACTCGACCTTGGTCCGAGAGGGTCGACCTTTCCCTCATACGATTCAGGAGTTGGAAACACTTCTGGGTCGCCATAAGCCTCGCTGGATGAAGCGTAGAAGACTCGCGCATCATTCTTCCGGGCCAAATCCAGCATTCTGTCCGTTCCCGTCGCATTAGCCAAGGCTGTCTCCACGGGGTGTTTCTGGTAATCTTCGGGAGCTGGTCTGCTCGCAAGGTGAAATATCATGTCAACCTTCAGATTCTTGGAATACGTGCAAACATCGGCCTTTTCGAATTTGAAACTCTTCGCTGCCTTCAGATGATCAATGTTTTCGAAGACTCCTGTAGAGAGATTGTCAAGGCAAATTACTTTCGAACTTAATCTAATGAGGGTGTCGCAGATCCAGCTGCCTAGGAATCCTGACCCCCCGGATACCAGGACGTTCTTCGCTTGGAATGCTCTGGAATCTATCGATCTTCTGATCGCGTCAATGTCCTCGTCGATAATTGGATCCTTCAACCCTAGGGCGAGACCACCGGAATCTGTTTTAGCTCGCAGGGTCTCGAGAGTGTTTGTAAGACAAGTTCTGGGCTTCCCAATAGAGGTCTGGCGAGCCAATGTCTAGCCATGCTTCCTTTTGGTCAACTTTGGTTGTATACACGTTCAGGTTCCAGTCTACAATTTTCTGGATGCCGTCGGTGAGTTGGAGTTCGCCGCCGAACCCTGTCTTCGTCGACTCTAATGCTTTGAAAATAACCGGGTCGAACACATAGACAGGCATAATCGCCAGTTTTGAGGCCGGCTTGGCGGGCTTTTCGACGAGGTGTTTCACTTTCACAAGCCCGTTGGGCATGGTCTCGCCTTCCACGATCCCGAACCGTTTCGGATCATCAACCTCCTTCGACAAGAACAACGTGTCCGCCTTGGACTCTTCACTGATTCTTACGAGCCTACGCAAGTGCTCAGCATTTTTCGATATGAAATAGCTGTCGCCGGCATGAACTAGGAAACGATCGTTCCCGGCGAAACCTTTCGCTTTCAACACCGCGTCCCCGAAACCTCGGGGTGCAGGTTGATTGATCCATACTAGGGTCGAATCGTCAATCATCTTGTAGAAGGCTTGCAGTTCCCCGGTAGTACTGTCCAGACCTTTACTGTCAAGCTTCGAAATAAATGAGAGATCGGGCGTGAAATGATCCTCGATTGCCCTCTTTTCCCGCCCCACGATGAAACAGAAGTCTCGGAACCCGACAGAGTACAACTGCTCGAAGATCAGCTGTACGATGGGTTTCAGACACAAGTCTCCATTCATAGCCTTCGCGAAGACCGGCAGCATCTCTTTCGGCTGTTCCTTTGTAACCGACAATAGCCTAGTTCCCATCCCTGCTGCGGGAATCACGGCTTTCCTTAACACTATAGAACCAGCTCTTCCCTGGACCCACCTCCGCAGCTCGACAGTTTAAGAATTCCCCCGCGCCATAGCCGATCAGAGCGGGACACTGACAAGGTCATCTACCAATGCAACAATAGAGTCATTTTCTCCGAGACACAAAGCCAACCGCGGAGAAGACGATTCTTTCTGAACACATTATTATCACGCAGTCAACTTCCGGCCTTGTATGAAACCAGGACCGGGGTCCGTCTCAGTAATTGGAATGGGCTACGTCGGCCTCTGTACTTCCGCAGCATTCGCATCAAAGGGAATCAAAACCGTAGGAATAGACATCGATGAAAAGAGAATCGAACAGATACAACAAGGCCGGGCACCTCTATACGAGCCACAACTCGACAGCATGCTGAAGAAAGCGCTAAGAAAGAAACTCCTCACTGTAACGAACGATATTTCTCAAGCCGCCCACACCTCTTCCACCTTTCTAACCGTCGGAACGCCCAGCCGGAAAGACGGCTCCATAGACCTCACCAGCATAGAAAGAGCCACCGAGGAATTGGGAACTGCGCTTCGCGAGAAACAATCCTATCACCTGGTCATCGTCAAGAGCACCGTGATCCCAGGCACCACCAACAAGACAGTCAAGCCCATACTTGCAAAATCTAGCTCCAAGACTATAGGAACCAACCTGGGACTCTGTGCCAATCCCGAATTCTTGAAGGAGGGAACAGCCATCAACGACACGCTACATCCAGACAAGATAGTCATCGGAGCCAACGACAAAAAATCGGCCAACACGCTGAAACAGCTATACAGGAGATTCTACGGCAAAAATTTCCCGCCCCTAATCCTCACCAGCCCCGAGACCGCAGAACTTGTCAAGTACGCTAGCAACGCGTTTCTAGCAACAAAAATCAGTTTCATCAACACAATCGCCAATATAGCCCAGGCAATACCCGGCGTCGACGTAAACCAGGTCGCAGAAGCGATCGGCCGCGACCCACGAATAGGGCCCCTCTTCCTAAAAGCAGGACCAGGATATGGTGGAAGCTGCTTCCACAAAGACCTCCAAGCACTCATCAACTTCAGCCAAGACCTGAGATACAGCCCCATCCTGCTGAGAGCCACGGAGGAGACCAACGACCAACAAGCAGAGAAAGTAGTAGAGCTAGTGGAAAAATTTACGGGTCCTCTGAACCAGAAGAGAATTGTGGTGCTAGGCCTCGCGTTCAAAAAGGACACGGACGATATCAGAGAAGCAGCATCACTCCGCGTCATCGCACTCCTACTGAAAATGGGTGCGCGGGTCATCGCCTATGATCCCTTGGCTATTCCGAACGCTCGGAAGCAACTAGGGGAAACTGTCGAATTCGCGGCAGATGAACAATTAGCTCTCAAGAGCGCTGACTGTTGCATAGTCATGACTGAATGGGGTCAGTTCGAGAAACTGCAAACGAAGGACTTTCTAGCGCTCATGCGGACTCCCAACCTGGTTGACGCAAGGAGACTTTACAACCCCGATAGATATGGGGCCTTGAATTTCGCCGCTATTGGATTCGGAGCCCGACAGGAATAGCTTCCAACCTAGCACTAGTATCTGCAGGACTTATTTTCCTGGGGGAGTTAACGGCTCGAGAGGCCATATGGCGTTTTTTGTTGGATCCTTCTTTCGACCAAAATTGTGAGTTCGGCCTGGAGGCCGGCAGTTTTAAGTTCTCAAAACATCGCGATTTTACGCGACGAAATTGTCAATGGTCAATTTTCTCAACCAGCGAAGACTTCCCAAAACAATAACAATCCTTCTAGCGCTGCTCGTTATGCTCACCACAACCTTTTTTTTTAAGTCCGGTGCGTGGGGAGACAGTCGCAGCCACCATCCTCATAGGAACGGGGTTGCCGAACCCCATTGCCAGTGGCATTGACGTAGACGCCTTGTCGAACCTGATCTTCGTGGCTGACTGTGCCAGGAATGTTGTAGTGAGGATAGATGGGTATACGAACACAGTGGTGGCGACGTCTCAAAAGCTGGGGGGCAACTCCTACACTTACGGACTTGCGGTCAACCCGCAAACCAATAAGATATTCGTAACGGACGCAAGCATATACTGTTGCGATACATCTCGCACGGTAACTGTCATAGATGGGACGACTCTAGCCCAGGTTGCGCGTGTTATCTTGCCCCAGCAGCCCCGCACAGATCGCCGTCAACTCCGTGACTAAAAGAGTCTACGTTGAGGAATACCGCATTCCTGCTGTGGACGTGATGGACGGCTCGACCTACTCCGTCGTGGCCAGAACTACCCGTCAATTGCGCCCCCGCAACTGACACCTCTAGGTGCAATAGTGCTGGAATAGCCGTGAACCATGTAAAGAACAAGATATACGCAGCCTTTAATCCGCCGCCACCGCCTGTTGCACCTCTCCAGGGTATACCACAATATTCGTGATGGATGGCTCTACCAACACCGTCACCGCAAACGTAACTTACGCAGACTGGTTGCTGGCAGCCCCCCCGGCACCCTTCGGTCTAGCGATTGATTCAGCGACGAATATGCTCTATGCTGTATCCGGTCAAAGCGTGCAATTTTCTGTTAACCATTCGAATTCGGTCCACGTTATTGACGCTTCGACCAACTCCATCGGAACATCTATTCCACTGGGCAACTCAACGATCGGTATTGGTGTGGATGAGGCAACTAGCAGAATATACGCCGGATGGTCAAGTGTATTTGTATTGATGGGGCAACAAACGCGTTAGCGGCCATTGTTCCGAATGTTGCCACCCTTGGCGTCGCGGTGAACCCGGCAACGAGCATAATTTATGCAAGCGGCTATTTCGCCCACAATGTAACGGTGATCGCCGGTCCCAGTCCATCTACTCATGCTACCAGGACAATTCTAACTTGTGACCATGGGTCAGTGGCCGTTAACCAGGCTGCCCAGTGTACCGCCACCGTTACCGACACCTCCTCAACACCAACCAGCCCAACGGGCGCGGTCTCTCTTGTCACCAATAGCTCCGGCACCTTCACACCGTCCGGCGGTTGCAACCTCAGCCCATCCAGTTCCTCGGCGAGTAGCTGCACCCTAAGCTACTCTCCTGATCTAGGTTCAGACGGAACTCATAGAATTGCGGGGACCTACAGTGCCGACTCGACCCATTTTGCCACCAGAGGCAGCTTCAATCTGGCTGTAACAAAGCGTTCCACGTCCAACAGCGTGAGTTGTGCCGGCCATTCTGGCAAGTTCACATGCACAGCCTCCATATCAGACACGTCCCTCGGCTTGCCACTAACCCCCACTGATAGTGTCACTTGGACTAGTAGCAGTACAAGCAAGAAGAGCGCGTTCGTTCCGCCCAGCTGCACCCTCAGTGGTACCGGTCCGACTGCCAGTTGCTCCGTTTCCTTTACAAACCCGGGCAAGTCAATGACAGTGACCATCACCGCAACGTATTCCGGTGACGCTGGCCATTTCGGAAGCACCGGTAGCACAACTCTAACTACGTAAGAGACCCCAGTTGTCGTCTCCCATCCTTTCTTTAACCTGTATCCCCCCAGAAGATGGACCACCTGGCGTAATCTCAAGAATTCTGAATAATGTTTCTGGAGGAGCGTACTATCTTGCTCTCACGCGGACTCCGAACTTGGGCGACGCAAGGAGACTTTACAATCCCGATGAATGTGGAGCCTTGAATTTCTCCGCCGTTGGTTTCCGAGCTCAACGGCGATAACCTTGCTCTACTTTGCCCTGCGACCAGATAAACACGGCAGACACACTACCTTGTTGGCTAAAGATCATGAAACACTGGACAGAGCCGGTGGTAGGGAGGTTGCTCCTCCCAGACTGGTCCACCCCTGCCATACGGACCCCGCGAGTGCATTGTAGAAGATCCCGCCGTTTGTGCCGCTCACCATGATGGCAATATTTGGCCCTTGCACAGAGATTGCGACCGGGTTGCTTGATGTGCCCCCCGGAGTATCCCAGCTCGTTGACCAGACTCCCCTCGGGTCTAGAGACTTATCGTAAATCGTACCGTCGATTCCCACAACAAATAGATGAACAGTCCCTGACGAGTCTGTCGCAAGGGTGGGCGTGACGCCTGTTGTTCCCCCCAGAGAGACCCAGCTAGACCAGAGACTGGTTGTAAAGTTCAGCGCGTTGTACCAGAGATCATTGCCCGCACCCCTCACGACCAAGTGAAGTGTCCGTCCATCACTCGACACGGCCGGAGTATCATAAGTAATGCCCCCAGCAGGCGAATCCCATGCCGACCAAACCCCGTTGATCAGGCCTCTATGGTAGATAGCTCCCGTCACCCCTTCCACAACAACATCGAGCCTATTGAGGCTCGGAGAAGCCGCTACCGCCGGGGACGATCCGAGAGAGCCGTTCAGAGATAGCCAGCTACTCCAGCGGCCTGAAATCACGTCCAGACTGTTATGCCAGAGACCATAATCCGTCCCACGGACCAGAAGATGGAGAGTCCCGTTCATCAAAGCGCAAGCAGGTTCAGCAGTCGTCAAGCCACCCGGACTCGTCCACTCTGACCATGCTCCATTCGAATAGCTCTTCAAGTATATGCTGCTATTATCCGAGCCCCTGACAACCAAGTATAGACTCCCACCTGCTCCTGAGCAGAACACAGCCGGCCCAGCGGTATTCCCGCCTAGCGATTGCCAGCCACTCCAATGGCTCGCCAGTGTCGAGTAGTAGAGACCCTTGTCGATTCCTCTAACAACTGAGACCGCTGAAGGAGGTTCAGGCGGGATCGTCACTGATGGGAAGTCCTGGCTAAAGGCTCTCGATCCTGACCCCCACGAAATGGTGAAGCTCGACAACGTAGCGCCAGTTGATGCAACACTCGAATATCTGCCGCAATAGTAGAAGAAGCTTGGCGAAGAACTAGACCCGTACAAGTGCAGCTTAGTCCCGGTGGTCAATTGCGAAGGTTGCGGCGAAGGGGATGGGGGAGAGCAACCGCTCGCATTCGCGACGGAGATGTTGGCATAGTATTGAGGCAGCTTGAATGAGGCCGTGTAGTCTGCTGTCTCAGAAACATTGAACCCTGGATAAACACTTGGACAACCTCCCCGACATCCCAGCCCTGCTGGAGGCCACCCCGTCCTGGCATTACAGGCAAAGAGTATCGTGCCGCTTACCGCGGTCACCGGACCATAAGAAGAGTCTGCGATCAAGCCAGTGCAGTTGGCCTTCATTCCGGAGAGCAATTCAGAAGAGACTGGTGATGTTGGAAGATGCTGAGTCAATAGGACAGCCGCGACAACCAATCCTACCAGTACAACCGGCACGATTAGGCCAATCCTCGATCCGACAGGTCTCACTAACGAACACGCGTAGAGATAGCTATGCTAATCCCGCAGATAAGTAATACCTTTACTAATCAATGCAACGTAAGTGCATTTACTAGACTCGACCCCTGTCGCGCCGGGGTCTAGGAATTTTTCGACCAAGATTTGCAGCTCTGCCAGAGGCCGGCAGTTTTAGGTTCTCAAACATCGCGAATGGAATATACCGTTTCGCTGAAGTCGCTCTCTTCCAGAGCCTGTTTCTAAGCGCGCGGGACAATACGGCAACAGGTTGGAAAAATGACACGGTTCGCACTGCTGTCGAGTCTCGGACTAATACTCCTCGTGCTGATTTCCATAACCGGTATCGTGCGTGCTTCCACGCCGGTTCCACTCGCCCCACTCGTTCAGAACATGGTTTCAGTTGTCACAGGAATCGATGGTAGCCTGTACTGGAACGGTCTCTATACTAACCACTGGGGTGGCTGGCAAGCACTGTCAGGTGGGAGCCCATCCCGACCTGGAGTCTGTCAATTAGGGCCTGGCCGTGTATAGAGCTCTTTGTAGAAGGGTACGACGAGAATATCTATCACAAATCTTTCTCTGCCGATTCTTGGTCTGCTGCATGGGAAAGGTTCCTACTGGTGCGACGGATTTTCGACCGGTATGCGCAGTTCTAGGAACGACGATGCACCTGGTGGTGAGGGGAACCGATGGAGAGCTATGGGCTAACAACCTCAACTTGAACACCGGAGCATGGTCGACATGGATCAACCTGGGAGGATCTAGTCCTTCTCCACCGGCCCTCGCTGCAAGCCTGTCTATTGATGCCCTTGACCTCGTGGTGGGGGCGCGGACAATAGAGCCTACCATAAGTTCTACGCCAATGGCACCTGGTCTAAGGCATGGGAATGTGCACCAACGTTTCTCTGCGATTCGTTCCTTAGCATAACTACCGCTCCTGCCATTGTTAGTGGAAACATTACCGGTACCAGCCTTGTCCAATTGGCAGCCGTATCTGACGGGACTGTCTATTCAATGCTCGAGTATGCTGGCCCTAGCTGGAATACACTTCCGAGATGGCACATAGGGAGCTGGCAGACTACCGAACTCGTTTCTCAGAACCCTCCCACGCTGGTCTTGGATCCTGGCCCGCCACGACTTAACGGGACTGTTTATGCCTTGGCGAGAGGCTCCGACAGCGACGTCCACCTGAGTTCGAGAACCTTCGACCTACCGTCCAATTGAGGCACGCCTTGCGTTGGCGCGGGAGGGAGCACCGGGAACAGACCAGCGGCCGCATTCCTCAGGTCTGGAACAATAGGGGCCGTGGTCAGTGGCGGGAGCAAGGAGCTCTGGTACACCAGTTTCAGCGGCGCTTGGTCAGGGTGGACGGCGATGACGGGATCGACGGGCATAGATCCAGGCTTTTTAGCGGTGCCCTGATCCGGTTCAGAAAGCCGGACGACCCCAAGTAACTACCGCCAACCAAGCCGCCAAGTCCTCGTAGGTCCCCACGCAGAATCCCGATCTGTCCCTGTATAGCTAAGTAGAAAGCACTCTCTGATAGATGGTCGCATAGCTCTTCGCAACCTCAGTGGGGCTGGTGAGCTGCTTCACTTGCCTTGAAGCGTTCTTTCCTAGGTTCAGACGCGTATCGTTGTCAGCAAGGTCCAACATGGCTGAGTGAACCGAGTCGATATTTCTGGAAACGACTCGTCCCGTCTCATGATCTTTTACAACGTAATGAGCTGGAATATCTGAAGCAATGACTGCGCAGCCTGATACCATCGCTTCAAGACACGCATAGTCAAGCTCCTCTCCGTGAGAGAGTGCGAGAAAGCAACGGCCGGGACCCAAGAGCCCCAGGTAATCATGTCTCTTTAGAAACCCGGTGAAGATGACACTGTCCCTCACAGCATTCGGCACGCTGAGTGCGTTCTTCTTGCCACCAACGATAATGAGAATCGCCCGGATCCTGTCACGAAGCAAGAGCCTTGTGAATGCGTCAACCGCGAGCTGCGCCCCCTTCCCCTTGATGGACAGATCGCGAGACCCGAAAATGAAGACTATGTCAGAGTGTTCGGCCGAGACATCGATATCGTATCGACTCTCGTTCGAGGAACCCGGAGTCTCCGAAAAAGAGAGTGGCGGGGGAACGTAGAACAGGTTCTCCTGGAGGTGTTGCCTTGGTATGTACTTGAGGGGCAGAAGCGATACGACCACCTTGGCAGTCCGCATCGCTACTGTGTTCAGCGCCATGAACTCAATGCCGGCAGCTGTGCCGGGGATGTTGATCGGGAACCCGAATCTTTCAGCGTACCACTTTGGAACAAGTCTCCAAGTGAAGTATCCCCACATCGTCAGGACGAGTCTAGGATGTCTGATGAAGGCCCCGTAGGTCGAATCCGGCAAATGAACTAGGTCGAAATCCTTGGCTATCCGGCGAACCTCCTTCGAGGCGCCGTAGATCTTCGCTATGGGACCACCGACATAATCGGACATTCCAAGAAAAGCGTTCTTTGGAAGACTAAGATGGCGAAATTCCGGGTCGGGAGGCCCGATCCCTTGCCAAGTCAACAATGTAAACTCTAAGTCGCTTCGCAGCGTTAACAGTGCTTTGTATAATTCTGAAGTGTACGTGGAGATTCCCGAGCCACCTCCATATGGCCCTATAGCAATCCTTACCACGTATGGTCACATCCAGACTTACAGCCTTATGGTTAAGACTGGGAGAAGGTCAAGGTTTGCGACCATAGACGATATCGACGTCGGCGTTTCCGCTTTGCGGGATGATTCCCTGCCTCTTTACTATTGACATAATCAATGATCGAGTTGCGGTTAGACCCGTAGAAATCTCTGCTTCTGAAAACGAAGGCAGATGCCTCAGCAAGTTCCCTACCATCTGTCGATATCTGAACCTCAGAACCCTTGTCGAAAATCCATGCCTTCCAAGTAATCCGCGAACGTAGTCCCTTGTCCCATGAGTTTCCACTACTATTTCTCTCACAGAGCGAAGGTAAGAACCGTCGGCGCAATATCGCTCAGCTCCCTCGACATCCATTTTCACAACATCAACGGAGCAGTCCAATTCTTCAAGAAGAAGATCAATTGTAGTGCAGGGAACATAGCTAGATTCATCTCTCGCCACCGCCGAGGAATCAATCCTGAATAGAACTCCATGACCGGTCATCCTCACAGATCCCGGAGCACTCCATAGCGCCCTGTTGATTGCGGTTATGTTTGATGCTCGATTCAATCTCCTGTTGAGAGTTAAAGCCTCGAAGCTCTCCCTTTCTGGTTCTACGGCAATGACTCTCTTGCATCGAGATGCAGCGTAGATAGAGAAGAATCCAACACTCGCGCCAGCATCGAGTACTAGGTCTTCCTCATTGATCCGAAGGCAACCATAAGCATCTTGGAAAAATTGCGAATAGAATGGCCACACGGTGTTTTCCCCCGCTGAAGTGAAACGGAATTTTCCGAAACTCAACAGAGGCGAGCTCATCGATGCTCCTCGCTCGTCTCTCGCTCTGCACAATCTTTCGGGGGTTTCAGCATTTCTCAGATCTCGGCTGATCGAAACCTAAAGTGTCATCTTCTGGGCAAGAAAGAGGAAGTGTTGAGACTTCGAAACTTCGTCCGGAGCGGGACAGGAACCGCGACACATACTCAGGCAAGAGATACAATCGAGCCATACATGCTAGCGTACGGGCATAGGACACGCTATTTTCCATTGTTATCTCTTGTATTCCTCGCAAGGATTCTGCTTAGATGACCAACACCTGCCACTGTGAATTCCAGCGTTCTGAGGATGAATATTCCGGTGCCATGCAATGGGTCCTTCGGGAGAGTTGCAAACGTGGGTTCTAGTATCCGTCGAAACGGATTCAACTGTCTAACCCCCGCATACGGGTTTGTAGCCAGGTAGATACCGAATATCTTTCCGTAGAAGTACTTCTTCCTGAGCAGGGTCAGAAGAGTTGGTTTCCCCTCATCGTGCTCGATCATAACGGCCGTTCGGCCGAATGTGAGTCCTGCAGTCTTTGCACGTATTTGGAGGTCCCAGTCCTCCCCAGCCTCTAGGCGAGGATCGTATCCCCCAAGCGGAAGAAGAGCGTTCCTTCGAAAACACCGCGCAGCTTCGATCATCTCGTTGCGAATGTATGTTTTTCTTTCAGCGGACTTGCATTCAGCCCAGAATCCAGTTCCTACAGATATTTCGGGTATTATGAGGGCGTCGTCTCGGATAAGTCCAGTCTCGCATTCTTCTATCAATAAAGGTGGCAATATCATATCCGAATCCACAAATAGCACGCCTCCTGACTCCGAATGTTCCAGTCCGACGTTTCTAGCAAGGCTGCGGTTCACTCCAATTTCAATCACTTTTGCGCCTTCAGCTGTGGCTACCGCAGCAGTATCATCTTTGCTGAATCGATCAACGACAATAACGGCATTAGGACTGTGCGTCTGGCCTCTTATTGAGGCGAGACAACGGGCCAATGTCACTCTAGAGTTGTAGGTAGGAATAACTATCGTGATTCCAAATAGATGAGACGGTTCTCGGAACAGCGGCTCATCATGAACGGATGAGGCAGAGTGCAACTGATGGTCAATGATTTTTGGACTTTGAGCGAGCTGACTGAAGGGTGGGGAGAAGGGCCAAGTGACTTGGGCTAGGAGCCCGAGAAAACCAGAGATATATTTTGCTGTCTCGTAGATTGCGAGGCCCAGAAACAGCCTGGGTCGATGCAGGAACACCATTCGCTGGTTGAAAAGAGATCTGCGGACTGGAAGAATCTGAGTTGCAGCAATGTGGGGGTAGAGCCTAACGTATCTAATCGCAGTTTTCCCGTAGTACCAACTCGTGGTCACAATTTCAGCAAGTTTTCTTGGTTCCCCAATGTGCCATTCGGAGGCGCCCTGGACATGGGCAATCCTGCCGAGCTTCGATACTTTGTTGTGAACATCGTGCTCTTCGTAGGCTACAAGGGTGCTGTCGTGGCCCCCCACCATGTTGTATACGTCGTGTCTGAAGAAGCGAGCAGCTTCAATCTTCTCGTAGCCGACGTACGAAAGACGCTCGAAGAAACGTACTTCTGACCAGAAGCTTACCTTCGGGTCCGATAGGTTTGGAATCACAACTCCTACGGCCTTCTCATCTAAAGCAACTTTTACAGCCTTCTCGAGCACGGAAGGCTCAAGCACGAAGTCGGAATCGATCTTGTAGATGAAATCGCCCTTGCTATTGGCAGCTCCTAGCTTCACTTGGCTAGTTCTTTCAGGACCGGCCAGAAGGACTACGTCAGCGTACTCCTTGGCTATTCGTAGTGTAGAATCGCTTGAGAAGTTGTCTACCACCACAATCTCGAAGTTCCTGTAGGTTTGAGCGCAGACGCTCTCGAGACAGCGTCGAATCGTTCGTTCTGAGTTCTTTGTTGGAATTATCACAGACACGAGGGGATACTTTGGTGATCCTACCGTGATCCCTCGGTGAGGGCGCTGCTCAGTCGTTGGAATGAGGAGTGTGTCAGGGCCCATGGGAGTGTCCCCACATACTACTGCGTCTACCTTCAGTTAAACTGGTTGCTTGCCTCAGGAAGTTGTTTGGAATATTGATTCACTCGATATATTTCTCTGAGTCTGTTCGATAGTCTCATTGACAGTCAAATTCTCAATTTCTCCATGCTTTGAACGGATGTGCGAAAGGTGCTCTTTGAGGGCAGACTCGGAACAGCTGTATGGGTAGCGAGGGAGATTCATCGCATGAAAGACTTCGATTAGCCACCAATTCTGGCTGATGGCTTTGTCCACCCATTTATCTGCAATTCTTGCAGTCGTCCATTCATCCCATGCTTGGCATCTGAGTGCGTAAGGCTCCAAATGATGAAAGTTATTGAACCCGGGACGGATAGTTCTTGCTGATGTGTAACCCGCTTCTTTAGCAAAGTTCATGACTGTAGAAGTGGGCTCTCCTCCTGGGTAGGAGTAACTCTTACAGGGTCTTCCCAGTTCTCTCTCAATTTCTAGTTTCGACATCCCAACTTCCATGTCTTGCTGCAAATGTTCCCTTGGATACTCTTGAGCTAACCTTAGAAGACCATGGGTGAGCTTCGCGGAACGTACGAGTCCTTTGCTTCTTACTAAGCGAAGAAGCTGGGCGGCTTTCGTAGTCAGGCCAAGCGCTGATCCTCTATGCGTGAACGAATGCGAACCGATTTCATGACCTTCCTCAGACATCTGACGAAGAGTATCCCATTCGACAAACTGGAAGCCGTTGACCTCTTGTCCAACAAATCCTGCTATAGCGTAGAAAACACCTCGAAGAGACATCGAATCAAAGACCTGATCGAATGCGTGGGCATGCATTTTCCAGCAATCGTCAACAGTCAGTGTGATTACGGGCCTGGCTTCTAAACCAGTACGTGTCAATGAGTATACCCGTTATTCTAATCGTAGAGTGTCGAATTTGTAGCTTGATGCCAAGAAAGTAGGTCGCGGCTCGGCCATAGGAGTCACGCCTGTTTCCGCTCCGTCAAGCAACTAGTCTTGGGCAGGTTAGATCGTTGTGCCGGGCTCGGTACAGCTAAAAGGACCTTTGGCGAGGTAGGGACTTCTATCCTGTTCCTTCTCCGGATCAATACGATGGCTAGAAAGAAGGAGAGGCTTGCAGCCGAAACCCCGATTCCAAGATAAAGGTAGTTTTGTAGAGTGTAATAGATTCTGATATTCAAGGCTCCCGTTTGGTTTACGAGGAAGCCATTGACTAAACCGTAGATCGGCGTCGGCTTAACCTCGCTGTTTCCTATGTAAGCCCTCCAAAGTCTGTCGTATGGTTCGGTTAGAACTAGAACGAACGGTGATGAGGCTTGAATAGACACCCTTAGTTCGACTGAGCTAGCTTGTTCAAAGCCAGTTATATTGGCTGATAATGGAATTGTGCTGGCGTTACTGTTCACGAGGTCCGTAACGTTCCCGTTGTTTATGACATTAGGCTTCTGGGGGAAAACCGCTCCAAGGAAATCCTTGTTTTCGAAGATGATATAACGGTTGATTACTTCATTGGGAACGAGGTTTAGTCTGTCCACGAAATACAATGGGGTTAGGGGTTTGTACTCGCTGTCATAATAGTTTGCATAGAGGTCAATCGAAGTCCCAGGATAATTCGTGAGAGAAGCATCCACTAAGAATGATGCGAACCCGCTCGTATTGTTGATCAGCTGCTGATGGTTCACTGTTGCCGAGAAAATCCTGTTCGTAAAGTCTACTGTCCCGGCAGGAAATCCATGAATCAGGATGCCAAACCAGTCGTGGAACGTTCCGCTTGGGTCAGGGTCAATAACTGATTGGGGTATTCTGTATGCCATTGTTAGGTTATTTTCGAATTGTCGTTTGAGGGTGAGGTCTGACAGATTGAAGGGGCTTTGTCCAAACAGCGTTCCCGAGGTGCCAATAGGAAGGGTTGCACCAGAGTCATTATTGACGACAACGGTGCCATTAAGCGATTCGACCATGGAAAGGTCTCGTTGTCGCTGCAACCCTTGCAGGATCTCGTCATTTAGATAATTTATCGAGTCGCCATGGTATACGACATACTTGACTCCCATGAACGCCAGAGCCTTTCCGGTATCATTCGTTGAGCCTAACAGACTTGGATAGATATTGTTGAAGGGTACAGTTGGCTTAGATGATAATAGGTCGGGAAACGCGGTTATGACATTCTGCTTCCAATCATAGGCACCCCCGGCGGGGATCCACATAACTTTGTAATCTCCTGGGTTGGTGGTGAGCCAGTTGTTCAGCTCACCGTATTGCTGCGGGATGTTTGTAGGACTGTATCGTGGCCAAGTATACCCTTGAAGGTCCAACACGGTTCCATACGCAATTGGGGTGAGAATGAGGAGGACTAGCCCGAGAGCTAGCGCATACCGAATGAGCTTCTTCCAAACCAATTGTACCGGGAGTTTAGCTATGGGGATCTTGAAGCCAATTACGACCACGGCTAAGCCGAGAAGAAGAGCATACGAGAAGGTGACGATTGAAACAAATTTCGTAGGATTCCTCAAAATACCTCCGACGCCATACGAGAGGTTGCTCGCCACAATGAAGTAAAGGAATCCTATGGGCTCGTTAACTCCTGCAGTGATGAATGCCCCTACGATGAGAACGACTCCGATGAAGAGAACTTTGCTATTTCTGTAATAAGCGAGAATTGACACCATAGCAAGCAAAGGTATACTGAAACTGAGCAACCCGTAGTTCTGAGGATGATCCCAAAAGAAATAGTGGGCGCTTTCGCCCATCAGAAAAATGTCGATAAGACTCCAGAAGCTGAGAAAGCCAAGGTCGCTCGGGGTGAGCAATCCCTGAGTGGTATAGAGCTGAAAGGTTGAACCCGCCTGAAAAATGTAACCCGCAAAAATTGGGACCAACCAGAAGGCGTTGAATGCCAGGCTAATTGCTACTGCTAACAATGAGTGCTTGGTGAGTTTCAACAGGGTCCGACTTCGGGGGCTTTGTATCAATGCGAAGATGAAGTACAACACTCCGACGATCCCGACAAGAAACGGCCAAAAGGGTTGTGGACTAGCAAGCACCGAAGTTGAACCAAACGCAAGCAATCGACGTGTCCTCCCAGTGTCCATGAACAAGATGAGAGAAGACACTAGGAGGGGGAACATCGCATAATCCCACACGAAACTGTTCGACCCTGCTACAGTAGCCTGATTATTGAAAAATAGTAAGCAGACTAGGCCGCTCAGCCCGGAAGCAAGCTCAAGCTGAAAACGGTTTCCTACCAACTGCCAGTGTCTTAGAAGTTGCTTTGTCGCAATGTAAGGAATAACCGCTGATAACCATGCCATAAGAAGAAGGTAGCCTTTGACCCCGAAGTCTTGTCCGAGAATTCCGCTCAGTCCAACTAGGATGAGGGTGGGAATCAGCGACAGGATATCTGCTGACGGCCCGCTTCCAGAGGTCCAGATTTGCAGGTTATACCTTGCGACTGTGGCCGGCACCCATGGGATGTAATAGGTCTCATCACCATAGAAAGGTAGCCCTTGAGGTAGTAGTAACGGGGAAAGAATTGCAATTGAGGCTATTAGAGAGACGATAGGGAATGCAAGGAGAAGCAGAGTCTTCTGAGTAATGAGTCGTGGTTTGATGTAACGGTGCCAGGCGATAATGACTGGCCTCGAGAGGCGGATGATCGCCTCTCGACTAGTGGCTCTTAATCGCATGAAACAGCAACACGTGAAAGGGATAGTAGCCGAGAAATAGGTTTCCTACAAAACGCCAGAGATTCCAGATTGGAGGTCTATACGGTGCGGTTCGGCCGCCGATATATGTTTGAACTTTGAAACCAAATGTTTCGAAATAAGCGGCTTCATCCTCCAGTGCTATAGGTTTGTGTGATCTGTCTCTCTTGAAGAATTCGATGAGGTTTAGATTGGCAATATAGGGGACGTCGACCATTAACGTGCCTGCTTCACTAAGCAATTCATGCGCTCTCGCAAGGAACTGTTCCTTCTCGGACTCTGTGAGATGTTCGTACACTTGGGACGCAACTATGATGTTGAACGACCCTTTCAGAGAATTGTCCGTGTAGAAGTCGTAAAAATAGCCCTCTTGTTTCAACCATGAAAGTGTATCCTCATCGATATCGTATCCCTTGTATTTTCCATTGCTGCCATCGTTATCCTTGAGAAATTTTCCATGAAGCGGGGAATCCACATCTGAGCCAAAGTCGAGGACGAGCTTATCCTTGAGGCTGAAGAGTCGATCGTAGAACCGTCCCCAATTCGACCAAATTGGTTGAGGCTTTATTTGCTCTTTCCGGGCCTTGAGCTTGTGGTAAGCTCTGTGGTAGGATTCGCTCATTGCAATACTTCCTGGTATGCTGCGAGCGATCTCTGGGCTACGTGTTTCCAAGTGAATTCCTGAAGTACTCTTTGTCTGCCGGCACTCCCTAGCCTCGCTACTTCGTCTCGATTGGTGAGGAGGAACTGCAATCGGTCAGCCAACTCTTTGATGTCTCCTTGGCGTACTAGGTAGCCAGTTCTGCCGTTATCGACAGCTTCGGGCACCCCTCCAGCTTTGTTTGCAACGACGGGCAGTTCGCAAGCCATAGCCTCCAGCAGAACAAGTCCGAATAGTTCGTCTGTCGAGGGTAGTACGAGCGCTGTCGAAGCTGAAAGGTAGTCTACTAATAGCTGGTCCGATATGCGTCCTAAGAATTTCGTTTCCACCTTGAGTTCGTTCGCAAGTCTTTCTAGGGAAGCTCGATATTGAAGATCGAGCGTTGGGCCGATAACGATTAACCTAGGCTTGTTTTCTAGGAGAGGAATAGCTCTAATTAGATTGTCAACTTTCTTGTAAGGTGTTAAGCGTCCGACGAATAGAATATCACTTCGCCTTTCACCGTTGAGCGGTCGGAAAACCTCGGGGTCCACACCTCCGTACATCGGGTCGAATACTCTGGTACAATTTTCATAACTTGAAGAGGAGGCTCTGGTCACGGGAAGGATACCGTCGAATCCTGAAAACTTCATCATTGGTTTAGATGCTATGAACACGCGAGCAAGCGTAAGGCCATTCCAACCGTGATCGGTTACTAAGAGCCCGTAATGTCTCTTCGTAACTCTCCTAATTAGTGAGAGTAGAAAGGACACATCACAAGCCAGATTATGCGTATGAATCATGTCAAAGCAGGTCAGGCCCTTTACGAATCGTCGAAGTTCTGTTGGAACAGGGTCAAAGTTCTGGTTTATGCTAGGAACAAAAGGTGTGGCCTTCGCGGTAAGGATGGGGACATCATCAACCTCAAATCCGCTTTCTTTCCCGGCAAAAAGCATTAAGGTGCTGTCGTGGCCGAGTTCCCGTTGGGCTCGGCAAAGATTCATGACGTATCTCTCTGCACCTCCCATCCTCTCTAGGTTGTCAAGGACAGCAAAATCATCTAAGAACCGGGGAAATACATGAAGAATCTTCATGGTTGGACGTCTGTCAACAATCGAATGCGTTCAAGTGGGGGAACTGGCGAGGCGAGCTGGTTTTCAAGAGTTTGATGACAGGCAGCGGTAAACGTCGACCACCTGTTTTGCAATCAGTCCCTGATCAAACACCGCTTTACATCTCGCAAGAGATCGCTTTCCCATTTCTGCCATTAGAGTTGGTTGATCATAGAATTGCAGTAGTCTCTCTGCGATTGCTGCTGGGTTTCCTGGGGGAACAAGATAGCCGGTCTCGTTGTCTTCAATTATTTCGGTTAGCCCACCATTATTGGTCCCGATAACCGGCCTACCCCTACTCATGGCCTCCACAGCTACTCTTCCGAACGGTTCAGGTGTGAGCGTTGGAACGACTACAATGTCGCACCAATCATATAGTCGTATCAGTTCCTGGGTTTCCACCCAGCCCGCAAACCTAACTTGGTTTGTTACGTCGAGATCCGTGGCGAGGTTCAGTAGCTTGTGCACATAGGGTCCAGTGCCGACTACGACTACGTCAAGATGCACATTACTCATTGCGAGCTTCTTCACCGCGAGCAAGAGATCCTGAACTCCTTTGTGATATTGAATAACTCCTACAGAAAGCACGCGAATTGGACGATTCTCAAAGAGGACTGGAAGACTGCCCCATTCGCGGATCGCGCCCCCGATATATATTGGCCTCACAGAACTCGCTGGTAGTCCGGCTTTCACTAATCGTCCGGCAACATATTGACTTGTAGCTATTATGATCGAACTTTTTTTCGCCACATTCAACGTTCCTCTCTCTCTTGCGTCTAGCAAAGAGCTTACTGGATAAGGGATGCCATAAGATGAATACGGAATGTTCAGGTTGTTGTGAAATGAGAGAACCAGAGGAATTTCCAGAGCATTCACAGCCTTAACAGCCCCACGTATCGAGTATGTGTCATTCAGGTGCAGGAGATCAATGCAATTCTCTCTGAGTGACTTGGTGAGCCGATTGGCAAGAATTGAGTTTAGGCCTGGAAACCCGAGAAGTTTAACTCTCTTTGGAACCGAGGCGAAGTGACCTATAGGGATCGTAGACACGTCTGAGTTTGGGAGGGGTTTAGACAAAGTGAGAACAATGGGATCCAGTCCCAAAGCCCTTAGGCCATCTAGAAGGAAGGACAAACTAGTCTCGGCACCTCCCTGAATCTCTGGATAGAAAGAGCTCAGTATTCCTACCTTCAAGAAAGAGTCTCCTTCGGAAAGCTGAATCTCGTCATCCTTGCTCTTTGGCAGATGAAGGGAAGCAGTTTAGGGGTCGCCTTTCCCTGGAATTTACCAGGGCCGGTGAATCCACTTTTCATGCTCCTTCGATCTCAAATGTCAGTCGTGTCGTGTTATGAGGAAACTTGTCAGAAGCCATTAAAGGCATTGTTGGGAGGGCCGAATGCTGCGGTCTTTGGTGAGCATACCACGAAAATTGTATATCCCATACTGCTCGCTCTGTCGTATTGTGCGTCAGACATTTGACCGAGCTTCAATGGGAAGGGTACCTCCCGTCTAAGAATCCTGCCTATCGGGTACACAAGGGAATAGTAGACAAGAAGGCCTATCCCTTCCCAAACGCCTCCCGAGACTGTGGCTAGTTCGATGCTTAAGCCCGCGCGATTCACGAGCTCTGAGATTTTCTCGAGAGTGTAAGAGCGATGACTCGATCCCCATCGGCTAGGATCCAGCAACTTGAAAAGTCGAATCGCGTTTGGCGTGCTCAGAATTAGGTGTCCAGTGTTCTTCAGGCATCGCTTCAATTCGAGGAGGGCGAAGATCTCTGTATTGACTGGTAAGTGTTCTATAACATCTGTGAAGAGTATCGTGTCGAATAATTTCGAATTGAACGGTAGACCGAAGACGGTAGCAACAATATCGGGCTTCGCGTTTCTTTTGAGGTCGACGTTCACATTAGCAAGTCTGGTCGACTTAGATCCCACGGATAACGTAAAGCCTCCGGCTCTATGCGCTAATTGTGCAACCAGTCTAAGACGGCCGACATGCGGCACGCTTTCTCTAGCTTCTACCAAGATTCGAACAGATTTGCCTGCCAGTGTCTGTAAGACTAAAGAGTTAGGAAGCGCGTCGTGTTTACGCCTATATAGCGGGCTAGTTGGCTGACGCCTCTAGTATCCTCAGGGTCTCGTTGGCGGTCGTATCCCAGTCAAACCTGTTGGAATATTGGATCGCGGCGGTCGACATGGATCGGCGCAGCTGGTCGTCCTGGTTAAGCATCACAATTTTATCGGACAGCGCCTGAATGTCCCCGTTCTTTACCAAGTACCCGGTCTCCCCGTTTATGATCGCTTCACTGCCTACGCCGTCATACGCGAGAGTAGGGGTTCCGCACGCTGCGGCCTCTGTGATTACGAGGCCCCAGCCCTCAATGAGCGAGGGTGTGCAGAGTGCCCAGGATTTTTGGAGGAGACGTACTCTCTCTTCGTCTCTTACCCGCGACACGAATATCACATCGTTTAGGTTCAAGCATTTGGCGAGCTCGACGATATGCTCCTTGTAGTCGCCGCCCCCGCAGATTACAAGCCTTAGGTCGGGCACTCTTTTCTTAGCCCGGCCGTAGGCGCGCAGTAGATGATCGAGGTTCTTGTATTTTTTTATTCGTCCCAGCGACAATAGAGTCGGTCGAGTGAATTTTTCCCCGTCCGGGCGGAAGGTTTCATGGTCGACGCCATGGTAGACCACGTGGATTCTGGAACTGTCAACCCCGAGTTGTTTCTCAATCTGATGTTTCGTCTCTTTAGAGACTGTGATGATGTCTTTGTAGGATTGCTTGATGGTCCTTTCGGCCAGCTTCACCGCTGTTCCCAGGACAGGGCCAAGTTCTAGGGTGGCTACGGCTTGGTGAACATGATGAACTATCCCGATGACTGGGGTTTTTGTTACGAAACGGGACCACCACGGTACAGCGTGAGCAATATCATCAACGACAATGTCCGCATCCTTGGCCAGTTTCCGCACTAGCAGTGGGGCTTTCAGATGTATCCCGAGTCTTCCTCCCCGTCTCAGAACCTTGATGCCGTCAATCAATTCTTCCTCCTGTGAGCCCGGGAACCTCTCGGCTAATAGAGTGACGTCGCAGCCCTTCTCGACGAGCCTCTTTGCAACCTCTCTGAGGTGAACTTCGGCACCGCCCGCCTGAGGGTGCCGTGGGTCTCGGTGATTCACCCAAACAATGTTCATGAATGAACCGACATCTGGAATCTGAACCTTCTTAGAATCTTGAGAAGGGTCGAATTTTCAGAGCCGATGAGTGTTATCTCTGAAGCGACCGTCTTGCCCGTTATGGGATTCTTGAAGAAACCGTTGGTTACTCTCTCGACTCCAAGCAGGTTCCGGGAGCCGACTGAAACCGTTCGGAGCGCGAGGAGGTCTATCAGCATCGCGAGAGTGGTTCTGAAAACCGGAAGGCCCGAGTCTAGCCCGTTTCTTTTCTCTAGCCAGTCGATCTCATACTGAGTGACAGGTATTCCTTGCGATCTCGCCTTCACGATCAGTTCAGCATCGAATGTAAAATGATTCGATCCAATCGAGGGGAACAACCTATCGGCGGCGGCGCGTTGAATTAGTTTGAAGCCACATTGGTGATCTGGAACCTTGGTTCTGAAGAGAATATTCGTTAAGGTATTGAAGCCAATGCTCAAGATTTTCCTCTGTGTCCTTGTAAACGGTCGAGCCCGGCGCACTCCTATTACGAATTGGTGTCCCTCCTCCATTAGAGAGATTGCCCCGGACAATTCCTGCGGCGAGACTGGAATGTCCGCGTCTAGAATCACTATGATCTCCCCTCGAGCCGCGTTGAGTGCGTTCTTGATTGTTGCTCCTTTACCAATTCTCTCCGAGAATCGCAAGTGGAAAACACGGTCCGATGAAGCTAGCTCAGCTGCGTCTCTCGTGCCGTCATTGCTGTTGTCATCGCAGAGCAATATTTCAGAAACCAGACCTAGGCGGTTGAGCGTTTTCGTCAGGTTACGGACGTTGTCAAGCAGTATCATGCCTTCGTTGTAGATGGGAAGAATGAGTGAGACTCTTACTGCCTCGGGGTACGCAATAAGTAATGGGTTCTTGACGAACCTGCGCACGGGTTCTACAGTGGCCTTAGAAGGAGGTTCTGCGAGGACCTGTTCCATCATTTATTTCAATCTCTAGGGAATAGCTATTCGGTCCGTCATCGAAGAGTCTGTGGATACTCGCTGAGCGACGGTTGATCTGTAGGTCAGACCATGCCCGCTCCTAAAAAAACTTGGAAGCTTTCGTCGAATCGCCAATTCCAGGCTCGCTGATTTTCCCATTGCACTGCGAGTTCGCTCATGCGAACCGCTACTGGGGCTCCGCGCTCGCGCAAGCGACATAGAACCGAAGCCATTGCCTTCGCCAGTTTCGCCAGAATTCTCGTCAAGACTTGTTTCAGTCGATCGCTTCTTATGTTGTTCAGCCAGCTTAGGGCGGCGTCCAGTAGGCCTCTCTCTTGGCATTCCAAGGCTCGAAACCACAATCCCTGTCGCAACGATCTCACCTTGAACCTCAAGACGAGTCCATGCGTCAGTGGTCTGTACCGTAGTTCTCTCGATAGTTGTGATAGCCCTGACATGGTTCACTTGTCTTCTCATAGCGGCACAGTAGCCCCGCTTGAGGGCTATCGACCGATAGCTAATACATAAGGTGTTCCGTTATTTTAGCTTACTCTGTATTCCTCCCGCTACCCGTGTATTGAGAGGGCAACACTGGAGTTATCAAAATGGTGCGGCAACCAGATTGGTCGCAGTTCTCAGAGCATAGTTTGCGCTAAGTAACAATACCAGCAGAAGTGCAAGGTTGGAATGGGTAGTTTTGCTCCCCGCTGGACGAATCACAACGAGGAGTCCTATGGAGGTTAGTATGGGAAAGGGTAGGTCGTAAAGGATTCTTGCTTGGAGGCCATTGGCGAGAAAGGGAAATGGGAGTGATCCTATTGCGACCCATAGAATCAGAAGTCGTTCGAACCTGTCGGGGAATTTGAGATAGATCATTGCGACGAGAGATATTCCTATCGCGATGGCGCTGCCGAGAATGCCATCGAAGAATCCGAATAGTGTCTCGATTATGTTTGTCCAGAAACTCAGGGACTGCGATACGCCTGACCCGGATAGGCTTGCTGAGGTGTATTGAGCAGTAGCCAGTCCCTCAACGAATATGCTCTTTGCAATGTAGACCACAATACTGATCGTGAGCAAGAGGACAAGGGTTTTCAACAAGAATTTCTTGCGAGAGTCTCTCCAAACGCTGAGAACGAACACGGCCGTTACGGCGAGTACTAGCCCCCCAGTCCATGGATGCGTGAGGAGCATACTAATGGACAAGAGAGTAAGAATGACGAACTTGGATCTCGAGGGAGTTCTCAAGAAGCCCAGCAATAGAGCGAAGAAAATGTAGGCTTCGACAATCGCAAACCAGTTTGCGTAAGACCCAGCCCACATTCCCACAGTTGCATTGAAAGAGAAGGCAGAGAAGAGCGATGCCACGCCGGCCATTCTCTCGTTCTGCTGACCCTCCCGAACAAAGACGTAGGTCGAGAGGGCAAGCAATGGGCCCAGAACTGCAGGAAGAAATTCGACGGCCTGAACCGTTGTGATCATTCCAGTAGCGACTGCCAAGTAGATGGGTAAGAGGAGCAGCGGTCTCGAGCCATACGAGGCGCTCCCCATGGCGTAGGAAAAAGCTCCCTCTGGTGAACGTTGTAGCATCGCGTTTACCCAGTCGATGTAGTAGTGAGCATCAACTCCAACCGGGGTCATCGCAGGGTTGAGTTCCGGTCGGTAAGGCACGAGGCCAAGTAATACTGCCATGACCATCGCTAGTCCGAGTAGCAGTCTTGGGCGATCTGTGAGTGCGAATCTATGGACCGAATCTGGTGGGATTCGAGCTCTCAGGAGCGACAGAGATTCTGCGAGCCATTTGAAGTAACTCTTCAAACGTTTTGACAACTTATTGTCGAACGAGACGGCTAGTTTGGGGACCCAAGTGTACAGAAGCATGATCAGCAACGCTGGAGAGAACGGAGCTATGATGGAGAAGATGGTCGCGTCGGTCTTCGCGAAGAGCAGGTTCTTGTCAGGGAAGTAAGGATAAGCGGCCCACTCGACGGCGGATAGCGCTTCTATCGTTACCGCCAAGATTAATAGTGAACTTAGAACGCTATACCGAGATAGCCTCAAGCTTGGAGCGGCTAGAGGTGTTTGTCCCTTCTATTCTTTCGCATGTTCTCCGACTCGGAATGGATTGACGCCGGCTTTCTACGTTGCAACCTCTGATAGATTCCTCAGCATGTGGTTTCCTGCTGCTTCATACGCCCCGACTCTCCATGTTTTCTTGTAGTCGTCCGAACCAGGAGGCGGGTAAGCTTTCTCAAATGGGGCGAGAAAGTCTTTGGTAGTGCATTGTTCAGAAGATCGATATCATCCTCGTTGAACACGTTGAATACTCTGCTCGTAGAGAGAAAACAAGCAACAAAGACCCCAAGTAACAGCGGGACCCGAATCAGAGGAGCGAGTCGGAGGTCCACTGTTAGAAGGCTGTCAACTGTAAGGAGAGGAAAAGCGGTGAGAAAGGTGAGAGCCAGAGCCTTCGAGAGGCCTTGTGCCACTGGAGCATGCAGGACTCGTCGCAGTGAGAACCACGCGAGTAGCATTGTTGTGATGGCGAGTAGAGCTCTGCCTATGGCCCCTGCTGTCGTTCCGAGTATATTGGCCCCGAAGCCGACTGTAGCCAGATCGACTATTGTCGCGGCGAGGCTGATTCCCAGAATATGCTTGGTCCTACTGACTGATTGGAGTGTTGTTATGAGGAGAAGGCTCTGTGCAGTGAAGATGAGCGTCGTAGCGAGTATAGCGAACGGAACGGCTTGATTCGCTAGTGATGTTCCGAAGACGGCCTCTAGGGCAGTTGGCGCGATAGCCGCGAGGGCTACTCCTGTCGGCAGAACGGTCAGGTTGATGAGCCTAGTTGCGACTGCAAGTCTGGCGGAGACTGCGGTCGGTCCCTCTCTTGTGAAACTCGACGATAGAGCTGGATAGAGCGCTCCGGCGACTGGAATCCACAAGATGGACAGAAAGCCGACACTGGAAACGAGGATGTAGTAAGCGCCCGTGTTTCCGAATTGGCCTAAGATGCCCTGTAAGAGCGCGATATCCCCCCAGCCCTGCACGAGAGTAACGAGGGCGGAGGCGAAGAGCGGGAGGCCGAAGACCAACAGGGGACGAGCGGGATATCTGCGGGAGTGGGTTAGCTTCCCTTTCCACAGGTAAAGCGAGAGTAAGAGTGTGGCGAGTGACCCAATTGCCCATCCTAGGGGGATTCCGAGCGGTCCGAGACCCTTGTAAGCGAGTGCTAGCCCAAGCCCTCGGCTTAGAGGAAAGAAGAGGATATTCTGGTAGAGAATGTCCGCGTACAACCCCAATCCTAGAAAAAAGGCGCCAAAGAGCGCGGTGAGATCAAAGAGGAAAGAAGCTGCGAACGTGACAACGAGTAGAGTGCTGGAATCGGCTGTTTTGAAGACAGCTGTTCCAATCAAGGGAGATGCAAGAATCGCTATTACTAATCCGGGTCCCGCGATCGCCAATAGTAGTCTAAGGCTAGTGGCCGCTATGCCACTGGCACTTGTAGGGTCGTTGTTACCTATGTGGGAGGAGATGAACCGGGTCGCGGCTATGGGAAGGGCTAATTGTGTAAGTGTTGTGAAGATCGAACTCGCAGCGGCGAGGAGTGATATCTCTCCGACCTGGGAGAGGTTGAGGATTCGGACTAGTAGGACATAGTAGAGGAATGATGTGCTGTAGAAGACTGCCTGCTGGATCGTAATGTACGCCGTGCCTCGGGGAACATTGAAAATCGTTGCCGACTCTGCCAAGGATGGTGAAACGCGGACCGAATGGGCTTGTTCTTGTATATTGTCCCCAGAATTATGGCAGGGGCGATAGTATCGTGTCTCCCCGCCTCGCTTCAGTCATGTGATCTAACCTGGGACTTGTGTCCCAGGATGCGAGTTGTAATACTCAGCAGTAGATGACTGACAGAGCGAGCGAGAAAGAACGAGGTAGCTAGCGTCGGATAGAGCTATCCGAGGGTACCGATCGGAGAGAAACTCTTAAATGTGGAACCGGGAGAGGTCGGTCGTTCATCATGAGCTCCGAGGTTCGACGGGATGGCCCGCTAAGATTCATTCTTGCCATATCGTTGGTCGCAGTCGCAGTCATTGCCCTAGGAGCTGGATACTATTTCGCCTCTGCGAACACCCCTTCATTCCAGGTTAGCTGGAGTGTACGTCCTCTAGCTATCAAGTTCAATACATCAGGCGGCTTCTCCGGGAGCGCTCCGGATTCTTTCACGTGTAGCCCGTCTGTTTCCCCCGTTACACTGCAGGCTTTCTCCAGTCAGCCTGACTTCATTACCATAACAGTGTCCCCATCATCGTTTTCTAGCTGTGGGTCCACGCCAGACAACGTGACTGTTACAGCGGCTTGCACCGCTGCTCACCAGGATACTAGCTGCGATGGAGACCACTACACGGGCACGGTCGAAGTGTGCGGACCTGCACCCTACACCTGCATAAAACAATTCCTGGCTGTGACAGTAGCCGTCACTACCCATAAGTGACGGGTAGAACCAACACCAGCAAAGCATGTTTGCTCGAGTACGGCACTAACCGTTCGCTGTCTGTGTCGTCCACTGAGACTCTGAACCCCCCGACGCTCTGTCAAAAATTTCTTCTCAGCCGAGGCTTGCCGATGAAGCCAATCTGGACTGTCTTCGATGCCGACCTACTGGCGAAAGCAATGGCCGCCGTCACATCGCGACACTTTGAACGCTATCCCCGTATATCTGAAGCAAGGCCGGGTTTGCTACAGTTCGCTTCCGCTTCGTGTTGCAGAAAGTCTTAACTTTTAGATTCGCGGATATGATTAGCGTGTATGACAACCTCTAATCGCCTGCGAGCTTTGCTTCCCGCTGTTGTTCTGGTCACGCTGGTCGCCATCGGGTTAGGAGCCGATTACTATTTCGCTTCTGCACAGAACTCATTTGTTGTAACCTGGAGCGAGAATCCTCTCAAGATCAAGTTCTCGGCAAGAAGCGGCACCTCCGGAAGCTCACCTGATTCATTCACCTGCAGCCCCTCCGTTACACGAGTGACACTCAACGCTCAAACGAGCTTGCCTGACACCATCACTCTGAATGTCAGTCCGTCTACATTTCCGAGCTGCGGGTCTACACCGGTCAATGTGGTCGTGACCGCGTCTTGCACCGCGTCGGCCACAGCCAACGGCACTTGCCCGGGAGAATACACAGGAACAGTAACCGTGTGCGGACCTACGTCCTACACATGCCTGAAGAAAGCTCTGGCTGTCAGCATAACCGTCCAAAATAAGCCGTCGTAACAAGCGAAACTAGAACGTCTTTCCTATAGCGTTGGATAACCTGGTTAGGCTATTCATATCCACCGATGACTATCGATTGCCGCATGTGACATACGATCCACGCCAAAGATAAATACGTCCAGAAACTAACGCGGCGCCGCAGAGAGTTGATTTTGGTTTGAATTACCGTCTTATCCTGATACTTCCTCTAATTCTAGCCGCGGCACTGTTCGCGATTTCGCCGACTGTTCCATCTGCTCACGCAGTCACTGGTCTAGTCTGTATCACTGCTTCCTCATCAGCGACTAGTTGTCCTGGGAGTCCGCCTACTATTCCCAACCAGGCTGCTGGCACGACCCTTACAATTGGCGTGTTCGTTCAGGCTTCTGATGATATGGGTGGCT
>Ga0209239_1000022_pt1 | contig 95437 bp, 106 predicted proteins | sample GraSoi013_2_20cm_FD_185824 | JGI IMG/M metagenome (GOLD analysis project Ga0209239, IMG submission 185824) | Grasslands soil microbial communities from the Angelo Coastal Reserve, California, USA - Sample 10_02_2013_2_20cm (SPAdes) (version 2) | ecosystem: Environmental > Terrestrial > Soil >...
GATGTCGCCAGCAGGGTTGGCTCTGTGATGATGATGGCGAGTAGTAGGACGCCACCTAGTGAGACTTTGAATGCAAGCGATGCAACTTTCTTTGCTATTCTCATGTGCTTGGAGTACTTGTCTCATCACGCCCCTTCTTCGGCGCTCCGCCAGAAGAATCGTACTAAGCCCGGAAAAGGGCGCACGGAGTGAATAGGAAATGGGCGTTTTTGAAGCGTCGCTAACTGTGAGAATTTAACACTATCGGAATCTCGGGATTGAATCCTGCATATTCCTATACCCCGAAACGCATCGAGGCTCGAAGTTTCTCATCGGAATCTGCGAGCTTTCCACCACCTCTGACACCCCATCATCAGGTTCGCACTCGAATGGGCTGGACAGTTTCAGCGTTCTATCAGATATGACACCGTAGTCCGCATTACCGTTCGACATTGAAGTGCGGAAACCCAACGTGTAATCGAACAATGCTCGGGCCTTTGACCGTGAAGGTTTTCCAAGTCAGTGTTCCGAATCTCTCCGAAGTGAGTGCTACTGGAAATATTCGTTCGAGAAGCACGAGCTTGAAGGGCTCGCCTACGTTTGCCCGACGTGCGGCCACTGTCGCACAATCAAATTGCCCCAAATCGACAACGAGACCGGAATGGCAGCGTGGGACTAACACCATCCACGTGAGTCCGAAATGCCTAAGACAGTGTAGCGACGAAGCTCTAATTCGCCTTTCACTTGGAACCATCAACGAAGAAGAGCCACAAAGCTAGGAATGTGGCTATTATCGTTGTCATCCTGTTCATTGGTATATTCGGATATATCGGTCTAAATAAGTTCGGAATCACTGGGTCGCCCTCTCAGACAAGCGGCTATCCGAAGACGATTCTTGACGAGACCTTCACCGTGTCGAGTCTGCCGAACGACAACACACCCCGGTTCACAAGTTGGACCGTGCCAATGAATTACATTGAGGAGGGAAAGGTCACGACAACGATATCGGGAGAAGGGCTGCTTATCACTTCCCCCAGTCTAAATCCTGAAACCGTCGGGTCGAATGCAGGTATAGCTTACGGGAATCCCGCCTACGTCGCGACATTTACAGTTACTAATGGAGGAACCATAACGTTCGGTGTCTCGGTATATTGTGGGTACGCAAACTACAATGGATGCCTTGTCAGCGGCCACATCACAGTTCAAGCTCTGTCATAATATCCCTCACCGAGTTTTTCGAGGTTGATGGTTTAACAAAAGCATTCTTTACACAAAGCGAGTCGGAATGGCGGTTCACCAACGGCTTTGGCGGCATACCCCACGCTCGTCGTAATGCCATATGGCCGAGGTATCGATCTTTCGAAGCGCTTTACGTGGATATGAGTTGCAGAGTCTCGGTGTCAGTGAAGTAGCCTCGGTTGGGGTTGTTGGCTGGTTCTACGAATGTGACATACCAAGAGTTGGGTGCTGGAATAGCAACTATTGTACTATAGAACGTCGATGCGGGAGATGACCATGTCGATGACGTGTAATTGTCGTAGTTGTAGCAGTTGCATTTGAGGAAGGTGTCATATTGACTCTGGTTGAGGAGCATTGCAATGGTGAGTCCTCCGGAGAATGTAATATTCAATTTGGTTTGTGATAGCGTAGAGGTGAATGGAATATATTGCGCTGGACCGTATTCGTATATGGCGATGGAGCCATTGCTGACCAGAGTGTAGGTTGTCTTTGGAATCGTTTTTGTAAGGTTGGCAAGTTGACCTTGGAGACCGTTGATTTGTCTCTGAAGTTGCTGGAGTATTGAGGCAAGTTGTGCATTGGTGGTTAACAACTGACTGTTGGTGTTTTGGAGCTGGTCGATTTGCGTTGTCTGAGTGTCGAGTTGGTGCTGGGTGCTGTTTAGGTTATTGTTGATGGTGGTTACTCTGTTGGTTAGAGTTGTGTTCTGCTGTTGGTAATACAGAGCTGTGGCAGAAGTTGTTCCAGCGGTGATAATGATTAAGATTATGGTTGTCAATTTGTAGAGGCTGATAGGCGCCATTGCGGCTTGGGGCAAGCCATCTTGTTAATGAGTGTATTGAAATCGTGCTGTTCGGAGCACTCTTCACACAACGCCAATCGCCACGTTTTTGCCGTAGAGCCCTTTCTTCTTGCAACCACAGTGGCAACGGCAACGGTCAGAATCTCCCCTTGACCCCGACCAACCAACGACTACTATGATGTTCGACCGTACTTCCCTTTTCCTTTCAGGTTCCATCAAGGGTCCACGTGACTCTACATAGCAGACCGCCGTCGAGTTTAGGCAGTTACAACAAGAACGAGTTGAACATCTCCAATGGGCTAAATCGTCTAGTCGTTGGAGAATAATAGGATCTACTGTGGGGACTGCGGCAAAGTAATGTCTCAGTTTCCTGAGAAATCCGTAGACCTGGTTTACGCGGACCCACCCTTCTTCTCCAACAGAAAATACGAAGTCATCTGGGGTGATGGTTATGAAGTCAGAGCATTCGAGGACCGATGGAAAGGTGGAATAGAGAACTATACTGCTTGGATGGAGCCAAAGGTCAGGGAGTGCTACAGAGTCCTCAAAGATTCTGGTTCGATGTACCTGCACTGCGATTGGCATGCCAACGGTCACCTGCGCGTCCTAATGGACCATGTTTTCGGCGAAGGAAACATCGTCAACGAGATAGTCTGGCAGAGAACGGTCAACCCGAAGGGATCACAGTTCGAAGAAAGGAAGTTCGGGCAGGCCACTGATACGATTCTCTTTTATGCCAAGAGTAGCGATTACGTTTTCAATCTCAAGGCAGTCAAAAGAAAACTTACTTCGGAAGAGCTTCACGAGAAATACGATCGCGTGGATGAGAAAGGGCGTTATTACCCAGGACCAGTCATTTGTGGACCATCTATGGGTCCAAGGCCTAACCTTGTTTACGAATACAAGAGTTTCACGCCAGGGCCTTCCGGTTGGAGACTTTCGAGAGAGAAGCTCGTGCAACTTGACATTGTCGGTAACCTAGGTTGGTCTAGGAACGGAAAACCGTTCAGGAAACTCCGCCCCCAAGACGACGAAGGTGACCCGATGTACAATTTGTGGACCGATATTCCGAGAGTATCGTCTGCTTCAAATGAAAGGCTTGGCTATCCCACTCAGAAACCTGTTGGACTGCTTGACCGTATCGTGAGAGCATCAAGTAATCCGATGGACATCGTGCTCGACCCTTTCTGTGGATGTGGAACAGCGATTGCCGTTGCACAAAAACCGGAAGGAGATGGGTGGGAATAGACGTGTCTCCCACAGCTTGCAAGGTGATGGTTCAGCGTATGAAAGCGCTCGGCGTTTCAATCAGCGAGAGGGACATCATCGGACTTCCCAGGAGTCTTGCTGACGTAAAGTCGATGCAGCCTTTCGAGTTTCAGAACTGGGTCCTCCAGAGACTCGGGGGTCGAGTAAGCGAAAGACCCGTTCATGATTTTGGTATTGATGGATGGCTCTCAGATAGGCCGGTTCAGGTCAAGCAACAGGAAAACGTTGGACGTAATGTGGTGGATAATTTCGAGACGGCTCTGCGGAGGGCGAAGAAAACTGAGGGAATAATCGTAGCGTTTGATTTCACAAAGGGAGCCTATGACGGAGTGGCTAATGCGAAGCTTGAACGAGGATTAACAATCAAGCTCATGACTATTGAAGACCTCATGAGCACAAGCTAAATCTATAGGTCTGCTCCCTTCTCGAATCCGTTTCAATCCAAACGGTAGAAAATCCCTTGACTTCTGCTTCTTCTATCGCACTTTGTAGCTCACTATGTGTAGGGTCCTTGAGGTGTATTCCCTCTGCTTCTGAATCCCGTCTCGTTCTCGCTACTTTGACTTCCACCGTCGGTTGCATGATTCGCATCGCCCACAGTTCCTAAGTATTTATCCTGTTTGCACAATAATAGAGGAATAGAGATAGCCGGATGTAATGCTTTTCGAGATGCCCGCCAAGCTTTCCCAAATAGTTGATTGCTACCTCCCGGCATAGTGCGGAATGAACGTTTGGCCTCCACAGTTTGGAACTCAGAGAAACCTCAGAGAATGACTAGAATGACTGGAATGGCTAGAATGGCTAACAGCCTAAGCCGCCAACTTGACCAGTTAGAGCTTCTCCACTACGATTGTTGCGCACTCTTTGCAGAGAAAGCATCTCCCGCCCCAACGGAACATTATCTCATGCGTCGTGACCTTGCCGCGTGTCCAGCACCATACTGATTCGAAGCGGGCGAAAAAGTCGGGATTCTTCTCTAACGATGGCACAGACGCGCGATCTCTATTGGAGATTGTTAAATGGGAGATGGGTCCGAAAGTTTCTAACCGTGCCGGCCACAAAGGGAGAAGTCGGTCGAAAGATAGACTTCCCGGGACTGACATATGCTCCTATCAACGAGCAAGGCGTAGTTCTTCTTTTTGGGAAGCTATGCGACGAACTTGGGTTTTCTGTAGAAGCAATTCGGCAAGGTTTTCCAGACGCCGAAGTAATCGACTATCGAGCAAACGCGAGTCGTGGAGTCAGAAAGAACATCGAGTTTGAATTTTCAAGTTCGAATTTTCGAGCGCAAAAGCATCCGGTGAAAGGTGCGCAGATCATTGTCTGTTGGGAACACGACTGGAAAGACTGTCCCAAGGAACTTGAGGTCATAGAATTGAGGGGCGAGATAAACAAGCTCAAGGGAGAAGAAAGAGACGCTCAAAGAGAGATTGAAAGGAAACCCCGAACTTCCAAGTTGGAGAGTCAAACCGGACCTAAGAGGTTGTCCGGCTGGGAAGCTCACAAGAGAATTCTGACAAGCTCCGAGGCGGTGGCTAAGAGAATCGCAGAAGCAAAAGCCCGTGGAGTGAGCGGAAAATATGTTCGATTTCTTGAGCGGCTGAAACGCTATTGGGAAATTCGAGAATCGCACAAAGTAGCGAAGGAAGCGTACACGGGATGGAAGTCCAAAGGCGAAATCGCCTGACGTGATTGAGCAGAGAGGTTTTGTTCTATGACCGTCAAGTGTCCGTTCTGCTTTCAACGAGCCGCGATTGAGATTCGGACCCGCGGTCCGCACAAACGAAAGAATACTTTTCCAACTGTGGACATTGGTTGAGATGGATACCCAAGAAAGTAGCCAAGAAACGCTTGGGTAAGTAGGTTGAGAAACCAAGTCAAGTAAGTAGCGAAAGAAAGGCGAACAGCGGAAGAAACCCCTAATAACTCGGGGAACTCTGCAATCAATCTTTTGGGGCATCAATCCGATTGGATTATGAGTTCAGGAACGATCCGCTATCAGATTGCTATTTTAGGTAGGTAAGCTATCCCAGGACCGACCCGGATTGGCAGATGCCTCTTTGCTGTTCGACTGGCTTGCGCTGCTGAGTATCGGGTTAATGTCCGTAATCATCCCTACATACGCGATTTCCGTAACCTTCCTGGGTCGTGAAAGGAAGAGAGCGATTTCTGAGAGAGAACGCCGAGTTGCAGAGCTGGAAAAGAAGGTAAGGGAGTCCACCACATATGCTCTGACTGATCCTGGCGTAGTAGCTCTTGAGAGTGAGATTGATAGCTACAAGAAAGAGATCAAGAAAATCAAGGGAAAGGTGGACAGCCTCTCTGTGTACTACGCCTGCTTTTTGCCTCTCCTGTGCTTCATGGTGTCAGTGTTATGCGCGGCTTATGGATTAGTGTTGTACACAGGAGCCGTTGTATTGACGGGTCCTATACTTCCACTGTTTGGTTCATTCTACTGGGGCGTTCTCGCCGTAGCATTTCTTTTGATCGGGATCGTATTTGTTTCCAACACGCTAATCCAAGTCAATCATGCTGCAACAAATCCTGAGACCCTAAGTTTGTTCCGAGTATCGTTCGACACTGGTTCAACAGCTGAGGGATTCGCCGTCTCGCAGAATGTCGGGGTTTCTATGATTGTTCACAATTGGGGAAAGGAAATGGCTGAGAAACCTCATACGCAGTTTTACTTCCCCCCGGGTTTTCAGATATTGGCGATTAATCCTAACCCGTTCGCAGGATAGACAACGGTGGCTCAACAGCCTCAGAATCCTCTCTTCAATTATCCGGGCTATCAACTTGCAGACATATTCTATGAAGAACTTCACGAAGACATGCTGATGATCCTCTCGTTGCAATTGGTAATGCCAAGTGTCGCGGGGAAGTATATCGTGCCTGTGTTCGTATGGGAGAAGAGATTGGGAAAAAGCAAATACGAACTCATCTTCGACATTCAGTGAATCAAATATTCGAAAGTCCCCGAATTTTACTTCGGCCGTAGCATCGAACCAAACCTGCGGGTCCCCTCGATATGGGTCCCGTGCCCGACGGTGTGATTGCTGGCGCGAGGCGACATTTATGCTTGAGAATATATGGGAACTCGCTCACGAGACCTTACTCCGCCAAGTTCTCGTGAACACAACAGAAACGAGCACGAAACCTTGAGAGTTTGCACATACAAACTCCACAAGAGGGGAGTCGCCGCGCGAAAGGAGTACTCGACATAATCCTCAATACATTCGCCCGTCAGATCTCGACACGAGGAATCTCTCAACCGTGTCTAATACGACAACATACCAAACCGTAATAGTCATACTCGCCATTGCTCTCGCAATCTCCGCCTCGACAGCCGGATATTTTGCCCTACGCACGTTGATCCAAACATCATCAACAGCATCGAAACCGAATCCCATTCTAAGCACTGGATCACTAAGGGTCCCATACAATTCTATCTCTTACCTACCGTTTTCAATTGACGCAGTACCGGCAACACTCAACATTACCTTCTCAATTACCGACTACAACTCTTACTATCCTCAGAGCGTCGCACTCTACCTATTGACCCAAAATCAATACAACACTTTCCAAAGCGGAGACCACACATCGTCCACATGGTACTACCCGTATTCAAGCTCGCTCAATACTCAACTCACGATCCCGAGCGCCGGGAACTGGTACCTCGCCTTCAATGAACAAGACCCAAACGGCGGATTCCCAGCAACAGTTAGCTACACATTACGACTGGTAAACCACCCCTAAGAAACCCATTTCTCATGTGGGGCTCTCGTCTAGCTCACAAACTCAGTACGAGGCTAGGCTCAGGCCCTTGGTTCTGGGACCCCTTCCGCGTCATTGTCGTGTACAGTGGGGTGAGTGGTGGCGTGGAGCGACATTATGCCCATGATTTTGTCGCATCCCTAACACGGTGACGTAGGTTAGAGCAAACCCGCGAAGAAGGCGCCCCGACACTTCTTAGTTAACAAAGAAAGGTGCCTGACTCCCGAATAGGCCGGTTGTATGCCCGCGCCCTTAACGGACAGGTCACCTTTGTTGTCCCCCAAGAGCACGTTCGACCTTGAGAGAGTCGAAGTCATGATTTAAGAGAACGCTCGGACGCGAGCTCTATTCAGTTGTGGACGCTCACTGACCTTGACTCACAATGTTGCTGAGTCAATCTTCTTAGAGTCCAACACCGCTCGCACGTTGCTGAAGTGCAGTTTGGCTACAGTCGGGAGGACCTCAGGGTCTATATCCTTAGGTTTCGCGGATCGCAAATCGACGCCAACTATCTTGTTCAAGTCGTCAACCTTCTTCTCGAACAAGGACTTGGCAATAATACTCGCCACTGAAACGGGGAGCTCAGTATCTCCTTTGGAGCTCTGAATGATTTCCACGTTCTCCGACTTTACCTTCGCAGACTCAAGACGCAGATCGGTCTTCTTCACATCAAACTTGTCGATTACTATCTTAGTTCTACCCTGGCGACACGTACGCCAGCGTGCTGTTGATCGCTGTTGCATGTGACCATGCCATCATATCGTTCAGGGATTTCTGCTCCCTTTGGAATTCGGCATACATCTTGTTGTAGGTTTCCGGCATCAGGGTAACATCACGATAGATTGTCCCCTTACCTATGATTTCAGAAGCAAGCCGTTCTATCTGGGCTCTTGCAAGAAGCTTGGAGTCTTTCACCCCGATCTTTCTGAGGCGGAGAATATCGGGCGGGGTGATTGCAGCACAGACGACCACTAGGGGACCATACCATTCCCCTTTGCCTACTTCGTCACTTCCAAGCAAGAGGTCATAGTCGCGCTCGCGCTCTAGTATCTTGTCAATTACTCTCCTTGAAGCGTCGGTATCATTATGAACGACCTTACCCGACTTGTAAACAATGATACTAATGTCTCTATCCTCGATCCTGAGAAGTTCGTATTCGCTCTTAGGATTAGTCCGTTTTAGACCAGTCTCAAGTATCGCATTGCGGAGCTTCTCAAGCTCAGTCAGACTGATGCTCAATGATACAGGCATCAAGCTCACGAGGCTATTCCATCGACATCTGGTTATGAATGTACCATGTCAGAGCACGTAACACTGGTCTTCGATATTTCCTGGGGGTTCCAAGAGCCTCACCTTTTGAAACACATGGACATTGCCAACCAGAAAAAACCTAGCAGCATCTATGAAAAAAAAGCCTGGTCTATCAACGGTCTAACCATCAAACTATACGAGAAGAAGCTAGTTGTTCAAGGGGGCCTTAACGCTAACACGAAGGAATTTCTTCGAGGTCTCAAAGATGTCCCAGGACTAACGCTAGACGGCAAAAATGCCGCAGAATGGCTTCAGATTTTCCCCTCACGGCACAATGCAGTTCTGTGCGCTGAGTGCAAGGAAACATCTCTGACCATAACGGGAGAAATGGAGGGTTTGGACATAGTGTTCAAAGGCGAATGCGGTCACAAGAACAAGCTCAGACCTCCAATGTTCATGTTGACAAACAGAATACTTCCCGACATCAACATTCTCATTTCAAAGACGCTGTCAAGACTTATCGACCTTGGATATTTCGACAGATTTGAAGTGGTCTTCCCGGAGTTTATTCTGGATGTGATCGACCAGTTCAAGGGTCCGTCTCGAAAGGACGCAGTTTCCGACGAACTGACGAGCCTAAGGGCATCGGAGAAGGATGGCAAGATTGCCTTAAACACGCTTACGGGGCTACCGCTGACAATAGACGCTTCAATTCTAAAGGACGAGGACAAGGTCATTCTGGAGCTTGCTCAACTTACGAATTCAGTTCTGCTAACTTCTGACAAGGTCTTGAAGCAAAGAGCCGCGCTTCAAGAACGTCCAACAATTTACGTATCTCCAGACGACTATGGAAAAATAAAAGTTATCGAGAGAGTGAGGACCCCTTAGGTCATTCGCCGTCCTCAAAGTGCTCAGTCGGACCGAGAAGCGATGCGGAAACGAAAAATCCGCGAGGACATCGCGATACCCTTCGGACCCTCTTCGGGACGTACCGATTATCGCCGTACCGGGATTATGATGTAACCGAGTATCCTTGCACGATTGCGGAGCGGGATGCGGGGTTTTGGGGGTCGCATTGCACCGGACCGCCGCAGCGATGACATGGCAGGACCACCTGCAACATGCCCTCAATGCGGTCGAACCCTCAAAGACAACCATTGCTCAAAGCGTGGATTGTTAGTTTTCGGGCGCCACGTTTCGCTTGTCTTCATCCGAGGAGTTAGGCGGCTCGGGATAAGTCGCAGTTGATTTCCGACGCCGCTGAATCTCGCCTGCAACAACTAATGCTCCGCCGGCAACGCCCAAGATCACACCGATGTTCCCGGTCTGACTGAGTTCGCATGGGGTCCCGACGACTATTCCGGGAAACAAGGGGAAGAACGGACAGCCGCCAGAGGCTATCAGGAAGAGCGCAATAAAACCAAAGCCGACGCCAGCAATTAGAAGATATGTCGAGCCCTTCAATGAGCGAGAGGACTCTCACCCGAGCAAAATCCGATTAATGAGTTCTTGGTCCATAAGCGCGAGATTATCCCGCAACACAAGCTTTGCGTCCACGTGATCCACGCACCGAAAGTCCGATTTGACAGCAACGAGACCGCGCGTCTTGCGACGACAACGCGGACACTCCCAATCCCAGAATCCGGTCCGAGAATCAGCAATCAGAATCTTCTGATACGGCGTAAGACCGTTCATAACCGGGACAACCGTAATAGAGGTTGACGCGACTTATGAACACACCGGCGCGGGCCCCATGTCCGCACGGTCATTGTGTCTTTCATTCTCGTGCAAAACGGTCACGAATTATTAGGGGACAACGCCGAGGGTCAAACGACAAACACTTATCATACGTAACAATTCCCCGGAAGGTTCTCATGGCAAAACATGGACTGGATAAAGGGAGTATTTTCAAGCCTCTTACTCAACTGAGAAACATTGGGTCCGCTATGTCAGGCAAAATGTATGTCTGCAAATGCGGAATGATATTCGATAGTGCCGACAAGTTTAACGAACATATGAAAGAAGTGCAGAGAAAGTAAATCGTTCTGCCGGTTAGGTTCCCTCTTCATGCCGACCGAGCGCAACGGGGTGATTGCTCGCGCGAGCGACCATAATGCTTCAGATTTTGTGTAAAGTCGCCCAAGAGAACTTATCACCGAAAGCTCTCGTGAACACGAGAGAAACGAGCGTGAACGCACGAGAGTTTGCACATACAAACTACACAAGGGGATTGTGTCTTCTCCCAGAGATTGACCTTTGAACAGCCCTGAGCGGGATATTGTACTCGGAACGTTTTTCCCGCGGAATCTCAAGACTTCGGGTAGAGGTTTGAGAAGTGTCACAGAGGGTTGTAGCTTCGAAACCCTTCTGGACTAAGGGCAAGATTGTCGGCTTAGTTATGGCGATAATACTGGGAATTGTTACATTCGAATATGCAATAATACGTTACAACAATGACAGGGCTGCTTCTTCGCATTCGATCACCCCGCAGTGCAAGGGTACTGCTGCCTGCTTCACAGACTCAGTGACATACATTGTCGACGGAGACACACTTGACGTTGGAAGCACAAGGATCCGCCTCACACTAGTCAACACACCTGAGGTCGGACAGCCTGGCTACACAGAGGCGAAAGACTTCACAGCTCAGCACTGCTCGGTCGGGTCTCAAGCACTTGTGGACGAGGATGACGGGCAGACAGGCGGCAGTTACGGGAGGACGATAGCTGTCGTCTACTGTGGCGGCGCGAACCTTAACTCCGAGCTACTGCGTTCCGGCCTTGCGGTCCTCGTGACTTACTATTGTGGAGTGAGTGAGTTCGACACAGAGACTTGGACAGGCTGCCCCTAAGCCATCATGGCGATGTACAGTTCGAAGCTTGGAAGTACGATGTTCGATACTCGCTACTCTACCCTTACCGGCAAACCAAAAAAAAAGTTCCGGAGCTTCAAGAATATTTTGTGCGATTAGCAACAGACAGGTCCTAGGGGAAACCCATGCCGGTCGCCAGAGGTGAGAGCCCGAACACGATTGATTTGCAAACGCAAACTCGACAAGAAGAGGATTGAAAATTTCGAGGTGAAACGCAAACGTCCCAATGCTTCACGCATGCTCCGCTACAAGCGTAAAATGCTCATTTTTGATGACCAAAAAATTCTAGGTTAAACATGAGAAGGCCCCCGCGCGAACTTCACAATCCTCAGGGATGTTCGTTTACCAGTTGTCTTGAAAGCGACCGCGAACGCATTTGCCCATACGTAGTTCATTGAAGTAAGTAGAAAATTCCGGAAACAAACGACCATCATTCCAAGACCCACTTGCTGACGGCGCTCTCTTCCCTTCAGCTAATAGGGTCATGAGGGAGGAGAGAAGTTAATCGACCCGTCAATCATGACAAGCGCCATCGCCTTTTTCTGTTCCGCGTCTTAGTTTTTCATGTGCACACATGCTTATCAGCGTTCTCCCAATGGCGACGAAAGGAAGGGGGTACCATGGGCGACAAACGAGATATCGACAAGGCTCGAGCCGAACTCGAACGAGTCGATGCGATGTGGGCCGCAGCAGCCGCAGCTGGGCGTGACGTTGAGCGAATTGTTTCTTTTTGGGCCGACGATGCGATCGTTATTCCGCCGGGACAGCTGGCTATTATCGGCAAAGATGCAATTCGGGACTATGTGACTGCGAGCCTAAAGATCCCGGGTTTCAGCATCCAATGGAAGACGACTCGGTTTACGATCGCCCGAGCTTGCGACCTCGCGTACGGCGTCGGGACGAACCAAGTTTCATTCAACGACGAGAATGGCAATCGATTAACGTTGCGAGGAAAGGCAGTGACTATTTGGCGAACGGAGGGCAGAGGTGCTTGGAAGTGTGTCGTCGACATCTGGAACGATGACCCGCCGCCCGAGAAATAGTGTGACTGTCCAACGTTAGTGTTGGGGATGAAGGAGACAGGCCGAGACGTTTTGCCCTTGCACCTCTTGGTCTGATGAATCCACATCAAGTCAACCCACATGTTGGGGACTCTTGGAGTACTTCCGTAGCCATTCGTCGATGAAATTGTTGGGGTATTCCTTGCCGCTCGGAAGGGACACGGCGAAATCCTCGTCGCGCATTTTTAGTTCGTAGAACTCTTTTGATGTCCACGCTCGACTCCCTACCCATCTTCCCTCTCGCACGAGGTTGTAACTGTCGTACCGCTCCCGGTGGCGTTTGTCATCCGCGTCGAAAATCTCATTCAACCGGTCGAGCTTCGCTTCTTGCCTTTCGTAATACCATCGTCCGAATTGCAGCTCTTCCGCTTTCTTCGATCGAGCTCGAATTTGCCCACGGACTTGACGTGTGACTTCTGTCGCCTCGGGAAGCGTCTTCATGATTCGGAACCAGTCCGAGATTTCCATGCTGTTGAGGACCCCATGTACCGCATACCCTTCCGGGTCTTCGGAAAGGAAGTAGTGCTTAGAGCGGAAGACGAAGGGATGTTCTCCTTGGGCCTTGGTCTCCAAGATGACGGGGATTGAGAACTCACCTGCATTGTCGTTTAACGTGAAGATTTGCCCATCAAACCGGGACCCGACGAAGACGGAATCGGTATCACAATAGTGAATGGGTTTCGGCGCAAGTTCGAACACACGGCTCATTATCTTGTGGCTCATCGCCAACCCTGTCGAGTAGGCCGGGAAGTTGGACGAGGCGGAGGGTTGAGGATGATACTGACCGAGCTTACCGAGAGCGTCGTTTACGAGTTCCTTGAGACCATACTTCTCCAGTAGGTCGGCATATCGGCCCTCGATGCGTTGAAGCGCAAGGTTCGCATACTTCTCATGTAATGTTCGGTCGTCCGAGAATACGGGTTTGAGTCCCCAATACAATTCGTGAATCTTCGCTCTGCTCGCCTCCAAGTCCAAGGAATGATAGAGCCCGACGACTGTTCCGTCCGAGAGGTAGTAGTTCCGTTGTGAAGTGCGTGCGGGAAGCCCCCAAAGATCGTCCTTCGACTCAAAAGCGCCGTAAAGCCAGCAGTAAGGATCGAAATCAGAAGGTCTCGTGATAGCGTTAAGCTCTTCTCTTGTCATCGGTTCAACGTCTACGATTCGTAAAGCATCGCTCGCCACAACTGATACAGGGTAGAGTGACCGGACGTCCGAGTAGAATAGCGGAGGAGTCGCTCCGATGGAAAATGCCTCGTTCCTCCCTGCAAATTCCGCTATGTCATGAATCATCTTGTGATATTGCGGAATGACGACTTCACGCCCCATCCGAGCGTATCGTTGCAGGAAACGGAAATATTCCCGAGTGATAGTACCCCATGAATAGTATCGATTGAGCTTGGGTTTGCTCATGAACCTCGGGAGAAGCCCGCTTTCGAGAAACTCGGCGGCTCGGCTCGTTATTCGCGCGTCAACACGGACCCGTTCGTCAATTAGGGCCCATTCTCCGTCGTCTTCAGGCTTCCTTCTGCCGAACCATGTAGGGTCCATCTTCACCTTTTGGAGGGACGGGTCTCCGTAGTAGTTTGAAAGAAATCTTCCAACGTTCTCGAGTCTTCCAAGGCCCAACACTTCTCCGGTTGTCGGGTCCTTCCATGATAGCGGTTTGTAGAACGGCATGAGGTCGAAGGCTGTGGTCTTACGACCGTTCGAACGAAGAACGACGAATCTTTGAACCGATTGAGCGTCTAAGTTTACCGCTTGGGTCGGGTCGTCAACGCCGAGGAGTTTCCAAGCTGCAAACGTTCCGAATTCGGGTCTCAGGTTCCAAACGAAAAGTCGAGAGAGACGTTTGCTTTCAAGAAAGTGTTTGGCGTCCTCTGGTTTACGATAAGCAAAGTTGTTCTCATGCCCGTCCGAGAACCCAACATTGACAACGTCGTCATCGGCTTTAGTTCCGAAGTAGATGTACTCGGAATCGCAACCCCAATAGTGTGGGACCCGTTGGCTGGCGACACTGCCTCCCTTTAGTGTAAGAGGGTCATTCGGCGACAGAGAAGTTCACCGCTTCGTTGACTCGTCTCTTTACGAGAGCCGTCCATTCGCTGAACGGCACTCGTAACAAGTGCAATCGTCCTCCTCTTCTGCTCTGTCGTTCCGTCTGATTTCAATCCAGCAAACGGAGCAGTCAAGTCTGCTAACTTGATGAGCCCATCCGCAATATCGACAAATGAGTACAAGATGTGGGCAGTAGCCGGCGTTGTACGTGTAAGCGAGATGGCTCCACCACCTGGGCATCACTATGGGCGCTTTTTGTTTGCGTTTACATTTCCTGCACTTGAGTGGAATTTCTGTCATTGCTTTTCGTCAATTACGATAGAGAGCAAAACAGCAAGAACGTTTTCCGGAAAACAGCAAGGTGGAAATAGGAGAATAAGTAAAATCAATCAGGATATGGGACGTAAGAAAGACCCTGCTCGCGAGGACATATGGAGGGTCCTAGAATCTGGTGCACACACACTCAAGCAAATTGCTGACGAGTCAAACCACAGCACTCGCACGGTCTTGCTCCACCTCAAAGGGCTGGTGAAATCCAGAGACGTAAAGAGGATGGACCTCAGATCAAAAGGATATCCAAAGAACGCCCCAAAGGTGTTTTACCAAATTGACCTCTTTGCAGGACCCAGGGAGCGTGTCCCTCACCTCGAACTCTTAGTTCACGAAGACGGAAGGTATAGAACCGAGCCGTTGCTCCGAAAGGGATTGACCCCTCTAGGGAGACGATTGATTGATGAAAGAGCGTGGCACGATCGATGGACCCCTCAGTACAAAATAAAACGACCTTGGTTGAAAGCACGAGAAGGGCGATGATTACAATTCATCTGCCGTTCGGGATACATCGACGCGGAAATGACCGTTTCGTTATAATCATTCATAGTGTTTAGCACTTACGCGAATTTGCGAGTCTGTCACGCATTTGCGAAACGATGAGAAAGAGTTCCTCACTTCCTTTTCTTGAAAAGCTTCGTGCTGTCCATCTCGGTGACATACTCGAAACCGGCCTCGATGAGCTTGGCGCAATCCACAACCGTCGTGGCTATTTTGCACGTGAAATCGTCCGATTTCCAATCGACAAGTTGGGTGTAGCGTAACGTGTTCTGAATCGACTTGTGCCCAAGAAGCCGCATGACGTGGAGAATGTCGTGGGTCTTATGGTACTCGTAGGTGGCTTTCCAGTGCCGAAACGTGTGTAGTGTTACTTGGTTGAGTCGTGGGTTGCCGAGCTTCACAGCAAGCTTTCTTCTCTGCTTCTCGTAGTTTCGCCGGAACTTCTCAATGCTGCACGTTGCGAAGATTCTAGTGATCTTCTTTGGGAGCATGTTGACCGCGGAGCATGTCCTTGGGTTGATTTTGAACTGGCGCGGATGGCTGCCCTTCTCCGGCGTGAGGGTCACTATGCCTCGTTCGAAATCAATGTCGGTCCACTTGAGAGTCCACGCCTCTCCGATTCGCGCCCCGGTCTCCTTCAACAGTTGTAGAACCGCAGATGTCTTGGGTCCGGTTCCGCTGATGAGCGCATCAATCTCCGATTCCAAAGGAATGAACGGTAGCTTCTCAACACGCTCGTAGCGCGGTTTCTGAAAAGCGAATCCGAGTGAACGTGCAAGCAGCGCGTAGGCGTCGCATGCGAGTTCTTTGGTTCCCTCGGACCATTCCATCTCGCAGATTGCTTTCTTGACTGCTTCCGCGTCTTTCAGTTCGGCTTTTCGGGAGATGACTTTCAGAATTTTTGCGCGTCGTTCGATGGTGGACGGTTTGTATCCTTCTTTCTTCATCCAGAATGCGTGTTCAATAACCAGACCCGGAGCGGGGGGTTTAGTGTTGGTGCGGGGGGTGGGATTTGAACCCACGAACCCCTACGGGACGAGGTCCTGAGCTTCGCGTTCCTCAACCATTCTTGTCAGGGTTGAGTTCTCGCGCCTTTGACCTGGCTTGGCAACCCCCGCTTACAGAGAGGAATTTTGAACTTGTCTGATAAAGCCTTCAAGCCCTGCGGCGACGCAAGAAGGGTCTTCTTCTGGCCTAGATTCTTGGTCTGATGCGTCTGTACTCTTCGATCTCTTAGAGTCGCTTCTCCCAGTCTCTCATCTGTCTGTCGCGGAGGACCGTGTTCAGTATCTGACTGGTGTTCATGTGGAGATGGGTCCAGCGTTCTCGCGTCTTCAGATCCTTGTCATAGTCAAGCATGATCTTCCTGGACTCTGCCAAGCTTTCGAGCAGCTCTGTTATGATCTGGGTTCTGACTGCGTCTTCTTCTGCTGGGTCATTATTCTCTGCCAAGACTAGGACATCGCGCTCCCCTTCGGCTCATCGGACCCAAGCACCGTCTTTCGAGCCTGACCCGCTTCTTGGCTGGCCGCATCATCCTTTAGAGTACTCCTCCATAACCGCAACAGCCTAGAACCAGTGCCACTGAGCAACCGTTTCTGTCCCTGGTCCAGTGTCTTGTTCCTGGACCCTTCCTCGAGATTATCTAGAGCCGCAACGGTAAGACTGCGAATGTTCGCCAGCAGCTCGTTCCGTCCAATTTGTCTTACAGAATCCTCTTTCATCATTCTCTATCTCTTCTCCAATGCCTCTTTCATCGGGCGTCACGTCTTGTGGGACACGACGAGACCCGGAAAACGCGTCAAGACGAGTCTACGAGTCTCTACATCCCAATGATCTAAGGCAATAAGACGACAGCGGTTCCTCCCGATAAACGATGTCGTCGAAGACCTAAGCTGCAGACAGAACAGCCAACGGAAGGATACGAAACCGCTCCGGGTCACCCTGAACGTTTTCTAACGTCCGAGACAGACAGAAAAACACGTTTTCTGATACAGAAAAAGCATTCTTAACAGCCCCCACGGGGGGCCTTCAAAACTTCTACAGACACAAGAAGAACTCTCCCCACTTAAGATAAAGAGATTCTAGAAAAAGGGGGTTTGCGTCGCAGGTGGTCTCCAGAGATACTCTACTTCAATCGTTCAAGTATTATCTCTATGGTGGAGACGTTCCGTGCATCCTGGCCATCACCGACAATCTCCGTGCCCAGGTTGACATGCTTCGACAAGCCGCCCTGGAAGAAGCGGTTATTCACCACCTCAGCCACATCAACGGCAGTGCTGATGGCTCTTCCACGAGCCTTTAGGGTCAGCTTCTTGGCACCCGTGTTATAGTGCATCATGACGGCCGTTGCATAAGCCATGATCGGCTTCTTACCGATCAGTATGGTGTCCGCTGGAATATCAGTCCTACGCACAGGGGCAGGAGCCCTCTCCGTCTTCTTTGGTTCTTCTGACAAGCAATTCACCTCCGACAGCGCGAGTACGATGTCCGGCAAACCGCCACTGAGGCGGAAGACCCCTAAATAGCTATCTGAAACCCCGCTTACAGCATTGGGCAAAGACTTAGCCGCCGCTAAGTCCGAACAAAATTGCGCGTCTCGGAAGAGCAAAGCACCGTGCAGGTCAGCGACGAACACTCTGAGGGACCAATTCTCCGGCGGCACATTTCCCAGCGTACGCGCTCGTGGTCGCTCTCAAGACAGCTCGAAAATGGCCCGCGACTCTGCAAACAAATGCCGAAAAACTCATTCCAGGCTCGTTCAAATTAGGTGAACACTCGACGAATTGTTCCTTACTTCTTGTTCAAATTCCAACGTTTATTTCGAAGGGAAGCATAAGATATCCAGCTATGCCCAAGTTCATGCAGTCACTCGGAGAAGAAAACTACCACCGACTCCTCGCGGAGGCAAAAGCAAGAGACGTCACCGTACAAGCCCTAATCCGGACAATCGTCGTCCCGGACTGGCTGAAAGCAGCCCCAACCGGGCAGACAAACATCCAAAACACCCTAACACAACCAACAAGCCTCCTAACCCGCACTGGCATACTCACAGAGCAGGCCCGCAGGCCTTTCCTAAACGCCACAATCGGGCGGGCTAGAACCTAGCCCCGCTCACTTTTTTCTTCCCGATCCGAAGCCCCACTAAGAACCCAAGATTCTAGGCCCCAATTCTAGAGATGCACCTAGCTATCCAGTCAGTCAAGCTACAGGAGTCGTCCGTAACTTAGGCCGGGCGGAATCGGAAAACTGCTCCGAGAACCGTTCGTACATCTTCAACTCCTCAGTCCTCATCGGCTTGATTTTCTGCAATGCTTCCTCGAAGTGACGTCTAGCCACTTTCAAACCCTTCGCACGCTTCTTCGCATCCTCCGGGTCCTTGGCCTTCGAAATATGTTCCCGCAAGGCCAACATCACGCTCGTGTTAGCCAAAGACGCAATGTCCGCACCCGTATACCCGTCAGTCTTCCTAGCCAGTTCGTCTAGGTTCACATCGTCTGCCAGGGGAGTCTTACGAGTATGAATCTTGAAAATCTGCTTCCTGGCTTCCACGTCGGGAGGGGGAACAAACAGCAACCGGTCAAACCTTCCCGGCCTCAGCAGCGCCGAGTCAATAATGTCCGGTCTATTCGTGGCGGCAACAATGATGACGTTCCGCAGCTCTTCCAGACCATCCATCTCGGTCAAAAACTGACTAATTACCCGCTCGGTTGCGTGGGAGTCACCCATGCCACTCCCACGGGTCGGCGCAACTGAGTCGATCTCGTCGAAGAATATGATACAAGGTGAGGCTTGCCGCGCCTTTCGAAAGACCTCTCGGACCGCCTTCTCAGACTCTCCAACGAACTTGTTGAGGAGCTCAGGCCCCTTCACACTGATGAAGTTAGACTCACTCTCGTGAGCCACTGCCTTAGCCAACAATGTCTTCCCCGTACCTGGCGGACCATACAACAGCAAGCCTTTCGGTGGGGTCGCATTCAGCTGAGCGAACAAATCTGGATACTTTAGCGGCCACTCCACAGCCTCCCGCAGCTCCTCTTTCACATCCTCCAGACCACCAACCTGATCCCATGTCACATCCGGAATCTCAACCAGCACCTCCCGCATCGCCGAGGGCTCTATCTCCTTCAGCGCATCCTGAAAATCCGCCATCTTCACGATAATCTTGTTTAAAATATCGCCGGGGATGCTCTGCGCTTCGAGGTTGATCTCGGGCAGGATCCTCCGCAGCGCCCGGATGGCCGCCTCCTTCGCCAACGATTCGAGATCGGCGCCAACAAAGCCATGCGTCACATCCGCGAGTCTCTTCAAGTCAACGTCCTCAGCCAGTGGCATTCCTCGAGTATGAATCTCCAACACTTCTAGCCGCCCATCACGATCCGGCACCCCAATCTCGATCTCACGGTCAAACCGGCCCGGCCGACGCAAAGCCGGATCTATGGCATTCGGACGATTTGTCGCCCCAATCACGACCACTTTCCCGCGCGACTGGAGACCATCCATCAAGGACAAGAGCTGCGAGGTAACTCGTTTTTCTACCTCCCCAGTGACCTCCTCCCTCTTTGGCGCGATCGAATCAATCTCATCGATGAAGACAATTGAGGGCGCATTCTCCTGCGCTTCTTTGAACACGTCCCGCAGCCTCTCCTCGCTCTCGCCATAGTACTTACTCATGATCTCCGGTCCGCCGATACTGAGAAAGTTCGCATTCGTCTCGCTCGCAACCGCCCTCGCAAGCAGAGTCTTTCCCGTACCTGGGGGTCCATGGAGCAAGACGCCCTTCGGTGCCTCGACCCCCAGTCTCTCAAACAACTCCGGATGTCTCAACGGGAGTTCAATCATCTCCCGGACCTTCTGAATTACGGGTCGCAGCCCGCCGATGTCCTCATAGCTGATCTTAGGAATCGCCCGGATCGGTTCCTTCACCTGCTCGCCCACAAGAACCTCGGTTCCTTCTGTGACGATGACCGCTTCGGCAGGAGGGCTCGTGTTGGTCACAACAAGGTTGACAGTCCGTCCCATGATATTGATCGGGACGAAGTCTCCCCGCGAGAGAACTCGTCCCTCGAGGAGTTGGCTAAGATATTCTTCTCCACCAACAATCCTGAGCGGCTCTGTAGGAGCCAGCGTCAATCGTTCCGCAATCTTTGCATCGATCTTCCGAATAGTAACCTTGTCATCGATGGAGACTCCTGCGTTGTTCCTGAGGTAGCCGTCAATGCGGACAGTCCCTTTTCCGTAATCCTGCTCGTGAGCCGGCCAGCAAAGCGCGTTCGTCTTTCTCTTTCCAGTGATCTGGACGACGTCGCCCGAGGTAAGCCCAAGTTCTTGGACAACCTTCGGGTCGATTCGAGCTATTCCTCTGCCTACATCTCGCTGGATAGCATCTGCAACTCGTAGAGTAGCTGTCTTCTCTGGCAAATCCGATCGCTAGAACGCCCGCCGATCTCGCCTCGCCGCTAATAAGTTCTACCAAGGTGCTGTTCGAAACTAGCCCCGTTTCCAGACTTCTGCTCTTGCCAGGTCGGGTAAGTTGAACCAGCTAGGTCTTCGTCTCCATTTCGACTCATTACCCGTCCTCGCGCATCTCGGGTTATCGTGTGATTTATACACGGCCCAACCACCTAGAGTGTTGCACCCAAGGAGAGCATCTAGAAATTGTCTGAAGACGTGAAACGAATGGCCGACCTTCTAAAGTCAGGGGCAACGATGCTCTCTGACGTCTGTCCGGAATGCGGAAACCCGCTCTTCAGGGTCAAGGGCGACATATTCTGCGCGAAATGCAACAAGCCGGTCGTCTATGCGCGAGCAACGGGTCCGCAAGCCACGGTATCTAAGAGTGTCCTTTTGGAGACGGTGGAACAAACGATTGTGGGAAAGATTAGCGAGACAAATGCATTACTGAAGCTTGAGAAGGACCCTGAGAAAATGTCAGTCTACAGCAACTTGGTGTTCGGCTGGTTATCGATGCTAGAAAAGCTCCGCAGCTTGAGAGACTCCGATAGACAATCATAATTCTAACAGGTTCTCAGGCTTCAACAGTCGCCCGCTCTCTAGGTCAATTAGCTCGACAATTCGCCGTTTCCTCTTAGCCAGTATTACTGCAGCGCCGGCCTGTTTAGCCAAATTCAAGAGCTCTCTTCTTCTCTCCTTGCCAAGAAAAGAGCTTCCAGCCTTGCATTCCACCAAGACAGAGCGGCCGTTTCGTAAGCAGACTAAGTCTATCGGTTTAGATTGTGCAGCCCGGATAACAAAGTATCCATTCCTTCTGAAGAGATCTCTGATCCGATATTCTAGCCTACGCCCGACCTCATAATTGGACAATGTAGTTTCGCGTAGTCTCTCGAGCCTTAAGAACTATGAGAGAGCAGAAACTAAAGTGCGGTTATCCTCGTTTCCACAGGCTCCCGCCTGTACGTGAGGAGGATGAGAATCGCGACAACCGCTGCTAGGACTAGCACTCCGCTGAAAGCTATCTGGTCGACGGACACGCTGACAAAACTGCCAAGTATGAGTAGCCCGAGAGACAATGCGAACGCAGCGGTCGTCAGTTTCCCGAGACTGAAAAGCTGGGCTCGTGCCCATTTCGTAACTCGCATTCTCGCCAGTGCTGAGATGTCATCGTTCTTGCCTTTTAGCCCCCTCATCGTAGAGTCAAAGGTCAAAGCGGTAGTTGAAGCCTCCATGAGAAAGATCACAAGCATGAATTGGAAAAGAAGTAGAGCACTATCCGGCTCAAGCAGCTTGTAGATGTCGCTGGCAATTTTGCCCCACACAATTAGCAGCAACAAGCTTGCAGATGCCAGCGAAACTGCAGTTTTATTGCCTAACAATGTGCCCATCAACCCGACGATTGCAACAATTGCCATGACGAGAATTGATTGCTGATCCAGGGCGGGGGGAGGAAGACTGAGAATAATCCATGGCACAAGAATGGCATAGTTGATCTTTAGGAAGGGTATGATTATGCCGGGAATGAGGTCTAACTGTTGAACACGAAACGTGCGTTTCTCACCTTCGACGTCAATGCCGACAAAGGGATATCCCTCGGCCAGTCAACGACAGTTGAGGATCTCTTGAGCGCGAGTAGAGTAATGGATCTCTCTAGCATGACGAGTTTGAAGGCTATTTCTTCGGTTTGGTCTTGGAATGAGGCGGGGGGTGTCGGCGAGGGCGATACGACGAGCATGCTAAAGCCGGCGAGAGTAAGCTGTCTTACTCCTTCTTTTATCTCAGGGTCGAGTAGAGGCGAAATAATCACGATTTGTGATCGAGAAGGAAGCATTCGTCGGGCTAGCAGATTCATGACATAACTGGTTGAGACGGCTGCTCTTCCAGGTTTCGCGGCTGCTAACAGGTAGAGTATTCTTCTCTCATGTCTCTTCCCGAAGCCTGCCGGTATTGAGCCTCTCTCTCCTCCTTGGAGGACGAGTCCGACACGGTTGCCTTGTCTTAGCGATAGACTGGCGAGGGACGCCGCGGCTTGAACTCCACGCTCAAATAGCTCGCTCTCGGCTGGTCCGAAGAATGAAACATCCGTGTCAAGGACTATCATCACGTCGGTGACTCTCTCCGCCTCAGTTTCATTAACGATCAGTTCGTTGTAGCGTGCTGAGGCTTTCCAGTTGATTCTTTTAGGATCGTCACCTGAAACATACTCGCGCATGCTGTAGAACTCTGTTCCGAGTCCCAACGCTTTTGACGGGATGACTCCGGGCCATGGTCCTACACGTCGAGGACGGAGCTGAGCTCCTCGAATGCGTTCGGGTCTTGGCATTACAGAGAGATTTTCGGGCCCAAGCTTCTTCTCGCTGAGATAGAACCCGAACGGATCTCTCACTCTGACTATGAGAGGGCCAATCTCATAGTTTGCCCTTGCGGGACTGGGGAATTCGAAAATGAAGCGTAACTCTTCGGAGGGTCCCATTGAGGCAGATGTGCGGCTTATCCCTTTTTCCGGAATGATTCTGCCATCGAGGATTTCATGAATCTCTAGGTTTCCGAGAGTCGCCCCCGATAGGTTTCGGAGGCGTGATTCTACCCGGATGTCTTGGTCGCCGAACGTCTCGTCAGGAACAATATCCCTCTCGAGTCTGATGTCTATCTTCTCAGGTAAACCCCAAACGTTGGAGAAGAAGAATAGAGAAGCTAAACCTAGTATGAGTACTCCGATCTCAAGGTCGTTCAGAAGCAACGCTAGAATCAGCAAGGCCGCGGTCATCAGGAAGTAGAGAGTGGCCTTCGGGGTGAACAAGAGATTGCTCTATGATCTCATTCTGGGGACGGGAATCGTCTTGAGGATATCGTCGAGGACTTGATTCGGGTTGGTTCCTTTGACCCATGATTCTGCTTTCATGATCAGCCTGTGCACGAGCGCTGGAGCCGCAACCTCCTTGACGTCATCCGGGATGACATAGTCTCTACCATGAAACACTGCTCTCGCCCTGCTCAGTTTGAAGATTGCGAGAGACCCTCTTGGGCTGGCGCCTATCTCAATCTGACGTTGCGTACGAGTTGCCTGGACGATGTCAGCAACATATCCCAAGATATCGTCATCTACATAGATTCCCTCAACAGTCTTTTGCAGGTCGAGAATCGTTTCTGAATCCGCAACCGGGTCTAAGGCCACATCTTCCTGGCCTCTAGTCATCCTCCGTCGCATTATCTCAACCTCTTCTGTCCGAGTAGGATATCCGAGCCGCAGTCTTACTAGGAATCGGTCTAACTGAGCCTCCGGAAGCGGGTAGACTCCCTCATACTCGATTGGATTCTGAGTGGCCATAACGATGAAGGGGTTCTGGAGCGAATGTGTCTTACCGTCCAGTGTGGTCTGTCTCTCCTGCATCGCTTCCAAAAGCGCAGCTTGGGTCTTGGGCGGGGCCCTGTTGATCTCGTCTGCAAGTAGAATGTTGGTGAACACTGGCCCTTTACGCAGTTCGAAATCGCCTGATTTTACGTTGTAGACGTATGTCCCGGTGATGTCGGCAGGAAGTAGGTCCGGAGTGAACTGAATCCTGGAAAAATAGCATCCCATACTCATAGCGAAGCTCCTCGCGAGTAGTGTCTTGGCGAGCCCTGGATAATCTTCGAAGAGAATGTGGGAGTTAGCTAGGAGAGCCAGCATCACTTTTTCAAGAACAGGATCCTTCCCAACGATCACCTTCTTTACTTGGCTGATGATCTTCTGGCATGTCTGGCCCGCATCTTCTGTCTTCAGCCCTTCCAGGCTCCTATCAAGTCGATTGCCTCGGCGATCATGTTCATTCTCGCTAGCCCGCCTTGGGGAGTAGGCCCATATAGTATGCGGTAGAGAGATTCGTCCTCCAGCAGCCGGGGTGCGTGCCCAGGGTCTGACAGGAGTCGTCGCACAGTTTCGTTATCAAGTCCTGTTTCCAATGCAACCTTGATGATCAAGAGTTCCTTGAGCCTGGCTCGGACTACGTCTTCAAAATATGAATTGCTTGCGTTCGCCGCCACCCTGAACTGACCACTTAGGAACTGAACAGGGTTTCCTCGGAAACCGCCGGTCGTAGCAATTGGTCTACTAACCGTAGGGCTTGTGGATTTTCTTCCGAGGTCGCGAGCAATCATGACAACTATGACGATCAGTGGGACCCCTGTCAAGGAAAGAGTAGGGGTAGATTCCGAGGGGAAGATCCCTCTAACTAGAACAAGCAGAAGGGCATACGCGACCGCTGACCAGAAAAGTAGCCTTACGGTATTCAATTCTCGGTTCTTAGTTGAATCTTGAGTTCCTCTGCAACGGATTCAAGATACTCGTGGGCCCTGTCAGCATCACTATCTCCCATCTCATGAAGACTGTAACGAGCCTCTTCAAAGATTTGGGTCAGCTCGGTTGTCGCCGGTCCCTTGAGTCCGAAGGTTGAGCGCACAGCTTTGTCCAGCTCCCTCGCTGTCATGTCTGACGACATCGGAGCACCGAGCCGAGATACTGTTGCTATTAGATGCTGGTAGCACGCGATTATCCGGCTTCTCGGGTCTGATACTGGGTCTTCGACTAGCTTGATCGCCTCGTGAACTGCTTGCAAGCCCTGTGCTTGGTTTCCCTGTAATTCTTGGATCTTCATGTCATGCGTTTCCTTCAACGCGACTCTGATGCCCTGCATGACAACCACTCCTCCAACGACTAGAAGACCTATGAATGCAATGCTAAACCACGTGTTCTGCACAAGATTGGAAAGCCCTGGGAGAAAACCACCCATTCGAAATGGATTTGGCGGCGTCGGGTCCTCTCCCACGATGCTATTCGCGATGGTGGAGTTCGCTGCTTGCGTTGGGTTGAAGATGCTGCCTTTGGTTTCGATGAGTAATACTAGGGCCAGACCCCAGAAGAGCATCTGGATAACGATCTTGTAGCGGGAGCCGCGCTTTCGCACTCCTCTTTTCTGAGCCATCCTGAGGCCGATTGCTGCTCCTATCTCACGATAGTTTAGCCCGATTATGACGATGACCGCGACCATTGCCCCAAGGATCACTACGGGGCCGAGATAGACTAGGTAAAGCAACCAAGTTGATCGAAAGAGAAGGCTTCCTCCAGGCGTCCCGCGTGTTAGCGAGCCTAATGCGAACGCGAGTACGATTAGGCCGACTATGTACGGGAGTATCCGAGGGACTTTCAAGATAGAAGATCAGAGATATGATTGGGACTGTTAGCGATAAATACTTGCCCCAAGATTGGACGATTTCGGCGAGAGTCTAATCCTTGACTGCTTCAAGGATACTCGCGACATTCCAGAGCTTTACGCGCGTGTAAGGTGGCATGTTTGGGTCTTGCCCGATCTCGTCCAGTATTGAGATTGCGTTTGATGCTCTGACTCCGATCGTGTTTGACTGTGCTTGAAGGGCATCCATTGCGTCTTTTGCTGCTCGACGAATGTTGCGCGGCGTAGTGTTATCGTTGGAGACTTCGTTCAGAACGCCCAGGGCCTGCTTGATTCTCCCCTCGTATTCCTCTTTCCGTTTTGCCTTTTGCAAGCCATCTCACCAAACTCTTGGAAGGGCCTCTTGGTCCTAAACGCATCCTAGCCCAAGAGTTCGTCTGACCTTCTTCATTAAAAGATTTCCATACTCACAGATCCGTAACGCAGCTTCAGTGGGCAGCCTTCTGAGGCTGATGAATCGTATGGGTTCCTTGGCAGCAATCTTGGCATTGGCCACACGTGGTGCAAAAGTGGTCCTCGGAGAAGAGTTCTCTCTGACAGCTGGGACATTTTCTCCAGAGTTGAGCCGCGTTTTTTCTGTGCAAGCTTGCTCTAGAGTGGTCGCGGACAAATATGAAGGTTCCAGTTGGCAAGCACAGTCATAACCTAGGAGAACAAAGAATATAGTCACTAGGAGTGACATTGACAGCGGTAGCGTTTCGCCGGTTGCCAGCTGTTCTTGAGGATGACCCGTCGTTGGGCAACATAACCAGTTTTCCGACTCTCTTGCATGCTAGGGCTTCGTTTTCGTTTGACATCAACCCCGAGTCCTTACAGAAGGCTCTCGTTTCCGCACTGGCATCTCTTCAAGCAAAGCCAAAGTCCAGGGAAATCACTCTGGCTGATCGGAATGGTTACTCGGACGGACGACTAGTCTTCAAGATAGGAATAGGTAATCGAGATAGCTTCGATACTCTTGATTCTAAGGAAGAAGAGCGAGTCTTGGACAGGATCGAAAACCGCGGTCCCTTCAACACCCTAGACCTGGCCTTTCACCTTCACTATGCCATAGATGATGGTAGGCGACACAAGATCCATGAAGATCACTACGTTTTGCGGCTGGTGTTCCAGCCTGGGAGAGTCGAGTTCTTAATGCATCACTTGAAAGGTGTCAGAAGAGTTGAACCGGACGAGCTAGTCAGATTCATAATTCAGGGGCTTAACGTCGAATTGGCCCGTAACCGCTACGGTGAGATCGAGCTTGAAACGGTCGATATTACTTAGACTTCAGTCTGGTTTTCACGAGGTCAATTTGAAACTTTTCTCCGACGAGACTCCAAATGGCCGCTTGCACGTCTTCTACGGGGCGGGTTGCGTCAACCATTTTCCAATCCAATTTCTTAGCTAAAGTTCTGTAGGTACGTCTGACTCTCGATAGCAATTGCTTGTTTCTCTCGTGAACATCTCTACCTGTCGACTTTCGCGCAAATGATGCGGGAACAGGCACGTCGAGAACTATGACAAGTCTGGGTTGTGGGAGCCCTCTGTCGAGTCCTTGGAGCCAGTCTAGGCTGAGGCCTCTTGAGACTCCGTAAGCTAGGTTTGATGGGGAGTATCTGTCGGCGATTACAAAATCGGCCTTTTCGGTTAGTTTCGTTAGGAGTTCCTGATTCTCCCATCTGTTTAGAGAGTAGAGCATGTGGAGTGCCGTTGGCGGATATTTTTGCTTCCCTTCCAAGAACCGTTGTATTTGTCTGCCGGAGGGTGATTTGTAGATAGGGAAGCTGATCTTGTTGACTCTGGCGCCTTTTCTCTTGAGCTCATTGGCGAGGAGTCGTGTCTGGGTTCTCTTGCCGGACTGGTCAATTCCTTCTAATGCTATGATTTTGCCTCGCAATGCTCTGAGATTGCCAGAGTCTGTTTGTGGATAATAACGATTCGAAATTAGACGATCAATCTTGACCGGGCTCGCCCTCGTCTCAGAAGCTGATGTGTTTCTCGGGTGTTGATATGGTGGACCGGGCGGGATTTGAACCCGCGGCCTTCCGGAGGCTTGGCTTCGATGTCTGCTTGCAAACCGGACGTTCTTCGGCCTGACGTTGTCAGTATACCAGGCTGAACTACCGGCCCACGGGCCGCGTGCTTTCTCTGTTTGTTTGTTAAGTCTTCTTTGTGGGGCCGCCGCCGGGACGTTCACACCCTGTTGGGGTGGTTTGAACCCGGCCTCCAGGCTCCACTGGCCAAGGCTTACACGGCCTTTCAGGCCTGTACGCTACCAAGCTACGTTACGGCGGCCACGAATGTGGCGCTGTGGGTTCCGGAATATGTAATTTTCCAAAGGGACGGGACGATAGAGTTCCTGTGAGAACTGGTTTAGGGTCGTTTTCCATGTCTTTCGGTCTCATTTGAAACACCGATCTATCTATTTTTACTGAATACAGTACAGCCAATTTCCATGAACATGACAGAGGAACGTTCAGCAAAGACCCAACCCGGTCTCTGACCGTGCTGAGACCTTAGGCAGATTCCTGCAAAAGCGCTATGAAAGACCTACACCATTACCGGCGGTTCCGACTAGAATTGGCAAGTCCCAAGAAAGAACTCATGATGCTACGGGTCTTTCGACTCACACTACCAGCGGCCCTACTCGTCTCACTCACATGGATGACTCTATTCACAGATTCCGCACGCCAGGCCGTGATCAACTCGCTAGGAGCCAACGCTAACATCATCATATTCATCCTAGGACTATTCCTCGTAGTTGGACTCTACTGGGTCATGGGCATCTACGAACGCAAAATACTCTACGAGAACCACCGCACCAGACCCGCCTTCTAAGAAGCCGCTCGCACATACGCGCGATCTCCCGATCCCTTCTCTTCGAGAGATCTTACCTCGGATAGCGGAAGCCTTCGGAGGAGCACTCTTGCGTCGTGAGAATCATATTGCTGACCCCCTTTTTCTCAGAGGGCTCTCGCTGGTTGAAACTGTTAAGCTCGAGTCTCCTGATTCAGCGGGTAGAACGGGCCAGTCGAGCGTTCTGCCATGTCGGATTTGTCCGCATGATCAAGCGTGAAGATCTCGGAGATCAAAAATCGCCTCCCCCGATTCCAGATCAGGGCTGATTCTGGGCGATGCCATGACACACTCCTTTGCTTTACATTTGGAATAGCTAAGAGTACCGAGAACGTGGAAGTTATGCGATGAGACTGAGAAACCTTCCATACGTGACGCTCTGGGCCGTCAATTTCGAGCAAGAGGCGAGTCTCTACAAAGAGATTCTCGGATTACCCGTAACCCAGGAAAATGCCAACTTCATCATGTTCGATACCAAAGGATCAAGGCTGGCATTTCACCGGCTAAAGAGAGGTAGGAGACTGGATCGGCAGACGGTTGAGCTACACCTTGAAGTGGACGATGTCGATGAGATCTACTCGGCCCTGCAGCGCAAGGGCGTCAAGTTCGATGACAAGCCTGCTAACAGGCCTTGGGGGAATCGCATGGCAAGCTTTCACGACGCTGAAGGATACGAGGTTGAGATTGTAGGCCCGTTAAGATCGGGTGAACCGGTCAAGGGCGACTAGGTTTTCTTTCTACTTTTCTTGCCGGAAGATACTGGAGTAGGCGCGCCGGGGAACAGATACGGCATGGTTGCCCCTGCTGGGGGTGTAGTTCCTTGATCGTGTCGAGGGTGTGTTGTCACGTGTGGGGGGACAATCTCCAATATCCCAGATTGGCTTAGTACTCGGTGATTATCTAGGCCTTTGTGTCGCAGGAACTTGTGCAGGAGCAGTTTGACTTCCTTGTGCTTCAGTCCTTCCACTTGAATCTGGTTTCCCTTGGTCAACACACGTCCTTTCAGATCCTTAACATGCTTTCTGAGAAAGTCTACCGCAGGTCCGAGTTCCGCCGGCAGTTTTCCGAGGTCTACGGTCTGTTGTTCCTTTTGCTTTCCAACCAGCTTTGAACCGCTCTTAAGTTTGAAGTTGATAGCCTCCAAATTTTACCTGTTTCTAAATTCTGCTCCAATTCGTAATTAGAGCTTTTCGGATTCCAATCCTGATGCCGTTTCCGCCTCAGCCTTGTAGGACTCGGCGAGTTCGAATGATTCCTTGATCTGTTTCTCTAATTCCTCGATCGGAGGGTAAACAGATCGGTAGATTTCAAGAGGACCGACATGCGACTTGACGTGGATCATATAGGTCGGGTATGCCGCGTGGCCGAATATTCGCTTGCTGTTCCAAGATTCCTGCTTGTTGCCGGTTTGGTAGTTCACGTGAATGCTTTGGAAACGAACCTTCTCAGGGTTTTCTCGGTTCATCCTTTCCGCCAATGTTTTGAAGAGGGGCTTCTGAGTCTCGCACCCCGAACAACCTTGACGGGTTAGCGCAGTGACGTAGACGATCCCTAACTCCTTTACAAGTTCTGTTAGGGCTTCTGTTGACGTTCGGCTCTTCAATTGATTGAACTCGACAACTTCAGGAGTCTGTTTCGATACGATCTCGGCTGAGACAGTCAAGAATGTTCTCTCAGGGTCTTGAAAGGACGCCGATATAATTCTGTAGTTCGCCGGTGTCCTTGGCAGGTCAGACTTGCATCTGCCCAACGGTGCACGAACAAAGAAAGGGGAAGGGTCCTGTTATGGACCCGAGCTTTTCCAGGTCACCGAGAAACTGTCGCCGTTGGTGCCGGATAGGGATGATGGCTGGGCTTTGATGGCTCCGGAGTTGGAAACCATTGTGATCACCTGGACCGAGGAGCCGAAAGATCCGATAGCCCCCGTGGCTGTACCTACCGTGGCCGTGCACGATGAGAAGGAGACTGTTCCAAAGTCAGCCAGCGGTAGAATGCCTCCGCTGGAAGATGGTGCTTCAGCAATCCACTCAGCTGAAGATCGTTGAGCAGAGTGTACTTTCGCTGACGTGCTGAAGGAGTGACCCGTTGATGTGTCGGTTATGGTCACGGTGAAGGATCTTCCGTTGAAACTGGCTTCGGCGGAAATGTGGTCGCCTGGTCTGATGGTGAGTCCGCTGATGAGGAAGGAGGGGTGTGGATAGAACTCGTACCAAGCATAGTAGGTAGGGGCGCCGTTTTGGCAGTCTGAATCTGTGCCAGTCTGTTCTACTGTTCCAGAGCTAAATCCGTCTATTCCTACCCAGAAGGACGAGTACTGGTTGGTGTCCGGACACGTTCCATGTATCGCTGGGACCGTCCAGGATCCTTTAGCATCGCTGACCGAGCCAGAGGCTCCGGTCACCGCGTATCCGCTCCAGTTCGTACTCTGGAAGCTACCTTCATGCATCCGCGGTGCAAGGGTCAATTGTGGAACGGGGAGTGCTGAGGCTGCCATAAGGAACGAGAGAGCTATGAACACGGTTGCTGTGGCAGATGAAACAGATATTGTCTGTAGTTTCATTTTCAAGAACCGCTGGGCGGCAAGTAATCTAGATAAAATTTGTGGACAACATTCGTTTCAAGAGGATTCGATAGAATTTCGACCAACACATGCGAAAGTGGATGTCCCTCTCATTTGGGACAAGTCGTAAATGACAGATGAACTTCCGAAAGATTGAGAAGGTGGACCCCGGCAATCTTCCCCGTGTGGATCTCGGGACAAATTGTTTTCTCAGAAAGCCCTCTGGTTTGCATACTTGCTCCTAGTTGGGTCTTTGTCCCTCGTTGTGACTTATGGTACCTTGGCTGGACAACTGACCGATCATGTTTCTTCCAGGTCTTGGTCTGTTAATGGTGCTGCCAGCCGTCCAATGAGCACGTGTGGATCAAATGTTCTCGACAGTTCGACATTAGTCATGCAGGAGAGAAACGGTCACGCTCGCACATGTCCAATGAACTTTAGCTTGTCACTGAGCCAAGCGAATCTCATACAAGTTCAAGGTTCAACCAGTCTAGTACAGGCGTTTGTGAGTCTCACTTCAGGGAACTCTGCACAAGTAACTGTATCTGCCCAAGGAATACCTGCGGCCACCGAGATCCTGTTTGCACCCACGTCCGGGAGACCCTCGTTCGCGACAGCTATGACCATTGCAAGCAGTGCAGGAACTCCTCTAGGTCAGTTCAACATCACCATTCTTGCAACAGGAGGAGGCCTCCAAAAATCAGCGACCCTCTCTTTCCAAGTCGTCCCGATTGTCCACAATGTAGCGGTAGTTTCGGCTTCGGTTCAAGGGACTGCGATAGTCGGAAGCGTCGTCTTGATCAATGCGACCGTGGCAAACTATGGCTCATTGGCCGAGGACCTCGAGCTACGAGCCAGCGCAAACTCCACCTTGGTTTCCGACCAGGTTGTATCCAAACTTGCCCCGACAGCCACTTACATCGGCCAGTTAGTATGGAATACTACAGGTTTCTCGCCCGGAACCTACGCGATAATAGTCGCCGTTCCTCCAATTCAAGGCGAAAAGAGTCTTTCCGACAACATTCGAGAAGCAGGCCAAATACTTCTGACTCAGAGTCAGGGACCACCGCCAGCTAGTCCATCACCTGCAGCCTCAGGTGGAAACGGGCCTGCCTTCATCTATGGGCGTCAACTAGCGATCGTCGCAGGAATTGCGGAAGCTGCGATAGTCTTCCTAATCGTCCTTCGCAGGAATCGCAAGAGTTCGACAAGAAACTCCTCGGACCCAAGAAGCTCGAGACATAGCGTTTCAGATTCTTGAAACTAGTGCTCTTTAGTGTGGAACATAGGCTATTCCCTGAATCTCCACTCTCATTCCAAATAGGAGATCCGCCCTGACCGTGGTCCTCGCAGGCTTGGGGTCAGGGAAGAACGTGGAGTAAGCCTCATTCATATCAGAATAATCATTCAGGTCTCTAAGGTAGACGGTTGTCTGAAGCACGTATTCTAGCCCGGACCGGGCCGCGATCAAAACTCTTCGAAAGTTCTCTAAGGTTGTGTTAGTCTGGGATTTGATGTCTCCGAGTAATACTTTGCCATTCTGGTCGATGGGTCCTTGACCCGAGACGAAGATCAGATCCCCGAACTTTATGCCTGGCGAGAAGGGCAAGTTTATTGGAGCTGCCCCCGCTTTGACAAGTTCCTTTCTCATAGTGCGTCAATCCTGGATTTGCTATGTTTGGGGTTTAAGAGTTGAGCATGTTCAGGAGCTTTAGTGTCAAGAGCTGATTTGCAAGCTAGCAGGCACGTCCTGGAGCCGATTACCATTGATCGGATAGAGCAAGCGAGTGCGAGAATCCGCGGATTAGTATTGCGGACCCCCATCGTCAGATTGAACGCTGACGCTGACATGGAGATCTATCTGAAGCTTGAAAACTTGCAACCTACAGGCTCGTTCAAAGTTCGGGGAGCCTGCAATGCAATCGCACTGGCGGGACCGGCAGCAAAGTCTCGCGGCGTATACACTTGCAGCGCGGGAAACATGGCACAGGCCCTTGCCTGGCAGGCAAAGCAAAACGGGATCCCTTGTTCAGTCATCGTTCCTGACAACGCCCCCGAGACCAAGTTGCAAGCCATCAAACGGTATGGAGCTACGATCGTCCAGGTCTCCTTCGACGAGGTCTGGAAAGTGGTCACGACCCATAGGTATGGTCCATTGGATGGTTCGATTTTCATCCATCCTTTCAGTGACGAAAGGATGATTGCTGGAAACGGAACTATAGGATTGGAAATCCTTGAAGACATTCCAGACGTGGATTCAGTGGTAATTCCTTTCGGAGGCGGAGGTCTTACCGCTGGAATCGCTACAGCGATTCATCAGAGAAAACCGACGACGCGAGTCTATGCAGTTGAGCCGGAAACTGCTGCTCCACTCGCGGCTTCGTTCAGTTCAGGAAAAGCCATGGAAGTAAACCGGATTCCCAGCTTCGTGGACGGCATCGGCGGAAAGAGTGTTCTTCCTGAAATGTGGGAGATGGTCAGACCATTGATTCAAGGTAGTATTGTCTGCTCTTTAAGTGAGATCGCTTCGGCCGTCCGTTTGTTGGTCGAACGGAACCGGGTAGTGGCAGAAGGCGCTGGTGCTGCATCCGTAGCTGCTGCCCTCACGGGCAAGGCTGGCATGCGGAAGATATTGTGTGTAGTGTCAGGCGGAAACATTGACACCGTAAAGCTTTCAGAGATTCTTTCTAGCGACGCGTCCTGACAGTGGACAGCTCGGTTCCGCTGATCGGCATTAGAATCCAGAGGAGAATGAATACTCTGCGAAGTTTGTCTTAGACATGCTGTCAGCGATTTGACGTCATAGCCGAAGGGTAGTAAGAGGTTCGCGGTTGAAGAGACTAGTAGATCTATGTATCTTTCAGCGTCGTAGACGGTGCTATCGTCCGCCAGTTCTGGCGGCAAGGCCGAGCTCTTAGGAATTTTCGATCTATCAATTGTCAGAAAGTAACTTACTTGCTGTCCTGCATGAACTGTTCCTCCTTCGTTGATAAGAAACTGGGCCGCGATTGCTTGTGGTACGCGGTGGGCATACTCGTTAGGTATCTTGCTTAAATTCTTCGTTATTACCAGTTGCTCGATGGGAACAGTTCCACTTCGTAGCTTCGAAGCATACTCTCTGAGTATGTTGAGAACGTGGGGAATAAGGGCTTGAAACTCCCGGGAATTATCTGCTTCCTTTAGCACTGCCAGCATCTCTGTTTGGCATTTCTCAACTATCTTGGGAGTGTCGTGACGTCGGACATCGATTCCTCGAACCTTGAGGGTCCGGTCTTGAAAGATGCCGTAGTACCGGTTTAGGACTGGCGCTTGCGGGTCTGTCTTAGAATTGAGGAAAACTATCCACTTGTACTGACCCTCAAAACTCAGAGGGAGTTTCAGGTCCTTTTTGATCACTGCGCAAAGCTCTTCATAATCAGTCGCTGTTGCGTCAGCTTTTGTAAGCCACATAGAGTCAACGATTCCATGTACCAGTTTGAAGCCTCTAGCTTGGGCTATAGCTATTGCACGGTGGAGGAAGACTCGGGAAAAGGCGCATGTTGCAATATGCGCGTCAATTTTTCCAAACCGGGCGTTCTTAAATCCAAGATACCCGAAGGAATTATGAACGAGAACTCCACCGCTTCCTGTAAAGAAAGCAGGAAAGGTCTCGTAATCCGAGATCTCAAAGCAGTACACGTAGGACGAGGGAGGCTCAATTTGCTCGATTTCTTTTACAGCGGCAAAGCCAATATCCGAATCCAGTAGTCTCGTAATTCGTGAGTGAGCTTCTCGCAGTCGCAAAAAGTGTGTGTGCTCAGATATTCTTTTGAGAGATGTTCTCGCACGTTCAGGGCAGACCCGGATTCTGCCTTCTAGTCGAGGAGTTCTAACAGTACGCGTGAGAGTAGCGATCTTTTTGAGGCCTGATTGTTCTGTGGGAAACATCTCAAAAATAGCATGGTGGCAATCCTTGTCGCAGCTTCTCCTAAACTTTTCAAAACGTGTTCTGTGTAGGTTCTTGAGAAATAGCCTCTGAAAGGGTCGAAGCCCATTGGGGCCGGTGAAATAAATTCTGTGAAGCCCCTTTCCTTTGATTATGTCGAAGGGCATTCTGAGGCGAAGGGCCAAGTACCCTATTTGCACGACAAAATCATACGAGTAGGTTGCGATTGATATGTTGTCTCGATCTTTGTTTACACTGTCATCTCCCGCTACAAGTCCGGAAATAAATCCGAGCATCGCTTCTTGTGAAGCATTGAACAGAAGAGGGGGGATCTTCAGCTTACCGGTAATGGATGAAGATGGAAGTTCAAAGATTCGATTCAGAATGTGAACTAGACTAACGCTGTTAATTTGAACTACGAACATGTTAGCCTTGGATTCTTTGTATACTCGAGGTGTAAGCCCAAATTTTCTTTTGGTGATGTCACTAAGATGATCGATGATTTCAGTTTCGTTTCCTCCAACATAAAGCCGTATGAATCTTTGTCCAGCGACCCCATCTGCTACATAAAATCCAAGAAAGAAGCCAAGATCCTCATCTAAATCCAGAGACGCGGGCAACCAGGCTACATGGCCTCCGCCTATCCGACCGCGGCCAATCAATAGTTCCCGAGAAATGTCAGGAAGTGGTAACAAGGGCAGATAATGAAAAGGAACCACACCACTTTCGCACCACCGGCCTAAATTTTGAACATGTCTTCCTTCTCTCTTCAGCACGACTTCGAGAGTATTCGAAGATGAATTTACAAGTGATCGAAGTTCATTGCTCTTGGCCCGCCACAGGTCATTTTCCGATCGTTCTATCTGCTGTGGAACCTGTTGGAGAAGGTCGAGGTTTGAGATCGTTGCACTATTGTGGACGATGTGTTTAGCTACGGGGACAAGATCCCCTTTTGATAGGTCAGCAGCTTTTACTTCAATAAGAAGCCCATTTTTCAAAATATAGAAGGAATGGTTGGAAGTGCATCTTACCTCTCTTCCATCATCCATCTTTACATGAAGCAATTTCTTTGGAGAAGGGGTTTTGATGAGTTTTGAAACTCTGCAAAATTTTGACTTTAGATCCTTATCTATTCCTGCAACCAATAGCTCCTTAGTACAATGAAAAACTCCTATGCGATCTCCCAGTTGGTCGTCGATTATTTTCCCAATGTGCTGGTAGCTTATCTTTCCATCTTGAGAGATCAATACTGGCGAGTCGTATGGTAAGCAACAGACTAGAATCCATTTTAGTGCTGACTGGCGTGCATCATACTTCTGCTGTTTCAGTTCATCCTTTTCGTCTTTCTTTAGTTGCTTGTAGCTCGACCTTCTATCAAGGAGAATTTCGAGCGATAGAGGGACGATTCCTCGCCATCGGTCGCAGATATTGTAGTCTAGTTCTGGAACACGACGAAGCGAGTTGGGACAGCATTTGCACTTGACCGTTTCTCCACTCAGGTTCTGGTCCCGCATTATTGTCGGGTAGAGGCTGGTAAAGTCCAGTTCTCCCACTTGATCATATATCCCAATCTCGGGTTCGTGGATGAAGCCTCCTCGGTCGGCGATGACTAGTTCGTTACTGTCCTTCCATTCTTCGGGCTGGTTCTTGTTCCATGGGATGAGAACGTTTTGCTTGACAGCATGGTAGAATTGTAGGCTGGTCATGTTGGTACCTATGGTCGCCCGGCTTGCTCGCTGAATCGGGATTATGCACGTCCGAGAGATTTCGAAGAGCCCCTCAAGTCCACAGTCAGCACTGATGAAGGCGTTATGGTCGTCGATGTGTAGCCTGCCTAGTAGGCGGGCGGCCGTCTCTCTGTACAGAATTTTTCCGTATGAGAAGTAGGAGTGACCTTGAACCTCAGAGACCCTTAGAGGCGATGGGTCCCGGCCCAGAACTAGCCTGTTGAGCATCCCGTTTTTGTGAGCACGTCTCGCCAGGTATGGGAAGATGAACGAGTCTCCATCTTCTGTAATGACAATGTCAGGATCTATTTCGTTGAAGGTCTCAACGAGGCTGAGAAGCTTCTCCTCTTCACTGCCTGAATCAAGAATGAGCGTTTCTCTCCGATCTGTAATGATACTAAGAGAGTCTAGTTCATCTTCGAAGGTTCGAATTCTCTTGTTTTTTCTAGTCTTAATTTCTAGCCTGATCTTTCGAAGAGGCGGTAGTTTGTAGTCTATTGTTTTTCTGGAATCTTTCAGGGTCCATTCGATTTTCTCATCTTTGTCCTCTGCCTCGACGAGTGCTAGTGGGAACATGTCTTTCTGGTAGAGGTAGACTTGCGGAGAGGGAATGTCTACATCATAGAGGCGGAAGTTGGAATAGCTGCTTTCTCGCTGTATCCTCCGCGCAAGCCTTGCAGCCTCCTCATCATTCTCCACTTCGACCTCAAGGACTCGAGATTTTTCTATGTCGCCAGCCCGTTCAAATTTGTCGACAAAAATAGAGTTCTCAATGTAGGACTTGCAAGCGAGATCAATTAACTCGCGATAGTCGCCTCCTACGTGTATTCTCGGCTTCCATCTGTCTGTGAGCCTTACACACTTTCCATCTGGTTTTTTCAGCCATACTACCATCTGACCTGATTTGTGGTAGAGGTCGAGAATCCAGCCTAGATGCTTCACGAGGAATCAAGATGCGACTCTCTATTCTGGGACTAATTCGGAAGAGAGGGGCGAAGAACGAATGTGAAACAGGTGCGAAACTATAGGAAAGTGGAGGGCTACTGGTATCCAAGTAGTGTTTTGTCCAGTGTGACAACCTCGTCTTCCTTCTGAGGAGTGAAGGGATGACGGGCTATGGTGAGCTGTGTATAGGCGCCTTTGTCCTTCAGTTTCATAGAAACATGGGCAGTGTGCATCAAAGCGTCTGTCAAAGTCTTGTTTCTTGTCTTCTGGTTCGTGGCTACGATCAGCATGTTTCTCTGCTCAGCAGTTTTTCCTAGAAACTGTACGCTTCTGCGGAAGATATCTAATGCTTCTTTCTTTTCTCGTACGTCAGGATCGCAAAAGAGAGCAGTGATGTCAGAAACGACCGCGAGTCTAGCCCCATACTCCTCTAGTGCTGGGGTTAGTTTTTCCACGATGAGGCTGTGAACTTGGTGATGTGTGAAGGCTCTGCTGAGATGAATACGTTGCTGCACTCGGCCAGATCCCAGTCCAAGATTGACGATGTGCTGAGAGATGGTGTATGTGTCGAAGAGGTTACCTGCATCTATGAAAACAACATCGCTATCCAAGCCTTGGGAGAGTGTTGCTCGGACGCAGAGGAGGAGAGAAAGAGCATGCGATGGTTCACCCTCGAGGAAGACAAACTGGCCCGTTTTGAGAATCAATGCCTTGTCTAGAGATTCTATCCCGGTGGTTATGCCTGGTTGGAGGTCTCGGGGGAGGTTGCTTCCCCGACGTGTTTGGCATTCGATCTGGTGGTCTGGCTCTCTCAGGAGTTCTGGGTCTCTACATTTCAGGCTGGTGAGGAGGCGTCTTCCCGCAGGAAGAGGGGAGACTCGGCAGCTTAAGACCCTGTCCAGTTCGAAGCCACAGCTGGGACAGTTTCCGTCGAATACTAGTTTGATTTTTCTGGGATTGATTTGTTGTTTTGATAGGACTAGGGCTTCGTCGCAGAGGATACAATGGTACAGGTAGCCCTCATTGCCGTTCTCTGTCTGGTCTAGTTGCCATGTCTTGGGTTGTAGAGGGTCGATGGTATGGCGTGTTTCCATCGCAGACCCTTAGGTTCTACTCGTCGCGTCTGCTCTTGGGAGCGGCGTCTTCCACGCCCTTCGCAGTAATTTGGAAATAAGTCTCAGACTCAGGCAGGTAAGGCGAGTCTATGATTTTGGCAACTCGTAGTCCCTGGCTGGCTTTCTTCAGCATGACTCTATGTGTGGAAGCGTGAGCTAGAATGTTTCCGCCCGCGGGACGCATGGGGTCACCGAAGAAAGCTTGAGGGTTCGCTTGAACCTGGTTTGTTATGACGACTGCTAGGTTGAGGGCTTGAGCTATTCGGAGGAGTTTGTGAAGGTGGCTGTTTAGGCGTTGTTGGCGTTCGCTTAGTGATTCGCGCCCGATGTATTCTCCTCTGAAGTGGGAGAGGATCGAGTCAACGACTAGGAGTTTGATGTTTTCTTCCTGGCAGATTTTGAAGGCGTGGTCGACTGTGAGGATCTGGTGGTCGCTGTTGTAGACGCGGCTGTAGATGATGCCGTCGAGTATCTTGTCCGCGTCGAGTCCCATGGCCTGGGCCATCTGGTAGACTCTTTGCGCTGCGAATGTTCCTTCAGTGTCGATGAAGAGGGCTTTGCCTTCAAGGCCGCCGTCTTTGGTTGGTAGTTGGACGTTGACGCTGAGCTTCATACAAATCTGTGATTTTCCTGCTCCGAATTCTCCGACAAACTCTGTGATGGCCTGTGTTTCAAGCCCGTTTCCCAGGAGCTTGTCAAGATTGGTGGATGCGAAGCTGAGTCTCTGGAGGTTCAGCCTCCTCTCGTAGAGCTGTTTGGCGGTGACGAAGTCTGTCTGTATGGTTGCCCTAGCTGCTCTGGAGATCTTGAGGGCGACGCTGTTCTCTAGGCCAGCTTTTTCCATTAGTTCGCGTATGGGTGCGATGGCTAGGGATGCGATGGAGTCGTAGCCTGCATCTCTGAGCTTGCCAGCGGTTACAGGTCCAACGCCGTTAAGATCTTGAATATTCACTATCTCTTCAGCCAAAGACTATCGGACCGAGATAGACTCGTCACGGCTTATCTCCCAGAGTGAGGACCGTAAGTAACCCGGCTCCAAGCTTGGTGTCTGAGCTGGTTGTGCTCGATCGGGGTCGTTTTAGAGAGCAAATGCTCCTAGGGGAGTGAAAGTATTAGCCTCTAATCGACTCCTTCTTTGAGGCCGCTCTGAGATAGTATCCAACAGAACGGTCAGCAGTAATATGACCCGCCCATCCAAGAAGCGGCCATTGCACATTTCCAGACAATACGCTCCAGAGGGCAAAGACAGGAATCCAGACGAGAAGTGTATGGAAGAAGTTGTAGAGTCTAGGTCCCCAACGGGGCCATTCCTTTGTCCCGCGCATCGTGATGCCAATGGGGATGAAAGACGCTAGGTCGGGAAAGATAATCCAGAATACCGTAGCTAACAGGTTTAGGTCCTTGACAACGAATAGCCGCCAGTAAAACAGAACAACGAGAAGAATTATCGTAATCACTAACATTTCTAGGCGGTAGGCAATCGAGTTCAGACGGAGGAAGCCGGGGCCGGTTCGGGGAGGTTTAGCGTCCTCAGAAACCTCCTGATGGGAGGGTTCAGGGAGAGAATGTTCAGATAGCCCCTCGGACATACTACGTGTAAGGCGCACCGAACCCATGGCACAGAGACCCGAGCAAGCGAGTATTTCAAAATCTCTAGAAGTAGCGACGTTTGCTGCCGGCTGTTTTTGGTGTACAGAAGCTGTCTTCGACCAGTTGAAAGGTGTTTCAACGGTGGAATCGGGATATTCTGGCGGAAACGCCCCCAATCCTTCGTATGAGGAGGTGTGCACCGGGGACACGGGACACGCTGAATCAATCGAGGTAACATTCGACCCCAGTGTCATATCGTTCAAGGATCTTCTGCAGATATTCTTCACAACCCACGACCCAACAACCTATAACCGCCAGGGAGGCGATGTGGGAACCCAGTATCGCTCAGCGATATTCTATCACAACCGGGAGCAGGAGAAGATTGCTCGTCAGGTTATTCAAGAGTTTAACGAGTCGAAAGTTTGGAAGAAACCGATCGTCACCGAAGTTGTGCCCTATCGCGAGTTCTACAAGGCGGAGGATTATCACCAGGATTACTACACAAAGAATTCCCGGCAACCATACTGCAGAGTAGTGATAGAGCCGAAGATTGCGAAGTTGCGAGAACATTACCGCGAGAAACTGAAGCAATAATCGACGGTCCCCGAAACTTGCGCTATTCCAGTCCAACGCGGTCTGTCAGCTCGCGCTTTATTCAGTCTGCAAACGCAACATGTTTGATATCGCAAACGTAGGAGGAATGGTTCCGCATCATGTCCGAAACTCTCGAACGACAGGAGCGTTGGAAGCAGCAGAAAGACGAGGCAGACCGCCAACGAATGGGCGGTGCCTATATCCAAGGGTTCATCGAAACAGCGGCGGCAATAGTCGATGAGGAGCCGCTCTTCAGCAAGGGCTACTGGAAATGCGCAAGTGGCTGCAAACCGTTCGGCTTCGGACTTGCAAAGACCCCGAGAGAGTGTCCCAATTGCCACAAGCAGCTAATACTCTGGGTGCCCGGTCCATAACGGATCCCTTGGGTTCAAGGTAGAAATAGTCGTTTTCAAACCCGCTTCCTTCGAACCGGGTTGATGCTCGAGAATAGACGTCTTGGCAAAAGCGATCTCAAGATTACAAAAGTCGGAGTAGGAACCGCTCCGATAGGCTCAACCCCGGAATGGAGGGTCTGGTGGGGACCCCAAGATGAAAAATCGGCCATTCAAGCTATCCAGACCGCCCTTGACGAGGGAGTGAACTGGATCGATACCGCGCCATTCTACGGATGGGGAAAGGCAGAGGAGATCGTAGGGAAAGCGATCAAGGGTCGGAGAGACGATGTCTACGTCTTTACGAAGTGCGGGACGTTGCCAGACGGGAAAGGTGGCTCGATAGAGAATCATAAGCCGGAGACGATCAGGAAGGAAGTTGAGGCGAGTTTGAAGCGTCTTCAGACCGACCACATCGACCTATTGCAATTTCACGATATGGATTCGACAACTCCGATCGAGGAGTCTTGGAAGATACTCCAGGATCTTATTCGTCAGGGAAAGGTTAGGAATGGTGGATTGTCAAACCATACCGTCGATCTTATTGAGAGGGCGGAGCGAGTTGGACCGGTAACATCTAACCAGGTCCAGTATAACCCGCTTCAAAGGAAGATCGAGAAGGATATTCTTCCCTTCTCACTGAGCCATCACATCGGCGTCTTGGGCTGGGGATCTCTAGCTGAGGGTTTTCTCGCAGACAACTTCAGCCTAACCTCTCTGGACCCGAAGGACTTCCGTAGAAACCATTGGTATGCTCAACCCGAGAACGAGGCCAAGCTGGAGAGAGTGCGACAAGTCTTGTCCAAGATAGCTCGAGCCTACGGGAAGAAAATGGTTGATGTTGTCATCGCGTGGGAGCTGATGCACCCGGCCCTAACCGGAGCGATTATCGGCATACGGAACGAGAAAGAGGCCCGAGAAATGAAAGACGGAACAGAACTGATTCTCTCAAGCGACGAGATGCAAGAGATCGAAAGAGCGACAGCCTAAGGGCTCAGCGAATAGAGTTGGCAGGGCAGTTCGCGAAGGGACCCTCGCCAGGCACAACGATAACTCGCCCAATACCTGAAAAAACGAGTTTCAACCGATGGGTAATCGCAATCGTAATCCTTGTCATCGTCGTTGTAGGAGTCTTGTTCACACTCATCTATCAATCGTCTGCAATCGTTTCTACCAAGAATTTTAGCTACAGCACCGCCGCCAACCAGGCAATCAACTACACGCTCGAAGTCACAAATATCAACGGTGCCGTGACTCTCGCACCGTGGGGACAAGCCAGCTTCCTGATCAATGGTACAGTAACGGCAAAGGGTTTGGGATCCTCCCCTGCACAGGTAACTCTTGTCAACTCAAGTATGAATGGTAACATCGTCTTTCAAGCCCAATTTCCCAACAATGCAGCATTTCTAATCTCGCAAACATATTCTGTCAAAATCAACGTGTTCATACCACTTTCAGTGCACATCAGCAAGCTCGTCGTAGGCAATCTGAACGGGCTAGTTCAAGCAACCAGTCTCAACATCACCGGCGCAAGCCTCTCCTCAGCGAACGGGAACATAGACTTCAGTTGCTCCAATTGCGGAAAAGGCAGCTTTTCAGCGCAGACCACCAACGGTAACATCGCGGGCACCTTTTCCACACCGATCACTGCAGGCAACTATACAATGTCGACTCAAAATGGCAACGTGCAAATGGCCGTTCCATCATCATCCTCATTCAAGTTGACCGCATCCCTTGTCAACGGAAATATCCAACCGACGAATCTTGTATTGAATAATCAGACCAAGACCAGTACCCAGGTCACGGCCACGGTCGGAACCGGAACAGCCGTAGTAAAACTGTCAACAGTAAACGGTCAGATTACAATCACAGGAACCTAGCGCCACAAAAAGGCCCACATGATTCTCCCTCCTCCGGATTGCGGAGTAGTGGCTCGTTTGTCAACTTGGGTTACGATCAGGTTTTCTACATCGAACCCTTTTTCCGGTCTGAGTATCATTCCATAGTGACCGCTGATTGGGTTCCACTCTTGCGGCTTTCACGTCCGCGTTCCCAGCAGTAGCTCTCCTGTTCGGATTCATGCTAGTTCTCGTTGGAACAACGGATGGGACTCGAGAATTGGTTCAAGGGGGCTGGGGATTCATCACAGTGGCAGTGATCGTTGAGTTTGTACTGCCGATCTCTAGGCGGTTGAGATAACTGTCCAGGAGGATGGGGGAATGAAGGCGTTCATCGCGAGTTTCGTGAAGGGACAAGTCTTGCTTCTTGCTCCCCAGCCGATTCTTTTGGTGCTCATCATATTCAACAAAGTCTCCCTCTACTTTGGTGCTCCCGTCATCGTTTCGTTAGCAGTCCTATGGGGCTGGTTCGACTATTCAGGCAAGGCCCAGCGTCGAGGCGCTTCAGTTCTGAAGAAGCTAGAGCGTCTGGTCGACGACTTCGGCTGGCTGAACTTCCAAGAAGGGGGCGGCGCAGGTAACGAGTTGGTTGTCTCGCTACTCGACAAGGCAAGCTTCGGGTCAAGCACTTTGACTACTCCCCAGCTCGCGGTGGCGACTACAGAGAAGATCAAGGAGGTCTACTTCGCTCTTGAGCTCTGGTACTTTTCAATGCGCCAGAAAGTCAGATTGCTTCTCCGAAAGGCAGCGTCGATGATAGAATACGATCTGCTCGAGGTGGTTAACGAATTCATCGAGTTTTATGGCGAGTTCGTCGAAAAAGTAGCCGAGGAAACTCTCCGACTTATTGCGAAGGGTGATCTGACAAGCCTAGAGAGTGAAAGAGAAGGCTTCTCCACTTTCAAGACGCGCCTAGCCGAGCTGAGGGGTCGAGCCAACGCCTTTCTGCAGAGTCTGCGTGACGATGGTCTCCCTGTTTCAGAGACGAAGGTCAGAGCCTTGGAAGTGGATCCTTGGTTCAAAACGGGAACAGAGGTTTCGGAAACCAAGCAGTCGCCGCCGTAATGCGACTTGTCCTAGAAATCGTGTTTCTCAAGCTCCCCGAGAACTTGGTCAGGTGTTTCCCTCGCGACTTCGACGATTGACATGGGCGCAGCGCGGTCGAGAATTTCAGAGCTCTGCGACAACGAAAGAGTGCGGCCGACTATCGAGCTTGTTCCTTCAGCGATACTCGCTTCACTCTTCATCCGTTGAATCAGCAGAATAGTGCCCCCTAGAGCCATACCGATGAGCAGAGCGTCAACTTGCCCAGTCAACAGCATACTAAATTGAGGGAAATTGCTGTCGACCCAGATTCGAAAGTACACGTTGGACAGATACTCGCTGCTGAACCCGCCCAGCAGGATGGCGATCACCATGAACTGTGCCAGAATTATCCCGTAGAGCAGTCTTACGAATCCTTCACGATAGCCTGGCATAGCTAGGGCTTACGAACAATATTGTCAATCTCTCTCATTAACAGCGCGGCTTGTGCACGACAAACGAGTGGACGGTCGCGTGCAAAGAGTTTAACATCGGCAGTCGGAGAATCGTCTGTATCTTGGCCCAGCACACACTCTCCCTTGAGATCAGAGGATTCGAAGAATCTGACTACCGGAGGTTGGCGGAAATCTATGATGCGATCTTTCCTGAGCGAGCGAGGAGTGTCGAGGAGTGGCGATTCTACGATGATAGTCTTGACAAAACAAAATACTATTTCAAACGCTACGCTTGCATCAATTCTGCGACCGGCGTAGCTCTAGGTTTTGGGGAGATGTGGAATCCCCCATGGATGTTTCATCCGAAAAAGTTCTGGTTTGACGGTTGGGTCGATCCGAAGCACCAGGGCAAGGGCATCGGTAGCGCCGTCTACGACAGGCTCAAGAATGACTTTGATGAGCATAGCGCGATTGCTGCCTGGATGGGAATCAGGGAGAACATGACAGCATCCATCGCTTTCGCACAGAGGCGCGGGTTCAGTGAAAAGATGCGAGGCTGGGAATCAACCGTCGACCCATATCAAGTAAACACTTCAGAGTTCCAAAAATATTCGATTAGGGCTTCCCAAGCGGGAATCCAATTCTCAACTCTAGAGCAGGAGCTGCAGGACGACCCAGAGTGTTACATGAAGCTGTACGAGCTTGTGCAGACTGCGTTCAGAGATGTGCCGATACCTGACACTCCTACAGACACTCCTTATGATCAGTGGCTGGCCTTTGAGATGAAGAATCCAAATCTCATTCCCCAAGCGTATATGATCGCGAAAGATGGGGAGAAGTATGTCGGGACCAGCGTCGTCTGGCGATTGAAGAAGGAGCCACGGAGCCTCTACCAGGGACTCACTGGAGTTTTACGGCAATATCGAGGAAAGGGGATTGCCGTAGCCTTGAAGCTGAGAGTCCTGGATTTTGCTAGGAAGAACGGATTTGATAATATTCGAACGTTCAATGCATCAACAAACGAGGGCATGCTCAACATCAACATGAAATTGGGGTTCAAACGAGACCTCGCCTGGATTACCTTCGAGAAGAATCTGGAGTAGGAAAAATCTTCGAGAAATCAGTGAGACTGCCTGTCCTAAGGCTGAAGGGTTCCCCATACGAGATAGGATATCAGCACGGGCAGCAAGCCCAGGAAAAGATTCAACACAATCTTGCGGTCTACTTCCGCCGCTTCAAGAACGAAACAGCGCTCTCAAGAGATGATGCTCTTAGGCGGGCTGAAAGGTATCTTCAGGTCATCCGCCGTGTGAGTCCCAGTTACGCCCGCGCGATGGAGGGAGTCGCCTTAGGCTCGAACACGAGACTGTTGGAGATTACTGCGTTGAATGTTCGATACGAGCTGATGTACAGTCAGTTCGCAAAAATAGGGTTGAAGCCAGTACCGCGTGCAGATGGTTGTACGGCGTTCGGAGCAATGCCCGAAACAACAGTGAATCGTCACTTGCTGATGGCTCAGAACTGGGACTGGATTCCCCAGGTAGAAGGATTGTTTCTCAAGATTCGACCCACTGCTGGTCCCAGCGTCCTCTGCTTCACCGAGGCGGGCGTAGTTGGAGGAAAGATAGGTTTGAACTCTGAAGGAATAGGACTAGCGATTAATGGGCTGATCTCTAACAAGGATGACTGGGAGAGACTACGAAAACCGTTCCACGTGAGATGCTCGGAAATTCTCGGATCGAAGACTCTCTCACAAGCAGTCTCAAGAATAACTCGAGGAGAGAGATCCTGTTCTGCAAACTTTCTGATTGGGCAACAAACGAAGCTAGGGGCCGGAATGATTGTAGATGTTGAATCTGCTCCCGAAGCAACCGGGGCGTTCTCTCCAGAGAACGGGATCTTAGCCCATACGAATCATTTTCAGAATCCAGAACGATTAGGAGTCAAGCAAGTTCTGGATGAGGAACGAAGATCCACATTGCATCGCTTCGCTAGGATAACCCAGCTTCTTAGACAGATGAGAAGTGGAAACAGGAAGATGAGCACGACGAAGGCTGAGGAAATATTGAGAGATCATGATGGCAAACCAGAGTCTGTCTGCCGCCACGAAAACAGTTCATTTCCCACGGATGAGAGATATCGCACGGTCGTCTCTGTAGTTATGGACCTCTACACAGGACAGCTCCAGACCACTCTCGGATCACCTTGCGAGAGAAAATATCAGACACTTAGACTCTGACAACCAAGTTTGGGTCAAATTGGCTGAGGCGAAAATGTCTCATCACTCGAGACACGGGCGAGAAATTGAAAGAAAGAGGGGAACCGTTCCTGGGAGAACGGTTACTCGTCGCTCTGTTCTGCCTGGTCATTCTCGTCGTCCCGTTCGTGTACCAGCTGACCTCTAATCTCTCCACCTGTATGGGCTGTGGTGTGTACGTTGACGTAGCTATTCCCGGCAATTAGGGCGTTGATGAAGTCGGTCCACGTGTTGATTCCTGCTTCTGGACGAGCTACGAGGTTGGCTGACGTTCGAGTGCCTTCGGCGAGAGTGCCGCATCCTCTTGTGCTATTGAATGGACTTGAAGAGCCAAAGAATGGTAGAACGACTGGTCCGTTGGTACCCGCGGCGCCGACGTGGATGTGGGAAGCGATGACGTTAGCGATGTTGCAAACTACTACTTCGAACGATAGAGTGTTGTTGTCTTCGCTGAGTTGCACTTCAGCAAATCCGAACGCCGTCGTGTCGACTGCTGGCACCTGCTGGTCGCCCGTTAGGCGAACATGGAATCGTATCCTAAGCCCTTCGTGATTCGTCTCATGACCAGTCTGGTGATGAGAGCCGTCGTTCTCACCCTGATCGTCAGCATTTGCAATGTGAGGCAGCGCTGCTAGCATTCCAAGCGTGGCGAGAAGAAGCAAGGGTAGAAGTATTTTCAAAATCTAAAACCCTAGCAGGCGACCCTCTTTTCGTTCCAAATTTAACGCTTTGCAATGGAGTATTTGGGAGCATGCCATGTATGTGCGCGCCTTCCTTGGAATATCCAGAGACAGAAACCACGGCGTCGCCTAGGCTTGAGGTGGGTGAGATCACAGCTCAGATTGGTTGGCTGTAGCGACAAAGTTTTCGAACGAAACAATCTCTACTACTTCACAGTTCCTCAAATACTCGCGAATCTGACCAGTAACATAGAATTCCCGTAAAGTCCAACCGCTACCTCCAAGCACAAGGTAGGCTTTCTTGAATCTGCCGGGGCTCTTGTGCACTGCTTCGGCTAGACATAGGATTTCGAAGGGGACCTTTTGTTCAGCGGTCCCAGACGTCTGTTGCCACTTTAACGAAATCGGGATTTGCTCGCTTTCAACTCTCCACGTCAAAACGTCTACTTTCTGGTTGTGTCCTCCGAGGCGTTTGCCAATGACAACTTGTTTCTTGTATTGGTATCCCCCCCTTTCTAGAGCTGGTAGAACCATGTTTTCTAGAACGCTCCCGGTTCGCGTGTCCCTTGGCATTCCCACCTCTCCGTCTCGCCATCTCACGATTGAGGATCCCAAAGAGTTTGGTGATCATCATTGGTTTGGCGAGCAGAGCTATTTCGAACACTTTCTCGCGCCTAGGGCTTATTAGCGAAAGATCATGAATCTACAAACGGTCACTCGTTCGGTGCTCCAAGCAGTCGAAGAGACACAGCTTAGCGTAGATACCAGCAAACAACATCTTGCGCCATTCGTCAAATGGGCCGGAGGAAAAACAAGCCTTCTACCCCATCTCTTACCACATGTGCCACTGAATCTAACGGATTATTACGAGCCATTTCTGGGTGGCGGCGCGCTCTTTTTGAGAATGTGCGCGCGGATCACGAGGTTCTATGCAAACCTGTCTGACATTAATGAAGAACTCATTAACGCCTACAGAATCGTCAAAGAATCTCCCGAGGAACTAATACGCCTCCTTTCGAGATTTCAGAGAGAGTACGACTCGGTAGTAGACAAGAGTGCCTACTTCTACCGGAAGAGAGAATGGCGACCTGCTGATCGGGTCGAGTCGGCCGCGCGACTGATCTTTCTGAACAAAACCTGTTACAACGGTCTCTTCAGAGTGAACTCGAAAGGCGAATTCAACGTCCCCTTCGGACGGTACAAGAACCCCAAGATACTGAATCCAGACGGTATCAGAGCGGTCAGTCACGTACTTCAATACACGAAAGCTGAGCTGCGTACCATTGATTACAAGGATGCGCTTGCCTCGTGTGGGAGGGCCGATTTCGTATATCTAGATCCTCCATATCAACCACCGAGTAAGACTTCCTCCTTTACGGATTATTCTCCTGGCGGTTTTTCTGAGAGGGATCAAGAAGAATTGGCCGAAGTATTCGGGAAACTGGTTGATAAGGGCTGTACGGTTCTTCTGTCGAATTCCGAGACGTCACTGACCAGGCATCTCTACCGTGATTTTGAGATGAGGAAGGTCACCGTAAATCGGCCGATCAACTCTGTCGGCGCGGGAAGGAGGGGCTACAAAGAATTAATCGTTATTGGGAATAGACGATGAATTGAGACTACGTTGTTAAGACGACCTTGGGTTAACACACAGCAGACCTTTCTTCCGAGATGCTCTTCTTCATAAGCGATAGTTCCTATTTTATTTTCTTCGAACGTTTTTATCGCTCACTTTCTGAGTTCTGCTTTCATCTTTGTTAGCAGTAGAGACTCTCAGTCTCTCGAAGAGGTATGGAAAGACGAACGCTCTTCAAGAGCTGAACTTTACAGTCGACGACGGTGAGATAATGGTAATTCTAGGCCCGAACGGGTCTGGGAAAACCACTCTCCTAATGATCCTCTGCACGATTCTCAAGCCAACATCTGGCACTGCGAAAGTGATGGGGATAGACGTCGTCGAGGAAGGCACGAAGGTTCGTGAGGTTCTGGGAATCGCCTTCCAGGAAGCGCGAGGGTTCTGGCGTCACAAGCCCTCTTCGATATTGAGATTTCATGCTTCCATGTTCGACATCGACCATGTGAAGCGTCAGGATCTCATTGAGCAGACGATGAAGGACTTGGAATTGTGGGAATCGCGCGACAAGAAGTTCATGCATCTCTCGGGGGGCCAAGCTAAGAGGCTGGAGACGGCTAAGGTGTTGGTCCAGAGACCCAAGCTGGCGATTTTTGACGAGCCAACGAGCCAGGTGGATTTGAGAGGCAAACGGAAGATATGGGACAAAATCAGAGAGTTGAGAGATCAAGGGTCGACTGTGATTGTCGCGACAAATGAAGTGAGGGAGGCTGAGTATCTGGCTGACAGGGTAACGATTCTTCACCAGGGCCAGCTAGTAGTGCGTGACTCCATTCCAAAGTTGAAGGACGCGATCGCTGGCGGAGATGTGGTGGAGATTGGTTTTGAGGACCCCGTTTCGGACAAGCTCGTGGCGGAGCTCAAGAGCCTAGGTGGAGCGTTGACTTTGTCTCCGGAAGGCAACGAGTTGCGAGCAAAGGTTTCGAGAGCGGAGGACTGGGTCCCGAAAATGACCTCTGCCAGTTACAACTTGGGTGCGAAAATCTCGTCGATCAAGATAACAGAGCCGTCTCTCGATGACGTCTTTCTTCACTTCACAGGCAAAGCTCTAGTCGATCAACAATGAACCGAGTACTAAATCTCGCCGCCTTCAACATCAGAGTACTTCTAGGTGATCCGACTTGGTTCATTCTTTCTTGGGCTCTCTTCGCCTTACAACTAGCAATCTACGGATCACTCATATCCCGACTCGTGGGCTCGAACCTACCGAACTATTTCTTCTTCTACAGCATCGGGCTAATGATAATCGTGGTCTTCGAATCAGCAGAAGACGTAGGTCGACACTTCGTCGAACACGCACACGAAGGAGAACTACCATACTTCCTATCTCTCCCCGTTTCAAGGAGTGGATTCCTAGTCGCCCAGGCAATCTACGGAGTGGTGAACACCCTGCTGAAGGTAGCGCCGCCGCTGCTAGCGGTCCTTTTCATCTGGGGAAATCTTACAGTCTCCGGAGCTCTCTTTGCTCTAGCAGCGCTGTTTCTCCTAGGATTGGGTATCACCGGGACGATGGTATCTTTGTCTTTCATCGCTTTCAAAGCCGTAGACATCTATATGGCCGTGCTAGCGGGACTCTCTGCTCTTCTGATCAGATTCAGCACGGTCTTCTACCCGCTTGCTGTCATGCCCAACTACTACTCTCCGGTCTCCGTTCTCAGTCCGCTAACATACGGAGCGGATCTTACCAGGTGGGTTCTAGGCTTTGACCCGAAATATCTTCTTAATCCAGTGCTAGCGGCGGTTGTAGTCACTGCGATAGCCGTTAGTACTCTGTCTCTTAGCGCGAGGATTGTGGACAAGATAATAGAAGGAGTCAAAGCGGCTTGAGCGAGTTCTCTCGTCTACTGTTGGTCGCACGGACTGATTTTTCCTACTTCTTCCGTACCAAGTGGCTGATGGCTGTATTGATTAGCTTAAGCCTATCTGACATGCTCGTAACGGCCCTAGTTCTGGGAAGGATGATCAGCCCGGAATATTTCTCGTTCTTAGTCCCGGGTATAGTGACTGTCGGGTTGTTCACCGCGGCCACCGATACCGGACGGAGAATCTGGTTGGCCTTGCGGGAGGGAGTGGTCCAGTACTACATGACGTTGCCAATCAGAACGTCGGGACTGGTTGCCGCATACATTATTTCTGGAGGACTAGGAGGAGTGGTCTACTCATCTGCGCTACTGATAATCGCCTCTTTCGCTGTTCATCCCCAGAATATCCTGAACGCGATCTTGCTGCTTCCCTTCATGTTCGTACTCGCGACAGGAATCGCCGGTCTAGCAGCCTTCTTCGCCAGCATCTCGAGACGGGGCGAAATATACTGGGTCTATGCCCAAGCCCTCCAAGTATCGCTCGTCACTATCAGCACCATCTTCTACTCAGCTCAGACGATTGCCCGATACCTTCCAGGTCCAATCGCGACGATTGCTGACTATAACCCTCTCAGCCTAGCTGCTACTGCTCTCAGAGATTCTGTCTTTAGTGGACAGCTACTAAACACGACCGTGCTCTCTAATTTACTTGCTACATCACTACCCCTCGCGGCTCTAGGTGCCTTGGCCTACTGGGTGATTCTAAGGACCCTTAGACTGAGAGGCAAGCCGTAAGCTCTCGCTGATTTTCGCGTAAGTCTCAGGTGTAATCCACTGGGACATCGATCACAGATGGCCCAGGCGAGTCAAGAGAACTCTCTAGGATGGAGACTAGTTCGGAGGCTTTGCTCGGACGATAACCCTGAGCCTTGAACGCTTTGGCCAAATGGAGGAAGTCAGGATTCCCGAAATCCACCCCCGAGGACCTGCCGAAACGAGCCAGCTGTTTTCTTTTGATCGATCCGTAAGCATTGTCGTGGAACACGACTGCAGTAATGCTGACTCCTAGTCGAACCGCTGTTTCTAGCTCGTGGGCTGTCATGAGAAATCCTCCATCTCCACACACAGCGACGACTCTCCGATCAGGATGGACTAGCTTGGCGGCTATGGCTCCCGGAAGTCCTATGCCCATGCTCGCGTATCCGTTCGAGATGAGCACAGTGTTCGGCTCGTATGTTGGAAACAGTCGCGAAATCCAAAGCTTATGATCGCCCACATCGCTGACGAGAATGTCATCCCGCTTCAAAGCCTCCCGTAGGTCATGCAGAATCCTTTGCGGTTTTAGCGGATACGAATCGTCCTGCGATTTGGCTGTGGCTTCTGCCAGGATGCTCTCCCTGATGGATTTCGCGAAATTGCTCGGTCGAGGTTTGACTTGGCCCGTTAGAATTGATAGTGTCTGTCCAATGTGCCCGACCAGTTGTATGCTGGGTTGATAGTTTGTGTCGATCTCGGCGCTCGTGCTGTCCACATGAATTATCGTCTTATCATTGCGAGGGTTCCAGAGTGATGGGGCATATTCGACAAGATCGTAACCCACTGCGAGGATCAGATCTGCGAGTTCGAATGCCTTGCTGACCAGTTCCTGGGAGGGTAGTCCAATAGCGTACAAGCTTAGAGAATTATCGTCAGGCAACGCTCCCTTACCCATGAAAGTGTGAGCCACTGGAATCTTGGCCTCCGCTAGGAACTCGCGAAAAGGTCCGGTAGATCGTGCCCGGATAATTCCGCTGCCGGCGAGGATTAGAGGTGTCTTGGACTTGTTGATGAGTTGGGCTGCTTGTTGTATCTGACTGGTTGTGGGACGAGCTTGTTCCGGACCAGCAATCTGAGGAATCGGCGTAGTATGGGCCGCTTCGTCAGCGATATCCTCAGGGACTTCTAGGTGGCACGAGCCAGGCTTCTCGGCCTCGGCGGTCCTGAAAGCTTTCCTAACAGCTTCGGGGATCGTGTCCGCCTTGAAAATCCGGGTGTTCCATTTCGTAATCGGACGCAGAATACTCACTACGTCGACATATTGGTGATACTCCTTGTGGAAATGCTCTAGGGCCGCCTGTCCTGTTACGGCGATTAGGGGAGCTCTGTCTACGTTAGCATCTGCGATTCCGGTCGCCAAGTTTGTGGCACCGGGTCCTAGGGTTGCCACGCAGATTCCCGGCCGACCTGTGAGACGACCGTAGACGCCGGCCATGAAAGCGGCGGCCTGCTCGTGCCTGACTGTGATGAGCTTGATCTTTTTCGACTGTCCAAGAGAGTCTGTGATGGCAAGGGTCTCCTCGCCGGGAACTTGAAAGACAAATTCTGTTTCTTCATTCTCAAGGCATCGAACAAGCAAGTCTGATCCTTTCAATAGGTCTACGAGCTCGAGCTCGTTGCTCGATGACGTCGTATTTAGAGAAGTGAAGGGCAGAAGACCCGAGTTTAGATCTCACAGGTCAATGGGTTGATTGTAGTTGATGGTTGGAACTTAATTATGTTCCGAGCACAAGGGGCAAGTTCGAATTGTCTTCCAACATAGAACATCTTCTCGCGAAAAGCATCGATGATCTATACGAGGAATTGGGTAGGTCGCTAATTACGCCGGATTACCCTTTGGCTGGAACAGTCACAAGGCAGAACGCAGTTCAGAGAGGCAAGTCTTTCATCTCTGGATCTTTGGAGAAGTTAAGAGCCAAAATTTGTGTCGATTGGCACTATTGCAACAAGAGAAGCGGATACGCTGATTTCCAGTCGCTGGCCTATGCTGTCGCTCCTCTAGTCTCAAGTGTTGTCGGAGTTCCTGCGACCACTGGGATGATCGTGGCAATAATTCTCATCAAGTCTGGGTTGGAAAAGCTCTGCAACTGCCCTTAGTCGTGCGGAGATTCGGGACCCGCAAGAAGTTTTTCGGAGAATAACAAAAAAGGTGGTTTATCCTAACTTCCGGCCCTGTTTTGATAGAACTGGTTTGGGGTATGCGTTTCTTTGTTGAGCTAGTTGGTAAGTAGGTGTTTGGAGGTGTTCTTGCCTTCAAGCGCGTTGACTGTGTTCATGACGACCTTGATGGTTGGTCCGATAGCTATCAGCAGGAATATCAATGGATAGGCCCATTGGATTGTTGCGAAGTAGCTAGCTGTGATAGGCTTGGAAACATTGTAGAGGATTACCAGCGCTATCATCTGAAATAGCCAAGCGATCAGTGGTGTATAGCTGCGGTAGCTCTTGTAAGCATCGCCCAGAGAGGTGGCTAGTTGTGTTCCGAACTTTAGCACAATGGCGGACACGACTAGTCCGAGTGTGAAGATCACCAAAGCAGCGATTGTGAATGTGGTGGTGGGGATAAGAGCTGTTATGCCTGGAAAGCCGAGGACTGTTGCTTGTATGACGACGAGTACGATGATTCCTGCGAGCAGGCGAATGAGAGGTGGCATTATGGGTCGGAGATCGTCCATGAGGCTTGACTGAGACTGCTTCGACATTACGACCACTTTTTCCAATCTACAGATGGGGCCCTGAGAAGTTACCCGTGCCGGAACCCGTCATCCAAGGGTCCATGTTACACTACCCAGTTTAGCCTCGTCACTTTAGTGACATAGTGACAGAGTGTCGGTGAGCAAATGGCAGAGTTGAAGATCTATCTCTCAGAGAGTTTGAACGAGAAGTTCCGACGAATTGCAATGCGCGTCTATGGTTACGGCCGAGGGTCCCTGAGCAAGGCAGCTGAGGAAGCATTCACCGAATGGTGTTCAGAACACGAGCATTCTCTTGACTCGGAAAAGTCTGCAAAGCGTTCAGAGACCACCCATGGCAATGGTTCGAGTGAAGGGGAGTCTCACATCAATCCAGACGAACGCGAGAACGTAAGGCAGGAAGTAGGGAGCTTTGGAGAGGATAAGTTGAATTCAACCGGCTCCAGCACTTAACCCACGGACTACCAAAAATACTGGATACGGCGATAGAGACTCGAGTTTGGTTTTCTCAAACCCGTGAGGTCTATTCAGGCAAAGTAGTACTCGTTCTAACCGGGTGTTCAATTCAGTAGCATTAAATCCCGTCAGACTGCTGATCTTCTTGGAAGAGCCGTGTCTAAGGGCCCCGTAGCTGTCATTCTTGCTATAATCATTATTGGTTCAGTTGCAGGCTATCTCTTTTACACCAACTACGTCCAAGGGACAATGACCCTGACCATTACCGATCCAGCTCAAGCGCAGTACGGCAATTCCCAACAATACGACGCAAGCATTACACACATCAACGTCGCCTTCTCGCAATTCCAAGTTCACGTTGCCGGCCAAGGCGATTCCAGCGGCTGGCAGACCGTCAAAATCTCACCACAGACCATAGACATGATCAGCGTTCTGAGCCTTTCGGATGTACTCGGTAAGGTGCCCCTTCCCGCTGGCAAATACGACGTTCTCCGATTTAACGTGACAGCCGTGACTGTCAGCTTCTCGGGCAAACCAAGTGTGATGTACACCGTTCCGAGTGGAAGCTTGAAAGTCCCCGTTACCAACGGAGGCTTCCAGATAACTGCCACGAGTTCCGTAACTGTACAATTAACACTCTCTTTCAATAATAACGAAATTCTAACAATGAACGGTCATCTAACACCAGTCGTGACAGCCAAAGTCGTGGCATGACAGGCTGATTTCTGAAAAAACAAGTGATCTCAGACGCGTTCTGTTATCGGGTTTTTCCTGATCTACGGTCTTATTCCCTCGCCCTTTTTGGCGAAGGATGGTATTATGTTCTCGGCAAAGTCCAGGAGTGAGCCTAGAAAGTTTGTCGGGGGAAAAGGAGAAACAAAGTATTTGCTGCCAGCATCGCTCGCGGCTTCAACGTGTTTCTGATACCCCCTTCGTTCGTACTTCGACTGAGGATCTCGAGGGAAAGGTGCCATGTCGGCCATAGAGATCTTTCCGGCTCTCTGTCTGCGGTGAGCTTCCTCCATGACGATCTTGCGCGATTTGGCGTTCTCGACACCAGGGAAGGCGGCTATCATGCATATGTCCGCGTGCTCTCCGGCCATCCTCAGCATTCGGGGACCGATGCCGGCGAAGAGGAGAGGAGGATGAGGTTTCTGAACAGGTTTCGGGTCTAGGACTGCCCCTTTGGCGTGGTAGAATTTTCCTTTGAAGTCGACCTTTTCCTGAGTCCAGAGTTTCAAAATAAGATCCAATCCTTCGCGGGTCTTATCGACTCGGATCTTGTTGGAGCTCCATTCGCTGTATCCCTCAAACTCAGTCTGGGACCAACCCGCACCGACGCCAAGAATAGTCCGGCCGTTTGACAGTAGGTCGAGAGTGGAAACAGTCTTCGCTAGCATTCCAGGTGGGCGAAAGGGAATGGGAGTTGCGAGGGTTCCGAGTCGGATCTTCTCCGTCTTCGAGGCGAGATATGTCAGGGCAGTCCAAGTCTCAAGGGTAGAATCGCCACCTCTATCTGGCCCCCACATGTAGTGGTCCGGTAGGACGAATCCCCAGTATCCTAGCTGGTCAGCCTCGATTGCGGCTGTCTGAACCTGCTTCCAGTTGGCGAACATGTTGAGTCCGCCAGCAACGATGAATTGCATAATCGGTCATTTCCTTCTCCCTCAATGAATTACAAAAAGCTGACAATGCTTTGCTGGGAGTCTGAGCCGCTCGCATCTCATGTTTCTGTCAAAGATGCTTAATATCCAGAATGATTGATGGGCGATAAGTCGGACAGAGAGATTTCTTGTCAACCACGCTGCCACGAGTGAACTTCCTCGCCGTGATAGCAGGCATTCTCGCCCTCGTCAGCATCCTATTTCCTTGGTGGGGAATCACCGCCGCAGGCTTCAGCAGCTCCACCTCCTCGATGTGGGGGCTCTTTGGAGGTCCCAGCCACAATCCCGACATCAACAACCCCTCAAACTTCTCTAGCACGATCTCAACATACACCCCAATCATTCTCATCCTCGTGCTCCTCTCTACTGCTCTGGCTATTGCCGGAAGCTTCACTCCACGCCTCGGAATCCTCGTCAGCGGTCTAATGACCTCTATCGCCGCTCTAGCAGGCTATGCGGGACTCATTGGCTACACTGCATCCAACAACTGTCAAGGAAACGGCTGCATAGGTTCATCGACAGGCTCAGAAACAATATTCGGAGTAACCCTCACGTGGGGCTTCCAGCTAGGATTCTACCTCTTCACCGCAGCAACGATCCTAATCCTCATCGGACTAGTATTCCATACAACCATGACCAAACATCGCTCTAAAGCAGAGACATCAAAACAGAGCACATGATTCCTTGCTAACGCGGATCATTAACCTCCGAGGATTTTCGTCTACCCAAGGTTAGGACATATCTATTAGTCCCCGCGGACATAGCTTATCCAGGTCAGTTGTCATGGCCGAATCTCTCACAGTGGACGGAGTGATGAATGCGCTCCGCAACTGCTACGATCCCGAGATACCAGTGAATATCGTGGACCTCGGACTTGTATACGGAGTCGCGATCGATAATGACAATGTCAAGGTGCGGATGACCCTAACCACTGTAGGCTGTCCGGCTCACGCTTACCTAATGCACCAGGTCCAGACAGAGATCGAGAAGATCCCTGGCGTGAAGAAAGCAGAAGTTGAGATTGTTTGGGAACCGGCCTGGACCCCTGACAGGATGAGCTCCGAGGCCAAGAAGCGGTTGGAAGCCGCGCAAGAACCTGTCACGATAGAGTTCAATCCGGCGACATTCAAGCCGAGAAAGAAGGGGCACATCGCGAAGAACCCGGACGGGAGGATAGTACTCATCAACGAGGTCAACTCTCGATACTTGGGAAGCGACGATATCGCCAATCTCTGGGAAAAAAGCAGCGGAGAGAAAACAATCGACGAGATTACAGCGGACATCGCCAGCGAGAAGAAACTCTCGCCCACCGAGATTCGAGTTCAAGTTCTAGAGAGCATCACACAACTCATAACTATCGGGCTAGTTCATCCTGAAGAATCGATCACTCTGCCCCTCCACACCTAGCTAGTCGTCAGATACCTCTGGATAGTCGTCGAGGCACCAGTCCAGATCCTTGCGAATGTACAGGCAACTTGCAAACTACTACGACGAGATCTACCACTTCAAAGACTACCAGAAAGAAGCGGAGAAAATCGAGACCCTAATCAATCAATACAAGAAATCTCCGGGCAACAATCTCCTGGATGTTGCATGTGGAACAGGCAATCACATTGCATACTTCAAACAGCACTATAGCGTCGAGGGATTGGACTTCAGCTCGGAGATGCTAAGAATTGCTCGCAAGAAACACCCTGACGTCGTCTTCTACCGAGGCGACATGACCAGCTTCAAACTCAAGAATCGGTTCGACATCATTACCTGCCTGTTCAGCGCCATTGGACATGTCAAGACAAAGGCTCGGATGAGAAGAGCGGTCCGCAACATGGCTAGCCATCTTCAACCGGGGGGTCTGATGATTCTTGAGCCATGGATCACTCCGGCCAACTTCCAGAAGGGACTGATTGGTTCCAACTTCGTCGACAAGCCTGATCTGAAGATCGCGAGGATCAACATCAGCAAGGTCAGGGGACCAGTCTCAGCCTTCGAATTCCACTACCTTATTGGGACTCCTGGCAAGGTCCAGTATCTCCTTGACAAGGGTTTGCTGGGCCTCTGGACTAACGAAGAACATCTTGAGGCGTTTCGTGACGCAGGCTTGGAAGTCAGCTTCGATAACGAGGGGTTGATGGGTCGCGGATTGTATTTTGGGGTCAAACCCTAGACTGGCGTCGCGACATTCTACTAATTCTACTCGACTATGTAGCTACCAATTCTACTCGTCTTAGTATCGACTTTCCCAATGACAACTTTGTATAGCCCAGGGTATCGTTCTACAGCCTTACCAGTCCACAGTTCTTATACCAAAGACCGACGAGTGTTATGGTATGAGCAGTGTGCTAGAGGTCAAAATGATCAACGAAGGCGACGACCTAAGGATAGTCGTACCAAAGTCGTACTTCCAACGCCTAGGCCTCGAAAGGGGAGAAACACTCCTAGTAACGGTCGAGGAAGAGAGATCTAGGGCGAAACGGAAACATGGAAAGTCCCGGGTTTCCAGAGTACACAAGCACAACTAGCCAGACAATACAAGCATTCAACGGCAAGCAGACTATGCCTCCCCAGCTTTCCCGCTACTTCCTCGTCTTTAGATTCCAAATTGACCTAGCCTATAAGAAATGAGCTTGAAACGAGCGATTCCAATCCATCAACTGATAACTTTCACAGTGGGAATCAGAGCAGGATTCCCATCTCGACCTCATCATGATACTTCCCATCCTCAGCAAGATAGTTCTCACGCTTCAGACCTTCCCTCTGGAAACCAACTTTCTCATACAATCTGATCGCTCGATGATTATCAGCAACCACGGTCAGCTCGACCCTGTGCACCCTTCGAGCTCTGGCTAGCGCGAGGCCTTCCTTCATCAAGGCGGCGCCCAACCCAGCGTTCTGAAAATCCTGGTGCAGATAGATGAAGAGATCTCCTGTGCCCCGAAACCGGGCATTAGTAGCGAGAGATATCTGAAGGTGCCCGACAACCTTGTGACCATCAAACGCTAAGACGATTATTCTGTTGTCCAAGTCCGAAGTCATGCGCTCGATTCTCTCACGATTGTAGGGAGGCATGCTCCACCTCAGAGTATTCTGTGAAAGACTGCCGTACATTGATACGAGCTCCTCTTTGTCCGATGGCTTGTACGTTCGAAGATTCACTCTTCGTCCATCCTTCAAGACAGTCGGCTTTCCCTCACCACTCAATTTCGACCCAACTCTGGTTCGTGGTCAAACTTCGACTGTCGAGCCCTTGCTTCCAAGCTCAACCATCGTGAGATCCTTGACGAATAGTCGATACAATTCAGGTTGCTCGGTATGTATAGGTATCAGCCGTTTCGGCTTCACTTGGGCAATCGTCTCTCTTAGTTCCGTAGGCATCATGTGGCCTGAGCTATGAATCTGGTACATGGGTAGTCCAAAATGGTTCAGCCAATTAGTAAACCGTTCATGGTCCATCTCCATCTCCTCATTGAACGGCTCCGAGCTGCTGTTGATGTACGCGCCGCCTGGACCAGGCTGAATGTCCAATACCTCATTCATGTCGTATGGGCTGGAGGCCAGAATTATCTTCGGCTGCATCTCCCGAATATCCTTCGAGGTCTTCACAGTCACAGAGCTGAGAATGTCCTTCTCCCAGTTGTAGTAAGTCTTCTTCGATCTCTGATAGACCGCGATGTGCGGGTCCCCTATTACACTCGGAACATCTAGGTGCTTGTCGTTTGCGAGTGACCTGAGAAGATAGGCTTGTTTCATCGACACGACAAGAAGTCGATCGTTTTTCTCGGCAACCTCATGAAAGGTCCTCAGCCTATCGATGTCCGCCGAAGAGAAACTCGCCAGCACTGCCCCCTTCGTCTTCTTGACAACGTGCTCGGATTTCTCCAGCACCTCTTGCTCGGTCCGAAGATCTCCTCTTACCAAGTTGGTGCCCTCGCAGAGAAAAAGCTCGGGCTCAGACCGTTCGGCCCCGTCCGAGAAGTCCTTTGTCATGTTTGACTTCGGTCCGTGGGATCTAAAATCCCCGCTGTAGGCGATCGTTCCCTTCGAAGTATGAACTAGGAATGCGTAAGATCCAGGAATGCTGTGGTCTACGTGGATCGGTTCCAGCTGGATTTTTCCGAAACTGAGATTATCGCCGGTTCTGAATGACTTGAATTCTATTCCTTCGAGGTCGTTCTCGAAGCCTCTAGGACGCATCTCCGAAAGCGTCTTCAGAATCGAGAGAGTCGTCTCGCCACAGTAGACCGGAATCTTCCTATTCAGAAGCGAGATGCACATCGAGTGATCTATATGAGCGTGACTAAGGACTACAGCATCGATCGGTGGATTCTCCTCGTCTCTGTAGAGCCCATGGATGTCGGGCAGAATTCCGAGAGTGACGAGACCTTGTCTGTCTCGAGGCGAGAGGAACGGTTCAGAGAAGAACTGGCCTCTCGCGCCTAGGCTCATTCCGAAGTCTAGGAGGATTCGAGAGTCGGAGTCTTCGACGAGAAACTTGTTTCCGCCGATTTCTCCTATTCCGCCGAGTAGATCGACTTGAACCATCGGTTCAGCCAGTTCGCGAGTCGATCAGGACTTGGTAATAACCTAGGTTCTACGAGGATGATGCTGAACCTGCAAGAAGTATCGGCCGCCGCCTTTGACGTCGCGCTGAATCGTGATCCGATCTCCAGCCCTCAGACCCTTTGACTTGACAAAGTAGTGGGAGTGGGGTTGGTCAGCTCCCCTACAAGAGCAAGGGTATGACTCGATCTTCGCCTTTCTAGGCTGGCCGTTATGGATAAGTCTGAATGTCTCTCCTTCCTCTGGGAAAAAGGAGAGCCGGTCCTTTAGCACCAGGACGAAATTCCTCTGCTCCTCCTCTGACGTTATCTTCTTCGAGTAAACATCCTTCTGCGGCATTCGGGTCCAACGCGTCCCAGTAGCTCCAGGTTTTTGAAGCCTATGCCTACGGGTCTTGTCAAATCGGCCTTGGTTCAGATACCTTTTCAAGCATTACTATAGACCGGAACTGTCACTAGCGTCATGTTCTTCCTCTACGACTGGATTACTTGGATTGCGGCACTCTTCGCGGGCAATCCTCTCCTCCTAGTCTTCTTCTTGGGCATAATTGGGAATGTCATACCATTCGTCCCAACCCCGTCGCTACTATTCATTGTCGTACTGGTCTTGACTCCCGGATCGGGTTTCCAAGGAATTGGGATTATCGAGATAGCGTCAATAGCTGCTCTGGGGGCTTGCATAGGCAAGTTTGTAAGCTATGCGTTGGGATATGGGGCGAGGCGCGCGATTGGGAGACCTGAGAGATTTGACTCTCTCCGGAGATATCTTGGGGGAAGCACGTTTTTAGTCGGTGTTGTTTTCGCAGCGTCTCCTCTGGTCGATACCGCGTACATCCCTCTAGGCATGATCCGCTACAGTCTGCCGAAGACACTGCTCTCCCTGTACACGGGTAAGTTCATCTGGATTCTCACCGTCCTGTACGTTGCTCGACAGTCGAGCCAGCTTATCCCGCAAACCTTCGGTGGAGACTTGTACACGACCGTTCTCTCCATCGCGCTCTTGATTCCGATAGCATATTTCCTGATCATGCTCGACTGGGAGAACCGATTGTTGGGGCGGAAGAACACTCTCCGAAACCGGATCATCGCAAGGATCAGAAACTATTTTTCAAAGGAACAGAGCGGGACCAGCACGACAGGTGTGAACGGTTAGGACGAAACAGTTTGTCCACGAATTCCTGTCGCGTTTCTGCTCAGAGAATCACCAGACTATTAGTAGCGCGGTTACACGCTAAAAACGAGGGTCTCCTTGTCAAGTAGGAAGAGTAAGAGAGGCAGGCTGGGAGCTCGCGGGGATCTCGTTGTCGATGAAAGGCAGGGGACACTAAGTGCGTATGGAGAGAGATTTCTCCTCATACCCGTCAAACTCATCCACGCCATCGAGGATCGGCTGACAGAGAGTTTCGGACCAATCACGGCCACAAGCTTCCAGTACGAAATCGGCAAAGAGGGAGGAGCACAATACGTCCGTCTTGCTCAAAAGGTGGGTATAGGAATCAAGGGCTTTACCGACGTGCAGAGAATAGCGAGTAGTCTGGGGACACTTGATGGCTGGGGGAAAGTGGAGATTGTTGATTTTGATTTTGCTAAGAAGTTCGCAAGAATAAGATGGAAGAACGGCGTCTCAGTTAGAAACCGGAAGGGGAAGACAGCGGTCTGTCACTTTGGACGGGGAGTCCTCACCGGTGCGGTAGAGGAGATTTTTGGAAGAAGATTGGAGTCGATCGAAGTTTCATGCCAGGGGAAGGGCGATAGATTCTGTGAAGCCGTAGTGGGCGAGCCAAAAGAGATTTCTCGTCTTATAGAGACGAGACCCTGAACCGACCTAGTCGCTAGACTCGGAGTTTGAGGACCGGAGCAGTAGGTCTATGCCTTTGAACCCGCTCCGCTTGTATTTGGCGCCCGGCTCTGTTATCTTGTAGATTCTCCTGCTCCTTCTGTTGGGAGAATTCCATTCTCCAGCGACCAGCTTTCGCTCTTCAAGTTCGTATAGGAGCGGATACAAAGTGCCTGCTCCAATCCTAGCGCCTGTCCGAGTCTTCAGTTCTCTCATGATCTCATACCCGTGTTTTGGGCCGTCGTCGAGCAGGTCGAGGACGAAGAGGTCGAGAAAGCTCTTCACCATTCGTTCCGTGACGACCTTGCTCATAATGTCACCAATATATCGAAACACGATATTCTCATATCTCGATATAAACCCCACCTAAACCGATTGTCGAAGACGATCGGCCACAACGAGATGAGTTTCGATTGAAACAACCAAAGGAGTCTTACATCGGTCTACAGTGCACAGAGTGCCGGAGTATCTTCCCGGACGAAACGCCGCTAGCTAGATGCTCGAAATGTGAGGGTCTACTGGATACAGTGCTGGACGAAACTGTTCTGTCCCGTTATTCGAAACGGCATCTCGGAAACAACGCCCCGTCAATGTGGAAGTTCCACATGTTTCTACCCGTAAAGGCTGGCACGATTCCTGTTACAGCAGGCGAAGGAGCCACGCCCCTCAGACTGCTAAAACCAGACTCACACCTACGCAACATCTGGGTGAAAGACGAGACTCGGAACCCAACTGGAACCTTCAAAGATAGAGGCGCCTCCCTCGCCGTCACACGTCTCTCCCAACTTAGAGTCAGAAAACTCGTGCTAGCCTCGGAGGGAAACGCGGGCTGCGCCTTTGCTCTCTACTCTCGAATGGCTGGAATTCGATGCCGCGTCTACCTTCCAAAGGACGCTAACATTGCCAAGGTTGAACTTTCGAAGAAACTGGGGGCACGGGTCGCTAAGGTCCAGGGCACGATTTCAGACGCCGGACGAAAAGCGGCTGAGGTTGCGGACAGAAAGGGCGCGTATAATGCTTCAACTTTCGTGACGCCATTCCGACATGATGGCAAAGGGACTATGGCTCTCGAAATCTGCCAACAACTCGGATGGGAAAGCCCAGACTACATTGTGTATCCCGTTGGAGGAGGAGTCGGGCTCGTAGGCATGTGGAAGATGTTCAGGATTCTCCAGAGACTCGGTTGGACACGTAAGAGGCCTAGAATCGTAGCTGTCCAACCAGAGGGATGCGCGCCACTAGTTGACGCCTACAACAAGGGAAGGATGGAAGTCGCAGAGTGGAAATCGCCAAAGACAATTGCAAAAGGACTGAAGATTCCCAAACCCCTCGCAGGGAAATGGATACTCAAGAGTCTCCGAGAGTCTAGAGGACTAGCCCTCAAGGTATCGGACACGGAAATTCACAAAGCGATGATTAACGCTGCAAGAAGAGACGGATTGATGATCGAGCCCTCTAGCGCGGCAGCTTTCGCCGCAGTATCGCAACTATACGCGACGGGAGCTATCGACACGAAGGATAGGGTGGTTGTGATAGCTACCGGGTCCGGTCTAAAGACCCTAGAACAATTCTAACTTGGGACGGAACAAGATGATCAATTTGAACGCTCGGAAAGGGCCAGTTCTTACGGTCCTAACTTGCGCCCCGAAGAATGATCTCTAGCCTGTTGAAGAATGAATCAATGTATTGGCTTGCTAACCCCCAGTCTAGGGGCTGAGAGAGGCCGATCTCACCCATGAGTACTCGGTTATTGTTTTCGTCGATTCTGGCCACGTTCACGTAGAAAGTCTCAGTCCAAGTTAGAAGGTCCATGACAATTCTTACTTCCAGACCACCCATTCCCTTATCGGCTCTGACGAGGTCCCAATCAGGTTGCCGAAGAATCTCTAGGGTTGCATCCCAAACTTTCTCAAATGGGTAAGGAACATTCCTTTCTAGGTTTTTGGCCAAAGTAGAGCTCTCATCCTAACTGCACGCGAGTTGAGTTTACTTATGATCTGTTAGACCTCGCTTCGACAATAGGTTTCCTGCCTCGGCTTAACGGGATCCTCTACTACGGTAGAGTAGGAACCCTTATCGTCCAACCTCATGATGTAGAGACCGCGGCTCTAACAAGGAAGCGTTCGAACAAGTGACTGTTCAGGTGGATGATGCTGGCGTCGGAGACCTTCTCTTCGGAGCCATCATCGGTGCGCACCGGAAGGAGACAGGAGAGTTTCACTATGACATCATTCCAGTCAACTATTTCCAGAGCCCATATTTCCGGAAGAAACTCTATCTCAAAAAAGCCACGGAAGTAACTCTCCATCTGCTCCAAGAGATGAAGCTGGGCGAGGAGGAAGAGGTCGAGATATGCCGCAGCTTTGTGTTTGACGAAACCCGGGAGGAGCTTTTCCGGAGGTTCGGCAAGGAGAAGGTTAAGTCAGCGATTATCTCCGGGGACGCTCAACATAATGTGGAAACAGCGTATCTAGACGAGATTAGAAATCTAGGCTACGAACCCCTGCCAGATAGAGACGCGAAGAGAGCGGGGAGTTTCTTTCACATGCTCCGATGGGTCAAGAACGACCCCGCGCGACTGAAATATGCAAAGACCGGATGGCCTCGCCTGAAAAGATACATTCACGTTCGCTAAGGAGCGTCAAGCGCTGGAATTTGATGGATCGAGATAGCCAAATTCGTGCCCTCCAAGTCAGGACAACCTTTCGAAGCGAAAATCATAGCGAGTACGGAAACGAAATAAGCCCCGAGTCCCAGCCTGAAACTAATGGGTCTGATAGATATCATTACGGGCGAGATGCTGCTTGTCCCAGGCGTTGAGGCTTACGACAGCGGCCGAGATGACGTTGAGCTACGCGTCGGAGGAAAGGCGTTCGCTCATATCCATCGCCCCGACAGGATTGATGTACGTCTTCCCCAAGATGTAAAAGAGAATGTTCTGGGACGAGGAATTGCCTCGCGGTCTCCCGAGCCCCACGACAGAGAGGGCTGGGTATCGATGAAGGTGGGACAGAATGCTGATCTTCCAGCCCTAACCAGGCTGCTGCATCAATCCTACAGATTCACGTCCAGCATGCTGTAGAATGGGCGAATCCAGAGCTTTAGCGTTCTGGCTCTCTGTCTACCCGAAGAACGTCTTTGATAACCGTCTATGCAGGCGGCGCCTACTTGGCTTTCTGCTGTTCCGTGCTAAGTGTCGCTTCTTATTCTTGGTTCTCTGACGACGATTATTCTTTGAACGCTGGTTGGGTCGAGGCAATGCCTTCGCGATGAGGAAACATTCACTAGTATTTCTGGGTTGAAGAGGAGTTCTATTCAGCTAAGCGGTCTGAAGGGTCGGCTTCGAATCCTTGTCAGGTGGATCCTGAACCTTCCGCTCTTTCCAAGTGGAACCGCAGACGTGACAGTTATGATATCTGAACTGTCCAGTCTCGCCGGCAGACTGGGTGCATGGACCCATGTGGCCGCATACGGGACAAGTATGAGTTGTCGCCGGAACCCGCGACATAATTGAGGATTATACTCCCTTCCTGCTATTTTAAGGAAAAGGTCTTTTCCATTATGTTGAATTCTACTTCATTGACTCGTAAGAGTGTAGATAACCTTCTTAGCTTGACACATCTTCCAGCGTAACGGACTAGAATGGAATCGGAACCTGCGCGAGAGGCTGAGGAAGAAGAGATCGATGTTATCTGGGACGAGAACGGAACCGCTAGGTACAGAATTCTGAAAGATACTAGAATCGTAGATTTCGACGGACACAACATCGCCTGGCTAGACGAACAGGGAAACATCATCGACTACGAGGGCCGCCACCGCGGCTTCTACGAGAACGGCGTGATGCGAGATCCGGAAGGCAAGGTCGTTGGACTGGGACAGGATCCGGCTGGGCCACATCCCATTCTCCCCAACAAGGGGCTCATACCAGGAGCAACGAAAGCCGCTTCGGCTCCAAAGAAGACCAAAGCTAAGAACATCTCGAAGAAGCCTGAAGCTTCCCTGTTATGGTCGAAGAAGATGCTGGAAGAACTCTGAGCTGAGTTCAGACCAAAATACGTTCGCGGGACACGCAGCCAATGCTCTAACAGAGCGAAAGCGCCATCCGTAGGACCGGCCCAAGATGCCTCCACTCCACTACCTCTCAATAGGAATCTTCGTGGTCGTCTATGCTCTAATCGCTCTGAGAAACTTCCGCCGATTCAAGATTCCCATCTGGACAATCATGCTCGCCGGAGCAGTGGCCATGATCATCTCAGGAGCCCTCCCTTTACAAGACGCCTACGCGGCCATCAACCTGGACGTGATATTCTTCCTTCTCGGAATGTTCTCTATCGTCGCGGCAATGGATCTCTCAGGGCTCCTCGAGTATCTCACCGCCCGAATGGTTAGGCTCTCCAGGACGCCACAGCGAGCCCTAGCACTGGTCTTGTTTGGAATGGGTCTGCTCTCAGCCTTCCTGGTCAACGACACCCTAGCCCTCACAGCAACCCCGATAATGCTAGGACTCTCCAAGCAGATCCGAATCAAACCTAGTGTCCTGTTGATAACGCTCGCGCTCGGTGTCACAATCGGGAGCGTAATGACTCCAGTCGGGAATCCCCAGAACCTCCTCATCGCCCTGTCCAGCGGCATTCCAAACCCGATGCTCGACTTCCTCTATTATCTGGCCCCACCAACGATCATAGGACTCGTAATCACATTGCTGATCCTCAGATTCTACTATCGAAAGGACCTTGCAAAATCCGCTGAAGATTTCGGGACAATTCCGCTACCACCAATCAGAGATGGAAGATTGGCAAGACTGTCAGCGTACGTAACGGGAATCGTAGTCGCCGGTTTCTTCCTTGTCGGAGTCGCTCAACTCTTCGGGGTTCAGGGGAACATCAATCTTGGGACCGTCTCGCTTCTTGGTGCGACGATCGTTTATTTGCTGAGTAGTAGGCGGAGAGAGATTCTCGCTTCTGTAGACTGGGGGATCATAATTTTCTTCATGTCACTCTTCATCGTGGTTCAGGGCTTCTGGGATTCGAACGCTCTTCAATCATTGCTACTCTACTTGCCAGCGCTCGATCCCTCAGAAGCAGTCATCTCTCTCGGTGTCATAATCCTGATCAGTCTCATCTTCAGCCAGTTGCTGAGCAACGTGCCGTTCGTCGCGGTCTACATCAAGGCGATGCAGGCCGCAGGGTTCACAGGCAGCAATGTCAAGGCGTGGGTTGCCTTGGCCGGTGCGAGCACTCTGGCAGGCGGACTGAGTCTGCTGGGAGCAGCAAGCAACGTCATCATTCTGGAAGCGGCCGAGAGCAGGGGCTCAGGTTTCAGCTCACTAGAATTCTCCAAGATTGGGCTGCTAGTGACTATCCCGAACATTCTGATTCTCTACGTGTTTCTTCGAATCCTGTGACGGTATATCGGCTCCCGATACCCACCAATACTTCCTGAAAGATTTCGACCTTGGGCAAGCTTGGATTGACAGGTTCTTTGGTGTTCAATTCGTTGAATAATATAGCCGGACCGCGATGGGCGTCCGAAAACAGAAGGGAGATAGAAAAACGATATGATAATGCCAAGCAGACGCAAGCTCGGAGCAGCAGCCCTCATCATAGCAGGCATAGGCGCGTTTCTCGTCCCATTCCTGCTACACTCACCGTCAACTCAGGGGACCAGTAGCAATGACAACAACGGAACCCATGCAAAGGACTATACTTCATCCAGTATTGCGTGCAGTCCCAGCACGATCGCTTCTGGCAGTAAATCGACTTGTACTGCAACAGTCCCTGATACCACGACTCCTTCGAACACTCCAACAGGTACTGTAAGTTTCGCGTCGTCGAATCCCGGAGTGGGCAGTGTAGCTACTAACTGCACGTTGTCAGCTGGCACTTGTACCGCTGACTTTGCGGGTGTGGCAGCCGGCACGACTACCGTCACTGGCACTTACGGTGGCGACTCTGGTCACAGTGGCAGCTCGGGTAGTTCCAATGTCATCATTACTGCGCACACGGGCAGTGGTGGTGGTAACGGTGGCGGCAATAGAGGAGGTAGCGGGACTTGCGGCGAGACAAAGTCCCATGATCCGGATCCCGACCCTCAAGCTAAAGGGAACGGCGAGCACAACGGTAACGCCTACGGGGTTGTCAAGAAACAGATGGACACGACAATCGCCTTGGCGAAGGCGATGGGCAAAAGCAACCCGGCGTTTCACTTACACCACGACACAGACACTGACAATGACAAAACACACGGTCCAAATGGCATCCACGATCCTGGCGATCATGACTCTTCCTGCGCCGCGGGCGAGGAAGAGCACGACAAGGACTAGACCGGCTCCGAATCTAATCGACTTCCCAAACTTTTTTCTAAGTTCCAGTGCCTCTTTTTTCCGAGAGAACTGGAAAGCCTACTTCTTCGGTGTAAGGTTTAGAAACACCAAGAAGATCGTCAGAAGCAGGAGTTTCAGAATGGTCAATCAAGGAGAAAAAGCTCCAGTCTTCACACTTCCAGATTACGAGAGAAAGCCGCGCAGCCTCCCAGAGTTACTGAAACCCAAGGGCGCGACACTTCTCGCCTTCTTCCCAGGCGCGTTCACCAGCGTCTGTACCAAGGAAATGTGCGCTCTCAGAGACAGCCTCTCAGAATTCAACAAGTTCAACGCCCAAATTGTTGGCATCGACGTCAATGATCCTTGGACAAACAAGGCATTCGTTGAGAGGAACAGCCTCAACTTTCCAATCCTCAGCGACTACAGTCGGGACATCGTCCGTCAGTACAACGTCTTCCATGAGAATTTTGGAAACCTAAAAGGCTACACTGTAGCAAAGAGGAGTGTCTTCATCCTCGACCAGAACGGCGTTGTGACGTACAAGTGGGTCACAGAGGATCCGAGCAAAGAGCCCAACTACGAAGAGCTCAAGAAGGCAGTGGCCAAGACAGCATGATATCGAGACCTATTCGAGTATTAACCGGATATTTTTTCCATTAATCCCACTGCATACGAAGCATTTGCCCCTGTCTCGTCGTGACGCAGATAGATGAAAGCATCTTCTGAGCCTCTGATCATTTCGCGGATTTTTTCTGTCCACCTTTCTACGTCACTTGCCGTGTAGGCATCCTTCCTTAGTCTAAAGTAAGGAAGGCCGCCGGTGACTCTGAGAACTGGCTTCATATCCTCGGTTTCGGCAATACAGAAACCCGCATCATGTTTCTCGAGTAGCTGATAGGTTGATTCATTCAACCAAGAATCATGCCTGAACTCGAATACTTTCCTCTTCACTCCCCCTGTGTGCGTGAGGAAGGCTTCGAGAATCTTCAAGTCCCGCCTAAGAAATGGGGGTAACTGGAATAGCACGGGCCCAAGTTTTCCACCCAGCAGATCGAGTGTCTTCCCAAGCCTGTCGGCAGCCTCAACAGCGCCTTTTCCAAGTTTGAGGCTGTGAGTAATCTGACGGGGCGATTTGATCGAGAACCGAAAATCTTCGCCAGTTCTGCTAGACCAGGATTTTACCATTGCTGCACTGGGAGGTGCGTAGAATGAGCTGTTGATTTCGACGCTATTCAGCTTCCCAGCGTAGAAGCTGAGGAAATCTTCGTTCTTCAAATCCTTGGGATAGAAGCTTCCCTTCCAGCTCGCATAGCTGAATCCAGACACGCCAACGAAGACGCTCTTGTTCATGGATCAACGCTCCGGGTGGATTGGCTCTGACCAAGGTCGAAAGGTTTCTAAGGTCTTCCCTCGATCTCAAGAGATAATGTCTTCATCGCCGGTCGCTGTCGGCTCCGTCGGATTGCCTCTTGGTAGTATTGCGGTAGACTTTCAGCTGAAAGGTGTTGATGGCAAGACGCATTCTCTCAAGAGCTTCGCAGACAAGAAGGCCTTGGCGATCGTCTTCAGCTGTAATCATTGTCCCTACGTCCAAGCGTACGAGGCGCGAATGGTTCAGTTGCAGCGAGACTATCTGCCCAAGGGCGCCAGTCTAGTTGCTATCAACAGCAACGATGATGCCGACTATCCTGAAGACAGTTTTGCAAACATGATAGCGCGATCCAAGGAAAAGGGCTTCAATTTTCCATATCTCCGCGATGAGACTCAGGAGATTGCCCGAAAATACGGAGCAATCTGCACTCCGCACATATTTCTCTTCAACCAGCAGCGAATCCTCAGCTACAAGGGACGCATTGACGATAATCGAAACCCGACCGATGTGAAGAGCCACGACTTGAGAAACGCAATGGACGCGCTGTTATCAGGCCGAATCCCAATGGTTCAAGAGACTCGGCCCTTCGGCTGTTCCATAAAATGGACGCATTAGCGGACCCGTGACGTTCTGGTTCTCGAGTATCTGAGAGGCTTAATATTCCCCAGAATCACTATTACGGTGAGAAGATGGGAAAGCGCAAGGTTCTGAGCGAGGCCAACCTGAGTGAAATGCTCACGCCAGGTCCCGGCCAGATGTACGGAACGGTCAAGAACCTACTCGGCTACGATAGGGTCCTAGTAGAATGCGCAGACGGCGTGACTCGAGTCTGTCGAATACGCGGCAAGATGAAGCGCAGAGTCTGGATCAAGATGGGAGACACCGTACTGGTCGCCCCATGGGACTTCCAGCAGGAACGAGGAGACATCATGTTCCGATATACTCAAGGACAGGTAGAGTCCCTGAGACGTTCCGGCCAGCTCAAGATGTAGCCGAATCATTTATCCCGTAAGCCCCTCGACACCGCCTTCCATGAAGGCTCTTCCCTATCCTCTCAGTGCCTGGGCGATAGTAGACGAGTCATACAGTGTCTTGTACAGTCACGAAAACTGGAAGATGTACAATGGGCTCGAATTCGACGAGAACTTCATGAAGAATGTTGCAGAACAGAAAGCAGCCCACGCCGAACTATTCCTATCGTCATCACGTCGTCCCAGAAGGCTCTTCATCAAATGCGTCAGCGACGTATCCGAGTCCAAGAAGACCCCGATCGCCCTGGAACTCGATAAGGCTAGAGCAGAAAAGGTCGTGTCAAAGAAGGGGCGATTCCACGGGCGGTTTGTAAACTGGAAGAGCTGGCGACAGTTCAACGCAACAGCCGACGCAAAGAGCAGAAGGCAGGTCTACGACGATCTCGTGAAGAAGACTCCCGCGATAAGACCCATGATCAGAGCCATGTTTCAACGGTCCTGGAGCATTCACAAGAAATACGGCACAACACCCTTACGCAGCTATCTGGAGAACGAAAGAATAACACTGCCCGAACTCAAGGAGCTAGTCCAGAAACTAGGATCGGCGGTTAGGAAACCATTTATAGCGGCACTGCAGGATTTCTCGCTTGAAATAAAGAAGGCTCCTCCCGAATACTACGACGACTTCTACTACTTCAGAGGAAGAATATTCAGACCCCTGGACAAGATCTTTGCAAAATTCAACCCCGCTGAAATGCCCATCCGACAATTGAAACGCCTAGGGTTCGACACAAAGAAGATTCATGTCGATGTCGAGGACCGACCGAAGAAGACGCCCTCCGCGGTCGCGTTCTTCGTGCAGATTCCCAACGACGCCAGAGTCCTCGTCAAACCGATCAGCCCCTACACAGACATGGAAGCATCATACCACGAATTCGGCCACGCCATGCACGCCACGTCAGTGGATCCTAATCTTTCCCTCTGGGATCGAGAATCACTATCTCACGGAGTCGCAGAGATATTCTCCACATTTCTGGAAAGTCTTGTCGAAGACGGACTGTACCTAAGAAAGAAATTCGGGCTAACAGAAGAACAAGTAGCCCAGGTCCAAGAAAGACGCAGATTCATGGAACTCTTCTTCGTTGCTTTCTACGCCGCGAACTCTCTGATGAAGATCAGCTTCCAAGAGAAAATGCTGACTATGGATGAAGCCTCGGAGCTGTACGCGAAGCTATACAAGGAATATGTGGGATTCGACATACCCGGAGCATACTGGCAGCTCCACCACGTAATGCCCGACTACGATCTATACTCGCCCAGCTATCTGATAGCCGCCGTGAGAACGTCAGAACTCATCAAGAAGCTACTGAACAGACTGGGAGAGGAATGGTGGGACTCGCCAAAATCGGGCGACTATCTGAAGCAAATAATGAGTCCAGGGGCCAACATTGACCTCAACGAGTTTTCGAGACTCGACACGAGTCCCTTCCTCAGACCTCTACTGCACCCCTAGACGCAGGAGGTTGGTAAGGGCTCTCTACCTCTATCGCCAAAGATAGCCAAGTATAGCGGAATATTTGCAACGATGCCGAGAAAACGGGCTCTTTACATACCCGGCTCACCAAGGACGCAACAGCGCGAGATTCTTGACCGCACAACAGATTGGGGAAGAGTGGAGCCTCGGACGATGGCGGGGAATTACTCGACCTTACACGCCCGAAGCCGTAGAGCGACTTCGCGGAACAGTTAGGATCGAGCACACTCTAGCCTCAAAGGGAGCAGACAGATTCTGGCATATGCTGAACAAGAGGCCCTACATTCCGGCACTTGGAGCTCTGACAGGCAACCAGGCAGTCCAGATGGTCCAGGCGGGACTAGATGCGATCTACGTCAGCGGATGGCAGATCGCCGCAGACGCGAACCTGTCGGGAAACACTTACCCTGATCTAGGGCTGTACCCCTCAAACAGCGGTCCCCAGATTGTTAAGAGGATCAACAGGGCCTTGCAAAGAGCGGACCAGATTCATCACGCCGAGGGAAAGAATGGCACGGACTGGTTCGTCCCGATAATAGCGGACGGAGAAGCAGGCTTCGGCGGGCATCTGAATGCGTTCGAACTAATGAAGGAAATGATCGAGGCAGGGGCTGCGGGAGTCCACTTCGAAGACCAGCTGACCTCGGAGAGGAAATGCGGCCATCTCGGGGGTAAAGTGCTAGTCCCAACAAATCATTTCATCGGAACCTTGGTAGCCGCTCGGCTTGCGGCCGACGTGCTCGGCGTCCCAGCGATCTTGGTCGCGCGAACGGATGCCGAAGGAGCCAAGCTGGTCTCGAGCGATGCGGACCCGCGGGACGAACGGTTCATTGACGGGGAGAGGACTCCAGAGGGATACTATCTGTTCCGGGGTGGATTGGAGGCCTCTATTGCAAGAGGAGTCGCCTGCGCTCCCTACGCTGATCTAGTATGGTGCGAAACCTCGAGCCCTGACCTAGATGAGGCGAGAAGATTTGCGGAAGGAGTTCATGCTGCTTGGCCAGGAAAACCGCTGGCCTACAACTGCTCCTCCTCCTTCAACTGGGAGGAGCGTCTGGGGCCGCTCGAGATCGAGACCTTCCATCAGAAGCTAGCTTCGTTCGGATACAAGTTCCAATTCGTCACTCTGGCTGGATTCCACAGCCTCAATCACTCAATGTTTGAACTTGCAAGAGCCTATGTCCGACAGGGAATGTCCGCTTATGTGCGTCTGCAGAGAAGAGAGTTCCAGACAGAGAAAGAGGGCTATCGAGCTGTCAAACACCAGAGTTTTGTCGGGACAGGGTATTTCGACCAAATCGCCCAAGTGATCTCGGGAGGGGACACCTCAACCGTGGCGATGAAGGGTTCCACGGAGACAGCACAGTTTGGACGGAAGGTCGAGGTCTCAGTCCCGGCCGATCAGAAACGACGACCCATGAAAGAATAATGAGGAGGAAGCCAGTTTCTTGGCGAAGCTAGCAGAAGGGATAGCCTCGCCAGAGTTTGGCAATATAGAGATAACAGGCCCTGTCGACTCCGGCTTTGAGACAATACTCACCGAGGACGCGATGCACTTCGTACGCTCTCTAGTCTCACTCTTTCAACAGAGGCGTCTGCTTCTACTAGAGAAGAGGGTCAGAGTTAGCGAACGCATCGGAAAAGGCATCCTTCCAGATTTTCTCCCCGAGACAGAAGATATTCGGAAGGGTTCGTGGAAGATCGATCCGGTGCCAAGAGACCTAGTTCTTCGCCGGGTTGAGATCACAGGTCCTGTGGATCGGAAGATGATGATCAACGCTCTCAACTCTGGAGCCGACGTGTACATGGCCGACTTTGAAGACTCTCACTCTCCCACATGGCGCGGCACGATCGAAGGCCAGATAAATCTCAGAGACGCGGTTGAGGGCAGTATCAAACACACGAGCGCTGAGGGGAAGATCTACAAGCTCAACGAGAAAGTCGCAACTCTCTGCGTCCGGCCTCGCGGATTACATCTATCCGAGAAACATGTCCTTCTAGACAGCGAGCCCATTCCGGCCTGCCTCTTCGACTTCGGCCTCTACCTATACCACAACCACGCGAAGCTTCGAGAAAGAGGTACCGGACCATACTACTATCTTCCTAAGCTAGAGAACCACGTGGAAGCGACGCTCTGGAACGACATATTCGACACGTCAGAGCAGATGCTCGGATTGCCTCACAACAGCATAAGATGCACAGTACTGATCGAGAACCTTCTGGCAGCGTTCGAGATGGACGAGATTCTGCACACGCTTCGCGGCCATATTACAGCCCTCAACTTTGGAAGGTGGGACTATATCTTCAGCTTCATCAAGAAGCTGGGATGGAACCCCGACTTCATTCTTCCTGACAGGGCACTACTAGCGATGACCACACACTTCCTGACATCATGCGCCCTCTTGGTTGTACAGACATGTCACCGAAGGGAAGCCTACGCTATTGGGGGAATGGCGGCCAACGTGCCGACGAGAAACAATCCGGAAGCGCAGAAGGTGGCGATGGAACGAGTGATAGCCGACAAAGTTCGGGAAGTTGAGCAGGGCTTCGACGGTGCCTGGGTTGCGCATCCAGACCTCGTCCCCGTGGTTATGAAGGTCTTCAAAGAGCATCTTAAAGGACCGAATCAACTCCACATCAAGCACGAGGGATTCAGAATCAGCGCAAGAGATCTCCTTTTTGCTCCAAAAGGAGAAATTACTGAGGCAGGGATAAGGGGAAACATAGGAGTTAGCCTCCGATATCTCGATTCATGGCTCCTAGGTAACGGATGCGTCGCGATCAATAACCTCATGGAGGATGCCGCCACGGTCGAGATATGTCGAGCACAGATCTGGCAGTGGGTTCACCACGAGGCACTGTTGAGTGATGGCAGAAGATTTACGCCCGAACTATTTCGCACGATCCTCAAGAATGAGATCGAAAAAGCTAGGCTTGATTACCAGGATCAATCCGGATCTGCGGAGCTAGATTCAGCCGGAGACATTCTCGATAGGCTAGCTACCGAGAGGCGTTTCCCGGAATTCATGACCTTGCTCGCCTACGACCAGCTGGAATGACGGACCAATCGTCCCAGAAGGCGAGAAGAGAGAGAGAGCGGTGGCCCATTAGTGGGCGGGGGCGGCCTATTTGCCGTGTTTGTCTTTGGAGTGCTGATCCAGCGCGGCTTGAGATCCGAACGTCATTCCGCATTTGTCGCATTTGAACTGGTTAGCGGTCTTCGCTCCCGTCTGGCTCATCATCACTCCTCCGACCGCGACTAGGGCCCCTAGGACGGCTAGACCGATGGCCGCGAGCGGGTAGATGTTGTGAGTGCGGCCTCCGATGAGGTTGGTTTGGGACGTTACGAGATAGCCGGCAATCCCAATGGCCAGCAATATTATGCCCACAATGAGGAATGATCGCTTCATATTGAATCGACTAACAAGGAACCCGCGCCCAGCTCTTAAGCTATATCGACGATCCTGAGTTCGAGATTGCCGTTTTGGGAGGAGGGCAGACGCGCCAGACATGTACTTTTTCTACTGAGTGCCAGATAAGTGACGATAACCCGCAGTAATACGTATACAACCGTCGTTTTTCGACGTGCAGGTGCGTAATTCACTGTTCAAGTTTAGAACAAAAACATGCTTTTAGACCCGGTTCCGACCCGCCGCGACTTTGAAGAAAAAATGACAGAAACTATGTATCGACACGCAATGTCTACCGCTTTCAAGAACTGGCACAGTCTAGCACTAGCAGCAGTACTCTATGCTGTCAATGTTTTCCTTCTAAGCATAGGCAACAGCATGATCAATACGTCGAGCCAGAGCCTAGGAGGATGGGTAGTCCTCGTCGTCGCAGGGTACCTCTTCATCGGCGCAATCTACCTTGTTTCCGCCACTCTCACAGAGAACAGCACTCTATCAGAAAGCTTTCCTGGGGTCGTAGACCACTTCAGGACTTTCATCGTGGGGGCCATCGCATACGCCATTGGCTACTTCCTGCTGTTCAACGTCGCTCCACCACTCCAATCTACTCAAGCCCTAGCGGCCGTTGTGACGTTGATCGTTGGTGGCGCTATCTACTTGGTAGCCATCTTGGTCGGCGTCGCAGCAGCCTTCGTAAGACCTCGAAAGTAGCCCAGAGTCTACGCGTATTTCTATCCCCTTCCCTTTTTTTTCATACTCTTTAGAGTAGGTTCGGTAAAGATAGCCCCGAGCAACTCCCCTCCCAGCGATGGTTCTCTCCTAACTTTGGATCTTATGTAGCACCACCAAACACAATTCGCGTCAATCAAATGCCCCCTGTGAAGAAACGAATTCCAAAACCGGACCTTTCAAAGTATGATTCTACACCACTCTATCTCTACACCGAAAAGGACAGCCTAAACCGCGTAACAGTTCTCAAAGAAACCGCGAAAGACATCTACTTGATCGCCGGACGCTACTCTGGAGTGGACGCCGATGCAAGGGTCTACACGCCGTTAACGGATGAGGAGAAAGGCGAAATCGAAAGAAATTTGCGCGGCAGCCATAAGGATGCATTGATCAACCATCTCTAAGACCCACCTCAGGAATAGACATTTCTACACGGATACCCGTCCGGAACCAACATGACCCCGCTAGACGAACTCGCCAGGCTAATCTCTGAGAAAGGCCGAAAGATCCTTGTCGCGCAGAACCCCGTCGACCTACGCTCTCTCCAGGGAGAGAATTCTGTTTTCATCCTCCAACTTCCTGAAGGGTCCTCCGCGGCAGGAGGCCGCGCCGGAGGTTTCGGCGAGCGACGGTTGGCGAAACTCTACTGTTTCCACTATGCTGAGGGCGCATGCCGTAAACTCTACGAGGTAGACAGCCCAGAAAAACTGCAGCGGTTTGACCTGCCATACCATGCCGCTGGAACCCCAGTGATTCTTCCCGACGGTTCAGAGACAGTAATCTCGGGAGTCATCGATCCCGAGTTTGTAGAATCCTACAAGCAGATCGCGTAGATCGACAATTCAGCGAGTCTCAATTTTCATCAGTTGCGAAGGCTTCGAGAGTATCACGTACACAGTTGAGCCAGTAGATTCCCTAGTCAACCTCTTTTCCAACGAACTCTTCTCACTTGCTGAGAGGTCTTTTGCGGCGTAGACTTCAACCTCCAGCACATCTTGTCCCGCACTCTTTCCTAGCTGGCTCTTCAGGTACGCGACTGTTACGCGAAATACGTCCTCAGGCATCTTGGCAAGCTCTATGCTCGACAGGCTTGTCGTTTGACTTTGCTTCTTCATGATCTCGTAGAGCTCGGAGACATTCGTAACGTTGAGTGTCCGAGTTTCATGCGCAAAGTCTCGGATTTGAAACGCCATCTCTCCGATGCGCTGTTTCTTCCATAATCTCGAGTGATCCTCTGGCGAGAGTCCTGTCCCAAAATCATAGTATTCTAGCACTAGGCTGGCGTTGGGCATGAACTCGGCGATTATGTTCTTGCCTTGAAACCGAAAACTTGCGGTCCCTGATGCGAGGGACGGTTTTCCGGAATCATCAACCGGGCTTAGTTCATCCTGATTCTGGTAGAGATACAGAGCCTTTTCTGGCGGAAGACCGCTCTGTATCAGGTATCTTTCGACCAAGTGTTCCTGATCTTCGAAGACCACTGGGTCTGGAAACAATCGGGCAAATCTAGCTAGGACACGATAGCGATCGACCTTTACCATGAACCCGCCAGCTCTTCTCTATGATCTTCGCAGAATGCGTTCATTAACCTGATTCCAACGACCGTATCTCAGTGGGACATGTCTCGAGAAGCTGAGAAGTACTTCGAAGAGGTCTCGGGAAGTTGGGACGTCCTCAGAAAGGGCTTCTACGGTGACGAGGTTCGAGAGGCAGTTCTCACAGCGGCCAAAGTCCTGCCAAGCGACATAGTTCTGGATGTGGGTGCAGGTACTGGATTTCTTACTGAGGGCGCGGCCAAGATTGCTCGAAAAGTGATTGCTCTCGATTTCTCGGAGGCAATGACCGGCGAATCAAGGGTCAAGCTCGGCGGCAGGAATGTCGAATTCAAGATTGGAAGTGTGGAACATATCCCTCTCCCGGACGAGTCCGTTAATGCGGTAATCGGGAATATGATTCTCCATCATTGTCTGAACCCCGATATTGCTATCAGAGATATGGCTCGTGTTCTCCTGCCTGGCGGGAGACTAGCCCTTTCTGATCTTCAGCAGCACAATTTCGAGTTCCTGCGAAAAGAGCATGCAGACCGATGGCTGGGTTTCAATACCCCGCGGGTTAGAAGCATGTTGGAGCAAGCCGGGTTTGATGATATCAGCGTTAAGCCGTTGGAGTCTTGCTGTTCAACAAGGGCAGAGCATGAACAAGTGAAGATCCCTATGTTCCTGGCGAGCGGTCGAAAGCGATAAGCGAGTCTCTAGCGAATGACTTCGCGTCTTGCGAGCATGCGCCGAACATTTAGTCCAGGCTTCAACCTATTCTCGCGGTCGACAAAGACAACGTGCGGCTTCCAGTGCTGAGCCTGTTTCTCGCTCATCCATCCGAATGCTGTGATAATGACCTCGTCGCCCTGCTGAACTTTGCGGGCGGCAGCGCCGTTGACCGCTACCGTCCCACTTCCTCGTGGAGCTGAGAGTGCATATGTTGAGAATCGTTCTCCGTTGGTAATATTCCAGATATCTACCTGCTCGAAACGTATGATTCCCGCGGCCTCCATAAGGGAGGAGTCTATCTCGATACTGCCCTCATAGTTGATGTCCGCGCCTGTGAGTTTTGCTCTGTGGATCTTGCCCTTTAGCATTCGAAGTTGCAACCTATTCTCCTCCCCGTCTCTACGGTGTTAGTGATGTGAGTCGCTAGAATTGAATGATGGCTACTGTCTCTCTAGAGAGCTTAGGAGCCTTGGGTTACCCGAAAACGCTAATAGATTCGCGCGTGTTGGGGAATTCGACCTCTGGAATACAGCCAGATTAGTAATGCGAGAAAGATGAGAGCTGCGAGGCCCCACAGGACCCATTTCCAAGTTGGCCAGATTGGAGGCACCGCTTGAGGGTTTGGCATGTTTTCAACGCTTTTGGTGCAAGATTGCAATAAAGACCGGCGGCTAACATCTTCAACAGGTCCTTGGGGCACGGTCCAGTATGCCTATGACGGCGTTGGAAACCGACTATGGCTTATAATGACAATGTGAGTAGGCGGAGCCCATGAAATGGGTTACACGAGAAAAGGCGAAGGTGGATCGTATCGCCTGTCCCTGGTTGATCAAGAAGTTCGTGGACAAAAACCCTGAATTTCTCTTCGTTCCGCCTGAGACGATTCCGCAAGTGGTCAAAGACACCGGCGCGATAGCCTACGACGCGAAGGGTGTAGAACTAACTCACTACAAAGAGAACGGCGAAGAGCGCGTCAGCTTCGACGCCATCATCAAGAAGTACAAGCTAACGGACCCAGCACTTCTGGAACTCGCCAAAATAGTGAGAGGAGCCGATGCGAAGATCCCAAACCCTCCGCCAGAATCTGCTGGCCTCGAAGCCGTAGCGCATGGGTTTCGAAACCTTGCAAAGGACGACTTTGACAACATGCGACTACAATTCCCAACCTACGAAGCCTTGTACAAGTATTGTCAGCTCAAGATCGAAGGGACTCAGAAGCTAGAGTACAACGTCGCGCAGCCTGCAAGGTAGGTTCTTGATTTTCTCAAACATCTCGGCTACGTAGAGCTACCCGCACACCGGAAGAGGGGCGGCTTCGACCACGCCGCCGTACACCACAAATCCGGAATACTCTATGTCGCCCACACGGCGAACGATTCAGTCGAGATGATCGATACCCGCACTGACGAATACTTGCGTTCGATTCCAGAACTTATCGGGGTTGCAGGGGTTCTTGTTTCCAACGAGAAGGATATGGTGTTCACTTCTAATCGCGGCGAGAAAACTGTCGGAATATTCCCGCATGGTCAAGAGGGAAAGCTGGAGAAGGTAAGAGTTGGAGGAGATCCCAATGGACTTGCCTTCGATCCATCACTGAACAACTTGCTCGTGGCAAACGTCTCCAAACCGGATGATCCTGTTCCGATCACGGCGTCCATTGTCGACGTGAAGAACAATATCCTAACTGCCGATGTTCTCATGCCCGGAAGAACGCGATGGACAGTCTTCGACAAGAAGTCAGAGCGTTTCTACATCAACATCGCCAAACCGTCACAGATAGTTGCTGTCGTCAGCCGGGATCCTGATGGGGTTGCCGCCGCCTACGACATCCCTGCGACGGGTCCGCACGGGCTCGATATTGACATTGAGGGCAGAAGGCTGTTCTGCGTTTGTGATCAGAGAGTCCTGTTCACACTCGACCTACAGACAAACAAAACCTCGCGCCCGTCAGATTTGTCCGGCCCACCGGATGTGATATTCTATAATTCTCGCCTCAAGCATCTCTACGTCGCTAGCGGTCACCCCGGCGCGATCGATGTCTTCGACACTGTTACGCTGAAACGCTTGCAGACAGTGAAGACGGAAGAGGGCGCCCACACAATCGGCTACAACCTTGAGAGCAACAAGGTCTACGCGTTCCTACCCGAAACCCATCGGGCGTCCGTCTACGTCGATGAGTGATCGACGAATCGAGACGGAGTTCAACTCGTAGATAGATTCTGTAAAGTTCTAGGCGTTAGATGTAATACGGTTCGAGAGGTCTTCGCTGACCAGACTCTGACTTCTGGTTCGAGTGACTTTTGCCGCTAAGATGAGCGAGCTAATCATCAATAGCGCAGACAGCAGGAACGGTGCCCCTGGAAGATTGAAGGGTGCTTGGCTGCCGATGAAGAATGCGAATATTAGTGTGAATAGCGTGGGTCCGATTACGCCGGTGAGGCCCATGAGGCTGCCGTTGATGCCCTGGAGTGCTCCTTGTTCAGAGGGGCCTACACGCCGAGTCATTAGACCTTGTAATGCAGGCTGGACGAATCCAATGGGTGCGTAGAAGATGATCGCTAGGAGGAATAGGAGGCTGTTAGGTGCAAGGCCCCAGATGACGAATCCGACTGTGCCCGAGATTATGCCGATGAGCAGGGCTATGCGTTCGCCAAACCGAGTGACGACTCGTCGGACGAGGAGTCCTTGAACGATGATGTTGCAAGCGCCGACTAGTGCGAGTGCTGTTCCGACTGTTGCGTATCCCCAGCCGTAACGGTAAGCCGCGTAGAGTACGTAGACGCTGGGGAGGACTTGGAAGGCGAGGAAGTTGAGGAAGTTGACGGTGACAAAGCCTGCGAGTCCTCTTTTCGCGCGGATCATGGACAGGGACCCGATGGGGTTGGCTTTCCGAAGCGAGATAGGGCTTCTATGTTCCAGAGGGAGCGACTCTGGCAGAACGACTAGTCCGTAGGCGGCGCTCGCCAGTGAGAGTGCTGCTGCGCCCCAAAATGGGAAGCGTGGGCCGATTCCTGCCAATAGTCCTCCGACGAGGGGTCCGATGATGAATCCTACGCCCCAGATTGAGCCGATCATTCCGTATGCGCCGGCCCGTTTCTCACCCGGGGTTGTATCTGCTACGTAGGCGAAGCTTACGGTGAAGCTGGCGCTGGTGATGCCGCTGACAACTCGCCCGATGAAGAGCCATGTTAAGTTGGGGGCGAGGGCCATGATCATGTAATCGATTCCGAGTCCAAATGCCGAAAGGATTAGGACGGGTCGTCGACCGTACCGGTCAGATAATGCTCCGAGCAGGGGTGCGAATATGAACTGCATTAACGCCCAAGTTGTGCCGAATAGACCGAAGATTTCCGCCCCCCTAGCTGGGTCTCCGCCGACAAAGCTGACAACCAGACCCGGTAGTACGGGAATTATGATTCCGAATCCAAGAGTATCGAAGAGGACTGTGGCAAATATGAACGCTAGGGCGGCTCTGCTGGCCCCAGTTCTGGTTACGGTTTCTACTCTTGGAGGTTCTTGGGTTAGTTCAGTCAAGTTGTGGGCACTATTTTTGGATGTTTAGAGATCGATTGGGCTTGAGTTACTATTAGCTGTGGGGCACAGGAGGCCACTACTTCAAGCTAGTGAGGTCCCAGAAACTGGACCTCGGCCGTTACTGTTCGGACTACTCAATCGATGCCGGGAAAAAGAAGGGGAAGGAGGATTGACCTCCTATAGTCCGATTCCTGCTCCGAGAGCGTAGATCGCGTTCAGAGTCTGGCTGTCTGTTGTTCCGTCGGATAGCGTTGCGGTGATGGTTGCTTGGTAGATGCCTCCAACCGTTAGAACCACTCCCAGTGGGATGTTGGTCGTTGTGGCCGTGGGAGTTTGCCCTGGCTGTATTGGAAGGCTCGGGTTCCAGGATAGCGTTACTAATTGTCCGGAGAGCTGGGTCGAAAGAGATGTAATTGCTTGGTCTCCTGTGTTAGAGACTTGTATTGCGAGACTGGGTGCCTGGTTTAGCTGCTCAAAGTCGATGCTGGCTTTGACATGGTGTTTTGTGGTTAGGAGAGTTGAGCCGCCTGTTTGGATCGCGATGTCCGTGTGGGAGCAGTCGACGCTATTGCTTAGAGCTTGGGTGCAGACCCCGCTGCCGCTGGTTCGGGTTGTAGGTGGCTCGAGTGCTGTGTTCAGGTATTGGTCGTTGGTATAGATGATGGCAGCTAATCCCGTAGTGGGGCTGGCTGCTATTCCGAAGTCGTCTAGAAGGTCCCTGTTGCCGGTGCACGTAACGCCTGATTCGCAGACGCCACCGTAATGGATTATTCCCGAGGCTGTGTTCTGGGTGAATTTGCTGCCCGGGGTTGTTGCGGCTAAGTTCTGAGCGAAGTAGACCTGCCATCCCGCTGTCATTGGATAATTGTCGGGCGTGTTGACGCCGTCGTAGTAGCTCGTGCCGTACCAGACCACGTCTAGGGCTCCGTTTCCGAGAGCGCTACTCCACGGAAAGATAGCAGTGTTAGATGGTGATTTGTTGATCTGGTAGGGTCCAGACCACGTCTGCCCGAAGGTGGTGCTAAAGCTGTAGTACACGTTGTGGTCGTCATTATAGACTATGTAGACGTTGCCGGCTTGGTCGACGCTAACGTTGACGAACTGGTGTCCGTAGCCTATTGCTGTGTTGGGATTGATGTAGACGGGATAATCTGTAAAGCTGAGGCCGCCGTCTATGGAGACTGCTATCCATACCGCGTGGGTGCTGCAGCTTAGGCAGGAAACTTCTCCTGCATTTGCGATGCTGCTGAAGGATTGGTAGATCAAGTGGTTGTTGGGATCGATGGCTAGGTTTCCGATCTCATTCTGGTACAGCGCATGCCATGGGTGGTTAGCATCAAAAGCGTTTGCCACCTGGCCGTATGTTGTGCCGCCGTCGTAGCTGCAAGTTACGAAGAGGTTGTTTGTGGTCGCGTATGCGTGGTAGGAGACGCAGACCTTGTTGGCGCCGTCAGCCGCGGCCCACTCCCTGTCGTCCACTGGAATGGTTGCTCCGGTGGGGTTGAGAGTGAACGAGGCTCCCCCATCGTGGCTAGTGCTGACGTAAACGTTTGCGAGCGGCGGCGCTGTTGCGAGGCTCGCCACATAGATGTTGTAGTGACCGTTGGTATTCAGCACGGGCGCTACTGCAATGTCTGTGTCTCCTCCTGCGGGCGAGAAGCCAGCGCTTCCGCTTGAGACGCTGTCAGGCAGCGGTAAGGTTGTGAAGTGGTTGCCGTTGTCAGTGGATTTCCAGGCGAAGGTTCCGCCGCAGAGACCGCCTATGACGCAGAAGACGTTCTCTGAGGATCCATAGAAGTTCCCTGCCGGATCGGCTCTTATCGCTGGCTCGCCTTCAGTGTTCTGACACGTGCCGGCGCCATTTGGACAGGTAACTCCGACGCTAAAGCCATGGACGAACGGGTTGCCAGCAAGCTCGTAGTTGCTGAATGTTGGAGTGCTAGGGCTGGCAGCGTTGGCAGGATGGAAGGCTGTACCGACTATTGCTGCGGTGCTAGTAAGCATTAGAGTTGAGAGCAGGATTGTCGTGGCTTTTTTCGACAGTTCGAGAATTGGTTTCATCGAAGTCTCAGCGAGGTCGATGGAGAGATAATCATTATTCCGCATACAGATAATTTCGAAATCCGAAATTTTCGAAACTCGATATATCAAAACGATATCGTTTGATATACGAATGACCTAATTATGAAAAAAAAGGGAGGCTGTCTCAACTTGACGGACCTGAACCTACAGCATTTTGGCCAGCTGCTCGTCGAGACGTTCGTAGGATTCCCGCATGCCCCCTTCTGCGCCTGACGCGACGTAACCGTCGCGTTGCTCGCGGCTCTTGAAGAGGACCCGGATGGTCACTTTCGTTGTCGGGCCATGCTCCTCCAGAGTCATTGTCTCGAGCGATTCTGCGCCTGGGACATTTTCGTAGCTGTTTGTCCGCACGACGCGTTCGGGTGGTCGGAACTCGCGGATTATTCCGCTGAAGGCGTGATCTACGCCGTCAGGGGCATGGTGTACGAAGCGCCATGCGCCGCCCACGCGTAGGTCGGCGTCTGCGACGGTGATCGTCATGGCCCTTGGGCCCAGCCACTGTTTGAGGTGTCGGGGTTCGGTCATTGCTTCGAAGACAAGTTTGCGGGGTGCGTGGAGGGTGCGTGTGATGAGGATTTCTTTGTCGGAGGGGAGCGTTACTGTCATGTCGTCTTTGTGTTCGATCTTCTCTCTTTGCATCATTTCACCTCCTTCTTCTTCATCCGTTCGAGGTGGGCGTCGAGTCTGCTGAAGCTCTCTTGCATGTTCCGTGTGTATGATCCTAGCCAGGCTTCTAGCTCGCGGAAGGGTTCTGGTCGGAGTGAGTAGAGGCGTTTGGGTCCGTCGGGATGGACTTGTACGAAACCTGCCTTTTGCAGGATATGTAGGTGGCGGGAGACGCCCGATTGGTCTATGCCGACTTCTTCAACGATATCGTTCACTGCGTGTTCGCCGCTCCGAAGCACCTCGACGATGCGCCGGCGCGTAGGATCGGCCAGTATCTCGAACACAGCAGTATGCATGGTAATACATATGCATGTAGGTGCATATAAGTGCTATCCTTGAAAGGGGAGGAGCCGGTTTGCGCGCTTTAATGAGGCCAAGCACGAATCTTAACGAGGTACCTAGATGATCTATCAGCTCAGAATTTACGAAATCTTCGAGCACAACAAGGCTGCGTTTCATGACCGATTTCGCGACCACGCGGCGCGGATCATGAAGTCCTACGGCTTTGACATCATCGCAACGTGGGAATCAAAAACGAGTGACCGCACGGAGTTCGTGTATCTATTGGCATGGCTCGATGAGCAGACGATGCTTCGAGCCTGGGGACAGTTTAGGGCCAGTGAAGAATGGAAGGAGATCAAGAAGCTTACGAAGACTCGGCATGGCGACCTAGTAGGGGTCATAGAGGAACGGACGCTAGTCCCTACAAACTATAGTCCATCCATTCGTCGAACGAAACTCGACAACAAGTAATTCAGACCAACGAAATTCATTCCGCTTCGATGATATGAGATGCTCCGGGATGATCATTTCTGCCAGGGCGTCTTTACGTCCTTGATGCGGGAGGCAAGTGCCAAGCCCAACAAGCTCAACAGCACTGCAGCAAAAAGGGCGTAGCGGAACCCAGTCACTACGCCTTCCAAAGCGGCATATGACCCGACGCCAGTAGCGGCAGGAGGATCAAAGGCTCCGGCGATCGTCAAGAGCACAGCTAAGCCGAGCGGAAACCCTATACGGAAAGATGTGCCGATTACTCCGGAAGCGAGGCCTTCTTCACCGGGCTTAGTTCCAGCAACTGCTGCGAGGTTAACAGCGGGGAACCCAATGCTCGCGCCGAGGGTCCAGACTATCATTCCAGGTAGTACTAGAAAATAGCTCCCTTGGGCTGATATCACAGTAAGAAGGGCAATCCCCACAGTCGCAAGACCTGTCGACACGAGAAGGGTACGCCTAGCACCGAGTCGATTCATGACTCGCGAGGCACCCCATCCGCCCACGAGGAAGAAGATCACCGCTCCAGGAAGGGTTCCGAGACCTGCATAGAGGGGCGAGTAGCCGAGGATGTTCTGAAGGTAGATCGTGATTATGAACGAGACTCCTCCCACCGTCGAAGTTAGGACAAGCGCAAGGGTGTTCGCCGTGAGTACGGACCCGCGCTTGAGGAATGCCGGAGGTATCAAAGGCGATTTAGACCGCGATTCAATAGCAAGAAACGATGCGAGCACAAGCACCGATAGGCTCAGCGGGACGATTGTATCTAACGAGTCGAAGCCCGAGGTCGCCGCGTTAGTCAGTCCGAAGACTAGGAGGATTGTCCCAAGGGTCACGGTTATGGCGCCGGGCACATCGAGACGTTGATTCTTGAGCCAGCCCTCGGTTTTCGGGAGAAATCTTTGGCTAAGCAGAGCTGCTAGAATCCCAATTGGAACGTTGACGAACATCACCGAACGCCACCCAAAAGCAACGGTCAGAGCTCCACCGGCGACTGCCCCAGCAGCAAATCCGGCTGAAAGCACGGCTACGAGAACCCCGAGCGCACGATTCCTTTGGGGACCTTCGGGGAATATTCGTATGAAAATCGCAAAGGCCGTAACCGTTGACATTGCCGCTCCGATTCCTTGTAATGCCCTGAAGATTATCAGGACCAGAAGGGATGGGGCAAGACCGCCCGCCATAGACGCGATGGTGAACAGGACAATCCCTGCAGTGAAGATCTTCTTCTGACCGTAGACATCTCCCGCTCTTCCCATGAGCATGAGAAAGCCGGCCAAGGTCAGACCATAGGCACCGATTATCCATTGACTGTCAGCCAATGTGGCTAGGAATTGTGTTCGAATGGTTGGCAATGCTACTTGTACGATGGAGAAATCGATGATGTCAAGAAAGGACGCCATGATGATTAGGGCGAAAATGAGTCGAACATGCTGGACTGCGTTTCCAGCGTTCTCAGTTACTTGTTGCAAGGTCTCAGAATTCCTTCCACGAAACAATTGTATTTGTTGACCGAGTCTGGGTGCTATTGGTCATATTGATCACTTTTTTTCTCTTTCTCTTCGCTCGACTCGACGATGCGGAGAACTGAGATGAGTTACGTTAGAGAGTTAGCCGACACTAATTTCTTCGTTAAGTTTTCTGACTGCCTAACTCGTCGGATGGCTGTCTCATAAACGGTCGATCTTGCGGCAGGGTCCACTGCAGAGTAGATGGAATCCTCTTTCCACTCCTCAGCATTATTGGTGCGTTGAACGTGGTTTCGATCCATCCCGTTCGACTGGAACCTATTCTGGCTCGCTTTCATTCTGATCCTGGTCGCGAGCTTTGTTCCAGAATGGACCTGGAAAAAGTACTCGTGATGTCTGATATGGCGGGGGGCCGACGATGTGCGTAACTACCCCGGTTAAGCCTCAAATGGATAGGTAGGATGGTCATGTCGGAATCGGAAGATACTGACATTATCCCTGCGCCAACAAGTATTGTACGCGCACCAACGGGAATCACGACAGTCAGTTCATCCCTAGCCAGGCCATCCATTCCGAGCAAGGATTCGCTGGCGAAGGTCACCTTCTACAAGCTGGATCTGGACACTATCTTGGACAGACTTATTCCTGATCCACTTCCAGAATCAGGCGGCAAAGACAATGCCATTCACCATCTGAACATCATAATCTTCGGAAAACCAAACACGGGCAAGTGCCTAACGGGTGATGATGTGGTGCCGACAGCTACTGGTTCTATCGTCCGTGTCAGCAATCTTTCCCCGGGAATCGAAGTGTTTTCAGTCGATGAGAACTTCAGGCTGGCTAAGGACAAAATAGTCGCTGTGGCATCCAATGGTGTAAGGGATGTTTTCAGAGTCAGACTCACAGATGGCCGTCAGATCAAGTTGACCTCAAACCATCCGTTGCTGACGGCTTACGGGTGGAGGCAGTTGTCTGACCTTCACGAGGGCGTGCCAATTGCTGTTCCGAGATTCCTTCCAATTCAGGGTAAGCACCTCAACCATGATGCTGCCAAGGTTCTAGGCTATCTCATCGCGGAGGGCGGTCTTACCGATTACACTCCGAGGTTCACGAACGCGGATCAAACCATTGTCGCTGACATGGGGAGGGCTTTGGCACCGTTCAGCTTGCAACTGAGCGAGCCGTTCGAGCAAATCAACTATCGAGTCGTGCAGACTGCGCCGGGCCAGCCGTTCAGGACAGACGATCCGCGTCATCAGTCCTATGGATACTACAAGCGATTCGCCGACGAGTTTGGTCTTCAGCGGGTTGACTCACGGGGAAAGAGAATTCCTCAATCAGTTTTGCGTGCAGACAACGAGTCTCTCGCAATCTTTCTAGGTGCTTTGTTCGCTGGAGACGGGTGGGTGGACGCACGCGGTAACGTAGGGTATGGGACCATCTCTCCCGTTCTTGCGCATCAAGTTCAACACTGCCTTCTCAGATTCGGGATACTGAGCAGACTTCGTAGAGGCGAGCGAGCTCCAGCATGGGACCGCAAGCGCCTGACCGTCTCGTACGAGGTATGGGTCCCGTTAGAATATCGACAGAAATTCGAACAACACATCGCATTGCCCGAACGAAGGATCCTCGACGGCACGGACGCGGTATTACGGCATGAGTCTCGGCAGGTCCGTAGATGGAGCCAGGATGACTTTCCGCTTCCTATCGCATATTTGAGATCAAGACGCGATCGGCCCGGTGCTTGGTCTGGCGGAACATTTGCGAGTATGAAGGAAGCTCAGGAGTTCGCTCGGAAATACGAGCGTCCTTATGCTCTGAAAATCGCTGAGGGCGACTGCTTCTGGCCCCGAATCAAATCCATTGAATACATCGGCCCCACTGAGACTTTTGATGTCCAAGTCGAAAAGACGGGAAACTTGGTCGTCAACGACATTTTTGTCCACAACACTACTCTGGCTGAATCGATTACTCAAGCACTGGCACGTCGATATGGGCAGAGGAACGTGAAAGCACTGCGTGCTACGCGAGACCTTCCAGGACTATTCCAAAATATCGACAAGCTCTTCGGCCGTTTCCGGAAGCCTCCGAAAGCCATTCTCTTGTTTGCTGATGATATGACAAAGGCTCTGAGGAAACTTTCTGGGACCGTCGAGGTGAAAAATTCCAACGGACAGTTGGAGAAGATGCGGAGACTCGATTACTGGCTGGACAAGTGGTACGACATTCGAGGCGAACTCTTCAAACGTGGGATGCGCCAGGGGCTGGTGGTAATGGTTGCCGGTCTCCACCGTTTCTATGGAGGCGATATAGATCTGCGGGCCGACGCGGACCTGTTGCTTGTTAGGAGCACTGGAACGCCTGGGACGTTTGATGCGAATAGGGTCGAGAAGATGCTTGGCCCAGTCGTCTACTACGCTATGCGTCAGCATGAGGTTGATGCGTTGCGGGACAGGAAAGAACTTGCATGGACCGCTTTCGTAGCAAAGACAGGCTCGGGGGTCTTCCGTGTTCCACGACCCTCAATCGCTGCGAACTGGCTGATGCGGAACGTTGGATCTAGCGAGACTTCCCAGGAATTAGCTGCAGAGGTTGACGAGCCCAGGAAGAAATCGGCCATCGAGGTAGTTGAGCCTAAGAGGAGATCCGCGGTCGAAGAGAAGCCAATCCTTCAACAAAGACAGCATCTTCAACCTAAACGTCATCAGAGCAAATGGGGTCGACGTGTCGCACTAATCATTTTAGCCGCAGGCATCTTGACGACAGCTTATCTGGCATGGAAGTACGCTTGGCCGTTCCTGAAGTAGTTCGATTCCGAGTAACCTGCTCGTACATCCTCTTCTTCAATTTGGAGGGTTGAAGCTCGGAGGCATTGAGTGGGGGGCAGGCAACGCCGTAACGCTTCTTTTGCTAGAACGGTAAGCATAGTAGAAATCGACCGCCGCAGCTCCGAGGAGTAGGATTCCAAGATAAAGTCGATAGCTGACTTGAGTTGTATAGAGCGCAGCGCGTACACGGTTTCGATAGTATTTGCTAGTCCCGCGCCACGGTCGAAGAAGAGGTACTACAGTGGCGCGGTACATACGCTCGTACTAGCAGCTTGAGTCGTCTCTCTCCCAGAGCATAGATTGAAAGAATCACAGTCGAAAGGGAGGCAACTTCCCCGACTAGGACAGCGAAGACGAACAACACACCCGTAGCCCTACCAATCTCCACAAGATTCGGAGGAGTCAAGCCAGTAGTGTGGCCCAAGAAGCCCCAAGTGCTTAGGGATGACAAGATCAAAACCACAACGTATCCTATGCGCTTCCGACTCCAGCTGGCAGCGACCCCTCCAAGGTAAACAACCGCGTAGAGCGGGTTGATCGTGGCATCCAAAGTTTCCCCAGAAATGCTCCCAGTCTCCAACCGAACGATGGCGTCAGAAACATGAATCAGGCCAAAGAGAATCGACATTAGGGACGCAACTGCAAGGGCGATGAGCCAGGCAGGCTTCTGAACAGGGTTCACAACTCGACTCTCTATTCCAGTCTAGCTAAAAAAGTGTCACAGGGGGCCGAACAGAAACATCTTCGCCGACCATCGTAGCAGGTCGGATTCTTTCCAAGCTTGGGGCCCGATTATCCAAAAAATGAGTGAGAATATCGTTCCTAATTCGAGGAAAAATGTAGGCTTGCGAAGCGATTTCGCTATCCGGACTGACTAGCTCAAGCACCAGGTGCTCAAGAGATTCGACAGATGACTCAGCAGGCACCGCCTTCGATAGTATCATAGTCAACTCCTGTCAATAACCTGTCCAGGACCGGGTTGGAACAGCCTCATTCCCGAATCATCCTTCCACTCACCGCTGACATGAAAGTCCGATCCGAAAATCACGTTGAAAAAACCCATAAAGGTTGACTGGACCAAAGTCCGCATAACTTGGGCAGTCACCAGTCACTGGTTTGGAGAACGTATGCTGGAGGCTCTATGCTTAATAGAAGCACGGGCGCTATTGAATACGGCTTGAAATTTTTTCCAGGGAGAAGGGCGAGGAACAGTTCCCCTGCCACCGCATGTTTTGCTTGTTGCTTCCTCCGCTTGTGATAGTGATGTACGATGACTCGCCCCAATCGTATCTGGTTCACTCTTCCTGTCCTAACGGGAATTCTGCTTGTGTCAGCCATCGGTTCACAGCAGCTTCCCGTCGGCTCAGGCTCCTTGCAAATCCACCGGTCCGCGGGCGCACCATCGAGCCCCCTACCAGGCAACTATTTCGATCATCTCGTCGTTATCATGATGGAGAATGAGGGCATCAACGATATCTGCGGCAGAAACCCTCCTCCCTGTAACGGGTCCAACACTCCCTACATGTCCAGCTTGGCGAATAGCTACGGCATCTCCCAACAATACCTCTCCCTGGTAATCACCAGCTGGCCCAATTACTACGGTATTCTCGGAGCCTTCATTCCCTCCGGCTGCTCTACAGCAAACCCTGGACCCTGCTACCCACCCGCAGGGTCACTGCCAAACCCGAACCTCGTTGACCGTTTCGAGGCCGCCGGTCTAACATGGAAGGGTTACATGGAAAGTCAAGGCGTCGCAGCAGGCTGCGTCACGGGGGGCGCCGAGCCGTATACCCACGAGCATAACGGGTTCGTCGCGTTCCAAGACATCACTAACAACACCAGCCGTTGCTCTAAGATCGTGCTCGCGAATCCGGGTAGCTGTGGGGGCGTGACGGACTGCGCTCTCATCAACGATCTCAACTCGTCTTCTCCTCCCAGCTTCATGTGGATCACGCCGAACGACTGCAACGACATGCGCCATTGGAGCGGGTGCGGTAACGGCTGTACGAGTGGAGGAAGCAGCACGTGCATCAGGAAAGGCGATAACTATCTCAGTAGCTTGGTCCCGAACATTCTCAACAGCAACACCTTCACGACGACACGAGCCGCGCTCTTCATAACCTTCGACGAGGGAAGTGCCTACTGCCCCCTGAACAATAGCTCCGAAGACTGTCTCTACGCGGTCTGGGCCGGACCAGTAGTGAAGACCGGTTTCAGCTCAGCGCAGCTCTACAACCAGTACTCCCTCACCAAAACGATAGAGGTTAACTGGAATCTCGCGGGTCTCACACCGAACGACGCCGCAGCAACCCCAATGACAGAGTTCCTCACACACCCCGCGAACTTCATAATCTCAGCATCCACGCCCGCCCCTGTCAGGATAGGCCAGACGACCAATTCGACAATAACGGTAACCTCGGTCAACGGGTTCACCGGCATTGTCTCGTTAACCGAGACAGCCCCAGCGGGGCTGACTTGCGGTGCAATATCTCCGAGTAACATCACCGGGTCAGGAATCGCGACTGTGTCTTGCAATGCAAGCATCGCGGCCAACTATACACTCGCGCTAACCGGGACCAGCGGCTCGCTAACCCATTCCACGACAGCTATGTTCCGTTTCAATGACTTTAGCGTCGCGGCCCTTCCAACAAGCATCACCGTCAACGTCGGAACCTCCGCCTCCTCCACTCTTTCTGTGAGGGCGCTGAACGGCTTCACGGGTCTAGTCAGCCTATCCACGAATAGCACATCGTGCGATATTTCTCCGACAAGCGTGACGGGTTCTGGAAACTCCTCGCTGTCGTGCAACTTTGCCTCTGAGGGAGTCACTAACGTCGCGGTGACTGGTACGAATGGTTCGTTATCCCACAGCGCCACAGTCGCCTACACCATTCAAGACTTTTCTCTGACGGCCAGTCCGGCCGGTATCGATGTAAACGCGGGCACCGCATCGAATTCGACAATTACTCTTACCGCTCGCGAGGGCTTCGATGGAGTCGTCAGCCTGGCCACAAACAGCACTGCCTGTACCGTATCTCCGACCAGTCTTCCTGGATCTGGCAGTTCGACGCTATCATGCGCCTTCGCGTCCGCTTCGACTGTTCAAGTGACAGTTACTGGAATCAGCGATTTTCTGTCGCATTCTGTTCAGGTGACGTTCACGGTTCAAGACTACACTGTGGTGGCCAATCCGACGAGCGTTACTGTCAATGCTGGCGTTGCTGCAAATTCTACAGTTCATATAGCCGCTCTCCATGGTTTCGCGGGCATTGTAACTCTCACCACCAACAGCACCTGGTGCACTCTCACTCCCACAAGCATCACAGGATCTGGCAACGCGACCGTCTCGTGCACTCAGTTCGAAGCTGGAGATTACACGATTACCATAACGGGAACGAGCGGTGGGCTATCCCACACGGCGACGATTGCAATAAAAGTGATGCCGGGAGGATCGGTGGGTGGCGTGGTCCTACCGGCTGACAGGCTGAGGCTGCTGTCGCAGATCTTACCAGTTATGGCCTTGATAGCAGGGGTAGCGATAGCGGGGGTCATCGCGGTAAGAAGCCCTGGCGGAAGGAAAGAAGAGAACACACACGGGGGTCACCAGCCGGATCACCGGGTCTGACTGGTGGAAAATGGGAGGAACCTGAGAGGCATAACCGTCACCGCGGCTCCTATAAGCTGAGTAAGTGTGATGACAAGAGAAGGCGAGCCATCAAGATTCCTCTGGACTTGATCGTACACCAGGCGATGAACTGTGGCACTGTCAACTCTTCGGTTGCTTTTTTGGTGATAGCTTCGGTCCCCTCTAACTGTAATGTTCAAGGACTGACTGATCATCACATTAGGAGGCCGTCGTATGAGCCTGTCACCATGGGATGAGGGGAGTGACTCCGACCACGCGACAGGTCTAACCTGGGATCTCTGGTTAGCTGGCCACCATAAAATCCCTGCCTGGCAACGGGCCAAGCTACCACGCTACAGGCGTGAGTGGGCGGTTGAGGTTCGACCGTTCACTGCCGAAAAGAGACTACTCGTCTCTGAGGCGCAAGGGCTCTCAGGTGAAGCAGTGAAGGGGAACCCGACGCCTACGGTAATCCCCGGAGTCGATGAGAGCAAGCCGAGCCTTCGAGCAATCGAAGACTTGACAGAACCGTCGCTTCGCTCTCTGCGTGCCGCAAGCTCTGGTGCTTGCACCTCTGCGCGGTATCAGGCAT
>Ga0209239_1000023_pt1 | contig 94479 bp, 94 predicted proteins | sample GraSoi013_2_20cm_FD_185824 | JGI IMG/M metagenome (GOLD analysis project Ga0209239, IMG submission 185824) | Grasslands soil microbial communities from the Angelo Coastal Reserve, California, USA - Sample 10_02_2013_2_20cm (SPAdes) (version 2) | ecosystem: Environmental > Terrestrial > Soil >...
GCCTGATCAGCTTTCTCTGCTCGTCGACTAGTGCGAGTGAGAGCTGTTCGTTTCTCTGGCCAAGGGCGGTGTATCCCACCATATCAGTGTACATTATTGCGGCTAGTCTTCGTCGCCTGTGGGACAAACCCTGTTACGGATGTCTGCCTCAGTCTCCAGCGATAAATCCCTTACGGGAGGACGCTTCCAGGTTAGCCTGGACTCTTCCAGCTAGAGTAGGATCGTTCTCCATGATCCGAGTCCTTACACAACGACAGATAGTCGATCGCGTGGCTTCGGGATAGCTTGATTCAACTTATTCCAGCAAGAGCGACTTGAGTGCGAGGGCCTAGATACTCTGCCGCTTCGTCGCTTGACAATCTCGTCGACTCAAGACAAAGCTCTCTCTTCATACCTTCCAAGTGATCGATGAGCCCTCTGATAGCCTGCAGTGCCCACTCTTTTTGGGGAAGATACTATCTTCAATGCGGTCTATTTTTCGGATTGTCTCTTCATGATGAGGCCTATGCCTTCCGGGTCTGTGGATCTCGTTTACCTGGATCTCCCTTTCGGCTCAAACCGCACATACACGAGCACACGCAAGGAATTTGGCAGGTTCCCTTCATTCGATGATCGACGGGCGGATGGATTGTCTCACAATGTTTCTTGGATAACAGAACGAATCGTCGAGTGCAAGAGACTTCTTAAGAAGACCGGCTCGATATTTCTGCACTGCGACCCATTGAGAGAGCTGGCAAAGTAGACTCGCCGCATGGTGAGAGCTTGCAGACAGGCGGCTATTTCGCTTTTGCTCGAAAAGTCCGCTCCTGCCCGACGAAAGATGCGAACTCTAGAAAGATGGTGAGAAGTTGAACAAAATCGCCGTCGCTTTAATTTGATATCGTTAGATATTGACACAGGAAGTCTGGTCTACTTGTATCTACCGGTGAAAATGGTGCGGGGGGTGGGATTCGAACCCACGAAGGCCTACGCCACAGGATTTCTCCTGCTAGCCGGATCTTAAGTCAAGCCCCGTTCGATCCTGCGAACGGTCCTGCCCCTTTGACCTGAATCCCGCCACGACTGGACGAGGACCCTTGCATGGTCTCGGGTACCCCCGCATCGGACCTCCTCTATTTCACTGGGCTCTTAAGACTAAGAATCCTCGTCCAGCGTTTGGAGGTTGGTCGGGGGATTCGTTGCTGCGCAAAACTAGCTACACGCCGGGGACTATTATCAGCAGTTCAGGTTGTTATGGGACGCGGAGTTTCGGGATCTTGACGCTGGCAAGCATTAGCATGAACCCCATCAGGATGAAGAGGATCCCTGCGGTCAAGTAGATGTTCGCGACTATTCCGCTGTAAGCCACCCTGGCGGTGGTAATGTACAATGCCTCGGCGATAACACCTGAGAATAGGAGTATCACTCCGATCAGAAGTGTTAGCTTCCTCATATCGTCCCCATAGGCTGTATCGGGTTTAGGACACTTAAGCCCTGTTTAACCCGAGACCAGCCAGAGTCGGAAAATGATCATCCAGAGCCCTATCCTGATTCGAAGAATAAGTTCGGGATTCACAAAAAAAAGAAGGTTGGCTCCGGCTTAGAACCAGAGCTTCATCTTGTCAGCGATTCTCTAGTCTTGTTCTGCTTCGGTTGGGGTTATCGTCAGCTGCGTGAGCTTCTCGCCGCGTAGTACCGAGATGTTGACGTGTCTACCGATAGCCTTGTCGTCCAAGAGTCCTCTTAGGTCTGCGAGAGTCTCGACTGGTTTGCCGTCAAGCTTCACGATAACGTCGCCTAAGGCGAGTCCTGACTTCTTGGCAGCGCTTTCTTGGTCGACGCCGTAGATGATTAGTCCTGCCGACTGGCCGATGCCTGTCTGGCTGGATAGACTCTCAGGGAGGGCGATTGTCTCTGCAGTGATGCCCATGTATGCGCGCTTGATTTTTCCGTCGTGTAGTAGTTTGTCGATGACTGCTTTGACTGTGTTGACTGGGACTGAGATGCCGCGGTTGTTGGCGTATGCTGCGTTGATTCCCAGCATTCTACCGCGAGCGTCCACGAGTGGTCCGCCAGAGTAGCCTGGGTTGAGCCGTGCATCAGTGACTAGTACCTTGTCGAGTCCTCCGCCGCCCCACCATCGTCTGGTGCTGAAGGCGGGGTTTGTGACTATGCCTGAGGTTGCGCTTGGTTGTCTGCCGAAGGGGTTTGCGACTGCTAGGACGAATTGTCCGACTTTGAGCCCGTCTGAGTTGCCGGTCTCGAGAGGTGTAAGACTATCAGAGTCAACTTTCAACAGTGCAAGGTCCGAGTAAGGGTCCTTCCCCACTACTTTGGCCGTGTGTTTGGTTCCGTCGCTGAAGCCTACTTCGACTTCGCGCATTTCACCGATAACGTGGTTGCTGGTTACGATGTGTCCGTCCTTGCTCCAGACGGTGCCTGTTCCTCCTCTCCATCTTCCTGCTCCTACCTGGACGACGGATTTGGATACTCGTTCAGTGACTTCGACGATTGCGTCTGAGACTGATTCGAGAATTGCTGACGAACTTGTTTGTTTACTCATTTTTTCACCTACCCCTAGAGGGGTATGGTGGCCTATTTGTTGACCAGTCAGTACAGAATACCGGTCACATTCTAGGCGAAGTCTATGCTGGGATAGTAGGCTATCTGGGACGCTGGGTGTTGTCTGCGGCGAGTCGGTGTCCCGTATAGTCCTGAAACATGTCCTAGCAATTGATGGGCAGCCTTAACCGCCTGGCTGACGTCTCTTCCTTCACCAACCTTCGCGTTTATGCTGAGGTAGCTATCGGTGAATCTTGCATCGATCTGTATCCCGTCTTCTTCTGTGATCCATTTCAGAACGGTTCCTTCGTCGTTCTGGGTGTATCCTAGCCATCGTAGTCCGCCGAACCATCGACCCTTCAAGCCCGAAATTATCTGTTGAAGATCAACGTCTCGAGGAAGAAGCGACTGGACGACTGGTATTGGCTGTACGGCCATGCCTAGAGGGCGAGGAATCGTCTCGTTTCCCCTGGCCGTTATTCTGTAGCCCTCCGTCACTTTTTCCAACAGGCCTTCCTCCTCTAAACGATCGATAATCCTAGACAGTTTCTCTTGGTGTAGGCCAGTGAGCCTCTTCAGACCGTCGAAGGTGAACACTGTCAAGCCCTCCTCCATTACCGTCTGGAGGACCCCTGTGTCCCTAGGCGTGAGGTTGCTTTCCTCGGGATCGTATGCCATTGATCCCGATAGGGGAGCGTCTATCTGTCTGGAACTTGTCATTACTTGATCAGTATCCGCTCCGCGTTATATACTTAGTAGTCATTGCGAACTGAGTAGGTTGCGTTGACCTTAGCGACCCTAAAGTCGTCTCACAATAGGCAATCTCCATAACATTTCGTTGTATGAGATCCCTTAGCAACGGGTACAATCTTCTCAAATGCTCTACGAGAGCATCACCCTCGTAGGCGTAGAGGCCAATCGCAGATTGAGTCCGGCGAGGAGCGCAGTAAAGCCTGTCACTCCAGGCTCCGTCAAGATCCTGATGGTAGGCGAGGCGGGAGTCATCGGATTCCTTGCCTACTGGATCGTCAGTGAATACATCTTCAATGCCTATTTTCACGATTATGTCGATCAGTTGCTTGGAACTCATGGCACCACCTTTACGGCTGTTATCGGCCTCGGCATCGGTTTGGCGGGCTCGGCGATTGCCGCAACCCTTTACAGAAACTTGCAGCATGCAAAGTCTCGCCTTGAAACGATAGCCGCTCCTAAGATCAGAGGGGCCGTTGAGAAGATACTCTCAAACCTGCCCACTGTCGAAGAGCCTCAGCGAGCGAGCGTCGCGAAAGCACCCACTCCTTCCTCTATGGCTCCGTTATCTCCGTCCCAAGTAACGGCGCTGGTCCCAGTCTTACCGGAGAATGAACAGAAGAAATCGAATAACGCGAAATCCTAAAGGTTCTCTCCGCGTAGACGAGCAAGCTCTTGCAACAATTCTCGCTCGCGCTTGTTCAACTCTCGCGGAATATCCACATCCACCCTCACCAATTCATCGCCTCGGCCCCAACCTTCGACATGCGGGAAGCCCTTCCCCTCAAGACGGAAAACTGTACCCGCTTTGGTCCCAGGCGGGATTTTCAGCTGAGCCTTTCCATCAATCGCCGGCACCTCCAGTTCTCCACCTAGAGCCGCTTTGGGGATGCTGATCTTCGTCTCGAACAGTACGTTGTCGCCCTCGCGTTTGAAGGAGGGGTGAGGTTTTAGGTGGATTCGAATGTACAAGTCTCCTGCTCGTCCTCCTAGAGCAGCGTTTCCTTCTCCGCGTAGTCTCAGACTCTGTCCCTCGTCGGCTCCGGCGGGTACTTTGACTTGCAGCTTCGTTCTCTCTCTGGTGAGTCCGTTGCCGCCGCAGTTCTTGCACGGCTTATCGACCACCGTTCCTGCGCCGTTGCATCTGGGACAGGTAGTTATCTGGATCATCTGTGCAAAACCTGATCGTCGGACCTGCTGTACTTGTCCGCGCCCGTAGCATGTTTTGCATGTTTTCCGCTGGCTTCCGGGCTGGGCGCCGGACCCGCCACAGACACTGCACTGGGCAAGTCTAGGGACTTCTATCTCTCTATTGGCGCCGTGGGCTGCGTCGTCGAAACTGATCTCTAGATCGTAGACTAGGTCTTCGCCGCTTGAGGGTCGTTGTGGGGTTCCGAATCCTTGGAATGTGCTGAATCCGCCGAATCCTCGGAGGATCTGCTCGAAGATGCCTCCTAGGCCGCCGATGTCGCGGAAGATTGACTCGAAGTCTGCTCCGCGGAAAATGTCCTCGGCGTTGTAACGTTCGTAGATTCCGGCTCGTCCAAACTGGTCGTACTGGTTCCGTTTCTCGTCGTCAGATAGAATGGCGTATGCTTCCGAGATCTCTTTGAACCGCTCTGTTGCTTCAGGTGACTTGTTCCGGTCTGGGTGGTATTGTAGTGCGAGTTTTCGATAGGCGGATTTTATTTCGTCTTTGCCGGCGCCCTTCTGGACTCCAAGGACGTCGTAGTAGTCTCGCTTGTCCATACGCTATTCATTCTACTCGTTCTCTACCGGGAACCCTCGTCTTTTACTTCCCGATACTCGGCATCGACCACCTTGTCACCCTCGGGTGACGCCTGTGTTCCCGGCGGTGGCGCCTGTTGGGCTTTCTCCTCGCCCGGCTTCGACGCGACCTTCTCGTAGATCTCTGCGCCGATCTTCTGGAGTGTTCTGCTCAGCTCGTCGCTGGCACTCTTGATCTTGTCTGGTTCCTTTCCAGCTAGCGCGGCCCGCAGGACTCCCGCAGCCTTGTCGATCGTCTGGACTTGGTCAGGAGTGATCCTGTCCTTCAATTCCTCCTTGGTCTTGTCCGCCGTGTAGAGCATACTCTCTGCAGTATTCTGCAGCTCAACTTCCTCTTTCCTCTTCCGATCCTGCTCCGCGAACTCTTCTGCTTCCCTGACCATCTTCTCCTTGGATTCCTTGGAGAGTTTTGTGGACGCGGTGATGGTGATCTTGTTCTGCTTCCCGGTGCCCAAGTCCTTGGCGTTCACGTTGAGCATACCGTTTGCGTCGATGTCGAAGGTGACCTCGATCTGTGGTACGCCTCTTGGCGCAGGCGGTATTCCGGTCAGATTGAACATTCCCAGGGAAATGTTGTCTCCTGCCATGGTCCTCTCTCCTTGGAGAACATGGATGGTCACTGTGGTCTGGGAGTCTGCTGCGGTAGAGAAGACTTGACTGCGTTTTGTGGGAATCGTCGTGTTACGTTCAAGAATTTTCGTCGCGACTCCGCCCAGTGTTTCGACTCCCAGCGATAGCGGTGTCACGTCGAGTAGGAGAATGTCTTTGATCTCGCCTGCCAAAACAGCTCCCTGAATTGCGGCTCCGACCGCGACGCATTCCATCGGGTCGACGCCTCGCTCAGCCGGCTTCCCTATCATATCTTCAACGAACTTGCGTACCAACGGCATACGTGTCTGGCCCCCGATCAGAATTATCCGGTCCACATCCTTCGCCTGGAGCTTTGCATCCTCCAGCGTTCGTTTTATCGGGGTCTCGACTTTGCGAACTATTGGGTAGGCGAGTTCCTCAAGCTTCGACCGGGTGAGGGTAATGTGGAGGTGTTTTGGTCCTGAGTTGTCTGATGAGATGAAGGGTAGGTCGATATCAGTGGTGAGGAGTGTTGAGAGTTCGATCTTCGCCTTTTCCGATGCCTCCTTCAGCCTGGTCATTGCAGACTGGTCGTTTCGGAGGTTGATGCTAGTCTGGCGTTGGAACTCTGTGAGGAGATGATCGACGATCGCATTGTCAATATCTGTTCCACCCGTCTGTGTGTCGCCGCTCGTCGATAGGACTTGGAAAACTCCTCCGCCAAAGTCCATCAGCGTGACGTCGTGGGTTCCTCCTCCGAAGCTGAAGACCATGATTTTCATCTCCTTGTCCGTCTTGTCGAGACCATAGGCGAGACAGGCGGCGGTTGGTTCGTTGATTATCCGGTCCACTTCGAAGCCCGCGATCTCCCCCGCATCTTTGGTCGCTTGGCGCTGGTTGTCGTTGAAGTGTGCGGGAACAGTGATGACGGCTTTCTTTATCGGTCGTCCGAGAAATGTCTCCGTGTCCCGTTTGATCTTCTGGAGTACGAAGGCGGATATTTGCTGTGGAGTGTATTCTTTCCCGTAAACGCGGACCCTGTAGTCGCTGCCCATCTTCCGCTTGATTTCTTGAATCGTTCCTTCGGCGTTGGTCGCAGCCTGTCTCTTGGCAGGCTCTCCCACAATCATCTGGCCGTCCTTCGTGAACGCGACTACTGACGGGAACATCTTGCCTGCGGCGGTCTGGCCTTCCCCACTAGGGATGACTAGAGGGCGACCGGCCTCCATTATCGCCGCGGCGCTGTTAGTCGTTCCCAGGTCTATGCCTAGGATCTTCTCGGTCTCAGGCTTACTCATTCTCTATCAGCCTCACTCGTTTCAGCTTGCTCATTTTCCTCCACTAGGTTCTTCCCTGCCACTTTAACTATGCTCGGACGTAGAACCCTTCCCTTCAACATATACCCCGTGCGGACCTCTTCAACAACCGTTCCTTCCTCCTTGTCGGAGACGACTCTAAGGGCGGCTTCGTGATAGTCCGGATTGAATCTAGACCCCGCTCCAGGAATCCTCTCCACACCCTCCTTGGACAGGATATTCTGAAGCCGTTTCTGGATCATGCCCACTCCCTCCAACAAGACTGGGTTCTGCTTGGTCTCATGGGCTTTTGTAAGTGCCAAGTCAATTTCGTCCTTCACCGTTAACAGATCCGAGAGGAGGCGTTCGTTACTGAACCTCTTCACATCCCCCATCTCTTTCTCGATCCTTTTCCTATAATTCTCAAAATCAGCTTGAAGATATTGAAGCCGGCGGAGCAAGTCGTCAGATTTCTCCTTTTCGTGTTCCAGAGCCTCTTCAAGCTCGGAAGTTCGGTTCTGGTCATCAGGCGGCAACTCCTCCTGCACTTGTTGCTCCGGAACGGGAGCTGTCTTAGACGGCTGACGGGCTAATGTTTCCGAAACAGGCCCATTTTCTTTCTCATCCAAGATGTAGCTCACCAGGGATCAATCTCTTCCCAGCCCCGTTTTCAGTCCAACGTTATCTGGGTCGAGAGTCTTAGCCTCTCGGGAAAAATTAAACCTTCTGACACAGTCGCACCCGCTGCCTCTCTTCCAATACTGACTCCCTCGATTTCGCTGTCCGGGTTACGCTTTCTTGATAGGGTGCATGCTTTGCCAGTAAGAAACAGTTGGGAGGACGCGCAAAGTGGGCTTATTCGATCATTTGAGAGCACCTAAAGGCAAGGTCTGGATTAGTTTTGACAAGCCGACATTTGTGGAGGGAGAAGGCGTCGTGGGCAAAGTCAACGTGCAAGCTCAAGAATACATCCAGTCTTTGGGGGTTAGAGTAGAGGCTCGGGTTTTTGAAAATTACGAAGAGATGGTATGGGTCACACTTCCCAATAATCAGAAGATTCAGGAAAGGCAGCGCAGGCAAAACGTTCTCTTTTCGAGAGACGTCCAGGTGACCGGGCCCAATGACTTTGGCAGTGGTCCAACTCAGACTTTTCCTTTCACCGTAGGGATTCCTCCCTGCAGGGCAACTAGGGGCGGGGCTACCGTGGAGAACAGCGTCAAGGCCGTTGTCCAAGTCAAAGGCCGCCCAGATCTCACCGGCCAGACGCAGGTTGCATTCGTTCCACCTAGTAGCATGCCACAGCCGATGCAAGGCTACATGCCGCCAGGTTATCCTGTACCACAAGGTTATGGCCCCCCCGGATACAATCCGGGATACAATCCCAACCCAGCCTACGGGGGTCCCGGATATGGTCAGCCCATGCCTGGATACGGAATGCCTCCACAAGGTCAGATGCCTCAGCAACAGGTGGCGCAGGTTCGTTGCAAGTACTGTCAGGGCCTCATGAACCAGAACTCGGCCAATTGCCCGAACTGCGGGGCTCACCAGTAAACACCATCACAGCATTCTAGGCTACTTATGCAGCGGTGCTGACTAGGACGACACCCGCTATTATCAGGAATGCGCCCGTCCCAGAGTAGAGATTGAATGGATCGCTGAAAATAATCACGGATAGTGCGACGGCGACCATGACCTCTATCGGCAGAATTATCGAGGACACTGTTGGAGAGACGGACTCTAGACCCTTCATGAAAAAATAGTACGCTCCCACTGTGGCGAAAACGGCGAGGAAGACCACGTAGAGCCAAGCTACCGGAGCAAACTCGATCGACGGATTCCGGTCGAAACCCACGGTTGGAAGCAGGAGCACGGTCGTGACTAGGATTATTCCTCCAGTGACCGCTCGTCCTCCCTTCTGTTCAACTATGTCTTTTGAAAGAACGAAGACCAGTGCTATGGTTACGGCTGTTGCTAGGATCAGAATATCACCGAGGAGTTCGGAGCTTCCGAGATCTACGGTTTGTCCTCTGGTGACGAGGAGCACGATTCCGATGAACCCTGACAAGACTCCCGCTCCTCTTCTTATCTCCATTTTTTCGTGTACATAGAACAATGAGAGTATCGGAATCATCAGAGCAGCGGTGCTAATTATGAGAGTGGCGTTCGATGAAGAAGTGATGAGTTGTCCTTGAAACTGTGTGACGTATCCTAATGCGTTGATGAAGCCTATGATCCAGATCTGTCTTGATCTGAAAAGATCTCTTTGCACCCAACCTCTTCCTCGTAACAGGAGAATGATGAGTGCAGAAGCAAACGAAAATCGCAAGGTGACAAATGTATTGGGCGGGATGAAGTTTAGGCCGAGCTTTATCAATGGGACACTGGTTCCGAACAGGAGTCCTGCAAGTATCGTTGCTGCGAGTCCTCTTCGGTCGATCATACTTGGGGCCTGCTAAACAGTCAGTGATGGATGCTGCAAGAGCCGAAGTTCATAATCTCTGCTTGAGCGGGCCCGGTTCTAGTGACCATGGCTCAGACAAGCGCACGCTCATCCTGCATGATCCTGAGGCTGTGTGGTCAGGAAATATTGTGTACGCTAGGCTTATCTTTCACCAGTCCGACCATTCTATCCAGCATGAGTGAGGTCACTCTTCTCCCAGGCAACACGGTTGAGTGTGCATGGTGCAAGGATCCTAAACCGATAACCGAGACTACATGGTTCATGCCTGAACCCGGGGAAAGATCAGTTCGGCTCTGCGGCTTCTGCTACGAAGAAGCCCGCAAACAGGTTCGACTATTGAGATTCGTCAGGACCCGCGGCGAATTCCCCGTAGAAGCTGCTTCCTAAGCAACACTCTCCTTCCAGTAACTCCCACATACTGCCACGGGATTCAGTCTGCTCTATAGCTTAGTACACCTCCTAGGTTGCAGTTGATCTTCGAAACCTTGGATCAGAGCGTAGAATTGCAAAACGTTATGCCGTCGAGAAGAGCAAGGCTCCCGAGTCTGAGAAGTACTTGCCTTCGGAACCTAACGTAGTTGTTCTCGGTTGTGGAATGGGTGGTTTCACTGCATCCAGTCTGATCTCTAAACAAATCGGCAGTTCGGGTCTTGTCACCGTTGTAGAGCCGCGGTCGCGGCTCCCTTTTCCGCCCGCGTTTCAGTGGCTGGTGTTCGACTGGCGCCAGCCAGAGAAAATACAGCGCAATCTAACGGGTCTTACCAAGAGAAAGAATGTTCGGATGGTCAGTGAGAAGGTGGAGAAGATCGATCTCAACGGACGGAGCGTTAAGACCCAGTCTCAGACGATAAGGTACCACAAGCTAGTAATCTCGCTAGGCGTGGAATTCGAGTTCGACCAAGTACCCGGACTTGAAGCTTACAGCCACAACGCTTACTCAATTGAAGGAGCTCTGAGACTCCGCGACGCGATTGACAACTTCAGTGAGGGCACAATCGCGATAGGAATATCACGACTCCCAATAAAATGCCCACCTGCGCCCTACGAACTGGCTCTACTGATGGAGGAACACTTCCGACGAGCAAAGAAGAAAGTTGAGATTCAGTTCTTCACGCCTGAGCCCCACCCGGTTCCTGCAGCAGGTAGCGTAATCGGCAAACAGGTCGAGCGACTCTTGAACAGTCGTGGGATCAAATATTTGTCGAAGACGAAACTGGCTAGGGTTGACAAGGATAAGATTCTCTGCGATAATGGCTCCGAGTTGAAATATGATATTCTCATCACAACTCCTCCACATCGTTCATCTCAAGTCGTAAAAGATGCAGGTCTGACAGACGATTCCGGTTGGATTCCCGTGAATCCCCATAATCTCGCAACCCGACACGAGGACGTGTTCGCCATAGGCGACATTACCTCAATTGAGACCCCTCATGGGCATGCGCCCTACTTGCCGAAAGCAGGGGTCTTTGCACAAGGCCAGGCCGAGGTCGTCGCCAACAATCTGGCGATATCAATTACCAAGAAGGGAGAAATGAAGCAATGGAACGGTGAAGGCTCCTGTTACTTGCAGGTCGCAAAATCTGAAAGCGCTTTTCTCAAGGGCGCCTTTCTCTCTAATCCTCCTCGGCTAGAGTTTCACCCTCCTCGCAGGAAATGGTTCTTGGAGAAGTTGAGGCTCGAGAAAGAGTGGTTGAAGCCAAAGTGAGACTCTCAGCAATCAGCTTCTCTGATTAACCCTTTCGAACTTGCTCAATCTGGAAGCTGCCATTTCGATAGTGTGAGGCATCTTCGAGAAGGAGAAGCGCAGCTTGCGCCTACCTTTGGATGGAAGATGATAGAAGCTTGAGCCTGGTACAGCTCCGACCCCTATCTTTTTTATCAGATGCTCTGCAAGTTTCCTGTCGTCTTTGAAGCCCGTTCGTCTGATATCTGTCCAGACATAGTAGGCACCTTCGGGGACTGTGCAGATGAAAGAAGCATCCTCCAGTGTCCGCAATAGCAATTTTCTACTCTTCGCGTACAGGGTTCGGAGATCCCGATAATAGGAGAGTGGAAGTTTCAAAGCTGCTATGCACGCTTCCTGCAAGGGTGTTGGGGCGCAGACGGTTAGAAAATCATGGACCTTTCTTACCGCAGCCGTAAGTTTCTTCGGGGCGATCACGTAGCCCACTCGCCAACCAGTCGCGCTGTAGGTCTTTGAAAATCCAGAAATCGTCATTGTGCGATTCTCCATTCTGTCTAGACTTGCGATGCTGATATGTTTCCTGTCGTCGTAGAGGATGTGTTCATAGATCTCATCGGTGATCGCGAAGGCATCATAGTCAGTGCAAAGATCTCGAATGAGTTCCAGCTCATGACGAGTGAAGACCCTGCCAGTGGGGTTGTGAGGAGTGTTGATGATGACGGCTTTGGTTTTTTTGGAGAAAGCTGCCTTCAGTTTCTCTTCGTCGATCTTGAAGCTAGGTTCTTCGAGTGCAACGTATTTGCACTTTGCTCCTGAGAGGATTGAGTCGGGACCATAATTTTCGTAGAACGGTTCGAAGATTACGACCTCTTCACTTGGGTTCAGAAGTGCTAAAAGAGATGAGATCATGCCCTCGGTGGTCCCGCAAGTCACAGTGACATTATCATCCGGATTGCACGAGACATGATTGTAAGTTGACATCTTGTGGGCGATAGCCTGTCTGAGACTGAGGACGCCGTGAGTGGTCGAGTATTGATTGTAGCCGTCTCGAATAGCTTGCGAAGCGGCGCTCTTCACTTTGTCAGGAGGATCGAAATCGGGAAATCCTTGCGCTAGGTTTATCGCGTTATATTCTTGGCATAGCCTGGTCATTTCTCGTATTACGGATTCTGTGAAGCCCTCAGCCCTGCGAGACGGTCCCTTTCTCATGACCTACAACGAGAAATCGACGCCTAGTAAGGGTTCTTCTATTTGTCCGATACAAAGTAGGTGGGGTCTAAATAAAGCCCAGTCAGTTTGGAGTTGATCGATACCATGGCTTACTGTTCTGTCTTCTTATACCGAGTTCCGAGAAGAAAGGCAGAGGCCTTTGTACATGCTCTCGAACCGATCATGAAACTATTCGAGGATGCCGGGTGCTTGTCTGACGAGCTTCTACGTCCTAAGGATATGACTGCCAAGTTCGGTGGAGCTAGCCTGCCCTTAGCCGTTGAGCTTGCCAGCGATGAAGAACTCTGGATCGAGATCGCCAAATTCAAGGATGCATCCCACATGAAAGAGGTTCATTCTCAAGTAGCTAAGAATCCCGGCCTTGAGAAGCTTCACTCCAGATTCGATCTCCTCATCTCTGGGAAGCAAGTCTATCACGCAGAGTTCGAATCTCTGCGTCCCCAGCCCTAGTCTCGTGATTATGGTCGAGACGTAATCGAAACAGTTCCCGCGCTTCTATTGCACTCGAAGTGTCGGTAACACTACTCTGAAACTTCAGACTCTTCGAATGATTGAATGACGTATATGGCAAAAACTGGGAAAAAGAGTCACGCTCCAAAGCGACCAATCAAGTCGAAGAAAGCTCTAGGGAAAGTGAGAACGAAACCAACCAATCATACGAGAGCCTCACCCAAAACCTCAAGCAGAAAGACAATTTCAGGAACGCATCATCAGCAAAGTAGTGATGCCACCTACATTTTCGAGTGCACCCGACCAGGATGTGGATATCGAATCCCGCGCGAAGAAAAAGCCGAACAGGGGTCGCTCCGCTTCGATCTCAAATGTCCCAAGTGTCACAATAGGGAATTCAAATGCCTAGGAAAGGGCGATCTCCCAACAACTTTCGAATTGCCCGTGCCCACAACGAACATAGACTTCGACAACATTAAGCCAGTAGACCTAGGGTCGAACTAGAATCTTCAATCGACTCTCACCTCTACCCGAGGAGAAAAAAACCAATTTCTTCTCCTCAATCTTCGAATTTGAAAAACATTCAAACGAAGGCTTAACAGAACCATTCCCGCTTTGGGCAATCAATGACTGTGAGTGAACTTTCTCCGGAAAAACTGAGGTTGGAGTGTCCGCCCGACCAGGTCGGGTGCGAGACCAGTGCAGAGCTCGGTCCAGTGGATGGCATAATCGGGCAAGACCGTGCTCTGAAGGCGTTGAAGTTCGGAGTCGAAATGAAAGGTAAGGGCTTCAATGTTTACGTGGCAGGTCCGCCAATTACCGGGAAGAGACCTGCTGCTCGGAGCTTCCTGGAAAATATTGCAAAAACTCGGCCTATTCCTCCTGACTGGGTCTATGTGAACAATTTTCAGAATCCATACGAGCCGAAGACACTGAAGCTTCCTCCCGGTAGAGCCAAGGTCTTCCAAAAAGACCTCAAGAATCTTGTCGACCAGGCGAAGAGGGCTGTTCCTGCCGCCCTCCAGAACGACGAGTTTGTCTCTAGGGGAAATAGCATTACAAAGAAGGCTGTTGCGGAGCGCAACAAGATTCTCAGCGATCTAAACAAACAAGCGGAGGTCCACGGCTACACAGTTCGAATGACTCAGCTGGGCATCACGATAATACCCGTCGTTGATGGTAAAACGGTGAGTCAGGAAGAATTCGACTCTCTTCCCGCCCGCGTGAAAAAGAAGTACGATCAGAGCAGAGACACTGTCAGAGCGGCGCTTGACAAGTCAGGGAAAGAGGTCAACGATCTGGATGCTAGGACGCTGGAGGAGCTGAAAAAGCTCAGAGACGATTCAGTGCGCTACGCGATCGGTGGACTCATGACCAATCTTGTCTCCCGTTACGAGGGTCTACCGGATGTTGTTCAGCATCTTAACGAACTCAGAGATGACATCATGGAGAATACGGAACTCTTCACGCCGGGAGGAGCTGAAGAGAAGCCCGACTCGGAACAACAGAATCCCTTGGAGAAGAGTCTGCCAGATTTCCTATTTCGTAGGTACGATGTTAACATCATCGTGGACAATTCAGAATTGAAAGGAGCTCCAGTGATCTCGGAAGATAATCCTACAGTGACCAATCTGCTCGGCAAGTTTGAAAACGAATCACGGTTTGGAGCTCTCACAACAGATTTCACTCTAATCAAGGGAGGCTCGCTTCACCGGGCTAATGGAGGCTACCTAATACTTGGAGCAATTGAACTTCTCAAAAACCAGTTTTCCTACGATGGTTTGAAGAGAGTTCTGCAGAGCGGAAGCATCCTGATTGAGGAGACGGGACAGAGGCTTGGAGTTGCTAGCACTAAGACACTCGTCCCTCAGCCAATACCGTTGAATGTGAAGGTGATACTCGTCGGAGACCATGAAATCTACCAAGCGCTGTACACACAGGACCCTGACTTTGGGATCCTGTTCAAGGTCAAAGCTCACTTTGATGATTCAATCGAAAGGAACGATCAGAACCAGAAAACCTACGGGAGCTTTGTTCACTCTCTTTGCGAGCGAGAAGGACTCAACCACCTCGAAGCCCCGGCCCTGGCGAAAGTTGTGGAATACGGGTCCCGCTTAGCTGAAGACCAGACAAAATTGTCGACGAAATTCCCCGAGATCGCTGACCTGGTTAGAGAGGCAAATTTCTATGCAACGCAAGACGGCGCAAAAATTGTCAAAGATCTTCACATCAAGAAAGCTCTCGACGAGAAAGTCTACCGCTCCAATCTTCTGGATGAGAAGATAAAGGAAATGATTGAACGAGGAATCATCCTGATAGACACGTCAGGAGCTCAGGTAGGACAGGTAAACGGCCTCTCCGTCATAAGCCTGGGAGATTTCGACTTCGGCCAACCATCCCGAATTACTGCCAGCCTGGGGCTGGGAAGGAGGGGAATAATCGATATTGAACGTGAGTCTAGAATGGGCGGACAGACACACACTAAGGGCGTTCTCATCATTTCAGGCTACATCGAGAACAAGTATGCCCACGACAAGCCCTTGAGCCTCTCTTGCAGGCTTGTCTTCGAACAGAGCTACGGTGGCGTAGACGGTGATAGTGCTTCCAGCACTGAACTCTATGCGATACTCTCAGCTCTATCGGAACTGCCCATCAAGCAGAATCTCGCGGTGACAGGTTCCGTGAATCAAAAAGGAGAGGTCCAGGCGATAGGCGGGGTCAACGAGAAGGTCGAAGGTTTCTACAAGACCTGTAAGGCCAAAGGACTGAAAGGCGACGAGGGGGTCATGATCCCTAGGAGCAACGTCCAGCACCTTATGTTGAACGAGGAAGTTGTCGAGGTGGTAAGACAAGGCAGATTCCACATCTTCCCCGTCAGTACGATCGACGAAGGCATGGAGATTCTGACTGGTGTCAAAGCCGGTCAGTTGAAAAACGATGGGACTTACGACCCCGGCACCGTGAATTATAGAGTCAACAGGCGTCTCGCCGAGATGACCCAGAGAATGGCCGCACTCGTTCGTTCATCAAGATTAGAGGCAGACCCTGCTCCCTCCGAAATTGAGACTCTGGCTCTGCCTCATTCCAAATCGTGAATGCGACGGTCTGTCAGGGTTTGACAGTCCTTCGCATCAAAAGATGATGGGGTCCCATCAGACCGACCACCTTGAACTTCTCCATCTCGAACATTGATTCAGTTCCGAACCAGAACCAGTTGGACCATTTCGACCATGCTCTCGCCGACTTGTGAGTAACGGGGTATGCTTCGACCACCCCTCCTCCCTTCGCCTTTATCGAATCTAGAGTTGCTCTCAGGGCAACCTTTGCGACCCCCTTCTTGCGATAGTCTCTATCGACAAAGAAACATGTAATGCGCCACAGCTTCTCAGGATTCTTATCTATGTCCAGTCGCTTGTAGTTTCTTCCGTTATCGATTCGCGGGAACTCTTGCTTCAGTCCGTACGCGCACCATCCGATAGGATTCCCACGATCGTATAGAAGAACTCCATGAGAGCGGTCATCATCAACCAACGCCTTCTTGTCACGCCTGTTCTTCCCGCGCCTCTCTGCAGGTGCCAATCCCTTCATTGTTCCCCCGCTGGGACGCTGATAGTACATGCACCAGCAACCTCCCACTCCTCCGTGCTTAGAGAACAATCTCTCGAAGTCTGGCCACGTAGCGGAACTCAACTCTCTAGTACTGTAGTCGGGTTCGGGCGACAATGAAAGCTCAGATAGTCGCAAAGCCTTGGTCGAGGAAATAACTTCTCTGCCGGCGAGCGCTGACTCGTCCACGCGACGGCAATAGGAGTTCGAGCTGTGTTGTCACGTTTAAGAAGGGCGAACCCGTGCTCGCTCCGCTGGTTTCTAATGGAAGCAGCCACAACTACAACCCGACCTCAACCGCGAGAATCTACGCTAGTGCACTTCGAGATACCTGCCAACGAGCCCGACAAAACAGCCCGCTTCTACGAGCAACTCTTCAGCTGGAAGATTGCCAAGGTTCCAATGGGACCAATGGACTACTGGCTCATATCTCACAAAGACGCCGGTGAGAACGAGACTATGGGCGGACTCTACAAGAAGACCATGGGCGAAACAGGATTCCTCAACCATTTCAGCGTAGTCAACATCGACCAATCTCTAGCCAAGGCCACGAATCTCGGAGCAAAGGTTGTCAAGGGTAAGGAAGAGATCCCGAACATCGGATGGTTCGCGGTCCTCCAAGACCCGGACAACAATGCCTTCGCCCTATTCCAAGCCTCAGGCAGAATGTAGACAAGACTCGCGTACAATCCTACTCCCTCCTTTTTCTTCATATCGTAGCGGAGAGACCGGCGACGCTTGCATCGATTAGTGTGACCAACTCTCGCTCACGGCGGTCAACAAGAGTAGGCTCACCTCGTCCAGAATCTGCAAGTGGCTTTCGAATATGATAGAAGACGGAGATCAGAATCAGACTCTGGTGCCCCCAAGCAATACTCCTAGTCCAGCTCGGATCATCACGCACGCGCGACTGACCTTTGCATTGATTATTGCAGCTGTCTTTCTAGATGTTGTTGATTTCTCTATTATCCAAGTAGCTCTGCCATCAATTCGAACTCAATTCATAGTGTCCCTGGCTGACAGCCAATGGATAGTCGGTGCATATGGGATAACGATGGCGGGCTTTCTATTGCTTAGCGGGCGAGCTGGGGACATTTACGGCCAGAAGAAACTGTTCATTTCCGGAATAGTTCTCTTCACCGTAGCCTCGATGACAGGTGGCTTTGCACCTTCACTCCTGTTCCTTGTCGTGTCCCGAGCGATACAGGGGATCGGTGCGGCAATATCCACCGTCACCGCTTTCGCGATCTTCATTGGTCTGTTCCCTGAGGGAAATGAGAGGAACAGGGCGTTGGGGATTTTTGTTGCAGTGCTCTCAGCCGGTTTCGCAGCGGGGTCTGTTGCGGGCGGAATCCTCACAGTTACGTTTGGCTGGAGGTCTGTTATGTTCATCAATGTTCCCATCGGGATCGTGGCGGCCGTTCTTTCCCAAAGGTATCTCCCTAATGCGGCCGCTAAGCTCCTCAATGGTCACCTTGATCTTCCAGGCGCGTTGACGGTCACCGGGGGACTGTTGCTTCTAGTCTACGGGTTGACGAACGCTGCGAATAGTTTCACTTCGCTGGAGACAATCATTCCGCTGGCTCTTTCGATTGTTGCCCTCGCGGCATTCGTTGCCATCGAATCAGCATCGAAGGCTCCTCTGATGCCTCTTAGCTTCCTCCGTCGGGGAACCGTTCTAACCGCTAACCTCCTATCCTTGATACTCGGAGCAACCGTTGCGGGGCTCTCATTCATCCTAACGATCTACCTCCAGCAGGTGCTCGGCTATTCCGCCGAGCTGGCCGGTGCAGGTTTTCTGCCCGGAGCGGTCATATTCTTCATCGTCGGCGGCTGGGGCGCCTCCCGCTTAGTCAACAGATTCGGCATCCGGAGAGTGGTGGTCGCATCTGCTGCTCTGATCGCCGCAGGGTCCGCCCTACTCGTTGGGCTCTCTCCAAACGGAGACTATTTCGGAATACTTCCCGGAATGATCCTCTGGTCTATAGGCGCGAGTATTGGATTTCCGGCAATTAATGTAGCAGCCATAGCGGGTACGAAGCCGGGTGAGGAAGGACTGGCCTCAGGGCTGATTTCGACCTCAACGCGGCTGGGATTCCCTCTCGGATTGGCAGTGCTATTGACGGTGGCAGGTGCGACCGATCCTCAGCCGGTTGCGGATGTAGTGTCGGCTGCGGGGCTTGTTAGAGGATTCCAGTTTGCAATCGCGACAGCGGCTCTCTTGGGCGTGTTAGGTGTGCTAGTTGCTCTACGCGTAAAGGAGCCGCCTAAATGGCAGAACTACGCGCCGGGACCCCAGTAGAACCGGCCGATCAGGCCTGACCCTGACCTTCTAGGCTACCACGAGTTTCTCGAATAGGAGTTCTTTGGCTAGGCTTGCTAGGTTTACAGGTGATGTCCCGTTTGTCTTGGCAAGTTGCTGGGCGGCCGGTGGTTCTGAGAGGTAGCTTGGTAGTCGGGCCTTGATCCGGTCTTCGTATGTTGGAATGGTTTCGTTCTGGTAGAAGACGCCTATTGGGATCTTGTCGCCCCACTCTCTCGACTTTTCAATTATTTGCGACATTTTCTTCTCGATATCATCCTCGCTCATCATTGGCGTAATCTTCCCATCATAACCTGTAGGCTCCAGCTCGTATGGACGGGGTGTAGGTTTTTTCGTGACAGGGTCTATTCGGTCTTCCCCGCCATACCATTCCTTCGTGTTGATATCGTTGTAGGTGGGACAGGGTTGGAGTATGACGACTAGTGCGAAGCCCTCGTGGGCGACCGCTTTCTTTACCGTCTCTTTGAGATGTTTCGTGTTGTAGGCGTAAGAGCGGGCGATGAATGTGAAGCCCGATGCGAGCGCGAGTAGTATTGGGTTGACGCTTGTATTGATGTTGGGCATAGGTAGTGATTTGGTCTGCATCCCGAGTTGGAGCGTTGGTGAGGCTTGCCCCTTGGTGAGTCCGTAGACTCCGTTGTCGTGGATGATGTAAGTCATGTCGATGTTTCTCCGTCCTGCGTGGACGAAGTGTCCCACTCCTATTCCGAGCCCGTCGCCGTCGCCGCCTATTGCGATGACCTCTAGGTCAGGGTTCGCAAGTTTCGCGCCCTGCGCGAAGGGCAGAACTCTGCCGTGTAGTGTGTGTACGCCGGTAGCGTTTGTGAAGTGGACGATCTTTCCGGAGCAGCCTATTCCGGAGAAGAGGACGAGCTTGTTGATGTCAACCGGCAGCTCGGTCAATGCCATCTTGACCCCGGCTTCTATGCCGAAGTCTCCACAACCGGGGCACCAATCGTTGTGGACGTCTGTTCGGAGGTCTGAGAGTTTAAGCGCCATGGGTCAACACTACTCTCTTGTTTTGTGTCGGGTTTGAGATTACCCGTTTGACGCTCTCGTAGATCTCGTCCTGGGTCATCGGTCTCCCATTGTACTTTACGATCTTGTTCTTGATGTCCATCATCGTCTTCTCCGCAATGACTTGGGCCATCTGGCCCGAATAGTTCTGCTCAATATCGATTGGGAGTTTGGCCTTTGACAGTTTTTCCCTAACACTCTCTGTCGGGAAGGGATTTGCAAGTCGTATCTGCAAGAACTCCACGCTGATTCCGTCTTTCTCGAGAAGTTTCATCGCGTCGAGTATTGGTCCCTTCGTTGATCCCCAGCTGACAAGTGTGGCGTCGGCCTGTCTCTTGCTGGACGGGAAGAAATTGAACTTCTCCATTTCAGGAATCTCCCTTGCCGCCGTTTCCAGTTTAGTCATCCGCTTGTCCATCATGCTAATCCTGTTGAATGGATCCTCCTCGATGTGTCCCATCTCGTCGTGTTCGTCTCCGCTGTTCCAGAAACGGTGTCCCGAGCCGAGGACTGCTCTAGGCGATACGCCGTCGGGAGAGAACGCGAATCTGTGGTATGGCTGGCTGTTCCCGTTCGTGGACCCGTTGTTCTCGACCATCTTTCCGCGACTGATCTTGACCAGGTCCGCTTTGAGTTGTGGGATGGTGACGCTGGTGTTTGCCATCGACTTGTCGATGAGGTGTATGGACGGCATCTGGAATTGTTCTGCGTAGTTGAAGATTCGGATCGCGTCGTAGAAGCATTCTTCGAGGTCTCCTGAGCAGAGAACGATACGCGGGAACTCGCCGTGGGAGGCGCTGAGTACGAATTTGAGGTCTCCTTGTTCGTGGCGTGTGGGTTGGCCTGTGGAGGGTCCTCCGCGCGAGTATTGTGTTATCACTACTGGGACCTCGTTCATTCCTGCCCACCCTAGGCCTTCGACCATTAGTGAGAATCCTGGTCCAGAGGTTGATGTTGCGGCTCGGGCTCCGGCTAGTGCCGCGCCTATGGCCATTGTGATAGCAGCAATCTCATCCTCTGTCTGTGTGACGAGAACTGATCCTTTCTTTCCGGGTTGACCCCCGTCGAGGAGGTCGAAGATTTCATGAGATTCTATGAACTCGCTCTCGTCGGCGGCGGGCGTGATAGGGTAGTATGTCTGGACTCTGCATCCCCCGACAATTTTTCCCAGGGCGACTGCTTCGTTGCCCATGAGTAATAGTCTGGGCTGGTTCTGTATGGGCTTGAGTTGGTACGAGAAAGACTGTTTCGGAAGTCCCCTGGCGGTATCGTAGGCCATTTTGGCACCGATCTCGTTCATGTCGATGACCTTCTTCTTGCTTCCAAAGGTCCTCGCGATTGACTGGTTGAGGTAGTTGAGGTCAAAGCCGAGGATTGCGAATGAGGCTGCGACCGAGAGTACGTTGACTATCCGTGAGACTTTGCTGAGCTGGTGTTCTCCAATCTGGGCGGCCGTCTTTGCGACTATGTCATTATACGGTATCGGGTAGAGGTTGACGTTTCTCTTCTTGGCCTCTTCCAGGATTCCCGCGACCGTTCCGGGCAGTCCCTGTTTGGCTAGTCTGTCTTTGACCCGGGCTACGACTGGATGTTCGATGGTGTCGATTTTGTCTATCTCGATTGCGCTGAAGGTGGGGTCGTAGATTATTCCCCCTCCGGGGCAGACCTCGTCGGCGTGGCGAATGAGGGTCTCGGCGTCAAATGTGGCTAGGAGGTTGACGTTGTTTACCTGGGATCTTATCCTCTCGCTGTTCGCCCGGACCTCGAAATAGCTATGTGGTCCCTTGATGCTCGAATAGTACTCTCGTGAGCCAAAGGTCCAGAGACCAGAGAGGGCGCAGGCTCCTGCGAATATGTTGGCGGATGAGTCAACCCCGCTGCCTTGCGGGCCACCGGTCATCCAAGAGAGGTCGTTTGTCTTGGCTGGAGCTTTGCTCGTCGATTAGCCCCCGGTCGCCCTTCCGTGCCCTACCGCGCAGTCGCAATCGCTGCTCTCGCTACAATATGGACACGCGCACTCACAATCGTCCATTACAGTTTCACAGTTGGGACACATATACGGTTCGCTTTTGTCCAACACAATTATCGCACTAAAAAGCTGCTAGTCTTCTCAATAAGGCTTTACGGAAGAATCGGCTCGGAATGCTCATGTCTTAACTGTGGAGGTTGCTCTTTATTCAAATCCTAATTCTTAGCGCGACTGACCTGTCCTTTCTTGTCTGTATCCAGTGGAAGAACCGAATTAGTCGGTATTGAATGCCGTATTTTGTCTTGAGAAGAGAGAACGCAATCTTCGCTTCTCCCTCGCCGGCTATGATAGCCTCTGTCTCGATCCAGTCGCCCTTGGGGATGCCTCTTCCTGTAGACGGTGCAATTCGGACGTGTGGGTTACGCCGAATTCTCTTTGCTTTTCCTGTGTCCCTGTTGGTCCTTACGTAGATGATTCCTTGATGTTCAACAAACCAAACTGGGGTACGAACTGGGTCTCCGTTCTTCCGGTAGGTTTCGACAACGAGGTATCGTTCGGCGACAAGGTCCGCAAGCTTCGCCGTGTGAGCGTCGACACTTGGTGGTTGAGTCGTATCTGGAGTCCCGATCCGGCTCTTCTTAGATCAGTTCAATATTCTCTTCGTTGAATCCAAGCTTGACGAGCTCATCCCTTGCTTTGGTTCGGTGATCTCCGTGGAGGACGATTCGCTTGTCCTCGACATCGCCGCCTGTGCCGAGCGCTTCCTTGAGCTGATGGGCAAGGTCTCTCAGCGATGATTCGTCCTTGGAGAGTCTGTGGGGCTCGACAATGGTTACTTCTCTTCCGGAGCGATGGTGAGCCTCCAGTCTTACTACGAAGTGCTCTGATTCCCTGTCGATGTGTTTCAGTATGTCTTCGAAGGTGAGGTCTTCGCTACTCATTCAACCTCTCCCTCTAAGCTTCAACCATTTGATGTGAGTGTTCGATCGTGTGATGGTAGTGTTCGGGTGGCATGAAGGACTGGAACGCTCTGTCCACGACTTCGCTCAGCGCTGGGTGAATGTGCATCATATCCCTTATTGGCCTGTAAGTTTGTTCGGGCGTGTACATTAATGGGATTATCTCGTGTATTAGTGTCGAGGCTTCGGGGCCGATGATGTGGGCGCCTAGGATTCTCTCGGTGTCTGCTTCCACGATTACTTTGACGAAGTAGTCTTTGACATTCAGCGCCTCTCCTTTGGCAGTGTCCTCATACTTGTGATGGCCTATGAGCACTTTGTCCGTTCCGTACTTTGCTATGGCTTCTTGTTCTTTCATTCCGACCCCGGCAATCTCAGGATAAGTGAAGATGGCATGTGGGACCGCGTGGTAGTCTACCTTGACCTTTCTCTTTAGTATCGCGTTGTAGTAGACTATAGCCGACTCGTAGTTTGCAACATGTTTGAAGAGATACTTGCCGTCCGCATCTCCAAGCGCCCAAATGCCTGGCTGAGAGGTCTCTAGATATTCGTTGACCGCTATCCATCCATTGGGTGTTGTCTTTATCCCAGTCTTTTCGGGATGAAGGATGTCAGTTATCGGACCTCGTCCGCTTGCAATCATTATCTCACGCGCCGAAACGGTAAGAGTCTTTCCCGTCTTCCGATCTAACGCTTCCAGCTCTTTCAAGCCGGAGGAGGTCTCTCGCACAGCCTTGACCTCATGATTTGTCATTATGTTGATGTGTCGACCCAATACTTTCTTTGCGAGTTCAGAGACTTCAGGCTCTTCTTCCGGGACGAACTGAGGGTTTCTGCCGATAATCGCGACTTTTGATCCCATGCACGCGAAGAAGTGGCCGAATTCTGCGGCTATGTATCCGGCTCCTACAATGGCGATGCTTTCGGGTAGTTGTTTCATTTTGAAGGCTGTGTCGCTGGTGTGGTAGCTGATCTTGTCAAGGCCCTTGATGGGCGGGATGATGGTCTTGGATCCTATGCAGAGGAATATCATTCGCGACTTGATCTCGGTCCCGCCGACCTTCATAGTGTACGGCGCAACGAATTCTGCAAGTGCGTGGTAGTAGTCGATGTTCTTGGAATTGGATAGTCCTTCTCTTATCTGATCGATGTCTTGATTGATCAGCTTTCGCATTCTTTCCATTACGAATTCGAAACTGATCTTTTTGATCTGCGTGTCAATGCCTAGGTCTCGTGCTTCTTCGATCTTTCTGACGAGCTCCGCTGGATAGAGCAAGATCTTGGACGGTATGCATCCGCGAGTTAGGCAGATTCCGCCGGGCTCGTCCTTGTCAATAACCGCGATACGAATGTTAGGATTCTCCTGAATCATCGGGTCAACGATGTTCATCGCTGATCCGGATCCGATTATGATCAGATCGTAATCTTTCATAGGAATCGGCTCGCGCATAGTTGAAGATAAGCGTGTGTCATGAAAGAGCTGATTCAGGACTTGTGAGTTGGATGAATGCAAATTATGAAGAGATCCGCCCAAGCGGGTTTCTTGGCGGCGAGAATGGAGGAGACTCTGACGCTAGCGCTGAATCTGATGGGGACATTCGCCTTTGGGCTCAGCGGTGGTATCTTGGCGGTTAGGAAACAGATGGATCTGTTTGGGGTCCTCGTTCTGAGCGTGGCAACGGGGCTTGGTGGTGGAATCATGCGAGATGTTGTGCTGGGTCATATTCCACCTGCGACCCTTAGCGACTGGCGTTATCTTGCGGCCGCCGGCTTGGCTGGGTTGTTAGTCTTCCTGTGGTTCAGTAGGGTGGTTCATCATGGCAAATTCCTGACTACGTTTGATGCTATCGGGTTGAGTATTTTCACAGTTACGGGAACTACCATCGCGCTTGATGCCGGTCTGGGTCCTGCGCCTGCGGCCTTGCTAGGCATGCTCACCGGTGTGGGGGGTGGAGTGGTGAGAGACGTGTTGGCCGCTGAGGTTCCATTGATCTTTCGAAGCGAAGTCTATGCTGTCGCTTCGATGCTGGGAGCGATAATTGTCATAGTTGCTAGCCAGACCGGGTTCTCCGGGATTCCAGCGGAGATTCTGGCAGCCCTTGCGACTCTCATTCTGCGGATGGTGAGTGTTAAGAGAGGATGGAAGATTCCCGTTGCGAGACCGAAAATAGAGACTCAATGATACAGCTTTGTTCATCCTTGCCAGTTTCGAGGTCGATAAATTGTAATGTTCTCTGACTGTTGCGGTTTGCTCATGCGATAACAGTTTTGACGTCTGAGCATTCGAGGAATCTGCCGAGGTCTGAAGCTTCTTCCTTTATCCGCAAAGAAACGGCTTTTGAAATTCTTGAGAATGGAGTCATGCGGACTGTGAGATTGTTCTTGTTCTGTTGATGGGACCATACGCCTTGTGCTCTACCATCCACTAGAAGGACCGGGGAGACCCATCCTTGATTGCGATAGATCTTCTTGTGGTTTCCTTGATCGACTATGTTCCGGTGAGACTTGTGTCCTAGAAGGAATGAGTCGAAATATGGTAGAAGGCGTACGAGTGGCTCGTCAAGCTCCGCCTTTTCTAGATCCGGTAGGTCCGATTGGAGCATACTGGCTTTCCAGCCTTCAACGTCAACGTGGACAAGGTTCTCTGCCTCACTCTCCCAGATCGGTTTTGCGTCACGCACATACATTCCAGCCCACAATGCAAAGTCCTGTAATGTTGTGGGCCCAAAGGCTCTGAGATACTTGACGAGCAGCTCCCGCTCGGCCTTTTCAACGGGCATGTCCTTCCAGTTTGGGATCCACTTGTCAGCTCTGACATAGGTCGCTTCGTTTCCGTCGCCCGGTCCCGAAACTATAACGTCGCGGGCGGCAATGACATGGAGAAGCCATCCAACCGGCAACAGAGATCCCCCGACCCTGACCCATGGCACGGGTCTCTTGTTTCCCCATCCTCCTCCAACCTTCGACTTCAACTTGTACCCGTGGGACTTGCTGAGTATCTCTGCAAGTTCGGAGCGTGTGCGCGGCTCCTCTAGAGCGTCGAGAACAGCATCTAGTAGCTCGTCGAGTTTCTCTTGGGAACCGATACGAGAAAGAGCGTGGCGGAAATGATAGGTTGCTCTCCGGGTCGTACCTCTGACGAAGACCGCAAGTTGATCGGATGGTAGCAGAAACATTGTTCTCCTCATAGCCCACGCCCTTACCATAGTGTGATCATTCCATATCGCTGAATTCAAGTGCCGGATTCTTGCTCCTTTGACTCGTGCCCGGATCGACATCTGAGCAGCAGAAAGTACCTGTGATTGCGCTCCGCCTATGTCCGCGAGAACCGAAGCCATGTAGGCCGAGGGCTGGCGCTTGGAGAGATGGTGTTGGGAGAGCCTGAATGCGGCCACTTGTCTCCAGGAAACAGGAATGGTTTTTTGTTCTGTAGGATCGCGCATTGTTCTAGCTGAGCACCTTGTAGCGGACGACTAGGTCGGGTCCGTATTTCGCGGTGTTGAGTAGCTTCAGCTTGACTCCATCTCTGACTAGTGGGCTTCCCTTGCCTTCGACGAGGGTCACCGCTTTCTCTCCTCCCAGTATCCTAGGAGTGATGGTGACCGAGACCTCGTCAACATGGCCACTGCTCAGCATGCTCCAGTTTAGCGCGCCTCCTCCTTCCAGGAGAATCTTCTGGATTCCGAGCTTTCTAAGGGTCTGTAGGAGGATCTTTGCTGATACTAGCGGGCCTTTTCCGCAGACAAAGACTTTCACGCCTCTCCTTTCAAGAATCTCGATTCTGTTCTTTGGTGCTCTTGACGTTACGGCGACGATTGTCGGGATCTCTTTCGCTGTTCTGACTACGTACGAGGTGAGCGGTGTTTGTGCGTTGCTGTCTACGATGATCCTCTGGGGTTTGAGCCCTCTTGCAAACTTCACTGTAAGTTTTGGATTGTCTCGGAGCAATGTTCTCATTCCGACCATTATGCCGTCAACTGAGGCCCTCAAGCGGTGGACCCTTCTGAGGTCGGCAGGGGACGACATTCGCGAGTCGCCAGTGTATGTGGCGATTTTTCCGTCGAGGCTCATGGCCGCGTTGAGTATCACGTAGGGGCGGGACTTCCGGCTAGCTCGCATTGCTATTAGTCATCGGCGTAGAGTGTTGCCTAAAAGACCGAATCTGGTCGGCGTCTGATTAATTAGCGGCGGGACGTATCAAGGAGTGCGGGATTCGTTGCGAAGAGAGGATGCTACGTCCCGGGGATGGTAGACAATAAATTCCTCTCTAAGGCAAAGACAAGATGTGACCAGCTTAACATCGACGCCCGTCAAGCCATCATCAGCGTCTACGAATACGCAGCCTCGTCGGGAACCGGAGTTCGGCATCAGTATTACGCCCTACAGTAATAGTGCGGACAATATTTTGAAGATAGCAAAGACAGCCGACGAAGTGGGCCTAGAGATTATCGGTATTCAGGATCATCCGTACAATGGAAGTTTCCTTGATACTTGGACCCTGATTAGCGCCTTGGCGGCGTCTACTAGGAAAATTAGGTATTTTCCGGACGTTAGCGATCTACCGATGAGAGCACCTGCAATCTTGGCAAAATCGGTCGCTACACTGGATATCCTAACGAAAGGACGCATAGAGTTGGGCCTGGGGACGGGCGCGTTCTGGGATGCTATCCAGTCATGGGGCGGGACCAGGAGAACTCCTAGAGAAGCTGTTGCAGCGTACGAGGAAGCGCTACAGGTTATTCATCTCATCTGGAACTATGGCAAAGATCGTAATCGTGTAAGTTTTCCCGGAAAATACTATCGGCTGGAAAACGCCCAAGCAGGTCCGAGCCCCTATCATCGGATAAGCATCTGGACTGGCGCAGTCGGGCCGCGTATGATGCGACTTATCGGCAGACTAACGGATGGCTGGGTTAATCCGCTCAGTACCTACACGTCCAGCGACGAGATTAGGGGACGACAACGACTTATCGACGAGTCGGCAAAGAAGAACGGAAGATCACCAGAGTCGATCAGACGAATCGCTCAGGTTGTCGGCGTGATCGATCATCGGGAGCGGTCGGAGACGTCTGAAAAGAAACCATTCTTCCTCCATGAAAAGAGGCCATTTGTCGGCCCCGTCTCACACTGGGTAGACTGGCTCGTCTCATCCTACAAAGACTTAGGGTTGGATACATTCATCTTCTGGCCCTCCGCGGAAGGAGAGGAAGAGGACCAAGTTCGTATCTTCGCCGAGCAGGTCGTTCCAAAAGCGAAGCTATCTATCAGGGAGTCGAGACGATGAGGCCCGACCACGAAACGCGATTGCTTTGCACTATGCCCAACAGAGGGTCCCAGCTCACTCCGCCACGGCCAGGGCGGTGCTGAGGTCCTTGCCCAATGTAGGGATTCATGTTTCGTTCTCTGTTACCATTTACCGTTACCAAACCCGTTGCCAGACGATAATTCGTAATCGTACTTGATCCTCGCGACACAGAGTTCGAGTTCTAGTTCTAGCTCTCCGCTAACAACCGTCTAAGGTTTCTTGTGGCCGCTCATCCATTTCTTTTCTTCACGGGTCGGAGTCAACTCGCATCCCGAGGCCCAAAGAAAAGTCCTGGCGGTAGATGGTCCGACGTGTTGAAATCGTTCTTGTACGGCCTCTAGCAGACGGTCCTCATCCTTTCCGAATGTGTTGAGATATTTCTGGAAGGAGCCGAAATCTTTCTCCAGCTTCAAAAATTCGCCTGCGTTATGCACGGTCGCCTGGATTTTCTTCTCGTTCCGGACAATGCCCGTGTCAGTCATGAGCTTCTTTACATCCTTGTCAGAAAAACGTGAAACTTTGCTGATTGAGAATCCTGCGAACGCCTTCTGGAAGTTAGGCCATTTTTTCTCTATGACTTTCCAGTTGAGGCCCGCTGTGAAGAGTGATCTTGTCATTCGCTCGAAGTATTCGTCGTCGTTCTTCGGAGGCTTAGCATTCCAGTTAGGAGACACGGATTTGGGAAGGCCGGTCTAGATTTTAAGGATTGAACCCGGGTTCTTCGAAGCCTTTTCTACTCGAGCCCATCTTGCTAGATCCTCAGAATTGTCCGTGACCATGACTCCCAGCGCAACCATCAGTCCCCACGAGGTTCTAAGAAAGTACAAGACTATCGCGGTTGTAGGTGCCAGCAAGAACCCGGCCAAGGACGCTTACACGGTCCCACAGTTCATGAAGGACCACGGCTACAAGATCATACCTGTGAATCCTACCGCTGACGAGATCGTCGGCGAGAAAGTCTATCCCAGCCTGATGGACCTGCCGGCGGAACTGGCAAGTAGGGTCGAGATTGTCGACGTGTTCCGTCCCAGCGAAGAGCTACCCCAGGTGGCACAGCAGGTCGTCGACTTCCACCGCAAATATGGGCGGCCGTTCGTCTTCTGGGCCCAACTCGGACTAGAGAACGAGGAAGCCAAACAGATCCTCGCGAAGAACAAGATTCCGTATATCATGAACGCTTGTTTGAGGATCGTCCAGAGATCCCTCTAGCTGCAAACTCTCACGGTTCGCTGCCGAGCAATCTTTTTCACTTGGGTCAAGTAACAGAGCTTTCGGTCGTTGTTCGTATCTGTGCCAAGAGATTGTCCAATCTGTAGGGAAGAGCTTTGGACAGACTCAACGATGATGGACCCATACTTCTACAGAAACCGTCTCGCACGACGATACTACTTGGACCACGTTAACTTGAAACACAAAGAGTTCGCCGCGTGGGATCATAAGATTCAGCTGATCTATGGGCTGGTGGCTATCACAACTGCCGTTTCAGCCTTGCTGTTCTTCGGAACGTTGGGCGGTCGCTTTCCAAGCGTCTACACGTCCACTTTCGAGACGCTCTTTGTCTCATCTTTTGTCGCAATAGCTGTCTTTGTCTTCGTTGTCGCGAGAGGCAGAAGAAGATTCAGAGAATTATGGAATCAACAACATGGCTCTCGGCCAACAAACAACCGAGGCTCAGACGTCTAGAGACCTAATGCAGATGGTGAGTGACGTAAAGTTGTGGACATTCGAACAGAGCTGCACCAGAGAATCTACGACAAGACTCTCAGAGTGTCCAGTTGGTCTAATCTGCGCCTAGGGTATTCCCATGGTGTTGCCTATGCCGGCAACAATCACGGTATCTCCCGATTTCGACGCTGACTGAATTGTATTCTTGACTCGTCGAATTGCCTCGTCTACAGCCAGTCTGACCTGTTGAGTCATCGCTGAAATCGCTTCCTTGTTCGACATCTTCACTACTATGGCGATCATAGGTATGTGATGCTTGGACGCGCTCTGTTCGATGTGGTACCTGTCGACTCCGGGACCGCCAATGGCCGCTCCAACGCCTTCTGCGACTTCTCCGCTGGGTTCGCCTTCAAACTTGAGTGCTGCGTCGACAGTCACGACCAGGGAGGGTGATTTTTGCTCTATGAGCTTCTCTACTGCGACCCCGGGCTTTCCAACGCTACCGCCGGGACCCTTCGCTCGCACTAGGACTAGGTTTCTGCCGTCGAGGCCTGTCTCATACATTATGGTGTCTTGTTCGATCTCTTGAGGCTGAGCACCTTCAGCCATTTTGCTTGCGATTAGGGGTCCTATTCCATCCCCTATCGGATTGCCTTTGGCAAAAGCGTCTATTGCAGAGCTGTATGCTTCAGCTTCCTCCATTATTTGAGGCATGGCCATCTGAAGCTGGTATAGTGCGAGGATTCCGCCCTGCTTCCGTGCTAGGAGGTAGAAGTGGCGGACTACTCTGTACATTTGGTCGAGTCCGATGGAGATTTCCATCTGGTTGGACAATGTGTTGACCTCAGCTTCCGTTGCGCTAGCAGCAATGGCTTTGACCTCTGTTCTCAGATTATCGTCGTAGGTATCGAGAATGTGTTCAAGTTTGCCTACAATTCCTGAAGGGTCCATGCTTACGGGTTGGATGGCGAACGAGCCGGTCAACCGGTCAATGCGAGATTCAACGGCTTTCTGGTCGCCTTTGAATCGGAGGGCTGAGCTTAGAACGCTGTCATGAGCTGCCTTTCGGAGTCTCTCTAGCTTGCCTAGATTCCGTTTGACGCCAACGAGCATCATGCTCACTTGGATTCGCTGTCCGTAGAACATTAGGACGATGAAAGATCCAAAGTATGCGAGCTGGATGATACTGCTGACGTCTATAAGGGCCATTGTTAGATCACTACTCCGTTCCGAGATATACGCGTTGCTTCGACCGACAGCACGTTGAAAATCAACGTTTTCCCGATGCTTATCATCCTATCGTCTTTGGACGGTTTGCAATGGTGTCTCTTGGAGCAGTAGTCTGGTTACTCGTTTGCTGCCGGTTCTGATGAAGCGGAGGTCTACTTCTTCGCTGATCGCGTGTTTGGATAGTGCTGAGAGCACGTCTTTCATCTGGTTGATAGTCTGAGATCCGATCGCTATTATGACGTCCCCGACTCGTAGTCCGGACCTGTATGCGGGTCCTCGGGCATCGACTTCAACCACTAACACTCCAGAGTCGGCTGGAAGATCGTATCTTCGAGCCAGCGCCTCGTTGAGGGTAGTTCCGTAGATTCCTAGCCAGGGTCTTACAACACGTCCCTTTTCTCGGATCTGCTGCATTACCCATTTGATTGTGTTGACTGGAATCGCAAATCCGACGCCTTGAGCGTAGGGTATCATTGCAGTGTTCATGCCGATGACGTTTCCGCTGATATCGGCAAGGGGTCCCCCGCTGTTACCTGGATTGATTGCGGTGTCTGTCTGGATTAGCCCTTCAAAGATGAAGTCGGCGCCCGGCAAGGGTCTACCAAGAGCGCTAACAACGCCTAACGAGACCGTTGGTCCTCCTTGGAGCCCAAGGGTGTTTCCTATTGCTAGAGCGAGTTGTCCGACCTTGAGTTGTTCGGAATCCCCCAATGAGGCTGCTGGAAGGTTCTCGGCTTCCACGTGAACGACTGCGATATCGGTTGAGGGGTCGCTTCCGACGACTTCTCCAACGAAGGAGCGTCCGTCTTTGAGATGAATCTGAACTTTAGCAGCACCGTCTATGACATGATTATTCGTAATGACGTAGCCTTTCGAGTCAATAATGAGACCAGAGCCCTTTCCTTCAATAGGTACGACGCCGTATGCGAAATCTCGTGTTACTCTGACGCTGTCAATGCTGACAACGCTCTCGCTGAGCTTCTCGACCGCTCCAGTAATCTGACTCTCTAGGGAAGTGAGAATTGACATGTTTAGAGCCCCCAACTCGTCTTTCCGACGGGCTTGATCCTAACGTAAAGATAATCTCCCTTCTCTCTCGATTCCGCTTCCCCAGTTATTTCCACGCCTCGCGGAACCCATCTGGTGGGGGAGTCCACATCGTCCACGAGCAGAGTTATCTTGCTTTTTGGTGATGCGTCTTGAAATCGTTCACTATACTTTAGGTTCCAACCGCTAAGGTAGAAGTAAGCGCCGTCAAACTCGAAAGATACAGGCATGATGTGTGCCTGCATATCAGAGCACACGAAGGCGAGTCTTCCGACACTTCTCTCCATGAGATACCGAAGCTCCTTCTCAGTGAAGCCGGCCCCGGTTGTCCTTCTCATTCTCTGAGTCATCATTTTTCTCTAACAAGCCATAGCGTCAGTCGGGCTTATATACTTGGTAGTCGCAGGAAACCAAGTAGGTGCGAATTACTTGAGTAAGTTAACCCCGGTTGACCAAGACATAACAAAAGAGCAGTCCGAAGAGTGTCACCTATTACACTCGGCTTGGAACGATCTTACCAAGGTCTGGACCCTACCAGTCATCCACGCTCTGAGCCTCAAACAGCCAGCCCGATTCAACGAACTCAAGCGGAGAATCCAGAACATAAGCGCGACAAGTCTTGCTGAGAGATTAAACGAGCTAGACCAGAGAAAGGTTGTAGAGAGGAAGGTCTACCCTGAGACTCCGCCGCGGGTCGAGTACGCTCTAACCAAGAAAGGGATGGAACTCTCAGAGATCCTCGGTAGCTTGGCGGAATGGGTCATGAAATGGGACAAGACGTCGAACGGTACCGCTCGAGCCAATGATGAAAAGGTTCGAGCCGCAGTCCGTTCTAAATAGACAATCTAGTAGATTTCGATGTGATCTTCCGCAAATCCCATCTTTACTAGTTCATCCTTGATTCTGCTGCGATGGTCGCCTTGGAGCATTATCACGCCTTCCTTTGCCGTTCCGCCAGTGGCCAAGCGTCCCTTGAGCCTGTGAGCAATCTCGTCGAGTGAACGCCCCGTTTTGGGGAGACCTTGAATAATTGTCATCGGTTTTCCCCATCTTCGAAGCTCGACCCTGACAACGAGATGAGTCTCGCTCTTATCGAGCTCTTTTAGAGCTGCATTGAAGTCGAAATCTTCGCTCAAACTCTCAGTCAAGGCTCCGCTGAGGACCCTTTAGTTCTTTTCGGCGATCTCCAAGAACTGTCGCAGATAATTGGCCAGGAGTTTTCTGTATTCTTCAGCCGTCATGTCTTCTCTCAGGTTCTCTAGCAAATTGCGAAAATACTCGAAATGTCCAGAGACGAGTGGTGACATTTGGGATAGGAATCTCTTGTTTGCTTGTTCTGCTCGACCGTCGATATCTTCGACTCTATGTCGCGCCATTTGGGCGATTGCACGCGCATTGTGTGTCATGATCGACGCGTTGATCCAACCATCCATCACGGGATCCCGTGACTTGGCTGGTTCATCTTTCACCCAGTCTTGGAGAAATCTGGTCATCTGGTCTGATGTCATTATTGGCGTATTGCGGAGGACTTTGAACGAGATATCATCAGCGTAGAGATCCTGAATGTCGTTCAGTAGATCGTGTGCAATTTTCTGTTGATAGTCGCGCAACACAGTCTTCTTTCCAAGATTGCCAATCGCCTGTTCCAAGATCTGACCATTGTGTGAGGAATGATTGGTTTGTATCCTATAGACGTGCGACATTTCGTGAACCAGCAATCCCTCTAGCAATCCAGATCCAACGGCCCCGCCAGACACAACTATCGTGAAGCTCCCTCCCTGGGGCATCGTATATCCCATAAACAGGAGCTTCGGATCGACGACAACTTTCACTTTAGTACCGATATCGAATCCAGCTTTTTTCATCATCTCGATAGCTGTCTGTTGAGCCTTCCGTACCGTTTCCTCGACGTCTTTGCTGTCCCCGAGTCTCGGAGAGGTGGTCGTTTTCGCGCTAGCCATCTGTGTCATGTCACACTCCGATTAGGTGATCGATGCTGAAGGTTCCGCCACCGATGAATGCGAGGGCGAGCGAGAGGAGGACCATTGTTATGTCCAGTTCATAGCCACCCATGTACTTCTTCTTGATCTTGGCTATTGAGAACCAAGTGGTCGCCAGCATCCAGAGAGCGGCAAGAACTGCAATAATCGGCGTAAGTAGTCCAAATAGCAGTCCGAGGCCGCCGAAGAACTCGACCACTCCACCGAACGGCACGAGTCCAGTGGGCATTCCGACAGTTTTCATGAATTCTCCTTTCCTCATCGACGTTAGCTTTGGATACCCATGATACACGAATAGAGACGCTGCGGCCAGTCGGAGTAATATCGAGGCGATGTCAAGGTTCTGTGGAAACAGCACTATTGGGTTCCCTCATTCGGAAGGTTCTTAGTTATCATTGGCGAACAAGAGGGCGGTATTGGATATAAGGTTAGTAGTTGTACGCTACCAAGTAAGTTGTGCGAATCGTATCAAGTCAATCCGCCTTGACTGATCTCCGGAGTCTCTTCTGAACTGCCTTGGGAGTAAACCAAATTCATGCTGTGGAAAGATTCGCGAGGCGTTGAATCCTAGCGTCTCTTGTCCTCTTGCGCTTGTAAACTAACAGGAGGACGGTTGTGGCGATAACAGAGCCAAGAAGGGCATACCAATAAGGGGCAGATGATGGGGGTGCTGGGGGCACGTAGGGGGGGCTGTAGACGAGTTGTACGGTGCTGCTGTTGCCGGCGTATATTCTTAGAAAGTGTGAGATGCTCGGGTCAAACGTGACATTGTGTGTGAAAAAGGCGTTGCAATGGTAACAAGCTCCGCCGGATTGTGCAGTATTGGTAACGTCGGTGATGTGTTCTGTACCTATGATCTCAGTTGTATTGTCCCAGTAGGCGGTGACGTCGACGTCCACTGTCCAGTTTTCGAGATTGAAGAACCAAATGTTAGTCTTCACCGTGCGAACGGGTCCAGTACCGGTTATGTTGAAATAAATGGCGCCCTCGATGTATATGTGAGCCGGTACCGAGTGTAGCGCAAGCATCGATAGTGTCGTTGTCTCTACATTTTCCTCTGTTCCCGTATAATTGCCCTCAAGATGGTACCCCGTATGAAATCCGCCGTCCTGACCTTGCATGGAAAGAATCGTTTTCTCTAGACCCATCGGAATCCGTTGACCGGTTTTGGTCAGAGCTAGGAGGTAGAGAGCGTCTTTGAATGTCTGATACATTCCACGCTCTCCGGGAGAACCGTACCTGTACACGTCATCTGCAATTCCCCTTCCATCATACATCCAGTTTAGAATCGCTATCTCATGGAGAGCCGCGGTCTGGTTTCCTTCACGCTCTAGTTCCAGAGCTGTGTAGGCAGCAACGTCCCCGTAGACTGCATCAGACAAGATTCCGGTGCCATTGTGGTTCTCATAGTACACTGTGTAGTTGCCATAATTGCTGTAGCAGCAGTAATTGCGCCATGTGCTGTTTACATTGTATGGATTTGCAGTATGAATCGGCAGCGGTATGGGGAATCCAAAGACTGCCTCGTGCATGCTGTCATTCGCTTGGTTACAACATGGATTTTGATTGACGGACATTCTGATTTCATCTGCTAGACTCGGGTGACCTTCGTAGCAGACAAGATCGAACGCTCTAGGAAACAGTAGGTTATCGCTCGCCACGTAGATTGAATGAGAGCTAGGGGCCTCGTTCAACAGCCACACGTTCGGATTGAACAGATTCGGAAGGAAGTTGTCGCAGGCCTTCTTGATCGGGTCCGGTGGTGAAGTAAACCCTTGAGCCGGGGGGAGCAGTGGGGTGATAAGTGAAAGGGCCAGGACCGCAAGAAGGGCATTTTCGAGAAACCTCAGATTTGGCCGGCTCTCGGAAGTTCTTTGCGTTTTCAAGGAATTAACCTTTCCAGAATTTCTCATTTTCCCAGATCTGGGGGGATGCATGTTTAATTCTCACACATCCCTCGTAAGGGTTAGAGTTCTATGAAGACTCCTTCAGGTCCCGCCTTCACACGATAAGTCGTCACCTTTAGCGTAGGTATCAGGCTGAAGCTGCCGTCCAGGAGGTTGTATTTCCATCCGTGCCATGGGCAGGTGACTTCGTAGTTTCTGACTTCGCCTTCCCCGAGGGGTCCGCCTCGGTGTAGACAATTGTTTGAGATCGCGAAGTATTGGTCTTTGATGTGGAAGAGTGCAATGTTTCTGCCTTGGACGTGTATGATTTTCGAGCCTCCGTCCGCGATCTCACTGGGTTCTGCGACCTTGATTTCTTGGGCGGGACCCGTGGCTCGTTCTTGACTCATCAGATCGTATGTCCTCCACGCACCGCGATCGGCTCTTCCTTCTTCGGCAATGGCCTCCTCTCCCGAGTATACTGGGTAAGCCAGTCCTCCAGTGCGCGTATCTGGGAGTTATCTGTTCCCAGAGCGATGAGCTCCGCCTTTGTCAAGTGGACTGTCTTGAGGAGAACCTGTTCCATATGCGAGGCATGCGACTCGGTCGGCGGCCTTGGTTGGGTCTCGGCCAGATACTCGAAATCTTCCTGTAAGTGTTCGATCTGAAGTATTACATCGTTTGTCATACGCGCGATTTCGACGTCGAGCACGTTACTGTAGACTCCAAGGAGTGTTTCAAGATCTGACTGTGCGGTCTTGAGCTTCTCGATATGCAACAGCAGCACGTCTTTCGGAATTGGGCTCTTTTCTCGGGACGCGCTCGTAATGTCAATAACGAGTGTGATCAGGAAGGTTGTGAGGAATCCGACGCCGAGCTTAGATCGCAGCCGTTCTTTGGCTAGCTTCTCTATAGGTACCAGTTTCTTCCTTTCGTTGTTGTCAATTATCCGGTCGACTATCAGATACGTGACGGGGAGTGTTACTGCTAGGCCGACTAGGGCGGCGATTACGGAGAGTTCGATATCATCAAACGTAATAGGCAAAGATGGAGCTGACTGTCTCAGGCTTCCATATTTCTGGCTTGTACAATCGGCGAATGATAAGGGGGCCAGGGAGGAAGGAGGCTAAGGTTCCGTGATTTTGATTGCTTGAACTGGGCATTGGATCTCGCAGGCCCGGCAGAATATACAGTCCTTCTCGCGCGCCGGGTCCGCCTTCCAAGTAGCCAAGGGGGCCTTTCCGCTATCATTGGTGATACCCTTGTCCATTTTCTCTTGTTCTCCGTCCAGTTCCATTCTGTCGAATACGTTGACTGGGCAGACGGTAATGCAGATGCCGTCGGCAATGCAAATGTCAAAGTCCACACCCACCGCGGATCCGTGAACACCATACTCCTTACTGACTCCCTCTTTCCACTTTAGTTGGTGGTCAATGTGGGTCTCCTTCACCGGCCACCCATTCGGAAAGCTCGGGTCCTCGATCAGTTTTCGAACTTCGCCCATGGTAGAGTCTTCAGGCTAACGGCGGGAAGCCGGGCATATAAAATCGTTGAATACCGATTGTACACTATCCGCTCTTCGACGGCTCGGATCGCGTCGAGTTCGGTACTGAGTGGACCCTAGTTGTGGCTTTTCAGGAATTCAGGGCCAAAGAATCTTGCAGAGGGACCAAGTTCTTCTTCGATCAGGAGGAGTCGATTGTATTTTGAGGTCCTCTCTCCCCGGGCGGGGGCGCCAGCCTTGATCTGACCTGTGGCGAGTGCAACTGAGATGTCAGCGATCGAGTTGTCTTCGGTTTCCCCGGACCTGTGACTCAACACGAGTCCGTAGTCGGCCTTTCTTGCCGTCTCAACCGCTTCCATCGTTTCAGTGAGGGTGCCAATCTGGTTGATCTTCACGAGTAACGCGTTTGCGGCTTTGACTCGGATTCCTTGGGCGACTCGCTTGATGTTGGTGACGAATAGGTCATCTCCGACGATCTGGACCTTCGCTCCAAGCTTCTTTGTGATCTTGGAGAAGTTCTCGAAGTCCTCGTCATGGAACGGATCTTCAATCGATTTTAGCGGGAATTTGTCTTGGAGGCTGATGTAGAGTTCAAGAAGTTCGTCAGTGTCAATCTCTCTTCCATCAACATTGTATGTCCCGGCTTTTTCTTTGTAGAAGCTGTCCGCGGCAGCATCTATGCCAAGGATGACGTTCTGGCCGGGTGAGTATCCCGCCTCCTCGACTGCGTCATAGATTTGGCCCAATGCCTCTTCGACGCTGTTGATCGGGGGTGCAAATCCGCCTTCGTCTCCGACATTGGTCGCGGACTTTCCATACTTCGCCTCCAGCCTCAATCGCAATGCGTGATAGACCTCGACTCCACATCGGAGAGCGTCTTTGAACGTCCTGAACCCCGCTGGCATGACCATAAACTCCTGGAAGGATAGATCGTTCCCTGCATGCTGTCCGCCGTTAAGGATGTTCATCAATGGCAACGGGAGGATAGGCTTCCGTCCTCCTGCCAGCGCTTGATAGAGAGACGACTTGGCTGTGTCCGCCGAAGCGCGTGCGACAGCTATCGACACGCCTAGGATGGCGTTTGCTCCTAGCCTGGCTTTGTTGTCAGTTCCATCCAGTTTGATGAGGATCTTGTCGATCTTCGCTTGTTCACGTGAGTCCATGCCCAGAATCTTTGGACCGAGAACGCGGTTTACGTTCTCCACTGCTCTTTGAACCCCTAAGCCCGAGAAACGTTGCTTGTCTCCATCTCGCAATTCGATTGCTTCGAGGCGGCCCTTCGATTTGCCTGAGGGTACTGAGAATCGTCCAAACCCGGACCTTGTGTAGAGGTCGACTTGAACTGTAGGATTCGCCCGAGAATCCAATACTTCCCTTGAGAGGATCTTCTCGATTCTGAAATCGGAATCTGCCAAATTTCACAACGGTCGAGTCTCGTTCTAAGCCTCCTTTTACTGGTTTCCAGATCTCGGTCGAAGCTAAGCAGATGCTTTGTCTAGCTAGGTCTCTCGACTATCTTCCCGTGTAACACCATCCGTATTCGTCGAGAAGCGGTTTCATTGCATAGGAATGTCGTCTTGAGAGCTGCGATGGTTGCTACGTTCCATGACACGATCTCCTACTGCTTCAGGTCGACATTGGAGACGATGGGGTCGAGTGTCCGTGATGTTGTGTATGACCATCTGCGACGGAAGGGTATTGCAGAGTCTGAGATCCCAGTGCTGTTCGATGACGTGGTTAAGGTCCTCAACGAATCCTTTGGGGGATCAGCTCGGGTAATCGTTTACAAGACTCTAGTAGAGCTCTATCAGCAGTATTCGATGAGGGTCGATTTCACCTACCAGGACTCACTAAGAGACCATCTGGGTCTCTTGCGGGAGAGAGTTGTTGTAGATCACATTATCCCGAAGAGAGCCCAGCGGGAGGATCCGAGCCTTGAGGGACGACTGCCGTTTGTGCAGGGTTTCGTGCCTTCCAGCGCGCGTTGATCTAACGATTCCACTAAGCACTGGAAATGGTTTAAGACTCGTTCAGTCTTCGTCGGCTGTTGCGCCGGGATGGCTGAGTGGTTAAAGCGACGGCCTCGAGATCCCATCAGGACATATTTGGCCATTGACATGACAGCCGTTGGGCGTCACGCCCTCGTGGGTTCGAATCCCACTCCCGGCGCCAAGTAAGCTCCCAGTGGTTGGACAGCGACAGATGCAAATTTGATGAACGGGGGATCTTATGCTCTGGGTAACAGAGCGGGTCGGAGAACTCGGAGCTCGTGAAGGATACCTTAGCGGTACCCTACTAATGTGAAGGTTCAGGAGATATCCTTTTGAAAAACCCTCTTTCTTGTGGCCATAGTCTGAAGGGCTGCTTTATGCCGCTGAATCAGCGCGCGCTTTTTGAAAGAGCCCTGACTCGCGGGCTGAGAACAAGAAAGTAACGCGCGTGTCTTCATGAATCCATGGCTCTTAGAAAGACAGGCGCAGAATGAACCCTGATCCCGATTCTGGGAGGGGGTTCCATATCATCCCGAGTTTACGCCGGGATGATGCCGTTACTAGGCATATTGAAAATTTCTGATTCGGCTGTTTTGGGCGACAAACCAAGAATCTTTCGTGGATGATGGTTCAGGCATGAAATTGACCTTCGTCTCATGGTTTAAGAAAAAATCTTTCCCGCGACACAAAAGTGCGGTTTGGCCGCCCCCGAAACGGCCAGGCATTCTTACTCTTTCTTTTTGAAGTGTTTTTCCCAGAATCCTTGCTTTCTCTTTGCAATTCGAGAGGCACGTTCAACACCTGCGTCGACCTCGGTCTGATTCGTTTCGGAAGTCTGGGTCTTTGATGGTTGATCCTTAACGGGGCTCATGGCCTTCGGCGCAGTTTTGGGCTCGTTCACCGGCGGCGCAACCTTGGTTGGCTTCGCGTCCTCGACAGGAGGTTTCGCTGGAACACTCGACGTCTCCCTCGCTGGTTGGCTCGTTGGCTCCTTCGTGGGTTGACTTGCTGCTTCCTTAGCCAGTACCTTGCCGGTCTCCTTGACATCGGCTGATTCTTCTATTGGTTCGGTGGTGGATATTTCGAATTCACACTCGGGTTGACCTTGCGAGATACACCTCGTCTCTCTCGCTTGGACTGTCTTGTCAAGGACTTCTGCGAACAGCCCTGCTAGGAACCCGCTGGTGAACATACAGTTAGGCTCCTCGGACGACCCGTTCTCCATTGCCTCGAAACAGTTGCTTATCACGACGCTGGCGTTTGCCCTGTCAAAGTCAATTTGGCGAATCTTCACTTTTCCGAGACCGAGATTAGTATCTTCGAAGGCTGAGTGCACCAGACTCTCGAGCGCGGCTCTCTGTTCCTGTCCCGTAGACGTGATGCTGTCGCGAAAGATGCTGCCCTCGTGAATGCCAATCCCACTCGCCAAATAGGAGAGGAAGGGGGCGGCTTGGTCAGCGACTAGGCGTTCTAGCCCATCTCTCATGATCCGGATGACGTCACGGCGGAGAATGATCATCTTTTGTCCGAAGAATGAGAGTTCTCCCTTTGTATCGTTGAATCGTAGCTGGTTTACAGATCCGACTAGTCTCCGCAGGTCCCAAGCGTTCGGTTTTCCCTTTGGACTAGTTTGCAGCTTTTGGTATCTCCTCAAGTTCTTTCGTCAACATCTCCGCAGCCTCGTTTACTTTGTGGGCGAAGGCTGAATCAGGGTTGTCGATCACGAAGACAGATCTGCTGAGGTTGTTTATCACGTCCATCTGGAACTCGAAGGCTTGTAGGAACCGGGACTTGAAGAGGGTCGCAAGCTCCTTGCCAACCTTCATCGCGTCCTTGATTCTTACTCCTGGCGGCACCATGTTCAGCGTCAGGAAGGTGGGTTTTTCGAATGTCTCAGCGAGCAAGACCATAACCGCTGTTCCGAAGAGATCCTGTTGGTCGACTCTAGAGACGAGAACCAGAGCATCGCAACACCCCATAGCCAGTACCGTATCATTCTCCACCCCTGGATGGGTGTCAACTATGATGTAGTCGAGGTTGCACTGTTCACCCACTTTCTGCAATGTATCCTGGAACAGTGAGACTTCTAGGCCGGCCTTCAACAGTCGAAGCATGTCCTCTACCTTGTTGCTGGCTGGGCAGAAGTACAGTCCTCCCTTGAGTTTCGGAAACCTGGGCGTCAGATCTATTATGACGTCGCTTGGGGTCGCGTCGCCAAGGAAGATATCAGTCATTGTAGCTTTGACCTCACCCTTCTTGAGACCAAACAATACGTGGAGTCCCGGTCCAGAAAGGTCCAAGTCCATCACTCCCACTCTATGGTGAAGCGCGAGGATCGCCGCAAGGTTGGCAGTTAGGGTGGTCTTTCCAGTTCCGCCTTTGAATGAATGGACTGCTATGACTTTAGTCATTCTTTATCCTTCTTCAACTGGTCTTTTACAGACTGGAAGAATTCTTGGTTCTCGATCCGTCCGGCTTCTGATCTGACGGCTTCGAGGTCAATCTTGAGCTTTGCATGCGTGACTCTGTGTCTTCTGAAGGCGAGAAATCCTCCTACTAACAATGCTGCTACTACTGCTGCTAAGATGGCGAAATAGTACAGTGGTAGGGACAAGTTTCCGGAAGAAGATTGAGAACTAGCTTGAACGCTTACAGTGGAAGTGCTTGGTGCGCTTGTAGAACCACTGTTGTCAGTTACAGTGATGGCTATTGAGAAGGTTTTCGAGCTCACGGAGCCTGTAGACGTGTACTGGTGAGTGTCAGTCTTGGGTGCGCCTGTAAGAGTGTCTATTGTCCCGTCGCCCCAGTCAACATTGGTTGAACTTATTGTACCATCTGGGTCAGAAGAGGTTATTGATACTGTAACTGTCTGGCCAGTCGAAACGGAGGCAGGAGATTCTGTGAAGGTGATGACGGGAGGTCTGTCAGAGACTGTAACTTGGGACGAGTATTTTCCTGTCGAGCCGCTGTTGTCTGTTGCATTGACGGTTATTGTGAAGATGTTCGAAGTTGACGTGCCGGTTGAACCGTAGCTATGTATGTCGCTAGTCGCGGCTCCAGACAGAGTATCTATTGTTCCGTCTCCCCAGTCAACTTTTAGCGCTGTTACCGTTCCATCTGGATCTGCAGCAGAGATCGTCAGTGTAACGTTCTGAGCTGTACTGAGTGATGTCGAGGATGGATTGAAGCTTGGACTTGGAACTCTGTCATTGATTGTTACTTGTGACGAGGTCGAAGTATAGGATGCGTTATTGTCGGTAGCCGTGACAATTATTGTGAATATCTGCGACGTTGAGGAGCCGGTTGAAGCGTAACTGTGAGTCGCACTCGTTATGGCTCCTGAGTAGAGTTGGGTTATCGTGTCCCCCCAGTCCACTCGCGTAGTACTAATTGATCCATCTGGATCGGCGACGGAGATAGACAGTGTGATGCTTTGGCCGGTGTTGGCTGTCGTGGGAGAAGGCGTGAAGCTTACGACAGGCGGTCTATCGGTGATGGTAACCTGAGAGGAGGTCGAGCCTGTGACCCCACCGTTGTCTGTGACTGTGAGGGTCACGGTGTAGCTTTTGGCAGGACTGTATGAATGGGTTACGACCGATCCTGTGCCCGTCGCGCCATCCCCAAATGCCCAAGAGTACGAGACCACCGTACCGTCGAGGTCGTAGCTTGCCGTCCCGTCGAAGGTGATGGCGGTGCCGGTTGGAGCAGAGGAAGGAGTCGAGGTGAAGCTGGAATTCGGTGGACGGTCCTGTAATGTGACAGCTGTAGAGGCTGAGCCCGTATTAGGAGGAGTTGGAGAGTCAGTCGCATTAACTACAAGGGACCAGAGCCCCCCCGGGTCGGATGTCTGCGGAGTGTATGAGCCGAACCAGTGCTGGAGCCCAGTGTCAAAGGTAAGTGGAACGGTATGTGAGACGGTAGGGGATCCGGTGAAGATTAGGTATGCTTTCACTCCCGTTCCAGTCGTGAGTGTCGTGCCATCTGGATAGGATACTGTGGCGTTCAGTTTTACTTGTTGCCCAATTGGAACATAGCTTGTCGCGGCGACATTGATAATTAGCGTTGCCGGAACCAGCTGAGGAGCATTAGTCAGAATCGTGCTCGGACCCGAGTTCCCCCAAGCATCAGCATATGCATTGACAGCAAGAGACGCTGTCCACGTACCGGTCGCATTAGTGACCGAGGTTTTGTAGGTAGCATTGAACGTCTGGCTCCCGCTAGAATAAGTGGTCGTCAGAGTCACGCTCCCACCGCCGGGTCCGGCTAAGGTTAGTAGAGCGACTCCTGAAGAAGCAATGGTTCCATCTGGATAGACAGGCTGGAAAGAGAAACTCATCGTTTCAGTTCTCTGGTAGATGCTTTTCTGAGAGTTCAGAGTTGAGATCGACATTGACGCAGGATTCACATTGAAGCCGGAAACGTCGGCGGGGGTCTTGACTGTAGTCGTGCCTGTCACAGTTACGATGTATCCCTTTGGATCGAGGATAGCGTTTGGAGGTATGTGCCAACTGGCCGTTACTACACCGCTGAGCGAGGCTGTCGTATTCAAAGCAAAAACAGTCGTAGGGGGCGTCGAGGCTGTAGCTATCTTCACAGCCGTCGGTTCTGCCACATTATACCCGGTTGCCTGAACATGAACCGTCTCCGTTCTCTGATACTGATAATTGTCGGTTAGGAAAATGAGGAAGTAGGTCTGAGCCACATTCGGATTTACAACCAATGGTCTAACTTGAGTCGCGTTAAGGAAGTACTGGCCCACCAACTCATTCGGCCCCGGGAAGCTAGATGTCGGGTAGAAGAAAACCGGAAGGGTAAACTGAGTTTGGCCTGAGGCAGTCGTGTAGTTCTGAAGGACAGACGAGTGTAGCTTGGCCGCAGGATCCTTCACCCAAAACCTGAACTGATAAGATATACCTCCAGTGGCGCCGCTGACTGTGAGGACAACAGTAAACGTAGTGCCCTCTTGGCCTAAGAAAGGGATCGTACCCAGACTGTAGGATGGGACGGCGTGAGCTCTAGGAATAATGCTGGAAAGCATGGCTGGAGCGAGAAAGGTCATGGCGATGAGGATAACGTAGCGTGTCGCTTTGTTGTACCGCACTATGTGCCTCCCCGTGTACAGAACTGAAGCACGACAGTCTGGAACGGGACTAAAGGGTCGCGTAACTTCTAGGTCAACGCCAAGGTATCCAGTTCTCTCCTAGAGTTACATGAAAGACCGTCAGAAGCGTTCAGCAACTTGTTGCCTTTGCAGGCGCCCAAACGTCCTCCGAAGTCCTTCCGGAGAAATCGATAAGAACCCCGAACTGACCCAAATGGCAGAGCGATTGTAGACTTGACAAGTCTGACAGAAACCGCGAGAAAGATGCTGGAAGGTAAGAATTTCGTCTATCTGGCGACCGTAAATCCCGACGGAACTCCTCAAGTAACTCCCACGTGGGTTGACACTGACGGCAAGTTCGTACTTGTCAACACAGCAATCGGCAGAGTCAAGCATCGGAATGTGAAGAAGAATCCGAACGTGGCTCTCGCCATTACCGATCAGGATAATCCCTACAACCTAGTTGTGATTCGCGGCAAAGTGGTTGACCAGTTGACTGGACACGTAGCCGAGGAACACATCGATAAGATGGCGAAGAAGTACCGAGGCATTGACAAATACCCTAACCGAAGCCCCGGTGAGCAGCGAGTAATATTGAAGATCGAGCCTACCCGCGTCATCAGCCGCTAGCGCGCTCAACCTTCGGTATCATCGGCCAATACTCTCTTCCCTTTGTCGATCGGCTGTTGCTTGTGATATTTCTAGCTGATTTAGAAATCAGCCAAGTTACCTTTCAATCCTTCGGATCCTCATCGGATCTTCTCTTGTTTGGCTGTAGATTTGGAACAAGTTGGGTTTCTGAACCGACGGGCTTGAAGCTTTCCGATATGAGCATCTGAAACCCTTCCAGAGCGTTGTCGATTACTCCTTTCAATTCTTCCCCTGCTGAAATGTCCCGGGTAACGGCTCCGCGTTGGTTTACGATTCGTGATTTCTTTAGGACCTTTGCCATGTCGGCTTCAGCAAAGCCGCAGAGTTTCATGAGGCTGATGAGATAGAAGGAGGTCTTTCCATCCAGCGATTCTTTGGATGCTCCAATGAGCTTTGCAAGCTCCCCCCTGTAGATGTTGCCCTGTTTCGAGATGGCTGCTCCAACGAGGTCTTCTAGGATCTGAGGTGGGACTCTAACAAGGATGGCCATTCCTAGCAACACCTCGTGAACTTGACTGACGCGGCTTGACCCTCTGAACGGAGAGGGAGGTAGGAAAGGGGACTGTATTAGCCTGCTCTAACCCAAGTTTTCGAGCCGATTTAGCGGCACCGGATTTTTTCGGGCATGAGGTTATTAGTTTCATCGGCTCATGATATTACGGAGACGGGCCCGGTCGGGTGACGAATATTGCCCAAGCTGGAAACTACGTGTTCACTTGAGACATTTCGAAGATTCATGATCACTAGCACTTGTAGGTCGTTCATTCCGAACGACTATCAATTGGATGCGCAGGTTTTCCCGGAGAGGTCGAGGGATCTTGGAACCATGTATGTCGAGGCTGAAGACAAAGTTACTCTCGGCAGAGTAAACGACATCAGCTTTGTCAAGGTCAACTACGTCCTCGGAATAATCTACAACTCGAAGAGCGGCCACACCCAGATGAAATGGCGGCACATCCGTGGAGATCAAGGACGTCTTTCCGGCGAGGCGAGCACGAATACAATGGTGAACCTCTATGAGTCAGGCGCTCTGGACCGCTCATTCATCCGCACGATCGCTGCAAGAATTCAGTAATTACCACGGTCGTCTTTTGAAGACGAATTTCTTAGACACGAATAGAAGTACAGCTCCCATCCAGTCTGCCCAGAACTAGTATTCTGGGAAGATCATGCGGGTCCAAAGGACGGTAAAACATCGTTTATCTTCTATTGACGCGAGTTCCGGTCGACCGGACTGGCCTGAATTGCCTGGGTTACTCGAAACTGGGATCGAAGCCCTCGACAGAGTTCTTCCTAAAGGGATTCCGAGGAACACCATGATGATTCTCGCCGGCGAATTAGGCACGGGCAAGTCCGTCCTCATGGGAGAGCTTTTCTTCAATATTTTGAAGAAACGGAAGGAACCCTGCATCTACGTAAACTTCGAAGGACCACCAATAGCCGTTGAACAGGACATGGAGGCCTTCGGCTGGGACATCATGCCATTTCTAGAATCAGGACAGCTGAGGTTTCTTGATTGTTTCTCCTTCAGAATGGAACCCACAAAAATTCCACCTTACGTTCACTATGTGAAGGATCCTAGAGATCTTCATTCGGTAACCAGCGCGCTCTTCAACATGATGGAGGAGATGAAGATGTTTGGTCGGGGCGCCGTCTTTGTTGATTCTCTAACCGAAATGTTCACCCTGGTCCAGGAGGATCGTCCCCTCATATTCAACATGCTGGATGGTGTGAAGTCTTGGAGAGCAAAGGGACCCAAGGAGAAGCTTGTACCTTTCTTCTGTTCTCACCACACCCCTCTGCGCGCCTATGCAGAATTGGACGATCTCCTTTTCTATGTGGTGGACGGAATTCTCGACATTAGGTTCAACCCAGGATTCGCTGATAGGGGATTGCTTGTAAAACAGTTCAGGGTCCGGAAGATGAAAGGCGCCCCTCACGAAACATACTGGGTAACTTTCTCCGTCACGTCAAAAGGAGTAACCGAAATCCCGCTACCCGTGCCAGTCCTCTCGACTGAGAAGCCGCGTACCAGCAGAAAGAAGTAGCGCATTTCACATCGGCTTCACCGAAGAGCGATGGCCGCTCACGTTGCTCACCATACTGGCCATTCCGATATTCATACTGGGCAGCCCAGAATCAAAGTTCCATACTCGAAGAATCCCGTCTTCGTGGCAGAAGGGTACAAGCCTCCAGTCGTCGCCGGTCGAAGTTTCGAGTATGAAACTAGCCCTGAGAATGTGGATTATTGGCAGACCCTTAGCTTGGCATATCGGCAGTACTTGAAGAAGGAAGCCGATACTCGAGCGATTGATCTGAGACTCCTCCTCGACGAGAGACGAAGCGGAGCCTTCCGGTGTGTTGGATGTAGCAAGCCAATGGTCATGAGAGAATTATTCGCCAACGGCGACCGAGTCTACCAATGCCTCAACGGTGATTGCGTTAAGAGGATCATACGATACCAGTATCAGTCGCAGACGGGCCGCATCGTCGAAGTAGCCTAATCTAAGCTGTCAGCAGAAAAAGGCTCGTCTAGACGCGTTCAGCAGAGGTCATGCTACAGACAATCTAGCCAACGCGCTTATCACCAGGGCTAGGGAATTGCTTGTCCTATTCAGTCAGCACTAATCCGAAGATGCGGATAAATAGGGACAGACCCAGAACTACTAGTAGATGAAGACGAATGTCGGCTCAGAAGCCCGTGCAATCCGACGACCCAATAGAATTGCTTGCAGATTCCATGAACGTGTGGGTCGGAAAGCTCAGCGACATCGTCCATAAAGTCATAGACACCGAACCCATCAGGAACGTAATCAACTGGGCGCGGATGTACTCTCTCTGGCCAGTCAATATTACAACCGCTTGTTGTAGCGCGGAGTTTGGCGCGGCCAGCGGTGCCCGTCATGACCTCGAACGCTTCGGTGTTCTCCCGTACGGATCCCTTCGACAGTCCGATCTCATCGTCATAGAAGGGACAATCACGAAGAAAATGGCGAAGAGGTTGCGCATGATCTACGACCAGATGGCTATCCCTCGTTACGTAATTGCGATGGGCGACTGCGCCATATCAGGCGGGCTATTCCATGACTCCTACAGTATCGTCAATGGAGCTCACGAGTTCTTGCCGGTTGATGTCTTCGTCCCTGGATGCCCACCAAGACCAGAGGCTCTCGAACAGGGAATCATCATGCTTCAGGAAAAAATTCGAAGCTCTAAGGTGTATCCTCAGAGTTGAGCCTCTCTCATGAGAGAGAAGACAATCTCATCAAGACCTTGAAAGAGAACTTCCCTGCCGACATCAAAGACGCAAGTACCATCCGTCGCTCACGCGTAAACGTCACGGTCGCCCCCGAGAAGATCGTCGACGTAGCGCTCTTCATCCGAGACAAGCTGGCATTTGATCATCCCACGGGCGTTTCCGCCGTAGACTACAACAGAGAATCGCGTTTCGAAATAGTCTACCATCTATCCTCCGTCACGAACCCTGACCAGCGAGATATCGTCATCAACCTGAAGGAATCTGTTCCCCGAAACACTCCGAAAGCGACGTCCCTTGTCAAGATCTGGCCCGGGGTTGAGAACTTTGAACGCGAATCCATTGAGATGTTCGGACTGCAATTCGAAGGCCATCCGAGGCCCGAGAAGCTGTTTCTCAACGACAACTGGGACGGGCCTCCGCCCATGCGTAAGGAAGTCAGGTTCCCGACCGACTGAGGAACATTGACAACTACCGAGAAACCCGCTCAAGAGAATACACTAGGTTCCCCTAGTCCCGATGAGCCAGGGGCTGAGACACTCACTCTGAGTGTTGGTCCCCAGCATTCAGGCTCGGGTCACATGAGGCTGATCGTCGAACTTGACGGAGATATTATCATCAATGCTGAGCCGGACCCAGGCTACGTTCATCGTGGAATCGAGAAGATAATCGAGCTACGAAACATCATTCGCAGTATACCTGTGATCGAGCGGCCCTCCATTATCGACGCTTCTAACCTTAACCATGCCTGGGTAAGAGCCATTGAAGAACTCCAAGGCGTCGAGCCTCCAGCACGCGGACAGTACCTTCGATGCCTATTGAACGAAATGAACAGGATCATGAGCCATCTCTACTGGCTCTCGATCTACGGCGTGTTTCTAGGTCACACTACAATGTTCATGTGGCCTCTCGGAGATCGAGAGCTATTCATTGATCTCGCCGAGAGCCTAACGGGCGCCCGCATCACGTATTCCTATCTGGTCCCAGGCGGGGTCAGGAGAGACCTGCCTCAGGGTTTTGCCGAGGAAGCGATCAAACGGACAGAATATTTCGAGAAGCGTCTCGACGAGTACGAGAACATTTTCTTCAAGAATCCATTGTTTACGTCCCGCGCCAAGGGTGTGGGTGTACTCTCCAGACAGAGAGCAATTGCACTAGGGACAACTGGCCCAACTCTTCGAGGATCAGGAGTCGATGCTGATCTGCGCAAAGACGAGCCTTATGCTGCATATGGTGAGCTGGACTTCAAGGTTCATACTCGGCCTGACGGCGACTCTTATTCTCGAGTCATGGTTCACGTCGATGAGATGCGGGAGAGCAGTCAGCTAATTCGGCAGATATTGAGGAAGATGCCCTCGGGACCTGTCAGGCGAAAAGCCCCCATAGTTGTTCCGCGTGGCGAGGCTTATGGTCGAGTGGAATCGGCGCGGGGAGAATGTAGCTTCTACATGATCGGCGAGGGAGGCGACAAGCCCTACCGAGCCCGCTACATCACCGGTTCATATCGAAACATGGCAGCGATCTCTGCAGTATTGCAGGGTGTCCGATTGGCAGACATGCCAACCTCTTGGTGGAGCATAGATTATTGGCCAGTGGAGGCTGACAGGTAGAATCATGGCGCCAATCGTAGGAAAGGTTCGCGGTGCTGCCAACAGCCTACTTGCCTACACAACAGGCCTGCGCCATCTATTGCACAAACCCTACACACTAAAGTTCCCACAGCAACGATACGCAGTAGAGAAAGGGTACCGCGGGAGACACCTGCTCCATCTGGATAGATGTACAGGCTGCGGTATATGCGCCTGGATTTGCCCTGAGAAATGTATCACAATCGTCCAGCGAGGAGACCGATGGTTTCCAGAATACTTCTACGGGCGATGCTGTTTCTGCCACTTCTGCGTGACACCGGACACGCTAGTCACAACGAATCCATCAGTAACACCGATTAGCAATGTGCAAGTGGGAGACAGAGTTCTAACTCACACAGGACAATACCGTTCCGTCCGCCAAGTGCTCACGAGAAAATACTCCGGGAGACTCTACTCGATCAAACCCTTAGGGGCTCCTCATCCTCTCAAAGTGACAGCAGACCACCCGTTGCTAGTGGCTCCAAGACCCCTGATCAAGAAAGGGAGGTTGCAGAAGAAACCCGGACCCCTGGTCTGGAAGACGCCGACTCAACTAAAACAGGGAGACTATCTAACAATGCCAATCGCGAAAGAGATTCGCGATATTTACTTCTATGAGCAAGATGTTATCGTAGGCCAACCGAGCACCGGGAAACGGCTCGTCAGAAAACTGAAGCTCAAAGCCGAGCCCGACTTATTCAGGCTCATTGGGTATTACTTAGCCGAGGGACATGCAATCCGGAGGACGGTCGGTCTCACATTTGGAGGGCATGAAAATGAGTATATCCGTGACGCCGCCCACCTTCTGGAGAACTTCTTCAACGCAGAGTCAAAGAGGTCTAACGTCCAAAACTCGACTCAGGTCCTGCTCCACTCAGTAGTAGCTCTCCAGTTCTTTGAGGGCTTTGGCCGGGGATCTGAGAACAAGAAACTGCCAGACTGGGTCATGTTTGCTCCTTTGGAGAAACAGCGGGAGCTTGTCAAGGGCGCTTGGCGGGGGGACGGTTACTTCCACCAGCCAACCAAGGGCAACAGAGCGACATACTTTGGATACGTAACTGTGTCGAGAACTTTGGCTTTCCAGCTTCAACAAATCCTATTCAGACTCGGCATACTAGGACAGGTGTCTTTCACTCAACACAAGAATAGAAGGCCAGCCTATGTTGTCACCGTACGGGGACACTTTGTTGGGGCTATGGCAGCGCTGATGGGACTGAAATTCAAAGACACTAGGACCAAGTCATTCTCGCGCTTTGAAATGGACGATAACTACGTCTACGCACCCATTCAGAAGATTGCAGCATCCGATGTTATCGACCAGCCCGTGGTTAACCTCTCCGTTGACGGAAACGAGTCATACGTTGCTGGGAATGTCACCGCCCACAATTGCACCGATTATTGTCCCGAGTTTGCGCTGGAAGAGACGGTCGAGTATGATATTGCGGAGTATACTCGGGATCGGCTTGTTTGGTCGCCGGAGAGGTTGGCTAAGCCACCGTTGAAGAAGGATGACAAGTATGTCTTCAGCGTCGAGGGCCGGAGAGGGGCTTCGCAGGTCTCGGAGCAGGGGCACTAGACCGGTATGACGCAGGTTGCGACGCCTCCTCAGACATTGAAGCCAAGTGCAGAGGGAGAAGGTTGGAAGGCTCGCCCGATCAGACTGAAGATCTTCGGCAATCTGATAGCGGAGGTTGTTCACAAGGGGATCTGCATGTATTGCGGCGCCTGCATTGCCTCCTGTCCCATCGACATTCTCTTTCACAGCGACAACGAGGAACCGATAATGCGTGGGACCTGTGCTGCTTGCCAAGTCTGCTATTACAGCTGTCCCCGTATCGAGCTTCCTGTCGCAGAGATCGAGCAGCGGATCTTTGGAAGAGAACGTACAGCTGACGAAGCGATTCTCGGAGTACACATTGGATCCTACTCGGTCCGAGCCAAGGACCCTGAAATTGTTGCGAACGCGCAAGATGGTGGGGCTGTTAGCGCGCTGATGCTCTACGCGTTGGAGAAGAAGATTATCGACTATGCGCTCGTGTCAGGCTTTACATCTCGCGAGCCTTGGAAGCCCGCTCCGAAAGTGGCTCGCACGAGACAAGAGTTGATCGATAATGCTGGCTCTGAATATACTCCCGGGGGTCAGATAGGTGGGATGGCCGAGATTGCTGTGCCGAACCGGTCCGTAGTAAACTTCCAGGAGGAGAGGCTGGCGTTGGTCGGGTTGCCTTGTGAACTGCAGGGTTTCTGGCGTATGAATACTCACTGGATCGCCGCCCCCAAGCTTGGGCGTAATCTCGTATTCACTATTGGACTGTTCTGTTCGAAGGTGTTCGATTATCAGAAGATGATGGTCGACTATGTCCAGGGGACTAGGGGCATTGATCTTGGGACGGTTACGAAGGTCAATATCAAGAAGAACCGATTGCTCGTCTATGCTGGTGACAGGCTGGCGATTGATGAGCCGGTTGAGGTTCTTGCACACGCGGCTCGTGAGGAGTGCAATATCTGCGTTGACTATTCTGCCGAGCTGGCGGACATAGCGGTCGGGGCTATTGGATCGGCGGCTGGTTGGAGCACGGTATTGACCCGTACTCCTAGAGGAGAAGATATTCTCAATGGCGCGGTGGAGTCGGGATATTTAGAGATGAAGAAGCTTGACCCTACGGGAAAAGCGATTAGGTTTCTAGAGACCCTGTGTGAGAGGAAGAGGTTGCGAGATCCATCCGCCTACATCCGACACTCATCCGCTTTCGCTCGGCCTGAGCCGAAGCTTATAGCTCTAGAAGCTCCAACCAAATAGCGACCCTCCCATTGTTACTTCAATGGGTGGATCAGGCCACTCCGCGACTCTTCTAGCGTCCGGATCACATGGGAGAGCGGATTAACGGTCCTATGTTGATGTCGACGGCCAAAAGCTCGAGGCGGGACGAGCATCTGCAACAGATTCCTCATCGAGTTTCTCGAATCCTCCTCAGACGATACGAGAGTCGACTCGGCCTGGATGTCGCCATCCATTATCGTCGGCTGTGGCTCAAGTGTTCCCAGCTCATGAGAAGGGCTTGCCTGAAAATGCTCCATCATTAGCTCCTGAGGCGCCTCGAGACCGCACGTAGGACAGGAAGGAACGGCGTTCTGGACGACAGGAACCAACATTGGCGGGTCGCTTGTCACCGCAACTGGTTGCACCATCGGGCCTCCCCGCCGCCTAGATACTGATCTTCTTGGAGCCTTCCTATTTTTCGAAGAGTGTACAACTGTCCTTCCGCCTGACTTGGATCGTGCCTTTGTGCGGGTTCTTCCAGTCCCTACCGGGGTCCGAGATCTTCTAGGCTTCGCTGAAAGTTTGAGAGAACTGGTTATGTGGAAAGACAACGGCTTGATGCCCACTTGGCGTACAAGGGCTAGGAAAGAGATAGTTGCGGCAACGATTCCATACAGGATCTGTATCGTTATGTTTTCCAAGCTAATCATCTCCTAGCTCAACGGTATGTCCGTGTAACTCTGCTCTGCGCAATCGTCACAGATCAATCTCCCGTGTGGCGTTCGTTGAATGTGGTCCACCTTGAGTATCTCTTGGCCACAATCGGGGCAGACAACCATGCACTGACTCATTCGCTTTGACCGTCAATAAGCTGAATGCGTGTGGAGAATCTATTCCCTACCTGTTACCCATCCCGAAAGACCAGGGTAACAGCGCCTTAAATACGATAAGGAAAAAGTGCCGCAGAATCCTATTCAGAACGCCGTGATTGCTGGCATCGTAAGAAATACATCGATCCCACTGTCAGACTTGGTCGGGACGAGATTAGCGTTTAGTTTTGGAGACGTCTCCCGGATATGAGCAGCCGGTGCATCTCCCTGTAAGGAGAAATCGGCTTGGAGAAGGTTCCTAATTATCCCTGTCCCAGGTGCGGCCAGCCTGAGCTGAACGTGTACTATTCAGACAAGGCTGACAGTCGCGTTGGTGCGTGGTGCGAGTATTGTAACCTGAAAGCGTACTATGATGGCGAACAGCTTGTTCCGATAGGATCATGAGAAACAGTAGGAGCGCTGGAGCTTATTCGGGAGGAGTAGCTCCCTCGGGTATGTTGACAGTCAGCTCACCCTCGACAAGTTTGCGCTGTAGCCGCGCGGTAAAAAGTTCCATGTCGACATGGAGGCTCTCGAGTCTTTGGACTGCGTCAGGGGTTAGGGTTGGCATCACATTCTGGCCGCCGATGCGTCCATAGGCGACAGCGTCGAACGGATATTTTTCACCCTTGTAGATTGTATACCCTGTTAGGAAGTTGGCGACTCCGCCTCCGACCCCGCTCGCTTCGTCCATCTGATCGATGAACACTTCCATCTCATACTCAAGGGTGGGATCTTCTTCCCGGCGGAATGGATTTGTTGTTTTCGTCAAGGTGTCAACCGTAGGCGGGCATGTCGAGCGGGTGCCACTGTTTCTCGATCAGTCCCTTGATTCGCTCCCGGGCTAACCATCCCACGGCAATGTCGGCAAGGAGAACTAGGGAGAGGGCATAGTCTGCGACGCTGAACCCAGGCGCGATCTTAGCGTCTGCGTAAATGATTAGGCCGATTGCTGCAACTCCAAGTCCCAACAGTGGACTCCAGAGTTTTCTCTTGGTTAGTAGGTAGGTGCTGCCCAAGGTTCCCGCAGCGACGAGCGCGAAGAGCACTCGCAGTCCGATCTCGAGTGACACGGGGAATCCAGCAGCTGATACGGCGAGAACTATGCTCCAAACGGCTGTGGCGAGAAAGAGGAGTGTAGTGAGGTTGAGAATGTTGTATCTCGAGGGCGCGATGGTTGTGGCGGAGAGTGGGGGCGTGAAGCTGAACGGCTTCCCCAGCGCCTGGTATGCGTTGGTCGTGGTTGTATGTTTCAGGCCGGTCTGGACGTCCACTGCGAGATTTACGAATTTTTCTATGACTATGATCCGATGCTTGCCAATTCCACTAGCTGGCCCCGTTTCCAGATCGTAACTAGGCCCTACAGTTAATTCGACCTTCGTATCAGGCGTGCAAGAGTGCGCGATCGTCATTCCGGGCTTCACCTGGGTTAGTGTCCAGTTGGAGCCCTTGTCTCGGGTGCAGATGAGCGCTGCCCACTGGGTATTCGGCTCGATCTTCGGCAGACCCACTTCAGGTGCGAGGTCCGTCATACCGTACCTCTTGTCCTCGCAGAAGAGCTGGTTGCAGCCACGACACCGCCACACGTCGACAGCGCCCATGATGTAGTTATTGTCGACGAGGTTGACGACGCCGTAGTAGACGACATCGTGCTGATGAGTCTGCAAGACAGAATCGTCGTCGCCCCTGACGTAGAAAAGTCTTGGCTTAAAACGAGCATCTGTTGCTGGGAAAATCTCTTTTTCTACCCATCCCAGAAACCGAAACCGAAAGGGTCTGAGGCAATAGGCATGCTAGAGATTAGACTGGTGAGAGAAGCACCGGAGAAAGTTCGGGAGAATCTCCGACACAGAGGCATGCCTGAAAAGATTGGCGAGTTGGACAGGCTTCTACAACTGGACGCGGACTGGCGGAGAGAACAAGCCGAGGCCGACCGTCTTAGGAAGAGAAGGAATGAGATCACGCAAAGTATAGCGGCCGCGAGAAAGAAGGGCCAGGATGTTTCGGCTCTGTTGAAAGAGGCTGAGGCGATTCCGGATCAGATCAAGGCGATCGAAGTTAGAGTTGACAGTTACAAACAGCAAGCCGACCAGATTCTACTGAACCTTCCAAACCTCGTGCATGATTCCGTCCCAGTTGGCAGAGACGAAGATGACAATGTGGAAGTGAAGAAATGGGGAACGATTCCAAGCTTTCACTTCAAGCCGCTCGACCACATCGATCTGGGCTTGAAGCACGGTCTGATCGATGTGGAGAAAGCGGGCCAAGTCGCGGGCGCACGATTCTACTATCTACGAGATGATCTGGTCCGGCTGAATATTGCTCTCATCCACCATGGCCTAGACTTTATCGCTGGCAAGGGGTTCCAGCTCTTCCAGCCCCCCTACCTTCTACATCGAAACGTCGTCGCCGGTGCGGTTGCCCTAGCTGATTTTGAGGATATGATCTACAAGGTGGAGGGTGAAGATCTCTACCTCTTAGCGACTGCAGAACATGCACTCTTGGCATTTCACATGGACGAGATCCTTGATGGTGCAAAGCTTCCCCTCCACTACGCCGCTGTGAGTCCGTGCTTCAGGAAAGAGGCAGGCGCCCACGGACGGGACACGAAGGGCATATTCCGGGTTCACCAGTTCGAGAAAGTAGAGCAGTTCATCTATTCACGGCCAGAAGATTCTTGGACTCTGCATGAAGAATTACTGCGATACCTAGAAGAGTTCTGGCAGGGCCTCAAGATCCCGTACCGAATTGTGAACGTTTGCACTGGCGACTTGGGAACGGTAGCTGCGAAGAAATACGATCTCGAAGCGTGGCTACCTGGACAGGGAAAATATAGAGAAATGGCGTCATGCAGCAACTGCACCAGCTACCAAGCGGCAAGGTCCAGAATTCGTTACAGGGAGAGGCCTAACGAGCCGACCAAGTACTTGCACACCCTAAACAGTACTCTGGTGGCGACTGAACGCGCAATCGTTGCGATTCTTGAGAACTATCAGAAACCTGACGGGGCAATTCAGATACCCGACGTGCTCAAGAAGTATTTGGGTGGTCAGGAAACGATTCCCGGACCAAGAGTCGTGATGCAATCCCACAAGGGAACGGTCCAGAAAACACGTTTGACGAGCCCAGGTCCGGGTCTAGAAAAATCCAACGCCTTTTCCAATTAGGTAGAGGATTCCTGCAGCAGCAAATCCGATGAGAAACGTCTCTAGCCCGCTCCTCCATGCTTTCCTACCAACAACTCGTCCCTTCCAAGCACCCACCAGAAACAGAAACAATCCCGATACGAGAGCCGAGATGGCCAATGCGACTGTCGCTGTAGTGAGTAGGAGAAAGGGAGCTAGAGGGATCAGTGCGCCGACGAGAAAGGATAGCCCGATGACTCCTCCCATCTTGATCGGATTCGACAACTTCGTCTGATGAACATGGAGTTCATGCATCAGAATGTCCTCCAGAAACTTCTCTTTATTGGAGGCAATTCGTCGAACTACTTTTTCCGCCTCATCTCTTGTCAAGCCCTTGGCCATGTAGAAGTCTGTCAGCTCTCCCCTCTCTTCCTCAGGCTCTTGCTCGATCTCGCCCGCTTCTCGCTTCTTATCAGCTTGGAAGAGTTCGTACTCGGAGCGTCCAGCAAGGACACCGCTGAAGAACATGCTGATAGCTCCCGCTAGCATAGAGGCGACTCCAGCCACCTGGATGAGGTGAATTGTACCGGATTCGATGGCTGCGAACCCGCTGAGAAAGGCTAGATTAGTCACTAGCCCGTCTGAAACTCCAAGAGCCGATCCGCCGATGTAGCTCCGGGCGCGGATGTGCTTGTGAATCTCGCGCGGTACTTGTCTCAACTGAGCCATGGAGTTTCGCCGACTAGGTGACGAGAACGGGGGTCGTGATTGCTTATTTCAGCTCTAGCCCATGAATAGAGACTTGTCGAATAGTGCTAAATCTAGGCCACACCCACTAAGATATGAGGGCCGCTCGGTTGACCAGAAAGAAACGAGGATCTTACCCCCAACCTCGGCGACCCCACATGCCAGGCTATGACGCGATGTTTCGAGGAGGTTGGAAGGCTCTGCCTTGGACTTGGGCGGTGGGGCGTTTATCGACGACGCACAACTACTGGGTGGCGACTACTCGAAAAGATGGGAGACCTCACGTTATGCCTATCTGGGGTGTCTGGCTGGATGGCGTGTTCTACTTCAGCACGGGGCGACGCTCGCGAAAATCGCGTAACCTAAGAGCAAATCCTAGTTGCGTAATCTGTCCAGAGGGAGCTGGAGAAGCGGTTATCCTTGAAGGCCTCGCGGAGGAGCTTATGGATTCTGATACGCGTCGTCGGGTCAGAGATGCGTACAAGAAGAAGTACGATTCGGATTTGGACTCGTACTCAGCAGACCCTCTCTATGCTGTTCAACCTCGGGTCGTGTTTGGGCTTGTCGAGAGTTCTGACAAGATTCGCGGGAACCCAACGCGATGGAACTTCAGCATCACTTGATTCAAACGACCCCAACAACCTTCAGACGATCTCGAACCAAAGGTAAATATTGAATCCAGACCCCCAAGCTCGTAGAGTCTTAACCATTGGGGAGAAGAAGACGACGAGTAATCCGCATTGTCAAGAAGAAACTCCCCACCGTATTTGTCTGCCCTCGATGTGGAGAAGAGGCCGTCAGGGTAACCATCGCTAAGGACACCGGGCACGCCACAGTCCTCTGCGCTCTGTGCAACCTGAAGGACGACTTTCCAGCGCACCCCGCCGCTCAAGCAATAGACATCTACTCATACTTCACAGACAGATTCTATGGAGTCAAGGATGCCCGTGCCATTATTCCACGCGATCGAGAGATATCCCGTATTCCCCCCGAGGAAACGTCCGACGAAGAAGTGCTGGCTCCGCCGGAGCCTCCTAAGAGCGAAATTGAGACTTCTCTGCCCTCCACTGCGATCGAGGAACCCAGCTCAGAAACACAAGCTGGCGTGACAGATCAAGCACAACCTGTCACCGAAGAGTCACCAACCAAGGATGAAACTCTAATGGAAGCTGCTGAGCCGCAATCGGCGGAAGCAGAGAAGGAAGACGATAGCGAACCGTTCGCGGACATTCTCGAGAACAGCAAGGACAAGAAACGCTACAGTTCCAACCCGTTGCCACAACAACCTTCGGAACAGACCAGCTAACCTTTCATCTCTGTGTTGTTCGGTTTCCGTTCCTCGTAGATCGGTATCAGGAGATTGACTACCCGGTCAACTGTGGCTCTCCGGTCCCGAAGCGACTGAACCAGATCCTTCTCGTAGATCTTGAAGATGTTCGTCAAGGTCATTCGTGGGTGCAATGGAGCGTACCTCTTGGGGGTGCCAGTAGCTTCGATTATGAGCCCCCTCTCAATCATGCTGGCAACGAGCCCCTTTGTCACTTCCCCGGTGAGGTTGAGCTCTTTCGCTAGTTGTTCGAGGGTTAGGTCCGAGGTATCAAGGAGCTTAAGGTACCCCTGAGTCTCTTCCTTTGGAAGGTTGAATTGGCGTGAGAGGAGTTCTGCGATTTGACCCTCGTCGACGGGCATTCTCCTTAGGGATCCTGGTACGGGCATATGGCAACCCCCTTTGCTGTTACCCTATTTCACCTTCGGATTAGTGCCAGAAGGCTTATTATCCATGTGACCTTGCGTATTCACTACTCAGAGTGGTATGAATGGCACTACTTGAAATCGAACTACCAGAGGCACTGCTGCCTCAGCCTAAGCAGATAGGACAGTTCATCCGTCGAACGCAGAGCATCTGTCCAGAATGCAACCGTATTCTACCGAGCACCGTCTTCGCGCGAGAAGGCAAGGTCTTCATGACCAAAACCTGCCCCGAACATGGTGAGACAGAGGAGCTTTACTTTGGATCATATGACATGTATCAGAAGTTCGCGACCTACTGGAGCGACGGAAAAGGAACCCATGCTCCGAACGTCCCAATCGAGAGCTGCGCATGCCCAGCCAACTGTGGTCTATGCTCAAACCACCTCAGCCACACTGGACTAGCAAACATCATAGTTACCAACCGATGTGACCTTACCTGCTGGTACTGCTTCTTCTACGTGAAGAAGGGTCTCGAAGGAGCCTATGTATACGAGCCCAGCATGGACCAAGTCCGCGAGATGGTCCGCGCCCTAAAGGCCGAGAGACCAGTACCAGGAAATAGTCTCCAGATAACCGGTGGAGAGCCCACCCTACGCCCCGAACTTCCCGAGATCGTCAAGGTCATCAAGGAGGAAGGAGTAGACCACATACAGCTCAACACCAACGGCATTAACCTAGCACTCAACCCGAACCTCGCAATGGAGCTCAGGGACTCGGGTCTAAGCAACCTCTACATGAGCTTCGACGGAGTTAGCCCGAAGACCAACCCCAAGAACCACTGGGAAGCACCCTACACCATCGAGAGCTGCCGCAAAGCCAACCTCGGAGTCGTACTCGTCCCAACAGTCATTAAATCGATAAACGATCACGAACTTGGCGGAATACTCCGGTTCGCACAGCGCAACATAGACATTGTCAGAGCCATCAGCTACCAGCCAGTCTCCCTCACTGGAAGAATGAAGAAACAAGAGCGAGAGAAGTACCGAATCACCATACCTGACTGCATAGAGAGAATTGAAGAGCAGACTAATGGCGAGATCCCGAGAGACGCATGGTTCCCAGTCCCAAGCTGCTCACCAGTAACTCACTTCGTTGAAGCGTTCACCAAAAGACCCCAATACGAGCTGTCCATACACTTCGCATGCGGCGCAGGAACCTACGTGTTCGAAGACAAGAACACAAAGTCACTCGTACCAATAACCAGCTTCGTAGACCTCAAAGGCCTCTTCGAATACCTCGACGAGAAGACCGACGAACTCAACTCAGGCACCAACAAGTACCTCGTAGCAGCCAAGTTCATCAGCAAACTCAACAGCTTCATCGAGAAAGACAAACAGCCCGCAGGACTCAACCTAGCCAAGTTGCTGGTTGGAGCCTTGCTCAAACACGACTACAGTGCTGTCGGACAGTTCCACATCAAGAGCATGTTCCTCGGAATGATGCACTTCCAAGACAAATACAACCAAGACGAAGAGAGACTACAACGCTGCGACATCCACTACCTAACACCAGACATGAGAATCATTCCATTCTGCTCGTTCAACGTCATACCTGAGTGGTACCGAGACAGGATACAGAAAAAGTACGGTATCACCGTGGACGAGTGGGAGAAGAAGAACGGCGAGAAACTCGAAGCCCGACTCTACCGGGGATCGCTCCGAAGAGGAAAGCACGCCGACGGCTGCGGATGTAGCAGCGTCCACATCGAGCCCATAACAGGCACCTAAACCCCCCTTCAACCAAAGACCTTTTTTCTATCCTCGATAACTACCGGACGGTCCAGACCAGAAGCGTTAATGGTTTGCAGTCATCTCTCGAGAGAGTGAAAGGCGAGCAATGGGCCAGCATCCAGGACTTGACCATAACAGCCTCGCCTCAACTTGCGAAACTAGACGATAACCTCGCATTAACCGTCGGCTTCAAGCTCAAAGGCGGCATCAGGCGCAACTTCGTCCGACCGCTCTGGGAGAAGGCATACGATGAGCATGACCTTGGACTCCGAATGGCCTATAGAGTCGACCTCTCCAAGCAACGAGCCAAGGTCTTGCCTGGGGCTGAACTCAAACGCGAGAAGTTTGTCCGACGGGGAGTGTTCTTCTGGACCCGAAACCCCGAACTACCCTACAGAGTCTGGGCAACGGTCGCAACTGAATTCGAAACCATCCTTTACCCGAAAACGGAGGAGGAAGCCCGGACAATGCTATTTGATGTTACCCGAAGCTTCGAACTGCCCGCGTCAAAACTGGGTAAAGGACATCACACTCTCGAGGCGAAGGTTCACGCAAAATGGGGCAAGCATGTTTTCACCGAGAGAGGAGAAGCGACCGCCAAGACACCCGTTGTCAAGGTCGACGTGCGATAAATCGTCAAAGATTTAAGAAAGAAATCAGAGCCAAGAAAATCACGGAGAGCGGTCTGAATTGGCGAAGTATGATGGGATAATCGGACAAGACGTCTTGACTGTCACAGAGGGAGAGAACGAGCTTACGATAATCTTCCGGGACAATCGATACCTGTTCGTAAAAGTGGTTAACGGAAAACTAGTCGCTGACTCAGTCCCAGAATAAGGCCCGGGCTAGCACGAGCGTACTAGGTCTCGCGGGACCCACCTTCTTTCAACAGTTCACCGTCGAGGATTATTCTGGAAAGAATTCTCGTATCGGATGGGTTTCCAAAGAGCCGTTTTGTGTCGCGGGGAGCAGCTACTTTTGAGATTTTTCGACGAGGGGTCCTGCCAGTCGAAACTGGTCTGGGCGGGCTAGGCGTTTCAGCGCGCAGAATGGAACCGTGGATCGTTTCTCTAATTGCAGATTAAGCTTGGAGATCAGCGTGAAGATCTCGCGATCTCAAATCGCCTGCCCAGATTCCGGATCAGGGCTTGTTCCAGCCGAGTCCAGGGCTAGATCTTCAGAATTATCTTGCCAAAATGTTCGCTCTTCTCCATCCTAGTCTGGGCCCTCGCCGCTTCAGATAGGGCAAAGACAGAATCGACGACAGGCTTGAGCCGGCCATCTTCGAAGAACGTCAAAACCTTGAGCAATTCCCCTCGACCCCCCATGAAAGACCCCATCAGCGAAAACTGTCGGACGAAGATGTACCGTATGTCGATCTCAGCCTTCCCACCACTTGTAACTCCACAATTTACCAGCCGACCCGCAGGGGCCATCGACCGCATGCTCTTCTCCCAAGTAGCTTGACCGATGTGGTCGAAGACAACGTTCACCTTTGTGCCATTCGTGACTCTTTTGACTTCAGCTGGAACATCTTGAGTATGATGGTTCACGACCCAGTCGGCCCCGAGTCTCCGAGCTTTTTCGAGCTTCTCATCATTTCCCGCAGTGGCGATGACCTTCGCACCTAGGACCTTTGCGACTTGGATCGCGGCGCTTCCCACTCCACTTCCGGCTGCCCAAACCAGAACCGTCTCCCCAGCAGTGAGATGTGCTCTGGTGGTTAACATGTGCCAGGCTGTTAGAAAGACTAGGGGGACGGAGGCGGCCTCTTCAAAGCTGAGACGACCAGGAATCGGTAGAACGTTATGCGAAGGCACAGCCGCAAACTCTGCATATCCTCCTTGTGTTTCGTAGCCGATGATCTTGTAGGATTCGCAGAGACTATCCCAGCCCGTTGCGCAGTATTCGCAGGTTCCATCACTGATTCCCGGCGCGATCAAAACCTTGTCCCCCAGACTGTGATCCTTGACTAAGCTCCCAACTTTAGCTACTTCACCTGAAATATCGCATCCTGAAACGTGAGGCATGGGAATCCTCTCCCCTCGCGTTCCTTGCCTTGCCCAGATGTCGAGGTGGTTTAGAGCACAAGCTCTTACGCGGATCAGGACTTCTTTCTCATTGATCTTCGGCTCCGCAACATCCTCATAGCTCAGTTTTTCTGGGCCACCGAATTCACGAAACAAGACAGCTTTCAATCTCCGTCAAACCCGTTCGCGAGGAGACTTTGGTTTAAGCTCCACACTAAGCTCCACTTGAGTTGCCTACACTTATTTAGATCAGACCCGCAAGGGACGTGTATTCTAGAGGAACCGATTCCTTGAACTTGCAAGAGCAGGCAGAATCAGACAAAGCCGCGAGTGAGCTCAAGGGAAACACCCTCAGAGTATACTGGTATGTAATGAACGCGAACAAACAGACGGTGGGCGTGCGCGAAGTTCAGAGGGCGCTAAACTTTTCCAGCCCCACACTCGCCCTTTATCATCTCGATAAGCTCAAAGATCTCGGACTTGTCTCCAAGGAATCTGGAGAATACCGCCTCCTCAAGGAGATCAAAGTTGACGTCCTCAAGCAGTTCATGAAACTGCCTGGGCAGTTCTTCGTTCCCCGGTTCTCTCTCTACGCCGTTCTTTTCACGGTGCTAACGATCTACTACTCTCTCAACCTCGTTACTGTAGACTTCTTCGCTTTCTTCGGCCTGTTCTTCGGGGGGCTGGGCTCAGCGATCTTCTGGTTTGAAGCGGTCAAGACATGGAGACAGAGGCCCTAGGACTCGCTAGAGCGAGTAGAACGACTGTTCAAAATCGTTGAGTTAATTCTCAGGGATGTATCCTCTTAAGGTGAACTGAAAATGGACCGAGCAACAAGAAGAATGGTCTATTTCGCCGTCATAGGTCTCTTGTTAGCCTCGGCTATGATAACCGTCTTTCAAGCAAGTCCATTGCTTCCGAAGGACGGAACCGTCTCAGTGTACCTGTCGAGTATACAATCAGATATATCCGGGAATCCTTCGACTACCAGCAGCACTTCACAATCCGTTAACGCGCACACTCCAGGAAGACCAACGAGCACACTCCTCAGCCTGAACGTCACGATCGACTCTGTGACTCTGCACAGGAGCGACAACAATGGTGCTGTGACCTCAAATACGAGGTTCACTTTTGACGTTCTAAAGCCGTTTAGCGTATCAACACTGATCTCCTCGACGGAAGTCCCAGCTGAGAATGTGACAATGGTGACCCTGCATGTCGCAAGCGCAACAGCAGCCGTCCAAGGAAGTAGCGGGCTACAAACCGTGAAAGTCCCGAGTGGCGAGCTTAAGGTCCCCATCCAGCCCGCCCTTGAGGTGAAGGCTCAGACTAGGTCTAACATCGTGATTTCTGGTACTGCCCATATTGTTTTCACAGGGAACGGGCAGATAATACTGACACCCGTTCTTCATGCTGAGAAGATGACGGGATCCTAATAGCGAGTTCCTGCCGTTTCGAAATGGGTTGCGCAAGGGTGGAGTTTCGGGTCCTACTCGGGCCCTTCCCGCAATCGATTGAGGTGCGAGCTCCTTCGATCATTGTCAAGTTATGACCGCAGGAGTCCAAGTGTTCATCGGTAAGAATTCGCGCAAACGAGGGTTCGTCTCTTCGAGGTGAAGGAGCGAGTGGGAGTCTCTTCTCAGTCTGCTTCAGAATTGAATACTCGCAGCAGCCGAGTGTCGAGGCTCTTCAACTCCATTCCAGTTTCCAAAGCCAGATGCAGAAACGTCGCATCATAAACGGTTAGCTTGTGTTTTCCCGCTAGAGCATAGGTCTCTGTGAGCGTCCTTTTGGTGTAGCGTATGATGTTGATGACACCTGACTCTATCAGCTCGTAAAATATCGAGAGGAATGAGGGGCCGTCTTCAATGTCCTTCAAAACGAACTGATGCTTCCAAATTGAATTGGCCACTTCATAGACCGCAAGGTCAGCCGTGAGGATTCCGTCGCCGCTGAGGAGTTCATTCTTTTTGAGGATTGCCTCAACAAGGAAACTGCTGTCGGCGACGATCAGCGATTCCTATCTTCTCTGATTAGCTTTAATTCCTCGAGAGTTGTCGTTTTAGTGCGGTCCTTCGCCTGAAGGGCTCTAAGCTTGGCTAGGGCTTTGCTAGTTTTCTTTGACTGTAGATAGAGCTTCACTCCTTCTCGAACTGCGTTGGAGAGGGATCCGTACTCCTCTAGCTCCTTTTTCTCCTCATTTGAAACTCTAACGCTGATAGTGGGCATGTCAGACACCATGTATTACGGTGTGTATGATAAAAGTTTGCTGGACTCTGCTAGGAGTAGCATGGAATATCAATGACACTCTGCGAAGCAGGGATTTGGGGCGCTGCGACAAGATATTTCGCGGGACATTCATAACGCAGACTAGGCTGCTCCGAAATTGGTAGCGGGGGGTGGAGTTTCGGGTCCCATTCGGGCCCTTCGAACCACCGCTTGAGGATCGAGAGCTTCGACCAATCTCAGGGTTATGAGCCCTGCGGGTTAAACCTGGCTACCCCACCCCGCTACGTGTTGCGGCGTAACTCATTCGGGTATTAAAGCACAAGTGTTAGCATGAATAACAACTTCACTAGTAGTCGTGAGCAATCAGGCCTAAAATGTCTTCACGCTCTTTCTGTCAGATAAGTAAGGATCTGAATTCCCTAGTCCGAGCCGGGGCATCGCGGACAACTCGCATGCTGCCGTAGACTCATTTCAAGAAGCTCCGGTCGCGAAGCCTTCGTTCAGTTTCGCGGTCCTCCATGCGTATCGTTGACAACATATCTCAGACATTGAGTACTCAATTCTTGAAAATGGAAACCATAAAGGCGGTTGTTCAAAATCATAAGGCGGAGCCTAGTTTACTAGATCTTGCGGAAAGGTTCCGACAGATGGTCAACCTATCAATAGCAAATGGATTGGAGCAAGGAAAGACGTCTCTTAATTCTCTCTGTCAAGTATGCTATCACCGACTGAAAGTCTTCGAGACTCCATCCAAATACCGTTTGTATGCTATCTCCAGAGCAGCAGGTATTCTCAAGAACTATCGTAAGTTATCGCGGAAACACCACATTCGTACGCCTTACTCTCTCAAGCAACGTCTGACCATTTGCTATAGTCTAAGAATTAGGAATGATGAACTCTTTATGCCTGGGGGGTTTCCGCAGCCCATTGAACAATTACGTGTCGGATGTTCTCAGACAACCAAATATCAAATTGCGCTCCGCAACTCTAACGGCTTCCAAGGTCTGTATCTCCTTCTCGAAAGAGACATCGACGATAAAGTACAAGGGAATGCTCGATATTGATAGAAACCTTAGCAATATTACTGCAGTAGACTCGTTTGGCAACATCATCATCGACGATCTCTCGAAGGTGACTTTGATCAAGGCGGCGTCACGGCGGACCAGATCCAGATTCAAGAGAAATGATAGCCGGATAAGGCATCAGATAGCCAGTAAATACGGACGTATTCAATCGAATAGGACACAGTGGTTGCTCCACCAAACCTCCAAGAAAATCATCGAACATGCTAGGACTAATCGTCTGTTCGTAGTCCTAGAGAACATCAAACACATGCGTCGATTCTATCACAAGGGGAATGGTCAAGGACGCTACTATCAGGGTCGGTTGAACTCGTGGTCCTTTTACGAGATTGAGCGCCAAATATCCTACAAAGCCTCGTGGGATGGGTTGTCAGTTGTTCACCTGAGTCCCAGAGGAACAACGAGCAAATGCTCGATATGCGGAGACCATTTAGCGTTCTCCAAGGAGAGCAGTAGAATGCTCAGTTGTCCCCCTGCGGCAGTCGCACGGACAGAGACATAAATGCCGCAGGGAACCTTCTGAACAAAGCCGCAGGGCTGAGGTTCAGCCCAAAGGGGCTGGCAGGTGAAGCCGTGAAAGGGAATCCATCAAGACCGGTAATCCCTGGAGTCGATGTCAGTCACTCAAGTCCGAAAGCTCAGTTTTGATGGATGGCGCATGGCAGAATCAACCTGGATAGGCTTCGGTGGAGGGGAGATCACCCCACACCCCGCTACAAGCGACGAACCGGCTTTGACCGGTTTTAAAGTCCTTAATTGTAATCCTCGGCGCGTAACTGAAAATCTTCTACTCGCAAACATCCGTTAGACATGATTCTCGGCCTCGAATCAGGCTTGGTCAGATGCCGCCGAGCTCTCGGCGGTGGGATGAAGATTGTCGGGTGAAGATGTCTCTCATGTCGAACTTGGATCTTCGCCGCGTCTTCCATTCGTTCTCCGCATTTCTTGCACCTGAGCCCTTGTCCTCGTCCCATCGACTCGCACCGACCTCCACAACCGCCGCACATCGGATTAACATCCTCAATTTTCTCTACCAAATTAAGCACCTCAAGTTTTTCCACATTCAGTGTCGGCGTTCCCTCTCGCCATCCGCGAACTCCCCCATAGACGCTGACTCTGTCACCAGGCAAAAGATCCCGAGCTACCGTCGATAGCGACCCAGTAGGTCGATAGACCGCACAATCAATCAGCCCAGAATCATCTCTCAATCGGAAGATGACATGTCCGCCTCGTATTACTCTCGGCATATCATCCACTCTTCCTGTAAGAATTCCAGATTGGTGAGGCTTGAGGTCGACCGCTCTTCTTGTCTTACCAAGGTGAGCGTCCGTACCTTGGTTGGTCCTGAAGATCATGACCCTTTCAATCTGTTCGCAGAACTTCACCTCGGTGAAAGCGCTTAGGACATGCTGGGGACTGTATCCTCGGATCCCTAGAAGAACTGGGTCTAGGCCGTGTGGGCTGACTAGGACCCTTCCAGATTCAGGATCCAGGTTATTGAAAGTTCCGTCTTCATATTTTGCATTCATCAATTTGACGGATTCACGATCGATTCGTCTTGGACTCCCGAGATTCTCTCTGACTCGATACGCGATGATTTCGAATGTGTGCTCCTCGGCGTCTAGACCGGCGCCGATCGCCGCGAGGGAACCAATCACTCCCCGGACCCCCATCAACGCGTGAACCTCTGCTCCCACGCTTGTCGCGACTGATCTCGCTTCACGGGCAGACAAGACATCGTGCAGAGCACGAGTAGAGTATTCGCGCAGAGCTCTCGGGACTTTGCCTCTCAGAAAGACTACGGCAGGGTCCGTTCCACGGGTCGACGAAACTGTAGTCTTCTCGACGATTTCTATTGCAACGCGTTCGACATCTTCGATCTGTTCTTCCTCAACGAAAAAGTGAACCGCAAGCGCTCCGTTACCTCTCGTCTTCCATGGAATGTTAGGATTCAGCCTTACAAGCCATGGAAAGTCAAAGGGCCTGAGACCTCTGTTGAACAGTTCCTGAAAGAGGACTGTTGCGGTGTAAGTGGTGCACCCACCTTTCTCGGAATCTGTGTCATCGATACCGATGTGGAATTCTCGAATGTCAGGTCCTTGCATGGTGAGCAAGTGTACTTTTGCCCTGCTCACCTCCGAATATGAATGTTCAATCTTGGAAACGTTAGGCATGTTTGCTATTAAGTCGGTGAACCAATGCTACTCGCCCACCACTGAAATTCTATGTTTACTCGAATCCTTTCGACGAATGGTCAACGACTGTGTCGAGATTGGACTGTTGCACAACGTGACAACTCTTAAGCGGCTGTCAATGCTCTCATGGGGCGGCTTGTATACAAGTGCCCGGCCTACTACAAGGCATCAGCTTTGTCCCGAGCTGTAGGTATACTGGCAGCTCGAAAGAAATCGTTGAGACGAGGTATTCCATCGAGGAACCCGTATTCTCTCAGGCCTCAGATTACTGCTTATACGGGCTTCAAGATCAAAGATGGATCCCTACGGATCCCGTCTGAGGACGAAAATTCCAACACGTTCCGCTGACAAAACGCACTCTCTCCGTTCTCTCTGAGCCCGGTCTGAGGGTTCGCTCTTTCACTCTTACCAACACAACGCTTAGCCTCTGTATCTCCAAGGAAATCCCTGAAGTCGGATGCGTGGGGGCCATTGGAGTCGACCGGAATTTGCGCAACCTGACAGTTGGCGACGAGGACCAAGTGGTCCATTACGATCTCTCTGAGACTTTGAGAATTGCGGGAACAACAATGCGTATCGTGCGATCGTTCAAACGAAACGACTCAAGAATCCGAAAGGCCATTGCTTCAAAATAGGGCAAGCGAAGAAGCAACAGGACACAGCACCCACTCCACAATACGACGAAGCGGGTCGCGGCTCAAGCTCTCAAAATGAGAAAGGCGATCGTGCTAGAAAATATAGAAGGCATTCGAAGACTCTACCGGAGGGAAACGGTCAAGGCAGACAATTCAGAGGTAGAATGAACGCTTGGAGTTTTGCCGAAGCCCAACGCCAGATAGAATACAAGGCACGATGAGTGGCATAACCAGTTATCCGTCTGAGCAGAAAGGAAACTCAGGGTACAAGTGTTACTTGTCCTCGATGCGGGGAGCGACTCCAAGAAGACAAGAGACTCAGAAGAAAACTCTCGTGTTCTGAATGTCGAGTTATGATGGACCGGGACGCAGTTGCAGCAGTCAACCTATCCCGGCGTGGACTGTTGAGGTTCGACCGTTCACGAGCCCAGCATGGGCTACAAGGCGGGGCAGCTGAAGCAGTGAGAGGGAACGTGGATAATGGAAAGCCACTAATCCCCGGAGTCGATGCCTCGAAGTCAAGAAATCAGAGACCAACTGATGACTTGGCAGAACCTGGAACTCCGTTAGCGTGATCAGAAACTCACGAAAAAAAACTCGGTTCTTCTGGAACGTACTAGTGTGTTAGTTTTCTATTACGATCATTGTGAGTGTTGATTTGACTTTGTTTAGCCGGCGAATCTTCCAAGTGATGATCTCTTTGAGTTTGTCCATACTATCAGCGGCGACCTTGGCGACAATGTCGTAGACTCCGTAGACCATGTAGGCTTCTTTCACATTACTGACTGCCTTGAGTTCTTTGACTACAGCGTCTTCGGAGCCGATTTCTGCATTTATCAGGACAAACGCCATTGGCATTCTAATTCTGCCTCGACGGTCAGGGCGTTTGTCCTTTGCATTAAAAGCTTTGACCTAAACGGTAGGGCATTACCGCTGACTAGTACCGGGCGTCACTAGCGATGGTTTCAGAAGCGATATGGTCATTCTTGAAGGCGAATGAGGACTCGAGATCGAATGAGTCTGACAGCGCCCCCTTCACTGGACTTTGCAGCGTTTCTGTTGACCATAGGCGTCTTCATAGCTGCCTCGTTAAGCGATGTCAAGACCAGAGAGATCTCGAATAAGTTCTGGCTTGTGTATGGACCAGGAGCCGCGTTGGTCTTCGCTCTCAGGATAATCTTCGCCCCTGATGCATTGCCAATCTTGGCAGTTTCAGCGGGCGCGACAATTGTCGTCGCCTTCCTTCTATTCCAGTTCAGCGTGATGGGCGGAGCAGACAGCAAGGCAGTGATGTGCCTTAGCTTAGCATTGCCTGTATCACCTAGTTTCTTGGCGCCGTTTTGGCAGCCCCCCTTTGTATTCTATCCGTTTCCGATCGCTATCCTAGTGAATTCGTTCCTCCTATCTATTGGGTCAGCGGTCTTCCTTCTGGCAAGAAATCTGTTTCAACGAGCTTCTGCCGGTCGAGGATTGTTTCAGGGATTCGAGCGTGAATCGATTCTTAGAAAATTTCTGGTCATGTTAACATCATACAAGACTAGTTTCAATTCGCTTCAGTCGAAAGTCTACTTGTATCCAGCTGAGGAAGTCTCAGTCGTAGATTCCAAGCCTGTTAGACAATTTCACTTGGTGGCGTCTGCAGCGGAGGAGCGGGACAAGCTCGTGTCAGGACTCGAGAGCTACAAGGAGCAGGGCATGTTTTCTGACGGTGTCTGGGTGACCCCAGGTCTTCCTCACATGGTGTTCTTGACCGCGAGCCTCCTGGTAACTTTGGTGATTGGTGATTTGATGATGTGGTTGTTCTTCGGAGCGGTGAGTATTTGACAATGACAGCCGAAACTAGTTTAAAAACGGTCGTCAGTGACTACGGCAGAAATCTAGGCGTAAAAGTATTGGCAGCGGACGAATTCAGCGTACAGTCACTGATGAAACTGGGCCTCACCGAGTACGAGGCCAGAATCTACGTCGTCCTGACGAAAATGGGTCCACGAAACGCAAGCGAGATCAGCTTCCTCGGCAAAGTCCCGAGGCCCAAAACATACGGAGCCATACGAGGCCTAGAGAGCAAAGGACTACTGCGCATAGTGCCCGGCAAACCTGAACGATACATGGCAGTCTCACCTAACGACGTGCTAGTCCCGCTAGTTGACAAGCTGAACAAGGAGACAACTGAATGCGTTAACGTCGTAGAAAACCTAGCAATGGCCTTTGAGTCGTCAAAGTACGTGTACACCGAGAAGCCCTACGAACGATACGACCTCTGGAGCGTAAGAGGCCGCGACAAAGTCTACAAACGAATACAAGACATGATCAGCGAAGCCAAAGTCAACGTCTTCTTCACCACTACCGCCAACGGACTAGTAAGAATCTACAAAGCACAATCAGAGGTTTTGGAGAAAGCAGCGCTAAGAGGAGCGAAAGTAAAGGTTGTCGCACCGGTAAACCAAGGCAACGCAAGTGTCGCCAGAGAACTGGCCGAGGTAATCGAAGTCCGAAACGTCACAGTGCCGATCATGCACTTCGCCAGCGCAGACTCGGCCGAAATAATCTTCTTGGAAGACATCCCAGACGATACAAACGTCAATGCCGGTCAAGACGTCGCAACATGGACCAACGATCCCTTACTGGTAAAGTCACACGAGAAAATATTCGAGACGATCTGGTCAACTCTACAACCGAAAGAAGCAATCAAGGCCAAGGCTCGCTGAAGACCATCATTCGCTAATCCACGAAGATCAACCCTAGCCATCGCGTCGAGGTATTCTGGGAATATCCCGGAAGCTTGGCAGATATCTATCTAAAGCCGTAGGTTGACCGCTGCGGTTCATGTAACTGTTCGAGAATTTGCGAAGTTACAGGATGCATATGTTCAGTGCGGCTTTGGCTATAGTCGTGGCTTGTGGGTAAAGTCCAGGCCATAGCCCCAGAGCGAGAAAAAATGTTGAGTCGCCCAAACAGGTCTAAGGATACACTGCGTGACAGAATACTGCACGTTCTCTCCGGCGCCCCCATACCAATGGACGTCGAGAATGTACGGATCAAGTCCGGGCTGAAAAACTGGGAAAGCACCAAAGCGCTACTTCTCGAGCTCGTGGTGGAAGGAATCATCAGCGGACAAAAGACGACAAAATCATGGGTCTTCTGGATAGACCACACCGACACTAGAATGACCATCGCTGGGAGAAACCACGCATGATCGGCGATTCTAGAAACCTCCACCGCGCATCAACGGTATCAGCGGACAAATCAACGCGTCCTTCTCGATATGCTCCGGCTTGCACCCAAGCTGGGGAACTAGCCAAGACAAGCCCACGGGAAACACGAAAGGAGTGAAAAAAATGAGAAAAATCAGAAAAATAACACGGGACAAGAAAGGCATCGACACCATACTCGCAGCACTACTCATGGTCGTCATCGTCGTCGTCGCCGCAGTCATGGTCTACGCATGGGCAACAGGACTACTCAGCGCCCTACTCGTACAAAACCCAGTACCCAAAGAATCAATGAACTTCGAATCCTTTGCTTACAACCCCAATAACCTCAATGTGACTCTCAGTGTGCGAAACACCGGAAGCGTCGCCATAGCCTTCTCCAGCTACTACGTCAAGGACTCCAGCGGTAATCAATACGCCCGACTCAACTGGCCTACGGACGCTGCTGGGATGTATCCTGCCTCGGTCAGCCCTAACGGATTGGTTTCCGTTAACATTGCCATCAGTACTAAGTGTAGCACGAGCTGCACAACTTCGGGAACAGCATTCACCTTCTCATCGGGTCTCTCGTACACAGTGACTCTCGTAACAACTCGCAACAACCAGTTCGTCTGGACCGGCACAAGGTAGGGACTTGGAAATGAAAAGCCTCCGCCGGATTCGAAGAGACAAGAAAGGAATCAACACCATACTCGCAGCACTACTCATGGTCGTCATCGTCGTCGTCGCCGCAGTCATGGTCTACGCCTGGTCGACAGGACTACTTAGCAGCTTACTCGTACAGAACCCAGTGCCAAAGGAGACCCTCAATTACGATTCTTTCGCATACGGGCCAGCCAGCAATATTACCATCTACATCAGAAACTCCGGTTCTGCAACTGTCAGTCTCCAAACATACTATGTGAAAGATAACAGTGGGAACCAGTACACGTCGCCGTCATCGTGGACCTTCGGCCCCATTCAACCGAACGGAGTAAATGCTACCCTAATCAAGATTGGATCTCTCTGCAGCCCCGCCTGCACTTATTCGGGTTCGGGCACAGGATTTTCATTCGTCAACGGCAATTCATACACAATCACCGTGGTCACAACGAGGAACAACCAGTTCACCTGGACCCTCACGAAGTGAGCACACAATGTCGGCGAGTCTCGATGTCTTGTTTGAACTTCCCGGTTTTTTGAAAAACGGAACCTGATTAGAAAATAGAAGCATTGGAAAGAGGAAAAGACAAATGAGCCTAGTGAAATGGGCGAGAAAAACAGTCGATAGAAACCGTAGGTCACGGAAAGCCATTAGCACTATAATGGCGAACCTGACTATGCTGATCATAGTCGTATCCCTAAGTTCACTATTATTCGTCTGGGCAGTCTCCAGCTTCGGCGCCTACCAAGGCGGAGCAGGATACTGGTTCTCCAGCCGCAGCCTAGCGAACCAGGAGAGAATGTCCGTAGAAGGCGTCTACTTCTACAATTGCAACAGTCTCAACTGTGCCCTAATCTATGTACGAAATGTAGGCACTATCCCGTTCACGATTGTCTCGGTCTACATCAACTCGACGCTCTACAATTCACCTGGTCAGTTCCCTGCACTCCAAGTCAACGTTAGCCAGGTTGCCCCCATTTGCCCGGCGGGTAGCGGCAGTTGCGGTATACCAAACGGCGGCATCATACGCTTCTTGCAGCCCTCTCCCGGGGCCGGTGACACTCAGACGGTGACAATCGCCACACAGCGAGGAACAGTCATAACGACCACTTGGGTGTCATAGATGACAGTCTACAGACGACTCGCCCGATCCAAGAAGGGCATGAGCACAATCTTCGGAGGACTATTCTTCGTCATCATCATACTCATGGGATTCAACGTCATGCTCTGGGGCTTCATACAATACGACGCCTACAACCACGTCATAACAAGCATGAGCCAGCGAGACCAACAAGCAGTCTCTGAAAACCTAATTCCCATAAATGCAACCTACCCCACCGGAGGACCACTCAGTGTTATCGTAAACAATCTCGGAGGCTCATCGGTGAGCATTGCTACAATATACATTTGGAACACGAATACCACAGGCCAATGCAGGCCAACGCCCTGCATCTTCAATCCTCCTCCTCAATTATCGACTTACTTCACCCCTGCAAATATTCCAGCTGGCGCAGTCAACTTTGTCATTCACGTCGTCGGAATAAACGTCAAGGACGGCAACAGCTACAGAATTAGTCTAGCCACCACCCGTGGACGGGAATTCAACCTATACTACCCCTGGCGCTTCAGTAGCCTCATCGTCAACGGTGGTGGAGGAAACTTCGTGACGAACATTGGACCATTGGCGGTGTACTTCGACACTAAATCATTCAACTATACTTCAGGAAGTCAAACTACATCTCAGTCAGCATTCTGCATGCCAGCATCTACCGCTGTGGTTCTCTACATCAGACTTGCCAACACAGACCCAACTTACAACGTTACCTTGCTATCGCAGACTGGGCTTCAAGCGCAAGCCTATGGCGTCAACGGATTCGGACAATTCGCCCACGCTTGGATCCTGGCCCCTAACAGCATCAATCCATCCACCAACTTCGCGTACAGTCTATCCAGCCCATATCTTCTTCAACATGCCGGGCCCAACGGTCCTGTACCTGCGAGCTTTGCTGTAGTCAAGATTGGAGGCGGCGGCCCGAACACGGCAGGAGCAGTGTCCTTTGGCAACAGCAACGTGAGCTGGATAACCTTCATCGGATTCTACTACTTTTACAACGGTCAGGTCCAAGGTCAGACTATTCCTTTCATGGACTTCGTAACCAGCGCCCCCAACTGCAATACTTGAGTGATGAGATGGATGACACTTGAGCTACGACGATCAAAATCAGCCTTACAGTAACGACCCGTACGCCTACCAAGACCCTTCTCAATACGACACCTCCCAGCAACCCCAAGAATACACAGGCTACGAATCCCAAGACTCCTACCAGGGACAAGGATACGACAACTCCCAGTACCAAGCACCCCCTGCTCCAGAGCAGCGCCAAACCCAAGCTCCTCAACAGCTTACCCGAATACAGTCCGGAATCCCAGGCTTCGACCAGATCGTTGGCGGAGGACTAATCCGTGACCGCGTCTATCTTCTCGCAGGACCAGCAGGCGCAGGCAAGACCATCTTCTCCTCACAGTTCCTCTACAATGGACTGACAAAGTTCGGCGAAAACGGTGTCTACGTAGTCTTGGAAGAGACCCCGCAGCAGCTCCGTGAAAATCTCTTCAACAGCTTCAACTGGAACCTTGGTAGTTATGAGGACTCTGGAAATCTCGTAATTCTCGACGCGATCTCCAGCAGACTAGGCCTCAGCAGCCAGGAGAGATTCGTTGTCCCTCGACCGTTTACTCTCGAGGCTCTTCTATACGAGATACAGACCGCTATCCAGACTGCAGGTGCGCGTCGAGTAGTCATAGACTCGCTAGACGCAATGAGCCTGGAACTGACCCAAGTGGATCTTCGAAGCTTGATACAGAGACTCACAATGATTCTCAAATCGTTCGGATGCACGACCCTTCTAGTCAGCGGACAGGCCGACACAACCAACCAGGGAAGAAAGGCCGTAGAGGAATACGTGGTCGACGGAATGATCCGCCTACACCACAGTCTCGAAGAGAGCACCAGCGGCGAGACAACACTAGAACAGAACGCGTTGGAGGGCAATTCTCTGGAAGAGGATTCTTTCTCAATGAAGATGCGCTCGAGAAAAATCGAGGTTCCGAAAATGCGAGGAACAACTCACTCCAACTTCCTCCATCCCTTCATCATTGGAGAGAACGGGATTGAAGTCAAGTCCGAGCCTGAGGTTACGAAACGTTTGAGGAGAGCCATCTTCAAGGCGAAGAACGTTGATTAGTCGTAATAAGTCAAACCAGGGTCTAAGAATCCGGACGGGCATGGGCGGCTTAGACGAGAAGCTAGGTGGAGGAATACCCTCAGGTAGCTCCGTACTTCTCATCAGCAACCAGGAGGGGCCTGTCAGATTATTCTGCCAGCAGATCGCTTTCTTGTTGGCCAACGAGGGTCACAGAATTCTCTACTTTACGATCGTCAGAGAGCCGAGCTACATTCGCGAGGAAATGATGGTATACGAATGGGATACTCGCGAAATGGAGCAAGGGAGACAGTGGACCTTTATTGACGCGTACAGTCCAAGAGTGCAGGCGCTCCAACAGGGAGGTCCAACCCAGCAACCAATGGGCCTGCTCGGACCGGGAATGATGAAAGGTGCGGGCTCAAGGGTCCTCGGTTCAGACCTCTTTGTGACGCTTCGGAGAGACATACTGTCACAATTGGATGAGGGAGACATAGTGATAATCGACTCGCTTTCAGACCTGCTCGTCACTCACGATCCCACATCAGTCCGAGAACTGTTAGAAATCTTGGGAAACTCGGTGCGACAGAAAAACGGTCTCGTCTTCATGCCGATTCTATCCGACATGCACGATCCGAAGACTACCGCCGAGATTTCACACCTCTCAGACGTAGTAGTTGATTTCGAACTAGAATCCGAACATTTGGAGGGCAAGCTCCGCTTCTACAAGATGCGCAGATCCCAGCTGCGCCCGCTACTGTTGCCCTTCTCAATCACCGATAGAGGAGTCATGGCCGAGACTTTCGGCAGAGTGATCTAAATCATGTCCAAGACTCAGAAAGGAGAGAAGAGCGACAAGATCGACAACATTGTCGGCATGCTGATGGAATACGAAAAGATGACGATAGACCTGATGCGTAAGGCCACTGATACACCTGTTCTCGACCAGTACGATCTGAACGCGCCCTACGCTAAGGCCCGAATAGTCAAAGAAGAGGGACAGACGAAGTACCAGATCGCTGAGGTACAGCTTGGCGATGATGAGAAGAGGAAGCTGAAAGAGATTGGAGAGCTTCTGATCGAAGAGCTAGACGTAGATATCAAGAAGCTCGGAACCAATGACAACGCTGCAGCGTATATCAGGAAGCTCGTTGAGAAGATCATCAAGAACTACAAGATCAAGGTAACCCCTGACTCGCTTGACCGGTTGATGTACTACATCGTTCGGGACTTTGTCCACTTCGACAAGATAGACCCGATGATGCGAGATCCCTGGATAGAGGATATTTCTTGCAACGGGTATGGGATACCCATCTATATCTGGCACCGAAAATACGAGTCCATACCGACCAACGTGATCTTTCAGACGGCCGAAGAACTCGACAAGTTCATACTCAAACTCAGCTACATGTCAGGACGAGCCATATCGATCGCGCAGCCAGTCCTCGACGCGACACTCCCCGACGGTAGCAGAATTCAGATGACCTACGAGAAAGAGGTCACCCGACGCGGATCCACCTTCACCATAAGGAAATTCAGAGAAAGACCTCTAACAGTCAGCGACCTCTGCATCTACAACACCCTAGGGGCAGAAATGGCGGCATGGTTCTGGTACATCATCGAGAAACAAGCCTCGGTAGTACTAGTCGGAGGCACCGCTTCAGGAAAGACCACGACCCTCAACACCCTGGCCATGTTCATCAAGCCCAACGCAAAGATCGTCTCTATCGAAGACACGTCAGAAATCCAACTTCCACACGAGAACTGGCTATCGTCAGTGGTTAGAGCGGGCTTCGGAGTTACCGGCGAAGTCTCCGAGATCACGCTCTTCGACCTGCTTAAGAACGCGATGAGACAGAGACCCGAATACATCATCGTCGGAGAGGTCAGAGGAGCCGAAGCCTATACACTCATGCAAGCCATAGCCACCGGTCACGGGGGCTTAGCCACACTCCACGCAGACTCCGCAGAAGCCGCAATCCACAGACTTGAGAGCGAGCCCATGAACATTCCCAGACCCCTAATCCCAACGATCGATGTAATCGCCGTCCAGACCAGGGTCCAGGTGGGTGACAAGAGCGTCAGACGAATGGTGAACGTCGCCGAGGTCGTAGGACTCGACCCGACCACGAAGGACGTGCTCACCAACGACGTTTTCAAGTGGAACCCGAAGAGCGACACTTTCGTCTTCTACGGCCGAAGCTACGTGCTAGAAAATATCATGAAACGCCACGGCTACAAGCACGAGGAGGTCATGGAGGAACTCAACAACCGACGAATGGTAATCGAATGGATGGTCAGAAACAACGTCCGCGACTTCAAGGACGTAGTCGAAGTGATCAGAACCTACTATCTGAACCCGCAGCAGCTACTCGACCGGGTCAAACGGGAGAAGATGGAACCAACCGCTCAAGGAGCCCCCCCTAAGCAATGAGTCTTCTAGACCCGATAGTTCCGTATCTGGGGCCTCTCGGCCCCGCACTAGCCGTCAGCGATACCCTCGTCGTCGTCTTAGGACTTCTGGGCCTCGTATGCTTCGGGCTCTACAAGGTAAAACGCGACATTTTTGAAACGAGCATCGGCTGGGTCGGCGCCACCATTGTTCTCTCACTCATCACAGTTCTCTTCCGCGGAATGACATACCTATGCGGTTGCGCCTGGTACTACGACTCTGGCGGAAACCCAACCGCGCTTGTACCGCTGACCTACATGCTGATTACTGGATCCTTCTTCGCAATACTCTACAACTTCAACATTGCACCACTGAAGAAGCACAAGTGGCTCATCAGCGTGCCACTCTCCGTCCCGCTTGCCATCGTTTCTAACCTGTTCTTCCCACTCGTCGAGAATGGCATATCATCAAGTCCACCCTTAGTATTCATTGAAATCGCTTTCTTGGCTCCACTAGGCGCAATCTACAGTAGCTTTGTCTACGAGAGAGCTGTCCTCCACATGGGAGACTATCACGCAAGACTCCGACGCTTCTTCGAACAGGGCCAGAAGGGCAAAAAGGGTGGCGCGGGAGGCACAGATCTACCTCCTGAAAAAACAGGCTTCTCCTACTTCACATACGCGCTCCTTGGACGAAGAATAACGAAGATTCTGCCGTTGTTCAGCGGGCTAAAACAGGTCCTGAGCCTAGCTGGAATGAAGATTGGCTACAAAGCCTACGTCAGTTCAATGATCTTCTTCGCACTACTCGGAGGAGGCCTCTCCTTCTTCGTATGGTTCTTCCTATTCACCTTCGGACTGGGAAGCGCCATCGGACTCGGCGGCCTTAGCATCATCTCCATCCTCGGGACACTGGTGATCTCCATCATCTTCTCGTTCATAACAGGAGCAGCAATTCTAGGATTCTTCTACATCCTACCATCCATGAGAGTAGGCTCGAGGAGACAACGCCTCGACACATACCTACCATTCACATCAAGCTACATGACAGTCCTCGCCTCGGCAGGAGTCACTCCGGAACGGATGTTGAGGTCGACCGCAGAGAAAGACCCCAAGTTCATGCTCTCAGACGAGATAGCAAACGTCGTCGGAAGAATAGACCTACTAGGCTACGATGTTCTCAACGCAATAAACGCGGAAGTAGACCGATCACCCTCAACCAACTATCAAGACTTGCTCCGAGGATTCGGCGGGGTAATCCGGACTGGAGGCGACATGAAAAAGTTCTTCCAAGGAATAACAGACCACCTATTCCAGAAACGATCCCTCCAAGTACAAGCCTTCCTAGACTCACTCGGAATAATCGCCGAGACCTACGTCCTGATGCTCATCGCATTCCCACTAATGCTCGTCGTCATGCTCAGTATCATGGCATCCATCGGTGGAAGCCTAGGAGGCATAGATGTGTTCTCGTTCATGTACCTCATGGCCTTCATACTCATACCAATCTGCGGAGTAATGTTCCTATTCATACTCGACACTATGCAGCCGAAGGGTTAGGAGAAACTGAAAATGTCAAGTCCAAACGCGCCCCAACCAGCTCCCTCTTCGGGACCCGCAGTCGACACTAGATCGGGTAGAGGCTCGAAGGATAAATCAGCGGGCGGAGGCGCGATCTCCGGTCTCTTCAAGAAGATAACCAGCAAACTGGCGTGGGTCATGGCCGGAATAATCTTCGCCGGAATCTTCTTCTGGGGAGTAGCGGAGATAGCACTTAACGGGCCAAATCCGGACGTCCCCTTCGCTGGACTAACTGGACACTTCAGCTTTGACCGATTTCTACTCCTCGGAGGAATACTATGCCTCATCCCACCAACAATCGTGTACCTATTCGAGTCGAAAAAGCGAGACGCCATCGACAACAACATACCTCACCTAATTCGGGACATTGCAGACGCGGGCCGCAGCGGAATGACCCTGACGCGGGCCATAGAGATCTCTGCAGAGCGAGACTACGGGCCCCTCACCAAGGAGATCAAGAAACTAATCGCCAAGATCAGCTTCCGAGTCCCGTTAGAGAAGGCTCTACAATTCTTCGCCGACCGGACAGGAACAATGCTGTCCAGGCGGACAGCCATGCTCGTGTCCGAAGCCAACAAGTCCGGAGGAGACATCCAAGAGAGCATGGAATCCATCGCTAAACACATCCAGGAGATCCAGTATCTGGAACGGAAGAGACGAGCAACCCTTCGTCCCTTCATCGGAGTCATGTACATCAGCTTCGCCGTCTTCCTTGTCACCGTCTACCTACTGATATCTAGCTTCTTCAAACAGCTAGCCAACACCACATTCGGCGGCTCCTCAGCAATAGGAGGCGTAGGCTTCAACTTCATCAGCCTCCCACTCCCCAAGATCACCGCAGTCTTCCTCTACATGGCCATGATCGAAGCGCTCTTCGCAGGACTAGTCGGAGGGAAGATGGCGACAGGCTACCTCAAAGATGGCCTCAAGCACGCAATACTGCTAATGCTCATCTGCTTCGTCACCTTTGTCTTCTTCGTCTAAGTCCACAATTCAATTACTCGCGCGAATGCTAGGCTCGCATCTGCGCCAACGGCTGGTCACATTAACGGTCAGCCTAGGGCAGATGCCGTTGAAAGCGTTCCAAGCCCTCTTCAGCGCCAGATGGACGAGGAGCCAGATCTCATGGGCCATAGCCTACGCATACACCATCTACGTCGCACTTAGCGCAATACCACCATTCAAGGGCACAACTATATTCTCCGTAACGGCAGCATCGGGACTCCTCGTCCTCCTCTACTTCTTCCACTCCTACGCAAATCTGAATCTGAAGACCGCATCCAAGTTCTTCATAATCGCCGCAACAGTATCATTCATCTGGGAATTCATCGGAGTCACTACCGGAGTTCCGTTCGGCCAATACTCCTACACGACCAGTCTATCGCCAGCGCTCGGACCCGTCCCACTCTTCATCCCACTACTGTGGTGCGCGCTTGGCTACTTCTGCATGGAAGCATCGGACTACTACATCATAGCGAGCGCGCTTATGGTCTCGCTCGACCTATCATTCGATCCCGTCTTCTCAAGCTCCCTCCACCTCTGGACGTGGCAGTCTCAGGGAGAGTATTTCGGAGTGCCACTCAGCAATTTCTTCGGCTGGTTCTTAGCCTCGCTAACCTTTTTTGCAATATTCTTTCTGGCAACTAAACGACGAACAAGATCGTCCAACTATGCGATCGTCTTCTACTACCTGTTCGGCCTTGACAATGTCGTAGGAGACTTGGTGTCAGGATCTCCTTGGCTCGCATTAGCCTCGTTCATCATCTTCACGGCAGCAACCATAATCATATTCCTAGTCCACAAAGACAGATGGAGGAAGTTGTTTGGAATCAGTCGGCCCACTGGTCCAATCGGCTAGCAGGGGCAGTCAAGGCATTCGATTCGGAGATTCCCAAATGAATGACAGCGTTAGTGTCAAACTGTTGATGAGTTAGAGGAATCGCATGAGGAATGGAGCCTCCCTTCATGGAAGGTAGAGCTGACTCTGGCATTGAGATCAGACGACTCCTGCTGTTGACTCGGATGCGAAACGCCTCGAAAGGATTGACGATGCAGAAGCTTGTCAGTGATTGCGCAAAGGTTCAAGGGTGGAACCTGCCGGGCAAGACATCTTGGGAGCTCGTCCGTATGGTCCTCCAGACCCTAATTGACGATCGCTTGGCAGTACTGAAGAAAACTTTCGAGCTAACAACGAAAGGCCGGGATTACCTGGAAGATCCTTCCAAGTGGCAGATTGACAGTAAAACAACCGAAGAGATCGAGCAGAAGTTGTTCTGGGAATCGATCTACGAAGTTTTCGACAAAGCGTATCGGGGACTCCGGTCTAAGATTAGGACCGGACCAGTAAAGGAAGCCTGATCTCTGCCCGCCCTTCAAACGAAGGGTCATGACTGCACGCACTCGCTCAAGACTTGGCTGAGAAAAATACAGGCTTCTCAAAAATGTGAAGAAATTAGGAAGCATCTCCCAGTTGTGGGAGATGTCTTTCGATCAGTCTACGAAGATAGTTTCCTTGGGGAAGACTTCGATGCCGTTGCCGGAGATCTTGTATGGTCGGGGCTGCATGTCGATCGGGGTTTCCCGCATCTTCTCAACTTGGAGAACTCGGTTGTAGGTCTTGCCGACTTTGGCATTGGATAGTATGACGACACCGTGAGCCAGGTATTCTTCGAGCTGAATTGCTCTCTCTACCGTTGGACCCATCGCTCTGAGTTCCGTAGTCATCAAGCACGTCGCACCGGTCTTTACAAGGGCATCAACTAGGTCTAGAATGGCAGTTCTCCTTTCAACCATCTCGGGGTACTGAAATATCAGCGAAGTAACAGGGTCGACCACGACTCTCTTAGCGTTGATCAGCTCCGTGTGAGTCTTGATTCCTTCTATCAAGCTGAGGATCGAAAAGTCTTTCCTTCCGATGGACTGTCTCCCGATCTTGACCTCGCCCGGCATGTGGCGGAGAGGGGACGCATTGATGAAAGCGAATTTCTTTCCCTTTTCAAGCTCCTCAAACTTCCAGCCGAAGAGCGCCATCTCCCTGTAATAGTGGGACTTTGACTCGTCCAGGCTGACGAATGCGCCATTTTCGCCGTAGATCTTGATCCCGTTCATGAGGAACTGAGATGTGAGAATCGTCTTGCCAGTTCCGGGGCCTCCAACCAGGAGTATTACTCGTCCCCTTGGGAATCCGCCGCTTAGAATCTCGTCGAGACCAGGGATTCCTGTGGGTGTTCGATCAACAATCGGCATCTTGCCCTTACCTGCTTGACTCTGGAGTTCGTATCTTTCGGCCATGGTATAAATCGCTTCGGACTCTTCCACTCCAATCTTGTTTTGAATCCTATTGTTACCTCCACCTACAAGCGTGAGTAACGCCCTGTTTAGCAGAATTGAGAGCTCGAGATTACTATCGAGCTTCATGCTCGGTGTCCTATGGCAGTCCCGGTGGAACATGTGGCGCATCGAAAAAAGAAACAATACGATCCTATGTCGCCTCCGCAGCTACCGACTTTCGGAACCGTCCCCATACTTCCCCACACTTTCCAGATCGTTCTAAGACTCTCTCGTCCAAGGACCTGGACGTTCGCCGCATCAAGCTTCATCCTCGGCTACACACTAGCCGGAGGCAGTTCACTATTCCAAATGGCATTGGGATTAGCCGTCGCCGGCCTAGTAACCGCAGCCACTAACGTTGTGAATGCTTTCGCCGATAGAAAGGAAGACGCGGTAAACCAGCCTAGCAGGGTTTTCTGGATCGACCAGATTGGACTCCCCGGAACAATCACAAGTCTCCTAGTACTGTACGGTATGGCCATAGCTGCCTCCATCCTGCTCGGCCCACTCTTCATGCTAGTATTAGCACTAGGAATTTTCAACTCCATCTTCTACTCCGTACGACCACTACGATTCAAGGCGAGACCTCTCGCGAGTCTCATATCGTTCTCCGGCGCCGTAGGCTTGGCATTCCTCAGCGGTCTCAGCGTGATGGGATCGGTCAATCTCCTGAATCCAGTATTCCTACTCCTCACATACTTCATGCTCACATACGGAACCGTCAAGAACCTCCCTGATTATTCTGGAGACAAGAAAGCCGGCACAAGGACATCAGCAACAATCTTTCACAGTCTGGCCAATGCGGTCCGGTTCAGCGGAATCCTCCTGTTCACACCATACATTCTACTAGCCGTGTTTGTCGCCGCCGGCTCGCTCGCCCCAATCTTCCTAGCCGACCTGGGAATGGGGCTAATCTTTGCGGTAATTTTCTTCCAAATGCTCAAAGCAAAGTCTTCGCAGGAGCTTGAGAAGACTCACACTTTCGGATTCTTCTACGCCATCTCATTCATCCTCTTCACCCTCGTGCTTACATCCCCAACGCTCGCCTCGATAATCATCATTCTCTCCGCTTATCTCTGGACACTCCTCGTCTCCCGAGTCAGCCTCGACTCTAGGGTTGAGAACCGTGACTGGGAGAAGCCTAGGAGGAAGAAGACGTGAACAACGCCTTAGCCAGTAAAGAACTCTCTTTCGATCTTCTCAAAGGTCTAATCCTCTCACCGGTATCTACCGGTTTCAATCTCGCGATAATGGGTCCTCCTGGAGTCGGCAAGTCGACTCTGTGCCAGGAACTCATCAAAGAAGCGTCCAAATCGGGTCTAAAATGTCTGTATGTGATAACAAACAATCCTGTCGACCTCGTCAAGCAGCAACTCCGCGAAATAGGAGTGGCACCAGTTGCGAGAAATGAGCCGGTCATATTCGTAGACATGTATTCTTGGCTTCTGGGAGAGCCTTCACCAGAACGGTTTCAGATCGACAACGCCTCAGACGTAGCTGCCCTCAGCGTGGTGATCTCGAGCGCTGCACAAATAGCCGGTGACAGATCCTTCGTCGCGTTCGACACTCTCTCCACTCTGCTCGCCTACAACTCGGAAGAACTCTGTGTCCGCTTCATGAAGTCGCATCTCGCCAGGATGAAGAGACATGGGAATATAGGCGCATACGCCATAGAAACGGGCATTCACAGCAACTCGTTCTACAACGAAGTCAAGGCAACATTCGATGGCGTTATTGAGTTGAAACTCGAGGAGATGGACGGAGAACTACGCCGCTTCATCCGAGTATACCGATACAGAGGAAGTCATGAGACAAAATGGTTCAGGCTGCTAATTGGACCTGACCGAGGAGTGAAGATCTATTGATCTGTAAGATCGCGATAGCTAATCATGATGAGCCCAACGCTATCCGACGTGTTAACCTTCTCGCAGAAGAAGGGTACAATCTGCTTAAATTAGCTGTAAAGGTTGGAGCCTTACAGTGACGGGCGTGGAGCCGACTGGGATCAAGGTCTTAGACGACCTGCTAGGCGGTGGACTGCCTAGACCATCGGCAGTTGGAATCATAGGTGCCGTCGGCAGCGGCAAATCCAGCCTGGTCCGGCAGCTCGCAGTTACAATGCTCGAGCGCGACTTTCGGGTGCTTTATTACGCAATCGACGAGTCTGCGGAAGATGTCAGAGAAAGCGTCGCCACTTATGGAATAGACGTTGGCAAGTACGAGTCGGAAGGGAGACTCTCATTCATCGACATATTCGCTCTAGGCGTCGAGCGGCTCGCCGAAGCTTATCCTGTGGAAGAGCCGGAACAGATTGTTGACAGCACGTTCAAGTTCTCGGACCTTGTGGCTCAAGGCCGAAGCTTTACCCTCAAGCACCTCGGCAAGAAACAGTTCGTCATAATGGACTCGTTGACCCCCTTCTTCCTCATGGTCGAGGCAAAGCGAGTCTTCCAGTTCGGACAAGTGCTAAAGTATGCTACGCGTTTCGCCAAAGCCATAGGCGTGGCAACACTTCACACCAAGGTGCTCGACGAGACAATTGAGAACGCCATGGTCAACTTCGCAGACGTTGTTCTAGACCTGGAAAGGCGCAAAACAGCTGAAGGGCCCCTCGCCCGCGGCGGAACCTTGCGACTTGTGAAGATGGGTAAGAACCCCGTCCCCTCCAGAGGCTATTACTACGAGATGACGCCTCAGGGAATAGCGATCAGCACTACTCCACCCATCTAACACCGTTTCGTTCTTCAGCGCGGTCCTGGCTCCTAGCCCAGATATACAAGCACTACACTCATCACCAGTCATGGCAGCGAAGCCGAGCGAGGCCAGTATAACGAGTGATGAAATGCAGGTGGCGGAGCTCAACTCCGAATATCTTGGAGTTAGCCGCTTCCAGCTAATGGAAGCAGTCGGAACAAACATATCACGAGAAATAGCCGCAAGAACCGCAACAAGACCAAACCCGAGAATACATGTCATCTCAGGTCCCGGAAAGAACGGCGGCGACGGCTTCGCAGTCGCCCGACACCTAGCCTCCCAAGGACTCAAAGTCAGAGTCACCTTGGTGGGCCGACCAAACGATGTGAAGGACGAAGCAGCAAAACATCAACTCGACACGATTGTACAGATGAATGATAGTATACAATTCGAGAGTCTCACCGACTCATCCCAGCTCAGGCCCGTTGAAGCAGACATCATCCTCGATGCGATTCTTGGCTACGGAGTCAAAGGTGACCTCCGCCAACCACTACTGGCCGCGGTCCGGATCATCAACCGATCCAAAGGCTACAAGATCGGCCTAGACCTTCCATCCGGACTAGACAGCGACACAGGCGAACCACACGGCGAAGCCGTCAAGGCTGATCTAACAATATCGCTGCACAAGATCAAACAAGGACTCGTAAAAGGAAAAGAATACGCGGGAGAAACCATCGCGTTACCGATAGGAATTCCACCTGAAGCAGAGACCTACACCGGACCTGGCGACTTCAAAACCCTCTGGAAAACACGGCCCCCGAACGCGCACAAAGGCGACTACGGACGACTACTCATCATCGGCGGCAGCGAAAACTTTACAGGTGCACCCGCCTTCTCAGCACTAGCGGCCACTAAATGTGGCACGGACCTGGTCTACGTCGCCTCACCCACTAAAACCTCGGAGATAATCGCCTCATACTCACCGGACCTCATAACCATAAAACTCCCAGGCGAACACCTCAACCTCAAAGATCTACCCGAACTCGAAAGATGGATGAGTTCCGCCGATGCAATAGTCCTCGGGCCAGGAATAGGACTACATGAGGAAACAGTAGACGTTGTCAAGAAGCTCATCACGCAATCCGGCGAACTCAACAAGCCAATGGTATTGGACGCGGACGCGTTGAAAATATTCGGCCGGAGCAGAAGAAGGCTAAACAACCCAACAGTCCTAACGCCCCACGCTGGAGAATTCGCAGCAGTGCTACAGCGAAAGATCAGTCCTGAGATCTCGCTCCAAAAAGAAGCAGCAACACAGCTGGCCAAGGAAACTGGAGCGACAATAGTACTGAAAGGAAACGTAGACATCATCGCAGACCCGACACGTCAGAAACTCAACAAGACAGGAAACCCGTACATGACAGTCGGCGGCACTGGCGACGTCCTGACAGGCATAATCGGCGCACTCCTGGCCCAACACATAGAACCCTTCAGAGCCGGGGCGGCCGGCGCATTCCTCAACGGACTCGCAGGAGACATGTTGATGAAGGAGAGAGGACCAACGGTCACTCCACTAGCACTAGTAGATTTCATCCCGCAGGCGATCAAGTATTGCATAGACGGACCACCATATCTGAGAATACGGAACTAGAAGATCAGTCATCACTGCGGATCATGATCTACGACTACCACCAAGACGATCCCAGCAAATGCACCTCTGCAAAACTCCAAAAATTCCACCTAGCCCTACAGCTCAATTCTCTAAAACAGATTCCCCGATCAGCCATAGTGCTCAATCCATCAAGCAATCAGACCTTATCGTTTGAGGATCGCATTTTGATAGAACAATATGGCCTGGTGGGACTAGACTGCTCCTGGAACCTATCGGACAACATTTTTGAAACCAACATCAAGGGCGAAAGCCGAAGACTACCAACACTCCTAGCAGGTAACCCCACGAACTACAGTATCCGAGGAAGACTCAGTACAGCGGAAGCGATAGCAGCAGCTCTAATCATAACCGGATTCGAGAAAGAAGCTCAGCGTATACTCGCAATATTCAGCTGGGGCAAGACCTTCCTCACGCTCAACAAGGAACCTCTGGAAACGTACTCTAGTACTCCGGGCGACGGGATTAGGAAGCAGGAACAAGAGTACTTCCCATCATCCAGAGCCTAAATGTTTATATCAACTACGCAGGCAAGGCCAGAGTTTGGTAGCATTAGCAGGTCGAATAGTAGAAGCCCACGGTACCCGGCGGCGGCGTCAATCCGACGCTTAGGGCGTTACGCCTGTGTATGAAAGATTGACCTCCACTGTGGGCGAAATAATATGCGGACCAAAAAAACCCGGGGCAAAGAATACCCTGGAACGTTTCGGTCCAAGGAAGGCTCGTAGCCACCTGCTAAACTCCAGCCAATTCCTGCAGATTGATGTGATAGGCGTCCATAACTCCTATCGTTCCAACTCCGCTTGATCCTGGCGGACCCAACTGCTATCGGGATGAGACTAAGCCATGCGAGTCGCACGCTTCCAGGCCAATGTGGGAGCGTGGCGTACGGCTCAGTAACATGTGGCTAACCTACCCTCCGGACCGGGACAACTTCGGGAAACTGAGGCTAAACCCGGATAGATGGAGAGGCCTGGAATGGTTCTCCGTCGAAATAATCCTAGGACCATGCTTTCTAGGATCGCCAGAGGATGGGGCCGCAGCCGATCAGGTCGTTGGTGAGGTAACGGCTCACCAAGCCTATAACCGGTACGGGCCGTGAGAGCGGGAGCCCGGAGATGGGCACTGAGACAAGGGCCCAGGCCCTACGGGGCGCAGCAGGCGCGAAACCTCTGCAATGCGCGAAAGCGTGACAGGGTCATCCCGAGTGCCATCCGCTGAGGAAGGCTTTTACCCGGTCTAACTCGCCGGGAGAATAAGGGGAGGGCAAGTCTGGTGTCAGCCGCCGCGGTAATACCAGCTCCTCGAGTGGTTGGGACGATTATTGGGCCTAAAGCGTCCGTAGCCGGCTGGAAAAGTTCTCCGTAAAATCCAACGATCCAATCGTTGGCTCGCGGGGAATACTCTCCGGCTTGGGGGCGGGGGAGGTCGGCGGTAGTCCCGGGGTAGGGGCGAAACAACGAAGAACTCGTTTCGCAGTCTTATAATCCCGGGAGGACCACCAGTACGATTGCAGGAGCATTGTGCAGCGAGCAACGCAATGAATCAGTGCATTCCCAGACTTCTTGGACACAGCTTCGGAGACGGATACATTCACAGGGCGAAATGGTATTTCGTATACACCAACAACGCCGAGGAACTTCGCAACCTTCGCGCGGAAGATCCTGCTGAATCATTCGGAAAAACAAGCTCGACTGCAAACTCTTCTATAATCGTGGTGAATGGCGAAGGCGGCCGACTAAAACGCGCCCGACGGTGAGGGACGAAAGCTGGGGGAGCGAACGGGATTAGATACCCCGGTAGTCCCAGCTGTAAACGATGCAGGCTAGGTGTTAGGACGGGTACGGCCCGTTCTAGTGCCGCAGGGAAGCCATTAAGCCTGCCGCCTGGGGAGTACGGCCGCAAGGCTGAATTCTCGTCCGGCAGAAAATTTTGCTCGACGGGACAGTTTACTTAAAGGAATTGGCGGGGGAGCACCACAAGGGGTGAAGCTTGCGGTTTAATTGGAGTCAACACCGGGAACCTTACCAGGGGCGACAGTTGGATGAAGGTCAGATTAAAGGTCTTACCGGACTAGCTGAGAGGAGGTGCATGGCCGTCGCCAGACCTCAGCCCGGAACCACCGAAGACTCGGAACATACACCCGAAGCTCTTCTACCCTACCTCGCGGGACTAGTAGCATCCGATGGCAACATGCAATCGCGCGAAGTCAGAATCGCCACGTCAGTGATGCCATTCCTGCACATCGTCCATAATCTCGTTGAAGCATTGGGATACAATCCTCGAATCAACGAAGTCGAAGGCGCTTCGATAATACGGATCTATTCGACAAGTCTCAGAAAAACACTGACCAACAAGTACAAAATACCAGTGGGCAAGAAAGCGGGGAAGATAATTTTCCCCAGCTGGCTTGACAATGCTGCAAAGAACCATTACATTTCTGGATACTTCGACGGAGACGGATCAGTGAGCGTCATCAGGTCCGGAAAGAAAGGACAGTGGGGGCCGTATCAAACCATCAGAACAACGTTCACTTCAAAGTCGGCGGCTTTCTTGCAGGGACTGCGCGAATACTTGGTGTCGCTCGGTTTTACACCCACGAGTCTGAAAGCAGAAGTAGAGGTATACAGGCTGAAGATGTATTCTCGCAAAAATCTCGAGCTGTTTGCTCGATCATTCAGGATTAGACATCCTGTGAAAATTGCGAAGATTGGTTCCGTACTGGGGGGCGAGTTCGTGCCGTGAGGTGTTCTCTTAAGTGAGAAAACGAACGAGACCCGTGCCCTTAGTTGCCATCGTATTCCTTCGGGAATGCAGGCACACTAGGGGGACTGCCTCCGCTAAGGGGGAGGAAGGAGCGGGCCACGGCAGGTCAGTATGCCCCGGATTCCCTGGGCCACACGCGAGCTGCAATGGCTGGGACAATGAGCTCCGACCCCGAAAGGGGAAGGTAATCCCCAAACCCAGCCTCAGTTGGGATTGAGGGCTGCAACCCGCCCTCATGAACATGGAATCCCTAGTAACCGCGTGTCATCATCGCGCGGTGAATACGTCCCTGCTCCTTGCACACACCGCCCGTCGCTCCACCCGAATTTGGTTTTGGTGAGATGCAGCCTTGTTGGTTGCCTCGAACCTAAGCTAGGTAAGGGGGGAGAAGTCGTAACAAGGTGGCCGTAGGGGAACCTGCGGCCGGATCACCTCCTTAGACATTGCAGGGATGGCTGGAGGGCAAGAGAACGGCTACGAGCCTATCAAAGTGCAACTCTCAAGACGTGTCTTGAGAGTGAAGAAGGCGAGAGTGAGATCCTGGACAGGACCAGGGTCCACGATGAAGTGCTGTGTAGAGGAAGCCTCAGAAATTTGACGCGAATCGAACGTGGGTTCCTAAAGGGCTCGGCATGATACGCCACCTGACGGATGGCTCGGCTTGGGCGCTGACGAAGGGCGTGGCAAGCTGCGATAAGCTCCGGGTAGGCGCACGCAGCCTTCGATCCGGAGATTCCCGAATGGGACTTCCCACCCCGGGTGATACCTGGGGTACTCCCATATGGGAGGGGGAACCCGCCGAACGGAAGCATCCAAGTAGGCGGTGGAGGAGAAATCAATTGAGATTCCCAGATTAGCGGCGAGCGAAATGGGAACAGTCCAAACCGAACCCTGACAGGAAACTGTTGGGGGATGTAGTGTTGTAGGGCCCGGCCGCTTCCTCGTTGCTGAAATCGAAATGGCCTGGAACGGCCTGCCGTAGAGGGTGATAGCCCCCTAGACTTAAGGCAACAGGATTAGGGCTGGAGTCCCTGAGTACCGCGCCCCGACATGGGCGCGTGAATCTGGGAGTAAGCAACTTCCAAGACTAAAGACGTCCCAAGACCGATAGCGCACTAGTACCGCGAGGGAAAGCTGAAAAGTACCCCGGAAGGGGAGTCAAAAGTGCCTGAAATCAGGTGGTTACAGACGTGTACGGTCCGCAAGGGTAGATCCTCCCTGAAGGAGGCCGTGGTAACGCGGCATTACGAAGGGAGGGGACTAGGATCGTACGATCCGTTTAGTACCATGGGCCGGGGAGTTCATCTATGTGGTGAGGCTAAGAGCGTAAAGGCTCGGAGCCGCAGGGAAACCAACAGTCCATAACGCAGATTTTCATGAAGCGTGAGGGACGAGGTCTGAAAGGGCCTGGAATCACATGGATGACACTAGAAACCGAGTGATCTAGCCCTGAGTAGGATGAAGCCGGGTGAAAGCCCGGTGGAGGTCCGAATGGGTGTTGACGTGCAACTCACTCCAATAACTTGGGGCTAGGGGCAAAAGACCAATCTAACTCGGTGATCGCTAGTTCCCGCCGAAATATCTCTCAGGATAGCCCGGCCGGAGGTTGCTGGTGGGGTAGAGTCCTGATTGGGGAACAAGGATTCGAAAGGATCCACTCTCCATTCAAACTTCGAATCCATCAGCGCTGTAGATGGCCGGAGACGGGCCGTGGGCGTAAGGTCCATGGCCGCGAGGGGAACAACCCAGGCTTGGGTTAAGGCCCCAAAGTCCTGGCTAAGTGTAGAAATAGAAAGCCGTCCTCAACCCGAGACAGCTGGAAGGTAGGCTTAGAAGCAGCCATCCTCCAAGCAGTGCGTAACAGCTGACCGGCCGAGGTTGGGGGCGCCGAAAATATACGGGGCTAAGCCAGGCGCCGATACCCAGGGTCACGGAATCACATCCGTGGCGGTAGGCGGGCGCAGCGTTCGGGTGGAAGCTGGGCCGTGAGGTCCAGTGGACCGTCCGCTGTTGCAGATCCCGGTGGTAGTAACAGCCATAGAGAGGTGAGAATCCTCTCCGTCGAAGGGGCCAGGGTTCCCCGGCAATGCGTCGTCAGCCGGGGGTAAGTCGGTCCTAAGACAGACCTTAACCGGATCTGTCGAAAGGGAAACCGGTTAAGATTCCGGTACCAGGGAGGTACACGCGGCAACGCAAGCTCTTGATCTGACGCTTCCGGATAGGCTGAGCGAGACTGTCGTCTCATCTAACCATTGAAGCCTGGGGAGTACCGTAACGGTGAGAACCAGGCGAAAATGGGAATGGCCCCCCGTCTTAGGGGGGTTCAGCTGATTCCAGGAGCCAGGGAAAAAGATCAGGGGATGGATCCTCCCTGTCCGTACCAAGATCCGACACAGGTGCCCCTAGGTGAGAAGCCTAAGACGTATCGGGTGTAACGTAGGCGAGGGAACTCGGCAAATTAGCCCCGTAACTTCGGGAAAAGGGGTGCCTGAACTCCTAGCTCTGCTGGGGGTTTAGGTCGCAGTAACAAGGGGGAGGCGACTGTTTACTAAAAACATAGGAGGCCGCAAGCGCGAAAGCGTGTAAACGGCCTTTGAGTCCTGGCCAGTGGCGGTATCTCAAACCTGGGTTCAACCGGGCGAAGGACCGCTAAACGCCGGGAGTAACTCTGACTCTCAGCGAAGAGCCAAGGGAGTCGCTAAACCCAGCCATATGCGGGAACCTCGGAGCTTCCAGCTACCTAAAATGGTAACAATGCTAGAAGCGTTGAAGACAATCCGCAGGAAACCACTGTGGTGAACGAGCAATGCTGCACGAATACTCTGATATCATAGATGTCAAGGACCTGCCTGCACGGCTTAGCGATCTTAAATGGCACATAACCGGATTCGCAGATGGGGATGCAAGTTTTCCCATAGTGCTCTCTCCGGTAACTGACAAGAAATTCGGCTGGCTGATCCAGCCGCGTTTCCAGATCGAACTAAGAAACGATGCAGACTCAAAAAAAATGCTGAGAATAATCAGCAGAACATTGACAGGCAAGACTGGGATTCTTGAGGAGTCGGACTTCGCGAAACTTGCAGTGACCAATCGGCGCATTCTTCTCGAAAAGATCATCCCATTCTACCAGAGACATAGACTGGTGCTGAAACAAGCCGACTTCGAACTGATGAAGACCGTAACAGAACAACTGCACGCGAAGAAACACATGGAGGAGGACGGCTTCAAGCAAATCATTAGAGAAATCTTTTCGCTCCCCACTGATGGGGAAACGAGGAGAAAGTGGACCTTCAACCAAATCATTCCGGACGAGAAACCGCCTCCAGTGAAGGTTCCAATCCTTGCAGCATTCCAAGAAGGCAGTGAACTACGGAACTATCTCGCTGGATTCATTGACGCGGAAGGAGCATTAGGCTATGCAATACTTCCAGAGACCAAGACAATAACACCATACATGACAGTGACGCATCAGAACCCTGTCGTGCTCCGAAAACTCCAGCAAACAGTTCAAGCTGGACAGATAAGCACTGGAAGACTACAAATCTACGGAATCAATAACATCGTCGAGAAGATTCTGCCGTTTCTGGAAAAGCATCGTCTAATAGCAAAACGCACCGTGTATGCGAGGTTCAAAGCAGTGCTCGACGAAATACTGAACAACAGACAGAAGAAGGAATTCAACAAGGTCGAAAGAATGGCTCGTTCTGTTAACCACAGAGGGATCCTCAGAGACCATACGCTGGGCACTCATCCGGTGAGAACCGGAGAGTGAAGATATGGCCCAACATCAAGAAGATGTTGCTTAAGGTAGCCAAATGCCTTGTCGGGTAAGTTCCGACGTGCATGAATGGACCAATGACCTCCCCGCTGTCCCCGCCTACGGCCCGGTGAACCCACATAACCTGGACGAACAGTCCAGGGACACCCA
>Ga0209239_1000024_pt1 | contig 93482 bp, 67 predicted proteins | sample GraSoi013_2_20cm_FD_185824 | JGI IMG/M metagenome (GOLD analysis project Ga0209239, IMG submission 185824) | Grasslands soil microbial communities from the Angelo Coastal Reserve, California, USA - Sample 10_02_2013_2_20cm (SPAdes) (version 2) | ecosystem: Environmental > Terrestrial > Soil >...
CTTCGACTCTCTCGGGCTTCCTCGGCTGTTCGCTGGTCTTGCGTAACCCTCTGAACCGCCCGATGCGGACCCGCATGTCGGGTGGTGTGGCAGGGGAGAGCGGGCGACCGCTCCCCCTATGCCGTTTTCACAAACGCGAATTCCCTAGGCGCAAACCCCTTCGTCCGTGGGTTGAGGGAATTGCTGCGAGAACCAGAAGGAGTACTGTGTGGCGCCATTTTTCCGGTAATGCTCCAATCGCTCGCGTCCTTCGGCCACGGTAGGAACGTGTCCAACTGGAATCCACCACAAACAGTAAGTAGGCACGCCTGCCTTCTCGAACCATTTCGCCCGGTCGCGAAAGACTTTGATGTGATTGGAGTTGTAGGCGAACTCGCGCAGCGCCTCGACGGACTCCCAGACGGACATGTTCACGATGACAAAGGGGTCGTCACTGTACGCAATGTCCGTGGCGTTTCCGGATTCCGACTGCAGCCGCCACACAAATCCCGGAGCTTTGTCCGCGAGAGCGTTGATCGGCCCCAGTTGCGCGACGAATTCGGCGATTTTCGGATCGTCAAGCGGAGCGATCAAGCGTGCAATGTTGATTTGCGCGAGATGATAGTTCATAGCGGACTCCAGAGAACTCCCTTCCAAAGACGCTTCAGAAATCGAAACGGTAGCACAGGATGCTCCACGTGACGATGTGGCGGATGGATAAGCAGAACATTTTTTGCCAGTGGAATAGTGGCGCCATGGGCTCAAAAGCGGAAGAGATAGGAGACTTTGACGAATATCTGGCGGCCATCATTCATAAATCGATTGGGAACGTGGAGGAGGTTGCCGTTGGAATCCTGACTGAGGCTGGGGTCGAGGTTCTGCAGGTTTGAGTTGTAACCGACGTACACGGCAGTGCCGGGATGGAGAAGATAGGTGAAGAGCAGGTCGGCGTTGAAGTTTTTCGTGGTTTGGAGCGAGGTGAGATTCTGGTTGGCAAGAACTGCAGCGTATTGTCCGATGAAACGAAGTGAGAATTCTCGCGTGAACTGGTAGTTCCACTTCGAGCGAATGATGTGGTTGTTGAAGATGTTGGGGCCGGAGGAGAGACTGCGGAGACGCGTGAGGAGATAGGTGTTATCGATAGTAAGCTTGCCAGTGGGTCGGACGGTAAGAAAGATCTGCGCGTAGCTCGATTGAGCAAGGACAGGCGGGCCCGCGACTGGAGGGCCAGGAGGCGCGGGAATCAGCGGAGCGTCAAAGTTGGTGTCGGTGCCCCAGCCAATCTCGCCGTTCATTGAGACTTGCTTGAAGAAAGCAGATTGGAGGAAGAAACCGGAATGATGGTGAGCATAGTCGCGATTATCGGGAAGAGGGCTGAAGTCGGAGGGGCGAAGGCGCTCGTGGCCGAGATTGCCGAAGAAGCCGAAAAATACCTGACGCTGAAACTGAAAACGGTAATTGGCGTTGGCAAACCATTCGAGACGCGTGCCCTTGTGGTCCCAGTTGTTGATGGTAAAGAGTCCTGGCCCATGCCAGACGAGATGCTTGCCTTCCGGACGAAAGCGGTAGAGAGCGAACTGGCTGAAGCGGCGGATGTCGGGGCGGCGAAAGAAACCGGTCTCGGTCTGGAATCCCTCTGAAGTGTCCTGATACAACACGTTGTATTCGACCTTTCGCGTGCTGTGCTCGACGTATTCCCAGAAGTCCGGCCCGCCCTTGTGGAAACCGTTGTTGAAATCGGTAGAGCTGACGAGCGCTTGTGCCGTGGCGTACCAAGTGGGGCTGAAGGTGATCTTTGCATCGATGCCGCCGACGCGGTTGGAGCCGACGATGCAGCGATTGTCGCTACAGGCGGTGTCGGACACGGTAGCAAGTTCCCGGTCCGTATAGATGAAGCCGATGGTGGATTGCTTACCGATATCGTGATTCACGCGCAGCACACCGAAATAGGCTTTGGCGCCGGAGAGAGGGTCAGCCGGAGCAACGGACTTGCCCGGGGACTTATCGTCCGCAAAGAAGGCGCCGATAGACCAAGGACCTTGTTTGCCCGTGAGGCGCAAGCCGTAATCGGGGTCGGCGATGCGGCGAGTAAAGACAAGATTTATGGGAGTGGCGAAATAGCCCGCATTTTCGAGAAAGAATGGACGCTTTTCCGGAAAGAAAACCTCGAAACGCTGGTTGACGGTGACTTGAGGCTCGTCGGATTCAACTTGGGCAAAATCAGGATTCAAAGTAGCGTCGAACACCAGGGAATCCTTGAGCACGATCTTGGAATCGAGGCCGGCGCGTGGTTCGAAGCTCTTCCCAACGAAATGGGGGACGCCGCCGGGACGATCATCCAAGCCGCGGAACGAGCGCAGAGAACCGTAGGGAACGAACTGTATGTTGCGCCCGGGAGAGATTTTTTTGAGTCCATCCGCATGCGTTTCCTGACTCAGCCAGCCCTGGGTGTTGCTGCTGATATGCGGGTAGAAGGAGAATTCGAAGTTGCGGCGGATGTCGCGCTCAAAGAAGATGCCCCAGGTCTGTTCGGGATTTCGGGGAAAACGGAGCGAACGAAACGGAATCTCGAACCACACCACGAAGCCTTGAGACGTAACCTTGCCCTGTGAATTCCAAAGCATGTCGTAGGAATAGTCCGGCTCCTGAAAATCGTTCCAGATGCCGTCCTGCTGGACGCCGAAAGGGTTCACGTAGAAGAAAAGGCCGTTCTTGCGGTCGCTGAAGGTATCCAGGACGAAACCGAACTGATCGTCGTCGTTGATTTGCTCGCGCCGGACCATGTGAGCACGAATCTTGTCCGGTTCGGAATCAAAACAAACGCAAACGACATAGAGATTTTGATCGGTGTAGCCGAGATAGACTTCGGTTTTCTGAGAGATGGGTGAACCGTCTTTCGGGTCGCGCTGGACGAAGCCATCAATTTTCAGCATTTCGCCGGCGAAGGCTGGAGAAGGCTGCATTGTAAGGAAGTCAGCGATGGCCGGGCGCTTTTCCAGGTGAGGGATATGGAGACTCGTGAAGGTTACAGAATCTTTGGCAGGCGGACCTGCCAAGGCTGGAAAAGAGGGGTCCAGAAGGACGAGGAGAATCAGCCGTAGAGCCCAAGAACGCTTGCTGGATGGGGAATGGCGCACTGCGAGGCTCCAAGACTGTGTCTTAGGCGCAAGTCGGTCAAATGCTAGTCGGTAAACGCACCCGGGGCTCAAGTCTCCTGATTGTATTGACGACCGTGGGGGTCCAAGAGTTAGCCTTGTCAGCCGCAATTGCGGTTTTTTTCTTGGGCAAGAAGGCGCGCAATTCAGGCGCGCTAGAAGTTAAACCGGTAGCCGAGAATCATCTTGGCAAGCAAATGATCCGTTGCGCGCGTCACGCCCACTCCCACTCCAAAATTGACTTCCCATTTGGGCGAGAGATTCAAGTCAATCGCAGGAAGAATTTGTTGTTGCTGCTGGCTGATGGGGTCGAAGCCCGTCACCGGACCCAGCGAGCCGTAGTACTCAATTCCTCCGGCAATTTTCTTGGTGAAATCGTAGCTGAATTTGAAATTAGGCGAGAACACCAGCCCCTGACTTACGCCCGGGCCATGAAAGGACCGGTCGAACGTGGGATTGAAGGACAAATACCACTTGCCGAGCTGCTTATCCGCGATAGGCCGAATTTCCCACGTCCACGTGTCTGCGGAATACCGGCGGCTCTGCCAGCCAATTTCGTTCGAGAGGCTGACCCCAACGGGCCAATGCCACTTGGGAGGAACGCGCACGCGGGGCCGGATGTGGCTGCCAACGTAATCCCAACCCTGGCCGTTCTTGGCGGAAGTAAAAATGTAAAACCCGGTTTCGAACCAGTCATTGAAGCCGTGTGTGATCTCGACGGTTTCGTGCAATTGATGGCTCGTAGGAAGAGTCCCATCATCAGTTGATTTGGAGCCTTGAAACGTGAAATTCGAATGCAGCTCCAGCATCGTGTGGCGAGGTTCGACGGTTTGGTAGGGATATACCTGGACTTCGTAGTTCCCCTGCGCGCTTGCGTTCAGAGGCAAGGCCGCGCACGCGAGCAAACAGAACGCGATCGACATTGCAATTCGCAGTCCCATATTTAATTTCCGCAAGCTGGCAAGCGTACCTTAGCCTTGGTGATCGGCAAACTGGAATAGATGCGGAAATCAGGCGTGGGGGTGCGCCTTGTCGTAGACGTCCATCAACTGGCGAATGGAGGCGTGCGTGTATTTCTGCGTGGTCGAGAGAGATTGGTGCCCGAGAAGTTCCTGGATGGCGCGAAGATCAGCGCCGTCAGCAAGCAGATGCGTCGCGAACGCGTGACGCAACGAATGCGGATGCAGGTCCCAATTGACATTGGCGATGCGCACGTATTTTTTCACGATGCGCCCGACGGAACGCTGCGTAAGGCGCCGGCCCAAATAGTTGAGAAAGACAGCTTCCGCGTGCGGCCCCTGCTTGCCGTTAGTCCCACCCGCTTGCCGCAGGAGCTGTTCGCGCACCGGCCAGTATTTTTCCAAGGCCTCTTGGGCCTTGGCTCCGTACGGAACGATGCGTTCTTTGTTGCCTTTGCCGCGGACCCGGAGGATGCGTTCTTTCTGCTCCATGTCGGCAAGATTGAGCCCGGTGAGCTCACTGACGCGCAAGCCTGCGGCGTAGAGGAGTTCCAGGAGCGCCCTATCTCGGCGAAGGAGCAAGCCTTCGGTGGCCCGCGCGGAGCCACTTTGCTCACGTCGCGGCTTCACGTCGGACGCCGGTGCAGGCAACATGGCCCTGGAACCTGTCTGCCCGGCGGCTGCGCCTCGTCCCGATCCGCCAAGCTGATTGAGGAATCCGTTCATCTCTTCGGCAGAAAGCACGGAAGGAATGCGCTTCGGCAGCTTCGGCGTAGGAACAAGCCGGGCGGGATTCTCCTTCAGATGCCCTTCGCGAACACAATACTTGAAGAATGAGCGCAGCGCCGCAAGCTTCCGCGCGATGGAGCTCTTCCTAAGTCCGTGATCATGGAGATGCGCGACGAATTCGCGAATCATCGAATGCGTGACGCCGGTAAGCCCTGGGGGCCGGGCCCCCGGCGGGGACAAATAGGCGAGAAATTGTTCGAGGTCCTTGCGGTAGTTTAGAACCGTATGCGGCGAGGAATTCTTCACCGACTGAAGGTATTCAAGATATTTCGAAATCGCTGCAATCATTCGCCGCTACAGTTCCCGGGGACAGGCCCAGCTACAGTATAGGCGCGGACAAATCCGCGCAAAAGAAAATCACAGCACTGTTTCCTCAGATGCAGATGGGTCAGGACTTCACCGCTACGGGCACGGGAGCTTCTTCGGTCTGCACTTGCGGCTGGGCTTCGAGGATTGGCGTCTCCCAGTCGCAACCTTCTTTGAGGCACGCGCGCACGGAGCCGGTCTTGGTGCGTTTTTCGACAATGAACGGCGCGCCGCACTTCGGGCACGGTTCGGCGACGGGCATGTAAGGCGTTGTGAAATCGCAATCCGGGTAACGCGAGCAGCCATAGAAAATGCGCGGGCGTCCACGGCCGCCTTTGCCCGCGCTTCCGCGGCGCACGAATTCGCCTTCGTTGCATTTCGGGCATTTGATGCCCATGGTGATCGGGCGTGTGTACTTGCACTTCGGATAGCCGAAGCAGCCAATGAATTCGCCGAAGCGTCCGTGTTTTTTCACCAGACCGTTGCCGCAGAGTGTGCACTTTTCATCGAGCGGCTCATCCGGCTGATGCGCGATGCGCGTTCCCTGGACAAGACGGCGGGTGGTCTTGCAGTCCGGGTAGCCGGTGCAGGCGAGAAAAGTGCCGAAGCGGCCGCGCTTGATGGCCATTTCCTTGCCGCAGTTGTCGCAATATTCGGTCTTGGGTTCGCCGCTAGTCTCTTCCGGAGTCTCAGGGGAGAGGTCCTGAATGAAATCGCATTCGGGATAGCGCGAGCAGCCCAGGAAGAATCCGTGGCGGCTAATGCGTTCGAGCAACTCGCCCTGGCCGCACTTTTCGCACTTTTTCCCCGTAGGGATGCCGGCCTTATAGGAAAGCATCTCGTCGTCGGCCTTGTCGAGGTCGATGACGAATTTCTCCCAGAACTCTTTGACGGCTTCGCGCCACGGCAGCTTGCCTTCTTCAATTTCGTCCAGCTCTTCTTCGAGCCGCGCGGTAAATGTCACGTCAAAAACATCCTCGAAACTCTTGATCAGCAGCGTGCTGACCCTTTCGCCGAGCATGGTGGGCGAAAAGCGGCCCTGGTTCTTAGTGACGTATTCGCGCTCGACAAGCGTGGAAATGATCGAAGCATACGTCGAAGGCCGCCCGATGCCGTCTTCTTCAAGTTCCTTCACCAATGTCGCGTCGTTGTACCGTGGCGGCGGCTCGGTAAAGTGCTGGTCCGGGCGAATCTTGTCGAGCCGCAGCGTCTGCCCTTCCGTAACCTGGGGAAGCGTGCGGCCTTCGCCCTCATCATCCTTCTCGTCGTCCTCGCGGTCCGCGATGGACGCGGGCATTTGATAGACGCGGAGGTAGCCGTCGAATTTCTGGACCGAGCCGGTAGCGCGGAAAGTGTAATCTCCCGCGTTGATGTCGATGGTCGTCTGATCGAAGATTGCCGGAAGCATTTGCGACGCGACAAAACGCTGCCAGATCAGCTGGTACAGCTTGAAGAGATCTTCATCGAGATATTTCCGCACGTCTTCCGGCGCGCGCATGGCATCGGTGGGACGCACCGCTTCGTGGGCTTCCTGGGCATCCTTCTTCGATTTGTAATAGTTGGGCTTTTCCGGAAGGTAATTGCCGCCGAATCGCTCCGGAATCAATTCGCGAACTTGCGCCAACGCGTCGTTCGAGACGTGCACGGAGTCCGTGCGCATGTAAGTAATCAGGGCGACTGAGCCTTCGTCACCAAGTTCCACGCCTTCGTAGAGTTTTTGCGCCAGCGACATCGTGCGCTTGGCCGTGTACCGCAGCCGGTTGTAAGCCGCTTGCTGCAATTTGGAAGTCGTGAATGGAGGTGGCGGATTGCGTCTCTTTTCTTTTTGCGCGACGCTGGCCACCTGCCACTTCGCCTTACTCACGGCCGCCACAATTTTTTCTGCGGCCTCCTGATTCTCTACTCCAATGTCCTCGCCTTTGTGCTTGAAGAGCTTGGCTTCGAAGAGCGGCGGCTGCCCGGCATCCAGCATCGCGTGAATCGTCCAGTATTCCTGCGGGATGAACGCGCGAATTTGCTGCTCGCGTTCGACGATAAGCCGCAGCGCCACGGTCTGTACGCGCCCGGCGGAAAGGCCGCGGCGAACTTTGTCCCAGAGAATGGGAGAAACTTTGTAGCCCACAATGCGATCAAGCACGCGGCGCGCTTGCTGCGCATCCACCAGATTGGTGTCCACCTGGCGCGGCTTATCGAAGGCCGCGCGAATGGCCTTGGGCGTGATCTCGTTAAACGTAACCCGAAAGATTTTCTTGGGATCGACGGCGACAACCTCTTTCTTCGTGCCGTTCTCCTCTTCCTTCTTAACAGGCTCTTGGGGTGCAGCCTCTTTCTTCTTGAATCTCGAAACGCTGGGTTCCTGCTCGATGAACTTGCCAGGCTTGGAGAGAACCATGGCGAGGTGGGCGGAGATGGCTTCCCCCTCGCGGTCGGGGTCGCCCGCCAGGTAGACCGCCTCCGCGGAGTGTGCCGCCTTCCTCAGATCGTTAATCACCTTGCCCTTGCCGGCGATGATTTGCAGCGTAGGCTCGAAAATCTTGTCGTCGTCGATGCTGATCAGTTTCCCGGCCGGCGCTTTTGCTTTCTTGCTTCCCTTGCCGGTTTTCTTCCGCCTTTTCTTTTTGCCGCCCTCTTCTTCGCCGGGCAGACGAATGCCAATCGTCTTCTTGGGCAGGTCCATCACATGGCCGATGGATGCCTTGACGGTGAAATTCCGCCCCAAGTATTTGTTAATCGTTTTCGCCTTTGCGGGCGATTCCACAATAACCAGCGAACGAGCCATATTGCCTTTGTAACTCCGTAATGCTTTTGCGGAGAGGGCTGACCGCGCGGTGTGTGTCCTTCTCGCTACCTTGAGCGCTCTGCCCGAATTCCAACGGGGTCTAAGTTTAGATGCTGTGGTTGCCCTTGTGGATGCGCTTCACGTCTGGAGGCTTGCCTATCTCTCTCTACAGCAAGACTTTGCTGAACTGCTTGCCCGGCAATTGCCGGATGATGCCCTTCATCTCCAGAGTGAAGAGCGTAGCCAGAACTTCGGAAGAGTTCAAGCCGGAACGTTCCACGATGTCATCGATGGGCACGTGTTCTTCAGCGCTCAGCAGTTCGTAGAGTTTCTTCTCCGAGCCGTTCAGCGCCGCAGCGGCCAATAGATTTCGCTGCTCAGCTTCCGGTTTTTCGGCCTGCACCAGGGCGGCACGAACCGGCGTGGGCAACTCTTCGATGACATCCGCTGCGCAAGAGACCAGCTTGGCGCCTTGTTTGATGAGCTGATTCGGCGCGAAACTTACGGGCTGAGTGACGTTTCCCGGCACGCCGAAGACTTCTCTTCCGAACTCCATGGCCAGCCGGGCAGTGATCAGCGACCCGCTATATTGCGCGCCTTCCACGACCACTACCCCGAGCGGCATGCCGGCCACGATCCGGTTGCGCACTGGAAAATTCTCCGGCGCCGGGTGCGTGCGCAATGGAAATTCGCTGATGATCGCCCCGCGCTCCAGCACTTTTTCGTACAGTTTCTTGTTTTCCTTGGGGTAGCAAACGTCGATGCCCGTGCCAAGAACTCCTATGGCACGCCCGTTGGCGTTCATGGCTCCCTGGTGACCGATGGCGTCAATTCCACGCGCCATGCCGCTGACGATGACCAGCCCACGCGCGGCTAGCTCCCGTCCGAGACGCTGGGCCATTTGCGTGCCGTAAAGCGTTGGCCTGCGCGTGCCGACGATGCTCAGGCTGGGGAGATTCAAAACTTGAGGATCGCCGCGAACGTAAAGCAGTACCGGCGGGTCGTAGATTTGCAAAAGCGACTGCGGATATTCAGGCTCCGTCCAGTTCAAGAGCGTGCAGCCTGCAATCTTCCGTATGCCCGCTAATTCCTTCTCGGCGCGTTTGAAGCTCTCTTTCTTCGCGATGGCTTGCGCCACTTTGGCGGGGAGATGGCAGGATTCGAGATCAGGCAGACTGGCGCGGAAGATGCCCTCTGGCGAATCAAACCGCCGCAGCACGCGGGCGGACAAACGGGAGGCCAGCCCAGGCGTGAGCCCAAGCGCAAGCCAGGAGAGGGAAACGTCCGGCTGCATCGCCTGACGAGCCTATGTGTGGAGTAACCGAATTGTCAAGTGGTTAGCGCTTGACCTTCGCCGTGTAGCCAGGCCTGGGAACCCCTGAGCGCTATCGAGCGGGCTGTGCCGCATCTTCTTGGAGGATGGCATCCAAAGTCTTCAGGAAAAGATCCGCATCAGCCTCGGAGAAAACCAGCGGCGGGCGCAGCTTGATAACGTTGTGATCTGGCCCGTCGGTGCCTGCGAGAATGCCGCATTCGCGAAGCCGATTCACTACGTACGATGCTTGCAACGGCGCTGCCTCTCGCGTTTCACGGTCGAGCACCAGATCGATCCCCAGAAATAGTCCAGAGCCGCGCACATCACCGATCAACGCATGACGAATCTGCAGCGCCTTCAAGCTTTCAATCAAATGCGCGCCGACTCGCAAAGCGTTTTGCTGTAACTTTTCCTCTTCAAGAACATCCAGCACCGCGAGACCCGCGGCGCACGCCACAGGATTGCCGCCGAACGTGCTGAAAAACTCCATTCCATTATTAAACGAATTGGCGATCTCCCGTGTCGTGACGACTGCCGCGAGCGGGAACGCGTTGCCGATGGGCTTCCCCAGAACGATGATGTCCGGAACGACGCCGTGCGTTTCGAATCCCCAGAAGTGGGTTCCCAGCCGCCCGAATCCGACTTGCACTTCATCGGCGATGCAGACCGCGCCTGCCGCACGCACGTGGCGATACACCTCCGCAAGATATCCTGGCGGAAAAACAATTTGCCCGCCCACGCTCGGCAAAGTTTCGGCGATGTACGCGGCAACACCGCGGCCTTCGGCTCGCGTGCGCACCAGGATTTCGGCAACATGCCCCGCATATTGTGCGCCCGCTAGCTTGTCACCGCGCCGATACGGACCGCGGTAATCATCCGCGAGCGGAGCAATGTGAACCCAGGGTTTCTTCCCGCCGCCGCCGGGGCCGTCGAATTTGTAAGGACTGATGTCGATGAGCGTGCTGGTGTGCCCGTGATAGGCATGTTCCAGCACGATAACGTCTTCGCGTCCCGTATGCGCGCGCGCAAACCGCAGCGCCAGCTCATTGGCTTCGCTGCCGGAGTTCACAAAAAAACAAACGCGCAACGGTTCGGGGAGTAGTCGCGTCAACCGCTCGGCATAGCGATTGACGTTGTCGTGCAAATAGCGCGTGTTGGTGTTGAGCAGCGCGAGTTGCGCTTGCGCCGCCTGCACCACCCGAGGATGACTGTGCCCTACGAGCGGCACGTTATTGTAAACATCCAAATACGCTCGCCCAGTATCGTCATACAAATACTGCATCCACCCGCGAACGATTTTCAGCGGGCGTTGATACGATATACTGAGATTTTTCCCCAGCAAGCCGCGACGTGCGGCAAGCGTTTCGCCAAGAGTTGGCTCCTTCGCCGGGAAACGATTCGCCGGAATGCCAGGCAAAAGATTTGGGTCCGGCGAGAGGCTTGTCCAAACGGCGCGCTGAGAAGCGTAGGCAACGCCCGGAAAATCGGCGCCGAGTTCGAGCAGATCGAGGACGATCTGGAAATGAACGTGTGGCATCCATCCGCCGTTTTCATCCGTAGCGCCTACTCGCGCAAACCCTTGCCCGCGGCCAATACGCTGCCCCGGTTTCAGCGCAGCAAGCGTTTCTTTCGTCAAGTGGCCGTACAATGTGAAGAATTTCTCTCCGTTGCTAGTTTCGTGCCGCAGAATCACGAGCGGTCCGTAGTCCTGCGGTTCGGAATTATTAGCGGCGATGTGGACCACGCCATCCAGTGGGGCGCGCAACCGCGTCCCTGGCCCCACGAATAAATCCATCCCCAAGTGCACCGTGCGCCGCTCATCCGTGGCATTGCTGCTCGCACCAAATAGCGAGGACGTGTAAACCAGCCGTGGCTCATCGTAGCGGCCAACGCCGAAGGCCGCGCCCGCCCGGTTCATTTCCGCGGACAGTTTCTCGCCCACTTCCTGATCATTGGCTCCGCCAGGCTTAGCGCCCAGCAATGTGCTGCCAACGCTCAAATCGAAAACAACGCTCGGCGCCGTCCGCGTGTCAACGTCCAGAATAGAAGCCGCGGAGCGGCCGTTTGCTTCCAGCCACTTCGTGACCTTTTCACTTTGCGGAACGGCGGGAAGCCCGCAAGCCGCGCGAAACGTATAGTGGGCAAATCGCGGATGAATGTTTGCTAGCCGCTCTAATGCTTCCCAGGCTGGCACTTCGCTGACCGTGACGTACGGATCATCCGGCTTTAGCGTCTTCCGGTGCGCGGAATTCGTGACGCTGACTGCGAGCCGCGCGCCGATCAAAGGAAATAGAACGGACAACTCCCGCTCATCGAGCGGAAACGCCCCGTGATATCCCGCCACAACTGCAGTCGCAGCCGGCAGCGGGTCTTCCTTTCTAAGAATGGCGTAAGCGGCGGCAATCGCCGGCTCCGACGCCGTGATCCCGTGATGCATGTCGCCAAAATCAATCAGACCTGCGATTTTTCGTGGCAGTGGCCAGGGGTCACCGACCAGCACGTTGTAGTCGTTCGCATCGCCGTAAATTACGCTGCGGCGCAAACGCGGCAGGTTGAGAACCACTTCGGCTTCGTACAGCGCGAGAAACTTTTCCACCAGCGCGCGCCGCTTCGAATCGGAAATGTGCTTGATATGGTCTTTGATCCAAACCGCGCGAGAGGAATCCCACTTCAGTTCGCGATGCGCCGCGGGATGCGCCAACGACTGCAGTGTCGCGTCCATCTCACCCAGGAACCGGCCAAGATCGCCAAGCAACTCGTTCGTATGCGGGCGGACCTCCGCCAAAACTGTTCCATTCACGAAGCTGAGCAGCCAGACGAGGCGGGCCGAACCGTCTGCTGCCGCGATGGAACTAAACGGTTCACCGCTGCGATCGAGTATGACGCGAGGCAGAGGCAATTGAGGCGCGCGCTGCGCCAGATGTTGCAAGGCCCGGCACTGCAAATCAAGGAAGGAATGCTCGCGCGCGGGATGCATCACTTTCAGGACGAACTCATGCCCGTCCCTACTATTCAGGTGGAAGTTGTCGTCGTATTCGCCCGGTAACGCCCGCGCGGTAGCTTTCAACCCGTAGAGTTCGAGCGCCAACCGAACTGCTTCCGCTTCGGTCGTTGGTTGAGCTACGCGCGCTTCCAGCAGCATGCGCCAAATCTTATCTGCAACAGCCGGAGCGCGTCCATCCCGCAAGGCCTGGCTATTGTGCCGAGATTCCCATCAACTCCGAGTAATCGCCTCTTACAGTTTCTCTCGCGACTCCTGCACGGAAACTGGCCCATTTACCGTGGACAGCCGGATCGTTGCCGGCCCGGTGCCATATTCGATGCGCCGATGTTCGTCATCCCACGTCTTGCGGGCGTTATCGCAAATGCTCGCTTTGCAGCTTACCGGCGCGTAGTTTGTCGATTCCACCACGAAGCTGGACTGATACCCGGTCGGGACCATCAGTGTCAGCGGGCCATTCTTCGCGTCCGCAGTCAAGCCGGCGCCGCTCCATGTTTTCCCCTCGAGCGCCACGGAGATCGGTCCGTTCTCTGTATGAATGCGCACGCTTCCATTGCTGCCATCCATGCTGATTGGTCCATTCACGGCAGTGATCTCCGCGTCACCTGAAAAATTCTTCAAGCTGACCGGGCCGTTCTTCACGCGAGCCGTGAGCTTGCCGTCCACGTCATACAGCGAAATCGGCCCGTTCATCGTCTCCATGTCGATGGTCGCGGATTTCGGCGCGCGAATTAGCAGGTGAATCGTCCATGCTTCCTCATCGCCCGGCCCTTTCGTCGATATCTTTCCGTTTTCGATGGACATGCTGATCTGCGACAGGATTCGCTCCGCGTCCCCACTCGAACCCGCTGCCGCTTTGCACGCCGTCACGGAATAAGTCCCTTTGTCCCATCCCACGATCTGTACGCCGCCGTTGCTGTGCGGGTGAACCTGCAGCACGGGAGCCTCAGCCTTCGTCAAGGTGCGCTCCTCGGAACGCACCACAGCGTCCTGGTCGTCAAAGCGGATGCGAAGATCGGAGCAATTGGTTGCCGGCTGTCTGTGGCCCCAGGAAGCGTTGACGGAATGGTGGTGCCGGCTTGCCCGTGCGCTCGTAAAGCCCAGCGCAAACAGAGCCGAAAACGAAATCAGGAAAAGGAAGGTGCGTCGAGGCATATGGCCCTCCCCTCGAAGCTATAGACGACCAGGGAGGCCGATTGTCACGCGCCATCCAGGCGAATTTTCAGTCCCAGCCATCCCAATCGTCGTCCGTGCCAATAGGCGGGCCATCAGGTGGTTCCGCTGGTGGCATAGTCCCGATTTGCTTCGGATCTTTCTGAAACTGAACGATTTGCGACATCGCCGCAAAGAGGTGGGCCTGCTCATCCTCATCCTTGGCGGCACTTTGGCTGGTCGCGAGCCAGTCACGCAACTGTTCTAATTTCAAAGCGGCGATGGCCCGCACCTGCTCCGACGCGTGCTCATCGGCACTCAAAACCATCAGGTCGTACAAAACAACTCGATCGAGCGAGCGGGCTATCTCTGCCGGATACCCCCGGCCTCGCGGAGACTTCCACGTCGCAGCCAAGACGGCGTCGATGACTTCTTCCAGTCCCGGGTTCTCCGCGTTGCGCGCATGAAACTCCACCAGCCGCGCTGCCCGTTCCGGATTGAAAAGAAATTGCAGCGTGTGTTGCGCCGCCGCTTCCGCCGGAGCCAGCGCATCAAACGCCGGACTGGTCCGAATCTTGAAGTGTTCGCGTCCTCGTTCGTAATCCGGCGGACGCGGCGGAATTATCTTCAGCAGCGGCTCGGGCAGTGCCAAAACGTCCGGCTTCAGTGTGGCCAGCACCGCCGCAAGCGCACGCCGTTGTTCCGCAGGCGCGACGATCTGCGTCGGCGTTTGTCCGTCGCCTCGCAGCGTAAATGTGTAGTCCATTCCTCCAACCAACTTGCTCGCCGCTTCCACCTGGTATCGATGCAGCATATACAGCGGCACGAGCACGTCTTCGAGCGTCGCCAGTGGCGCGCCTTCGCGGATATTGTCCTCGCCGAAGCGCTTCAGCGCCGTCCCGCGAACCTGCATGATCCGGCTCAATTCATCGACAGCGTTTGCGCCCGAATCCCACAGGTGCGCCAGGCTGCTCGATGAACCCGCCGGCCGTGCGTCCTGGTCCGTCAAGTACCGCAGCCCTCGCCCGTACGCATCCAGCAGAATTTTGTTCAGCGCCGCCTGTTCATTCGTCCCCGGCGCAAAATCCTGATAGCCAAACGCGATCGACACCTTGTCCCACTCCCCAATTCCTGTCGCATAAGCCGCGGACAAATCCGGTGCGCCATCGGTGCCCAGCTTGATGTACGGCGGCGGATAATCCATCACCGAAGAGCGGTTGACCGTGCTCGCGGAATAATTGTGCATCAGGCCGAGCGTGTGTCCCACTTCATGCGCCGCCAATTGCCGCAGGCGCGCCAGCGCCATCTCCTGCATCTTCGGTGAAACCGGTTTGCCTTTTTCGTAAGGCGCGAGCAGCGCTTCCGCAATCAGAAAATCTTGTCGCACGCGCAGCGACCCCAGCGTCACGTGCCCCTTGATGATTTCTCCCGTGCGCGGATCGATCACCGCCGCCCCATACGACCAGCCTCGCGTGGCGCGATGCACCCACTGGATCACGTTGTAGCGCAGATCCATCAAGTCCGCGCCTTCCGGCAGCATCTCGACGCGAAACGCGTTCTTGTAACCAGCCGCCTCAAACGCCTGGTTCCACCACCGTGCCCCTTCGAGCAGCGCGGAACGAATCGGCTCCGGCGCTCCCCGGTCCAGGTAGTACACGATCGGCTGCACTGGCTCGCTGACCGCCGCCTGGGGATCTTTTTTCTCCAGCCGGTGCCGCGCGATAAACCGCTTCACGATCGGCTCGCTGATCGGCGTCGCGTAATCCATGTACCCAATCCCAAAAAAGCTGGACCGCGGATCGTACGCGCGCGGTTTGTACCCAGCAGGAGGCAACTGGACGAACGAGTGATGCTCGCGCACGGTAATCGATTCGGGAGAAGGCGTCACGTCGCGAACCCACCGTCCCGGCTCCTCTCCCGCAAACGTGAGTGTGGCCTCCACTTCCGTGTTTAATGGAAAATTCTTCGTCTGTGGCAGATAAATGGCGCAGCGCGATGCATCGAGATGATAAGAGCCCTGCTTCGTCCGGTGCAGCGCCGCGGGAATCCCGTGCGCATCGCGCAGGAAAAAATCCGTCGCATCCACCAGCGCGTGATCCTTTTCTTCGGCTTCCGCCTTGAAACCCCACAACGCGGACTCCGCGAAAGAATCGTGCACCGCGCGCCGTTCGTCGGGATCGTTGCTTACTGCGCGGTATTCGAGGTTCTCCTGGATCAGCAATACCTTCGGCCCGCTGCGCTCGAAGCGCACGATGCGCGTCCGTCCCAGTTGTCCGCGGTCCAGCCCGATATCATTCGAACCGATGCCCGCCGGAAGCCCGCTCTGGTAAAGAAACTCGCTGCTCCACTTATCAATCTCCAGCCACAGCTTCCCCTGCTTCGCATCCCAGTAGAGGTTGAAGTAGCCGGGCAGCTTCTGCGCGCCTGCGGTTTTCTCCGCGATGGTGGGCGTCTGCGGCGTTTCGGCACGAGCCTGAACGCGCATCGGCGCAGCAAGCGCCGCACTCATCAACAAAACGCCGGCCCAAGCCTTCGACATGTCCCATCCCTCCAAACTTGCTGAATGGTTTTACAACAGAAGTAGCTCCATGGCGAAGTGATATCGCCTCAGCCAGATTGACCAGGGTTGCTGCCGGGGTACGTGCGCAGCACTGCTGCGCTTCTTTTGACCACCTTCGTCGCGTGACAAACGTATTTTTCCAGCGTCCATATCGCAGCGCCAAGCCGAAGCTCGGCCAGGGTCGTAGTTGCCCGGTTTGCTGGATTTGGGAACTCTTGGCCCTAGCCTTCGTACTGTACGGAGAGGTGTTTATGCCAAGTCTGCCAGGCAATTTTCGCTACGCCCTTCGCCAGTTTCGGCTATCGCCTGTATTTACAGCGGCTGCGGTACTGACCTTGGCATTGGGCATCGGCGGCACAACCGCGATTTTCACGCTGATTCACGCCGTAATGCTCCGTTCCTTGCCTGTTTCTGACCCCGGCAGGCTCTACCGCGTTGGCGAAGGCGACGAGTGCTGCGTCGAAGGCGGTCCTCAAGACCGCTGGGGCATGGTTTCCTTCCCTTTGTACGAACGCCTTAAGACCGAAACTCCTGAATTCGAGGAAGTTACCGCCTTCCAGGCTGGACGCTGGCGCATGGGCGTGCGGCGTCAAGGTGTCGAATCCGTGGCCCGTCCTCTCCGCTCGGAGTACGTCACCGGTACTTATTTCTCAACCCTGGGAGTTCGCGCCTTCGGAGGCCGCGTCTTCACGCCGGAGGACGACAAGCCCGCCGCTCCGCCAGTCGCTGTCCTCAGCCACCGTGTCTGGCAAACCGCCTATGCTTCCGATCCTTCCGTCGTAGGTTCCACGTTCATCATCGAGGGCCATCCTGTGACCGTAATCGGCGTCGCTCCCCCCGGATTCTTCGGCGAAACTCTCCAGAGCGACCCGCCTGATATCTGGGTTCCCCTGCAGCAGGAACCCATGATCAATGCCGGCGGCAGCCTGTTGCGCCAGCCCGTTTCGGCATGGCTTCGCATGATTGGCCGTTTGCGCCCCGGAGCTTCGATTGACGGGATGTCTCCGCGCCTCACGGCAGTCCTCCGCCAGTGGCTGCAGCACGATTCGGGCTATCCCGCCAACTGGATGCAGGACATGGTCAGCTTGCTTCCCAAGCAGGTCCTCAACGTGGTGCCTGCTGGAGCGGGCGTTGCCGTAATGAAAGAGGAATATGGCCGCAGCCTGCAGATCCTCCTCTCCGTGTGCGGCTTGGTGCTTCTGATTGCCTGCTCCAACGTGGCGAATCTGCTGCTCGCTCGCGGCGTTGCCCGTCGTGGCCAAACTGCTGTGCGGCTAGCCGTTGGCGCCACTCCCCGGCAAATCGTCGTGCAAGCCCTTACGGAAAGCGTCCTGCTCGCCATTGGCGGCGGCATCGTCGGGCTTGTAGTGGCCATGGCTGCGGCGCGTCTGCTGCTTGTTCTCGCCTTCCACAACTCGCATTTTCTTCCCATCAGCACCGCGCCATCGCTGATGGTCCTGGCCTTTGCTTTTGTCTTGGCCCTCGTCACCGGAATCATTTTCGGCGCGGCTCCTGCGTGGTTAGCGACACGTACTGACCCCGCCGAAGCGCTTCGCGGTTCAGGCCGCGGCACGCAGGATCGTTCTTCGTTTGCTCGCAAAGCCCTGTTGGTTGTTCAGGCCACCTTGTCGGTTGTTCTCGTTGCCGGTGCCACCATGCTCGCCCGCAGCCTCAATAAGCTCGAGCATCAGGACTTCGGCTTCCAGGTGCAAAACCGCGTGGAAGTCAACATGCACCGGCCTCCCGCCACCTACACGCTGCCGCAGGTAGCCGCGCTCTATCGTCAGCTCGAAGGACAGCTCAACCGTCTCCCTGGCGTTCAGGGCGCTGGTCTGGCCCTCTATAACCCGCTCACCGACAATTGGGGCGAACTCATCATGGTCGCCGGCCATCCTCCCGCCAAACTCAACGAGGAATCAGGCGCCTCTTGGGACCGCGTAAGCGCCGATTATCTTCAGAATCTTGGCATGCCGATTTTGCGCGGGCGCGCGTTCACCACGGCCGATAACGAAACCACCGCGCCCGTGGCCATCGTCAACGAAGCTTTCGTCAAGCGTTTTTTCAAGAGCACGGAAGACCCGCTCGATCAGCACTTTGGCCTTGATGTCCCCGAGTATTCCGGCACCTTCCGCATCGTCGGCGTCGTGCGCGATGCCAAGTTTGCGGGCTGGGGCCTTCGCAGGCCCGCGCGTCCCATGTTCTACGTCCCGCTGGCCCAAACTGTGAATTATCCCGATAACCTGCTGAAGATGGTCGAGTTGAACTCTCACTTTATCGGCGGAATCCTGCTCGTCACCAACATGACGCCTGGCACCCTCGAAGCGCAGCTCACCAGGATCCTGGCGGAATTGGATCCCAACCTCACCATTAACAGCGTCCGGACCATGCAGCAGCAGATTGAACTTACCTTCGATCAGGAGCGCGCCGTGGCCAGCCTTGCCGGCCTCTTTGGCATCGTCGCGCTCGTCCTTGCCGCCATCGGCCTCTACGGCGTCACCGCCTATTCCGTTGCCCAGAAAACCAACGAAATCGGCATTCGCATGGCGCTCGGAGCCGATCGCCCGAAAGTGCTTCGCCTCATCCTCGGCGGAGCCTTCAAGCGCGTGGCTATCGGGCTCATCCTTGGCTTGCCGCTGGCCGTCGGAGCCGGCCGCTTGCTCTCTGCCCAGCTTTACGGCGTCTCTTCGTGGGACCCCTTCGCCCTCACCGTCGCCGCCGGCGCGCTTGGCATCTGCTCCTTCTTCGCAGCCATCATTCCCGCCAACCGTGCCGCCTCCATCTCTCCCATGAACGCCCTCAGAATTGAGTAGACCGGGCTACTCTTTGCACGGACCATTAGACTTGCTACGGTGGTGGCTCAAGTTCAGACTCCGATGGACATTTCTCCAACGAAGGCCCGGACCGACAGGGCGGCAGTCGCTCTCGCGACTATCGCCCCTCTTATTGTCGTAGTCCTTGCCACTCCGGGCACAATGATGATTGGGGAACAGTACGGCACTGACGCGCTGCCTTTCGTTTTGGTTGGTTGGTGTGTCGTTCTACTCGGGTTCGCTATCGGGCTCAATCGGGTCTTACTCCATGAAGTAAAATCATTTCTTCCGTTCCTGGCTGCTGTCGTCGTTATCCTCGCAATCTGGTTTTGGCAGAGGCAGGCCTTTGCCCTCCTTGTTCCACACACTGGCCTTACGTACGGTTATTTCCTCCAGCCGGAAGGTGCGAGGGCTAGATTCTGGGTTCTTTCGCTTCCATTCTGGGTTGGTTTGGCTTGCCTGTCGGTTTGCTGCCTCGTTGCGCTGATTCTTGGGTGGCGTGCCGGCGCCCGCCGTTCGTTGGCTTGCATGATTCCGTGGTGGCTAGCAGCGTTTATTGTTTTCGCATTTCCGTCGATGTACCTCGACGGCCAAGGAAACGCTTCCATCTTCATCTAACGACCGTTTGCCGGTGACGAAATGAAGGCCAACCTTCCCCGAGGTTGCGTGGGTGGAAATTCAATACACGCCAAAGTTTTCCTTGACTTTTCTCTAACTTTGTGTATACTTTACCCTGTATATTACTACATTTGGACTGCGGGGGCTTGCCCCCGCTTTTCTTTTTAGGATAGTCATTTCTCCCTTTACTCGTCCGAAACAACCAAAATCACGTCCTTTAGAATCAACCGTTTACGAAATACTCTTTTTGTAAGTCCTTTCTTTTGACGTTCATGCAAATTGATGGGGGGGTGGGGGGGTACGCGGCCTCCTCTGCCGGGTTTTCGATCGATTCCAACATTTCAAAGTTGCTGGACAATTCCTCGCGAAAGAAGGTTGCCGCTCGGAAAAACCCTCTTTGTTATACTGGACCTTAAACGTGAGCCCTCGAACCGTGACCAAACTTCGCATCTCCATCGTGCAATATCTCAACACCGCGCCGCTCGTCTGGGGTTTCACCAACGGCCCGCTGCGCGGCAAATACGATTTGTCCTTCACCGTTCCCTCGCAGTGCGCCGATGATTTGCGTTCCGGCAAAGCGGATGTCGCTATCATTCCCGCCATCGAATACCAGCGCATCAGCGGCTTGGTGATTTTGCCGGACATGGCCATCGCCTCGAAAAAACAGGTGCGCAGCCTATTGGTCATTGCGAAGAAGCCTATCGAACACGTGAAGAGCTTCGCCCTGGATGCCAGTTCGCGCAGCACGCAAACGCTGACGCGCATCCTGTGCGCGGAAAAGTGGAAGATCGTGCCGCAATTCTTTGAATCGCCTCCGGACTTGCCGGCGATGTTGCAACGAGCAGACGCAGCGCTAATCATCGGCGATCCCGCCTTGCGCATCAGCGTTGGAATGGAAAAAGAAAGTTGGCCCGGCGTGGAAGGCCAAACCTTTTGCCCGGCGGCCACTCTCGGAATCACCAGCGCAGAAATGCTTTACGTCTACGACGTGGTTGGCGAATGGCGAAGTCTGACCGGGTTGCCCGCAGTCCTCGCCGTCTGGGCCGCCAAGCGGGACGTCGCCACTACGGAAGTGGCCGCGGATTTTCTCGCCTCGCGTGATTTCGGTTTGTCGCGCATCACGGAAATTTGTTTCGACGCCGCACGCGAACTGGAGTTGCCGCAGCGAACTCTCGAATCGTACTTGTGGCATAATATTGACTTTTCGCTTGACGAAGAAAATCGCCGCGGCCTGGAACTATATTTCACGCACGCTGCAAACCTCGGCTTGATCCCGCAAGCCAAGCCAATCGAGTGGGCCGCTACGAAAGCGGAAGCCGTGAAATTGTAGGGTATTGAAAAACTACGACAGAAGGTCATTCCGAGCGAAGCGAGGAATCTGCTTTTGCGAAGTGCAAGGGGCAGAAGAGGATAGATGGTGGCACTGACCAAACAACAAGCTCTGGACATGCTCGAATCCGACGATCTCATCGGCATCGGCATGGAAGCTCACCAATTTCGCCTGAAGAAAAACGATCCTCGCGTCGCCACCTACCAGATCGACCGCAACATCAACTACACCAATTTCTGCACCGAGTATTGTTCTTTCTGCGCGTTCTACCGCCCGCTCGGCGCGAAAGACGGCTACATTCTGCCGTTCGAGGAAATCTACAAGAAAATCGACGAAATGCTGGAACTTGGCGGCACCGGCATTTTGCTCCAGGGTGGCCTGCACCCGGACTTGCAAATCGGTTATTACGAAAATCTTCTGCGCTCTTTAAAAGCGCGCTACGCGCAAGTCCATCTGCATTGTTTTTCCGCGCCGGAAATTTTGTGCATCGCGGAAGTCAGCGAAATCAGTATTCGCGAAACGATTCAACGCTTGATGGATGCGGGTCTACAATCCATTCCCGGTGGCGGCGCGGAAATTCTCGACGATGAAGTCCGGGCGAAGATTGCACGCCTGAAGTGCACCAGTGACGACTGGGAAGAAATGCACCGCGTCGCTCATTCGCTGGGACTACGCACCACCGCCACCATGATGTTCGGCTGCGGCGAGGAGCTCCGCCATCGCGTCAACCATCTTGAACGCTTGCGGCGCATTCAGGAAGATACCGGCGGTTTCACCGCGTTCATTCCCTGGATGTTTGCCGCTGAAAATACCTCCCTCGGAAAAAAAGTGCAGGAAACCACGGCCGTGGATTATCTGAAAACGCTAGCCGTCAGCCGCCTATATCTCGACAACATCGACCACATCCAGTCCAGTTGGCTCACGCCCGGGATCAAAGTCTGTCAGATTGGCTTGCAATTCGGCGCCGACGACGTCGGCAGCATTCTAATTGAAGAAAACGTGGTCTTTGCCGCCGGCGTAAAAAATCGTACCAACGAAAGCGAACTCCGCCGCGTCATCTCCGACGCCGGCTTCATTCCCGCGCAGCGCGACACTCTTTATAGAAGTTATGTTTTGAAATGATTCCAGCCGCTGCGAAAAAAATCGCGGCGAGGACAAATCAAACAGGCTTTGGGCGCAGGTGAATGGAAACGTCGACCACCATGCCGTCCGGCAATTCGACGTCTTCCAGCAGATAAAGAACGCCGCCGCGAAAACGCGCTTGAATCTTTCGCGGCTCCGGTTTGGAGCTAACGGCTTCAGTTTTCGATCTAGCCGGTTCAGATTTCGGGCTGGCCGACGAGGTTTTGGAGCCAGCCAATTCAGTTTTTTTTGCCGCTGCCGAGCCGGAAGCTTTTCCTTCGGTTTCATCCAGCGCTTCGTTGGCGAGCGCGTCGGCTTCGCGGTTCTGTTCGCGGTAAACGTGCTCGATGCGGAAAGAATCGAATCCTTTCGACATTTTCTGAGCGCGTTCGAAAAGCGGACGCAGATCCTCGCTTTTCACTTTGTACTGCCCGCGCATTTGCTTGACGAGAAGCTCGGAATCGCTCTCAATGCGCAGCGCGCGAATGCCGTGCGATTGCGCGTAGTCCATCGCCGCGATCAAGCCGTAGTATTCGGCAACGTTGTTGGTCATGCGGCCAATATATTTTTTCAGCTTGGCGACGATTTCGCCGCGCCCATCGCGTATCACCACGCCATAAGCAGCGGGCCCGGGATTGCCGCGCGAGCCGCCGTCAATGTTTGCGCGGTGCGTAGCAGCGGCGGGCTTGGGCTCCGCGTGAGCCTCGGCGAACAAATCTTTTCCACGGGGAGTTGGCGGGCGGCGCGGCATCAGGAGTTTGTCGAAGCCGCCGAGGAAGTATTTGCGGAACCAGGCGCGGGATTCGCAACAGGAATCGGTTCCAGGGTGTACAGGATAAGTCCGCAGCTCTCGCAGCGGTAAACTTCTTCGTTGGTTTCCGTGGCCAGTTCCTGAAGAATGTGCGGAAGGACGCGCATGCCGCAGCCGCGGCACTGGCCGTCGCGGGCTTCGGCCATGGCCATGCCGTTGTGTCGTTTGGCGATGCGCGCGTACAGTTCGCGCAAATCTTCCGGCACCGGCGCGATGATTTTTTCGCGCTCGGCCGTGGCGGTCTCCAATTGTTTCTTTTTTTCCGTGCCCTGCGCCTGAATCTCTTTTCGCTCCGCCGCGACGGCCTGCTCGGCTTCCTTCAGCCGCGACTCCGTGATCTTCACCCGGCGCTCGGTTTCTTCCGCGGCCATCATCACTTCCAGCTGGCGGTCTTCGGCTTTGGCAACTTCGGCTTCGGCGTTGGCGATTTCGTGTTGCAATGCCTTGAAAGCTTCGTTGGTTTTTACCGCCCCGCTTTGGTCGCGGTATTTTCGCGCGCGGTCTTTCCACTGCTGCACGTCAAGCTCGAACTTCTTGCGTTCCGTGATGATCTGCGTGTACGCCTCTTTCGCGGAAGCAACACCGGCGCGGGCGCCGCCGAGTTTGGTTTCCGCGTCACGGATGCGTTTTGGAAACGCTTCCAGCTCTGCGCGCAACACGGCAATCTGGTGGTCGACGCGCTGCAGCTCGATCAAGTGAGGAATGGCGGGATGCATGAGCAAACAATTCTAGCACAGGGTCGCGGCGGACTTTGCGGGAACCGCGGCGGCGGATAGAATGCCTGAGATTGCATGCAAGAAATACGAAGTTGCCCGTTCTAAGGAGGAAAGAGACATGCCGCACGTGCAGGTTACCTGGGTAGAAGGCCGGACGCCGGAGCAAAAACGGAAAATCGCGGAGCGCGTCACGTCCGTGCTAATCGAAGATGGCAAGGCCAAGCGGGAGAACATTCACGTATCGTTTCATGATGTACCGGCAACGAACTACGCCGAAGCCGGCGTGCTGGTGGTGGACCAAAAGCGCGCGCCGTGAGCAAGAAGCGCCAGTATGTTCTGCTGGCGAAAAGTAGCTGGCGAGAGGAGGGCCTCGCATGGCCGATTCACTGAAGAAACGGCTGGAGCGATGGGTTTCAGCCGGGGTGGTGGATGCAGGCACGGCGTCACGCATTCGAACATTTGAGGAGTCGGACAGTTCTGGCGAGCGTCTGCGCTGGCCTGTGCTGCTGGCCGTGGCACTCGGCGGGCTGCTGCTTTGCGCGGGTGTCTTGCTGTTCGTGGCCGCCCACTGGGATGAGCTTTCACCGGCGTGGCGTTTCATGCTGGTCATGATCCTGGTGGCAGTGTTTCCTCTTGTTGGGGCATTCACGCAGGAGCGATTCCCGGCGCTCTCAACGACGTTCTACGCCATCGGGACCGTTTGCGTCGGCGCGGGGACTTTTCTGACCGCGCAAATTTTCAATCTGCAAGAGCATTGGCCAAGCGGCATTCTGATGTGGGCGATCGGCGCGCTTGCCGGGTGGCTTCTGCTGCGGCATTGGACGCAAGCGGCGCTACTGGCATTGCTCGTGCCTGGATGGCTTGTAGGCGAGTGGGAAGTGCGCACTCAGGGATTTGCGGTGAGCAACCGGTTGATCACCGAAGCGCTGGTGCTGATCGCAATCACTTACTTGAGCGCCAGAACGAGCCAGGAAGACTCCAGCACGCGCCGCGCGCTCGCGTGGATCGGCGGGCTTGCCGTATTGCCTCTCAGCCTCTGGGCATTTGTCGAAGGCCGGGGATACTGGGGATGGTGGCAGAATCGCCCGCCGGTTTCCTCTTTTCTGCAAATCACTGGCTGGACCATTGCGATCTGCGGGCCTCTGGCATTGGCTTATGCGCTGCGCAAGAAAGCGGCGTGGACAAACGCACTGGCGGCGGTCTGGGTTCTGGTGATTGGAACATTTCACGCCAGGAATGGAAATGCCAGTGACAAGCTGCCGATATTTGCGTGGAATTCTCTAGGCCCGTATTTTTGGGCCGGAGTCGGGGCGCTCGCCATGGTGGCGTGGGGACTGGTGGACCGGAGGCGAGAGCGCATCAACCTGGGAGTCGCAGGGTTTGCCTTGACGGTGATCTTTTTCTATTTCTCGAACGTTATGGATAAGCTCGGGCGTTCCGCGAGCCTGATCGGCCTTGGTGTGTTGTTCCTGTTCGGTGGCTGGGTGCTGGAGCGAACGCGGCGGCAACTGGTGGCGCGAGTCGCGGGAGGAACGCTATGAAACTTTCACGCAAGGGGATTCTCCTGGCGGTGCTGCAACTGGCGATTGTCGGGAGTCTGGCGGCGAAATATGCCATCGATCGCGCGCGCTTTCCGCGGGTCTGGGCGCAGACCGTGGCTTACGATCCTGACCTGCCGATTCGCGGCCGGTATTTGAGCGTGCGATTGCGCGTGGATGCGGATCGGGTCTACGGCGCTTCCCAGCCGCCGAAATCAATTCAAGGCAATTTCTGGGGCGACATGCGGGATGTTTATTTGTACGCCGAGAATGGACACTTGGTGGCAAGCTCCGCACCCCAACCGACCGGCCTGAGCGTAACGAGATGGAGAGCGCGCAACGGAGATATGGTGGCGGCCCTCAGCGAGCCGGTGGCTTATTTTTTGCCGGAACACGCAGTCGATCCTTCGCGGCGGCAGCAAGGCGAAGAATTGTGGGTCGAGGTAACCGTTCCTAAGAAGGGCCCGCCACGTCCAATCCGGCTGGCAGTGAAGCGCGGAGACAAATTCACTCCCCTCGAAATCAAATGAAGCAAAATGAAATGCGGACCGGCTCTTCACAAAAATGTGAAGACCGATCCGCTTTTTATTGGAACGCTGATTCCTCTTTTCTCAAGCCCGGGCGTCGCGGCGGATCATGGACCAGTCCACGAAGTAGCCGAGTCCAACCGCAAGAGGAATGATGCCGAACGCTGCAACGGTCCAGATGTCGCGGTCCGCTTGGATGCTGGCAATCAATCCAAAAGTCGCGAGGTAGCCAAGCGCTCCGCTGACCAGCAAAATGCCGGAACGGCGGGACCGCGCCGCCTGGTTCAACTCAGGCTCCATCGGAATGTCGACTCCGCGGGCAATCGCCGCGAGCCGCTCTTCGCTTCGAAGCTTGCGGACCCGGTAATACGTATACAGTGCGCCGAGGGGGACACCCATCCCCAGCGTCACGGCCACCAATCCAATCAATTCTCCGCCCATAGTGTGATCCTTCTTTCCTTCGTTTGGTCGCCCGCCGCCGGCGGGCGCGTTTTGTTGGGGGAACCGCTTTCAATGAGAGGTACGCGGAGTCAACAGGAAAAGTTCCCGGAAGTTATGAGTGAAGTCTCTCGGCATGTGCTGCTCAGGGCAGATGCCACTCCTCACCGGCGGTCAGTCAATTTCGTGGATTTGCATGGTGGCGTCGACGGCGAAATTGGGATAGCGAATGGGCGAGCTGGCAGGTGCGGGCGAATGATGCGCAGCGGCCGTGAATTCGCCGCCGAAACATTCGACGGAGTAGGAGTAGCCGTCGCGCTCGGAGCGGGTCATGGAAAGAGAACCGGAGGACATGAGCTCGTCGAGCGGAGTGCAATGGCCGTTGATGGCGATGTAGGCGCGTTCCGCCTCGGCAATCCGCAGGAGGTCGCTTCGAACGCCGATCAGGGTGATGGCCTGCGTGGACGCCGTGCCTTGGTCAGTCGCCGGCATTTTCTTCAAAAAGATCTGGTAAACGACAAAGAAAAGGGCGGCACATACCAGAAGGCCGACAAGAGAGCGCATGAAGAAATTGTGGCGCGGCCCTTGGCGCACTTCAACTGAAGCGCACGACGAGTTGCTTAGGAAACAACGGCGTTCATTCTCGCACCGAGTTGCAGGGGCGATTTTTCCTTGAGGGTGCAACCGCAAGCACGGCGAAGCCATCCAACGAGTGTCATTTGATCAGCGGCGCTCTCTTTCCCTGCTTTGTGCGACCCGCAACGGTGGCGTACACTGAATGTTTCGCGGTCCCGTCTAATTCCGAGTGAGGCATCCTTGAGCATATCGATTCGTAGTTGCGTGACTCCCTTCCTTTGTGCGCTTGCTCTCCTTTCCGGTATGGCGCATTCGGCGCACGCCGCGCCACCGGACATGCCGGCGAAGCGCTCGCCGCTGCTTGCGGCGCTGCAAGCGGAACTGGAACGCTCGATGAAGACTTTGGGCACGCTGGATCCGCCGGTCTACTACCTGGCATACACGGTAACGGAGACACAGCGCGCGGATGTGTCCGGCTCGAACGGTGCGCTGCTCAACAGCAACGCCGCCCGCAACCGGTGGCTGGAAGTTTCGGTTCGCGTCAACGACTACAAGCTCGACAACACCCACAAGGTCGGCGAACGGCAACAGCAGAGCGGCGGGGTTGCGCCCGTGCCGATCGACGATGACGCCGAAGTGCTGCGCAGGACGATTTGGCTGGAGACCGACAAACAGTACCGGGCCGCGTCCGAAGCGCTGATCAAGATCAAGACGGGCAAGGAAGTAAAAGTAGAGACGGCAGAAGGGCGCGCGCCGGATTTCTCGCGCGAAGAGCCGCACACCTCCATTGGACCGCAGGTTTCCCTCGCCGTGGATCGCCAGCCTTGGGAGGAAAAAGTCCGAGCGTACACCAAGGCCTTTCGCGAATCGCCGGCGATTATCAATTCCATCGTGACGTTCTCGGCGCAAGCGCAAAACGCGTATCAGGTGACCAGCGAGGGCACGCAACTGCAATTCGGGCAGATTCGCTACCGTCTCGAGTTGTTCATCCAGGGTAAAGCGCCGGACGGCATGGACATCGACCGCTACTACAATTTCGATTGGGTGGACGCCAAGGACGCGCCTGACGACAAAGCGGTGTACGCGGCCGAAGCCACGATGCGTAAGGAGTTGGAAGGGCTGGTCGCCGCGCCCATTAACGATCCGACAGTGGGGCCGGCGTTGCTGACAGGACGCGCCGCGGCGGTGTTTTTCCATGAAGTCTTCGGGCATCGCGCCGAAGGCCATCGCCAAAAAGATGTGACCGAGGGACAAACGTTTTCGAAAAAAGTGGGCGAGCAAATTTTGCCGGAGTTTCTGAGCATCACCGACGACACGACGATGAGAAAGCTCGGCAAGCAGGACCTGCTGGGTTACTACCAGTTTGATGATGAAGGCGTGCCGGCGCAGCGCGTGCCATTGGTGGAGCATGGCGTGCTGAAAAATTTCGAGATGTCGCGCTCGCCGCTGGTCGGGTTTCAGCATTCGAACGGGCATGGCAGGCGGCAGCTCGGCGCCACGCCGGTTTCGCGCCAAGGCAACTTGATCGTGCAGAGCAGCAAAACGGTAACGAACGCGCAACTCCGCGCCAAGCTGATTGAATTGATCAAAGCGCAGGGCAAACCGTTTGGATTGTTGATCGACGACATCGCCGGCGGATTTACGTTCACCGGACGCGGACAGCCGCAGGCGTTTCAAGTGTTGCCGCTGGTGGTCTACAAAGTTTTTCCGGACGGACGGCCTGACGAATTGGTGCGCGGAGTGGATATTGTGGGCACGCCGCTCGCGGCGCTGACGAAGATTGTTGCGACGGGAGATACGCCGGAGGTTTTCAACGGTTACTGCGGCGCGGAATCGGGCTCCGTTCCCGTTGCCGCGGCCTCGCCCGCGATTCTGACTTCGGAATTGGAAGTACAGAAAAAAGAAAGTTCGACGGACCGGCCGCCGATCCTGCCGCCGCCCGCGCACGACGTCGTCAAGACGGGAGGCCAGCAGTGAGACGCGCAGAGAGAATGGCAGGACTGATTTTATTTTTGATGGCGATAGGCTCCGGGGCAGCCGCGGGCGCACAGGCTCCATCGGATAACGATCACACGCTGCAGGCCATGCGTGATGAAATGGCCCGCGCGAAGAGTCGCCTGGAATTAAAAATTCCGAACATCGACCAGCCGGTGCGGCCGTACTTCGTTCAGTACCGTTTGCTCGATCTGGAAGTCCACGAAGTTGTCGCGGAATTCGGCGCCTTACTGTCCAGCACGCAAACGCGGAACCGCTTCATGGATGTGGATGCGCGGGTGGGCAGTTACAAGCTGGACAGCTCGAATTTTGTAAGCGACGAAGGCTTTCGCGGCTTTATCGGGCCGACGGGCCAGGTGGGAATCGACCGCGATTACGATTCGCTGCGGCAGGACTTGTGGATTGCGACCGATCAGGCGTTCAAGGAAGCGGTGGAAACGTACTCGCGCAAGCAAGCGTATCTCAGCAGCCTGGCGCGGCAATCGGATATCGATGATTTCGCGAAGGCGGAGCCGGTACAACTTATCGAACCGCGGGAAACGCCGGATTGGACCAGCCGCAACTGGGATCAGGAAGCGCGCGACACTTCGGCCACGCTGCGCGCGTTTTCCGAGATTCACGAATCGCGCGTGACCTATTACCTCGTGTACGCGACGGAATATTTACTGACTAGCGAAGGAACGGAAATCCGCCAGAACCGGCATTTTGCGGCGATTGAAGCCGGCATGAGCACGTTCGCCGCCGACGGCGTGCCGCTGAATCATTTTTATACCACGTACGCGACGCGTCCGGCCGACTTGCCCGGCGTCGAGACAGTGCGTAAAGGATTAAATGTTACCGGCACCGAGCTCATGACGCTGCGAGCCGCGCCCCCTGCGCAGGACTATACCGGGCCGGTCCTTTTCGAAGCGCGCGCCGCCGCGCCGCTGCTGGCGCAAGTGCTTGGACCGGCGGTGAACGGTGCACGTCCTCCGATTTCCTTCAGTCCGGTCATGGAGCAGATGCTTGGCAACCTGGGCGGCAAGAGCGATTGGGTGGGTCGGCTCGGCGCGCGAGTTCTGCCGGCTAGCGTTTCCCTTGTGGATGATCCGGGCGCAAAAGATTTCCATGGCATGGCGCTGATTGGCGGTTATGCCGTGGACAACGAAGGCGTCCGCGCCCAGAAAGTCACGCTGGTGGATAGCGGCAACTTAAAGAACGAGCTGATGTCCCGGCGGCCCGGGCCGGATTTCAATCAGTCCAACGGACACGGCCGCGCCGCGTTCTTGAACGATGCCAAGCCGACGATGAGCAATCTTCTCTTTTTCTCGGCGGAAACACTTTCCGCGGCGGACTTGAAGAAGAAATTTATGGACAGCTGCCGCGCGGAAAAACTGAACTATTGCCTGGTGGTGCGCGAAATGGATAATCCCGTGATCAGCCTGCTGCACCAGGAGGATTTCTCCGAGCTTCTGGCGAGCTATGGCGGAGGCGCCGGGAACGGTGACCGCCTGCCGCTGGTTGTTTACCGTGTGTACCCTGAAACCGGCCGGGAAGAGGTGATTCGCGGGGCGCGCGTCATCGGATTGAACACCCGCGCGCTGCGGAACCTAACCGGAATCGGGAACGACAATTTTGTCTACAACTACATGCAAAGCCAAAACAACGGATTTGCCGGCACCGCGCTAGGAGCGTTTGGCTCAGCGCAAGTAGGCTTACCGGCTTCCGTGGTGGCGCCGTCGCTGCTGTTTGACGAGCTGGAGGTACGCGGAGCGCGCGGCGAAGCCAAGCGCCTGCCGCTTTTGCCGCCGCCGCCGATGAGCCCCGCAAAGTAAGGTCGTTTCTGGAATTGCCGCGGTGCATTTCGTCCCGCCAAAGCGATAGCTTCTACATATTCGCGAAGGAATAAAAACTGGTCTGCTCACTGAGCGGTGAGCGTCAAGTACCCTCCTCCGCGTTTCGGCCAAAGATGCGAATCTGAGTTAGTCTAGGCGGACGATGGTTGTTCCCTATTCAGTGGAAGAAGGACGGGAGAAGAAGCGGGCAGCGCTTTTGAGCGTGGGCTCGGCACTGCTGCTGGTTTCGCTGAAAACGTTTTTGGTAGTCCGAACGGGCAGCTTGGGAGTCCTTTCGGAAGCGTTACATTCCGGTCTCGACCTGCTTGCGGCGATCATCACGTTTCTCTCCGTGAGGATGTCCGATCAGCCGGCGGATGAGAAGCATCCCTACGGGCACGGCAAGTTTGAGAACTTTTCCGCCTTCGTTGAGACGGGGCTGCTAGCGCTGACCGCTCTCTACATCGTTTATGAGGCGTTTGACCGGCTGTTCTTCCGCAGCGTCCACATCCAGCCGAGCATCACGGCAATCCTGATTCTGCTGATCGCTTTGTCGATCGATCTGACGCGGGCGCGGGCCCTCGGATACGTCTCTCGCAAGTATTCCAGTGACGCTCTGGAAGCCGACGCCCTGCATTTCTCGACCGATGTGTGGAGCACGATCGTGGTGATCGCCGGCATCGGGCTGGTGTGGGTCGGCGAGACGTGGAACCTGCCCTGGTTGAATTACGCGGATGCCCTCGCGGGATTGACAGTGGCAGCCGTCATTTTGTGGGTGGGCGCGCAACTAGGCAGACGCACGCTGGATGCCTTGCTGGACGCGGCGCCTCAGGGTTTGCAGCAGGAAATCGCCAAGGCTGTCGCGCGCATGGACGGGGTGCTGGACGTCGATCGCGTGCGAGTGAGGCGGGCCGGCAACCGCCACTTTGTGGACGCAACGGTGAGCGTCGCGAGGACCGCGAGCCTCGAGCAAGTCCATGCCCTGAGCGACGCCATCGAAAAGCGCATCGGCGAGATTGTTCCTTCGGACGTGATGGTGCACGCTGAACCGCGCGCTCCCCAAGGCGAACATCTTTTTGAAGCGATTCGTGCGGCAGCGCAGAAGATGGGCCTTGCCGTTCATGACTTGACCGCGGTGCAACAGGACGGTCAACTTTTCATCGAGCTACACCTGGAGGTCGACGAGCACTTGAGCCTGGGCGATGCGCACCGCCAGGCTACCGACCTGGAAGAAAAAATTCGTGAGCTGCGCGACGGGCAGGTAGAAGTTAATATCCACATCGAACCGCTGGGCACACACATTGCCACGCCGGACGCGGGCGGCGGGGAAATGAAACAGCTTTCGCGCGCGATCGAAGAGTTTTTGAACAAGCTGCCGCTGGAGTTCGACGAGCTCGTGAATTGCCACGACGTGCGCGTGCGCCAGGTGGAGCACCACATCCTGGTTTCGTGCCATTGCACGATGAGGAGCGAGCTGCCCATCACGCAAATCCACGACGTGACCGCGGCGCTGGAAGACCGCGTGAAGGAAAAGTTTCCTCAGATTTACCGCGTCACCATTCACCCCGAACCTTTCGAGGAAAAATAACGGCACAGGATTTGTCCTGTGCTGTTTTTGGGAGCAATCATGAGACAAGCGGAGGCGGCGCTACTGCACTTCGGAAGGGCGAGCGAAAACTTGCGCACCCATCGCTATCAGCGCAGGAAAACAAACGAGAACATAGCGCGGCTCGGGCGCTTCCACCGTGGTCAGAAAGGCCGTGCGGATCAGAATGCATAGCGCCAGGAAGGCAACCACAGGCTGGGCTGAAGAGTTCGAGCGCCAAAGCCGCGCCGCACCCCAGACGCCCAGTCCTACATAAAATAAATTCAGCACAAAAAACAGGGTGGTGACTTCCTGATCGACGGGATCATCCTCACGCATTTGCGCCAATGGAAAAACATGCCCTGAAACGGGCAGCAATTCGATGCGCGGCGTGAACCATATGGCGGCAGCACGCGCAGCAGGCAACCAGAGGTACGTTCGCAAAGGATGGCGCGCTGTGCGCTCGCGCGCCAGCCGAGCGAACTCCGCATCTTCTTCCGGGGTCAGCGTCAAATCATTGTTGTATTGTTCGAGAATGGCAGCGACGCGCTGCTTTTCTTCCGGCGTATCAAAGGCGCGGGCGGAAATTTCTTCGACGTTGATGGCTTCTTCGTTCAGCTTCCACGACACCAGGTAGCAATCCCGGACACGATAGAGCCAGGTCTTTTCCCAGGCCATGAAGCCGTAGGGGACAAGCTCGCCCGGCAGATTCGAGTTTTTGGGAGCGAGGAATTGCGGTTCGCCCAGCGTTATCATGTTCCGAATGGCCCACGGGGAAAGAATCACCACGCAGCCGAGCGCCATGGCCAGGCAAACCCAGAACCAGCGGCGGAAATTTCCACGCGGGAAAAATAATCCGCCAAAACTGACGGCAACTGCAACGAGCAACAGCGGTGTTTCAGGGCGGAAAAGCGTTCCCAGACCGACAATCAATCCTCCACTCAGCGCAGAGTATTCCACGCTTTTTCCCAGGCGAAGATGGGTGCCCTTCAATAGAAAATCCGGCTTCTGCACTCTTCTCAACGCTACCAGGAAAGCATTGCAGGCCAGAGCGGTCCAGAAAGTTGCAAACACTTCGGTCAGGGGCACGGCGGTGTAGTTAGCGGTAAAGGGACACAACGCGGCGAGCCACAGCGCAACGGAAAACACCCGCTTGTTCGGCGTTGGATCTTCCGAGGCGCAGGCTAAAAGCGTCGCCAGCCTGGCAATCAGCAAGCAGGAAAGCAAATCCACAGCAATCTGCGCCAGCATGACCCAGAGGCGGGCGGCCTCACCCGTGCGGCCCGTGAGCGCGTAGAGGATGGCAAGAAACGCCGGATAACCCGGCATGCGCAGATCAACGGGCGTGATCGCCCCGCTAACGGTCATGGCGTAGACGTGGTGTTTTAGCCAGTTGGTGGCGATTTGCTCGTAAAGAACCGTGTCGCTGGAATTGGCGGGGAACTTCAGCACGAAATAGAGCCGCAGGCAAAGACCTGCAATTAACGCCACAAGAGGATTCGAGAAAACTCGCTTCATCAATGCCACGCATCTTACAATAGAGGAGACGGAATCGCGCAGACGGACTCAGCCCTGGCCTGATGTAGATTTGCCTGCCGCGCAGCCGTTTGAAAGGTGACATGAAGGAACGCGGTCCCATATTTTATGACGCGGAGCGTGTGCGTTGGCGCCGCACGCGGCGCGTAATGGAAATCACCGGCGTCCTGCTGACCCTTTTGCTCGCCTATTTTTTCGTGACCATCGCTGTCAGCGTGGAACTGCCCGCAGGTCTCCTGCCGGACACCAAGCCCGGGTACCACGCCGTCAAATCGAAAAAGAAGCTGCTAACTCGTGAAGGCCGCCGCCGGCGCGTGGCCAACATCGGAAAGCTCCCGGCGAGTTACGATCCGCTGCGCGCGGCATTTTTTGTGAGCTGGGATCCCAACAGCCTGGCTTCTCTCAAGAAGCATTACAAAGATATCGACTTGCTGATTCCCGAGCAGCTCCATGCCGTCTCCGCCGATGGCGCGCTGACCATCGTGGACTACGAACGCGGCCAATACACCGCCAAAGCTACGCCTTCCGAAGCCATTTTAATTTTGAAAGAAGACAAGCTGCACCAGTGGATGAAATCATTCAATCCACCTATCGAGCTGCCGATGATGGGCATGCTGAACAATTACGACGGCGTGGAGTGGCGCATCAAGGAAATGGCGCAGATGCTAGCGAACCCCATTGCGCGGCAGAGATTGGTGCGGGACGTTGTTGAATACACGGTGGAGTCGCACGAGGCAGGCATCGTCGTCGATTTTGAAGAGGTTCCCGATGCCAGCCAGGCGCACTTTCGCGAACTCATCGGCGCGTTGGCGCCCGCGCTCCACTCTGCCGGACTGAAACTCATGATCGCTCTGCCGGCGCGCGACGACTCCTACGACTACGAATACTTTGGCCAACAGTGTGACGCCATCGATCTCATGAATTTCGACCAGCACTGGCCGTATTCGCCGCCTGGTCCCATCGCGGCTCAAGACTGGTTCATGGAAAACCTGCGGCAAGTCTTGGAAGTCGTTCCCGCGCAAAAAATCATTGTGGGGATAGCGAATTATGCCTACGACTGGGCCTCGGCGCCGAAAAAAGGCTACCAAACAGCGGAGGAATGGAGCGTCCAGGAAGCTTTGCTGCACGCCGAGGAGTCGGATACCGACGTCGAATTCGACAGCGATTCGCTGAACCCGCACTATTCCTACTATGACGAGCACAACCACCTGCACCAGGTATGGATGCTGGACGCCGTTACGGCGTACAACGAGCTTCGGACCAGCGAGCGATTGGGCGTGCAAGGCACGGCGCTGTGGCGGCTCGGTTCTTCAGACACTTCCATGTGGCCAATCTGGGATGCGACTCACGCCGACGATGCGGCCCGGCAAAAACTTGCCGATCTGCCGCCGGGTCCGGACTTGATCCTCGAAGGCGATGGCGACATCTGGCACTTTACCGATATACCGAAGCACGGCAAGCGCTCCTTCGAGTACGACGCGGGCAGCGATCTTTTCACCGAAGAGTCCTACGACGCCATCCCGCTTTCCTACAACATCGATCGCCTCGGCGGAGCGAACAAGAAAATTGCCATCTCCTTCGACGATGGTCCCGACCCGCAGTGGACGCCCAAGATTCTCGACATCCTGAAGGAAAAGAAAGCGCCTGGAGTTTTCTTTATCATCGGTGACCAGGCAAATAAGAGGCCGGATATCCTAAAGCGAGAATTCGCCGAGGGCCACGAGATCGGCAATCACACATTCACTCACCCGAAATTCGACGAGATCTCGCACACCCAGCTCCGCTGGGAATTGAACCTGACGCAGCGGCTGATCGAAAGCACCCTCGACGTCAAAACCATTCTTTTCCGTCCTCCCTACGGCATCGATCATCAGCCGGAGTATTCGGAGGAGGTGGCGCAACTTCCCGTTGCTCAGGAGATGGGCTATTTAATCGTGGGCCAGCGTATCGATCCGGATGACTGGAGCTTGCGCAACGGCAAGCCCATCCCAGCGAAAGAGATAGTCGACAGCGTTCTGAGGCAGGCTGGCAACGGCAATATCATCTTGCTGCACGACGGAGGCGGCGACCGCACCCAGACGGTTGCGGCGCTTCCGCGGATTATCGACGCCCTGCGCAAGAAGGGGTACCAGCTTGTTTCCGTTTCAGATCTGATTGGAAAAACGCGGGCCGAAGTGATGCCCCTGCTCTCTCCCGAAGAGCGCTTCGAAGCTCGCGCCGACGGATTTATCTTCACCCTGTTTCAATGGTCGCGGTTCTTCATCGGCATTATCTTCTTTCTTGGCATTGTGATGGTCAGCGGGCGCGCCGTGATTATCGGATTGCTTGCGCTGATCGAAAAGCTTCGCCCCGACCACGCTGTGATGCCCAACCCTCCTCCAAGCGTGACCGTGCTGATTCCCGCGCACAATGAGCAGAGCGTAATCGTGCAAACCGTCGAGTCCGTCCTTCTGTCCGATCTGAAGGGGTTGCACATCATCGTCGTGAATGACGGCTCCACGGATCGAACGCGCGATCTGCTGGACGAGAACTTCTCGCGTGAGCCTCGCGTGCGCATAATTCATCAGGTGAATCGCGGGAAAGCGGCGGCGCTGAACGTTGCCATGTCCTTGGCGAATACCGACATTGTGGTGACCATCGACGCGGACACGGAAATCGAACCGGACGCCATCAGCAAACTCGTTCGACATTTCTCCGATCCCAAGGTTGGCGCCGTCGCCGGCAACGTCAAGGTTGGCAACCGTTCGCGGTGGCTCACGCGCTGGCAAGCGCTCGAGTACATCACCAGCCAGAACATGGAGAAACGCGCTTTCGACTTGCTGAATTGCATTACGGTCGTGCCGGGTGCGCTCGGCGCCTGGCGCAAAAGAGCCATCGAAGCCGCGGGCGGCATCACCGCGGACACCGTCGCCGAAGACGCCGATTTGACCATCGCCATCCGCCGCCTTGGCTGGCACATCAGCTACGATGAAGAAGCCATTGCCTGGACCGAAGCTCCGGAAACGGCCGGCCAACTGATCCGCCAGCGTTTCCGCTGGACCTTTGGCACCCTGCAATCCTTCTGGAAGCACGGCGACACGCTGCTGCGGCCAAAATACGGAACGCTCGGCTGGATCGCGCTGCCCAACATCTTTTTATTCCAGCTTGTTCTGCCGCTGATTTCGCCGGTTATCGACCTGATGTTCTTTGGCTCGCTGTTGCTTTGGGGACTCGCGCAGTTCCGCGTCACGCGTCTGCCGCAACTTTGGACCGCCGCGGACGTCGAAAAATCGCTTCTGTTCTTTCTTGGATTCTTGCTCATTGACATACTGACGTGCATGGTCGCATTCGTGCTGGAACGCAAGGAAGATTGGACCCTGCTCATTCCCGTATTGTTGCAGCGCTTCTACTATCGCCAGTTGATGTACGTGGTTCTGTTCCGCTCCGTGAAGGAAGCGGTCAGTGGCCGTCCCGTGGGCTGGCGCGGCGTCGAACCGGAAGCACCGCCGCGAACCTCCAAAGCTCCGCCCAAGCCCGCCACCGCCCCCGTCGAAGGCAACTGAATTTGCTCACGCCCGGCCTAACGGTGCGTCTGATCCGTGGGGGACAACGCGTGGACCGCCGGGAGTCGCTCGCCGTTCCGCCATCTTACTTTATTGAGCTTTCCCTGTAGGGAATTCTATGGATTTTCAACCACCCTGTGGTTGTTGTAGGATATTCGCCTGCAAGTTGGGAGGACTCCATGGCCATCAGTTTTACCTTGAACGGCAAACCTCAATCCGTCGATGTCAGCCCGGACATGCCTCTGCTCTGGGTGCTCCGTGACACGCTGAACATGACCGGCACTAAGTTCGGCTGCGGCATGGCGCTCTGCGGAGCCTGTACCGTACACATCAACGGCGAGGCCACGCGTTCCTGCATCACCGCGATCTCCAGCGTCGCGGGCAAGAAAGTCACCACGATCGAAGGCCTTTCCGTGGACGGCAGCCATCCCGTCCAGAAAGCCTGGATGGAAGAAGACGTTCCGCAGTGCGGCTATTGCCAGTCCGGACAAATCATGTCCGCCGTCGCCCTGCTTTCGAAGAAACCCAACCCTACCGACACCGACATCGACGATGCCATGAGCGGCAACATCTGCCGTTGCGGCACGTACCAGCGCATTCGTAAAGCCATTCACCGCGCCGCGTCCATGCAAGCGGGCAAGGCCTAGTCCCGGCTTACGCTGTCTTCAACGGTAGTTGTAATTACAAATTCAGAGGTGTTCCATGGCAATCGCTCCAGTCGTAAATCGCCGTGATTTTCTTAAGACCGGTGCCGCCGGAGGTGTCGCGCTCGTCGTTGGCTTCCATCTCTCTCCGGCCGCTCTCGCCGATCAAGCCCAGGACCAGGAAAAGAAAACTCCCAATCCCTTCGATGCCTGGGTGCGCATCACTCCGGACAATCGCGTCACCCTCATTCTCGGTAAATCGGAAATGGGCCAGGGCATCATGACCGCGCTTCCCATGATCCTCGCGGAAGAACTGTGCGTGGACTGGAAGCAGGTGAAGGTCCAGCAAGCGCCCACCAATCCGAAAATGTATGACCTCGGTACCGGTGGAAGCGGCAGCGTCGCCGGCTCCTGGCTGCCGTTGCGCCGGGCGGGGGCAGCCGCGCGTGAAATGCTCGTCGCTGCGGCGGCCAAACAATGGGAAGTCGGTCCAGACACGTGCAAAGCCCAGGACGGACAAGTGGTTCACGGTCATCCCCAGCGCTCTCTATCTTACGGTGAACTGGTCGAGGCCGCTTCCAAACTTCCGATTCCCAATCTCAACACCGTTCCGCTCAAGAACTCCGACGACTTCACCGTCGTTGGCCATGACACGCGGCGCTTTGAAGGCCGCGACAAAGCCACCGGTTCCGCCAAGTTTGGTATCGATTCGCGTGTTCCCGGTATGCTTTTTGCCGTCGTCGCGCGTTGTCCGGTTTTTGGCGGGAAGCTCGCCTCGTTTGACGCCGCGACAGCGAAAGCCGTGCCCGGCGTTCGCGACGTCATTCCATTTGAAACCAGCGGACGCGGCGCTTCGACCACCGGCGGAGTCGCTGTTCTCGCAGACAATTCCTGGGCCGCCATCCAGGGCCGCAATACTCTCGAAGTGAAATGGGAGGAAGGCCCGGCGGCAAAGGAATCAACAGCCGAGCTTCAAAAGCAGTTTCTCGCGAACGCCGCCAAGCCCGGAAGAGTTCTTCGCAACGAAGGCGATGCGGACTCCGCTCTGGGTTCCAGCGCGAAAAAAATCGAAGCCGTCTACGAGCTGCCCTTCGCACCGCACGCTTGCATGGAGCCGATGAATTGCACCGTGCAGATCCGGCCTGACGGTGCGGAAGCGTGGATTCCAACGCAGGCGCCGCAATGGGCGCAAGGCGTCATCGCCGAAGCTTCCAAGCTGCCGCCGGAAAAAGTGATCGTGCACACCACGCTGATGGGCGGCGGCTTTGGTCGCCGCTATCAGGCGGATTTTGTCATGGAAGCGGCGCAAGTAGCCACAAAGAGCGCGGGCAGGCCTGTCATGGTTCTTTGGACCCGCGAAGACGACATGCACCACGGTTTTTACCGCCCGGCGTCCTATCACAAAATGCAGGGCGCCTTGGACGCCAATGGAAATCTCGCGGCGTGGAAACATTTTCAAACTTCGACCTCTATCGCCGCCAAGTGGAGCCAGGAGGGCGCGAATGATCCGGGGCTCGGTGAATTCGGCACGGGAGCTACCATTCCTTACATAACGCCGAACCTCCGCCTCGAATACACCTTGGCGGAATCGAGCGTGCCGCGCGCGTGGTGGCGCTCCGTTGAACACTCCAGCAGCGGCTTCGTCGTGGAAAGTTTTATTGATGAGATTGCCGCTGCCGCCGGCCAGGATCCTCTGGCGTTTCGCCTGAAACTCATCGGCGAGGACCGCAAAATTCCGCGGTTCGGCGAAGAGAAAGCAACGCCGCTCGACACGGCGAGGCTCAAGGGCGTTTTGAAACTCGCCGCCGAGAAGGCGGGCTGGGGGAAACCTCTGCCCAAAGGTATGGGCCGAGGCATCGCCGCATTTTTTTCGTTCAATTCCTACACCGCCGCCGTCGCGGAAGCCAGCGTCAAAGATGGGGCCGTGAAGCTGCACCGTCTCGTTTACGCCGTGGATTGTGGCCGTCCCATTAATCCGGACGGCATCCGCGCGCAAGTGGAAAGCGCCGCGATCTACGGGCTTTCCGCCGCCCTGCACGATGCCATCACCATCAAGGATGGCCGCGTCGAGCAATCGAATTTCAACGATTACCAGATGCCGCGCATCAGCGCGACTCCCAAAACAGAAGTCCACGTAATCATGAGCAAGGAAGAGCCGACCGGCATCGGCGAGCCCGGATTGCCGGTGGTCACTCCGGCCATGTGCAACGCCATTTTCGCGGCAACCGGGAAGCGCATCCGGCGGCTTCCCATTCGCGCAGGAGATCTGGCATAGCGTTTCCTGCGCGCGTTATTGCAGAATAGCGCGTGCCTTTATCACCGACTCTTCTCGCCGCCATTCCGCTGGCGATCTGGATATACCTCTTGCTCGCGCGCGGAAATTTCTGGCAAGTGCGTGAAGAGGAGACTCAGCCGGAGCCTTTGCCAAACTGGCCTCGCGTCGCCGCCGTCGTTCCCGCGCGCAACGAAGCTGGAACCATCGCGCGAACCGTCAGCTCTCTAGCAGGACAGGACTATCCCGGAGAATTCTCGATTGTCGTTGTTGACGATCACAGCGAAGACGGCACGGTCGCCCTTGCACGCAAGGCAGCAGCGGAATCCCGCGCCGCAGAACGAATCGCGATTCATTCAGCGGCAGACATTCCTCCGGGCTGGACGGGAAAACTCTGGGCGCTGAATGAAGGCGCGCAGGCCGCGTCCGAAGGCAAGCCTGATTTCTTTTGGTTCACCGACGCGGATGTGGTGCACGCGCCGGACGCGTTGAAGCGGTTGGTCTTTCGCGCGGAAAAAGATTCGCTTGATCTCGCCTCATTGATGGTGCTTCTGCAAGCGAAGACATTTCCTGAACGGCTGCTGATTCCCCCATTTCTTTATTTTTTCCTGTTGCTCTACCCTCCGCGCTGGATCGCCGATCCGAATGCAAGCACAGCCGCAGCCGCGGGAGGCTGCATTTTGCTGCGGCGGAACGTGCTCGCGCCCATCGGCGGGTTTGCCTCGATTCGCGGCGAGGTGATTGACGATTGTGCGCTGGCGCGCGCCGTGAAGAGCCGCGACGGAAGAATCTGGATGGGCCTGACGCGAGCGAGCGTGAGCTTGCGGAGCTACGGCAGCTTTGCGGAAATTCGCGACATGATCGCGCGCACGGCGTTTACGCAGCTTCGCTATTCGTTGGTCCTGTTGATCGTCGCGCTGGCCGGGCTCTTTGCAACCTTTCTGCTGGCCTGGGTTCTTTTTTTCGCTTATCCGGGTGAAGCTTGGCTTCTTGTGGACAGCGCCATTGCTCTAATGGCTGCGTGCTTCCTCGTCACAGTGCGCTTTTACAACTTGTCGGCGGCCTGGGTTCTGACGTTGCCGGTCGCGGCAATTTTCTACGGTTACGCAACGTGTGTATCCGCAGCGCGCTACTGGCTTGGCCGCGGCGGGCAATGGAAGGGCCGCGCCCAAGCGGCGCGCCGAAACTAATCCGGATGGCGACGCATCCAAATTTGTAGTCTTGCGCATCGAAATTTGTTATCCTGCGCAAAGGTGAAGTACAGGGCTGTATCCCGTTGGCCGCCGAGCGGCCACCTATTAAAACAGGAAGGGAACGGCACCGGAGGCCACCATGAGCGTTGTCCCTAATTCCGGGAACGGAAAAATCACCGTGCCCGATCTCCTGCAGCGCAAGACTCAGGCAGCGGGCTCCCCCTCCAACTTCCAGAAAATCACTTGTCTGACGGCGTATGACTATCCGATAGCTCGGTTACTCGATGAAGCCGGGGTGGACTTGATACTTGTCGGCGATTCGCTTGGCATGGTGGTGCTGGGGCATGAGAACACCCTGTCCGTCACCATCGACGAAATGCTGCACCATACGCGCGCCGTGCGCCGCGGAACGCGCCGCGCGCTTGTCGTTGCGGATATGCCTTATGGCAGCTATCACACGGACTTGGCGGATTCGTTGCACAATGCGATGCGCTTCGTGAAGGAAGCAGGCGCAGAGGCCGTGAAAGTGGAGGGCGGAGAGCGCCGACTGGAATTGATTTCGCGACTGACGGAAGCGGAAATTCCGGTGATGGGGCACGTGGGATTGACGCCGCAATCGGTGAACGCGCTGGGCGGATACCGCGTACAGGGAAAAACGGCGGACGCCGCGGAACAGTTGATTCGCGATGCGCGCGCGGTGGAAGCGGCGGGCGCTTTCGCGGTTGTGCTGGAGGCGGTGCCGCGCGAGCTGGCGGCGCAGATTACGCGCGAACTGCGCATTCCCACGATCGGTATCGGCGCGGGCCCGGACTGCGACGGGCAGATTCTTGTGGTGCACGATCTTCTGGGGCTTACGTTTGGCCAGACGCCAAAATTTGCACGCCAGTATGCCAACGTCGGGGAGATGATTTCCAAAGCCGTGCGCGAATACTGCGACGATGTGCGCGGGGGCGAGTTTCCTTCTGATGAAGAGTCCTATCATGCGGCGCGGATGGCGATGGAGCAGAAAGAGGCGCCGGTTAATAGTGACGGTGACTGGTAGAAAGCGCATCACGAAGTAAAAGTCAAAAAGTGGACTCCTCCCGCCGCGGCGGGCTCGGAATGACAACCGAAATTTAGCATTGCAAGTGGAGAGGAAGATGACGCCACAAGAGATGCGCGGGCTGTACGACTACAACGCTTGGGCGAATCATCGGGCGCTGGAGGCGGCGTCCAAGCTCACGGCGGAACAGTTCGTTCAACCGATGGGTTCCAGCTTCGGCTCCGTGCGCGATACGCTCGCGCACATTTTCGGTGCCGAATGGATCTGGCTGGAGCGGTTCCAGGGGCGCTCGCCGGCATCGCTGCCGGATACGGCGCAGTTCAAAGACATCGCGAGTCTGAAAGAACGCTGGGACGAGCACGAGGCGCGGCTTCTCAGTTTTGTCCGCGGGCTGACGCAATCGGACCTGGATCGCGTGATGGAGTACAAGACCCTGAAGTTCGGCGTTTACAGCAACCCTCTCTGGCAATCGATGCAGCATGTCGTGAATCACGGAAGCTATCATCGCGGGCAGGTCACAACGCTTTTGCGGCAACTCGGCGCGCAGCCGATCCTGACCGACCTGATGCATTTTTATCGCGAACGCGCCACTGCGGCGGGCGCGTAGTTTCGATTTTTCTCTTCCCACCGTGGAAACCATCCGAACTGTCGCCTGGATGAAAGAGTACGCGCGGCAAGCGCGCGCGGAGAGCCGCATCATCGGGCTGGTGCCGACGATGGGCGCGCTGCACGCGGGACATTTGTCGCTGATCGAGCGAGCGCGCAAGGAGTGCTCGCCGGTGATTGCTTCGATTTTCGTCAACCCGAAACAGTTTGGCCCGAACGAAGATTTCTCAAAATATCCGCGCACTTTTGAAAGCGACAGCGAAAAACTTCAGCGCGCGGGCGTGGATGCGCTCTTTGCGCCGGAACCCGCTGAAATTTACCCGAATGGATTTTCGACCTACGTTAACGTGGACGGATTGAGCGACCGGCTGGAAGGGCGCTCGCGGCCCGGGCATTTTCGCGGCGTGACCACCGTCGTAATGAAGTTGTTGCAAATCGTACAGCCAAACTTTGCGTACTTCGGGCGCAAGGACGCGCAGCAGTCGCGGCTGATCACGCAAATGTCGCGCGATTTGAACCTGGATACGGAAATCGTGGTTTGCCCGCCGGTGCGCGAGCCGGACGGCCTGGCGCTTTCCTCGCGAAATGTTTACTTGAACGCGGACGAACGCAAAGCCGCCACGGTTTTGCATCGCGCGCTGGAAGCAGCAAGGGACGAACTTGCCACCGGAGTTCGCGACGCGCTGCAACTGCAATCCAGTGTGCGGCGCAAACTAGATTCGGAACGTCTCGCGCGAGTGGACTACGCGGAAGTTGTTGACGCGGAAACACTTGAGCCGGTCGTGCGCGTTCGCAAACCCTGCTACGTGCTGCTTGCGGTTTTTGTCGGGAAGACGCGGTTGATCGATAATTTGTACATTGAACCGAAATTATCGGACTCCGAAGAACTGGTGTTTCACTTCTAGCGCCGTGGTGGCGCGGCGTTCCTGCGTTCGCTCTTCTTTTTGCTAGACTTTTCTTACGGTCCTAAATTTCTTCTTGAGGTGACGGAGATGAAATCTCGAATTCGATTTGCTTCGATCTTTCTTGCACTGGTGCTGGTATTGCCCGCCCTGGTCCAGGCAGCAGGCACGGTTCCAGAGGGAACAAAGATTACGGTGGTGACCGACCAGTCCGTGAGCTCGAAGAGCGCCAAGGCGGGACAGTCAGTCACGGGCTCGGTCGCGCACGATGTAATTTCGGGCGGTAAAGTAGTGATTCCCAAGGGAGCGCCGGTCAAGCTAACGGTGAGCGGCGTGCAGGCTTCGGGGCGCTTGTCCACGCCGGCAAAACTTTACCTGCGGCTGCGCACGGTGACCGTGGGCGGCAAAACGTACACGATTGCAACGAGTTCCGCGGGAAGAACGCTGGGCGGCAAGGGCAAACGAGATGCCGGGTTCATCGGCGGCGGGGCAGCGGGCGGCGCGGTCATCGGAGCGCTCGCGGGCGGCGGCAAGGGTGCAGCGATCGGAGCAGCGGCCGGAGCGGGAGCCGGAACGGCCGGCGCGGCGGCGACAGGGAAGAAAGACATCGAGTTTCCCGCCGAGACGAAGCTGGCGTTCACCGTGCGGGCGGCCGTGACGATCAATTAGGGGATTCGCAGCGCGGGGCTGGGCGAAGCCGCAGCCACGAACCTAATAAAGGCGGCGAACTGAAGAGTGGCAATTTCTGGTTAACAATAACAGGACCCCCTCCCCCGGGGTTTCACGTAAGTGTTGCATCTAAAGGATTTAGTATTTCTATAAGTAGTTTAGAATCAACACTTGCGGGCGGGCTCTGTAAGTGTTGATTTTAAAGAGAGTTAGAGACGCTATTTTCTGTTTTTTCTTCAAGTGTTGATTCTAAATGACTTGGCGAGGGATAGGGCCCTACTGCCTTGACAACGACTGACTGCGCCTGAAAAGTTACGAAGTTTTAACTGCAAAGTAGTATACCAGAACGTTAAGAAAAGTCAAGGAAGAGTTGGGGGCAGTGAAGTTCGCCCAGGTCATCGCGCGCTCAGGCCGGGCTCCACTTCAGCCTTTGGCCCTTGAGAGCGTGGCGGGATTCCCTTCATAATGTTCAGTATTTGAGGGCAGAGTCTACGGGCTATTTTTTCGAGATGACGCCTAGGACTTCGGAGGCGTGGCCTTTGGCTCTGACGAGGGGCCAGAGTTCCTCGATTTTTCCGGTTTTGCCGATGAGGAAAGAGCTGCGGACGATACCCATGAAGGCGCGGCCCATGAATTGTTTTCTCTGCCAGACGCCGAACTTCTGGATGGTTTTGCGCCCTGGGTCGCTGAGCAAAGGGAAATTGAGTCGGTGCTTTTCCTTGAAGGAAGCAAGAGCCTTGACGGGATCAGCGCTCATCCCGAGGATGGCCACGCCGAGCTTGTCGAATTTCCTCTTTGCGTCACGAAACTCGGACGCTTCGATGGTTCAACCGGGAGTGCTGGCTTTGGGGAAGAAAAAAAGGAGAACGCGCTGGCCAGCGAAGTCGTTGAGGGCGAGTTCTTTGCCCTCGTCGGATTGCAGGCGGAAGGCGGGGGCTTTGGCGCCTACTTTGAGCATGGGACATTCCTCGGGTCAGTTGTTGGAAGCATAACAGGAATCGGAGCGGATGGGCTGGGAAGACCCGAAAAGCGACGGTCAGCCGCCGCGCTCGCAAAAGCCTCAGGCCTAAAGGCCTGAGCTACAGCGCCGGCCTGAGCTACAACTTGTTCTACGAAAACAAACAACGACAAACTTCACTTTGCCTGCGAAAGGAGCTTGCGGAGGATGTCGTTGACGGCTTGCGGGTTGGCTTGGCCGCGCGTGGCCTTCATGACCTGGCCAACGAAAAACTTGAAGACGCCTTCGTTGCCGGATTTGAACTTGGCGACGTTGTCCGAATTTTTCGCGATGACTTCCCGGACGGCTTGCTCGATGGCCGCGTCACTGACTTGGGCGGCGAGGCCTTCGGCGGCGACGATCTCGGAGGCAGTGCGGCCGGATTCGAACATGGCGGCAAAAACTTTCTTGGCGACGGCGCCAGTGATTTTGGCGGATTCGACGAGCGTCACCAACTCTGCGAGTGCCGCAGGCGAAACGGGGCTCGCGCTGATCTCCTTGCCGGAATCTTTCAGGCCGCGAAGAAGTTCGGTTTGCATCCAGTTGGCGGCAGCTTTGCCGAGAGCGCCGGCTTTGACGACGGCTTCGAAATAATCGGCGAGAGCTGGGGTGTTGGTGAGAACTTCGGAGTCGTAGGGCGTGATGCCGTAGGCGGCGACGAAGCGGGCGCGCTTGGCTTCGGGGAGTTCGGGAAGTGCGCGGCGGACTTCTTCGCGCCAAGCCGAGCTGATGTGGACGGGGAGAAGGTCAGGCTCTGGGAAATAGCGGTAGTCGTGAGCTTTTTCCTTGGAACGCATGGAGACGGTGTGGCCTTCGGCTTGATTCCACAGGCGCGTTTCCTGGAAGAGACGGCCCCCGGATTCCAGGACGCCGATGTGGCGCTCGATTTCGTATTCGAGCGCTTTTTGCAGAAAGCGGAAAGAATTTAGGTTTTTTACTTCGACCTTGGTGCCGAATTCTTTTGAGCCGCGCAGGCGCACGCTGACGTTGGCGTCGCAGCGGAGCGAGCCTTCTTCCATATTGCAATCGCTGACGCCGGTATAAAGCATGATTTGGCGGAGCGTGGTGAGGTAGGCGTAGGCCTCCTCGGGCGTGCGCATGTCCGGCTCGGAGACGATTTCGCTGAGCGGTGTGCCGCAGCGGTTGTAGTCAATGTAGGCCTTGGTGGCGGATTGCGAGAAACCTTCGTGGAGATTTTTGGCAGCGTCTTCTTCGAGATGGAGGCGCGTGATGCCGATGCGTTTTCTTGCGCCGTTGGCTTCGATCTCCAGCCAGCCACCGGTGGCGAGCGGCAATTCGTATTGGGAAATTTGGTAGCCCTTGGGGAGGTCGGGGTAGAAATAGTTTTTGCGAGCGAAGCGGGAATGGTCGTGGACCGTGCAGTTCAGGGCGAGCGAGGCGCGCATGGCCATCTCGACGGCGCGCTTGTTGAGCACGGGCAGAGTGCCGGGGAGGCCGAGGCAGACGGGACAGACATTGGTGTTGGGCGGATCACCAAAACGCGTCGAGCAGCCGCAGAAGATTTTTGTGCGCGTGAGGAGCTGCACGTGGACCTCGAGGCCGATGACGGGCTCGTATTTGGCGAGCACGTCAGGTGCGATGGAGGCGGCCTCTGGAGCGGATTTCGGCATGAAGAGACAAAGATTATAGCATTAGCACACGGAGAGACGGACCGTCCGTCATCGATCGGGGCGCCACGCAGGTTCTGCATCGTCGGAGCACAGCCAAGAGTGGCTGTGCCACCAAAACCTACGGTTGGGACGCTTGTTGCAGAGCCGGAAAACGACGCTCGGCGAGCGCGTAGGCGCCGAAGAGCAGCGCGGCGTAGAAGGTGTCGCCCGCGAGGGTATTCCAGAAGAAGGGAATGCCGGCGAGATAGCAGGCGGCAAGGCCGGAAGCGGTTTTGGGATAGGAGTTCAGAAGCCACCAGACGGCAAAATTCGTGACCAGGAAGAACTGGATGGCGCCGAGGAGCGTGGCAATAGAGATGCGGGCGACGGTGCGGCGGTCGCGGAGCCAGAGACCGATGGCTACGTTGATGAGGAAACTGGCGTAGACGATGAGGAGTAGCTTGTGGAAGCCGATGAAAATGTCACCCACAAAGAGCGCAACAAGCGGGAATACGAAAGCGAGGCGGCGGTCCTTGAGCAGCGCGCCGGAGAAAAGGGCCATGGCGCCGACGGGAGTGAAGTTCCAGGGATGCGGAGCGATGCGCAATCCGGCGGCGAGAAGTATCAGGGCGAGCACGAGCACGGTGCTATAAAGCAGATTTTCTTTTTGAGAGAGTTCGGCGTTCATTTTGGTGTCTCCTCCATTTGGGGCAATACTTGAAAAAAAAGACAGAGTAAAGCCTCACCCCTGAAGGGGTGAGCTACAGGGTTGAGGCAAGAGATCGCAAAAGACAAAGCCATCGCGGTTGACGACTTCTCCCGTTCGAATGGGAATGGGTGATTGAAAAATCGGGCCATCGAAGACGAAGGTGTGAAATTCGCCGTTTTCGCCGCAAGGGTCGACTTGGGGCGGAAGGTCGCGGAAGAAAGACTCGTCGAGTTCGCGGCCGGCAAAGCTTGGGTCGAGAATTTTGGTGTCAATGCAAGCGGCGATGGCGCGGAAACGCTGTTCGTGAAAGTGGCGGATTAGTTCGCGCGTGTCGCGCTTCCAGATGGGGAAGAGCGCGGTCATGCCCACGCGGGCGAGATTTTTCTCGCGGTAGGCGCGGAGGTCTTCCAGGAAGATATCGCCGAAAGCGACCGTGCGGACGCCCTGGGCGAGGTGAATGCGCAGGGCTTCCTCCATGCGCGCTTCGTAGATGGGATTTACGCATTGTGGAGGAATGAGGACTTCGTGGAGAGGGAGACCGATGGATTCGGCCTGGCGCTGAAGAAGTTCGCGGCGAACACCGTGCATGGCGATGCGGTCGTAGGTCTCGGTGACGGTGGTGAGTAGGGCTGCGACCTGAAAAGTCTTCTGTTGGAGCAGGGTGTGCAGCGCCATAGCGCTGTCTTTGCCGCCGCTCCAGCAGAAAAGAATGGGTTCGAGTGCTGTCAAGAGAATCTCCTAAAGTAACGAGTTTTGCCGAGATGGGGCGCAGCATGCTGCACCCCTCTAGAGAAGATGGGATCGGGCAAAATGGGCTTTGCAATGGGCATCAGTTCCTGCCGGTGAAGCGGTAGTTGAGACCGAGACGGAAATCGCGGCGAAGCGCCGGGAAGCCAAGGGCGTCCTGGTATTGCTTGTCGAAAAGATTGGTGACGCGGCCGGTGAAGGAAATACCGCGAGCGATGAGATACGTAGTGGCGATGTCGAAGCGCGCATAGCCCGGATTGTGAGTCAGGCCGAAGCCGAGGAAATCGCTATCGGTGCGAAGGCCAGAGAAATAGCCGGTAAGATTCAGATTCCATTGGCGATAGGAAGTATTGAGGATGATGCTTCCCGAGTTGACGGGACGGCGAAGAAGATGATTTCCGGCCATCTGAACGGGATCGAAGGCGTTGGGGGATTTCAAGACGCGCGTGTCGTCATGGGAGTAGTTGCCATCAAGGCTGAGCCAACGGCGAAGGCGCAATTCGCCAGAAAGATTGACGCCGCGGGCACGGGCCAGATCGGTGTTGAAATACGTGCCGGTGCCTTGTTGGCAGGCGGTAGTCGTTGTGGGATCGAAAGTGAAACTGACGATGTCGCGGAAGCGATTATTGAAGTAGGTGGTGGAAAGACGAAGGCGCTGACCAGCGAGAAACTGGTCGAGACCGGCGTCATACGTTTGGCTGCGCTCGGGGCGAAGGGAGGAATTGCCTGGGAAACAAGGATCGCTGCCGAAAGATTGCTCAAGAGCGGGCTCCTTGAAACCCTGACCGTAGGAAAAACGTGCGCGCATGTCGCCCCAGAAGCCACGGCCATTGTGAAGAGCGTAGACAACGCCGGCCCGGGGCACAACGCGGGTGCCGAAAGTCGTGTTGGCCTCGGCGCGTGCTCCGGCGCTGAGGGTGAGGCGCGCAATCGGTTGCCAGCGGGCGTCGAGAAAGCCAGCCTGGTTGTTACGGCGCGCGTGGAATCCGGTGATGAGGCTCGGATAAGCGTTCTCGACTTCGTATTCGTAGCCAGCAGCGATAGCACCGGTGCGGAACGTATAGGTGGATTGCTCTTGAAGACCGGCGCGATTGAATTGGTCGACGAAAGTGAAGGATGGAGGATTGGCGTTGGTGTCCAGCGTACGGTTTTCATGGCCACTGAAGCGATGGATCCAGTGCGGGCCGTTGCGGAAATCCCAGCTGAGATGCAGGAGGAGAAGCTTGAGACGTTCGAATTGAGAGAGACTGGGCGGGAGGAAAAGGATAGGCCCTGGAAGGCCGGCGAAACTGGAGTTGCTTCTGGCCGTAAGGCGCAAATGATTGGAGTCGCTGAAGCTGTAGCCGAGGTTGCCGGAGAAACTGCGATTGAGGAAAGCGTCGTTGGATCCTTGGCCGTCGGTCTGGAAATAGGAGCCCGCGAGGGAGTAATCGAATCCGCCGAGGAGGCCAGCGACCAGACCACCGCCGCGCGCGGAGGAATAGCTGCCGCCTTCGGCGAAGAGATTGAGTTCGGGAACGCGCGTGGCGCCGCGATGGCTGAAGAGTTGGACGACGCCAGAAACCGCATCCGTGCCGTAGAGAGCGCTTTCGGCGCCGTGGACGACTTCGAGCTTGTCGATGTTGTCGAGGGTTTGGTTGGAAAGATTGAGGAAGCCGCCGGGTTCGTTGAGTGGCGTGCCGTCAACGAAGAATTTTGTGAAATTGGAGTTGCCGCCATCGAGGAAAAAGGTGGTGAGACCTCCTTCGCGGCCGGTGCGAGCGATAGCGCCGCCGGAAAGAGTGCCGAGAGCATCGGCGACCGAGACAAGCTGACGCTGGCGGATTTCGTCGGGCGTGAGGACATCGACGGGAGCAGGAGTCTGGCTGATTTCGAGAGGCTGGGAGTTGGCGGTGACGACGACATTTTCGGAGACTTGCGCGATTTCGAGCTTGATGTCGAGAGTACGAGAATCTGAAGCGGCCAGCGAAAGAGAAAATTCGCGAGGGACGAAAGCGGCGCGTTCGAAACGAATTCGATAGCGGCCGGGAGGCAAGATTAGAGAAAAGGCGCCGTCTGCGACCGTGGAAGTCGAAGCCGAAGCCGCAGCCGCAGGGAAGGCGGCATTTTCAGGTTGAGCGGTGATTTTTACGCTCGCGATGGTGTAGCCGGAAGCATCGGTAACACGGCCGGAAAGGCGGGCCTCGGATGAATTGCTTTGGGCTTGCAAGGAAAAGCTGACTACAGAAACTGCGAAGAGGAAAAAGGCAGTTCGAAGAAGAGTCTTATTCATTTTATCCTCCGCTCCCTCTCGCGCGGGAGTTGAAGGTTGACCTGTGCGATCAAAATGAATCGCACGGCTGCGAACTTCGCCGGTCTCCTGGCTTGGCGGTAGCTCCGGCCCTTTCGAATGAGGACCGTTGCGGGGCCTTCCCGCGGTGTCGCCCAGCGATGGAGCGACTGGCCCGCAGTGGCCCGCGCATACACTGAATCCGCCCTACAGTCGCGCGGCGGCGACGGTTTTCTACTTGGCTGACGATTCCGAAGGAACTGGAATCAACAATTCAAGTGCAACCGCTAAGCGGTTGCCCGTCTTCCCGAGCACGAAGTTCGCGGTGATTGTGGTCTGCGGCACAAGGCCGCAGGGTTGGGGTTAACGAGAAAAGAGGCGCCCGCCGCGGCGGACGCCCCTGCGCTACGCTTCAGTTCCAGCTAAAACGGTGACACGCGGCCGGCCGGAGGAGCCAAGCTCCACGGTAAGCGGCGTCTGGAAAACCTGTTCCAGCAATTCGCGCTGATAAATGTTTATGGGCGGACCCACGCGCAGGCAGCGGCCACGCTGCATCAAGACGACTTGATCGGCATACTCGGCGGCGAGATTCAGCTCGTGCGTCACGACGACGACGGTGTAACGATTCGCCGCAGCAAGGCGGCGAAGAGCGTCGAGCAAACCGATCTGCGCGGCGATATCGAGATGGAGAGTGGGCTCATCAAGCAGCAGAAGCAGCGGCTGCTGAGCCAAAGCTCGGGCGAGAATGACCCTCTGCTTTTCGCCGCCGGAGATTTGATCCATCCAGCGATCGCTGAGATCAGCGGCGCCCACCTGGGCTAGAGCGTTTTTGGCGATGATGATGTCGTCTTCGGATTCAAAACGCAGCGAGCGGCCGTGGGCATGGCGGCCCTGAAGGACGAATTCCCAGGCGCGGGCGGGGAAGAGCAAACGGCTCTCCTGCTGGACGACGGCGATGCGCTGCGCGCGAGTGCGCGGCGTGAGCGAGTGCGTGACGAAGCCGTTGAGCAAAATGCGGCCGGAGAGTGGCGCGAGTGCACCGGCGATCAATTTGAGCAAAGTGGATTTTCCGCTGGCGTTGGGCCCAAGAATGGCCACAATTTCGCCAGGCCTGGCCTGAAAGCTGGTGGCTTCTAGGGTAAAGAGGGGGGCCTGCGCCGGATTCGCGGAATAGGCGTAACTGATTTGTTCGACACTCAAGCGTATCTCGTTGGCCAAGCGGCCAGCCTCGGCAAGATGCCGCGCGTGAGACGAGCCGGGGCTCATGCGAGTCTCCTGCGCAGGAGGTAGATGAACAGGGGCGCGCCCACTACGGCAGTTACAGCGCCGACGGCGAGTTCATTAGGCGCAACAACGGTACGCGCCAGCGTGTCCGCGAATACGACGGCAATGGCACCGCCAATCGCGGCTGTCGGCAGCAAGGTACGATGGTCCGAGCCGAAGATGAGGCGCATGACATGCGGCACGATCAGGCCGACGTAACCGATGGCGCCGCTGACTGAGACAGCCAAACCGGTGAGCAAAGACGCGGCGATGTAGACGACGAGACGGACGCGGGGGACGTCGACGCCAAGGTGCATGGCCTCTTTTTCCCCCGCCAGGAGCAGGTTCAGATCGGAAGCGGTGGTGTATATCGCGCCGGAGGCAACGAGGAAACCAATGCCCAAGAACCAATAGACACTCCTTTGGAGAGGAGTGGAAAGATCGCCCATCAACCAGAAGGAGAGGCCACGGAGATTCCCAGTGAGCGTGCTCATGAGGAACATGATGATGGCGGAGATGAAAGAAGCAGTGATGACACCGCCGAGAAGGAGCGTAGTGCTGTCAATCTGGCCTTCGCGCCGGCCGAGAAGATAGACGACAGTGACAGTAGCGGCGGCCCCGAGAAAGGCGCCGAGAGGAGTCAACAGTGCGGCGAACACTGGAGAAAGCGTGACGTGGGGTTCGACGATAAGCGCAAGGATGGCTCCGAGGCCTGCGCCGCTGGATACGCCGAGGACGTAGGGGTCAGCGAGAGGATTACGAAGTAGGGCCTGAAAGCTCGTGCCGGCAACGGAGAGGGAAGCGCCCACCATGATTCCAAGGAGAATGCGGGGAAGGCGGATATTTTGGATGATCAAGACGTAATCGCTGGAGATGTTGGTGCGCTGGTGCAATAAGACGTTCCATAGATCGCGGCCAAGGGCGTAGAGGGAAACGGGGACGGCGCCAAACTTGATGGCGATGACCACAACGACGAACAAAATCACAAGTAATGCGAAGCATTGCAGGAGGAGGCGCCGGAGCGTCAGCGGGCGCATGCGCGGCCTCCGGGAACGGCGTCGCTGCCGCGCAGTCCACCGGAAGGAAGAGAAAATGCCAAATGGGGCGGCTGAATCGGCGGCGGAGGCGTCTTTTCGTCCTTGTCCTTTCCGGTTTTTTCTTTCTCCATTTTTTCCTTGACGGAATTCTCGTTGAGGTTCTCCGGTTTTTCAGCTAAGAGCTCAGGATGAAGCTGACGGGCAAGTTCTTCAATGGCGGAGACAATCCGCGGAGCTGGACGGTTCACGGCGTCACTAATCACAGCGTAACGGCGGTTGGCGACGGCCTCCATGATGCGCCAGCCGGGAAGAGTGGAAAGAGCCTCAAGACCGGGAGGAGACGCTTCAGAATGCGAGGCCGCAAAGGCGAGGTAGTCAGGTTGCAAGCGAGCGGCTTCTTCGAGACTGACCTGCGGCCAGTCCTGCTCAGCATCCACTATGGAGACAGCGCCAGCGTAGCGGAGAGCATCGGCGATGAAAGTGTGCTTGCCAACAGAGATGAGCGGCTGGTGCCAAACAACGAAGAGAACACGCTTGGCCGGACTAGACGCAAGGCGTCGCTGCAAGGCCGCAAGCTGACGCTCCATTTCGGCAGCCACGGAAGCGCCGGCCTCTGGAACGCCCAAAAGATCGGCGAGCTTTTTCGTTGAAGCGATAATGTCATTCACGGTGTGAGGGTCGGTGGCGTAGGAAGAAATTCCCAGGTTATCCAGAGCGTGGACGGTTTCAAGGCGGTTCAGACCTTTAGTCACGAGGACGAGATCCGGATGGAGAGCGGCAATTTGTTCAAGGCTGGGGTTGACGGCGCCGCCGACCTTGGTTTTTTTCTGGGCATCGGGCGGATAGTCGCAGAACTCCGTGTCGCCGACCAGGCGGTCCTGCAAACCGAGAGCATAGACAGTTTCGGTAAGGCTAGGAGCCAGGGACACGATGCGACGAACGGGTTGAGGAACGCGGACAGACCGGCCAGTTTCATCGGTGACTTCGCGGTAGACCGGGGAGCTGGAAGAGCTAAGGGAAGCACTCTGAGCACGGGAGGGCGCCGTCCCGAGCAGCAAAGCAGCCACTGAAAGGATCACCGTTTGCAAGAGTTGGTTGGCTAACTTCACGAATCTCCCACACCGAGGAAAGTTCCATTGTCCAACAAAAAAGCCCCACGAGACAGCTTGGGGCGGATGGCATGGCTCTTTCTCGCGAAGAGCGCGGCCCTCTGCGGCACGGGAGGGTGGCCTGGCTTACGGCTTTTGAGCCGATTACAGTGGCGGGACCGCGGCCGATTCACACGGCCTTCCCCGCTACCCTTGCCTGCAAATTGAAACACGAGTGTAATCCGTGAAGTTCGGAGGTGTCAATGGAAGCGGCGCTTCAGCGTCAAATCTCAACTTGATGCCTTTTTTAGATTCCTCGAAAAGAGATAGCCCAGAAACAGACCGATACTTGCGCCCCACAGAAAGTGTTCTCGCCAGTTCGCCGAGTGGGTTTTGCCGTCAAAAATGAGCGAGGTTGCTATCGCCATTCCAACGGTCCAACCGGCGATTTTGAAGATTCGCGCCATCATGACTTCCGGAGGGACACTTGGCACAGGCGCCACAGGAACGAGTTACCTGTTTTTCCAGTTGGGCTTGCGCTTTTCCACGAGGGCGCGCAGACCTTCCTGCGAATCCTCGAGGCGGTAGAGCTCGTTCAAGAAAATGTTCATCGAATGCTTGAGGCCTTCGCGCAGGGACAGGCCCATGCCGCCGAGAATGGCTTTTTTCGCCATCGTGAGCACCGGGCCGGAGTGGCCGTTAATACGGCCAACGAGATCGTTTACGGTTTTTTCGAGCTGGGCCTCCGGCACGAGACGATTCACCATGCCGAGTTCCAAAGCGCGTTCGGCGGTCACGGGCTCACCGGTCAGAACAAGCTCGAGCGCGATTTTGGGCCCGACGAGAAACGGGAGAATAGTAGATGCGAGTGGCGGGAAGACACCGATGCTGATTTCCGGCTGAGCAAATCGCGCCTTTGGCGTGGCGATCACGAGGTCCCCGAAGGCGGCCAGCTCCGCGCCGCCGCCGATCGCGGGCCCGTTCACTACGCACACGACAGGCTTGCCGACTTCCAACATTCCGGCGAAGGCCGCGTGAAATGCGTCGAGCATTTGAAACACGCGTTGCGAGGTATATTCCCCGATGTCGATTCCGCCGCAGAATACTTTACAGGCGGAATCGAGAACGATCAGCTTGACGTCATCGCGTTCACCGGCATGAGAGACTCCCCCGGCGATTTCACGGAGCATGGCTTCGTTCAGGAGGTTATGCTCCGGACGGTTGAGGGTCATTTTGGCGACGCCAGCCTCGATGCGGAACTTCACATGCTCAAATTGCTCTGGCTTGCGGCGCTCCGGTTGCGCAGTGAAGTCTTGAGTGTCGACTGGTTCAATCATTTCCCATGCTCCTGAGCTTTTATGGTGGCGCTAAACTAAGAAATCGAAGAAAGCGGCCAAAATTGATGTTAGCACTGTGGTTCGTCGTTTCCGGGATCAGGCTGAAAGGGTAGTGCGCAAACAGTTTGCGGGCCGGTCGGACAGGGTCCGCTAAGAAAGCACAGAAGCCATGACGGCAGAAAAACCTTTTGCGATGACAGCCAGTTTTTTGTTGTGCGTCGCCGGACTATGGTTATTCTGTGGGCTGCCCCAAATCGGCAGTACTGAAGAGCAGGAAGGGCAATTCGCAAGTATGTCTGCATTCGACGCTACGTCCCAGGAACGAACCGCTGTGGCCGTTCGAATGCTCGAACCGCCTGATTCGGATGGATTTCCATCTTGGTTGTCCTGGGAGGCTCCCGCGCCTCTGCGCTTCAACGCGGACTGGCAAGGTAAGAATGCTGATCCGGAACGAGAGACGGAAGTACGGCTACTGTGGACTCCAGAGACCCTCTTTGTGCGATTCCAGGCGAAGTACCGAGTCATCACAGTGTTCCCCGATGCGAAACCCAACGGGCGCCGCGATCAACTTTGGGACCGCGACGTCGCGGAAGTTTTTCTGCAGCCCGACCCGTCTCGGCTCCGGCTGTATAAGGAATTCGAAGTGAGTCCGAACGGATTTTGGATCGATTTGGACATCGCACCGGGGGAAAAGCACGATTTGAAGAGCGGTCTGCGGCGGCGCGTTACCTTGAACGAAGCGACCAAGACCTGGGTTGCGGAACTCGCGCTGCCTATGAAAAGCCTCGTTGCGCGCTTCGATGCTGGAGCTACCTGGAGAGTGAATTTTTACCGCGTCGAAGGAAGCGCCGAACCGCGGTTTTATTCAGCGTGGCAGCCTACGAGAACATCAGCTCCCAATTTCCACGTTCCGGAAGCGTTCGGAGAATTGACGTTCGCGCAGCATCCACTGCCGCGAAAGTAGCGGACTTGTCTCACCGTTGTGGAATTTCAGACTGGCATCCCTGTTCGTTTTTCTCTATGCTCTGCGCGTGAAAAAGAACCCACTCCATTTTCGGCGTTCTGTGGCCAAGGTATGCCGCGACACCCTTTTCTCGATACTTTTCGTCGCTTTTTCTTACTTCGTCCCGACCGGTGTCGCGCACCCGCAGCAACCGGGCAAGGAAACCGGTCCTGCCGTCACAAAAGTTGAACCTCCGAACTGGTGGGTCGGATTAACGCCCGAAGTGATGCTGTTGCTCTCCGGGCGCGATCTGGAAGCAACGCATGTTGCATGCAATCTGCCGACTCTCCACGTCTCGCGCACGCAGGCTACGGCGGGCGGGAGCTATCTCTTTATTTGGTTGAAGATTGGGGCGGAGACGAAGTCTGGAACGGCCGTCTGCCGGATTACTGCGCCGAAGGGAACGACGTCGTTCGAGCTGCCGATCGCTGCCCGCGCTCCGACTGTGGGAAAGTTTCAAGGGCTATCGCAAGACGACGTGATGTACCTCATCATGCCGGACCGCTTCGCGAACGGCGATCCAACGAATGATGAGCCCGCCGAAGCGCCGGGGTCGCACGATCGCTCGAAACCGCGTGCGTACCACGGCGGCGATCTGCGCGGGATTCAGAATCACCTGTCTTATTTGAAGGATCTTGGCGTGACCACGCTCTGGCTCACACCCATCGTTAAGAATGGGGCTGCGCAGGATTATCACGGGTACGGCGCTGTGGATCTCTATGCCGTGGATGCGCATTTAGGAGTGCTGAAGGATTACGTGGGACTCGTCGCGGCCGCGCACAAACAGGGGATGAAGATTTTTTTTGATGCCGTGCCAAATCATGTTGGACCGAAACATCCCTGGGTTACGAATCCGCCGATGTCCGATTGGTTTCACGGCACGCTGCAGCACCACATCAATTCCTTTTCGCCGATGAAAGGCAGTTTTTACGGCAAGCCGGACGGTCAAACTAATGGAAACGATCCGTTCGAATCGCTGATCGATCCTCATGCCCCGGTGCGCATGAAACGAAATCTAACAGAAGGCTGGTTCTTCGGAATTCTGCCAGACATGAATACCGAGAATCGCTTGGTCGAGCAATACCTTCTGCAGAACAGCGTCTGGTGGGCGGAAACCTCCGGGTTGGACGGGTACCGCGTCGATACGTTTCCCTACGTTAGCCGGAAGTTCTGGGCAAGCTGGCATGCGGGATTGCGCAGGCTGTATCCAGACCTAACGACCGTCGGCGAAGTGTTTCATCCCGATCCGAGCGTGACATCGTTTTTTGTGGGCGGGGTGAGGCGCTACGACGGTATTGATAGCGGGCTCTCGACTGTTTTCGACTTTCCAATGTTCTTCACGCTGCGGGACGTTTTGCTGAAAAAAACGCCGACAGGCCGCATCGCGGACGTGCTGCGTCATGATTTCTTGTACTTGCATCCCGAAATGCTCGTTTCGTTCTTTGCGAATCATGACGTGCCACGGTTCGCCAGCGCCGAAGGCAGTTCTCCTGCGAAGCTGAGGCTGGCTTTCGGGCTCACGCTCACGCTGCGGGGCATTCCCGAGATTTACTATGGGGACGAAATCGGGATGCAGGGAGGCGGCGATCCGGACAACCGGCGCGACTTTCCAGGCGGGTGGATTGGCGACAAGAACGACGCGTTCACGCAAGCGGGACGAGCGAGCGATCAACAGGAGATTTTCTCTTACGTGCGGGCGCTATTGAAGCTTCGACGCGAACACGCCGCTCTGCGCAGCGGCCAGTTATGGCATTTGGCTTCCGATGAATTTTCCTACGTTTTTGCCCGCGAATCAGAGGAAGAACGGCTAGTGGTCGCGTTTAACAACGCCGAACAGTCGAGGGAGCTTCGCATTCCGTTGGCGGACACGCCTGCGGAGAAGGCATCGGCGATTGCAATTCTCTTCGGCGAGGCGAAGGGCGAACTGGCGGCAAAAGAAGTTCACCTTGCCTTGCCACCACAATCTCTTTCAATTTTTTCTCTGAATTGAGCGGAAATGGGTGCGGCCTAGAACGCCAGGCGAACGCTCCAATTTTTCACGGCGTCGGGCACGGTGAGCGTAACGGTGTGGGCGCGGCTGTCATAGCGCCATTCGCTGGTAATTTGTTCGCCAATGCGAACTTCTTTTGGCTGGGCGGTGGCGCCGAACAACTTTACTTCCGCGCTCTTCCACCAAGGCTGATATGCATTTTGTTCGACTTTGCTTGTCACGGTCACAGAGCCAATCGAAACCTGGCAGGAATAGTTGACGCGCAGAATCTCGCCTTTCTGGTAGGCGAACGTATGCCCGTCGTCCTGATAGAGTGTACCTCTGCAATCAGTGTTTGATGCACCGTTGGGCAGGTAGACGCGCAGCTCAAGCGGCCCGTTCGGTTTTTCCTCCGTGGATTGCACCAGAGGCTGCATTGGCACAATGGCTCCTGCGCGCACGTAGAGCGGCATTTCGTCGAGACGCGGGTGCAGCGAAAACTTCTCCTTGCTTGACAGCTTCGTATTTGTCCAGAAGTCGTACCAGTCGCCCGGAGGCAATGAGATTTCTTCGGCATCCACCATTTCCGTGGTTACCGGCGCGACAAAGAAATCCCGTCCAAAAAGAAAGTCCCGATTGTCGCCGTAGAAATCCGATGCCTGCGGATATTCGAGAAACACGGGGCGCATCAATGGCAATCCCGTGCGCGAGGCTTCTTCGATGCCGGTGTACAGATACGGCATCAGCACATAACGCAGCTCGATGTATTTCCGGCGAATGGCCTCGTGCTCCGGGCCATGCACCCACGGCTCCTGGTCCGCCGTACCCTTTGCGGTGTGATCGCGATAAATGGGATTCAACGCTCCGACCTCGAACCAGCGAGTTAGCAAATCAGCCGTCGGCGAACCGGCAAAACCTCCAATGTCGTCACCGACGAGCGGGTAACCCGAAATCCCCATGTTCAAGAGCATCGGCGTGCTCATCTTCAGATGATTCCAGGTGCTGCTGTTGTCGCCCGTCCAAGTGGCGGCATACCGCTGGGCGCCGGAATACGCGGCGCGCGTGAGCACGAATGGCCGTTCGTTCGCTTGCAATTTGCGCAACCCATCATAGGTGGCACGCACGTTCTGCATGCCGTAGACATTGTGAATGGCACGATGATCGAGCGTGGTTCCATCGTCGAGGCGGTGCCTGGTGTCAAGCGGCATGGTTTTGTCGGCGCGAAGGAACAACGCTGGTTCATTCATGTCATTCCAGAAGCCCGCCGCCCCCATGCCGACGAAGTCTTTGTAGAGTCCGCCCCACCAGTCCCGCACACGCGTCAAAGTAAAATCCGGAAACACACTCTCGCCGGGCCAAACCGTACCGACGAAAACGGATTCATTGGGATTCTTCACGAACACATCGTTCTTCATTCCCGAATCGTACGGCGCATAGCCATGATTGGGATCCTTCTTGATATGAAGGTCGGTGATCAAAATGGTGTGCATTCCCTGAGCGCGAAAATCCCCGATCATTCTCTCGAAAGTCGGGAAGTATTCCCGGTTGATGGTGAAGGGCGCGTTGCCCTGCTGATAATCGATGTCGAAGTAAATGGCATCCGCGGGGATTTTTTTCTCGCGAAGCGTCCTGACAATCTCGCGCGCTCGCGATTCGGGATAGTAGGAATAGCGGCACTGCTGATAGCCGAGCGTCCACAGAGGCGGTAGCGGAGAGCGTCCCGTCATGGCGGTGTATTCTTCGATGATTTTTTTGGTCTCGGGTCCGGCAAAGAAGTAGTAATTCAGCTCTCCGCCTTCGGCGCCGAAGGAAAAATAACCTTGCGATTCTTTGCCAAAATCAAAAATGCTTCGATAGGTGTTATCGAAGAAAAGGCCATAAGCGATGCCATTGCGCAGCCCGATGAAGAAAGGAATGGTCTTATATAAAGGGTCTGAGGACTCTTGCCAGCCAAATTCATCGGTGTTCCAGTTTGTAAAGGAGCGGTTCCGGCGGTTCATGGGTCCGGCTTTGTCGCCCAACCCAAAATAATTTTCATCTGCAGGCATTTTCTTCCAGGTGTGAATTCGCCTCCCATTCCAGGCCATTGGCAGGCTCGGTTCGTCGGCGAGGAGGACGGTTCCGGCAGCATCAGAGAAATCGATTAGGAGAGGCGATCGCTGAACGATGGCGACTATATTTCCCGCCGCGATTCTGATTTCCTTTTGGTTTTCCTCGACTTTGACTGCCGGTGGTTCGGGTGATTGGATCACCGCCCAGGAAAAGTCCTTGGGAAAAGTACCGTTTGGAGCGACACGCACTCGGAACACCCCGTCGTGGAATGCCGTGACACGCACTTTCGCTGTGTCGGCAGTAAGCTCGACGCCGTCTTTCAGACTTTCGACGCGTTGAACGTTACCAAGGTGCTGCCAGCCTTGCGCGAAGACAAGTCCACTTCCGAGAGTGAAGCCAAACAGCCCAATTGCGATGCTTCGAGCAAAACCTGTCACGGCAGTCCTCCGGGGAAGCGAAGAAAGTGAAGAACGATCAGGTGAGTTTCCTAATTGCGCAGAATGATCCGGACCCGACCCTTCACATCAAGCTGCGAGCCACTGTTCGAAAAATGCCGACGCTTTTGCGCCTTCGATTCGGCGTCTAATCGCATCCATCACGCGACAACGCACCGATCCATCACGCTCGTGGAAACCAAGCCAATACGGCAAGTGCAACGCGCAGTCCACGGGAGTGATCTCAAGGCGAGCGTCGCGAATCTTGAAAAACCCCTGCTGGAAAATGACGCGCAACACTTTGTCGCGCAACAGTTCCGCAGCACGCTCTTCGGTAAGGGTGGCCTGCAGCCGGTTGCGTCCTTCCAATGGCAGCAACTCCTGTCCCACGGGGATGCGCGGAAATTCGAACAAGTCGAGGGATCCGTCCACAGCATCGATGGCGAAAAGCCGCGCCGGTGCGCCCGCGCATTTCACACGGTACAAAAAATAGGGAACGTAGGCGCCGGCGATTCGCCGCAGAGGGCCGCTGCGCATTCGCCAATAAAGAGCGGAAACGCCGCTGCCGGAAAATGCGCGCACGGCCTCTTCCTGTGTCACGTTCGGTTTCAAGGCGCGGATGGCATTTGCACTCATCGAATCGTTCTCCGTCCGCTACTATCGGAAATAAATCCAAAGCCCCACGACCGTGGCCAGCAACATCAGGCTGAAAACGACGTTGATGGCATGTTCCGTCGCCGTCTCCTGGGCGGGTTTGCGCTGGGGTATGCCGACAGCGACAGTTTCCATTTTGTCGTCCACGGTCGCGAAGGTAAGGCCAGCGAGGCGCTTGCGATCTGGAGCTGGAGTCATAAGGCTGATCCCGATCAGGACCACGGCACAGACCACGAACATGAAAATAGCGTAATGCAGGAAGTTCATGTCGATGAGCCAGCGGGCAACCGGGGATTCAAAGCGGCCGCCGCTGGCACGATCGGCAAGCTCCATGATAAAGCGCGTGGCGCCCAGGACGAAGCCGGTTAGCAGTGAGGAAATGGCGCCCGAGCCGTTAAGACGTGGCCACAGGATTCCAAGGATGAAACAGGCAGAGATTGGAGGACTGATATAGGCCTGGACACTCTGCAAGTAGATGTAGAGCTGGCTGCTGATGTAGTGAATGAAGGGCACCCACAGCAAACCCAACAGCACCATCACGCCTGTTGCCACGCGGCCAAAATTCACGAGCTGACTCTCGGAGGCTTGCGGACGGAGCTTCTTGTAAAAATCAAGAGTGACGAGCGTGGAAGCCGAATTGAACACCGAACTCATCGCGCCCATGACTGCGGCAAGCAGCGCGGCCATGACCAAGCCAACGAGGCCGACCGGCAACAAGTTGAGGACGAGAGTGGGATAGGCGAAGTCGGGCTTTTTCACCTGTTCCGGAAACAGCGCAAAGGCAATGATGCCAGGAAGGACGAGCATGAATACAGGCAGGATTTTCAGGAAGCCCGCGAAAATCGTTCCCGCTTTTGCGTGTCCCTCATCACGCGCCGATAGCACGCGCTGCACAATCACCTGGTCGGTGCACCAATACCAGATGCCGAGAATCGGCGCGCCGAAAAAAATGCCCGTCCATGGGAAATTTGAATCTGACGCAGGCTTTATCATGTGGAAATAGTCCGGGGGGACCATTGTGCGGAGGTGTTCCAGTCCACCAACGCGTCCCAGACCAATGATTGTAAGGGCGACCGCGCCGGTGATCAGGATCAGAGTCTGCACTGTGTCCGTGTAAATGACCGCTGCTAATCCGCCCGCGACAGTGTAAATGCCGGTGGCAATGACCAAAACGACGGCCGTCTCCCACAGCTTCCAGCCAGCGACTCGCTCGAGCACCACGCTCGCGGCGTAGAGCTGCACAGAAATCTTCGTGAAGATGTAAGCGATGATGGAAATTGCCGCCAAATAGACTGCGCACTGCCGGTTGAAGCGGCGTTCCAGGAACTCGGGCATGGTAAATACGTTGCTGCGCAAGTAGAAGGGAACGAACACCCAGCCGAGAATCAACAGGATCAGGCACGCCAGCCATTCGAAGTGGCCGACCGCCAGTCCGGACGAGGCTCCGGTGCCGGACAATCCTATGAAGTGTTCCGTGGAGATATTCGAGACGAACAACGATGCGCCAATGAAGAACCATCCAACGTCGCGGCCTGCCAGGAAGTAATCCTCGGAAGTGCGTTCCTTCCTAGCAAAGTACATGCCAATGCCAAAGACGATGGCAAAGTAGACACCGATAATCACGAAATCGACGGTTGCGAGCGCTCGATGGGTTACCGCGACAGAAGATGCAAACAGCATCCATGCCTCCTTGGCGCCGCGGCCGCAAAACCGGCCCCGGCGTACCGCCTCAATGAGACTCCAACGACTCTTGCGAACCGGGCGCGACCGTCCCCTATAAGAACGTTATTCCCGTCTCTTGCCAGCCAGACCCCTGAAGAAAGCGCGTGAAAATTGATGACTGCGAAGTCTATAACAGGAGTACCTCAGGCTCAATGTTAGTTTCCTGGGCGCGGCCTGTCTGAGCGGCAGGCACATTCCCGCTCAGCGCCCTTCAGGTGCACCGTATAATCGGTGGGCTACGATCAATAGTGAGAGCTTTGTCCGCTCGCGAAGCATATGCAGATTCTTTCGCTACAAGACGTCTCAAAAGATTATTTAACGGATGGCCAGCCAGTTCACGCGCTCACCGGTGTTTCTCTGAATGTTGAACGCGGCGAGTTCGTGGCATTGATAGGTCGCAGCGGCTGCGGAAAATCCACGCTGCTCAATCTGGCAGGCGCGATGGATTTTCCCACGTCGGGCAAGGTGCTCCTGGACGGAGTTACGACATCGTCATTGAAAGATAGAGGCTTGACACGGTTGCGTCGCGAGAAAATTGGTTTCATTTTTCAATCGTTCCAACTGCTTCACACGCTGACGGTGTTCGAAAACGTCGAACTGCCGCTGCTCCTTGCCGGAAAGTCTAATCCGCGCGAAGCGCCGCGAGAACGGCTTGCCTGGGTGGAACTCGATGGTCTCGGGGATCGCTATCCTCACCAGCTTTCCGGTGGCCAGATGCAGCGGGTCGCGATTGCGCGCGCGCTCATTCATTCGCCGAGCATTCTGCTGGCGGATGAGCCCACCGGCAATCTCGACACCACGACGGGTAGCTTGATTCTTGAATTGCTCCGGCGACTCACCCGAGAGCAAAACACGGCGACCATTATGGCGACGCACAGTCCGGAGGCTGCATCGCTTGCGAATACGCTCGTCCGGTTGCGCGACGGAAAAATTCAGGAAATCACGCGGCGCTGAAATGCCTCTCCTTGTGCTCTTTTACCGGTTGATGGTACGCCCGCTCTTTCGGGAGCCGGTCCGGTCCTCGCTGACAATTTTGGCCATCGCTTTGGGCGTTGCGGTTGTGCTGGCTATCGATCTTGCGGGCGGCGCAGCTGCAGGCTCGTTCCGCAGTTCAATGGAAACGCTGGCTGGCGACAACGATCTGGAAGTCGTCACTTCCGGAGGCCTGTCTGAAAACATGGTTGGCATACTCGCAACGTTGCCTTATCCGGTCCGCGTTTCACCGCGCATCGAGGACTACGCGCTGATAGCCAATACAAAAAAGTCACTACCTCTCATTGGGCTGGATCTCGTCGCCGAAGGCAGCGCTTTCGCGCAAAGTGAATCGCAAAAGACTGTTGCGTTTCAGACGCAGGATGTTTCGGAACATGCGTTTGAGTATCTGGGAGATACCGACAGCATTTGGGTGGGTTCGAGCCTGGGGTACAGAGCCGGCGACCGAGTCGAGCTGCTTATCAACGATAAAGTTCACAGTTACATGGTGCGAGGCATCTACCCTGATTCGAACGGCAACGAATCCGCTATTGTGATGGATCTCGCAGCCGCTCAGCATGCTCTGGCGCGCTACGGCCGCGTCGATCGCATCCTCTTGAAAGTGCCGGAGACTCCCAGCCCGGAAGAATGGCAACAGCGTTTGCAGGCCGCGCTTCCGGCTGGAGTCGAAGTTCGTCCACAGGGCACGGGCACCAATGAGAATCGCCGTATGCTGGCGGCCTTCCGTTGGAACTTGCGGCTCCTGAGCTACATTTCTCTCGTTGTTGGCGCTTTCCTTATCTACAACACGATTTCCGTTTCGGTCGTTCGGCGCCGTCCAGAGATTGGAATCGTGCGCGCCCTCGGCGCCAGCAAGCGTGTCATTCTCGCCGCATTCGTCGGCGAAGCGGCCTGCTTCGGCATTGCAGGAGCGTTGGTCGGGCTTCCTCTTGGCCGCTTTATGGCCACTGGCGCGGTTCGATTGATGTCCGCCACAGTGGAATCGCTCTACGTCAGCAGCCGTCCAGGAATTATTGAGCTGAATGCGGGGTCTGTTTTTCTCGCGTTCGCAATTGGCGTGGGAGTTGCGGTGGCGTCGGCCTATTCACCGGCGGATGAGGCTTCGCAGGTTTCACCCGTAGAAGCAATGGCGCGAGGCCGGCGGGAATATGATGTGCACGTTCAAAAAGCGCGAGACTTCTGGATTGCTCTGGCGCTCGGGCTGGCGGCAGGTGCCGCTTCTTGCGCCCCCGCGATCGCCGGCAAGCCGTTGCTGGGCTATCTCGCCGCGATCCTTCTCGTCGTAGCATCGGCGCTGGCCATTCCGGCATTCGTTGAAGCCCTGACTTCTGTTTCTTCCAAACTTCTAGGCAAGCTCCTCGGTATAGAAGCGCTGCTCGCCTCGCGAAGCCTAGCGGCCTCCTTGCGCCGTACTTCCGTTCTCGTCGGCGCGCTTTCAACCGCCATAGCGATGATGACCGCGGTCGGCATCATGGTCGGGAGCTTCCGCCAGACTGTCGTGGTTTGGATGGGGGATCAGTTGCCCGCCGATCTGTATCTGCGTCCGGCTGGTTCCGCAGCCGCAGATCGTCATCCAACTCTTTCTTCCTATCTGGAGGAAGAGATTGCGAAATTGCCAGGCGTGGCGGTCGTTGATCGCCTGCGAGCCTACGAGATCAACTTTGAAAACATGCCGGCGACTCTTGCTTCCGCGGATCTGAACGTCCCGCGCGTCTATCACAATTCAGATTTGTTTTCCGGACGCCCTAAGGAGCAAGTCCTCGCCGAGCTCCGCGATTCGAATACCGTGATTGTGAGCGAGCCTTTTACCTACAAACACCATCTGAAGGCTGGTGACTCGCTTACGCTTTCGCTTGGCGAAACGCGCGCAACCTTCCGCATTGCCGATGTTTATTATGACTACTCCAGCGAGCGCGGCGGCATTTTTATGGACCGCAATACTATGCTGCGGTATTTGCCCGACCCTGCGCCTTCAAATCTTGCCATTTATGTTTCTCCGGGCGCGCAACTGGACGTGGTTCGAACTGAAATCGAGAAGGCCACCGCTGGGCACCGAGTGCTGATGTTTTCGAATCGAGACCTGCGCGCGGAAGCGATCCGCATCTTCGACCGCACCTTTGCCATCACTTACGCTTTGGAGGCTGTCGCGGTCATTGTCGCAGTGATGGGAATTGCCGGAGCGCTTCTTGCTCTGGTGATTGACCGCCGACGCGAGCTTGGCCTTCTGCAATTTCTTGGCGCAGCTACGCGGCAGGTTCGCAAGCTGATTCTCGTCGAAGCCGGTCTGCTCGGACTTCTCGCCAATCTTGCCGGCTTAGCTCTGGGCTTTGCGTTGTCGCTCATCTTGATTTATGTGATCAACAAACAGTCCTTCGGCTGGACGATTCGATTTCACTGGCCGGTTGAGATTCTTTTTGGCGCGCTGACGGTAGTGTACTTAGCGACTGTGCTTGCGGGACTTTACCCAGCGCAAGTCGCGGTGCGTTTGAATCCCGTCGAGGTCGTACATGAGGAGTAAGTTCGCTTGTATCGGAGTCGCGCTTCTGTTGCTGCAGCCTCTTGCCGCTCAATACCGAACCGCCTTGCCGGGATACCGCCACGAATTCCCGCGCGATCACTTCAATCATCCGGACTACCAAACCGAATGGTGGTACTACACTGGAAATCTGAAATCGCCGGATAGCCACCGGTTTGGATTTGAGCTGACTTTCTTCCGGCAGGGAGTTAGCCGCGATCCTGCGAGGACGGCTGCCTGGGAACTGCGGGATCTCTATCTCGCCCATCTCGCTTTGAGCGATCTCGACGGCGGGAAGTTTTATCACTCCGAACGAACGAATCGATCCGGCCCAGGCATCGCCGCAGTGAATGAATCCCTGGGTCGCATTTGGAACGGCAATTGGCAGATTCAATGGCACGGCGAAGACCAGGAGCTACGAGCGATCGACGAGCGCTTTCAACTGCATTTGACGCTGCACCCGGAAAAACCGCCTGTCATTCATGGTGAAAACGGCATCAGTCAAAAGGCGGAAGGGCCGGGGCGCGCCTCACACTATATTTCTTTTACAAGGCTCGCGACCTCCGGTGCGATCGAACTGGGTAATAAGAGATTTGAGGTGCGCGGCACCAGTTGGATGGATCATGAGTTCTTCACGCACCAACTTGACTCCGAACAGACTGGTTGGGACTGGCTGAGTCTGCAACTTGCGGACAATACGGAGTTGATGCTCTTTCGCATTCGACGCAAGGATGGTTCGATTGATCCCTACTCCGCGGGCACGTACGTGGACGTGAACGGAAAGACTACGCATTTGCGTTCGGCTGACTTCGTCCTGCAGCCGGCTGGCGAAATTTGGGCAAGCCCGAAGACGGGCGCGCGCTATCCAATGCATTGGAGAGTTGCCATCCGAAAATTCAACATCGAATTGGAGGCGAAGACTCAGCTCGAATCGCAGGAGCTGACCGGCAAAACGGGATTCGCTCCAAACTATTGGGAAGGAGCCATAGTTCTCAGCGTCCAGCGCGGTCCGCAATCGCTGAGTGGAGTAGGCTATCTGGAAATGACGGGCTACGATCGCCCCGTTCCTTTTACGAAATAACGGTCGCCCACCAGCCGCAACAGAATGACATATACCTTGCGCTTCTACATGTCCTATGCTACATAGGTAGAAGGCGGAGGCATGCCATGGCAGAGAAATCCGATCTCCCGCAAGGAACACTGGACTTATTGATTCTGAAAGTGGTCGCACTCGGCCCGGTGCATGGGTACGCCATCGCGCAACGCCTGGAACAGGTCTCGCGCGGAGTGGTGCAGGTTCCGCAGGGGTCTCTCTATCCGGCATTGCACAGGCTCGAAAACCGCGGCCTTCTCGCCGCCGATTGGGAGGAGACAGAAAGCGGGCGCGAGGCAAAATTCTATCGTCTGACGCGGAAAGGACGTACGCAGCTGGAAACGGAAGCTGCGACCTGGCAGCGCTTGATTGACGCCGTCGGTCTGGTCCTCAAGCTGTCCGAGGGAGGTGCGGAATGAACTGGTGGCAGCGTCTGTTCCGCCGAACGAAGATGGAAAATCAGCTCGAAAAAGAGCTCCGCTTCCATCTTGACCAGCATGCGAGCGATCTAATCGCGCATGGCCTTTCCCCTGACGAAGCGCGGAGACAGTCGAGACTCGCTCTTGGCGGTCCTGAACAAGCGAAAGAAAACTGCCGCGACGCTCGCGGCACGCGATGGCTGGAGGACTTGCTGCGGGACTTCCGCTACGCCATTCGTATGCTTCAGAAGCAACCCAGCTTTGCGGTTGTCGCTTTGTTGACGCTTGCCCTCGGCATCGGAGCGACCACCGTCATGTTCACGTTGATCAATGGCGTTCTGCTGAAGCCACTACCTTATTCGGACCCCGACAAGCTCGTCTCCGTGAATGGACAGTCAGACCGGTGGAATGCAGAGATTTTTGGCGAACAAAATGTTGCCTACCTGGATTTCCTCGACTGCGCTCGCGAGAGCCGTTCGTTGACAATTGCCGCGGCGCTGTACAACGGAGGCACAGTCAGCGAGCCCGGAGAGCCCGAATATGTCGATCTGCGCGAGATTTCGTCGGGCTTGTTTTCCGTGTTGCGTGTGCCCATTGTGCAAGGACGCAGCTTTCTGCCCGAAGAAGATCGCCAGGGTGCAGCGCCGGTAGCAATCCTGGGCAGTGGTTTTTGGCAGCGTCACTTCGCCGGAAGGACGGACGCTGTCGGTTCCTCAGTTGTCCTGGACGGCAAGCGCTTTACCATTGTCGGTATCGCTCCGGCAGGCTTCAAGTTGTTCGGCGACGAGGCGGACATATACACGCCGGTGGGGCAAGATACGGCCCGATATCTGCGGAATCGAGCAGCCCATCCGATGCATGTCGTCGGCCGGCTACAGTCAGGCACAACGCTTTCGCAGGCGCAAAACGAACTGGCGTTGCTCGGTCATCATTTGGCCGAGCAATTCCCGGACACAAATGCCGGACGCACTTTTCAAGTGCGGTCACTGCGTCCGAATGTCGGAAATGTTGGATCGAAGCTGTGGCTTTTGCTTGGAGCGGTGGGCCTCGTGCTGTTGGTCGCGTGCGTAAATGTCGCCAGCCTGTTACTCGCCCGTGCCGTTTCGCGGGAGCGCGAGCTTGCCATGCGCGCGGCCCTCGGAGCCAGCCGCGGCCGGCTAGTCCGCCAGTGCCTGACCGAAAGCGCAATGCTGGGACTCGCGGGAGGATTGCTGGGCGTGCTTATCGCGGCGGACGGCATCCGTCCATTTGTACAAGTCTGGCCGGGTGCTCTGCCGCGTGCGGAAGAAGTTCGCGTCGATTGGCACGTGCTTTTGTTTGCCTTTGGCGTTTCCATGTTGAGCGGGCTTCTGTTTGGACTCGCGCCGGCCCTGCGCGCGCCATTTAGCAATCTGGAACAGAAGCTGCGCACTGGGGCGCGCAGTATCGCCGGGAGCTCGCGACGTCTCCACGGCATCTTTGTGATTTCCGAAATCGCCTTGGCGATTATCCTTTTGGTTTCCGCTGGAATGCTTGGGAGAACACTGCTTCATCTCTCCTCTCTCGATGCTGGGGTTGACGTCCGCAACGTGCTGGTCACTCGGATGGCGCTTTCGCCCGCGACGCTTGCGGATCCGGCAAAAACGCGTGCTGCTTGGAAGGATGTGCTCGCTCGGGCCCGGAATGTGCCCGGCGTGCAATCGGTCGCCACGGTCGATACGTTTCCCATGCGCGCGGGCGATAATGAAGAGGGCTATTGGACCAGCGCGGATGTGCCGCCCGCGAACAAGTTGCCGTTTGCTCTATTGACGAGCGTCTCTCCAGATTATCTGAACGTCATGCGAATCCCCTTGCGCCGGGGACGATTCTTCGATGATCACGATACGGTCGAAAGCACGCCCGTTATCGTGATTGATGACGTCCTGGCGCGGAACGCGTTTGGCGCTCAGGATCCGGTCGGAAAACGGCTCTGGATTCCTGACATGGGCTACGGCGGCAACGTGTTCGAAATAGTGGGTGTCGTGGGCCACGTCCGGCACTGGGGGCTTGCCGGCGACGATCAAGCCAAGGTCCGCGCGCAGATTTACTATCCCTTTGCCCAGCTTCCCGACGGTTTCATGCACCGCTGGTCGGAACTGATGTCGATCGCCGTGCGGACCGAAATTCCTCCATTGAGTGCTCTTGCATCTTTGCGGAGCGCACTGAAAGGTGTTGCGGGCGATCAAGTTCTCTACGAAGTCCGCACAATGGAACAGCTGGCGAGTGAGTCGCTCGCGGAGCAACGCTTCCTCTCGCTGCTCTTCGGCATCTTCGCTGGCTTGGCTCTGCTGCTGGCGTGCATCGGCATTTATGGCGTGCTGGCTTACTTGACCGGACAGCGTGTGCCGGAAATCGGCGTGCGCATGGCGCTCGGCGCGACCGCTCGCGACGTCATTCGGCTTGTGCTACGGCAGAGCCTGGGAATGGTTTTCGGCGGCATTGCCGTGGGTATTGTTACGGCTCTTGCGGCAGGGCGCTTATTGATGCACACGGTAGACGGAATGCAATCCACCGAACCATCCACTCTAATCCTTACAATTCCCGTGCTGGTGCTCGCCGCGCTCTTAGCCAGTTTTGGACCAGCCCTCCGTGCCAGCCGCGTTGATCCGGTCACCGCCCTGCGCCAGGACTAGGGCGAACCCTTCTGTTCCCCGTGGGGTGCTGATGCGGAAATGAAAGTTTTGCATTGGCTGACAGTTAAGGAAATGGCTCCCCGGGCTAGATTCGAACTAGCAACCCTTCGGTTAACAGCTGGGGGGTATAAAACTCTAAGTGCCGCGTTTGGTGTCGCTTACGAGCCTTATCGCTGTTTATCCTGCCCTTAAATTGGACGGAAGTTGGACGGAAATTGGTGGGGTGAACCCCTAAGATGGCACAAATTCTTAGGGCACAGCTTTCTACTAGAGGCGCTCAACTCTTTCTTGAAGCCCTCAGATCGAGATCGGATCAGGTAACGTGCACGTGGTAGACAGGCCAGCAAGAAACGTGCGGTACTCGTTGAGCCTAATGTTGTATGTGCTTTCCGCCTGCTGACATTCCTGCTGAGTTGAGTTCCCGGTACGGGCTTGATCCTTGGCCTGCCGCGCCATCCTCAGGCGCTCGATGTAATTTTGTGCTCCGGCGGTGGCGATGGTGCAATCCGTCTGGCAAGAAGGACCCGCCCCAGTTTGGCCGGGCAGACACCCCTGCGCGCCAACGGGCGCACACTGAATCCCGTTCCAGATTTGGTCAGCGGGACAAGCCTGCGGGACGGCACTGGTTTTCGGCGGCGCGGTTGCTTTTTTTGCAAGTATCGGCGGGACGCATGAATTGTCTTTGCCGGGCGACTGACCGACCTTGCAGAGTTTCGCGTGGGGATCCGACGGGACTGGCTTCGGGCCAGGCTCCTTGCACGGCTCTTTGTCGCAGGGTTTGTGCAGTAGATCGGGCGGCGCCAGGTGCAAGTCTTGGTCCTTTGCCGTCGTGTTTTTTCCGCCTCCGATTGCATCGCTCCTGCCATCGAGTTCAGCGCCGGGGTTGCGTCGGTTGCGAAAAGGCACGTGCGACTCGGTGGCCGCGTTCGCCTTTGAGCTGGTGGCAAAGGAGCCGTTTGAGACTTGGCTGGTAGCGGGAATAGGGCTGGTCACTGACGAATTCACCGACGGAGAAGCCGCACTCGAGCTGTTTGCCCGGTTACCGGGTGTTTGTCGCTGGCGTTCTTGTTCCTCCCGCTCTCGCTCATCCCGTTGCTGTTGCTCGCGCGCCTGCTGCTCGCGCTGTTGCTGTTCCCGTTGCTGTTGCTCGCGCGCCTGCTGCTCGCGCTGTTGCTGTTCCCGTTGCTGTTGCTCGCGCGCCTGCTGCTCGCGCTGTTGCTGTTCCCGTTGCTGCTCTTGCTGCTGTTGTTGAGTGGTTTGTAAGGAAACTGAGCCAGGAGGAACAACCCTCAGCATAAGACCAAGCGTGGGCGGGGGCTGAGGGGCGGGAGCACTCCCGGAAGGATGTTGTGCGAAAGCGGCATTGGAAAGCAGAAGGAAACCGGAGAGTATAACCGCGCGCACGATCATAAGCGCCTCCTGTCGAACAGCGGAGTCGTCAACTCGCTTCTTGAGGAGCTGCAAGATGCGCTGCCGACTGGACTGACCAACAGCCTTGCATAGGATGAGACGTCTTGCCGGCTTTTCAGGTTTCGTAACGACTAAATTGTGCGGCTCGTATGGCCAAAAAACCGGTCCCGGTCACTGGCCGGAGCAAGAACTCATTGCTCTGCGCCCGGTGATGATAAATCAGACCTGGGAGCCCCCTGCCAAAGGGGGATTGCCGGCATCCTTAATATATGTGCTGATTGTGAGCCCATCGCCCGCTGTCGCTTCGACTTTTATGCCGCTTCCCCTTCGTAACACTTCAGCAGGCCGCCCAGTCGTTTTCGACACCGCACTGCTCCGCTGTTCCTTCTCGCCTCCGTCTGCGAAGGAAACACGATCCGGTCGCTCTGAGGGTAAGTGTTTGCGCGCGTGCTTTGATGAAAACGAACCGGCAGTTTTCAATAGTCCGCAGGCCTTATCGCTAGGTCAAAGGGCGGCCAACTTCTGAAACCAATCGTCTCTGACGGACGATGAGCGCAATGGAGATTTAACGACAGTTGGGCGTTGTTGCTTTGGTAGCCGTCAAGGAAGTCCTTTGCGTAGATGACTAGTGAGCCAATTTTTCGTAGACGTCCCCAAAGTCGGACACAAGATCAATCTGCTCGAGCCGGCTCCCCAGGCAAACCCAGTCCGTCCACAACACATTGAAGAGCAGGCGGTCTGACGTAAAATCAACGACAACCAGAACGGCATGATTGCGGCCAAGTACCAGGGGTGTCTGTTTTTCGGAAACATTGACCTAAGCGTGTTGGTAAGCCGACGACGTATTCTGGTACAACGTCTTCAAGCAGCGGGACCTGAGAGCTGTTTCGCAGGAACCCTCCGATCGGTAAACGCCACCGCACAAAGCCAGGCGTGTTCACTCCCGTACTGGCGAAACACACGAAACACCTCAGCCTCGTCGATGTGCTCTCGATCGGAGTCGATCGGATCCAACGAAACTTCGAGCCGATGAAGAAGCAGGTCGTGGCTTGGAGAGCAACGCAGATTCCAGACGAAGCCGCGAAACTGGTCATCTACCGGGCCTTCGTCCAAGGCGAGTTGGACGTTCCCAAGCAGTTGGCCCGGCGAGTCCATAACCTGTACTTCAATCCGCAGGTCGAGGAATTCGCTCCGAGGACGACGTGGACTCCGTCCAATGCGTTCACGAGCGCGTTCAAAGACCTCGACCCGATTCCGCAGTTCAAATCAACCGCGAAGCTCGCATCGTTCCTCGAAGGGCAACCGCTGGCCTAAGCTAGTTCCGCTACTACCCGCCAGTTTGGAGCAACGGCCACATCGATTGCGGATAAGGTAGAAGGCACGTCGGCAACTCTTCCACAAAGCCTGTAATGGAAGAATGCCCCTGTCGTCCGCTCGCAATCGGAGGCACGAGTGACCTACGGTCGGAATGTGCCGGGCGCGAACGGCACTTCTACGTTGGCCGTTATACAGCCATTCGACATGAAGTCGATTTGATGGGCGTCGACTCATTCGACTGACCCCGCACAACGCCTGGAACTCTTTTGCGAAACCCCGTCCACTTGGCGTCTGATTTCTTCGTGTCTTCGCCGTGCCGCTCCTGCCGCGACCGGAGATTAAATTGTATTTACTTTGTATTCAAGCCTTGCGAGACAATGGTGATCAAAAATGCGTTGCGGTCTGCATAAGAGAACTGGTGTCCGGCAACATCTGCGCGGTGCTCAATCGATCTATACATTTGGAAACCGTCGTTCTGCACTGCATCAAAGTACTTCACGTTCTTTAGCACAACGCCTTTCCCGTCAACTCCGGGCTCGCGCTGGAGTTTCAAATAGGCCTGCTTTCCGTCAGCCAGCTTCGCCTCAACAATGTCGCCAGATTGGCGGATTTCGATTGGCGCTTCCTGCACTCTTAGCTCGGCCCACTCCAAACCATAGGTCTTCAGAATGATCGCGGCCAGGGCGTCGCGCCGCGCTTGTGTCGTCTTCGGATCGAAGGAGACCGTCACCCACGTCGCCTTCTTCTCCGTTCCCCACTTGTCGCCGAGGTCGCCTGTCAACCAATATTTGGCATTAGCGAGGTTCACGTTTCCGGAATACCCCTCGCGCACGGTCACCGCCATGTTGAATTCGCACATGGGATGTTCCGCGTGTTTGTTGAAGTAGCAGGGACAAAACAGATGGCAACTGCATGCTTCCATGTAGTCGGCTTTCATCCGCCACGAAGATTCACCCGGCGCCGCAGCCAGTGACACTGCCAGCACTAGGACCAACCCAACCAAGGGTGAAGCTTTCATGTCCTCTCCTTTTCTATTGGAAATGTGTTTAAGTCCCTTCATTTCCTGGAAACATTTTTCTGACCTGCGTTCCCCCTATTTTCTCTACAGGGTCCGCAAGAAGGCTGCCAGGTCGTTTTTGTCCCTGTCGGAAAGATGCAAGTTAAAACGTATGTCGTAGAAATTCACGGCCTCCATGAGCGTGCTTGCCGAGCCATTATGGAAATAGGGTGCGCGCCCAGCCAGGCCTCGAAGAATCGGGCCTTTGATCTTGCCGACATGATCGAACCTGCCATCGACCAGAGCCTGGCCGAGATCGGTCGTGGTTTTGCAGTTGTTGGTTGCCGGCCCCGTGGTCGCGTCCTTTCGGCACACGGTAATCTCTGGCAGATAGCTCACATCCAAACCACCTAGGTTGACGGAGCGGTTGGCGGGGCTAGGATCGCCGGTCCCAATGTTCAGCGGGGTGGGAAAAGAGTGGTTGCCAGCGTTTGGTGTGTCGTGGCAAGTGCCGCAGGTTCCTTGAAGCGTCGGAATCCCACCTGCAACGAGGCCCCCAGCTGCCACGTCGTCGTTGATGCCGGCCACGCCACTGATGGGAATTTGCAGCGTATTGAAGAGCTGCTCGCCGCGAGCAATCGATCTCCGCGCGGCGCTCTGGTCGTCGTTACTGGCCTGCGCCCATTTGTTGTAGAGGTTGAAAATGTTGGAGGTAAATTGCCCGTCCCCCGGGGTCACGAGTCCACCAGGTTGCTCGAAAGCGGGAAGGAGAAAGTGAACGCTGGAATTAAGGCTGATGAAGAAGGGTTGCGCGGAGAGAGGAGCAGGCCCGCCCTTCGCGCCGTCGCGCAAATCGCCCGCAAACCGGTCATGGATCTGCGCGGTAAAGAGCTTCGTTTCAAAGTCTACGATCTGCTGTTGTTCCTCGGGGGTTGGCCGCGTCCCGTCTCCTTGCGCGTGCCCGACGGTCGCGTCTAAGGACTGGTGCGCCAGATCGCTGAGAAGCGAAGTTGGGTAATTGTTGTAAACGATTTTGGTTGTTCCGGTAGCTGGCGAAGATTCCCGGCCGTCAAACATGACCGCGCTCAAGAAAGGTAGGTTCGTAGTGGGCAGCGGCCTCCGGTACATCGAAATGACGTCGGTTGCGTTGCATCCGTAGCGATTGTAGATGCTGATCACCTGGTAGTCGGCGTTTGGTGGAACGGCGATTCCAATGCGAATCAATCCCTTGCTCAGCAATAGGCTGTAGGCTTGGCGACGTTCTTCGAACGTTGAAACACCCGCGCTCGGGCAGGTCGCGCCGTCCACGGGACGGAAAATAGGATCCATCCCATTCGAGGCCGCGAACCGTTCCTCAATATGCTGCGGTGTGACCGACCAAGCGTCGCTTGGTTGATGACACGTGACACAGCGGCGGCCGTTGCTGCCCAAATCCTGGAAGAAAGGATTGGTGGTCGTGTCTGTCAGCCCGTTTAGGTTCACTGTGGCCAAGGCTCCGTCCGGGTCCGCGAATATCTGAAACGGTGGCACAATCCGATTGGCATTCTCCGCGGTGGCAATCAATCCTCCGGCTCCAAGAAGGAAGACTGATACTAGGATCACTGGACTTTTCTTGCCAACGATCTTGCTCCTAACCTTATTGGTGAATGACCTCATAGCTTCCTCCTTAGACCGCTAAAATCAGTCGTCAAACAGATCCGGCAGGGCCGTCCTACTTGCTTAGGCTATTGGCTTGCCGGTGACTGTCGCTGAAATAGCCCTGGTTGAATGTTTCGCGTTTTCCCAGCGCTTCATCGCTTGCCTTCTGGTTGAAACATTTCCGCGGCTTGTTTGCACGACCCGTCGACCGCCTTCCAAACACGAAGGTACGCCGCAGTGAAATCGAAATGCCTCGCACTCTTGCGGTCGTCAAATCTTATGTTCGTTGTTCCATATTCATACGCCATGTCACCGGACGGGGCGGCAACAATGCGATCCGGTTTCAGCGGCGCATAGTTCTCGTTCTCACGCTCTGTAGCAATTCGCCCGGCGGCATTATCGATCGCAGCCTTGCCGACCATGGGCCGCTCGAGGGCACCAGAGAAGAAGTACATGTCATCGGCCAGGGAATTGACGGCTGAGCCTCCTTTCACAGACTGTGCCTCTACAAACTGTCGGGTACAGGGGCCGTTTTCTGCGACTGAGGTATCAGCAGCAGGTTCGACCCAGGCAGGCACATTGCCGGAGATTGCTAGGGACTGGTCAGCGGCTTGGGCGCCGGAATCCCCGCCGCTATGGTTGGTCTTCAACACGGCACCAAGAGTGCAAGCCATTAGTGCTGCAACAACGCACGCTCGAAAACAAAGCCAGATCATCGGGTTCCTCCTTTTTGTTGCCTGTGACTTGTTGCATTTCAATTGCGAGCTGTCATTTTTGCTTAGGCTATTGGCCGGCGAAGGCCTGGCAGGAAACGTTGGGGTGCCAATTCACGAACGCCCCATTGGGATTCTCCTTCCATGCCCACACATGAAGCGTGTAGAACGCAGGGAGGCCGAAGCGATTGGGGCTCTCGAAATAATGAAAGAGCTGTCCCATGAGCTGTGGCGCCCCTTGTCCCGGATGAGCCTTATCCCAGTCGCTTGCAATCACCAAGAAGTCGGCGCCAATCAGCTGCAGATGGCCGTCTGGCATCGGTTCATAGATGATGATCTGAGGACGCGTGGCGTCTAGTACGCCGGCGGCCACGAGGGGCAAGTTCACGTAATGGAGTCCCATCGCTCCCATGTCGGGTCCGCTCACGCAGCCGAATAGAAGCGAGTACCCCTCCCGCTCGGCCACTGACACATCTTTGAAGCGCTCGGTGTTATCGCGAACCATTTTCAGAAGTGCGCTCTGTGCCGATGTCAATTGTTGAGGTTGCGCTACCGCCGGGTGCGAATGTCCGTTTTGCGCAAACGCGCCCCCGGGACAAACGCCCATCAGGACGAGAGCCATCATCGAATGCTGGATTTGTGTCGCGAGTCGTACGATTTTCATGGTAGAAGCTCCTTTGGTGAAAAATGTGACCAGCCCATCCACGGCGTGTCATTCCCAGTGCGGCCCCGGACGGGCTATAATCGCTGGCATTCTCAGGAACTGAAATGAGGCACCCAAACTGCCTGCGTTTCGCGAATGCTGCCACCTGAGGTTTTGAATGTCTTTGAGGAGTTCTGAAAGATTTCTTGCGAAGTTCTTCAGTTGGGTGTGCTGTTGAAAGCAAAGCGCTTATACGAATTCGGCTCTTACAGCCTCGACGCCGTGGAGCGCGTTTTGCTGCGGGATGGCCAGCCCGTCATACTCCCTCCAAAGGACCTGGAAACCCTCCTTGTTATGGTCGAGAGGGCAGGCCACATCGTCGAGAAGGAAGAACTGCTGGAAACAGTCTGGCCTGGCGTTTTCATCGAGGAAGGCAATCTGGCGCGGCACATCTTTAACCTGCGGCAAGTGCTCGGGGATAGCCCGGACGGACGCAAATACATCGAGACCATCCCCAAGCGAGGCTACCGCTTCGTCGCTGCGGTGCACGAAGACCAAGAACCAGCCGCGGCTCATCCAGCGGCTCCGCAAACCTCTGAACAGGCTCCAACCGTGGTGCCCTTAGGGCAAAAGAGAAGCCTCTGGTTGTGGCTACTAGCCTTGTCGGTCGCGCTCGGCGTAGCTCTCGGCGCAACTGGGTTGCGCGAGAAATTGTTTAGAAAATCCGACGCCACCACGATTCGTTCGCTCGCCGTGCTGCCACTCGAAAATCTATCGCACGATCCCGAGCAGGAATACTTCGCCGACGGCATGACCGAGGCACTGACCACCGAACTAGCGCAGATCGGCACGCTCAAGGTGATTTCGCGTACCTCCGTGATGCAATACAAGCGAACGAAGAAACTACTGCCGCAAATTGCCAAGGAGTTGGGTGTGGACGCCGTGGTCGAGGGCGCAGTGCAGCGCTCGGGTGACAAGGTAGGAATCACGGTGCAGTTGATCCATGCGCCGACGGACCGCCACCTCTTAGCTAAGTCCTATGAGCGCAGCCTGCGTGATGTCCTGGCGCTTCAGCGCGAGATTGCCCACGCCATCGCTGATGAGATCAAAGTGAAGCTGACGCCACAAGAACAGGCGCGCCTGACAACCGCCCGCTCGGTCAACTCCGAGGCCCATGAAGCGTATCTGAGGGGCCTCTATTATTATAGTGCCGGCCACGACGAGGCGGACCCCCACAAATATGACCAACTCCTGAAAAGCAGCATTGAGTACTTTTCGCAGGCTACCCAGATGGACCCGAATTACGCCCCGGCGTACGCTGGAATGGGCATTGCCTATGTTTGGCAATCTGGGTCTGACAGGAAAGGCAATTTGAAGGCGAGGGAAGCCGCTGACAAAGCTTTGCAAATCGATGACTCCGTCGGGGAGGCGCACTACGTGCTGGGGTGGGTGGCCTATTTCTACGATTGGAATTGGCCGGGCGCTGAGAAGGAATTCCGACGAGCAATTGAGCTAAACCCCAGCTTCGGAGAGGCGCACTACGGATATGCACTCTATTTGAATTCAGCCGGGCGACATGACGAGGCGATTGCGGAAATTCAAAGGGCCCAGGAGGTCGATCCGATCGTTTTTACACAGAAAGTAGACGCGGGAAGGATTTACGCTTGCGCTGGCCAGTACGACCGGGCGATTAAACAGTTGCGGGATGCTCCCGATCTCAAACCCAACGATTATCGCGTGCACGACCTCCTGGGCGATATCTACTTGTATAAAGGAATGCAAGCCGAGAGCGCGGCCGAATACCGGAAGGCCGCTCAGCTAAACGGCCGCCGGCTCGAACTGGCTGCGGCCGACGCCGTGAGCGGCAATCGAACCGAGGCCAGCGCTATTCTAAGCGATCTCGCGAATCTGCCTTATCAGTGGGTTGATTGGCCGGTGGACTTGGCAAGGCGATACGCTTCGCTTGGTGAAAAAAATCTGGCGATGGCCTGGCTGGAGAAAGCCTACAATGAACACTCCTATGCGCTTCTGGATATTCGCTGCATGCGCGAATTCGATGTGCTCCAGTCCGACCCGCGATTCCAGGATTTGCTCCGCCGGATGAATTTCACGCAATGAACTCGCTTCGGCAAACGGCCAATCAGAAGCGAGCCCCATAAACGCGCATCATGAAAATGCGTGAAGACCGTCGCGATGGCCTATGCACAGATGGGGAAGCGCCCTGAAACTCTCCATGCTGCAGAGAACGCTATTCGGCTTGCGAACAGCCCGAGTGTAATCACCACCACGGCGGCAGCACTTGCCCACGTGGGCCAAAATCGGGAGGCCAAGCAACTTCTCAGCAAAGCCCTGGAACAAGCCAAGGAACGCTATGTCTGCCGATTCCTCGTCGCGGATGCCTATGTGGAGCTTGGCGATACGGAGAATGCCCTTGAATCCCTGGAGCAGGGGTTCCTTCAGCGATCGACTTGAATGCCATGGATCGGGGTGGATCCCTTATTGAACCCGCTGCGAAGCGATCCAAGGTTTCAGGATCTTGTCCGCCGCATCGGACTTCCGCGCTGACTGTTCCAATAGCGCAGGCGTTTGATCATCGACGCCAGGAGAACCACAGTACTAGCGAAAGTCTCGATATTTTTGCTCCACTGTAGCGCAGAGAATCCCTCGGTGAGCGGGTTTCTTTATCGAAATCGCGAATCTATGCCGCGTAGTGCGGATTCTTGTTCAGTGACTGGCAATCCTGAAGCAATTCGTCAGTTTCCCCAATTTCCAGTTTCGCGACAGTTGTGCCGATTTCAAATCTCACCCTTCAGCTCCGTCACCTAACGTCCTAGACTCAAGCTTAGAAACATTGTCCCTGTAGCGTTGGTTCCGGTGAATGCCAAGCTGTTGAAAATTGAGAGGGAGGCCACGACACTAGCCTTTTCATTTCTGGAGCGGCGAATTCGTCTACAACTCTGCGTGGATGGACCGAGAGCCGGTGTGGTGACGAACATGTCTGAATCCCGTCGCATCCAGAACTGGTGCGGAGGGAGGAGTTGGCTTAAGGAACGAACTACATCCCGACTGGACGATGCCAGGGAATGAGCATCGAAACACGCCCGCGGTAAAGCCCGGCAAAATGGAAGAACACACAAACATGCCGAACGTCAGCGAAACAGGTGAACAGCCAAAGCGCCGCGCCGTAACGGCCGAGTCGATGGCGGCAAAACAGCGCGACATATCCGTCAGCGAATTTTTCGCGAAGAACAGGCACCTGCTTGGCTTCGATAATCCGAGAAAAGCTCTCCTGACGGCGGATTCCCGGTGTAGTGAATGCCGCCGTTGGATTGAGCTTGCCTTACGAAAGCACGCTAAACGGCGGTGTCACACTTAGCGACGGCAAGGAAGCCGGGACAGAGGGTGAAACAGACGAGGTCTACGTTACACCCGGCTATTTCGACACGTTGCAGATGCGGGTGCTTGCGGGCCGCGCCTTTACGAACGCTGACGGCCCCAACTCGCAGCAGGTAGCTGTGGTCAATCAAGCGTTCGCGCGAAAGTTTTATGGCGGAAGCAATCCGTGGGCCACTACATCGACAAGGATACGCTCATCGTGGGCGAGGTCTCAGACGTCCCCATTTCCTCGAACCTATTCCCAGTTGCCCCACTTCAGAGCGATCACACGATGTACATTCCGGCCGCGCAAGTGAATGCCGGTTACCTCGAACTGGTGCATGTCTGGTCTCAGCCGGACTGGGTTGTCCGCGCGGCAGGCACAGTGACGGGATTAACGGCGGAGATGCAGCGCGCGCTGGCCAGCGCGGACCCGAATCTGCCCACGTCCGGCTTCTACAGCATGAAGGATCTCCTGACGCGGACGCTGGCAACGCAGCGAATCGAAGTAGCGCTGCTGGGAGCAATGGCGGCGTTGGCCTTGGTGCTGAGCGCGGTGGGCATTTTCGCGCTGGTAGCGAACATAGTTACGCAGAGGACCCGCGAGATCGGCATCCGCATGGCCCTGGGTTCGACCATCGGCTAGGCAATGGTGCAGATTGGCCGCTCCGCCGCTGGCGCCTCACTATTGGGAGTAGTTGCCGGGTTGGTCGTAATGTTGGCGCCTGGATTCTCGGAAGAAACATGTTCGGACCGATTCGCGGTTCCTGGCGCGACATGAACTGGAAAGGCTGGTGGGGGGACAACCCACCGTATCACGTTCCAACTTTCATCTTGACTCATCACGCGCGCCCGCCCATCCAGATGGAAGGCGACACGACGTTCCACTTCATAACAGGAGGCATTCGCGAGGCGCTCGACCGTGCACGCGAGGCCGCTGCCGGAATGGACGTGCGGATCGGCGGTGGGCCGGACACAATCCAGCAGTATCTTCGTGAGGGCCTCATTGATGAACTGCACATTGCTATCGCGCCGGTCCTGCTCGGCCGGGGGGAACCGCTGTTAGAAGGGGTTGACTTGCTGGCTCTGGGATACGAATGCGTTGAATTCGTAGCGTCGGAGAAGGCCACGCATATCGTCCTACGGCGCCAAGGGCACACGGACGCTTAACGAAACGTTGCAGCCGCCAAACCGCACGTGACGTCGAATCTCGCAACCTATCTCCCTCGGTCCATTCGAGGAATTCAATCTGAGCGACGGCCTCTGGCCTCAACCAAACTGCTTTCTTCATCTTCTCAGCGTTGAGTTGTTCCCCGAATCGTGATCGCTTCGTCTTCGGCAAATTAAAACCATTCAAAATCATAGCATGGCATTACTGTTATGTTAATAAAACAAATAAGTGACTGATGGTAAAGAGGATAGGGATGGCTGTAAGAGGGTCAAGAGTTCCATGTTGGGATCGGGGATTAAGTCGTTTGGATGCTCCGGGATAGAGGGGCTGATCAAAACTCAGGGACAAAAGACGCAGGCACAGAAATGCCCACCTTTTCAAAAACCAAACCCCAAAAGGTGGGCACCCGGCGAGGGTCTGCGTGTGTGGTAGGGAAATGCGCTCTGTTACTGGTGTAGGACGACGTAGACCTTATTGTCAAACCCGTCGACAATGGCGAAGTCGAGGCGGCCATCCCCGTTGAAGTCCGCGGTCACGATCACGCCTGGCTGGTTGACGATGACGGGCGATGTTGCGGTAGAGAACGTTCCATCTCCGTTCCCGAACAGGATAGTTACTGTGTTGTCGTTGAGGTTCACGACGGCAAGATCAAGCTCGCCGTCGCTGTTGAAGTCGCCCAGAACCTCCGTAAAGGGTCCGTGCCCCACGGGGACTGGCGAGCCTGAAGCGGCCTTGAACGTGCCATCTCCATTGCCGAGCAGGATGCTGACGATGTTTCCGATACCATCGCTCACAGCCAAATCTGCCTTGCCGTCGTTGTTGAAATCGGCCGCGACAATGCCAGTTGCAAAAAAACCCACAGGAATCGGTGAGCCTGGCGCAGGTGTGAATGTGCCGTCGCCATTGCCTAGCAGCACGACCACTCCACTGGGATGGGAAACAGTGACCGCCAGATCTAGGTTTCCGTCGCCGTTGAAGTCTCCCACGGTGACCGTCGCTGGATATGTTGCCGCTGCGGGTGGGTTGGGTGCCTGAGTGAATGTTCCATCGCCGTTCCCCAGCAGGATGGTGAGGCTGTTGGTGTAAGGGTTAGATACTGCTACATCCAGCTTGCCATCGCCGTTGAAGTCTCCCACCGCGAGGTAGCTCGGGCTCTGTCCCGCGGGGATCAGGTTACCCGCAGCAGGGGTAAACGTGCCGTCACCGTTGCCAAGGAAGACCGCCGCTGAGTTTGCGGACTGGCTGGTCGTAAGCAGATCCATCTTTCCGTCGCCGTTGAAGTCGCCCGCGCCCACGCTAAACGGCGAGGCCACCATGGGAATGGGGGAGCCGTTTGCGGTAGAGAACGTTCCGTCCCCTTTGCCCAAAAGGATGTTGATATCTGGTGCGGCGGCGTACGCACTGGCAACAGCAAGGTCGGGGATGCCGTCACCATTAAAGTCCGCCGAGACCATGTCCCCGAGGACGCCCCCCAAGGGGAAGGGCGAGCCGGCCGCCTGCGCCAGCGCTAAGTTCGCTTCGCGCATTGCAATCGGAAAGTAAACTGCGTTGGAGCGCAGGCCCCCGCCCAGCGCGTTCGCCACTGTTATCGAAGCCGTGCCTGCCGTCGCGATATCGGCCGCCAGCACATCAGCGGTTAATCGATGTCCACTCACGAACGTGGTCGCCAGGGAAGCACCGTTGAACATAACGGTAGCGCTGGTCGCGAACCCCACGCCATTCACCGTCAGGGTGAACCCGGCTCCGCCAGGCGCGGCGCTAGGCGGGAGTAGCGGCTGCATCACCAATGGCACCTCCGCCAGGGCCACGCGGATCTTCAAAGAAGCGGCCTTCGTCGTATCGGCGGAGGGGGTGGCTGTAACTGTCGCCGTCTGCGGAGCAGTGATACTCGAAGGAGCGTTATAAGTTACTGATGTAGCTGATTGGTTGCTGAGAAAGCCGGACCCGCTGAGGCTCCAGGTGACCGCATTGTTGGAGGAACCCTGGACGGTTGCCACAATACCAACCGTCTGGTTCTGCTGGATTGTTTGCTGCTCCGCTGGCGTCAGGCTGACGGAAATCACCGGCGGAGGAAGGGAAGTCGGGCTCGAAGGGGAGCACCCACAAACGAGCACGATCACCATCAAGGCGGCGCTGGCTGGCAGAGCTCGTTGAGCGCGCTTCATCCCGCCTCCAGATACAATCTTCGATTCGGATGGCGACGGGCGAGTTGTATTGTGGCGCGGGTCAGGGCTGTAGGGGTCGTATACTGGAGCGCCTTTACATCGATAACTGCTTGCCTTTAACAGTGGAATTATTTCGTCAGCTTGCCTTTTTCATTCTGAGCTGCAAGCCCATATCGTATTGCCGCTCCAAGCGTATCAATGTTTATATCCTTTAGAGCTTTAAACCGAATGCAATATCCGGTCACGCTCGCCTTGCCTAGTTTTTTTCCATACGTTTTGGCTAAGTACTTCTTATCTTTGAGACCAAGAATATAGACAGAGATTCCGGTTTTGTTTCCGCTCACACCAATTTGAAAAAACTCTCTACTTTTTCCGTTGGCATATTTCATTGTGTGAAATCCATATCCAATCGTCGGGTTGGAAACAGTATGATTTTTGCTGTCTTTACCATCGAAGAACCATAATTTGCATTCTGGTGACACTTGAAGTGTGAGCCGATGCAACTCTCGCATGTCACTGCGTTTTGGCTCCGGTTGGCTGGTAATATACTTCGTGATTTGTTCTTGTAGGTTCATATGCCTTGAGAGCGATGACCTTATGTTTTGGGACTTTCGTCCTGGGCTCGGCCGGGACGTTGTTCCTCTAGCTCATGAATCTTTTTGAGCTGCTCTCGATAGCAGCCAGCCTCATGCAGAATCTCGCCGTTGTCATTTTAAATATAAATCCGAAGATACAACTCGTCATTGCTGGCGGCCAAATCTAGTGCCTTGTCGAAAGTTTCGCAGTCTTTCCAGAGAGGGCCGCTTGGCCATGTGAGGGTGTCTACTGGGTCCAGCCGATTACCCGGTATTGTCCCTTGGGTGCACGTACTTCCATCGCTCACCTCGGTGGCTGGAATCTCCTCTAAGTACGCTAGCCTCGCCTCGAAAGCAAGCAGAAAACGGCAGCTTGGCTGTCCGCCTGCCCGCCGGGGTTCAGTCTGGGCGACAATCCAACTCCCTGTTGGCGGACTTAACCCAAATTGTGTCGGCCAACTTAGACTGACGACCTTCGTCTTCAAATCGAACGTGGCGTCCCGTCCAAAATCCTCGTTATTGGACGGAATGGACGGAAACTCGAATCTGCGCGCGATTTGGAAATGACTGCAACTGCATGAAAATAGTGGGTCAGCGCGACTGGATTTAAACCACCGACGTCTTGGTTCGCTACCGAATGTTAATCGGCCAAAATTTAGCAGTCAGCGAAAATTCAAGTCGCTGAAATAATGGGGTTTGGCTCCCCGGGCTAGATTCGAACTAGCAACCCTTCGGTTAACAGCCGAATGCTCTACCGTTGAGCTACCGGGGAACGGCCTAAGATGCGCATTTTCATTCTATTACATCAAACAGATTCATGTCATGACCTTTCGGTACGACATAGGGATGCTCAACACCTAGGATCATCCCGAGTTTTGTGATAGTTACGTGGCATTTTCAGGATCGATTTGGGTGAGTTGGGGGACAAGACTGAGTTTTTCATGCTAAATGGAGAGTCTGCCTGCCTCCGCAAAAGACGTTCAGCTATTCTGCTCTTGCGGAAAATTCAAACGTCGTGAGTTCGGAGGCGTCCCGATGACCGCTCTGAGCGTGCCTTGCATGATAGTCCTCAGTGGCTGAGTTTTCGGTAGGCATACGCGTTTTGTCCTTTAAGCCAGCACAACTTGCTTGTCAGTGCGATCTCCTGCTTCGCTCCATGGCGACTGGCCGGTCGGGAAGCGCCCACGCATAAAGCGTTCCGCCACTCGCAACAAGGACGTATTGCCGGCCGTCAAGTTCATACGTAATGGGAGAATTTCCTACGCGTCCGATGCGCGAATGCCACAACGTTGTGCCATCGCGCGTCCGGAGGGCAAGAACGCTGCCAACAGAGTCCCCTGTGAATGTCAATCCCGAGTCAGTAGTCAAAACACCTGCGCCCGAAGCTCCACCGCCCAAGTCGTGGGTCCAACGGATTTTCCCCGTTTGATAATCGATCGCTCGAAGCGTCCCTTTGCCGAAGAGTCCGTAATCTGCGCCTGCCCAACCATACTCGCCATGCTCGGGCTTCGAAAAATAGATACCGTAGCTATCCTGTGCGCTGACGATGAACAGACCAGTCTGAGCATCAAAACTAGGCGAGCGATAGTTAGTGGCACCGCCTTCGTCCGGTGCAATCAGCCGTCCATCGCGGGCCGGCTCCTTCGCAGGATTGGGAATCGGACGCCCACCCTGGTCCACGCCCGCGGACCAGTTGACGGCGGCGAAGGGCGTCGTAAGCAGGCTTTTTCCGCTAGTGCGGTCCAGCACAAAGAAATAACCGTTCCGCGAGGCTTGCAGCAGCATCTTGCGAGGAGTGCCTTTGAACTTTCCGTCCACCAAGACTGGAACTTCGACGGCATCCCAATCATGTGTATCGTGGGGCGATGGTTGGAACCCCCAAACAAGTTTCCCGTTGTCGGGGTTGAGTGCCACGATACTGCACGTCCAGGGATTGTCGCCGGGCCGCGCTCCTGCGGCCAGCACTGGCGTGGGATTTCCTGTTCCCACATAGAAGAGATTTAGCTGGGGGTCATACGTACCCGTAATCCACATGTTTCCCCCAGTGGCCCCGCCGCTAAAGGCTTCGGGTGCTTCTCGCGGAAGCGTACTGTAAAAGGTCCATTGTGTATCACCCGTTTCCGGGTCAATCGATTTCAGCATTCCGGGAAGGTTATCGAAGTCACCGGAAGTGCCCACGAGCAGGTGGTCGCGGATGACCAGCGGCGCCACTGTCGTCCAATAACCTTTCTTTACGTCGGCGATCACGATGTCCCAACGAACTTTGCCGTTTCTGGCGTCAAGGGAGATAAGGTGCGCATCGGGAGTCGAGAAATACACATAGTCTTTGTACATGGCGACTCCTCGATGGCCGATGTGCAGACCCTGGTTCGGCGGATAGGTGTAGTGCCATAGTGGATGTGCCGACCTGGCATCGAGCGCCCAGACGTTGTCCGGCGTCGTCACGTACAAAATGCCATTGACAAGGATGGGAGTGGACTTGACCTGCGCGGTCTGTCCGGTTTCGAAGGCCCAGGCAAGCGTAAGCTGGTTGACGTTCGCCGGCGTAATCTGCGTCAGCCGGCTATGGTGCTGACCCGAGTATGTGCCGTGATAGGTCGGCCAACTCTGACTCGGAGGTTGCTGGAGTGTACCGGGATCCAGTCCCTGAGCCAGCGCCCTGCCCTGGAACGCAAGCATCACCAAAATCAAACCGGCGGCAGGTCGCAACACATGGTATCCAATCTTCATCGTCCAATTGCCTCCTGGGAAACCGCCTCGAACATATTCCCCTACCGCAAGGTCTGCAAGTAGGCCAGGACGTCGTGCATGGTTTCATCGGTGTATTTTCCGAGTTGCTCGACGTGCGCTTGCAGCGGATCGTCGACCGTGAACTTCACCTGGTTCTTGAACCAAGAACGGTACCATCCCGACGAATCAGTTAGCCCAATAACGAATTCGTCCTTGTACGCCAATTTGCCCCGTACTGTTTCGCCGGAAGGTAGTATCACCGTCACCGTTGCTGCGGCCGCAACAGGACCAGCGCCGCGGCCCCCGCCCGGGTAGAGCATGTGGTGAAGCAGCGCCAGTCCCCGCAGTCGGCTCGCTACGCCGGCGAGGTCTGCGCTCGGAGAGTGGCATTTCGAGCACCCACCGGCCCCGTTGAAATACTCCTTCCCGTGTTCGGCACTGCCAGTTTGCAGATCTTCCATCTGAACGGTACGCCGCCGCCCTTCCTTGGAGGTTATCTTGATCTTCTGATCGTGAATAAATGCCACGATGGCAGCTAGATCCGCATCGTTGACGTTGAAAAGCGGCATTCCTTTATCAATCCGTCCGGCGCGCACAACCGGGCCGATTTCGTTTCCACGGATGTCTTTCGCGACGAGTTCGGAGCTCGTGAGGTCCGGACCGGCCTCGCCACCGGCAGCGTCGCGCCCATGGCAGAAGCCACACTGGACGGAAAAGAGTGATTGCCCTCTTTGCACCTGTTCTGGCGAATTGGATGGTGATGTCGTCGCCTCGGCCGGCAACTGTGAAGCTGGTTCGTGACTGCGGCGTTCCTGACCGACAGGAACTTGCGCGACGGAGCCTCGTGCTTCCAAAACAGTTCGCTGACCGGCGAAACCCTGATCGCAGGAGAGAACGGGTGCAGAGATACTCAACGCCAGTACCAGCGAGTGCCCCACGCCTGCTCGTAATCCGTACGCAAGCGAAGTTGTCACACAAATCCTTGACCGCCCACCGACTTGCCGTTTCAATTTACCAACCTCGTGGGGCCAAAGTCCAGGTGGCGCCCCTCCTCGATTTCGTTCTTCCCGCTCGTAAAAGTAAGGGCCAGAACAACACACCATGTGCTCCTGCAAGACGCGATATGCATCACCCGGTACTTCAATCCCTCCCGATGTTCGAGCCTGAGGATTGTCTGCGGCGGGCAGATCCTTCGTCAATGCTGTCGACGCTTGCGAGTCTAGAATTGAAAGCGAACCACGAGTTGCATAATACGCGGGTCGCGGGCGCCGCTCACCGTTCCGAATCCATTGATATTATTTATAGTCCCGTCCGGATTCTGATACAGGTTTGTGATCGTTGGATCGCTAAGGCTTTTGAAATTAATCGTGCTGTTGACGCCGTTAAACTGCGTGTGATTGAACACGTTGAAGGCGTCTGCGCGCAGCTCAAACCTCGCCCCTTCGCTGACAAAAAATGACTTCTGGATGGATAGGTTAGTGTTGTTAATCCCGGGCCCCCGCAGGTAGTTCGTGGGGGAGTCGAGGCCAATACTGCCCACCGGTGGCGGTGCAAATGCCGCGGGATTTAGGCGGTGATACTCGTCGCCCGTGATTGCGCTGAGCGGGTTCCCAATCAACTTGACGCGTGCTGGTTCTGTATACGAACCGGTGATGTTCTGGTTGCCCACGCCGGGTATAGAGAAGCTCACTTGGTAGGGCGCGCCGCTCTGAAATAGCGTGGCGCCGGAGATCTGCCAGCCGTCAATCAGCGAGTGCGCGGGGCCGCTGCGGAAAATCCTCGGGAGCTCGTAGGTATAGAAGATGTTGACCGTATGCAGCCGGTCGAAGGACAGTGGACCATAGTTGGCCAGCCGCGTGAGATTGTCGATGCGGTTGAACCCCGTGCGATCGCTGGTGGTGCCCAGGGCGCGACTCCACGTCCAATTGAAGCCGAAAAAGAAGCCTTTGGCGAACCGCCGGTTCACGCTGGTCTGCAGCGAGTTGTAATTAGAAGTACCGCCGAACTCATGCATAATAATGTCCCCGAAACCCGGGTAAGGTCTCAGGAAGTTGGCGTCAAAGGCTTGCGAGCCAGAGTAAGGCCCCTGTGAACATGTGCCGGAAAACTTCGTGCAGTCCTGATTCTGCGGAAGGAATGTCGCACCGTAAGGGATGGCGTTCAGATTTCTTCGTTGCAGCTCATGGCGATTCTGCGAGCCCACATACGCAGTATCCAGAATGAAATCCATGGGCAGCTTGGACTGCACGCCGAAATGGTAGCTGTATGTGGTCGGAACGAAACCATTGAAGTCGAAGGCGTTCAACCCCACCGGTGCCAGCAGGACATTTTTGGGATCAATGTCCTTGAGGAATCCGTTCACCACCGTGGGCGCCAACGTGGTGGGGGGGTTGGTCAGCATGTCGAACACTTCATTGCCTTGAAAGCGGTCATAGAGAATTGCCCCTCCGGCGCGAAGCACCAGTGATTGTTTGCCAGTAACGTCGTAAGCGAATCCGAGGCGGGGTGAATAATGAATACCGCGATTTTTGATGAGGTACTTGCTGACGTCCTTGCCGGCCCGCGCGATTCCGTCGAGGGTATTGCCGGAATTGGGAACTATCTTGCCGATGGCCGAGGCCGGTACGCTCTGTCCTGTAACCGGGTCGAACCCCGCTCTTTGCCCGCTGCTATTTAGAGTGGGTTGATAGAGGCGCACCTCAGCTGCCCGGTCAAAGCGCCCGGGCAGGAACGTCGATGTTTGCAATGCTGCGTCGAACTGCGGCTGAATCCAGTAGAAGCGCATGCCGTAATCCAGCGTAAGACGCCGCGCTATTTTCCATTGATCTTGCAGATACCATTCCACGTTAGTGTACCGATATTCCCCGGTGAAATAGCCCGACGCCTGATTAAAGGTGGTGAACACCCCAATGGCCATGTTGGCAAAACCGAAGCCGGTGTCCAATGGATTGCTCGAAGTGTCGCTGAAGTCGATGTCGCCGTTGGCGTTGGCAAACGAGGTTTGGTCCTTGCGGCTGCGTTGCACGTAGATACCGGTCTTGAATACATGCCGGTTCCATATCTTCGAGAGGTTGTCGATCCAGTCCAAAGTCGAGTTGTAGTTGAAGAAGGGGGCATTATTCGTCCCGATGCGCTGTTGGTTGCCAATTCGTGTTCCCGCATAAGCAAACCGTGGGATGAAATCTCCCTGTACTGCGGCGGGATAGAGCACCGGGATGTTCACTCCGCTTGCCGCCCGAGATAGTCCACCGTTCACGGGATCGATGTTGATCTGGTTGTGACCATAGCCAAAAGTAGCCTCGTTGGCCGTCGTCGAATTGATCAGCGTAGTCGCGCTGACCACAAAGCTCTTGCCGGGGCGCGTGTCCGTGATGGGCACCTTGGGGAAGCCCGCGCCCAACACGAACGACCCGTAGGCCGAGGTTACCGAGTCGCTGTTGATCAAGTAATGGCTGAACATTTTCGATTTGGCGCTAAGGTTGTAATCGCCGCGAATCAGCGATTCGCGCCTCGGATAGGAATCCGGAATCTGCGAGCGGTAGTTGAAACCTTTGTTTCCCAGCGCATTGGGAGCCGGGAAAAAGTTCAACGCCGCAATGCCCGGACCGTACAGGCTGTTGGCCGGAATTCGACCAAGCACGCCACCGTCCTGGAAGCAGCCCGCTGTGTTGGCGGCGTTGCATGGCTGGCCGGACAGCGGATCCCGAATGAAGTGGAACGCATTGCCGTTCTTGTCGACGCTTTGCGAAAAATCCCCCGTGCGCTCGAGCGCTGTCGGGAATGTGGCGTCACGGCGGTCCTGGGGCTTGAGCTGCTCCTGAAATTCCTGGCTCCAGAAGAAGAACAGTTTTTTCCGGTCTCTGTTGAAGTGGCCGGGAATGAAAATGGGGCCCCCAACTGTATAGCCCGGATCGTTGAACCGGAAGAGTTGCCGCGGCAGCCCATCGCGGTTATTTTTCCAGTTGTTGGCGTTCAACCCCTCGTGGCGGTGATATAGATACGCGCTGCCGTGGAAAGAGGACGTGCCACTCTTGGTCACCACGCTGATCTGCGCGCCGGCGGAGCGCCCATATTCGGCCTGGTAGCTGCTCGTCAGGATTTTGTATTCTTGCACCGCGTCCAGACTGATCGTCGCCAACTGGTCTCCATTATTACCGGTGTCCACGTTACCTATGCCGTCGAGCGTTAGCTGGTTATGGTCGAAACGCTGGCCGTTTGCCGAAATATTCGCCAGACCACTGTGTCCCCCGGTGGTCAAGTTGGCCGTGCTCACCACTCCCGTGGCCAACCCCGCAAATTGCAGGTAACTTCGGCTGTTCACCGCCAACTCCTGGATTTCCCTCCCTACAATCGCGTCTGAGCGTTCCGAGCTCTCCGTCTTGAGCTGCACCACTTGCGCCGAAACCTCCACCGTCTGGCTTACTTCGCCTACCTCCAGAGTAATGATTCCGACGGTAATCTTGTCGTTTGCCAGCAGCGATATGTCCTTGCGCTCGACCTTTCTGAATCCTGGGGCCGTAATGATGAGATCGTATCGGCCCGGAAGCAACTGCGGGAACACGAATCGCCCTTCGGAGTCCGTCTTTGCAGTGAACTGCGTTTTCCTTTCCTGCTCAGTGAGGATGACCGTTGCGCTCGGGACCGCGCCGTCCTGAGGGTCACGCAGGCCGCCCGCAATCGAGCCACTACTGGTCTGCGCGGCCAGCCGTGGCACAGACAGCGTCATCGCCATCAAAATGATCGAAAGCGTTTTTGAGGTATGCATTGTTTCCACCCCTGTTCGAGAAACAGCTCCGGCGGCATGCGGACCATGGACACGCGGGCGCTCCCAGGGAAGGACCGCAGTGTGCTCAAAGTAATTCGGATTAGCTGCGCTGAGGAAGGAGAACAGAGACCTCGCGTCGTTCGCGGTGTCCTTGGGAGTGCCGTCGATGAACGTTGCGGGCCAGGTCTGCCGCATCCTCTCTTTTCTCTGCATCGCTCCGCCCGGTTACGGCTACGAAACGCGCCGTGGTGAAAGACGCCGAGATGAGCGGTGCGCGCTAATACGGGCTTCCGATGCCGTCTTACGGAACCTCACCCTAGTGGTGGTCATTGCAAAAATCAATCGGGACAATCACTGTTTTAATTTGCAGGTAAATCTTTGATTTCACCAAGCACCGGAGCTCAGCTTGATCTGCGTCCTTGGTGCGCCAGGTTCCCGGCTGCGTGCAATCAAATCGCCAGGAGCGGGCCCTTTCTTACTGTAAAGATTGGGCTTACGCCAGCAGATCATTAGATTACTTCTCACCCCATAACCTCAAGCAGGCCCGTAGGATTCTTGGAGCTTACGGCGGCGGCTTGAGGTTCTCGATGGGCTTATTCCGGAGTTGGGGTTGAATCGCAACGTACTTGACCTACTACCTGTCTTGATTCCCAGACAAGAGATGCTGGAAAGGATTCGTCGGAATTCTTTCCACATATGACGACCGTATCGAAAATAACGCACCGCGGATCAAGATCTTTCAGCAAATGGCGCGGATGCTCTACGAGGAATGGTTTGTGAGCTTCCGTTCCCAGGCCACGATCGCGTCGAGATGATCGATTCGGCCATCGTGGGTCTCATTCCAAAGGGAAGGACTCCAACAACAATAGACCACGCAACCTCGGAGGATCGTCTATCGAATTGCATCGGAGGCACTGAGGGTTTCATAGTGATGTGTGCCAGAGTGACGAGGGACTCGGAAGTCATCGGATCAAATTCTCAGTTTCTTGTTTGCCGACATCCATGGTAAGTCGGTGTCAAGCATGGGCCACCTTTTGGGGTGGTTGCGCGAACCAGAAACTCTGTTAGAGACGCTCCGTGGCGCGTGGAGTACTTAGGTGGGTAAGATCTGACCACAATGTGGTTCGGCAGTTAAAGCCG